>Ga0182740_1000024_pt1 | contig 375898 bp, 346 predicted proteins | sample eDN5th37CKraftBY_FD_128872 | JGI IMG/M metagenome (GOLD analysis project Ga0182740, IMG submission 128872) | Enriched backyard soil microbial communities from Emeryville, California, USA - eDNA 5th pass 37_C Kraft BY (version 2) (version 2) | ecosystem: Environmental > Terrestrial > Soil >... | reverse complement strand
TGCTCATAGGCATCCAGGTGGGCCAGCTTCTGCGCCGGAGAAATCGAGCGCCGCCGGCGCGGGCCATCAGATCGCGGTGAAGGTGCCACCGCTCCAGTCTCGCGCACAGCAGCCATCGTCGTCATGGTTCAGGTGATTCCGTTCTCGCCCCGAGATCAAGCCAAGTTGCCAAGTTGCTAAGTACCAGTGGACTCAACTCACCCTGACACCCAGGGCACCGCGGCGATGGCATCTCGTGCTTCGACATGGTGGCTGGGTTCGGCGGCGAAACCCACCGACAGTGCCTGCCACTGCTCGGCGTGGACATCGAGCGCAAGGGCACGGTTGTGCACACGCCAGCGCTTGAGCTTGTTCAGCACCTCGAACACGACGAACTTGTACACCCAGGTGGTGAACCGGCTCTCGCCGCGGTAGGTGCCCAATTTGGCGAGAATCGCCAGCAACGCGTCGGCCGCAGCCTGATGCGCCATGTCGTCGAGTTCCACACCCACAGGCGGCGCGCTGCGACGGTTGATCTCGTGACGGGCGATCTTCAGGAGCATGGCGTGGAGTTCCTCGACCGCAACGCGATACGACTGACCACGCCGGGCGCTCAGGCCGACCAGCCACTCCGCCGAACTGCGGTCCCACGCGGACATGTCAGACACCGCCGCCTCCCCCGTCCCTCGCGGCCCCGCGGACGTCAGCCATGTGATCCTTCTTCTCCGAACGTGATGTTGATATGCAATATATTGCGAAACGAGCAACTTTATTCCCGTCGTGCCCGCAGACCTCCACCGTTCGCCGTCGCCGCAGCGGCTCGTCAGGCCCCAGACGAGCAGTAAGACCGCATAAAGCAGCGACACACATGTTCTGAACGCACGCCAGAAGAAAACGACTCCTGACAATGCCTCCGCATCACCAGATCAACCTCATGAGGGAGATTCGATGTCGGCGTCGCCGGTCGCCCCGCACCTCGAGTGCGGGGGCGTGCGCCATGAGGCGTACAGAGGCCACGGAAATTGCTCGCCCGACGACCTGGTCCACGAACCGTCTCGTTTCGCAAACGAAGTCGACGACGAGAACTTCAACCTCATCCTCCGGTGGCCTTGGCTCACCGGCGTGTGCGTGATCGACGCTTTCGGTCTGAGCCGGCTCACGGAACCGGCGGCTGGGAAGGGCTGGTCGCCAGGATCGGCCAGCCGATCTCCGTCGCCGTGAAGGCCACGATGTTCGACGCCGGGGCACCGACGTAGCGCTCGCGGATCGGCCCCTGGTGGCTGATCAGATGGTCGTACACGTACGCACCCAGTTCGCCGTAGCTGCGGTCGATACCGGCCTGCGATCCAGGGTGCACGAGCACCGCGAGCTCCTGCGCGGGAACAGTCTGGGCCTGCACGGTCGGCGGCACCGGAACCGTATGTGGGACAGGCACGTACAGGGTGGCAGCCCCGCTCTCACCAGCGAACAGCTCGCGGTCGTACACACCGCCCATGGCCCCGTCGATGCGCACGCCCGAGTCGCTCAGGGCACGTTGGAGTGTGTCGACGCTCGCGGCGAACCACGCGCCGATCTGCGAGCTGTGGACCTCCGCACTCACCGCCCAGACCTCGGTCGCGGGCTGGTGACGCACCTCGATGTGCGCGGGCACCCGCACCGGGTCGAGCAGCTCACGCAGCTCGGTGACGGCATCCCTGGTCTGCGCCAACTGCTCTTCCATACGGCGCAGATGCGCGGCGATGATCTCGTTGCGCGTCGCGCCGTCGCCGGCAGCCAGCAGTGCCTTGATGTCCGGGATGGGCATGTCGAGTTCGCGAAATCGCCGGATGATGCGCGCGTGGTCGACCTGGCACGTGTCGTAGAAGCGATATCCGGTGTGGGCATCTATGTGGGCCGGTACGAGGACACCCATCTCGTGGTAGTGCCGCAGCGCCTTCCTGCTCAGGTGTGTCATCACCGCGAAGTCGCCGATCGAGACACGCCCAGCCATGGTGACCTCCGCTCAAGCCGGTGCTGCAGTGCACATCATCGTGCACATTCCCCCAGCGGCAAGGTCAACCGGCAGGGTTCACCGTCGGGTTCGATCATCCGCCAGGAACTCGACGAGAACATCGGCCATGGCCCGGACCGCGGTGCGCGCGATCACCTCGTAACCGTGCGTGCTGAGCGTCGGCATGCACAGCAGGCCCGCACGCGGCGACTGTCCGTTGCTCTTCGCATGTGACGCATCCGATTCGAAGGCGCCGAGAACGGCCGGCTGCGGGTCCAGTCCGAGCTTCTCGCCGATCTGCACCAGCCTGTCGGCGACGTCCTTGTCATAGACGCACTGGGCGTCGCTGTAGGCGACGACGGGTCCGCCGCCGACACGCGTGCCGTACTCCTGCTCGGTCGGCCCGACCTCCAACGCCAGCGTGAGATCACCGGGCAGGGTGCGGCTCGCATAGGAACCACCCGACCCGCCGATCTCCTCGTTGGTGGTGAACACGAAATAGGTGTCGCCGGGCGGCCGGTGGTCGCGGCCGTGCAGGAGCCGTGCGGTCTGCAGCAATGCCGTGACCACCGCTCGGTCGTCCATGAAATAGCACCCGAGGTAGTCCCCCACCTCGACCAGCGTCCGTTTGCTGCGGTCGATACACACCCTGGTCCCGATCCCGATACCGGCATCGCGCAACTCGTCCGGCGTGCGGCCGGTGAAGACGTACACGTCGGGCCAGTCGAGCGCCTTGTCGCCCTGGTCCGGTTTGGTCGCCCAGATCCGCGGGCTCTCAGCTGTGGTGTGCTCGGATCCGAGAGCCAGTACACCACAAAGGGTTTCACGCTCGCCCAGCATCGCCACGGGCCCGAGGCCGAAGTTCGCCGGGTACATGGTGCCCAGCGGCGTGAGCGCCAGCGTGCCATCGGGCTCGACGCGTTTGACCAGCATGGCGAGTTCGTCCATGTGCGCCATGACCCGTGTCGGCGGGACGTGGTCCGCGCTCTCGGGTGCCCCGCGGAGCAGCCCTACCAGGTTGCCCGCGGCATCGGTCCACAGCCCGTCGACGTACGGTTCGAGTTCGCGACGGCACACCGCGCGTACCGCATCCTCCTGTCCGCATGGGCCGTACGCGGACAACAGTTCCTGCAGGAGTGCCCGGGGGAATCCGTCGTCAGCCATCGGGAACGGGTTTCCGAAGTCGTCGGTCGGCAAACGTCGGGCGCACCGGGACTAGCTCGTGGCCGGTTCGTACCCGCAGATCGCCTGGACCTTCTCCGCCGACTTGCTGGTCGGGTCGAACTCGTAGCCGAGCCACTCGCGCGCCAGGCGGCGTGCGAGCTCCAGGCCCACGACCCGCTGCCCGAAGCACAGCACCTGCGCGTTGTTGGACAGCACCGAGCGCTCGACGGAGAAGCTGTCGTGGGCGGTGACCGCGCGGATGCCGGGCACCTTGTTGGCGCTGATCGCCACCCCGAGACCGGTACCGCACACCAACAACGCGCGATCGGCCTTGCCTTCGGCGATCAGACGTGCGGCCGCGACCGCGACATGCGGGTAGGCGGTGTCCTCGTCAGCGCCGACGCCGACGTCGATCACCTCGGTGACGCGGTCGTCCGCGGCGAGGTCGCCCTTGAGTGCTTCCTTGTACTCGTAGCCGGCGTCATCCGCGCCGACGACGACCCGTAGTGCCATCAGTTCTCTCCTTGGGTACTCAGGGTCACGCAGTCGGCCACGGTTCGCGCGCACAATGCCAGCGAGGTGGCACCGGCGTCCGGCGTGCCGACGCTGCGTTCGGCCAGCGGGCGGGCCCGTCCGACCTTCGGGCGTAGATCCGCCGTTGCGCGGGCCGCCTCGGTCGCGACGTCGGCCGCTGCCCGCCACGCCGACTGCCACGATTCACCCTGTGCCACACGGCGTTCCAGCTCCTCGGTGAACGGCAGCATGGCGTCGAGCATGGTCTTGTCGCCGGGTGCGGCACCGCCGAGCCGGATCAGGGCGTCGTACGCGTCGCGGACACCTGCCGCGATGACCGACGAATCGGGACGGCCGGTGTCACCGAGGCGTGCACCCAGTGCGGTGAGCAGGGCGCCCCACAGCACACCGGAGGTGCCACCCGCCTTGGCGGCCCAGGCCTTTCCGGCCGCGTTCAGCACCGAACCCTGGCCCGCACCTTCGGCGAGGGCCGAGGCCGCGGCCTCGCGTGCGGCCGAAGAGCCCTTGACCATGCCGCGACCATGGTCGCCGTCACCGGCGACCGCGTCGATACGTCCGAGTTCCTCCTCGGCGTCGGCGAGCGCCTCGGCCATCGCATCGAAGGCGCGCGCCACCAGACGGGCGCCGGCGCGTCCGTCCTCGTCGGACAGTTCGGCGAGCTTCGGACCACTTGACGCGGACCGGGCGGTCGCCTCGGACCGCCGCTCGCCCGAGACGTGTTGCTGCGCAGCACCCTTCTTGTAGGCGGGTGTGTCAGCCGGTGCGGCCCAGTAGCGTTCGAGTTCCTCGTCGAGCCACATCACGGTCAGCGAGCAGCCGGCCATGTCGAGGCTGGTCACCAGTTCGCCCACCTCGGGTTCGACGATCGTGTACCCACGGTCGCGCAACAACCGGGACACCTCGCCCCAGACCACGAACAGCTCTTCGTACTTGGTGCGGCCCAGACCGTTGAGAATCACCGCGATCCGCTTCTCGGGCGCGTCCGGGCGGTCACCGAGAACGCCGTCGACCAGGGTCGCGGCGAGACCGGCGGCCGTCGGCATCTTCTCCTCGGACACACCCGGTTCGCCGTGGATGCCGAGACCGAGGCCCATATGACCTTCCGGCACGGTGAACAGCGGATGGTCCGCGCCTGGCAGGGTGCAACCGTCGAACGCCACACCGAGCGTGCGGGTCGCGGCGTTGGCGGCCTCGGCCACCCGGACCACACCGGCGAGGTCGAGCCCCTCCTCGGCAGCCGCGCTCGCGCACTTGAACACCGTGAAATCCCCTGCGATACCGCGACGTTTGGCCTCCTGGCCGCGCTCGGCGCTGGCCACGTCGTCGGTGACGGCGAAGTACTGCGCCTCGATGCCCTCGCTGCGCAGCTGGTCCACGGCCAGGTTGAAGTTCATGACGTCACCGGCGTAGTTGCCCGTCGTGAGAAGCACACCGGCGTCGGAGTGCGCGGCCCGCGCCACCGAGGCGGCCTCCTCCGCCGACGGCGAGGTGAAGATGTTGCCCACGACGGCGCCGTCGGCGAAGCCGGGGCCCACCGTGCCGCAGAATGCCGGATAGTGACCCGATCCGCCGCCGATCACGACGGCCACCTTGCCGGGACGCGTCGTCTGTGCACGCACCACACCGCCGGGAACGCCCACGACGTAACGGGAATTGGCGTCGAGGAAGCCGACGAGCATGTCCTCGGTGAACCGGGCCGGATCGTTGAACAACTTGGTCATCGCAACCGCTCCCCTGACTCGACGTCGAACAGATAGACACGCTCGGGCGGTGCCGTCACGACCACCTGCTGCTCGGGTTCGTAGCTCTCCAGCGCGGGTGTCTGCACCACGATGCCCTCCTCGACACCGGCGACAGTGCTGGTGGCCAGACCGAACTCCAGAAGGTGCTCGAAGTAGGCGACCGTCGCGCTGACGCCTCCGGTGGCGTCGGCCGGGCGCAGCGCACAGTCCTGGGGCCGGATGCCCACGCTGACCGACGTGCCGTCGGCGACACCGGTCACGGTGGTGGGCAGAGTACCTGCGCGCGAACCGATCTCGACATGTGCGCGGCCACTCTCGACGCGCACTGTTCCACGCACCACGTTGATCTGCGGTTCACCGACGAACTGCGCGACGAACAGGTTCGCCGGGTCGTCGAACACCTCATCGGGTGTGCCGAACTGTTGCACCACACCGGCATCCATGACCGCGAGCCGGTCGGCGAGCGACAGTGCCTCCACCTGGTCGTGCGTGACGACGATGGTGGTGTAGCCGAACTCGCGCTGAAGCACCTTCAACTCCCGCCGCACGCGCTGGCGCGCCGACGCGTCGAGGTGGCTCAACGGCTCGTCGAGCAGCAGCACCGGTGGGTTGCGCACCAGTGCCCTGGCGAGCGCCACGCGCTGCTTCTGACCGCTGGACAGGCCGGCCGGACGCAGCTCGAGCATGTCGTCCATCTCCAGGCGACGACTGATCGCGGCGACCATCTCCTCGGCACCTTTGACCTTGCGGGCCTTGAGGCCGTACAGCAGGTTCTCGCGCACGGACATCGGCGGGTAGAGCGCGTAGCTCTCGAAGCCGACACCGACACCGCGCTTGGCGGCGGGCAATTGGGACACCTCGCGGTCGCCTATCTTGATCGAGCCGCTGGTCACGGTCTCCAACCCGGCGATCATGCGCAGCGTGGTGGTCTTGCCACAGCCGGACGGGCCCAGCAGCGCCACGAGTTCACCCGGCCGGATGTCGAGGTCGATGCCCTTGACCGCGGTGAAGCTCTCCCGGCCGCGCGACGAGTACGTCTTGACCAGTTTGCTCAGCGTCAGGCTCTGGGCGGTCCCGGCCTGGGCGGGTGCCGCAACGGTGGATGTCACTTGGCTGCCTCCAATGCGGAATCGGCCTGCTCGAGGCGCGGTGTGTCGCCGTCACCCGCGGCGAACACGTGAATGTCACTGTCGGCGATCGACATCGACACCTCGTCACCCTCGCCGACACCGTGGCGCCCTGAGGTCAGCACGATCAGCTGGGTGCCGCCGATGGTGACGGTGAGTTCGATGTTGCGGCCGAGACGCTCGGCGAGCAGCACGCGGCCCCTCAGGTCGCCTGCCTCGGACGTGACGTGCAGATCGCACGGACGCAGGCCGACACGGACCCGGTCGCCACGCTGCGCGGCCACCCCGGCGGGCACCGCGACGTCGAACGTGCCGTCACCGAGCCGGATCCGGCCGTCGTCGACGACACCGTCGAGCAGGTTGATCTCGGGCTGGCCGAGCGCCTTGGCGACGAAGGTGTCCGCCGGCTTGCGCCAGATCTCCTCCGGTGTCCCGATCTGCACGAGCCTGCCGTCACGCATGACCGCGATGCGGTCGCCCAGGGCGAGCGCCTCCTGGTAGTCGTGCGTGACGTAGATGGTGGTGGTGTTGCTCATCGCGCCGAGTTGCTTGAGTTCGGCACGCATGGCCGCGCGCAGCTTGGCGTCGAGATGGCTCAGCGGCTCGTCGAGCAGGTAGATGTCCGCGGGCCGCACCAGCACCCGGCCCAGCGCCACACGCTGACGCTGCCCGTTGGAGAGCTCGCGGGGAAACCGCTTCTGCAGGTGGTTGATCCCCAGCGTGGTGGTGACCTGGTCGATGCGCTCGGCGCGCTGGGCCTCCGTGTACTGGCCGGTGCGGCCGGACTTCAGCGGCGACGCGAGGTTCTCGGCCACGGTCTTCTGCGGGTAGAGCGCATAGCTCTCGAAGGCCATGGCGACGTTGCGATGGTACGGCTCGACGCGGGTGACGTCGGTGCCACCGATGTGGATGGCACCGGCGTCGATGTCGACCAGACCGGCGACCGATTTCAGCGTCGTGGTCTTGCCTGCACCGCTGGGGCCGAGGATCACGAAGAACTCGCCGTCGGCGATGTCGACCGTGAGATCGTCGACCGCTTTGGTCTTGCCGAACGACTTGTGCACGCCGGCAATGGAAACTGTTGCCATCAGGCCTTCACCGCCCCGAACGACAGGCCGCGCACCAGGTACCGCTGGATGGTCAGAGCCAGGACCAGCGGAGGGAGCGCGGCGATGATGGCGGCCGCGGCGGTCAGGTTGTAGTACGCCTGGCCACCGCCACCGAGGAATTTGGTGATCGCGACGGTCACCGTGCCGGCATTGCTGTCGGCGAGGATGAGCGGGAACACGTAGTTGTTCCACGCGAAGATGAACGCCAGCAGCGCGGCCGCGGCGATACCCGGCCGCACGATCGGCAGCGCCACCATGAGGAATGCGCGCCGCCGGGTGTAGCCGTCGAGCAGTGCCGCCTGCTCGAGATCCTCGGGCAGATCCTGGAAGTAGGACCGCAGGATCCACACCACGAGCGGCATGGTGACCAGTTGCAGCACCCAGATCATGCCGACCTTGGTGTCGAACAGCCCGATCTGGTTGTAGATCACGAACAGCGGCACGATCACCATAAGTTCCGGGGCGAACCGGAACGACAGCATCGTGAACATCAGGTCGTTGGAGCCCTTGTACTGCCAGCGCCCGGCCGCGTACGCCGCCGGGATGCCGATGAGCAGTGAGACGATCACCGCGCCACCGCAATTCAGCAGGCTGGTCAGCAGCGACGCCTTGAAGTCGACGCTCGTCATCTCGGTGCCCTTGTCGGTCAGCACCGTGGCGAAGTTCTCCCACGTCGGGCTGAACGCGAAGTACGTCGTGGTCTGCTCCTCGGCGTTCTTCAGTGCCAGCATCAGCATCCAGAAGATCGGGAACAGCGAAAAGACGAACCAGAACACCAGTCCCACATCGGCGGCCACCGATCCGATGGACCACCGCTTCTGGCCCGGCAGCAATTCGGTTCTGTTGAACATGGTCACGACTCCGCCCCGGCAGCACGGCGCTGCGCCTTGCCAAGCACGCTCACCAGATAGCGCGCGGTGATGAACACGATGACCCACAGCAGCAGCATGTAGGTGCTGCCACGGGAGTAATCCAGGTTGATGATCGAGTCCTCGAAGGCACCGATCTGCAACGTGCGGGTGGCGACACCAGGTCCGCCCGCGGTCAGCACGTAGATGTGGTCGAACACCTTGAGGTTGTCCATGAACCGGAAGATCACGGCGACCAGGATGTAGGGCCACAGCATCGGCAGCATGAGCTTGCGGAACATGTAGAACCAGCTCGCACCGTCGACCTCGGACGCCTCGAACGGTTCCTTGGGCAGCGACCGGATGCCCGCGAGAACCAGGATCGCGACGAACGGCGTGAAGATCCACAGGTCCACCAGGATCACCGACCACAGTGCGTTGGTCGAGGACAGCCAGTCGAATGTGTTGCCCAGCCCGAGAACGTGATTGAGGATCCCGAACTGCGGGTTGAACATCAGCTTCCAGATCACGCCGGCGATCACCGGGGCGATCATCAGCGGGAGGATCAGCACCTTCTCGAAGATCTTGCCGATCAGCGACGAGCGGTTGAGCAACAGTGCCAAACCGACGCCGATCACGGTCTCGATCACCGTGGCGAGAACCGCGAAGATCGCGGTGACCTTGACGCTCTGCCAGAAGATCTGGTCACCGAGAACGGATTTGAAGTTCTCGAACCACACGAAGTGTGGATCCGGGTTCACTGCCGCATAGTTGAGGAATGCGTAGTAGGCGCCGACCGCGAACGGGTACAGGATGCCGATGACGATCAGGACCGCGGGCACCGACAGGATGTAGGGCCGCAGCTTGCGCCGCCATGACGGCACCTCGGGCGGCCGGCCCGAGGTGCCCCGGTCGACCGACTCCGCGGCGGGAGCGGGTTGGGATGTCCGCAATGTCATGTCGCCCGCTCCTACAGGTTGACCTTGGAGGTGTTGGTCTTCGCGAGACTGCGCAAGCGCGAGGCCGCGTCGTCACCGCCGTAGATGTCCTGCAGCGCCACCGCCCAGTCCTTGGTGGTGTCGAAGAACTTCTTCTGCGGCGTGAACTGGATCTTGGACGACCCGATCACGGTCTCGAACGTCTCGAGGTAACCGTGCTGGTCGGCGGCGATCCGCTTGAACGTGGTGTCGAACACCGACTGCCGCACGGGATCTGCGTAAATTCCGCCCTCGACGGCCTTGTTCATCGATTCCTTGCCGGTGGCCCACTGGATGAACAACCAGGCGGGCAACTTGTTGCGGGAGTTGGCGTTCATCGCCCACGTCCACGTCCACAGGTTGGTCTTGTAGTTGCCGTCGGGACCGGCCGGTCCCGGGTACCACCCGAGGTTGCCCGCCTGCGCGCTGGCGCCGGGCTTGTTCTTGGGGTAGGTGGCGCTGTCGGCGTCGTAGACCATCATCGCCGTGCCGTCGCCGAGATCGCCCGTGGCGTTCGGGTAGTCGTACGTGGTCCACGACGTCGGGCCGGCCTTGTGCTGCATCTCGATCCACTTGCGCGTGAACTCGACGGCCTTGTCGCTGTTCATCTCGGCCACCAGGTCGGTGCCGTCGAAGGTGTAGTCGACCGCGCCTTCACGGACGTACTGCGTCATGAATCCGGGGTGGATGGTCGCCCACGACTTCGATCCGCGCGTCGCGATGCCGTACCGATTCTCCGACCGATCGGTGAGATCGATGGCCAGCTGGATGAAGTCGTCGAAGTTGTCCGGCAGCTTCGTGATCCCGCGCTGGTCGAAGTACGCCTTGTTGTAGGCGACGACGTTGTTCTCGAATCCCCACGGGATCGCCCACTGCCCACCGGTACCCAGCGGGTTGCCGAGTTCGAAGTCCCACCGGGTGGAGGTGCGCAGACCCTCGAAGATGTCCTCGAAGTCGTACTCGGCGTTGGTCGCGGAGCTGTTCTGCAGCCACGGGTTGAGGTCCTCGATCCACCCGGGCGGACCGTACTGCCAGATGAAGTAGGCGCCCAGCATGAATGCGTCGTGCTTACCCGTGCCGCCCGCCAGCTCGGTGTTGAGCTTGGTGAAGTAGTCCGCCTCGGGGACCAGGTCGACGTTGACGTTGATCCCGGTCAGCTCGGTGAACTCCTTGAGCAGCGGCTGGTACGACTGCTGGTAGGGGTGCGGGGTCTGCAGGATGTTGATGGTCGACCCGGATGCCTTCTTCCAGTCGAAGCCACCGGTGACCTCCGACGCCCCGTTGGGTGCGTTGGTGCGGCCACCGACGCCGCAGGCCGACAGGACCGGCAGGCTCACGGCCGCCGCGCCGGCCAGGCCCATGGCCGCCAGCATGTTGCGCCTCGACAACTGCCGGTGCAGTCCGGGCTGAGATTCTCGGCTCATCACAGTCGCTTTCGCTATGCCGGGATCAGGGAGACCTTGACCGATTCCTTTCCGCTGGCCACGAGGTCGAGGCCCTTCTGGAATTCGGTGAGCGGGAACTGATGTGTGCAGATCTCGTCCATCGGCAGCGCACCGGACTCGATCATCTTGATGGCCGCGGGCCAGCAGTACGGGCCGAGGTGGGCACCGAGGACGTCGAGCTCCTTGTCGTCGCTGATGATGCTCCAGTCGACCGTGACGTCACTGCCGAAGACGCCGTACTCGACGTAGCGGCCGAGCTTGCGCAGCAGGTTGAGCCCCTGCGGCACGGCCGAGGTGTGGCCCGTGCCCTCGATGTACACGTCGGCGCCGTAGCCGCCGGTGAGGTCCTTGATGATCTTCTCGGCGTCCTGCTCGGCGATGTTGATCGTGAGGTCGGCCCCGCACTTCTCGGCGAGCTTGAGCTTGTCGGGTGCCATGTCGAGGGCGATGACGCGCATAGGGCTCTTGGCCTTGGCGCCCGCGATCATGCCGAGGCCGATCGGCCCGCAGCCGGCCACCACGACGGTGTCCTCGAAGGTGATCTGGGCGCGTTCCACGGCGTGCAGCGAGCACGACAGCGGCTCGGCGAAGGCGGCGTGCTGGGCCGGGATGTCCGGGGAAACCTTGTGCACCAAGGCCTCTGCCGGATACACCATGTAGCTGGCCATCGCGCCGGGCGTGCGCCGCTTGAAGCCGTAGAGATCGTGCGGCTGGCACATGTGGTACTGGCCGCGCTTGCAGAACAGGCACTCCCAGCAGGGCACGATCTGCTCGGACACCACGCGGTCACCGACCGCGATACCCCACCGCTGCGCGGCCTCGTCGTCGAGTTCGACGACCCGTCCGACGAACTCGTGGCCGGGGATCACCATGGTCTCGGCCCACGCGGGCCGGTTCTCGTCACCCCAGAACTTGGCGGCCCCGTGGTAGCACTTGAGATCGCTTGCACAGATGCCCACGGCCTCGACCCGGATCAGCGCCTCGCCGGGTTTGCGCTGCGGTACCGCGACCTCCTCGAGCCGGTAGTCGTGGGGGCCGTGACACACCACTGCCTGCATCTTTTCGGGGACTTGATTGGACATGCCAAATACCTTTCGACCTGTGGTTGCAGTCACATTAACCACACGTATGCACAATTGTCCAGAACATCTGTTCATTGAACCTTGACGACGAACGGATGTTCAGTGTCATACTTCACTCGTGCCCCGGTCCGCCCAGCCATCGCCACCGACCAACGCCGACGGCCCGACCTCCGACGCCGAATCCGGCCACTTCCCCGCCTCGCTGCTGTACACCGCCGCAAAGCTCTACTACACCGAGGACGCGACCCAGGCCGAGGTCGCCGCGCAGCTCGGCACCAGCCGCGCGACCGTGAGCCGGATTCTGGCGGAAGCGAAGCGGCGCGGCATCGTGCGCATCGAGGTGGTCCCGCCCGATCAGCTGGGCTCCGGTGACATCGCCGACCAGCTAACCCGCGCCCTGTCACTCAACACGGTGTTCCTCAGCCACCCGCTGCCGAATCCGGGTCCGGGCCGTACCGCCGTCGACGTCATGGGGGCCGCCCTCGCCCCCGCCGTCGCGCGGGCACTGGCCGCCGCGGGTCTGCTGCCCGGCGACGTCCTGCTGGTGTCCTCGGGCCGCACCGTCTACGAGGTCGCGCAGTACGAACTCGTGGACCTGCCCGGTGTACAGGTCGCGCCCACGGTCGGCGGCAACGACCAGCCCGAGGAGTGGTACCAGACCAACGAGATCACGCGTCTGGTCTCCAACCGGATCAACGGCAGGCCGAATTACCTGTTCGCACCGGCACTTCCGGGTCCGGACCTGTACCCGTCGCTGATCAACGACCCGAGCATCCAGCGCGTGCTGCATCTGTGGCCCAAGGCCCGCTGCGCCCTGATGGGCGTCGGCGCACCGCCGCTGCTGCGCTCCGACATCCCCAGGTTCGTCCCGACCGGGTCGAGTTCGCTGCGGTCGGCGGTGGGCGACGTGTGCTCCCGCTTCTTCGACCGCGACGGCGACCCTGTCGGGTTCGACGGCAGCGACCGCCTGATCGCGGTGGAACTCGAAGCGCTGCGCCATATCCCGGTGACCATCGCGGTCGCGATCGGCAAGGACAAGGTCGAGTCGATCGTGGCGGGTGCGCGCGGCGGATATTTCAACCAGCTCGTGACCGACCCGGCCACCGCGGCCGCCATCCTCGAACACACGGAGTCTCAGTGACCACCACCGACGACCGCTACGCCGGCGTTCTGCGCCTCGACGGCAAACGCGCCCTGATCACCGGTGCCACCAAGGGCATCGGCGCCGACATCGCCCGCGCGTTCGCCGCTGCGGGCGCACGGCTTGTGCTCAGCGGCCGCGACGTGAGCGAACTCGACGCCGCGCGAAGGGCTCTCGGCGAACAGTTCGGCACCGACGTGCACACCGTCGCGATCGATCTCGCCGAACCCGACGCACCCGCCGAGTTGGCCCGGCGCGCCGCCGAGGCGTTCGGTGGTCTGGACGTGCTGGTGAACAACGCCGGGATCTCGCATCCACAGCCCGTCGTCGACACCGATCCCCAGCTGTTCGACGCCACCATCGCGGTCAACCTGCGCGCCCCGGCACTGCTGGCCTCGGCGGTGGGCAAAGCCATGGTGGCGGCAGGCGAGGGCGGGGCGATCATCACGGTGGCCTCGGCCGCCGCGCTGGCACCTCTGCCCGACCACTACGCGTACTGCACGTCCAAGGCCGGCCTGGTGATGGCGACCAAGGTGCTTGCCCGCGAGCTCGGTCCCCACGGCATCCGCGCCAACTCGGTGTGCCCGACGGTGGTGCTGACCGAGATGGGTCAGCGGGTGTGGGGCGACGAGGCCAAGTCGGCGCCGATGATCGCACGGATCCCGTTGGGCCGCTTCGCGGTTCCTCATGAGGTTTCCGACGCGGTGGTGTGGCTCGCCTCCGACGCGGCCAGCATGATCAACGGCGTCGACATCCCCGTCGACGGCGGCTACACGATGGGCTGACCGGCCAGCCGGTGCACCTGATCGCGGGTGGCCGGGTAGAGCTCCTGCCACGTCGCGTACAGATCCTCGTAGAGGGCGTGGTTGCGCGGATCCGGCTTGATCTCGGCGGCGATCTTCGCCCAGTCCGTGTCGGCAGGCACCAGCCCGACCCCGATCGCCGCGAGCAGCGCGTCACCGTAACTCGCACCGATCGCCTGTTCCGGCACCAGCTGGGGGCGTCCGGTCACGTCGCTGACGGTCTGCGCCCAGATCGGGCTGCGCAACCCGCCGCCGACGGCGACCGTCCGGCTCGCGGTGTGCGCGTCGTCGAACCGTTCCAGGATCTGGCGGATGCCGAACGAGATCCCTTCGTACGCAGCGCGGAACAGATGACCGCGGCCGTGTCGCAGCGTCAGCCCGGCCACCACGCCCCGGGCCTGCGGGTCGAACACCGGGGTGCGCTCCCCCGCCAGGTACGGCAGCACCAGCAGCCCTTCGCTGCCCGGCGGCACATCGGCGGCCTCGGCCATGAGTTCGTCGAACGAGGCGCCGCCGGTCACCGACTGCAGCCAGTTGATCAGGCTGCCCGCCGTCGAGGTGCCCGCCGCGAGCGCCAGCGTGTCGTGCTCGATGCCCGCGGTGGTCCACAGCACCGGATCGCTGTGGTAGGCGTCGATGACCTGCACGAGGAACATGGTCGAGCCGTACATGAGCATCTGATCGCCCGGCCGTCGCACACCGACCGAGAACGCCTCGGAGTACGCGTCGACGGTGCCCGCCGACACCGGGGTGCCCGCGGGGACACCTGTGGCTGCGGCGGCCTCCGGTGTCACGGTGCCCACCACATCGGCGGGCCAGACCAGCCTGGGCAGTGGCAGGTGCCCGCAAATCCGTTGTGCCCAAGGCTTGTTCCACTCGAACCGGCGGGTCGCGTACAGCGGATCGCACTGGCTGGCGGTGTGGTGGTCCATCACGTACTCGCCGGTGAGCTTGGCGGCGATATAGGAATTGGAGCCGTACCACCCGGTGGCGCGTTCGAACACCTCGGGCTCGTGACGGCGCACCCACTCCAGTTTCGGGCCCACGGCCTGGCTGGACAGCACCGTGCCTGCGCGGTCCAGGATCGCCTCGGCGCCGAACTCGGCGGTGAGGGCCTCGATCTCCTCGGACGCGCGCGTGTCGATGCCGTACAGGATGGCCGGCCGCAGCGGGCGCAGGTCGTCGTCGCACAGCACGAGGCACGGGCCGACCCCGCTGACGCACATCCCGGCGAGCACGCCGCCGCTGGGCATCTGCGCCATCAACTCCGAGGCGATCTGGCACACCTCGGCCCACCACAGCTTCTCGGCGTCGACCTCGGCCCAGCCGGGGCGCGGGAGGTCCATGGAGTGCGAAACGGTCTCGGTGGCGATCACCGACCCCGACGCGTCGACGAGTACGCCCTTGGTGCTACCGGTGCCCATGTCGATTCCGAGCAGCAAGTCCACGCCGACAACCCTACGACGCGGGGTGCTCAGCGTGGTGCGGTGCGGTCGGGAAAGGGATCGTTGGCGAAGTCGATCTGGGCGGCCGGATTGCTGACCGCGGTGACCAGACCCGTGCCGAACGCACCCACCCTGTCGAACAGCGTCGCCGAGCCCACCGCGATCCCGTCGGAGGTCCAGTGGGAATCGGCCTGCACGCCGATCCATTCGTCGCGCGGCAGCCGAGACAGGGCCACGGTCAGATCACCGTTGATGTACCCCACGCCGTGGGTACCGAGATTGGTCACCAGGCTCGTGCCCTCGGCCGCCATCGCGGTGCGGACGAACGGCGAGTTCACCTGTCCCTCCACGACCGTGATGGTGCGGTTGATGAAACGCTTGCGCGACGCGTTCTGGTGATCGGCGATCGCCCGGCTCCAGCCACCCTCGTCACTGCCCATGTACGTCGTGCGGTCTGCCGGGGTGTCGACATCGGCAGGGGGTTCGAACTCCGGCGCCGGCCGCCATTCGTCACCGCGCGGCGCCTCAGAGCGGCGGTACTGCACCAGCGTGGCCCTGGCAACGGTCACGCCGTTCTGGATCAGTTCGCACTCGGAGTTGCGCACCCGGCGGCCGTCGCGCACCAGCGCGACCTTGGTCGTGGTCTCGACACCGCGCGCCGCCCGGAACAGGTCAACGGTCAACCGGGAGGGCAGGAACTCGGGCAGGCCGAAGGCGTTCTCCAGGGCGTGCGCGGCAAGGCCGACCAGTGCCGGACCGTTGAGGTGGTCTTCGCCCCAATGGCTCTGCGCAAACCGCGTCGGTTGGAATCTGTCGGCGTCGGACTGCGTGAAATGGGCGACAACCTCGGTCATCGGCGCATCGTCGCACACGAGCACCATCCCGCCGCAGCGGGGACCGGTCAAGATCACCTCACCCGGACCCGTGCACCGTGGGCCGCGGCCACGACATCAACGGCACCGGGCGCCCGTCGGGCGGGCGCAGACGGTCCAGAACCAGCCGCAGCGGTGGCCACGTGGACCGCCCGCGGCGGACGACGGCGAACGCCGTCAGAACCACCTTCGGATCCGACATCGGCATGACCGTGACACCGTCGCGGACCGCCCGCGTGATGGGCAACAGACCCACCCCGAAGCCCTCGAGGATCAGGTCCTCCAGCAGGTCGAGGCTGTCGATCTGATGCGCGATGCGCGGGCGGAAGCCCGCGAGCGAGGCCAGCGTGCGCACCGCGTCCTCGTCGGCCGTGTTGCGGGAGTTGACGATCCACCACCGGTCGGCGTAGTTCCTGATGTCGGCCGTCGCGGTGCCGGCGGTGACCTCGCTGCTCGGGACGCCCAGCCCCCACGGCGTCGACCACAGCGGGAACGCCTCGAGCACCGGGTCCGGTGACGCGGGCGCGAGGTCGTACTCATAGGTGAGCGCGAGGTCGAGGTCGTCGTCGACCAGCAGTTCGAACGCCTCCAAGGGCTCGTACTCACTGATCTCGACCTCGACGCTGGGATGCGTCCGGCCGAGCTCGCGCAGGATCGGCAGCAGCGACACCCGCAGACCCGTCGCGAAACCGCCCACGCGCAGCGTCCCCGCGGGTTCGGCGTCGGGATCCAGGTCGAGCCTCGCCGCGTCGACCGCGGCCAGGATGGTCACCGCGTGGTCGGCGAGCCGCCGGCCTGCGGGCGTGAGACGGACGCGGCGTCCGTCGGGCTCGATGAGCTGTGTGTCGGTCTCCTTGGCGAGCGCCGCGAGCTGCTGCGACACCGTCGAGGTGGTCAACGAGAACGCATCGGCGACCGCACGCATCGAACCCAGCCGCGACAGGGCCAGCAACAGGCGCAGGCGGCGGGTGTCCACGCCGACCATTGTTCACGGTCGGCGTGGGCCGTCACGCGTGGATCAGAAGAAGCTGCTGTCCGGGAGGGGTGCGTGGTTGACGGCGACGTCCCCGAGGACGCGTGCCTTGTAGACGGTCGGGTTGTGCGAGAACAGTGTGCGCAGGTTGCGCCAGTGCCGGTCCAGGTTCGCCGACGCCCGGATGGCCGACGCCCCGCCCACGTCGAAGATGCGGCCCGCGGCACGCAGCGCGGGTTCCTCGATCGCGACCTTGACCCGCGCGGCCGCGACCGAGGCCCGATGTTCGAGCTCGTGGTCGAAACCGCCGGCCCTCGCTGCCTGCAGCGCGACCCCGAGTTCGCGTGCAGCGCTGCGCACCACGGCCGACGCTGCGTACGCCACCGCATCGATCTCGCCGACCACCTGCAGCAGCTGCGGATCGGCGGTCGGCGAGGCCTCGGTGGCGAAGGTGTAGCTGCGCTGCCTGCCGCGCACCAGCGCGACGGCGTCCGTGCGCAGGCTGCGCAGGATGCCCGCGGCGATCGCGTGCAGATACAGCTGTAGGAGCGCGCCGCGGGGTCGGTCGACACCCACCTTGGTGCCCAGCGGGAACAGTTCGTCGTCGTGGACGACGACGTCGTCGAGCACAGTGGTTCCGCTGCCGGTGTGGCGCTGGCCGATACCGTCCCAGTCGTCGGTGTGGACCACGCCCACACGGTCGGCGGGGATGATCGCGCCGACGGGCGCACCGTCGTCACCCTGGGCGCTGACCCGCAGGTGGTCGGAATACTGTGCGCCCGTGCTGTAGTACTTGCGCCCGCGCAGGATCAGTCGTCCGTCGTCGGTGCGGATCAGGCGCGTGTCGTAGGTCTGGCCGCCCACCTGGTTGGTGCTCTGCTCGGAGGTGACGCCACCGATGAGCCCACCGTCGGCGACCACGGCGATCCAGCGCTCGGCGTTGGGCCTGCGAGGTGCCCGCTGCAGTTCCTCGACCACCGAGAAATGCACGCGCAGGATGTGCGCAAGATCCGGGTCGGCCTCGCCCAGCGCCATGACCAGGTCGAAGAACTCCTCGGTCGACAAACCCCAACCGCCGAGGTCGCGGTCCAGGGGCGCCGCGCCCACGCGGTGTGCCTTGACCAGCTCCACGCCGAGCGACGGGGGCTCGTGCCCGCCGTCGTCGAGGCGGCGGCGGTGATCGGCGCTGATCCGCCCGAGCAGGTCCGTGATCACATCGGGGTGCGGTGCGCTGCCTGGCAGGCTCACCGCGGTGTGCAGGGACATGCTCGCATTCCTCTCGGGTGGGACGGTCTCGGTGTCGCGGCACACGCTAGGCCGTGGTGACGCAAACGCCAACCGTTAGGCCCGCCGCGATTTTATGCCTGGTCATCGGCGACGTGGTCGACCAGCCACTGCTGTTGCCGTCGAACGAGATTCGCGGCCGGGTTCGCCCGGCGTATCTCACTGCCCCAGCGTCAGCGGCTGCGCGGCGAGATACTGTTCGAGGACCTGTGGTGCGTGCTCGGCGGTGTAGGTGGTGGTCGATCCGACCTGCCAGGCCGGTGGCGAATCCTGTTGCCCCAGAGCCCATGCCGCTTGCCGGGCCGCGCCCAGCGCGACGTACTCGCCCGGTGGGGGGACGTCGACGGGCCTGCCCCAGATCGCGGGGGCGATGCGCCGCACGGCCTCGGAACGGGCGCCGCCGCCGACCAGGATGATGCGTTCGATGTCGACGCCGTAGCTGACGATCTTGTCGATGCAGAACGCCATCGACGCCAGCAGGCCCTCGACCCCGGCGCGGGCGACGTTGGCAGGGCTGAAGTTTCGCGTCGTGACGCCGTGCAGCGCGCCGCGAGCGCGAGGCAGGTTGGGTGACCGTTCCCCCTCCAGATACGGCACGAGCGTCAGCCCTTCTGCACCCCGCGGGGCCGAGAGCGCCAGCCGGTCGAACTCGTCGAAGTCCACCTGCAGCATCGCGGCGGTCGCGGCCAGCACCGGTGCACCGTTGAGCGTGCACACGAGCGGCAGCTGGCGGCCGCTCGCGTCGGCAAAGCCCGCGACGATGCCCTCCGGGTCGTGGGGTGCCGCGTCGCCGACCGCGCTGACCACGCCCGAGGTGCCCAGCGACACGATGCAGTCGCCGGGACCGGCGCCGAGCCCCAGCGCGGCGGCGGCGTTGTCGCCTGCGCCCGGACCGAGGATCGCGCCCGAGGGCAGCCGGCCTGCGACGTCGCGCGGGCCGAGCACGGTCGGCAGCGCAGGGGTCCTGCCGCGCATCGCGAGTTCGAGCAGGTCGGTGCGATAGGAGTCGGTCTCGGCCGAGAAGTATCCGGTGCCGCTGGCGTCGCTGCGGTCGGTGCGCAGATCGGCCAGATCGTTCGAACCCGTCAGCCGCCAACCGAGCCAGTCGTGCGGAAGGCACACCGCGGCGGTCGCGTCGGCGTTCTCGGGTTCGTTGTCGGCCAGCCACCGCAGCTTGGTAGCGGTGATGGCGGCCACCGGCACCACCCCGACGGTCTTCGCCCATTCGTCGGGTCCGCCGAGCTCGGACACCAGGTCGTCTGCGCTCGACGCCGAGCGTGTGTCGTTCCACAACAGGGCATCTCGCACGACCTGACCGGACGAGTTCAGGCAGACCATGCCGTGCTGCTGCGCCCCGACCGAGACCGCCTCGACATCGTCGAGGCCGCCGACGGCCGTGATGGTGCGTTGCAGCGCGTCCCACCAGTGGCCCGGATCCACCTCGGTGCCACCGGGATGCGGCGAGGACGCCGTGCGCACCACGGAACCGCTGTCCGCGTCGCAGACGACGATCTTGCAGGACTGGGTAGAGGAGTCGATGCCTGCCACGAGAGTCACGCCTGCGAAGCTACTCCAAAGCACCGTTTCCGCGCGTGCTCAGCAACGCGTGCTGGTGCCGGATTCTGAATGCGACGTCTCATACGAGTTCGCCGAGTTCGGGGCGGTGCTCTCGCCCGGTGCCGGAAAGGTGGAGGTGATCAGCACGGCTGCGGCCGGCTCGGCATCGCCTCTGATGGAGGGGTCCGTTGCTGTCTCGACCACGACCGGTTGACGCGCCCTTCGGGATGTCAGGTTTGCCCCACGATCGTTGGGGAACTCCATACCGCATGTTGATCAGAAGAATTGCGCGACCGATGTTGTCGGCGACCTTCATCGCCCGCGGAGTGGACGCCCTGCGGAACCCCAAACCGGCCGCCGACGCGGCCCGACCCACGTTGGGCATGATGAGTTCACTGCCCGATCCCGTCGGATCCAAGGTGCCGTCCGACGCCGAGACCGTCGCCAAGATCAACGGCGCGGTCCAGGTCGTCGGCGGCCTGTTGTTGGCGTCCGGCAAGATGCCGCGCCTGACCGCGGCCGCACTGGCGCTCAGCGTCGTCCCGGGCAGCCTTGGCTCCCACAGCTTCTGGAAGGAGTCCGATCCCCAGCGGTCCGCACAGGAGCGCCGCGAGTTCCTCACCGATCTGAGCCTCATCGGCGGCCTGATCATCGCCGCCGCGGACACCGAGGGCAAGCCGTCGCTGGCCTGGCGTGGTCGCCGCGCGGCACACAAGGTGACCGCATCGGTGGCGGCCGCATTGCCTGCCGGCGCCGCAGCGAGCGAGTCGATCGCCGACAGCGCAGTGGCCGAAAAGCTCGGACACGGCCTGTCCGTGGGCGCCGAGCGTGGACGCGAACTCGCCGAGATCGCCCGCGAGCGTGCTGCGGAACTGGCTCACGCGGCCCGCGAACACGCCCCCGAACTCGCCGAGGCCGCCCGTGAACGCAGCGCGCACCTTGCCGAGCGGGGCGCGGTGCTCGCCGACGTGGCCCGGGAGCGCGGCCTGGAGTTTGCCGACGTGGCACAGAAACGCGGACTGGAGTTTGCCGACGTGGCACGAGGGCGCGGCGCAGAACTGGCCGAGACCGCGCGTGAGGCCGCCCCGGAACTCGCCGAAACCGCACGTGCGCACGGCAATGTCCTGGCGAATCGCACGCGAAAGCAACTCAAGCAGGCGCGTCGCCGGTAGTTTGGTCGTATGACTGATTATCAGCCGCAACCGGGACAGTACGGGCAACCCGCCGGCTATCCGCCGCACGGCGGCGCAGCGGCGCCGGGTGGTTTGGGACGACGCTTCTTTGCGCGCTTCATCGACGGGATCTTCGTCGGCATCGTCTCTTATCTGCTCGCGTTCTTCACCGATTCGCTGTCGAGCATCTGGGTGACCGGTCTGTTCACCGGTCTACTGACGTTCATCTACTTCGTCGCGTTCGAGGTGTCACAGGGATGGACGCCGGGCAAGAAGATCCTTGGCCTGTCGGTGCGCGGCGCGGCAACGCCCAAACCGACCGCGAAGGAATCAGCGATCCGCAACTCGTGGACGCTGCTGCCGATCGTGCCGTTCGTCGGTGGTCTGCTGGGCGTGATCGCGATCATCATCATCGCGGTCACCATCGCGGGCAGCTCCACCAAGCAGGGTAAGCACGACGAACTCGCAGGTGGCACGCAGGTGCTGCACGGCTGAGCCAGGCAGAACGACCAAAGAGCCGGGCCCTCAACTCCGTTCGGAGTCGAGGGCCCGGTTCTGTGTGCCGGCCCCCGCCCCGCCGGGGGCGGCCGAGCTTTGGTTAACTGATCGCGTGGGTCGCTCGCCATTGCTCGCGCGTCGCTTCTTCGACCGTCTCGAGCCGGTACACGCCGTCACCTATTTCTCCGGTGAAAGCCGCTCCGCGCTCGAAGGCCTCGGCTTCCGCGGTTTCTGGCAGGGATATTTCGCCGCGCGCTCCGCGCCGCTGGGCCGGGTTGCCCCGGAGGTCGTCGCCGCGGTGTTCTACAACTTCACCCTGGAGCGCGTCGCGAAAACACTGCCCGCGGTGTGGGATCTCGCCGCCCCGTCGACCGTGTTGGCAGTGCGTTCGGAGTCCGCGGTGGCGGCGCTGCGCCGAGCGGGAGTCACCGACTCCCCCGCCACGCGCACGGCCGCCGATCTGGCCGCAATGGCCGCCATGTCCGCACCGCTCGACGCGCGGCCCCTGTTCGCGGCGAACCGCGCGCTCGACTGGCCTGACGAACCCGTCGCGATGTTGTGGCACGCCGTCACCCTGCTGCGGGAACAGCGCGGTGACGCGCACGTCGCCGTGCTCGCCGCCGAAGGGATCAGTGGCCGCGAGTGCAATGTGCTGCACGCCGCCGCGGGCCGGGTGCCCGCCGAGATGATCAAACGCAGCCGCGACTACGACGACGAACAGTGGAACCTCCACGTCGACGCGCTCCGGCGACGGGGTTGGCTCGACGGCGCGGGAGAACTGACCGAAGCCGGCCGGGCCGTCAAGAAGCACGTCGAGGACCGCACCGACACGCTGGCGTTGACCGCACTCGAAGCGCTCACCGACACCGAGGTGGAGACGTTGTTCGCGACACTCACGCCCATTACGCGGCTCGTGGTGGCGGCGGGCGACATACCGGTGGACACTCCGATGGGACTGCGCCGCGACGACCTCGACGACGACAGCGCCCATTTGACCTGACGGGTCAGCGCGGGGCGTACATGATGAGCCCGACGCCCACCAGGGCCACCGCGGCGCCTGCGACGTCCCAGCGGTCGGGCCGGAAACCGTCGGCGATCATGCCCCACAGCAGGGATCCGGCGATGAACACCCCTCCGTAGGCGGCCAGCACGCGGCCGAAGTTGGCGTCGGGTTGGAACGCCGCGACGAAACCGTATGCGCCCAGCGCGATCACGCCCGCGCCCGCCCACAGCCAGCCGCGCTGCTCACGGAGTCCCTGCCACACGAGCCAGGCGCCGCCGATCTCGAGCACCGCGGCGAGCACGAACAGCACGACGGATTTTCCGACCATCACCACTTCAGCATGCCGTGAGCGTGCGCTTTTGCTGCATTTTGCGCGGCGTGTCGGGGCGCAGACGCGCACGTTCGCGGTGCCGAGTCAGCGCTTCTCGCGGTGCCGAGTAGGCCAGTTTCAGGCCACGCCGAGGTAGGCCGCGCGAATGCTGTCGTCCTGCAGCAACTCCCGCGCCACGCCGGTGCGGGTGATGTTGCCGGTCTCGAGGATGTAGGCGCGGTCGGAGCGGCTGAGGGCCTGCTGGGCGTTCTGCTCGACCAGCAGCACCGTGGTGCCCTGCGAGTTGATGTCGGCGATGATCCGGAAGATCTGGGAGATCACCATGGGCGCCAGGCCCATCGACGGCTCGTCGAGCAGCAGGATCTTCGGGCGGGCCATGAGCGCGCGGCCGATCGCGAGCATCTGCTGCTCACCGCCGGAGAGCGTGCCGCCGACCTGGCTGCGTCGCTCGGCCAGCCGCGGGAACGTCTCGAACACCCAGTCCAGGCGTTCGGCGTGCTCCTGGCGCGACGGGAATTTCCGTCCGTAGCAACCCATCTCCAGGTTCTCCACGACGGTCATGCCCGGGAACACGCCGCGGCCCTCCGGAGCCTGGATGAGGCCCTCGGTGACCCGCCGGTGTGCCTTCATACGGGAGATGTCCTGCCCGTCGAACCACACCGAACCTGATGTCAGCGGACGCAGGCCCGAGATCGCACGCATCATCGTGGTCTTGCCTGCACCGTTGGACCCCAACAGCGTGACCAGTTCACCCTCGTGGACCACGAGCGAAACGCCGTGCAGCGCACGGATTCTGCCGTAGTGCACGACCGCATCGCGCACCTCGAGGAGCACCTTGCGCGTCGTCTCACCGGATTTCGTCATCGGGTACCCCCAGGTATGCGGCGATCACCTTCGGATCCTCGCGGATCTGCGAGGGCAGGCCGTCGGCGATCTTGCGGCCGAACTCCAGAACCACGATGCGGTCTGTGACCCCCATGACCAGACGCATGTCGTGTTCGATCAGCAAGACCGTGTATCCGTCGTCGCGGATCTTGCGGATCAGATCGATCAGCGCGGCCTTCTCGCTCGGGTTGAACCCGGCCGCGGGTTCGTCGAGACACAGCAGCTTGGGTTCGGTCGCCAGCGCTCGCGCGATCTCCAGGCGACGCTGATCGCCGTACGAAAGGTTCTTGGCCTTCTCCTCGCCCCGGTGCGCGATGCCCACAAAGTGGAGCAATGCAGCCGATCTCTCGACCGCCGAGCGCTCCTCGCGGAAATGCCGCGGTGAGCGGATCAGCGCCCCCGGCACCGAGGTGCGGTGCCGGGCGTCGGTGCCGACCATGACGTTCTCCAGTGCGGTCATCTCGCCGAACAGCCGGATGTTCTGGAAGGTGCGCGCGATGCCACGACGCGTGATCTGGTGCCGTTTGATCCGGCCCAGCGGCGCACCGTCGAACGTCACCGAGCCCGAACTCGGGCGGTAGACACCCGTGATCGCGTTGAAGCACGTCGTCTTCCCGGCGCCGTTGGGCCCGATTAGACCGAGGATCTCGCCGCGACGGATGCCGAAGTTCACCGAGTCGAGCGCCACGAGCCCGCCGAACTTGACGGTCAGATCGTGCGTCTGCAGAAGGATCTCACCCTCGGCCGCGTTGATCTCCCGGTGGACGCCGGCCAGATCCTCGATGACTTCCTCTGCCACCTGGGGAGGCTCGGTCATGACGTGTGCTCCTTCACCGGGGTGGCCCGCAGCAGATCCCGCGCCGCCTTGCCGTACGTCAGCAGATGCTGACGCGCGGGGAACAGGCCCTGCGGCCGGAAGATCATCAGCACCACCAGGGCGAGTCCGAAGAACAGGTACTTCAGGTCGCCGAGGTTGATGCCGAGGAACTCGACCCCGAGCAGGCGGTTGGGCAGGTAGACGATGACGAACGCACCGAAGATCACACCGAGCTTGTTGCCCTGGCCGCCGAGCACCACCGCACACAGGAACAGCATCGAGTTGATGATGTTGAACGTCTGCGGTGCCACGTACTGCACCTGGCCCGCGTACAGCGCGCCGGACAGTCCGCCGATGGCAGCGCCGATGGTGAACGCCCACAGCTTGAACTTGAAGGCGTTGACGCCCATCACCTCGGCGGCGTCCTCGTCCTCGCGGATCGCGATCCACGCACGTCCGACACGGCTGCGCTCGAGATTGCCGACCAGCAGCAGGATCCCGACGATCAGGGCCAACCCCAGCCAGAACCACCACGTGCCGTAGTTGGCGACGCCGGTCGAATTGCCGCTGGAGAACACCCCGTTCGGCAGCTTCTCGCTCTCGCCCAGTCGCGGATACGCCACCTGGTTCAGGCCGCGTGCACCGTTGGTGATGTCGGACAGGTTGTCCGCCATGAGCCGGATGATCTCGCCGAAGCCCAGCGTGACGATCGCGAGGTAGTCACCGCGCAACCGCAACGTCGGGGTGCCGAGGATCAGGCCTGCGATCGCGGTGATCGCCATTGCCAGTGGGACACAGGCCAACCAGGCCCAGTCGCTGCTGAGGAACTTGTCGACACCGACGATGTTCCACGGGCTCGACGGGCTGGTGAGCAGCGCGACGGTGTAGGCGCCTACGGCGTAGAAACCGACATAGCCCAGGTCGAGCAGACCGGCCTGGCCGACCACGACGTTGAGCCCGATCGCGATGATCGCGACCATCGCGAACTGCGCCATGGTGCCGCCGAAGCTGATGCCTGGCGTGTTCAGGAAGCCCGGGGTGAACAACGGCAGCAGGGCCAGCAGCCCGAAACCGATGACGCCGACGGCCCACTTGGCCACACGCGGCAACGTCGACCACTGCTCGCGGATGATGTCGCCGGGCGCCAACAGGGTTCTGACCAACGAGCTGGTGTTCTCCCCCGGATTCTGCTGTGTGTGCTGATCGCTCATACTCGCGCCTTCCCGAGGCTCTCACCGAGTATTCCGGTCGGCCGGAACAACAGGACCAGAACGAGCAGGACGAACGCGACCACGTCACGCCACTGGGTGCCGAACACCGCCTGCCCGTAGTTCTCCATGATGCCGAGCAGCAGACCGCCCAGCAGCGCCCCACGCAGGTTGCCGATGCCGCCGAGCACCGCCGCCGAGAACGCCTTGATGCCGAGCAGGAAGCCGCCCGAGTAGATGATGCCCTGCGGCACTTTCAGGGTGTAGAGCAGTGCCGCGGCGCCGGCCAGCAGGCCGCCGATGAGGAACGTCGTCATGATGATCCGCTCGCGCGACACACCCATCAGCGTCGCGGTGGTGGGATCCTGTGCCACGGCGCGGATCCCGCGCCCGAACTTGGTGCGGTTGAGCGCGATGTCGGTCAGCAGCGCGAGGATGAGCGCCGACACGACGATCACGAGCGTCACGTTGGACACCGTCGCACCGAACACCGTGAACTGGGCCTTGGGCTGCACCAGCGTGATCGGCTGCTGCGCGTTGCTGCCGCCGTAGCCCTTCATCAGCTTGGGCAGCACGAAGTGCACGAATTCCTGCAGGACGAACGACATGCCGATCGCGGTGATGAGGAAGGTCAGCGCGCGGGCGTTGCGTTTTCGCAGCGGACGGTACGCGATGAACTCCAGCCCGATCGCCGCCGATCCCGAGACCAGCATCGCGAACAGCATCGCGATGCCCAGATATAGGACCGTCAGCCCGATGCCCTTGTTGTAGGCGTTGCCGCTCGGGGTGAACCCGAGGATCACGTCGAGGCAGAAGTACGCACCGAACATGCCGAGCATGAAGATCTCGGAGTGCGCGAAGTTGATCAGCCGCAGCACGCCGAACACCAGCGTGTAGCCGACCGCCACGAGCGCGTAGATCGCGCCCCATGACAGGCCGTCGATGGTCAACTGCCAGAAGCCGTTACGCAGCCCGTCGAGGTTGAAATTGATGTTGTCGGCCAGACAGATGTACTGGTCGACGCACTGGTGGATCATCCGGTGGCGGCTCCCTGATGAGTGGTGGGTAGCGAAACGCGCCCGGGGAGCGGCCCCGGACGCGTTTCGGCAGACGATTTACTGGACGTCGTACATCCAGATCAGGGTGGTGGTCAGCTCGCCGTTGTCGGTCCACTGGTACTTACGGGCCACGCCCTGGCCCTCGTAGTTGCGGACGTAGTTGAGCAGGTCGGCGCGGGTGATGGCGCCGGAGTCGATGCCCTTCAGCAGGATCGTGCCCAGGTCGTAGCCCTCGGTGCTGTAGGTGCCGGGTTCCTGACCGAACTTCTGCGTGTACTCCTCGGCGAACTCGGCGGTGGCCGGGCCGCACGGGCACGACAGCAGCGCACCCTTGGAGGCCTCGCCGGCCTGCTTGACGAACTCGGGGTCCTTCGTGCCGTCTGCACTGATGAACGTCGCCTCCACGCCGCCGTCCTTGAGCTGCTGCACGAACGGCGCGGCCTCCGAGTAGTAGCCGCTGTAGAACACCGAATCCGGTGCGGCGCCCTTGATCTGGGTGACGGCGGCCGAGAAGTCCTTGTCGCCCTTCTTCACCGAGATGTTGCACGAGGAGTCGGCGACCGGTCCGAGCGTCGTGCGCACGGCCTCGGCGAGTCCCAGACCGTAGTCGGTGCTGTCGTCGACGACGCAGACCTTCTTGTTCTCCAGGGTGTTCTTCATGTAGTTGGCCACCGAGGGACCCTGCACGCCGTCGTTCGCCAGGCCCCGGAAGAACGTGCGCCAGCCGTTTTCGCTCAGCTGGACGTTGGTGGCCGATGCGGTGGTCGCCACCAGACCGGCCTGGTTGAACACGTCACCGGTGGCCTTGGTCTCGCCCGAGAACGCGGGGCCGACCACGCCGATGATGAACGGCTCGTCGACGATCTGCGGTGCGACACCGGTGGCCTTCTGCGGATCACCTTCGGTGTCAAACGCTTTCAGCTGAACCTGGCACTGGGCGTTGGCGGCGTTGTGCTTGTCGATCGCCATCTGCACGCCGTTCTTGATGTTGATGCCGAGCGCGGCGTCGGGGCCGTTGAGGGCGCCCATCATCGCGATCATCACCGGCGGGCACACGGCGTTTCCGTCACCTGCGGGATCGGCGGGGGTCACATCGCCCGCGCCCGTCACCTCGGCACCGTTCTCGTCGATCTGCACCTTCTCGACGATCTTCAGGTCGGTCTGGGCTGCTTCCTCTTCGGGCGTCGACTGATTACAGCCGGCAATTGCCAGCGCCACCACTCCCGCACTACCGAGAGCAAATGCCTTTCGTGCCACGCGACCGCGCACGCTTCACCTCCGGGTCAAAGTTGTCAGCGACGCCGTTGGCGAGACCCGGTTTCCGGGATGCCGCCGACGCTCCGGGTAGAACATAGCCAACCACCGCCCTGCGTGCGCGATGTTGAACGATGCGTTTCCGGCGCGTCGTTCGCTGTTCCGTATAAATGCCGGTGAAAACCTCGAGAACACCGCGTGTGCGTGAGCCCTGAAACGAATAATTAACCGAGGCGACGGGCGCTCACTGCTCAGGCGCCGGGGCCTGCTTGGTGTCGTCCAACGTCTCGAGCACCACCTCGGCCACCCGCTTCATCGTCGTGCGCCGGTCCATCGCGGCCCGCTGGATCCACTTGAACGCCTCGGGCTCGGTCATCTTGTGCTTGGCCTGTAGCAAACCTTTGGCACGTTCGACGAGCTTGCGGGTCTCCAGTCGCTCCGACAGCGTCGCGACCTCGGTCTCCAGTGCACTCAGCTCTGCGAAGCGGCTGACCGCGACCTCGATGGCAGGCACCAGGTCGTTGATGTTGAACGGCTTCACCAGGTAGGCCATGGCGCCTGCGTCGCGGGCACGCTCCACCAACTCGCGCTGGCTGAAGGCCGTCAGGATCACGATGGGCGCGATGCGCTTGGAGGCGATCTCCGAGGCCGCGTCGATGCCGTCGCGCCGCGGCATCTTGACGTCCATGATCACGAGATCCGGCCGCAGGCTCTCGGCCATCTCGACGGCCTCCTGGCCGTCTCCGGCCTCACCGACAACCTCATACCCCTCCTCGCGCAACATCTCGGCGAGATCGAGTCGGATGAGTGCTTCGTCCTCGGCGATGAGTACGCGGCGCGGTCTGTCAGCGTCAGTCGTTGACCCGGTCATGCCAACATTGTGTCGTGACAGCCGATGATCAGCGACTGCAGGGCATCATCTATGGTGGTATCCCGCAGGACGGAAACGGCCGCACGCCCTCGTATCCCAACTGGCAGAGGAAACGGATTCAAAACCCGTACAGTGTGAGTTCGAATCTCACCGAGGGCACCAGAAACACCTGATCACGCGCATTTTGCGCAGTCTTTTCGATGTGCTCGGCGCGGTCGCGGCCTGCGCGGGAGAACTCCAGATTGCACTGAGGGACAGATCCCGCTCGGGATCTGTCCCTCAGTGCAATCTCGATGTGAGATCGGGCGCGTCGCCTCAGATCAGCACGGGGCTCACGCCATGAAGCGCGCGATCTGCGGTGCGGGCACCGCCTGCGCGGCACGCGCGTGACGGACCCCGATCGCGCCGCCTGCCGCGGTGAGCAGCACTAGCCCGGCCATCCCTGGCAGCACCGCGAAGAGCAGATCCATGTTGTTCGCCGTGCGCAGGTAGTCCGCGTAACCGACCCGGAACGACGCCGGTACCGCGTTCGGTGGCGGGCCCGCAGGTGCCGGTGCCGTCACGGCCGGCGGGGTGAGGGCAGGAACGCTCGGCGTGGCCGGTGAGGCGGGTGCCCCGCCTCCACCGGCCGGCGCGCCGGGAGGCGCGACGACCACCGGGACGGGCGGCACCGGAGGCACCGCGACCGGCACCGGTGCGACCGGCGCAGCGGGAACCGATGGCGCGGAGGCGACCGGCGGCTGGGCCCGGATCACGATGCTGCGGTTGCTCGGCGCGGTCGGAACCGGGGCGAGATTGGGTGCGCGCCCGGTGGTTCCGCCGGTGGGCACCCGGCTGACGCCGTTGCCGCCGCCGCCCGCCACGACCGCGGGTGGTGTGATGCGCGCACCCGTGATCGCTGACTCGGGCACGTCGACAGATTGTGCGGAACGACGGGCCGTCCCGGTCTGCTGGTCGTCGCGGTCGTCCGCTGACGAGGGCTGCCCCTGCCGGTTGCCTGCAGGCCCCGGGCGATCGGGGGCGCGATGGGCACCGGGCCGGCCACTGCGATCCGGGCCGGCATGCCGAGGGCCGGGCCCGAAACCCGGCGCGCGCCGACTGCCGCGGTCGCCGGCCTGCGAGGCGCTGCCGCCGTTCTGCTGGCCGCGGACGTTTGCGCCGCGCTCGGAGTGCTTCTTTTTCTTCTGATCCTTGTGGTGGTCGAAGATGTCGAGGATTCCACCGACCCCGAACAGATCAGCGGATGCGACCGCTGTGCCTGCCATGCCGGGGCCGGCAACCATTGCGCTACAGGCGATTGCACAACTGATCGCCGTCGTGCGCATCCACGATCGCTCGTCGCTCAAAATGCCCCCGGAATCTCGGTGGCGCCAACCCGCCACGCTCACTTGAAGCCTCCATTGTGCCACATGATCAGCTCGGCGAAGTTTGCTGGCACAGCGAAGCCGCAAAGCCGGGCGAACGTCGCGGCATCGACGATGCTGCGAAATCGACGACCGGGGCACACAGCGCGGGCATAGGCTTCGACTGTGGTCCTCAGCGACGGTCCGCGCTCGGTCTGCATGCCCGAACTGGCGCTCGACAACCGCGTGCCCGCCCGCACGCGGCACTACGCCGACAGGGTTGCCGGCAGACAACGCGTGCTCGCCGTCGCGACGTGGATCGCGGCGGCCGTCACGACGCTCTTCGGGATCTTCCAACTCGCGGTCGGCGCGGAACTCTGGCGGCTCGGTTTCCTCAACCTGGTCTTCGCGGGCCTGTTCATGGCGGTCCCGCTGCTGCACAGGTTCGGTGAACTCCTCGCGCCGTTGACGTTCATCGTCATCGCCTACGTGTCGGTGACGCTCATGTGTTACGAGATCGGCACCGACTCCGGACTCCAGTTCTACTTCCTGGTCTCGGCGTCGCTCGTCGTCCTCGTCCTCGGTGTCGAGCGGATCGTGCTGGCCGCGTCGCTCGTCGCGGTCGGCATCGCCGCCACCATCGCGCTGGAGTTCCTCGCGCCCGACGACCGGGGTCTGGGCCCGCACTGGACCTTGAGCGTCGGATTCGTGATCTCCACGGTGTCGGCCGCGGTGATGGTGGTCGCGACCGTGTGGTCGGCGCTACGCGAGATCGCGCGCGCCGAGGACGCGATGGAGGCCGAGTACCAGCGCTCGGAGAAGTTGCTCGCGAACATTCTTCCCGCCACGATCGCGACACGGCTCAAAGACCCGGCGCGCACCATCATCGCCGACCGATACGACGACGCCTCGATCCTGTTCGCCGACATCGCCGGCTACACCAAACGCGCCAGCGAGACCGCGCCGTGTGATCTGGTGCGGTTCCTCGACACGCTCTACACCGATCTCGATGCGCTCGTCGAGCAGCACTGCCTGGAGAAGGTCAAGACCAGCGGCGATTCGTACATGGTGGTCGGCGGCATCCCCGAGCCCCGCACCGACCACGCCGAGGCGCTCGCGGCACTCGCGCTCGACATGGCCGCGGCCGTCGCCGATCTCACCGATCCCGAAGGCAGGCGCGTACCACTGCGGATCGGCCTGGCCGCCGGACCGGTGGTGGCCGGGGTGGTCGGTGCGCGCCGGTTCTTCTACGACGTGTGGGGTGACGCGGTCAATGTCGCCTCGCGTATGGAGAGCACCGATGTCGAAGGGCGCATCCAGGTGCCCGACGACATGTGCCTCCGTTTGCGCCACGCGTTCGTGCTCGAGGAGCGGGGCGAGGTGGAGGTCAAGGGCAAAGGTGTGATGAGGACGTGGTACCTGGTCGGCCGCCGCGACGGCGAGCGCGCGCCGCTTCGGACCGGCGACGCGCGCTCGGAGTCCGTCGGCAACCCGGCCGGCGGTTAGACCTTCCGGTTCTCCGAGCGGATCAGCCACGCCTGCTTCTCCAGCCCGTCGATCAGCCCGTGCAGCAGATCGGCCGTGCTGGGATCCTCGGCGTCCACCGCGTCGTGGACGCGCCGGATGGTGTCGACCGTGGCGTTGATACGGGTGGTGATGAGGTCGACGACATCGGCTGTGCTGCGCTCGAACGCGGGGAATTCCGGCAGCGTCGTGGTGGCCGCCACGGTGTCGGAACGGCCGTCGGGAACGGCGTCCAGCGCGCGCATCCGTTCGGCGATCGTGTCGCTGCCCTCGCGCGCGAAGTCGACCAACTCGTCGAGCTGCAGGTGCAGGTCACGGAAGTTGCTGCCCACCACGTTCCAATGGGCCTGTTTGCCCTGCAGGGACAGCTCGATCAGGTCGACGAGAACCTTCTGGAGGTTGCCGCCGAACTCCGGTGTGGCATGGAAACCTTGGATATCTGATTCAGTCCTACGTGCGCTCATGACCAGTCCAACGCTTCCTTTTCTGGAATCATTCCAAATTTGCTCTTTGTGAGCCCTGCCACGTCACGTCGAGTGGGCCTCGTGATCGGTTCCCGGTTGCGCATCCGACCGGCCGTCGGACTGCTGGGCCAGAAACCGTGCATAACCCGCGCCCATTCCCAGCAGCACCAGCCCGCCCACGATGAACAGCACGACGCGGTACATGCCGTCCAGCGTGCCGAGGTCGAACAGGAACAGCTTGCCCGTCGCCGCGGCCACCAGCACCAGTCCCCCGCCGATCAGCACCGACCGCGATGCGCCCGGACGTCGTGCGGCGTATCCGAACGCCAGGGCCGCGGCCACGATCCAACTGAGCGTTGCGGCCATATGCCCGGCCAAAAAGCCCACCTCCGCCCCGCCCAGCGCCACCCCGACCGTCACGGTCAGCGCGGTCGCCGCGTATCCGATCACCGCTGATACCGCGACCCACACCAGGCGCACAACCTCGGTATCGGACACCGTCCGCGACCATGTCCAGCCGTTCGCGGCCGCGGCACCGATCAGCATCACACTGCCGATCACGACCGAGGCGACAGTCGGGCCGTCGAGCGGTGTCGCCTCGACGAGCATGGCCGGCGCCGCGTGGTCGAGGTAGAACATCGCGCCGATCAACGCGAAACCGATTGCGGCGCAACGCCCGACCGGATCGCGCTGCCCGCCCACCGCGATCGCGATCGACATCGCCAGCAGCACCGGCGCGGCCACCGTGCCGTCGAACGCCACGAGCACGGCGATCAGAGCGGCCGCCGCCGAGGTTGCGGCCCACACCCGGCGCACCGGCGCCCCGATGCCCGGCAGCCGGTCCCCGATGGCCGCGACGGCCAGCGCCGCGGCCGCCAGCCCGCCGATCAGCAGGACGGCAGGCACGCGGTCCGCGGTGGCCGAAACACACAGCAGCGGAACCGTTCCCAGCGCCGAGACCACCGTGGTCGCCACCGGCCTGGTGCTGAAGCGCGACACCGTCACACCGCCCGCGAGCGCAGGCACCGCCGCCAGTGCACACACCAGGGCCAGCCGGAGATCCTCGCGCCCGCCGATCGCGGCCGAGACCAGTGCGACGAGCAGCGGGATCGTCACCGCGGCCGTGCGCGCGGCGTGCAGCCAGAACCAGTCCCGGCCGAACTGCACCGGAAGCGACGCCGCCGACAGCGCCAGCATGAAACCGATCAGCAGCAGCGTCACGCCGTCGGTGATCACCGGCGCCAACGCGATCAGCGGCACGAACACCAGCAACCCGAGTTGCTCGGAGCCCCACCACCGCGCCAGCATCAGGCCGCAGGCCCCGACGACCCCGGCCAGCGCCAAACCCACCGGGGCCGGGACCCATTCGTAGATGGCCGTCACCGCGATCACGTCCATGTACGCCGCGGCCACACCGGTCGCCGCGAGTGCGACCGCCCCGACCCGGCCACCGGGACGGCGGTCGAGCCACATCGCGACGGCCACCAGCGCCACGGCCAGGGCCGCCCCTGCCGCCACTCGCACCTCGGGGCGCAGGATGCCGGCCTGTGCGGCCAGCACCAGCAGCGACACCACGCCGACGAGCGTCACTGCGACACCGGCCACCGCCAGTACCTTGCCGATCCACCCTTCCGAGCGGGGCTTGGGCGGGGTGTCCGGTTGCCGGGCAGGCACGGCCACCGGGGCGACCGGCGCAACCGGTTGCGGGGTCCACTGCGGTGCGACGGCTTCGGGACGCGGCGCCGCGGACTGCTGGGCCACCAGCCGGTCCAGAGTGGCCAGATCACCGGCCATCCGGTTCAGGTACGCCGAAACGGCCGTGAGATCTGCCGTCAACCGGGCGATGACTGCACGTTGGGGTTCGGTCATGCCGTCACACTGGCAGCAAAACCCGGCGATGAGATGAGTAGGACTACTCGTCCAGCCCGTGTTCTATCGCGTAGCGGGCGAGTTCGACCCGGTTGGCGACCTGGAGCTTGCGGAACGTCGCCTGCACGTGGTTCTCCACGGTGCGGTGACTCAGCGAAAGACGCGCGGCGATCTGTTTGGCCGTCAGGCCTTTCGCCACATACCGCAGGATCTCGGTCTCGCGTTCGGTGAGGGTGGGCGTCGCGGGCCCCTCCTGTGCCGGCTGTTGCGCGATGCGCCGATACTCCCCCAGCACCAGCCCCGCCAGACCGGGGGTGAAGACCGCGCGGCCCTCCGCGGTGGCGCGGACCGCGTCGGCGAGTTCGGTTCTCGATGCGCTCTTCACCAGATATCCCGTGGCGCCTGCCTTGACCGCCTGCAGCACGTCGTCGCGTTCGTCGGAGGCCGACAGCACCAGCACGCGCGACCGCGGCGAGACCGCGAGCACCTCGGCGGTGGCCTGCGCCCCGGACCCGTCGCCGAGTCGCATGTCCATCAGGACCACATCGGGACGGACCACCGCGGCACGACGGGCCGCCGACGCGACGCCGTCGGCCGTGGCGACGACGTCGAAGCCGTCATCGGCGAGGTCGCGGGCGACGGCATCTCGCCAGATCGGGTGGTCGTCGACGACCATCACCATGGGTGCCGCGTCGGTCATCACTGCCCCTTCCGTGTACGCGCGACGGTGAGTTCCCATTCGGTTCCGCTGTCCGGACCCGTCGTCAACACCGCAGTACCTCCCAACCAATCCAGCCGTCCGACAATGGATTTCGCGACGCCCATGCGCCCCTGGCGTTCCGCCTCGGCGAGCCGGCCCTCAGGGATACCCACACCGTCGTCGCGGATGCTCACCGTGACCTCATCGCCCAGATCCTCCAGCAGCACGAAGGCCCGCGCGTCGGCGCCCGCGTGCGCGGCGACGTTGTCCAGCGCGTTCTCGGCCGCCGCGAACAGTTCCCGCGCGACCGGATGGTCCAGCAGCACCGGTTCGGCGGGCACACTCACCGACACCCGGTCGGAGGCCCTCGTACGCAGCAGGGCACCCACATCGGTGAGCGGGCCTGCCATGGTGTCGGTGTCGGCCGCGCTGACCAGACGACGCAGGGCACGTTCCTGCTCACCCGCGAGTTCGGCCAGCTTCGCGGTCTCGCCACCGATCTCACGCCCCCTGCGCGCCACCAGGGCGAGCACCTGGATCGCGCCGTCGTGCACGCGCCTCGAGAGCCGTTCACGTTCCTCCAGGGCCGCCGAGAGTCGCACGGCGCGTTCCAGTTCGGCGTGCGCGCGCCGCGCGGTCTGCGCGGCCATCCCGACAGCCAGACCGACCGCGAGCTCGATCACGATGGTGGCGTTGCGGCCGAGGTTGACGCTCACATGGCCCTTGAGCAGCGCGACCGTCGCCATCACCGCGAGCCCGGCGGACATGCCCCCGATCGGGCCGAAGTGCAACGCCACCGAGATGGTGGCGTTGGTCGCCCACAGCGTCGTCGGCCAGGACTGGTTGTCGGCGATCCACTGTTCGGACGCCACCAGCTCCGTCGACAGCATCAGCGCGACCACCACGACGAGCTCGGCGATCACCCACGTCCCGCGCCTGCGGGACCCGGTCAGATAGACCGTCGCGCATGCCGCGCTCCACACGATGAGGCCGGCGAACAGGACCCACCCGAGCACCGGACGCCGCAGATCATCGGTGATCGCGATGTGGAACCCCAGCGCATACAGGCAACTCAGCAGCCGAAAACCCTGCGCGGCACGCCACAACGGTGTGACCGGGTCGGGCTCGCGCTGCACGTGCTCAGCTTAAGGCGATCGCACGCCCGCTCAGGGCACCGATCGCCACGCCGTCTACTTCTCGCCGCGTGCCACCGGGCGGCCGGGATCGCAGACCCACTCCGACCAGGATCCCGGGAACAGCGCGGCATCGACACCCGCCGCGGCCAGGCCCGCCACGGTGAGCGCGGCCGTCACGCCCGAACCGCAGTAGGCACCCACTGCGGTGTCCCCGGTGTCGTCGACGCCGCGGTCGGCGAGAAGCGCACGCACCTGTGCCTCGTCACGCAGGGTGCCGTCGGGATTGAGCAGCCCGGTGCTCGGCAGGTTCACCGCGCCCGGGACGTGACCGGCGACGGGGTCGACCGGCTCGACCTCACCGCGGAACCGCTCGGGCGCCCTGGCGTCGATCAGAGCAGCCGCGGACTGCACGTCGTCGGCGGTCAGCGTGGGCAGCGCGCCGCGGTACAGATCGTCGTGGACGACTCGGACGTCGCCCGGTTCCGGTGTCACCGGACCGGTCTCGACACCGCCTCCGCCCGCAACCCAGGCCCCCAGACCACCGTCGAGGATGCGCACACCGCTGATCCCCGCGGCGGTCAGACACCACCAGGCACGCGCCGAACCCGCGCGGTTCCAGTCGTCGTACACCACGGTCGGGACACCGTCGCGCACGCCCCAGCGGCGCGCGGCGGCCTCGAGGTGACGTCCGGACGGCAGTGGGTGACGGCCGCGGCCGCGCACGGTGTGGTCGGCGAGCTCGTCGTCGAGCGACACGTAGACCGCGCCGGGCAGATGCCCGTCGAGATAGGCCTGTTCACCGTTCGGCTCGGCCAGGGTCCAGCGCACGTCGAGCAGGGTCACCGGGCCGCCTGCCGCGAGCAGCTGGATGAGCTCCGCGGTGCTGATGAAGACGTCGGAACGAGTTGTCGCCACCCGTCCGACGCTACCTGACGGGCTACATCACCTTGGACAGGAAGGCTTTTGTCCGTTCGTGTTTCGGGTTTGCCATGACCTCGCGGGGATCGCCGCTCTCGACGATGACGCCGCCGTCCATGAAGACCAGCTTGTCGGCGACCTCGCGCGCGAAACCCATCTCGTGGGTGACCACCACCATGGTCATGCCCTCGGAGGCGAGCTTCTTCATCACGCCGAGGACATCGCCGACGAGTTCGGGGTCCAGCGCCGAGGTGGGCTCGTCGAACAGCATGAGCTTGGGGTTCATCGCGAGCGCGCGCGCGATGGCCACGCGCTGTTGCTGACCACCCGACAGCTGCGCCGGGTAGGCCTCGGCCTTGTCCGCCAGACCCACCTGGTTGAGCAGATCGCGGGCCCGGTTGATGGCCTCCTTCTTCTTGACGCCCTTGACCTTGATGGGCGCCTCGATGATGTTGGCCAGCGCGGTGCGGTGCGGGAACAAGTTGAAGTGCTGGAACACCATTCCGACGTCGCGACGCTGTTTGGCCACGTCGGACGGCTTCATCTCGTGCAGTTTGCCGCCGCGTTCGCGGTAGCCGACGAGTTGTCCGTCAACGTAGAGCCGCCCCGCACTCACGGTCTCCAGATGGTTGATGCACCGCAGGAACGTCGACTTGCCCGAACCGGACGGGCCGACGAGCACCAGCACCTGTCCCTTCGAGACATTGAGGGTGACACCCCGCAGCACCTTGAGCGCACCGAAGTTCTTGCACACGCTCTCGGCGCGCACCATGTAGTCGCCGCTGGTGGCTTCCGCTGTGGTCACGGGTGTGCTTCTCCTACCGTCTGGGCCTTGGCGAGCGCCTCGAGCTGCTTGGTGGTCAGCTTCCGCGAGGCACCCCGCGAGTAGTAGCGCTCCAGGTAGTACTGGCCGACCATCAGGATGCTCGTGATCACGAGGTACCACGTCGCGGCCACCAGCAGCAGCGGCACGGGTTCGAAGATCCGGGCGGCGATCTCACGTGAGGTGATGCCGTACAGATCGAGGGTGAACGGCACCGCGGTCACCAGCGATGTGGTCTTGAGCATGCTGATGATCTCGTTGCCCGTGGGCGGGATGATGACGCGCATCGCCTGCGGGAGCACCGTGCGCCGCATCGCCAGCCCCCACGACATGCCCAGTGCCGTGGACGCTTCCATCTGCCCCTCGGGCACCGAGCTGATACCCGCGCGGATGATCTCGGCCATGTAGGCGGCCTCGTTGAGGGCCAGGCCGAGGATCGCCAGCAGGAACGGGATGGACAGCGACTGCAGGTTGAGGTGGAAGAACGACGGCCCGAACGGCACGCCCAGCTGGATGTTCTGGTAGATCGTCGGGAGCAGACCCCAGAACACCAACTGCACGTACACCGGGGTGCCGCGGAAGATCCACAGGTACACCCACGCCACCGACCGGAACACCGGGTTCGGCGACAGCCGCATCACCGCGAGCAGCACGCCGAGGACGATGGCGATGAGCATCGAGTAGATGGTCAGTTGCAGCGTGTTGAGCACACCGACCGTGAGGACCCGCTCGTTGAACAGGTACTCGAAGTAGATCGGCCAGCGATACGAATCGTTGGTCGCCGCGCCGTAGAGGAAAAGGGCCGCGAGTATGACGATGACGACCGCCGCCACCCAGCGCCAGGGGTGGCGCAGCGGCACCGCGTCAATAGCGGCCGGGGCCGCCTGTGGCGGCGTGTCGACATCTGTCACTGTGCGTTCCTAACTGACCGCGCCGTTGATGGCCGGCTTGTCGATGGTTCCGTCCTCGAGACCCCAGTTGGCGGCGATCTTCTCGTATTCGCCGTTGTCGATGAGGTGCTGCAGCGCCTGCTGCAGCGACTGCGCCAGCGGCGAGCCCTTCGCGACCGGCCAGCCGTAGGGCGCGGAGTCGAACACCTCGCCCGCCTTCTCGAGCTTTCCGTTGCTCTGCTTGATGGCGTACAGCGTCACCGGGGAATCCGCCGACATGGCGTCGACCTGGCCGAGCACCACGGCGTTGGTCGCGGCGTCCTGGCCGTCGAACGGCACGATCTCGATGGCGGGCTGACCGGCGTCGGTGCACTTCTTGCTCCGCGCGGGCAGTTCGTCGGTCTCCTGAACGGTCGTGGCCTGAACCGCCACCTTCTTGCCGCAGGCGTTCTCGGGGTCGATGCCGCCACCGACGCGCTGCGCCCACAGCGACCCCGCCGAGAAGTAGGTGACGAAGTCGACCGACTGCTCACGTTCCTTGGTGTCGGTGAACGACGACATGCCGACGTTGAACGTTCCACCCTGGATCGAGGGGATGATCTTTGCGAAATCGGCCTCGCGATACTCCGGGGTGAGACCCAGCGTCGCGGCGACCGCGTTCATCAGGTCGACGTCGAAGCCGACGATCTTGCCGCTGGGGTCCTTGAACTCGTTGGGCGCGTAAGGGATGTTCACGCCGACGATCAGTTTGCCGGAGGACTTGATGTCCTCGGGCAGGGTGTTGGCGATCTCGTCGACCTTGGCCCCTGACGCCGCCTGGGTCGACTCCGGCGACGATTCGCCTCCGCCTTCACCGCTCGCGCACGCCGACAGGGTCAGTGCGCCGCTCGCGGCGAGGACCACCGCGAAACGCCACATCTTGCCCCGCCGGTTCTGACGTCCAGCTCTCACAGGTTGCCTCTACTTTCTGCCTCGGGTCGTGTTCCGCCCCGTTCCAACCCGGAAACGTTAACGACCATGGACCCAGCGCGCACGCTGGTAATGGAACATTAACGACCGTGGAAATGCGCCACAGCGGTAACGTAAAATCCGCTGACCGCGTGTGCCGGTGTGCCACAATTCGGCCATGGAAACTACCGCTGCCCCAAGCTTGTTGCCGCACCTGTGGAAGGCGACGCTGGTTTCAGGTGTCCTCGCGGTCGTCCTCGGGGTGCTGGTCCTGGCCTGGCCGGGCATCACGCTGCTCGTCGCGGCGATCTGCTTCGGCGCCTATCTGCTGATCACCGGTGTCGCGCAGGTGATCTTCGCGTTCAGCCTCCACGTGTCGGCAGGTGGGCGGGTGCTGCTGTTCGTCAGCGGCGCGGCGGCGCTGATCCTGGCAGTGCTCTGTTTCCGCAGTTTGCAGGAATCCATTCTGCTGCTGGCCATTTGGATCGGTGTGGGCTTTGTCTTCCGCGGCGTGGCCACCGCGGTGTCGGCGATCAGCGACCCGGCGCTGCCCGGGCGCGGCTGGGAGATCTTCTTCGGGGTGATCAGCCTGCTGGCCGGCGTGGTGATGCTCGCGGCCCCGTTCGAATCGCTCGCGACGCTGGCGATCGTGGTGGGCGTGTGGCTCATCGTCCTCGGCGTCTTCGAGGTCGTCTCGGCGTTCGGCATCCGCAGCGGGGTCAGGAAGCTCGGCGCCGCCTTGTCGACCGGCTCACCATCGGCGCCTCCCGTGAGCTAACCCACCGCGCTACCTGCGTCGATCTCCTGGCTATCGCCGAGCATCGCTACTACACTCCGTCGTAGATCGACCTGGCAGGCTCGAAAGTAGGTCAGATGGACGCTCTGGACGTATCGCGGTGGCAGTTCGGAATCACCACGGTCTACCACTTCATATTTGTCCCGCTGACGATCGGGCTCGCGCCGCTCATCGCCGTCATGCAGACCGTGTGGGTGGCCACGGGCAACGACACCTGGTACCGCCTCACTCGTTTCTTCGGCAAACTTTTTCTGATCAACTTCGCGATCGGCGTCGCGACCGGCATCGTGCAGGAATTCCAGTTCGGCATGAACTGGAGCGAGTACTCGCGGTTCGTCGGCGACATCTTCGGCGCACCGCTGGCCATGGAGGGGCTGGCCGCCTTCTTCTTCGAGTCCACGTTCATCGGGCTGTGGATCTTCGGGTGGACGCGACTCCCCCGGTGGCTGCACCTGGCGTGCATCTGGATCGTCGCGATCGCCGTGAACCTGTCGGCGTTCTTCATCATCTCGGCGAACTCGTTCATGCAGCACCCCGTGGGCGCCAGGTTCAATCCGGAGACCGGTCGCGCCGAATTGGAGAGCATCTTCGCGTTGTTCACCAACAACACCGCGATCGCGGCCTTCACACACGCCGTGTCGGGCGCGTTCCTCACCGCAGGTGTTTTCGTGGCCTGCGTGTGCGCGTGGTGGATGGTGCGTTCGCACCGCACGGGCGGTGAATCGGCCGCCGACGCCGCGACGATGTACCGGCCGGCCACGATCCTCGGATGCTGGGTGACACTGGTCGCCGCGGTGGCACTGTTCTTCACCGGTGACGCGCAGGGCAAGCTGATGTTCGAGCAGCAGCCCATGAAGATGGCGTCGGCCGAATCCCTGTGCCACAGCGAGCAGGACCCGTCCTTCTCGGTCCTCACCGTCGGCACCCACAACAACTGCGACAGCGTCGTCCACCTCATCGAGGTGCCCTATGTGCTGCCGTTCCTCGCCGAGGGCAAGTTCAGCGGCGTGCACCTCGACGGAGTCGTGGACCTGCAGCGCAGCTACGAGGAGAAGTTCGGGCCCGGCGATTACCGCCCCAACCTGTTCGTCACCTACTGGTCGTTCCGGGCGATGATCGGATTCCTGGCCGTACCAGGCCTGTTCGCGCTCGCGGCGCTGTGGCTCACCCGCGGTGGGCGAATCCCTGATCAGCGGTGGTTCAGCTGGTTCGCGCTGCTGACCATCCCCACACCGTTCCTGGCCAACAGCGCGGGCTGGGTGTTCACCGAGATGGGCCGCCAGCCCTGGGTCGTTGTGCCGAATCCCACCGGGGATCAGGACATCCGGCTCACGGTCGCGCAGGGTGTGTCCGACCATTCCGTGGGTCTGGTGGTGCTGTCCCTGGTGGCGTTCACCCTGGTTTACGCCGTGCTGGCGGTCATCTGGTTCTTCCTGCTGCGCCGCTACATCGTGCAGGGGCCGTCCGAGCACGACTCCGAACCCGCCGCGCCGAGGCCACCGGACGCCGACGACGTCGCGCCGTTGTCGTTCGCCTACTAGAAGGAGCGGATCGATGGGACTGCAAGAACTCTGGTTCATCCTGCTGGCCGTTCTGTTCCTGGGCTTCTTCCTGCTGGAGGGCTTCGACTTCGGCGTCGGCATGCTGATGTCGTTCTTCGGCCGTGCCGCCGAGAAACGCGGACAGGACCCCGAGCCGTACCGCCGGGCCGCACTCAACACCATCGGACCGGTGTGGGACGGCAACGAGGTGTGGCTGATCACCGCGGGCGGTGCGATGTTCGCGGCCTTCCCCGAGATGTACGCCTCGATGTTCTCGGGCCTGTACCTGGCGCTGCTGGTGATCCTGTGCGCGATGATCCTTCGCATCGTGGCCATCGAATGGCGCGGCAAGATCGACGATCCCGGGTGGCGGCGCTGGGCCGACACCGGAATCGCCGTCGGCTCGTGGGTTCCGGCGATCCTGTGGGGTGTCGCGTTCGCGAGCCTGGTGCGCGGGCTGCCGGTCGATGCCGACAAGCAGATCCACCTGTCGTTCTTCGGTGATCTGCTCAACGCGTACACGCTGCTGGGTGGTCTCGCCACCTGCGCGCTGTTCGCCTTCCACGGCGCGGTGTTCGTGTCGCTGAAGACCTCCGGAGAGATCCGCACCGACGCGTTCGGATTCGCCCGCCTGCTGGCGCTTCCCGCCACGGCGCTGGTGGCGGCGTTCGGGGTGTGGACACAGGTGGCGCACGGAACCGGCTGGACCTGGATCGTGCTGGCAGCCGCGGTGATCGCACAGCTCGTCGCCGTCGCACAGGTCTTCCGCGGCAGCGGCGAGGGCTGGGCCTTCGGTGCGACGAGCGTCGTGGTCGCGGCGGTCGTGGTGCTGCTGTTCGGCTCGCTGTTCCCGGATCTCATCCCCTCGACGCTGAACCCCGACTGGAGCCTGACGATCTACAACGGATCGTCCTCGCCCTACACCCTCAAGATCATGACCTGGGCCGCACTGGTTTTCGCCCCCTTGGTGGTGGTGTACCAGGGCTGGACGTACTGGGTGTTCAGCAAGCGCATCTCGGCCGACCGCATCCCGGCCCCGATCGGATTGTCCAGGCGGTCGAGCTGAACCTCTGGCGTGCGCTCGGCATCCGCGGTGGTACCGGTACCACCGGGGCGACCGGTGCGCTGCGGCGCTACCTGATCGCTGCGGTCGCGTGCGGCGTGGTGATCGCGGGCTGCACGATCGCCTCGGCCGTGGTGCTCGCCCACATCGTCGCCGGCATCATCACCAACCCGGCCACCGCCCTCGGCGGCGAGACCGACTGGGCTCCTGGGCTCGTCGCACTCGCGGTGCTGTGGTCGGTGCGTGTTGTCGCGCAATGGTTCCAGGGCCGCCTGTCCCAGCGCGGTGCCACCGCGGTCATCGGCGAGCTGTCCCGGCAGGTGCTGTCCTCGGTCACGACGTCGTCGCCGCGGCGGCTGGCGGCGGACCGTGACTCCGCGGCTGCAGTGGTGACGCGGGGGCTGGACGGTCTGCGCCCGTATTTCACGGGCTACCTGCCCGCCGTGGTGCTCGCCGGGATCCTCACGCCCGCAGCGCTCGTGGTGATGGCCGCCTACGACTGGCAGGCCGCGGCCATCGTGGTGATCGCGCTGCCGCTCATCCCGATCTTCATGGTGCTGATCGGCCTGCTCACAGCCGAACGGTCCGCGGCCGCGCTCACCGCGATGACGACGTTGCAGGGACGGATGCTGGACCTCATCGCGGGCATCCCGACGTTGCGCGCGGTCGGCCGTGCCGGCGGCTCTGTCCAGCGGATCGCCGAACTGTCGGCGAGCCATCGCCGTTCGACGATGGCCACATTGCGCATCTCGTTCCTCTCGGCGCTGGTGCTCGAACTGCTCGCGACCCTCGGCGTCGCGCTGGTCGCCGTCAGCGTCGGCCTGCGCCTGGTGTTCGGCGACATGACACTGGCCGCGGGGCTCACCGCGCTGCTGCTCGCACCCGAGGTGTTCTGGCCGTTGCGCCGGGTGGGTGCGGCGTTCCACGCGGCGCAGGACGGCAAGACCGCCGCTGAGCAGGCTCTCCGGTTGTGCGCCGAGCCTCATCCGCCCACGGGCCACGAGGTGGTCCCCGCCGGGGCGCCCGTGATCGAGGTACCCGCGCTGAAAGCGGTGATGGAGCCCGGTCGCGTGACCGTACTGACGGGGCCCAACGGTGTGGGTAAATCCACTCTGCTGCAGGCGATTCTGGGCCTGCAGGAATCACCGTGCGGCCCGATCCTTGTCGCGGGCGTCGAGGTCGGCGCGCTCGACCGTTCCGCGTGGTGGGGCCGTCTCGCCTGGATGCCCCACCGTCCTGTGCTGGTCCCCGGCACGGTACGGGAGAACCTCGAGCTCCTGGGCCCGGTGCCCGGCCTCGATGAGGTCTGCCGCTCAGTCGGTTTCGACGAGGTGCTAGGGGAACTCCCCGACGGCTCGGAGACGCCGCTGGGCCGTGGCGGTGTCGGCCTGTCCCTGGGGCAACGTCAACGCCTGGGTCTTGTGCGTGCCCTGGGCGCACCCGCTGACGTGCTGTTGCTCGACGAGCCGACCGCACACCTCGACGGCGCGCTCGAAGACCGGGTGCTGGCAGCGATCGTGGCGCGTGCCCGCGCCGGGGCGACCGTGGTGATGGTGGGTCACCGCGCGCCGGTCCTGGCCGCGGCCGATCACGTGGTGACGATGGAGAGTTCCCTTGTTGCGCCATGATCCGTTGCTCCGCCTGACCCTCGAGCTGTTGCGTCCCCGGCTCGGGCGGTTCCTGCTGGCCGCGGCGCTCGGGGTGCTCTCGCTGGGCAGCGCACTGGCGTTGGCGGGGATCTCGGCGTGGCTGATCACCCGCGCCTGGCAGATGCCGCCCGTGCTGGATTTGACCGTCGCGGTGGTGGCGGTGCGCGCGCTGGGCATCTCCCGCGGCGTCCTGGGCTACTGCCAGCGGTTGGCGTCGCACGACAGCGCGCTGAGGGCCGCGGCGAATGCCAGGACCGGGCTGTACCGCAAGCTCGCCGACGCACCGCCGGACGAAGCGATGCGGCTGCCGAGCGGTGAGCTGGTCGCCCGGCTCGGACCTGCCGTCGACGAGCTCGCCGATGTCCTGGTGCGCGCGCTGCTCCCGATCGTGGTGGCGGTGGTGCTCGGTTGCGCGGCGGTCGGCGTCATCGCGGTGATCTCCCCGGCCTCCGCGGCGGTGTTGGCGGTGTGCCTGGTCGTTGCCGGCGTCGTGGCGCCCGCGCTCGCGGCACGCGCCGCGCACGCGTCGGAAACCGTTGCAGCCGAACACCGATCGCAACGTGACACGGCAGGCATGCTCGCGCTCGAACACGCGCCCGAGCTGCGCGTCAGTGGCAGGCTCGACTCGGTCATCGCGACCTTCGAGCGTCATCACCGCGCTTGGGGTGAGGCGGCCGACCGTGCCGCGGCCCCGGCGGCCGTGGCTGCCGCGATGCCGACGGCCGCGATGGGCGTGAGTGTTGTCGGTGCCGTGATCGCGGGTATCGCACTCGCACCGACCGTCGCCCCCACCACCGCGGCGATCCTGATGCTGTTACCGCTCTCGGCGTTCGAGGCGACCACCGCGCTTCCCGATGCCGCCGCGCAGCTCATGAGGTCCCGTGTCGCGGCGCGCAGGCTGCTGGAACTGACGACGCCGACACCGCTGCGGTCCCGGCCGGACGTGGCGACGGTGGACCTCGCCCCCGGCGATCGTCTCGCGGTGGTGGGGCCCAGCGGGTCGGGCAAGACCACGATGTTGATGGCCATCGCGGACAGGTTGAACGGGGCGGGCGGCGAAACTCCGCAACGCGCAGCCGTCTTCGCCGAGGACGCCCACCTGTTCGACACCACCGTGCGTGACAACCTCCTGGTGGTGCGTGGTGACGCCACCGACACCGAGCTCGTCGCGGCGCTCGACCGGGTGGGGCTCGGCGAGTGGCTGGCCGGGCTGCCCGACGGTCTGTCCACCGTGCTGGTGGGCGGTGCCGCGGCGGTGTCGGCGGGGCAGCGCAGGCGCCTGCTCATCGCCCGTGCGCTGATCTCGGCGTTTCCGGTGGTCCTGCTCGACGAGCCGACCGAGAATCTCGACGCCGGCGATGCCCAGCAGATGCTGGAAGACCTTCTGACGCCGGGGGTTCTGTTCGCCGCCGACCGCACGGTCGTCGTCGCGACGCACCATCTTCCGCCCGGTTTCGACTGCCCGGTTGTTCGCTGTACCGGCCGTCCCGCGGTGGCGGGAAGGTAGCCTCACAGACATGACCGACGAACGAGCTGGTGAGCCCGGGTCGGACCGACCGGAACCGACAGAATCGTCTGGGCAGCCGTCTGATCCCGGCCAGACTCCCCCGCCGACCCGATCCGGTGAGTCGACCGAGTCGTCAGACACGGCCTCGCTGCCACCGGAATCGAACCCGCCCTACACCTACGGCGCGTCGCAAGGCGCCTACGGCACCGCGTCGCAGGCGCCTACGGCACCGCGTCGCAAGGCGCCTACGGCACCGCGCCGCAGGCGCCATACGGCTCGCAGCCGTACGGCTCACAGCCCTACGGCGCGTATCCGGGCGCGTACCCCGGTTCCTATCCGCCCCCGTACGGCGGCGGCTACCCGGCACAGCCGCCGGCCCAGGGTGCCGCGGGCCCGCGCAATGGGCTGGGCATCGCGGCGCTGATCGCCGCGATCGCGGGTCTGGTGCTGTGCTGGTCGATCATCGGCGGCCTCATCGTGGGTGTGGTCGCCATCGTGCTCGGCTTCCTGGGGCACGGACGGGCCAAGCGCGGCGAGGCGACCAACGGTGGCGTCGCGATTGCCGGAATCGTGTTGGGCGGCATCGCCGTCGTGCTGTCACTGGCGTTCATCGCGATCTGGGCGACCCTCGGGTTCAAGTGGTTCGAGGAGCTCGGTGGCCGCGAGTACATCGCGTGTCTGGAGGACGCCGGCAACGATCAGGCCGCGCAGGAGCGGTGCCGCGTGCAGTTCGAGGAACGCGTCGAGGACGAGTTCGGCACCCCGCAGAGCCGCTGAGGCAACAGGTCGCGCCGAGCGTGCGGTCTCATCCGCGTCGACCGGCGTGTCGCGGACGAAATCGCACGGTCGGCGAAACTACTTGCCGGGGAAGTACTTGACGATGCCTTCCTGCACCACGGTGGCCACCAGTTGCCCGGACGCGTCGAAGTAGTGTCCGGTGCCCAGACCGCGCGATTCGGCGGCCACGGGTGAGGTGGTCGAGTACAGCACCCACTCGTCGAACCTGATGGGCCGGTGGAACCACACGCTGTGGTTCATGGTCACCGCGAAGATCCGGTCGAAACCCCAGGACAATCCGTGCGTGGTGATGATCGAGTCGAGCACCGTGGTGTCCGACGAGTAGACCAGCGCCGCGCCGTGCAGCACCGGATCGTCGGGCATCTCGCCCTCGGTCTTGAGCCAGACGCGGTTGTGGTCGAGTTTTCCGCCCTTGTCGCGCATGACCCAGGCCGGATCGTTGGTGTACCGCCACTCGATCGGACGCAGCGCGTTGACGAACAACGGCACGGTTTCCTCGTAGCCGCGCAGCAATTCGTCGATCTTGGGCAGCGTCTCCGGACGTGGCACGTCGGGCGCGGGCACATTGTGCTCGAGGCCGCGGCCACCGTTCATGTACGAGATCATCACCGTGGTCAGCAGTTCGCCGTTCTGCATGACGTCCACCCGGCGATTGGCGAACCGGCGCTCGTCCCGGAGCCGGACGATGTGGAACTCCAGGTCCTTCTCCGGGTCGCCGCCTGCGATGAAATGCGCCGACAGGGCGCTCGGCGAGAGCTTGTGCTCAAGCGAGCGCCCCGCGGCGACGAACGCCTGCGCGGTCATCTGACCGCCGAACGTGCGCACCGGGTTCTTGCTGGGATGCGACCCGATGAAGAGATCCTCACCGACCCGTTCGAGGTCGAGAACCGCCAGTAGTTCCTCGAAGTCGGCCTGTGACACCGGACCCCTTTCCGTGAGCTCGCCTAGACGTCGTCCTCTCCGATGCGATGCACATGGATCAGATTGGTGGAGCCTACTGTGCCCGGAGGAGCACCCGCGACGATGACCACCAGCTCGCCGCGCTTGTAGCGGCCGAGCTCCAGCAACGACTTGTCGACCTGCCGGATCATGTCGTCGGTGTTCGACATCTGCGGGACGATGAACGTCTCGGTGCCCCACGTGAGTGCGAGCTGGCTGCGGACCTCGGGCAGCGCCGTGAACGCCAGCACTGGCAGCGGGGTGTGCAGGCGCGCCAGGCGGCGCACGGTGTCACCGGACTGCGTGAACGCGACCAACGCCTTGGCGTCCAGGCGTTCGCCGATATCGCGTGCGGCATAAGAGATCACGCCGCGCTTGGTGCGGGGCACGTGGGTCAGCGGCGGCACGACCACCGAATTGTCCTCGACCGCTTGGATGATGCGGGCCATGGTGCGCACGGCCTCCAGCGGGTACTTGCCCACCGAGGTCTCCCCCGACAGCATCACCGCGTCGGCACCGTCGAGCACGGCGTTGGCGACGTCGGACGCCTCGGCGCGGGTGGGCCGGGAGTTCTCGATCATCGACTCGAGCATCTGGGTCGCGACGATGACCGGTTTGGCGTTCTCCCTGGCCATCTGGATGGCGCGCTTCTGAACCAGCGGCACCTCTTCGAGCGGAAGCTCGACACCCAGGTCGCCGCGGGCGACCATCACGGCGTCGAACGCCAGCACCACGGCCTCGAGATTCTCGATGGCCTCGGGCTTTTCCAGCTTGGCGATCACGGGCACGCGGCGGCCGACGCGGTCCATCACCTCGTGGACCAGTTCGATGTCGGCGGGCGACCGCACGAACGACAGCGCGACCAGGTCGACACCGAGGCGCACCGCGAACTCCAGGTCCTCGATGTCCTTCTCGGACATCGCCGGCACGGAGACGTTCATGCCAGGCAGCGACACACCCTTGTTGTTGCTCACCGGGCCGCCCTCGGTGACCGTGCAGACGACGTCGTCGCCGTCGACCTCTTCGACCTTCAGCGCGACCTTGCCGTCGTCGACGAGCAGGCGGTCACCTCTGGCGGCGTCCTGCGCAAGTTGCTTGTAGGTGGTGGACACGCGGTCGTGAGTGCCCTCGCAGTCCTCGACGGTGATGCGCACGGTCTCACCGGTCGCCCAATACGTCGGGCCGTCCTTGAAACGGCCCAGCCGGATCTTGGGGCCCTGCAGGTCGGCCATGATGCCGACGGCATGACCCGTGACATCTGATGCCGCGCGCACCCTCTTGTAGGCGGCCTCGTGGTCGCTGTAGTCGCCGTGGCTGAAGTTCAGCCGCGCGACATCCATCCCGGCCTCGACCAGCGCCCTGACGGTCTCATCCGTGCTGGTGGCGGGGCCAAGCGTACAAACGATCTTTCCGCGTCTGCTCACATCTGCCGAGCATAGTCGTTGATCGATTCAGACGACGATTCAGACGACGGCCAGGGGCAGCGTGCCCGGACGCACCGGGGACGGGAGATCCGACTCGCCCATCAGGTAGGCGTCGACGGCGTGTGCGGCGCTGCGCCCCTCGGCGATGGCCCACACCACCAGGGAGGCCCCGCGGTGCGCGTCACCGCACACGAACACCCCAGGCGCGTCGGTCTGCCAGTCCGAGCCACACGGAATGGCGCCCCGCTTGTTGAGCTCGATGTGGAGGTCGTCCAGCAGAGGCATGTGCTCGACACCCTCGAAACCGATCGCCAGCAGCGCCAGGTCGCAGGGAATCTCCAGCGGCTCCCCCACAGGCGTGATCTGCCTACGTCCCTCGGCGTCCCTGGTGACCCGCACCTCGGCGATCTCGACGGCACGCACATGGCCGTTGTCGTCGCCCACGAAGCGCTGGACGGCCACCTCGAAGCGCCGTGCTCCACCCTCGGCGTGCGCGGGCGAGGTGCGCAGCACCAGCGGCCACGTCGGCCACGGGGACAGGGTGTCGTCGCGCCGCTCGGGCGGCTCGGGCTTGTAGTCGAGCTGCGTCACCGACGCCGCGCCCTGACGGTGCGCGGTGCCCAGGCAGTCCGCTCCGGTGTCACCGCCACCGATGACCACGACGTGCTTGCCTGCCGCCGAGATCGGCGACGGACCGTCGCCCTCGCACTCGCGGTTGGCCGGCACGAGGTGCTCCATCGCCAAGTGCACCCCGGCCAGTTCGCGCCCGGGCACGTCGTTGTCGCGGCCGCGCAGCGCGCCGACGGCGAGCACCACGGCCTGGTGCCGGTTGCGCAACTGCTCGACCGACACGTCGACGCCGACCTCGCACTCGGTGACGAACCGGGTGCCCTCGGCGCGCATCTGCGCCAGCCGCTGGTTCAGCGTCGCCTTCTCCAGCTTGTACTCGGGGATGCCGTAGCGCAGCAGTCCGCCGAGCCGGTCGTCGCGCTCGTAGACCGTCACCTCGTGCCCGGCGCGTGTGAGCTGTTGTGCCGCAGCGAGTCCCGCAGGCCCCGAACCGACCACCGCGACGCTCTTGCCCGTCGAGATCTGGGCCGGCTGCGGTTCGACCGTGCCGTCCATCCACGCCTGGTCAGCGATGGACTGCTCGATGCGTTTGATGGTGACGCTGCCTCCGGTGTGCTCCTCGGAGATCGACAGCACGCAGGCCGCCTCACACGGCGCGGGGCACAACCGTCCGGTGAACTCCGGGAAGTTGTTGGTCGCGTGCAACCGGTCGCTCGCAGCGTCCCAGCGCCCGCGGCGCACCAGGTCGTTCCACTCCGGGATCAGGTTGCCCAGCGGACACCCGGCAGTTCCGGAGTGACAGAACGGGATACCGCAGTCCATGCAGCGGCGTGCCTGCTGCGACACCTCGCCCGCACGCTCGTGCGGGTCCTGGCGTTCGTACACCTCACGCCAGTCGCCGACACGTTCGTCGACGGGCCGCTTGGCGGCCTCGATCTTCGGTACACGTAGGAATCCGGTGGGATCAGCCACGGCTGGCCTCCATGATCGCGCTGTCGACGTCCCGGCCCTCGGCCTTGGCCATGCGGGTCGCCTGCAGGACGCGCTGATAGTCGGTGGGCATTATCTTGGTGAATTGGGCACTGCGCCTTGGCCAGTCGGACAACAGCGAGGTTCCCAGCGTGCTCCCGGTGTAGCGCACGTGGTCGGTGACCACGTGGTGCAACCACTCCAGGTCCTCGGGATCGAGCCGCTGCAGCTGCACCATCTCGGTGTTCACCCTCGCCGGGTCCAGCCCGAGCACGAAGGCGATGCCGCCGGACATGCCTGCCGCCATGTTGCGCCCGGTCTTGCCGAGGATGACGACCCGGCCGCCGGTCATGTACTCGCAGGCGTGATCGCCGACACCCTCGACGACCGCGAGAGCCCCGGAGTTGCGGGCGCAGAAGCGTTCCCCGACCCGTCCGCGCAGGTACACCTCACCCGAGGTGGCGCCGTACATCAGGGTGTTGCCTGCTATGACGTTGTCCTCCGGCAAAAACAGCACGTCGTCCGGTGGCCGTACGACCACACGTCCGCCGGAAAGTCCCTTGCCGACATAGTCGTTGGCGTCGCCGACCAGCTCGAGCGTGATGCCCGGCGGCAGGAACGCACCGATCGACTGACCGGCCGATCCGGTCAGCGTGACGTGGATCGTGTCGTCGGGCAGCCCCGCGGCGCCGTAGCGGCGCGTCACCTCCGACCCCAGCAGGGTGCCGACGGTGCGGTTGACGTTGCGCACCGGCAGTTCCAGCCGCACCGGATGGGCGTCTTCCAGCGCCCCTTCGGCCAGCTGGATGAGCGTGCGGTCCAGGGCCTGATCGAGTCCGTGGTCCTGTTCGCGCAGCTTGCGGCGCTGCGTGAGCTTGGCGCCGTGGGCGTCGGTGGGCACCGCGAAGATGGGGTCCAGATCCAGGCCACGAGTCTTCCAGTGCGCCACACCTTCTGCGGTGTCGAGCAGTTCGGCGTGCCCGACGGCCTCGTCGATGCTGCGGAAACCGAGTTCGGCCAGGTACCTGCGGATGTCCTCGGCGATGAACGTGAAGAAGTTCTCCACGAATTCGGGTTTGCCGTTGAAGCGGGCCCGCAGCTCGGGGTTCTGCGTCGCGACACCGACCGGGCAGGTGTCGAGATGACACACCCGCATCATGATGCAGCCCGAGACCACCAGGGGCGCTGTCGCGAAGCCGTATTCCTCGGCGCCCAGCAGCATGGCGACGACGACGTCACGCGCGGTGCGCAGACCACCGTCGCACTGCACGGTGATGCGGTCCCGCAAACCGTTGAGCACCAACGTCTGCTGGGTGTCGGCCAGGCCGATCTCCCATGGCGCGCCCGCGTGCTTGAGCGAGGTCAGCGGCGCCGCGCCGGTGCCACCGTCGTGCCCGGAGATCAGCACCACGTCCGCGTGCGCCTTCGACACACCGGCCGCGACCGTGCCCACCCCGACGCTGCTGACGAGCTTGACGTGGATGCGGGCGTCGGAGTTGGCGTTCTTCAGGTCGTGGATCAGCTGAGCGAGATCCTCGATGGAGTAGATGTCGTGGTGCGGCGGCGGCGAGATCAGGCCGACACCCGGAGTGGAATGGCGGGTCTTGGCGATGTTGGGATACACCTTGTAGCCCGGAAGCTGACCGCCCTCACCGGGTTTCGCGCCTTGAGCCATCTTGATCTGGATGTCGGTGGCATTCACCAGATAGTCGCTGGTGACACCGAAACGTCCCGACGCGACCTGCTTGACCGCGCTGCGCCTGCGCGGATCGTAGAGGCGGTCGACGTCTTCGCCGCCCTCGCCGCTGTTGGACCGCCCACCCAGCTTGTTCATCGCGATCGCCATGGTCTCGTGGGCCTCGGCCGAGATCGACCCGTAGCTCATGGCGCCGGTGTTGAACCGGGTGACGATCGACTCGACCGGCTCGACCTCTTCGAGCGGAACCGGGGGGCGCACGCCCGTCTTCAACTCGAACAGCCCGCGCAGCGTGCCGCCCTTGCGGGACAGCCGGTCGACCTCCTCGGAGTACTTCGCGAAGATGTCACGCCGGCCGGTGCGCGTCGAATGCTGAAGCAGGAACACCACTTCCGGGGTGAACAGGTGAAGCTCGCCCTCACGACGGAACGCGTACTCACCGCCCACCTCGAGCCTGCGGTGCACCCGTTCGGTGGGGTTCTCGGGGTAGGCACGGCGATGCCGCATCTTGACCTCGTCGGCGAGCACGTCGAGCCCGACACCGCCGAGCTGGCTGGTGGTGCCGGTGAAGTACTCGTCGATCACACCGCGGTCCAGGCCGATCGCCTCGAAGACCTGGGCGGCGGTGTAGGACGCGACCGTGGAGATGCCCATCTTGCTCATCACCTTGACCACGCCCTTGCACAGCGCCTTGATGTAGTTGCGCACCGCGGCGGCCGGTTCGATGCCGGTGAGCTCGCCCTCGCGGATGAGGTCCTCGATCGACTCGAATGCCAGGTACGGGTTCACCGCAGCCGCACCGAAACCGATGAGCAACGCGATGTGGTGGACCTCGCGGGCGTCGCCGCTCTCCACCACGAGCGCCACCTTGGTGCGTTCCTTGGTGCGCACCAGGTGGTGGTGCACCGCCGACACCGCGAGCAGCGACGGGATGGGTGCGCGGGTGTGGTCGGAGTCGCGATCGGAGATCACCAGGATCCGCTTGCCGTCGGCGATCGCCTCACTGGCCCGACGCCGCAGGTCGTCGAGCGCCTCGGCGAGCCCCTCACCGCCGCGTTCGACGTCGTACAGCGCGCGCAGCACCGTGGCGCGAAGCCCGGGATGCTCGCCGTCGTCGTTGATGTGGACGATCTTGCCCAGGTCGTCGTTGTCGATCACCGGTGCGCGCAGCACGATCTGGCGGCACGAGGCCGCCGTCGGCTCCAGCAGGTTCTCCTCGGGCCCCATGACGCGGGCCATCGAGGTGACGACCTCTTCACGGATCGCGTCCAGCGGCGGGTTGGTCACCTGCGCGAACAGTTCGACGAAGTAGTCGTAGAGCAGCCGTGAGCGTGACGACAGCACCGCGGTGGGGGTGTCGGTGCCCATCGAGCCGAGCGGCTCGTTGCCCGACGCGGCCATCGGGGTGAGCAGGACGCGCAGTTCCTCCTCGGTGTAGCCGAAGGCGATCTGGCGCCGCACCACCGAGTCGTGGTTGGGTTTCGCGACCCCGCGCTCCGGCAGGGTCTTGAGGTCCAGCAGACCCGCGTGCAGCCATTCCTCGTACGGTTCGGCGGCCGACAGCTGGGCCTTGATCTCGTCGTCCGGCACGATGCGGCCGGCCGCGGTGTCGATCAGCAACATCTTGCCCGGCTGCAGCCGGCCCTTCGCGACGATCTCGCCCGACGGCACGTCGAGCACGCCCGCCTCGCTGGCCAGGATGACCCTGTCGTCGACGGTGCGCCACCAGCGTCCGGGGCGCAGACCGTTGCGGTCGAGGACCGCACCGACGACGGTGCCGTCGGTGAACGTCACACACGCCGGGCCGTCCCACGGTTCCATGAGCGAGGCGTGGAACTGCCAGAACGCGCGCTCGGCGGCGCCCATAGTGGTCGCGTTTTCCCACGCCTCGGGGATCATCATCAGCACCGCGTGCGGGAGGCTGCGCCCTCCGAGGTGCAGCAACTCCAGCACCTCGTCGAACGACGCCGAGTCGGAGGCCTCGGGTGAACAGATGGGTGACAGGCGGCTCAGATCGCCGGGGATCAGCGGGCTGGCCAGCTTGGCCTCACGCGCATGCATCCGGTTGCGGTTGCCGCGCACGGTGTTGATCTCGCCGTTGTGGGCGACGAACCGGAAGGGGTGCGCCAGCGGCCACGACGGGAAGGTGTTGGTGGAGAAGCGGGAGTGCACGATGGCGATCGCGCTCTGGCACCGCTCGTCACGCAGATCCAGGAAGTACTGGGGCAGCTGCATCGTCGTCAACATGCCCTTGTAGACCATGGTGCGGCTGGACAGTGTGGGGAAGTACACGTCCTCGCGTTCGGCCCGCTTGCGCACCGGATAGACCAGCCGGTCCAGGTCGACGCCGCCGGGCCGCGCTCCCCCGGTCTCCGGAGCCGTCACGAAGAACTGCGCCATGTACGGCATGCAGCCCAGTGCCGTCGCACCGATGCCTGCGCCGTCGGGGTCGACCGGCAGCTTGCGCCAGCCGAGCACCTCAAGACCTTCTTCGACGGCGATCGCCTCGATGCGCTCACGCGCGGCCGACCGCGCCACGGGATCCTGCGGCAGGAAGCACACACCGGCAGCGAAGGTGTTGTCACCATCGGCTGTGGGAGCGGGCAGCTCGAAATCGACCACCTCGCGGAGCAATTCGACGGGGAGCTGGATCAGGATGCCCGCGCCGTCGCCGCTGGAGGCCTCCGCACCGGCCGCGCCGCGATGTTCGAGGTTCTCCAGTGCGATCAGGCCGTCGGAGACGATTCGGTGCGACTTGCGCCCCTGGATGTCGGCGATCATCGCGACACCGCACGAATCGGCCTCATTTTGCGGGTCATATAGACCCTGAGCGTCTGGCAACGCCGAGTAGAGCACTGGGATTGCACCTCCACAGTCCGGAACTTCCAGGTCCCGGGACTGCACCGGCCCGCTCGACCAGTGTATCAGTGCAGGTAACCGCCTACGAAGGCAGCATCGTCGGCACCAGCGGGAACCCGGGCAGATTGCGCGTGACGGTCCACACGGCGGCCGACACCAAGATCACAGCGACGACCGCCACCGTGAACACCGGCTTTCCCGAGCGTCGCCGCACGATCGCCCAGGCGAGCAGCACCGGCAGGGCGACCAGCGCGAACACGTTGTCGACGACCGCGGCCGCCACGTCGCCGTGCAGCAGGTCGTGCGTCATGCGCAGTCCGCCGCACCCAGGGCAGTCCCAGCCCGTGAGCATCTTGAACGGGCACGGCGGGAACAGGAAGCCCGGCCGGTGCGGATCGGCGAATCCGAGGTAGGCGAGCGCGCCGGCGAACAGCGCACCCGCGCCGAGCGCCGCGCGGCGCGTGCGAAGGTGGTCGATCCGTTCGCTAGGTTCCATCGCGCAGCGGGCGGCCGTACGGGTCGCGCACCTTGTCGGTGAGGATGAGGATCGCATCGACGATGCCCCAGATGAAGGCACCGATGCCACACGTCACCAGGCCCACGATCAGCTGCGCGATGCCGAGCCCGGTCTGCCCCAGATAGATCCGCCCGAACCCGACGAAACCGACCAGGCCGATCAACTGCAACAGGCCCGCGACGATCTTGGACTTGTCCGAGAACGGCTCACCGGTGACGGGGTGCCTGCCGTACGGCGCGGTCGGGTCGCCGTACACCGGCGGATAGCCAGGAGGAGGCGGCGGATAGCCCGCGGGCGGTGGGTAGGGCGGAGGCGATCCCGCGTCGTAGGAGCCCCCGGACGACGGTGAGTCAGTCATACAGCCAGGATGCCAGAGGCCCGGCTAGCGGTTGCGCCGCAACCACCTGCGCAGGCGCCCCTTTTCCGGCTCGACCGGCGCAGTTGCCACCGCAGCGGGCGCAGCGGGTTCTGCGCGTGTCTCGTCGGCGTTCTCGTCTAGGGCTTCCGGCTCTTCGGGTTCGCTCGGTTCCTCGGACTCCGTGGCATCGGTCTCGACGGGCTCACGGGCTTCGTCGGACTCGGCTGTCTCGGCCGGGTCGACGACCACGGCCATGTCCTCCGCAGCCTCCGCGAGCGCTTCGGCCAACTCGGCGTCGTAGGACTCGAACTCGAGGTCCGCCGCTTCGGCGGCAGCCTCTTCGGCGACCTCGGTTTCGTCGACTGTTCCGGCGGGCTCGGACACCACGGCATCGTCGGCCGCGGCCTCCGCCGGCACCTCGGCCGACTCGGCATCGGAAGGCCCGTCCTCGGCGTCCGCCGCCGATTCCGCCGCAGCCACCTCGGCTTCGTCGGACCCGGCGGACTCGGGCACCACGGCGAAGTCCTCGGCAGCCTCCGCCAGCGCCTCAGCCAATTCGGCGTCGAAAATCTCGTCCTCGTCGGGCTCGATGGTCTCGGCCGGCTCGGCTTCCTCGGCGGCCGCGGGTTCGGGCTCACCTTCCGGTTCGTCGGCGAGTTCGACGAGCTCGTCGGCCGGTTCTTCGGCTTCCTGACCGGCTCCTTCGTCGACGGCCTCGTCATCGTCGGGCTGTTCGTCGACCGACATGGCCTCGGCGCCATCCGCGGTGAGTACCGCGGTGGCCGCTTCGGTTTCGGGTTCGGCCTCGTCGCCGGGTTCGTCGGACGCCGCGGCGGGGTCGGTGGTCCCGTCGGTGTCGTCGGTGTCCTCACGTGCCGCGGCCGTGGCGGCAGCCACCACCCCGGTTCCGGCGGCGGCCGCCACCAGTTCTTTGCCTGCCTCGTCGACCAGGGACTCCTCGTCGCCCTCTTCGGTCTCGTCGGCGGCCTTGCCACGCAACGATTCCGGTTCCTCGCGGCCCTTGGGTGCGAGCATGATGTAGACGACGGCGCCGATGAACACGAACGTCGAGGTGAAGGTGTTGACGCGGATGCCGGCGAACTCGGTCGCGGTGTCGCTGCGCATCAACTCGACCCAGAACCGGCCCACGCAGTACGACGCCACGTAGAGGGCGAACAGCCGTCCATGACCGATGCGGAACTTGCGGTCGACCCAGATGAGGAAGCCGAAAACCGCGATGTTCCAGATCAACTCGTACAGGAACGTGGGGTGGACCACGGCCGTGACCTGGCCTGTGGACACCCCGTTGAGCTGATCGGACTGCCCGAACTTGTTGAGCCGTTCGTAGATCTCCAGACCCCACGGCACGTCGGTGGGCCGGCCGTAAAGCTCCTGGTTGAAGTAGTTGCCCAGCCGGCCGATGCCCTGCGCCAGGATGATGCCCGGCGCGATCGCATCGCCGAACGCGGGCAGGGGAATTCCGCGCAGGCGGCAGGCGATCCACGCGCCCACCGCACCGAACGCCACCGCGCCCCAGATCCCGAGGCCGCCCTCCCAGATCTGCAGAGCCGCGCCGAAACCTTTTCCGGTGGGCCCGAAGTAGGTCTTCCAATCGGTGATGACGTGGTAGATCCGGCCACCGGCCAGGCCGAACGGCACGGCCCACAGCGCGATGTCGTAGATGACGCCGGGCTCGCCACCCCGGGCCTGCCAACGACGGTCACCGATGACCAGCGCGGCGACGATGCCGACGATGATGCAGAGCGCGTACGCGCGGATCGGTACCGGGCCCAGATGCCAGACGCCCTGAGAGGGGCTGGGCAGGTATGCGAGCACGGTTGTGGTCAAGCTGACACCCTCCGCCGAACACCACCGGCGAGTTCTTCGGTCAGGCGGCTCACCGCATCCACACCGTCCTGCAGTGCGGCGACCAATGCCGAGCCCACGATCACGCCGTCACTGTACGACCCGATCTGGGCGGCCTGCTCACCTGAACGCACGCCGAGGCCGACCCCGACCGGGATGTCGGACACCTCGCGGATGCGCCGCACCAGTTCGGGGGCCGACGACGACACCGCGTCGCGGGCGCCGGTCACACCCATGGTCGAGGCGGCGTAGACGAATCCGCGGCTCACCTCGATGGTCTTGGCGAGGCGTTCGTGCGTCGACGACGGGGCGACCAGGAAGATGCGGTCGAGGTCGTTCGCCTCGGAAGCCGCCATCCACTCGTCGGCTTCCTCGGGGATCAGGTCCGGGGTGATCAGACCGTAGCCGCCCGCATTGGCCAGGTCACGCGCAAAGGCGTCGACACCCTTGCGCAGCACCGGATTCCAGTACGTCATCACCACGGCGCGGCCGCCAGCGTTGCTGATGGCCTCGACTGCGGTCAGGGTGTCACGCACCTTGACCCCGCCGGCGAGCGCCGTCTCGGTCGCCGCGGCGATCGTCGGGCCGTCCATGCCGGGATCGGAGTACGGGACGCCGACTTCGACCAGATCGCAACCGGATTCGACCAGTGCGGTCATCGCGGCGATCGAGGTCGGCACATCGGGGAACCCGGTCGGCAGGTAACCGATCAGCGCGGCGCGGTCTTCGGCGCGGCAGCTGTCGAACATTGCGCCCAGTCGGCTCATCGGGCTTCTCCTTCGCCCTGTCCTTCGTCGAGCAGGCCGAACCACTTGGCCGCGGTCTCGACGTCCTTGTCACCACGTCCGGACAGGTTCACCACGATGACCGATCCCGCGCCGAGTTCGGGGCCCAGCTTGAGCGCACCCGCCACGGCGTGCGCGGATTCGATCGCCGGGATGATCCCCTCGGTGCGGCACAGCAGGCGGAAGGCGTCCATGGCCTCGGTGTCGGTGATGGGCCGGTATTCGGCGCGCCCGATGTCCTTGAGCAGGGCGTGCTCGGGTCCGACGCCCGGGTAGTCCAGACCCGCCGAGATCGAATGGGACTCGATGGTCTGCCCGTCCTCGTCCTGCAACAGGTAGGAGAACGACCCCTGGAACGCGCCGGGCGAACCACCGGTGAAGGTCGCGGCGTGCCTGCCGGTCTCCACGCCGTCGCCTGCGGCCTCGAATCCGATCAGACGGACACCCGGATCGTCGATGAAGGCGTGGAAGATGCCGATGGCGTTCGAGCCGCCGCCGACGCATGCGGTCACCGCGTCGGGCAGCCGCCCGGCCTGGTCCTGGACCTGAACCCGGGCCTCCAGGCCGATGATCCGCTGGAAGTCACGGACCATGAGCGGGAACGGATGCGGGCCCGCGGCGGTGCCGAAGCAGTAGTACGTCTCGTCGGCGTTGGTCACCCAGTCGCGGAACGCCTCGTTGATGGCGTCCTTGAGGGTCTTGGAACCGGCCTCGACCGACACCACGGTCGCGCCGAGCAGTCGCATGCGGGCGACGTTGAGCGCCTGGCGGGCCGTGTCGACCGCGCCCATGTAGATGACGCACTCGAGTCCCAGCAGGGCACACGCGGTCGCGGTGGCCACGCCGTGCTGACCGGCGCCGGTCTCGGCGATGACGCGCGTCTTGCCCATCTGACGCGCCAGCAGGGCCTGCCCCAGCACGTTGTTGATCTTGTGAGATCCGGTGTGGTTCAAGTCTTCCCGCTTGAGGAAGATGCGCGCGCCGCCGGCGTGCTCGGACAACCGCGTCGCCTCGTACAGCGGCGACGGCCTGCCGCTGTAGTGACGCTGCAGGCGGTCGAGTTCGTCGAGGAACGTCTGGTCGCCGCGGCACTTCTCGTAGGCGGCGGTGACCTCTTCGATCACCGCCATCAGCGCCTCGGGGACGAGGCGGCCGCCGTACGGACCGAAGTGCCCGCGCGCGTCGGGGTCGTGGGACGTGGGTTCGGCCACCCCCGCGCTGGAACGCGGCAGGTCCGGGCCGGCGTGATACGCCATCAGTGCTTCTTTTCGTACGGGCGGCTCATGCCGCGTCAGCGGGCCGGTTTCGGGCAGGACGGGTGCGTGCCTGCGGTGACCAGATCGGCGACCGCGCTGCGGGGATCCCCGCTGGTCACCAGGCCCTCCCCGACGAGCACCGCGTCGGCGCCCGCGCCCGCGTAGGCCAGCAGGTCGGCCGTACCGCGCACGCCGGATTCCGCGACACGGATGACGTTGCTGGGAAGGCCCGGAGCGATCCGGCTGAAGACGGTGCGGTCCACCTCGAGGGTCTTGAGGTCGCGGGCGTTGACCCCGATCACCGACGCGCCCGCCTTCAGCGCGCGGTCGGCCTCTTCCTCGGTGTGCACCTCGACCAGAGCGGTCATCCCCAGGGATTCGGTGCGCTCCAGCAGCGACTCCAGCACGGGCTGGTCGAGCGCGGCCACGATCAGCAGCAGCATGTCGGCACCGTGTGCCCTGGCCTCGTGGATCTGGTACGGCCGGACGATGAAGTCCTTGCGCAGCACCGGAATCGACACCGCTGCCCGAACCGCGTCGAGGTCGTCCAACGAGCCGTTGAACCTGCGCTGCTCGGTCAGCACGCTGATCACGCGCGCGCCGCCGTCCTGGTATGCCTGAGCCAACTCGGCGGGATCGCCGATCGAGGCCAGTGCGCCCCGCGAGGGACTCGCGCGCTTGACCTCCGCGATGACACCGATTCCCGGTTCCCGCAGGGCGGCCATCACGTTCAGCGGCGGTGGCGCCGCCTTGGCCCGCTCTTTGATCTCGTCAAGGCTGATGACGGCCTCGCGGGCGGCTACATCGGCGCGGACTCCCTCGATGATGGAGTCGAGCACTGTGGCCGAACTCATCGCCCGTCCATTCCTTTCCGGTTTACCCGGGTCGATCCCGGCTGACCTCCATCGAAGGGTAACCGTCCCCACACCCTCATCTGTCACCGCCCCTTCTGTCCGTATCGTCCTGATCCCCCGTCGGATCATGTCCCTCATCCAGCGCATCCCAGATCATTCGCTCGGACATGGATTCGCTGGATACGTCGTGTTGAGCGGCCGTCCGCCGGGCCGCAGGCGCGGCGTAACGCGCGGCAACGGCACGCTGCGAACCGTTGGCCGACCGCATCAGCAGCACAGCGCCGAGCAGCGTGCAAACCGCGGCCGCAAGGGTGATCACCGCACCCGTGTAGTAGCGATGTGTTCCGGTGAGCTGCGCGACCGGGACGAGGGCGAGGTCAGCTGCGCGGACGGCCACGTCGCGCACCGCCCACAGACTGATCGCCAGGTATCCCATCCCCGCGCTGGCGGCGGCCACCAGGATCGCCAGCAACCGCAGCATCCAGCCCCGAACGGCCAGGGCCGCCACCGCGGCGGCCAGCGCCAGCAACGCGAGCGGGATCAGCGCCGTCGACCACGACGCGCCGGTAAGCGCGGTGGTCTTGGGTTGCCCGAGACCGTCGAACGAGCGCACCTCGACCCAGTTGAACCGCGACGCGCCCCACAGTCCGAGGGCCGCCACGACGAGAAGAGCCTGCGCCGCGCGGGTCATGGTTCCGCCAGGGTCGCTGCCGCGGCGATCGCGTTGAGCACCGCACGGGCCTTGTTGGCGGCCTCGGTGTACTCGTACGGGCCGTTGGAGTCGGCCACGACTCCCCCGCCGGCCTGCACGTAGGCGGTTCCGTTGCGCATCAGTGCGGTGCGGATGGCGATGGCGAAGTCGGCGTTGCCCGCGAAGTCGAGGTACCCGACGACACCGCCGTAGAGGCCGCGGCGTGTCTTCTCGACCTCCTCGATGAGCTCCATGGCACGCACCTTCGGCGCACCCGACAACGTGCCCGCCGGGAAGCACGCCGTCACCGCGTCAAGGGCGGTCTTGTCCTCGGCGAGCTCACCGGTGACCGTCGACACCAGATGCATGACGTGGCTGTAGCGCTCGATGTGGCTGTAGTCGTCGACACGCACGGTGCCGGGCCGGCACACCCGGCCCAGGTCGTTGCGGCCCAGGTCGACGAGCATGAGGTGCTCGGCGCGTTCCTTCTCGTCGGCGAGCAGCTCCTTTTCGAGCAGCACGTCCTCTTCCTCGGTGGCGCCGCGCCACCGCGTGCCCGCGATGGGATGCGTGGTGGCGCGTCCGTCCTTGACCGTCACCAGCGCCTCTGGGCTCGACCCGACGATCGAGAAGTCCAGTCCACCGTCGGCGTCGGGGATGTTGAGCAGGTACATGTACGGGCTGGGGTTGGTCACCCGCAGGATGCGGTAGACGTCCAACGGATCGGCCGCGGTGTCCATCTCGAACCGCTGCGAGGGCACCACCTGAAATGCCTCGCCGGCCTCGATGTCGCCGACCAGCTTGTCGACGATCTCGGTGTACTCCTCCATCGTGCGCTGCGCCCGGTGATCGGGCGCGGGCCTGCTGAACGTCGCCACCGCCGAGGTCAACGGCTGCCCCAGCGCCTTGGTCATCACGTCCAGACGCGCGACCGCGTCGTCGTAGGCCCAGTCGACCCGCTCGTCGGTGCCGTTCCAGTTCACCGCGTTGGCGATGAGCGTGATGGTGCCCTCGTGGTGGTCGACCGCGGCGATGTCGGTCGCGAGCAGCAGCAGCATGTCCGGCAGCCCGAGATCGTCGACCGCGAGTTCCGGCAGCCGTTCGAGCCGGCGCACCATGTCATAGGCGAAGAAGCCGACCAGACCCGACGACAGCGGCGGCAGACCCGCCATGGCCTCGGTCTTGAGCAGATCGAGGGTTGCGCGCAGCGCATCGAGGGGATCGCCGCCGCTCGGCGCCCCCTCGGGCGCGGTGCCCAGCCATGCCGCGGCGTTGTCGCGCACGGTCAGCGCCGACGGCGCTCCCGCGCCGATGAACGACCATCGCGACCACGACCGACCGTTCTCCGCGGATTCCAGCAAGAACGTCCCTGGCCGGTTGGCGGCGAGCTTGCGGTAGGCCGACAGGGGTGTCTCGCTGTCGGCGAGCACCTTGCGGATGACGGGGACCACACGGTGCTCGGTCGCCAGCGCCCGGAAGTCCTCGCGCGACGTGGTCTCGGCGAGTGCGGCGCCGTGGGCGCGCGTGCCGGTCTGCGTAGAGCGTGAGGAATGGTTGGCGGTGGTCTGCACGGATCAATCCTCCCAGACCGACATCAGGGCCCCGCCATCAAGACGGCGTAGCGTTCTCGGTCATGACTTCTATAGGGACGGGTGACACCGTCGCCGAGTTCGAACTGCCGGATCAGACCGGACAGAAACGCAGCTTGACGCGTTTGCTCGGCGACGGTCCCGTTGTGCTGTTCTTCTACCCCGCGGCCATGACCCCAGGGTGCACCAAAGAGGCCTGCCATTTCCGTGATCTGGCGCAAGAATTCGCCGCGGTGGGTGCGAATCCCGTCGGGATCAGCACCGATCCGCCTGCCAAACAGGCCAGGTTCGCCGAGACCCACCGGTTCGCCTTCCCGCTGCTCTCCGACGCCGACGGCACGGTGGCCGCGCGGTTCGGCGTCAAGCGGGGATTGCTGGGCAAACTCATGCCGGTCAAGCGGACCACCTTCGTCATCGACACCGACAGCACGGTGCTGGCCGTGATCTCCAGCGAGATCAACATGGACACCCACGCCGACAAGGCACTCGAGGTCCTCAGGTCTCGTTGACCGCCGGACCTTTCAGGAAGGGCGCGTAGCCTTACGCGGGGCGACGTCCCGCGCACGACGAGGTGCGCCCCGGCCCTGACATGAGTGCAGCATCTGCCCTGACATGGAGTCCTTTACGTGACCGAAGTCCTGAAGATCGACGATGTGACCTTCCGCCGCAACGGCAAGCAGATCATCGACGGCATATCGCTGACCGTGCGCAGCGGCGAGCACTGGGCGCTGCTGGGCCCGAACGGGGCAGGCAAGAGCACGCTGTTGGGTTTCTGTGCGGCGGTGACGTTTCCGACGACCGGGTCGGTGTGGGTGCTCGGCGCCCAGATGGGCCGCACGGACCTGTCGGTGCTGCGGCGCTCGATCGGCCACGTCAACCCGCGCCACCGGTTGCAGTACCCGCTGACGGTGCGCGAGGTGGTGCTGACCGGGATCACCGCCACGGTGGACACCGCGGCACGCTGGACCCCCAGCCCCGAACAGATCGCGCGCGCCGAGGAACTCGTCGACACCGTGGGCCTGTCGGCGCGCGTCGACGCCGAATGGCCGACCCTGTCGCAGGGCGAGCGTGGTCGCACGCTGATCGCGCGGGCGTTGATCTCGGATCCCCGGCTGCTGCTGCTCGACGAACCCACCACGGGCCTCGACGTCGCCGCACGCGAACAGTTGCTGGAAACCCTTGACGCACTGGATGATACGCATCCGGACATGGCGTCGATCCTGGTGACGCACCACCTCGAGGAACTGCCCACGAGCACCACACACGCGATCCTGATCGCCGAGGGGCGCACCGTGGCCTCCGGACGTGCGGTCGAGACCGTCACCACCGACCACGTCACGACGGCGTTCGCTCATCCGGTGACGGTGACCTACGACGAGGGCCGCTGGACCGCGCGCGCCAAACCCGGCGCCCGCGTGCTCTGAGACAAGCTCACATCTGCGGGGCCGTGTTGCGGCGAAAGCGCGCCTCGCGGTGCCGCGTCACGGGCGAGACGTCCAGGACCCGCGCCACCATGGTCTGCAGGAACCTGGCCGGCTGCAGTTGTTCCGGCACCGCGTCGTGGCGGATCGCGATGTCGGGCAGCGCCGCGAGCGCCTCGTCGACCTTCGCGGTCTCGACGTCGACGATCTCGAAAAGCGTGTCAGGCTCGGCCTTTTCGAGGCTGTCCACCTCGTCGTCGGGCTCGCTGACCTCGGCGTCGTGGTCGATCATCACGAGTGCGACGGCATGATAGGCGTCGTCCTCGGTGCCGAGCTTGCCCAGCAGGTCGATCAGCCATTCGGCCTTGTCCGGTTCGGTGGACAGGATCGTCGAGCGCAGGCCATACACGAAGCCCAGCGCCGCGAGGGGGTGACGCAACCGGAGGTTCTTGGCGTCGCCGTAGCTCTCCTCGACGCGGTTGGCGGCGTTCTTGCCGAAGCTCGAATCCATGCGCTTGGTGCTGATGAGCAGCTCCGGGCCGGTGTCCCAGTCCGACATCACGACGTCGACCTGCTTCATGTAGTGCTTGCCGAGCACGCTTGCGCTGGAACCCGACACGCCCTTCATCGACCGCCGCAGCCGCTGCTCGATGAGCAGGCGCTCCTTCTGCGGGAGCGCCTCGAGCAGGCTGGAGATCGCGCCCGGCATGATCCGCGGGTCGCTTGCGCGCGGCCACACCGCGTCGCTGTCGAAACCCGCGCGCCGCAACTCGTAGGACAGCCACACGTCGAGCGCGAGCGCCGGGACGCCCGTGGTCGACGGGGCGTCGAGATACAACGGCACGGCGAGAAGCTTGCGCAGCACCCGGAAATCGGGCACGTACGTCAGCGCGTTGCCGTTGCGCAGCCACGGGTTGGTGTGCACCCCGCCGGGTGCGGCGTCGGCCACGATGCGGTCGAAGATTGCCCAGGCGGTGGCCTTGGTGGAGGGTTCAGCGGGCACGCCGCGACCTTACCGTTCGCCGCGTCGCCAACGAATGGTGCGCATTGCGAACGGATTCCAGGGCCGCGCCCGATTCGACTCCGAGCGCCTGGTCGACGGTGGCCACGGCGTCGAGCAGCCGGCCATGGTCCAGCAGGCCCGCCACGCGACGCCGTACGGCCCGCAGCGGGGCCGCATGCGTCTCGACGAGCTGTGGTGACGGCACCAACCACTGGTCGGCCTCACGGGGTTCGATCTTGAGGATGCCGCCGCCGTAGGACCGGCCGACCATCTCGGCGTGCAGCAGGGTCACCGAGTTCAGCGACGCCAGCGGCAGCAGGTCGCGGCCCAGCGTGGTGAACCCGTCGCGCAGGTACACCCCGTGCACCGAGTTGAGGTGGTGCGCCCTGGCACGGTTGGTGACCAGCCGCGGCGTATCGGCGTTCATACACGTCAACAACAGGTCCGCGGGCTCGACGAGGGGCACCAGGTACCACGGTGTGCGGACCCGGCACTTGTACGCCAGGTGCACGCCCGCGGCGTGCCCCGCCTCGACGTACCGCGCCGCGGCCGCCGAGAGCTTCGCGCCGGTGGGCCGGAACAGGTGCACGGACCTGCCGTCCTCCCCCAGCCGCGTCAGCTGATCGGCCGAGAGCGTCAGCCCGCGCAGATGTGCGCTTCCCGGAGGGGACAACGGCAGCAGATCGGCCTGCCGCAAACCCAATTCGTGCACGCGCTGCGGTGACAGCGCGAAATAGCCGTTGTTGCCGGTCACCATGCCGAGTGTGGTGTCGGCCCAGGTTTCCAGGCACGTGAAGTCACCGGCCGCCTCCAGGCCGTGCAGCACCTCGACGGGTGCGCTGCCGATCAACCCGCTGATCCACTTCTCGGCAGGATCACGGGGGCGCCAACGACGTTGCACCAGTTCGGAGGTCAGTGCCTCGGCGTTGCGGGCGCGGTGGATCACCGCGTGACCGGAGGGGCCGCCGTCGAAACCGTCGGCGAGCAGCAGCACCACGTCCGCCTCGGCCTCGGGGAACACCTGCTCGTCGAACATCACCAACTCAACGCTCGCGAACCGGTCGAACAGGAACTTGCGGACCGCGGATGCGTAGTTGACGCTGAGCAGTTCGGCGGGCAGCACGAGCGCCATGCGTCCGCCAGGCCGCAGGAACAGCGCGGCGTGCACCGTGAACGCCGCCCAACTCGACGCGAGCCCCGACAGCGTCACGCCCGCGCGAAGCGCCGCACGCCGCGACTCGGCGCGTGTCTGACCGCGGAAATCCTGATAGCGGATGTAGGGCGGATTGCCGATGACCGCGGTGTACTCCGGACGCGGATCGACCGCGAAGAAGTTGGCCGTGCGGATGCGCGCGTGTCCCCCGGCGTCGGCGACCCGCCTGCGCGCCGATGCCGCGCTCGCGGCGTGGATCTCGACGCCGTCGACGGTGGGATGGTCCACCCCGAGGGCCTGCAGCCTGCGGATCGCGGCGACGAGGAACGCCGCGTCACCCGCGGACGGCTCGAAGACGCGGTCCGCGTCCGAACGCACCGCCCACTGCGTGAGGTACGTGGTGATCGCGTCGGGGGTGAAGAAGGCACCCCGCGCCTTGCGATCCTGGGCGGTCTCGGTCACCCCGTCATTGTTGACGACACCACCGACAAGCCCGCGCACCGCAACGCCGCGGCGCACCCGGCTACTCGTCAGGGCCCAACAGCAGATCGGCGTCGAAGCACGTGTGGTCGCCCGTGTGGCACGCGCCGCCCACCTGGTCGACCTCCAGCAGCACGGTGTCGCCGTCGCAGTCCAACCGCACCGAGTGCACCTTCTGCGTGTGCCCCGACGTGGCGCCCTTGACCCACTGCTCACCGCGTGAACGCGAGAAGTACGTCGCCTCACGCGTCTGCAGCGTGCGGGCCAGGGCGTCGTCGTCCATCCAGGCGACCATGAGCACCTTGCCGGTGCCGCGTTCCTGCGTGACGGCGGCGAACAGGCCGTCGGCGTTGCGTTTGAGACGTGCCGCGATGGCGGGGTCCAGACTCATGTGCGCTCCCTCACCTGACCGTGATCCCCGCGGCCTTCATGGACGCCTTCACCTCGGCGACGGTCAGTTCGCGGAAGTGGAAGACGCTGGCGGCCAGCACGGCGTCGGCCCCGGCCTGCACGGCGGGCGCGAAATGCTCGACCGCGCCCGCGCCGCCGCTGGCGATCACCGGGACCGACACCGCGGCCCGGACCGCGCTGAGCATCTTCAGGTCGAAACCGGCCTTGGTGCCGTCACGGTCCATCGAGTTCAGCAGGATCTCGCCGACGCCGAGTTCGGCACCGCGCGTGGCCCATTCGATCGCATCGATGCCGGTGCCACGGCGGCCGCCGTGGGTGGTGACCTCCCAGCCCGACGGTGTGGGCTGCTCGCCCTTGGGCACGGTCCTGGCGTCCACGCTCAGCACGATGCACTGCGAACCGAACTGGCGGGCCATCTCGGCGAGCAGTTCGGGGCGCGCGATGGCCGCGGTGTTCACCGACACCTTGTCGGCACCGGCGCGCAGCAGCACGTCGACATCGTCGACCGAGCGCACGCCACCGCCGACGGTCAGCGGGATGAACACCTGCTCGGCGGTGCGCCGCACCACCTCCAGCATGGTGGAGCGTCCCGACGACGACGCCGTGACGTCGAGGAACGTCAGCTCGTCGGCGCCCTCGGCGTCGTAGGCCGCCGCGAGTTCCACGGGATCACCTGCGTCGCGCAGGTTCTCGAAGTTGACCCCCTTGACCACGCGTCCGTTGTCCACGTCGAGACACGGGATCACCCTCGTCGCGACATCGCTGTTGGCACTCACAGGTAATCCTCGGGCTTTCCGGTGGATTTCACGATTTCCAGCATCTTCTCGTGCACGCCGGGTGCGGCGGCGAGCACCGACTTCGAGTCGACGGTCCACGGCGCGCCGGTCAGATCGGTGACCACGCCGCCCGCGGCACGCACCAGGGCGACCCCGGCCGCATGGTCCCAGATGTGGTGACCGAAACTGATTGCACCGCCGAGGATTCCGGCGGCCACATAGGCCAGGTCCACGCCGGTGGCCCCGTGCATGCGCACCCGCGAGCACACGCGGCTCAGATTGGCGAGCACCTCCACGCGGTAGCGCCCGGGAAACCGGCCGCGGGAGTCGATGTTGAAGGTCTGGATGCCGATGATCGAGTCGGCGAGCGTGGGCGAACCCAGCGGCGGACACGGTTTGCCGTCGGAGTACAGCGGACCACCGACCAGCGCGCTGTACTTCTCACCGGTGAACGGCAGCCAGGTCAGGCCCGCGACGGGTTCACCGTCGGCCAGCAGACCCAGCAGGATCGCGGCCATGGGTGAGCCCGCCGCGTAGTTGAAGGTGCCGTCGATCGGATCGAGCACCCACACCAGAGGCGAGTCGATCGGTTCCCCACCGAATTCCTCGCCGTGCACGCCGATCCCGGTCGCCTCGGTGAGCGCACGTACCACCTGGCGTTCGATCGCCAGGTCGACCTCGGTGGCGAAATCGTTGCCCTGTTTCCGGACTGCCGAATCTGCGCGGTGCCCCGCCACGAACGGCACCGACGCGGCGTCGAGGATCTCGGCCGCCGTGGCGACCAGCGCGGTCAGCTTCTGCGGGTCCAGTTCACCCACCACCGTCATCCGCTGACCGCGGACAGGGCCTGCGGCAGGGTGAACCGCCCGGCGTAGAGCGCCTTTCCGACGATCGCGCCCTCGACACCGACACCGGTCAGCGTCGCGATCGCGCGCAGGTCGTCGAGGCTCGACACGCCGCCGGAGGCGATCACCGGCGCGTCGGTGCGCCCGGCCACCGCGGCCAAGAGATCGAGGTTGGGGCCGGTGAGGGTGCCGTCCTTGCTGACGTCGGTGACGACGTAGCGCGAGCAGCCCTCACTGTCGAGCCGGTCGAGCACCTCCCAGAGGTCGCCACCGTCGGTCTCCCAGCCGCGGCCACGCAGGCGGAAGCCGCCCGCGCCGTCGGTCTGGGCGTCGAGTCCGACGGCGACGCGGTCGCCGTGCTCGGCGATGGCCCTGGCGCACCACTGCGGGTTCTCCAGTGCCGCGGTGCCGATGTTCACGCGGGCGCAGCCGGTGTCGAGCGCGGCCCGCAGCGAATCGTCGTCGCGGATGCCGCCGGACAACTCGACGGCCACGTCGAGCTTGCCGACCACCTCGGCGAGCAGTTCACGGTTGCTGCCCCGGCCGAACGCGGCGTCGAGGTCGACCAGGTGGATCCACTCGGCACCGTCGCGCTGCCACGCCTCGGCCGCCTCGATCGCCGAGCCGTAGTCGGTCTCGCTGCCTGCCTTGCCCTGCACCAGCCGCACCGCCTGGCCGTTGACCACGTCGACGGCGGGCAGCAGGATCAGTCCCCGCTTGCCCGCGCCGGCCGCCTCGGTCGCCCCTGTCGCCACGGATTCGTTCGAAGTCACAGTCCCTCAACCCAATTCGCGAGCAGCGTCGCACCCGCGTCGCCACTCTTCTCCGGATGAAATTGCGTGGCCGACAACGCGCCGTCCTCGACGGCGGCGATGAAGGGCACGTGATGCGTCGCCCAGGTCACCAGGGCGTCCTCGCGCCCCGACCACTGCTGCGCGGCGTAGGAATGCACGAAGTAGAAGCGCGTGTCGGCGTCGAGGCCGGCGAACAGCCTGCTGCCTTTCGCCGCGTCGACGACATTCCAGCCCATGTGCGGGATCACCGGCGCGTCGAGGCGGGTCACCGAACCGGGCCACTGCCCGCACCCGGCGGTCTCCACACCGAACTCGACGCCGCGCTCGAACAGGATCTGCATGCCGACGCACACCCCGAGAACCGGGGCCCCGTTCCGCAGGCGGTCGGCGATGATCTTCTCACCGCCGATTCCGCGCAGTCCGGTCATGCAGGCCTCGAACGCCCCGACACCGGGAACCACCAGGCCGTCGGCGGCCGCGGCGGCCGACGGGTCGGCGGTCACCTCGACGTCGGCGCCGACCCGTTCGAGCGCCCGCTGCGCCGAACGGAGGTTGCCCGACCCGTAGTCGAGTACGACGACTCTCTTTGTCACAAAGTCCCTTTGGTCGACGGAACACCGGTCACGCGGGCGTCGTACTCGACCGCCTGGCGCAACGCGCGCGCCACGGCCTTGTACTGCGCCTCGGTGATGTGGTGCGGATCGCGGCCGTAGAGCGTGCGCACATGCAGCGCGATGCGGGCGTTGAACGCCAGCGATTCGAACACGTGCCGGTTGATCACCGTGTGATAGGGCGCACCGGTACCCGCGATGGTGAAGCTCACCATCGACTCGGGCTCACCGGTGTGCACGAAGTACGGGCGCCCCGACACGTCGACGGCCGCATGCGCCAGGGACTCGTCCATCGGGATGAACGCGTCACCGAACCGGCGGATGCCCTTCTTGTCCCCCAGTGCCTGCCCGAGGGCCTGCCCGAGCACGATCGCGGTGTCCTCGACCGTGTGATGGCCCTCGATCTCGATGTCGCCCTTGGCATGCACCGTGAGGTCGAAGCTCGCGTGGCTGCCCAGCGAGGTGAGCATGTGGTCGAAGAACGGTACGCCCGTGTCGATGTCGACGACACCGGTACCGTCGAGGTCGAGGTCGACGACGATCTCGGATTCCTTGGTCTTGCGTTCGACGCGTGCACGCCGGTTCGCCAAGGCGCTCATTGTGCTCCTACCGGGCTGGTTGATGGCTGAAGTTCGGTGCCGGCCAGTTCGGCGCCGGCGGCGAGGAAGGCGTCGTTCTCGGCGGCGAGGCCGATGGTGACGCGCAGATGGCCGGGGATGCCGACGTCGCGGATCAGGACCCCGGCGTCGAGGTAGCGCTGCCAGGTGGCCGGTGCGTCGGTGAACGCGCCGAACAGCACGAAGTTCGCGTCGCTCGGGATCACCCGGTAGCCCATGCGGGTCAGTTCGGCACTCACGCGCTCACGCTCGGCGATCAGTGCCTTGACGCTGCCCAGGGTGTCGTCGGCGTGGCGCAGCGCGGCGCGCGCGGCGGCCTGCGTGAGCACCGACAGGTGGTAGGGCAGCCGCACGAGCAGCAGCGCGTCGATCACCGCGGGCGCGGCGGCCAGGTAGCCGAGGCGGCCGCCTGCGAACGCGAACGCCTTGCTCATGGTGCGGCTCACGACGAGCTTGGCCGGATAGTCGTCGAGCAGCGCCACCGCGCTGGGCTGTGACGAGAACTCGCCGTAGGCCTCGTCGACGATGAGTATCCCGCCCTGCATCGCGTCGAGCACGCGGCGCAGATCGTCGAGCGGAACGCTCTGGCCCGACGGGTTGTTGGGGCTCGTCACGAACACCACGTCGGGTTTGCGCTCGGTGACCGCGGACACCGCAACGTCGATGTCGAGGCCGAAATCCTCGGCGCGCGAGGCCTGCAGCCACTCGGTCTGCGTGCCGTCGGAGATGATCGGGTGCATCGAGTACGACGGCACGAAGCCGATGGCGGTGCGGCCCGGGCCGCCGAACGCCTGCAGCAGCTGCTGCAGGATCTCATTGGAACCGTTTGCCGCCCAAAGGTTTTCGACACCCAACCGGACGCCGGTGGCGGCCGTGAGGTACGCCGCGAGATCGGTGCGCAGCGCGACCGCGTCCCGATCGGGGTAGCGGTGCAGTTCGGCGGCGGCCTCGCGGACCGAGGCCGCGACGTCGTCGACGAGCGCCTTGGAGGGCGGATGCGGGTTCTCGTTGGTGTTCAGGCGCACCGGAACCTGCAGTTGCGGCGCACCGTACGGCGACTTGCCCCGCAGGTTGTCGCGCAGCGGCAGATCCGCCAACGTCACCTTGTCAGCAGACATCAGTGCCTTCTGTTCTTCGCGCAAGCGCTCATCACCGCTCGAACCTCCGTCGTACCGCCTCACCGTGCGCGGGCAGATCCTCGGCCTTGGACAGCGTGATCACGTGCCCCGAAACGTCTTTGAGCGCCGCCTCGTCGTACTCGACGACGTGGATGCCACGCAGGAACGTCTGCACCGACAGCCCACTGGAGTGCCGCGCGCATCCCGCGGTGGGCAGCACGTGGTTGGACCCGGCGCAGTAGTCGCCGAGGCTCACCGGTGACCAGGCGCCCACGAAAATGGCTCCGGCCGAACGGATCCGGCCGGCCACGCCGGGGGCGTCGACGGTCTGGATCTCGAGATGCTCGGCGGCGTAGGCGTTGACGGTGCGCACGCCCGCGTCGATGTCGTCGACCAGAACGATCGCGGACTGTTTGCCCGAGAGTGCCGCGGTGACCCGCTCGACGTGCTTGGTGGTGGCGAGCTGGTTGGCCAGTTCGCGGTCGGTGGCCTCGGCCAGCGTCTCACTGTCGGTGACCAGCACGCTGGCGGCCATCTCGTCGTGCTCGGCCTGGCTGATCAGATCGGCGGCCACGTGCACCGGATCGGCCGTGTGGTCGGCCAGGATCGCGATCTCGGTGGGGCCGGCCTCGGCGTCGATGCCGACCTGGGAGCGGCAGATGCGCTTGGCGGCCGTCACGTAGATGTTGCCCGGACCGGTGATCATGTCGACCGGCGCGAGTTCGGCGCCGTCGGTGTCGGTGCCGCCGTAGGCCAGAAGCGCCACGGCCTGTGCGCCGCCGACCGCCCACACCTCGTCGACACCGAGCAACGCGGCCGCGGCGAGGATGGTCGGGTGCGGCCTGCCGCCGAACTGGCCCTGCGGCGGACTGGCGATGACCATCGAGTCCACGCCCGCGGTCTGGGCGGGCACGACGTTCATCACGACGCTCGACGGATAGACGGCGTTGCCGCCCGGAACGTAGAGGCCGACCCGCTCGACCGGAACCCAGCGCTCGGTCACGGTGGCGCCGGGCGCCAGTGTGGTGGTGGTGTCGGTGCGACGCTGATCGGCATGCACGGCACGCGCACGGTCGATGGAGACCTGCAGCGCGGCGCGCACGTCGGCGTCGAGGTTCTCCAGCGCCTGGCTGAGCAACTCGCGCGGCACCCGCACCGTCTCCGGGCGGATGCCGTCGAAGGATTCGCCGTACTCCAGGGCGGCCTGCGCGCCCCGCTGTGCGACCGCGTCGACGATCGGGCGGACCTTGGGCACCACGGCGTCGACGTCGACTCCACCGCGCGGCAGGGCGGAGCGCAGTTGCGCCGCGCTGAGCACACGGTTGCGCAGGTCGATGCGGGACATCTGAAACTTGGCCATCATGTTCATTGTCCCTGATCAGTCCACTTGAATAAAAATCCGTCGGCCACCGTCAACCTCCGGGTGGTCGCGGCACCCGCGAACGGAGCCCGAGTTGTCGGCAAAAGACCACCCCAACAAGGCACCTGGCGTACCGATGCTGTTCCCGCCCTGGCTGGAGCGACTGCAACTCAAATACGTCAATCCGGTGATGACGCCCGTCGCCAAACGACTACCCGGTTTCACCGTCATCAAGCACCGGGGCCGCAAGTCGGGCCGGGCGTACGACACCGTGGTCAACAGTTACCGCAAGGACAATGTGTTCGCGGTGATCCTCGCCCACGGCAAGACAAACTGGGTGAAGAACGTCCTGGCCGCGGGTGGCGCGGAGGTGAAGATGTTCGGCCGCGAGTTCGAGATCACGAACCCGCGCATCCTGCCCGCCGGCAGCGACGATCCGTCCCTGCCCCGGATCGCGCGCCTGAGCGCGCGCAAGGCCGGGATCCTGGTCGCCGAAATCGTTTGACCGCGATGCCAGACTGCCCGTATGGAATGGCACGTCTGGCTGGCGTTCTTCGGCGCGGCGATCGCGATCAGCGTCTCCCCCGGCGCCGGTGCCATCCAGTCCATGGCGACCGGTCTGACCCACGGTGTGCGCCGTGGGTACTGGAGCATCCTGGGCCTTGAGATCGGGCTCATGCTGCAGCTCGCCCTGGTCGCGATCGGGCTGGGCGCCGCGGTGGCCGGTTCGATCGTCGCGTTCAACATCATCAAGTGGATCGGCGTCGCCTATCTGATCTACCTGGCGGTGCGCCAATGGCGCACGGCCGCCATCGACCTGCGTGCGCAGGTCGGCAAGGCGACCGAGGCCGGCCGTACCGGCCTGGTGGTCCGCGGGTTCCTGGTGAATGCCACCAATCCCAAGGGCCTGGTGTTCTTCCTGGCCGTGCTGCCACAGTTCGTGGTGCCCACCGCGCCCCTGCTGCCGCAGTACCTGGCGATCGGCGCGACGATGATCGCCGTCGATCTGGTGGTGATGGGGCTCTACACCGGCCTCGCGGTCCGGTTGCTCACGTGGCTGCACACGCCCCGCCAGCAGACGATTCTCAACCGCGTGTTCTCCGGTTTGTTCGCGGCAGCCGCCGTGGTGCTTTCGTTGGTCCGCCGCGCGGCCACTGTTTGACGCCCGCGTTATTTCGAATCCAGGTGTCCAGCAATGTTGAGACCGATTCCATGGAATTTGCTGGAACTACTTGAAACCGAAATAACCGCGGATCGCCATTCGTCGCGACCTTTTTATCGGTAGCCAGATTTCCACCTGCCGGAACGTTGGTTCACTCAGCACAGTAATTACGATCCGGATCACCGCATCTCCGCGCCAATCTACTCGCGCGTCTATTCAGACGCAATCGCGTCAATGTGCTTCGACCAGCTAGAACAGTTGCTCAGCAACTGATAGAAAGATTGGGATTTCCGTTGAGTTGCGTTTCGGAAATCAGCTCACGTCGCTCGATTCGCCATTCTTCGAACCGAATGAAGGAATATCCACATGCCCCGATATAGGTCGGCCGTGACCAAGCATCAGCGCCTGACTTCCGCCGTCGCGGCGAGCATCGTCGCCACCGCAGGCGTCGCTGTCTCCCAGGCGCCGGCACCCGCCAGTACCGGAACGCCAACCGCGCACCAAACCCCGACCTCGACCTCGACTCCGCGATGGCTGACGGTCACATCGACGCCGGAGGGCGCACCTGCCACCCCCAACGCCCTCTACGGTGCGATCCTGCCCGCGACCTCGCCCGGGTCGGTGACCTCGACCGGATCGGGCATCGGTCACCGGGAGCCGGGGATCAGCGGCTCTCCTGCCTTCACCGCCGTACGCGCCGTCCGACCCGGTTCAAGCACGGCACGGCTGGTCTTCGCACCCAAGACCTCGACGTCCGGCACCGCGCTCACCGTCACGCCAATCGCCGTGGGCATGGTGGGTAACGCCAAGGTGACGGTGGCCGTGGATTCCAGTGGCCGCCCGATGATCGGCCCGGGTGGCTGGCTCATCGGGAATGGCATCGAGCCCGGTCAGAACGGCGGTCTGCTGATCGGCAACGGTGCCGACGGCGGACCCGGTCAGAAGGGCGGCAATGGTGGATTTCTGCTCGGCAACGGCGGCAGGGGCGGAGATGGGCTCGCAGGCGTCAACGGTGGCCGGGCCGGCGACGGCGGCAACGCCGGCTTGCTCGGTAACGGCGGTGACGGCGGCAATTCGGTGGGCGGTGTGGAAGGTGCAAACGGAGGTAACGCCGGGTTGATCGGCAACGGCGGCAAAGGGGGCGACGGAAGTCCGAACGTCATCTCCAATGGCGCACACATCGCCAACGCCGGCCGCGGCGGCAACGGCGGCAACGGCGGCCTGCTCGTCGGGTCCGGGGGTGACGGCGGCCGAGGTGGTGATGGTGACGGCGAAGGTCCTGAAACGGCCGGCAGCCACGGCGCCGACGGCGGCAACGGCGGGGCCGGCGGGGTTTTCGGAAACGGCGGCCGCGGCGGCGACGGCGGTGACGCCAACAATGGAACCGTCGGCACCCGCAACGGAAATGCAGCAGCCGGCAAAGGCGGAAACGGTGGCTCGACCGGAATCGGAACCGGTGGTGCCGGTGGAAACGGCGGGAAGGCAACCGGAACCAACGCAGCGTACGGCGGAAACGGTGGCAACGGCGGCAGCGGACTTGCCGGCGGCGGCAATGGCGGTGACGGCGGCGATGCACAGAGCTCTTCGAACCGCGCCCGCCCCGGACAAGGCGGTCAGGCCGGCCGCGGCGGATTTGGCCGCGACGGCAAGACCGGCAACCCCGGCAATGCGACCGACCGGTCTGCCACCCGCGAGAACGTGAGCAACCGGGTCACCGGCCGTTCGACGCCCACACGCAGCGCGGACAAGGCCGGCAGTCGCACATCGTCCAGCTCGGAGTCCAACTCGGAGTCCAGCTCGAAGACCAGCTCGAAGGCCGGCGGCACCAAGAGCAGCGACACCAAGAGCGGTGGCGGCGCTGCAGGCACCGGTTCGGACTCCAAAGACAGCGAGTAGCCGCTGAGGTTGCGGCGTCTCCACACCGGGGACGCCGCAACCGCCTCAGAAGTCCAGGCCGAGGTCGAGCACGCGCACCGAGTGCGTGAGCGCCCCGATCGCGAGGTAGTCGACTCCGGTGCCCGCGTAGTCCGCCGCGGTGTCCAGCGTCAGCCCGCCCGAAGACTCCAGCAGCGTCTCGGGGGCACGCGCGTCGCGGCGCTGCACGGCCATCTGCGTCTGCCACACCGGGAAGTTGTCCAGCAGAACCAGTTCGACGCCGAGCGCGAGCACCTCGTCGAGCTGCTCGAGCGAATCGACCTCGACCTCACACGGCAGGCCGGGCGCCTCTTCGCGGACGGCCTTGAGGGCGGCCACCACCGAACCGGCCGCGGCGACGTGGTTGTCCTTGATCAGCGCGGCGTCGCCGAGTCCCATCCGGTGGTTGACGCCGCCGCCGACGCGCACGGCGTACTTCTGCAGCAGGCGCAGACCGGGCAGCGTCTTGCGGGTGTCGCGGATCTTGGCCTTGGTGCCCGCGACGGCGTCGACCCAGGCGGCCGTCGCGGTCGCGACCCCCGAAAGGTGACACAGCAGGTTGAGCATGGTGCGTTCGGCCGTGAGCAGTTCCCGCGTCGGCGCCTCGACCGTCAGCACGGTCTGCTTGGCGTCGAGCTGGGCACCGTCGTCGACGCGGTGCAGCACGCGGTAGCGGTCGGCGCCGATCATCTCGTCGAGCACCAGCAGCGCGACGTCGACGCCTGCGATGACACCCGGTTCGCGGCTGACGACGGACGCCGTCGTGGTCGCGGCCGCGTCGACCGTGGCCATCGTGGTCACGTCGGGACCGTAGGCGAGGTCTTCTTCGACCGCGCGCGCGACGGCCGCCTTGGCCGCCGTCAGTTCGGCATCGGAAAGTTTCATCATCAGCACACCGCCGTCGGGATGTCGACGGCGACGTCGCCGTCGTGGATACGGACTGTCATCGAGACCTCCTGTGTGGGGTCGGTGTCCGGGAAGTCGCCGCGATGGTGGGAGCCGCGGCTCTCGGTACGGGCCGTGGCCGCCCTGACCACGGCGCGGGCCACCGAGGTCAGCGCGGCGTCCTCGAAGGACGCGCGGTCGCTGGGCACCACGGCACGCGCGGCGTCCAGCGTCTCGGCGAGCCGGTGCAGACCCTGCGCGTCACGTACCACCGACGCGTGGGTGGACATCGCGGCCTGCAGCACCTGGCGGTCCACGGCGTCGCGCCGGACCTGCTGCGGGACCACCGCGCGCACGGACCCGGCTTGTTCGGCGTGGGCGGCCGCGGCGCGCCCGGCCCGCGAACCGACCACCAGGCCTTCGAGCAGGCTGTTGGAGGCCAACCGGTTCGCGCCGTGCATCCCGGTGCGCGCGACCTCGCCCGCGGCGAACAGTCCCGGCAGAGCGGTACGCCCGTACACATCGGTGACCACACCGCCGCAGCTGTAGTGCGCGCCGGGAACCACCGGGATGGGCTCACGCGCCGGGTCGATACCTGCCGCGAGGCAGGCCGCCGTGACGGTCGGGAACCGGTCCGCGACGCCGGCGACGCCGCGCGCGTCGAGGTAGACGCATGGGTCCCCGGTGGCGGCCAGGCGCGCGTTGATCGCCGCGGCGACCACGTCGCGCGGCGCCAGGTCACCCATCGGGTGCACGCCCGCGGTGACCGGGTGTCCCTGTGCGTCGATCAGAACCGCACCTTCACCGCGCAGCGCCTCGGTGATCAGCGGGCGGCGCCCGCCCGCCGCGGCGCCGAACAGCATGGTCGGGTGGAACTGCACGAACTCGATGTCGCTGACCGCGACACCGGCCCACAGCGCCAGCGCGATGCCGTCACCGGTCGACCCGACCGGGTTGGTGGTGGCGGCATAGAGGTGGCCGAGTCCGCCGGTAGCCAGGACCACCGACGGGGCGTGCAGGATGCCGGGACCGTCGTCGTTGTGGACCAGCACACCGGTGACGCCGGCCTCGTCCTGCAGGATTCGCAGCGCCACGTGGTTGTGGCGGATGTCGAGGTGTGCGGCCGCGTGGTTCAGCGTGCGCTGCACCTCGGCGCCGGTGGCGTCGCCGCCCGCGTGGATGATCCGGCGCCGGGTGTGCCCGCCCTCGCGGGTCAGCGCCCAGCGCCCGGGCGCGGATTCGTCGAACACGGCGCCGTCGGCCACCAGGTCGGTGATCGCCTTGGCGCCGTCGGCGACGATCGAGCGCACGGCCTCGGCGTCGCACAGCCCGCCGCCTGCGGCGAGCGTGTCGGCGACATGAGCCTCGATGGTGTCGTCAGCCGAGCCGACACCGGCCGGCAGGACGACGGCGATGCCGCCCTGGGCGTAGAACGTCGCGGTCTCGCTCACCTTGCTGAGCACCGTGACCCGCCGGCCGGCGCGATGCGCGGCCAGCGCCGCGACCAGGCCGGCGACGCCGGTGCCGATCACGACGACGTCGGTTCGTTGCTGCCAGTACGCCGAGGTGCCGCAGGCGAACGTGCCCGCGCCGGTCATTCGCCGCCGCCGGGCTGCCCGATCTCGATCATGCGCTGCACGCTGGCACGGCCGAGGCGTGCGGTCTCCGGGTCCACGTGCACCTCGTCGGCGCCCTCGACGAGGCACCGCAGCAACGCGGCCGGGGTGATCATCTTCATGTACGTGCACGAGGCCCGGTCGTTGACCGCGAGGAAGTCGACTTCCGGTGCGGCCCTGCGCAACTGGTGCAGCATGCCGATCTCGGTGGCGACCAGGATCTGGCGTGCGGAGGTCTCGCGCGCGGCGTCGAGCATGCCACCGGTCGACAGGATCTTGACGCGGTCTTCGGGGACCGCGCCCTCGCCTGCGAGGTACAGCGCCGACGTGGCGCAGCCGCACTCGGGGTGCACGAACAGCTCGGCATCGGGGTGCGAACGGGCCTGGGCCGCGAGTTCGTCGCCGTTGATGCCGGCGTGGACGTGGCACTCACCGGCCCACACGTGCATGTTCTTGCGGCCCGTGACGCGCCGGACGTGGGCGCCGAGGAACTGGTCGGGGCAGAACAGCACCTCGCGGTCCTCGGGGATGGACGCCACGACCTCGACGGCGTTGGACGACGTGCAGCAGATGTCGGTCAGGGCTTTCACCGCGGCGGTGGTGTTGACGTAGGACACGACGACCGCCCCTGGATGGTCGTCCTTCCACGCCTGGAGTTCCTCGGCGGTGATCGAATCGGCCAGCGAGCACCCGGCCCGCTGATCCGGGATCAGCACCGTCTTGTCGGGGCTGAGGATCTTGGCGGTCTCGGCCATGAAGTGCACGCCGCAGAACACGATGGTGTCCTCGGGCGCCTCGGCCGCGATGCGGGACAGCGCGAGGGAGTCCCCGACGTGATCGGCGACGTCCTGGATGGCAGGCAACTGGTAGTTGTGCGCCAGCAGCGTCGCGCCGCGCAGCTCGACGAGCCGGCGCACTTCCGCGGCCCACTGCTCGTCGCCGTCGATGCCCGAATAGCCGCCGGGGCCGTCCACAATCCGGTCCGCGAGGGCCCCTGCGGGCGTTCCGTTGAGCACGGTCACGGTGGCCTCCTCATCGAGTTCAGGTTTTCGACTTATAATCGAAAACATGCCCAATCGTAGCACCGCCCACGAAGTGCTCGCCGTCGTGTTCCAGGTTCGCGACCTCGACACGCGTCAACCGTCTCTCAACGTGCTGCTGTGGCAACGCGCACTGGAACCCGAGCGCGACAAGTGGTCGCTCCCCGGCGGACACCTGCGCGACGACGAGGACCTGACCACGTCGGTGCGGCGTCAGCTCGCCGAGAAGGTGGACCTTCGCGAGCTCGCCCACCTGGAGCAACTCGCGGTGTTCTCCGATCCGAAGCGCGTGCCCGGTGAACGCACCATCGCCTCGACGTTCCTCGGCCTCGTGCCCTCCCCCGCCACTCCGGCGCTGCCCGACGACACGCGCTGGCATCCGGTGCACGAACTGCCCCCGATGGCGTTCGACCACGCGCCCATGGTCGAACACGCCCGCACCCGGCTGGTCGCCAAGCTTTCCTATACGAATATCGGATTTGCCCTGGCGCCAAAAGAATTCGCCATCTCGTCGCTGCGCGATGTCTACAGCGCCGCGTTGGACTACCAGGTGGACGCCACCAACCTGCAGCGGGTTCTCGAACGCCGCAAGGTGATCACCCGCACCGGGACCACCGCGCGGTCGGGCCGCAGCGGCGGGCGTCCGGCCGCCCTGTTCCGGTTCACCGAGTCGCGTTATCGCGTCACCGACGAGTTCGCTGCGTTGCGACCGCCCGGGTGAGTCGGCTGGACTCTTAGACCTTTCTTAAGCAAGAATGCCCGGATGGACTTGTCCAGCGCCGCGAAAGCCGCCGATGCCGAATGGATCGGGCGCGCACCGCACGAGGAACTCGACCGCGACGCGCGGCCGGGGCTCCCCGGTGAAGATCCGTTCTATCTGCCGCCGGCCGGCTACCACCACGCCGAACCCGGAACGGTGCTGCGCAGCCGCGACGTCGAACTCGCGTTCCTCGGGCTGGTCCCCCAGGCCCTGCACGCCACCCAGCTGCTGTACCGCACCACCGATCGCAACGGCGCTCCCGAAGCCGCGGTCACCACGGTGATCATGCCGCCCGACGCGCGCGCGGACTGCCCGATCGTGTCCTACCAGTGCGCGATCGACGCGATCTCGGCCACGTGCTTCCCGTCGTACGCGCTGCGCCGTCACGCCAAGGTCACCGGTGGCCTCGCCCAGTTCGAGCTCCTGCTGATCACCGCGGCGCTGGCCGAGGGCTGGGCCGTCTCGGTGCCCGACCACGAAGGCCTCGACGGCATGTGGGGCGCGCCGTACGAACCCGGGTACCACGTGCTCGACGGGCTTCGTGCCGCGCTGAACTCCGAGCGCCTGCCCCTGACCGACGCGTCGCCCATCGGCCTGTGGGGCTACTCGGGCGGCGGTCTGGCCAGTGGCTGGGCCGCGGAGATGAGCGGCTCCTACGCCCCCGAGCTCAACATCGTCGGCGCCGTACTCGGTTCGCCGGTCGGCGATCTGGGCCACACGTTCCGGCGGCTCAACGGCACGGTGTTCTCGGGACTGCCCGCCCTCGTCGTCGCCGCCCTCGCCGACATCTACCCGGGCCTCAACCGGGTCATCGCCGAGCACGCGACCACCGAGGGCCGCAAGCTGCTGCAGCGCCTGCACAAGATGAGCACCATCGAGGCCGTGCTGCGGCTGGCGCGCAAGGACATGGACGACCTGGTCGACCTGCCGCTCGAACAGATCCTCGACAGCCCCGAGGTCACCGAGGTCTTCGACGACATCAAACTCGGTGTGGCGACACCGAATCCACCCGTGCTGCTGATCCAGGCCGTGCACGACGAGCTGATCTCGGTCTCCTCGATCGACGAGCTGGCCGAGAAGTACCTGACCGGCGGCGCCTCAGTGACCTATCACCGCGACCTGTTCAGCGAGCATCTGCTGCTGCACCCCATGTCGGCCCCCATGGCGCTGCGGTGGCTGACCGACCGTTTCGCCGCGCGTCCGCTGACCGCCAACCTGGTGCGCTCGAAGTGGCCGACGCTGCTCAACCCGGTCACCTACGTCGGGATGGCCCGGTTGGCCGGTATCGCGGCCAAGGTGGTCACCGGACGTGCGCTGCGGCGCAGCCCCCTCTGAGACCCCTCTGAGTTTCCGGCGCTGCGGCGTCAGGCCTGCGGCGGTGGGGTGACCATGGGCGGCAGGTGCGGATTCACGGGCGGATAGACCGGTGTTTCGACCGGCGGCCAGGCACCCAGGTCGTCGCGCGACGTCGACACCGCGATCAGCGCGTACACCAGTGCCGCGACCGCGGCCGGGAACAGGATGGTCGTCGCGATCTGCAGCGGCGTGTGCCCGAAGAACACCGGCGGCGCCTCGACGACGTAGAACACGCGGTTCTCCGGGGTGACGGGCGCGCTCGCCACGTCGATCGACCCGTAACGGCCGTGCACCAGCAGGGCCCCGATGCCCGCCGCGGTGCCGGCCGCCGCGGCGCACCCGGCCACCAGGGCCGTCACCAGAACCGGCCCGCGGTGCGCGCGCCACTGCCACAGCGCCACCGCGGCGACCGCGGCGAGCACCACCAGCAGGCCAGTGAACATGAACGCCGCGGTGAAGAAATGGTCGGACTCGGCACCGAGGTATGCCCGCGCCCGGTCGCCGCTGCGGGTCAGTGCGATCACGCCGTGGATCGGGGGCGCCAGGACCGACCACACCACACCGAGCAGCGCGCCTGCGACGGCGAGTGCCGCCACCACGATGACCGCGGCGCGCGACCGGGAGATGCGGGGTCCGCCCGCGGGCCTGCTCGGCGCCGTCGGGGCCGGCGCGTCGGAGACGCTCATGTGGGGGTCTTTGCTCATCGCCGGGGGTCGAGGTCGGTGGAGTCGACGTGCCCGTGCCGCGAGCACTGGGCCCACCAGCCGTCCGGGCGCACCTGCACGATCATCCGGCGGCCGCACTCGGCGCAGAACCGTGGGGGCTCCAGTCCCAGTTGCGCGGCCGTGGGCAGCGCGCTGTCCGCCGGACCGCCGGTGTAGACGTTGTAGACGCCGGCACCGACGGGCGCGGGAAGCGCCGGGGTTTCCTCGATCATCACCACCCCGTTTTACAGGGTGGCGTTGAGCGCCTTGATGGGCATCTGCAAATCGTCGAGCAATTGCAGGTCGGCCTCGGCCGGTCGGCCCAGCGTGGTCAGGTAGTTACCGACGATGACGGCGTTGATGCCGCCGAGGATGCCCTTCTTGGCGCCGAGGTCGCCCAGGGTGATCTCGCGTCCGCCGGCGAATCGCAGCATGGTGCGCGGCAGCGCGAGACGGAACGCCGCGACGGCCTTGAGCGCCTCGGAGGCCGGCAGCACCTCGAGGTCACCGAACGGTGTGCCCGGGCGCGGGTTGAGGAAGTTGAGCGGCACCTCGTGCGGATTCAGTTCGGCGAGGTTGGCCGCGAATTCGGCGCGCTGTTCGAGGGTCTCCCCCATGCCGAGGATGCCGCCGCAGCACACCTCCATGCCTGCCTCGCGGACCATGTTGAGGGTGTCCCAGCGCTCCTCCCAGGTGTGGGTGGTGACGACGTTGGGGAAGAACGAGCGCGCGGTCTCCAGGTTGTGGTTGTAGCGGTGCACGCCCATGTCCGCCAGGCGCTGCACCTGCTCCTCGGTGAGCATGCCCAGCGAGCACGCGATCTGGATGTCGACCTCGTTGCGGATGGCCTCGATGCCCGCGGCGACCTGTGCCAGCAGACGCTCATCGGGTCCGCGCACGGCGGCCACGATGCAGAATTCGGTGGCACCGGTCTTTGCGGTCTGCTTGGCCGCCTCCACCAGGCTCGGCACGTCGAGCCACGCGCTGCGCACGGGCGAGGCGAAAAGTCCTGACTGCGAACAGAAGTGGCAGTCCTCCGGGCAGCCGCCGGTCTTGAGGCTGATGATGCCCTCGACCTCGACGTCGGGACCGCACCAGCGCATCCGCACCTCATGGGCCAGCGAGAGCAGGTCGTCGAGGCGCTCATCGGGCAACTGCAGCACCTGCAGGGTCTGCGCCTGGTCGAGGCCGACGCCGCGCTCCAGCACCTGCTCGCGCGCCACGTCCAGTACATCTGTGCCGTTGATGGCCGCCTGCGTCACGCCGTCCTCCTGCGGGTCGAAAAGATCTCGGAACACCTCGAACATCGCGACCGTCGGCCGCTGAACGGTGTTCAGGTTACTTGAACGGTGTTCAGGTTAAGATAAGCGTGTGCAACTCCACAAACCCGATGTGGTGGCTGCGGCGACGAAGATCCTCGACGACCACGGCATCGCCGACCTGACGATGCGGCGCCTGGCGCGCGAGCTCGACGTCACGCCGGGCGCCCTGTACTGGCATTTCGCCAACAAACAGGAACTGTTGGGGGCAGTGGCCGACCACATTCTGCGCACCGCGCGCATCGACACCGCGGACCTCGCGTGGCGCGAACAGATCCACGAGTCCTGCCGCGCGTTGCGCGACGCGTTGTTGTCGCACACCGACGGCGCCGAACTCGTGTCGGCGAGCTTCGCGTCCGGGCAGTCGGTGGTGATCACCGAGATCGTGGAGCAGCTGGGTCGCGCGGCCCGCGCCGCCGGGGTGAGCGACGCCGACGTCGATGCGGCCGCCCGCACCGTGATCTATTACGTGCTGGGATTCACCGTCGACGAGCAGTCCCGGCTGCAGTGGGACGCCGTCGGCGCGCTGGGTGACGATCAGTCGATGCTCACCCGCGACGGCACCCGCCAGTTCCGCTTCGGCCTGCAGTTGCTCGTCGACGGGCTGGCCGCCCACGGCGGCGGCAGTGAATTCACCGGATTTTCTTCTGCGGAGCGCTCTTTCGAGTAGTCACGGCATACCGCGGGAGACCACGGCATCCAGCGCTTGAAGCGACGCGGGCTCACCGGAGGTATCCACCGAACCGCCGCGGTTCCACGCCCACAGTGCGAGATCGGCTGCCGTGCCGCGCACCGTCGCCGAGGCCATCACCACCTGCGTGTCCGGGCTGCGAACCGCGCTCGGCCAGTCACCGGCCGCACCGACATCGAGCTGCCAGCGCTGCGCGGTGTCGGTCGCGACGAACTCGACCACCGCGGCCCGCTCGAAGTGCGAACCCTCCGGCTGCCAGGCCCACATGACGTCCACCGCGTGGTCGACCGCACCTGCCGCGACGTCGGCGGCGATGGCGCCGATCGGCAGGCCCGCGGCCAGTTCGGCGTCCACGCGGTGCATCAACGCCTCGTAGGTCTGCATCCGCCGCGTGAAGCCGACCGTCTGATCCGATGGGAACCACGACCACCGCGGTTCGGCGTCGTCCAGCCTGCTCAGTTCCGCCAGCAGCACGGACGTCGCGCCCTCACGTAGCGCCAACAGGTCCGCCACGGAGTCGGGCCGCGACGGTTTCGATTGCTCGACCGCGGCGACCCCGTCCTCTGCTGTCACGTTGCGGAACAGCACCGCGGCCCAGAACAGGTGCACCTCGGTCAGATGCCACAGCAGATCCGCGGCCGTCCAGTCCGGGCAGGTCGGGCAGCGTGCGTCGGGCGGCGTGTGGGCCAGCACCTCGGCGAACCGCCGGGACTCGGCGTCGATGATCGCGAGCCGGTTCACGCCCCCAGCATGTCACCCGATCGGGTGCTCTGTGCGCTTGTCGCCGTTCCAGTGCCGCAGACCGATCACGGTGCCGGCGATCTCGGCCGGTCGCCCGGCGATCCGCAGTGCGGTCGTCAGCCGCGTCGGGGCGACGCGGCGCGCCAGGGTGACGTGCGGGGTCCACTGGCCCGGCTCGGAGTGCGGCATGGGCGCAGGCGTCATCAACGGCACACACGCCCGGTGCACCCGGGCCTGCACGTCGAGCAGGTCCGGTGCGGGCAGCAGCAGGCGCGCCAGGACCCCGGCCGAGCGGCCGAAGATGAGTGTGGCCCCCAACCGGCACGGCAGCGGCAGGCGCGCGGCAACGGGCCGCAGGATCTGTTCGACCTCGGCGTCGATGTGCTGGGCGACGGTCAGGGTCGCGTGCGGCCTGCTCGCGGGGGCCTGGCTGGGTATCCCGGCGTCGCGCAGTTCATCCCAGATGGCCCGCACGGTCGCCTCTGTCTCGGCGTCGAAGACGAGTTCGACGGAGTGCACCATGCGCTTGCTCCTCCCGCAGACGCCTCAGCTCAGGCTCGTGATCCAGTCTGCGTCAAACGCCGCCGCGCTCAACGCCTCGAAGCGTTCGGGGCTCGCCGCGCCGGCCCCTGCCGGCAGCACGGCACGCACTGGCGCGAGCGCCTCGAGGGCGGTGCGGTTGTCCAGTTCTGCGACGCCGGGTTCGGCGGGCCACGCCCCGATCACCAGGCCGGCACACGAAAGACCGTGCGCGCCAAGCGCTTCGAGGGTCAATGCGGTGTGGTTGAGGGTGCCCAGGCCCGGGGACACCACGATGAGCACCTGCGCGCCCAGGTCGTGCGCGAGATCCCGCAGCGTGACGCCGTCGGCGCCGAGGGCGACCAGCAGACCTCCCGCGCCTTCGACGATGGTCAGACGCCCGGCGGCGTCGACCGCGCGCACGGAGCCGACGAGTTCGGTGCGGGTGGGCAGCGGCGCACCGGCGCGCCCCGCAGCGGCGACCGGTGCCAGGGGCTCGGGGTAACGCCAGCCGCCGTGCAGCGCGGTGACCCCCGACAGGCGGCGCACCTCGCCCAGATCGTCGTCGCCGTCGATGGTCCCGGTCTGCACGGGCTTGCACACCGCGACGTCGCGGCGGGCCAACCGCGCTGCGCAGGCCAGCGCGGCCGTCGTCACTGTCTTGCCGACACCGGTGTCGGTGCCGGTGACCGCGAGGACGGTCATGCCCGCGCGGTGGCGAGCACGTCGGTCAGCACCTGACGGGCCAGTGCCATCTCGTCGTCGGTCAACGAGGCCCTGGCGGCCAGGCGCAGCCGCGAGGTGCCCGCGGGAACCGTGGGCGGGCGGAAGCAGCCCACGCGCACACCGCGGTCGAGGCAGGCCGCCGCGGCGCCCACCGCGATCTCCGGATCGCCGAGGATCACCGACACCACCGCGGAGACGGGCGCTTCGGTGACGCCTGCGATCGTGGCCAGTTCGGCCGCGCGGTCGAGTACCGCGCGGGCACGCTGCGGTTCGGCGTCGAGCACCCGCAGCGCGGCCGATGCGGCGCCGACGGCGGCCGGCGCCAGGCCGGTGTCGAAGATGAACGAGCGCGCGGTGTCGATGAGGTGCGCGCGCACGGCCTCGGGGCCCAGGACCGCACCGCCCTGGCTGCCCAGTGCTTTCGACAGCGTCGTGGTCATCACGATGTCGGGTGCACCCGCCAGGCCGACCTCGTGCAGCAGGCCCTGACCGCGCGTGCCGCGCACCCCGAGACCGTGTGCCTCGTCGACGAGCAACAGCGCGCCGTGGCGGCGGCACACCGCGTGCAGGTCGCGCAGCGGGGCCAGATCACCGTCGGCGCTGAACACCGACTCCGTCACGACGACGGCGCGCTCCTCGGTGCGCGCGGCCAGCGCCGCGTCGACCGCGTCGACGTCGCGGTGCGGCGAGACGACCACCCGGGCCCGCGACAGCCGGCACGCGTCGACGAGGGACGCGTGCGACAGCGCGTCGGAGACGATCAGCGATCCCGGCCCGGACAGTGCCACCAGCGCACCGAGGTTGGCGGTGTAGCCCGACGAAAAGACCAGGGCCGATTCGGCGCCGAGGAACGACGCAAGCTGGTGCTCGAACGCCTCGTGCAGCTCGGTGTTCCCTGTGACCAGGCGTGATCCTCCGGCGCCGCCGCCCCAGGTGCGCAATGCCTCGACGCCGCCGTCGAGCACGTCGGGGTGCTGCGACAGGCCCAGATAGTCGTTGGACGCCAGGTCCAGTTCGGCGGCGACGGGCGGACGGACCCGCAGTTCACGGCGCAGGCCCTCGGCGCGGCGACGTTGTTCGATGTCGGCCAGCCAGGCCAACGGTGAAAGACCTGCGCGCGTCACGAGCTCTCCCTAGAGGTGTTGTCGTCGGCGGCGAGCCGCCAATTGAACACGGCGGCGAGCCGCCGAATTGAACACCGGCGGCGAGCCGCCGAATTGAACACCGGCGGCGAGCCGCCGAATTGAACACCGGCGGCGAGCCGCCGAATTGAACACCGTTCAGGTTAATGCACGCGCGACGCCGACCATGCCCGCGGTGATCTGTGCGACCTCCTCGGGCGTGCAGATGAACGGCGGCATGGCGTAGATGAGCTTGCCGAACGGCCGCAGCCACACCCCGTGCGCGAGCGCCGTGGTCGTGGCCAGCGGCATGTCCACGGGCTCGCGCATCTCGATCACGCCGATCGCACCGAGAACCCGCACGTCGGCGACGCCGGGCAGGGCACGCGCGGGCTCCAGTCCGCTGCGCAATCCCTCCTCGATCGCGGCGACCCGGGCGGGCCAGTCGCTGTCGATCAGCAGCTCCACGGCCGCGACCCCCACCGCGCACGCCAGGGCGTTGGCCATGAACGTCGGGCCGTGCATGAGCGCCCCCGGCTCGCCCGAGCTGATGGTCTGCGCGACCCGCGCGGTGCACAACGTCGCGGCCAGCGTGATGTAGCCGCCCGTGAGCGCCTTGCCGACACACATGATGTCGGGGCTCACGCCGGCGTGCTCGGCGGCGAACAGCTTTCCCGTGCGGCCGAAACCGGTCGCGATCTCGTCGAAGATGAGCAGCACGTCGTGGCGGTCGCAGATCGCGCGCAGATCCGCCAGGTACCGCGGATCGTGGAAGCGCATGCCGCCCGCGCCCTGGACGACGGGTTCGACGATCACCGCGGCCAGGGAGCCGGCGTTGGCGGCGAGCTGCTTCTCGAACGCCGCGCTGTAGGCCGGGTCGTACTCGCGCGGCACGGCCTCCGCGAACTCCTGCGCCGCAAGAACATCGGTCCACAGCGAGTGCATGCCGCCGTCCGGGTCGCACACGCTCATCGGCGTGAACGTGTCGCCGTGATAGCCGCCGCGCCACGTCATCAACCGGTGCTTGGCGCCGCGGCCCAGGCTGCGCCAGTACTGCAGCGCCATCTTCACCGCGACCTCCACCGACACCGACCCGGAGTCGCTGAAGAACACCGTGTCCAGACCGTCGGGGGTCAGCTCGACGAGCAGCTGGGCCAACCGCGCCGCGGGCTCGTGCGTCAGGCCGCCGAACATGACGTGGTTCATGGTCGACAACTGCCTGCTGATCGCGGCGTCGAGTACCGGATGACCGTGCCCGTGCACGGCGGTCCACCACGACGCCATCGCGTCGAGGACGTCGATGCGCGCACCGTCGGACGGGTCGATCACGGTGAGCCAGGCGCCCTTGGCGCCGACCGCCACGACCGGCGGGAACGCGTCCGCACCGATCTTGCTGTAGGGATGCCAGATGTGTGCGGCGTCGACGGCACTGATCTGCGCCGGGGTCAGGTCGGCCACAGACGGGGAGCCTAGCCCTTTGCCCGTGGGTGTGATCAACACGTTCCGAATGTGAGCAGACGGGGGTTGTTAGGTAAATTGACCTCGATCATGATGACCCTCTCCCCGACGCGGCCGGCGCCGATCAGTCGCGATACGCGCGCCGCAAATCCGTCAATGGGGACCCGGAAATCCGGTTTCTACCGTCACGATCTCGACGGCCTGCGCGGCATCGCGATCATGATGGTGGCTGTCTTCCATATCTGGTTCGGCCGCGTTTCCGGTGGTGTCGACGTGTTTCTCGCGTTGTCCGGGTTCTTCTTCGGCGGCAAGATCCTGCGCACCGCACTCGACCAGTCCACGCCGCTGCGGCCGTTGTCGGAGGTCGTACGACTGGTGCGCCGGCTACTGCCCGCGCTCGTCGTCGTGCTGGCCGCCGCGGCGGTTCTGACCATCCTCATCCAGCCGGAAACACGCTGGGAGGCATTTGCTGACCAGAGTCTGGCGAGCCTGGGGTACTACCAGAACTGGGAATTGGCGAACACCGCGGCGGATTACCTTCGCGCCGGTGAGACGGTCAGTCCGCTGCAGCACATCTGGTCGATGTCGGTGCAGGGCCAGTTCTACATCGCGTTCCTGGTGCTGATCTTCGGGTTCGCCTACCTGTTCCGGCGCGTGTTCGGCCGCCACCTGCGGACCGTCTTCATCGTCCTGCTCGCGGCGCTGACCATCGCGTCTTTCGTGTACGCGATCATCGCCCACAACACCGATCAGGCCACGGCCTACTACAACAGCTTCGCGCGCGCCTGGGAACTGCTGCTCGGCGCGCTCGCCGGGGCGCTCGTCGGCTTCGTGCGCTGGCCCATGTGGCTGCGCACGGTGGTGTCGGTCGTCTCGCTGGCGGCGATCCTGTCGTGCGGCTGGTTCATCGACGGCGTCAAGGAATTCCCCGGGCCGTGGGCCCTGGTGCCGGTGGGCGCGACGATCCTGTTCATCTTGTCGGCCGCGAACCGGATGAGCGACCCGCGCACGGCGGGGCGCCTGCCCGCGCCCAACCGCCTGCTGGCGACGGCGCCGTTCGTATCGCTGGGTTCGATGGCCTACTCGTTGTACCTGTGGCACTGGCCGCTGTTGATCTTCTGGCTGTCGTACTCCGGGCACACCGCGGCCAACTTCGTCGAAGGCGCCGTGATCCTGCTGGTCTCCGGTGTGCTCGCCTGGCTGACGACGCGCTACATCGAGGAGCCGCTGCGCACACAACCGGGCCGCGCGCCCGTGCCCGCGGTTCCGCTGCGGGCACGCCTGCGCCGGCCCACGATCGTGCTGGGCTCGATCGTGGCGCTGCTCGGGGTCGCGCTCACCGCGACATCGTTCACGTGGCGGGAGCACGTCACCGTGCAGCGCGCGAGCGGCAAGGAACTGTCGGGGCTGTCTGCGCGTGACTACCCGGGTGCACGTGCCCTGATCGACCACGCACGGGTGCCCAAGCTGCCGATGCGGCCGACGGTGCTGGAGGCCAAGAACGATCTGCCGATCTCGACCACCGAGGGTTGCATCAGCGACTTCGCCAACGTCGGCGTGATCAACTGCACCTACGGCGACAAGAACGCCACCCGCACCATCGCGCTGGCCGGCGGATCCCACGCCGAGCACTGGATCACCGCGCTCGACCTGCTCGGTCAGAAACACGGTTTCAAGGTCGTCACCTATCTGAAGATGGGCTGCCCGCTGACCACCGAAGAGGTCCCGCTGGTCAGCGGCGACAACCGCCCCTACCCCAAGTGCCACGAGTGGAATCAGCGGGTGATGGCGAAGTTGATCGCCGATCACCCCGACTACGTGTTCACCACCTCGACGCGGCCGTGGAACATCAAACCGGGCGATGTGATGCCCAGTTCGTACCTTGGCATCTGGGAGACGTTCGACGAGAACAACATCCCGGTTCTGGCGATGCGCGACACACCGTGGCTGACCCGAAACGGCAAGCCGTACTTCCCGGCGGACTGCCTCGCCGACGGCGGCGACGCGGTCTCCTGCGGGGTCAAGCGGTCGAAGGTGCTCTCCGACCGCAACCCGACACTGGACTATCTCGACCGGTTCCCGCTGATGAAGCCGCTCGACATGAGCGAAGCGGTGTGCCGTCCGGACCACTGCCGCGTGGTGGAGGGAAACGTCCTGCTGTACCACGACTCTCACCATCTTTCCGCAACCTACATGCGCACCATGACCAATGAGCTTGGGCGCCAGATGGCGGCCGCAACCGGTTGGTGGTGACCCGGTGTCCGATCCGACCGCATCCCCACCGGCGCCGATGAACATGGTGTGGCCCGGCGAGGCCTATCCGCTGGGCGCCACCTACGACGGGGCGGGCACCAACTTCTCGCTGTTCTCCGAGGTCGCCGAGCGCGTCGAGTTGTGCCTGATCGCCAAGGACGGCACGGAGACGCGCATCAACCTCGATGAGGTCGACGGGTACGTGTGGCACGCGTATCTGCCGACCATCTCCCCCGGACAGCGCTACGGCTTCCGCGTGTACGGCCCGTGGGATCCGTCGAAGGGTCTGCGCTGCGATCCCAGCAAGCTGCTGCTGGACCCGTACGGCAAGTCGTTCCACGGTGACTTCGACTTCTCGCAGGCGCTGTACTCCTACGACCTGGAGGCGGACCCACCCGGTACCGGTACGCCACCGCGCGTCGACTCCCTGGGCCACACCATGACCAGCGTCGTGATCAACCCGTTCTTCCAGTGGGGATCCGACCGCGCGCCCAAGACCCCGTACCACGACACCGTGATCTACGAGGCGCACGTCAAGGGCATGACCCAGACCCACCCGGGCATCCCTGAGGCGCTGCGCGGGACCTATGCGGGCCTGTGCCACCCGGTGATCATCGAGCATCTGCAGTCGCTCAACGTCACGGCCATCGAACTGATGCCGGTGCACCAGTTCATGCACGACCACCGACTGCTCGACCTGGGCCTGCGAAACTACTGGGGCTACAACACCGTCGGCTTCTTCGCACCGCACTTCCAGTACGCGGCGACCCGCAACGCCGGCGGCGCGGTCGCCGAGTTCAAGACGATGGTCAAGGCGTTCCACGACGCGGGCATCGAGGTGATCCTCGACGTCGTCTACAACCACACCGCCGAGGGCAACCACCTGGGCCCCACGATCAACTTCCGCGGTATCGACAACGCCGCGTACTACCGCCTGCTCGACGGCCAGCCCGAGTTCTACAAGGACTTCACCGGCACCGGCAACAGCCTCAACGCACGGCACCCGCACACGCTGCAGCTGATCATGGATTCGCTGCGGTACTGGGTGCTGGACATGCACGTCGACGGGTTCCGCTTCGACCTGGCCTCGACACTGGCGCGGGAATTCTATGACGTCGACCGGCTTTCGGCGTTCTTCGATCTGGTGCAGCAGGATCCGGTGGTCAGCCAGGTCAAACTGATCGCCGAGCCGTGGGACGTCGGCGAGGGTGGCTACCAGGTGGGGAACTTCCCAGGTTTATGGACCGAGTGGAACGGGAAATATCGCGACACTGTGCGTGATTACTGGCGGGGCGAGCCCGCAACCCTTGGCGAGTTCGCCTCGCGACTGACCGGTTCCTCGGACCTCTATGAGGCGACCGGTCGGCGTCCGAGTGCGAGTATCAACTTCGTGACCTGTCATGACGGGTTCACCCTCAACGATCTGGTCTCGTACAACGAGAAACACAATGAGGCCAACGGCGAGGACAACCGCGACGGCGAGAGTCACAACCGGTCGTGGAACTGCGGGGTGGAGGGGCCGACCGACGATCCCGAGATCCTCGCGTTGCGGGCCAAGCAGATGCGCAACATCATGGCCACGCTGATGCTCTCGCAGGGCACCCCGATGATCGCCCACGGCGACGAGATCGGCCGCACCCAGTTGGGCAACAACAATGTCTACTGCCAGGATTCGGAACTGTCCTGGATGGACTGGTCGCTGTGCGAGACCAACGCCGACCACCTCGAATTCACCCGCAAGGTGGTGGCGTTCCGCAAGCAGCATCCGGTGTTCCGGCGGCGCAGGTTCTTCGAGGGCAAACCGATCCGCAGCGGCGATCAGGTGCGCGACATCGCGTGGCTGACCCGCGCGGGCACCGAGATGACCCCCGAGGACTGGGGTGCGGGCCTGGGCACGTGCGTGGCGGTGTTCCTCAACGGTGAGGCGATCCCCACCCCCGACGCACGCGGCGAACGGGTGGTCGACGATTCATTCCTGTTGTGCTTCAACTCGAATGACCATCCGGAGGATTTCGTCACGCCCAACGGCGACTACGCCGCGGAATGGACCGCAGATCTCGACACCGCCGACCCGGTCGGCAACTCGGACCTGGTGGTGCGGGCCGGCGAGAAGATCTCGATCCAGCCGCGTTCGGTCCTCGTCCTGCGTAAGACGGCGTGACGATGACGCGCCCGGTGCTCTCGACGTATCGGTTGCAGATGCGCGGGGACTGCTGCACGTTCGACGATGCGGTGAATCTCCTCGACCATCTCGACGACCTCGGCGTCTCCCATGTGTATCTGTCCCCCATCCTGACCGCGGCCGAAGGCTCCACGCACGGCTACGACGTCACCGATCCCACGACCGTCTCCCCCGCCCTCGGCGGTCCCGACGGACTGCACCGCCTGTCCGAGGCCGCGCGTGCGCGCGACATGGGCCTGATCGTCGACATCGTGCCCAACCACGTCGGTGTGGCACGTGCCGACGAGAACCCGTGGTGGTGGGACGTGCTCACCCACGGACGGTCGTCACGGTACGCCGACTACTTCGACATCGACTGGGATCTCGAGGTCGACGGCCAATCCGGCCGGATCGTGTTGCCCATCCTCGGATCCGACGACGACGTCGCCGATCTGACGGTGGACGGCGACGTGCTGCGTCTCGGTGATCTCGTGCTTCCGATCGCGCCGGGCACCGGTTCCGGCACAGGTGCCCAGGTGCACGACCGCCAGCACTACCGGCTCATCGGATGGCGTCGCGGCATCTGCGGGTACCGCAGGTTCTTCTCCATCACGTCACTGGCCGCGCTGCGCCAGGAGGACCGCGCGGTCTTCGACGCGACCCACACCGAGGTCAAACGGTGGTTCGACGAGGGTCTGGTCGACGGGGTGCGCATCGACCATCCGGACGGATTGACCGATCCCGCAGGCTATCTGACGTGGCTGCGGGAGATCGCGGGCCCGTCGGCGTGGATCGTCGTCGAGAAGATCCTCGCGTTCGACGAGGCACTCGACACCGCGCTCCCGGTGGCGGGCACCACGGGGTACGACGCGCTGCGCGAGATCGGCGGCGTGTTCATCGACCCGAACGGGGCAGGCCCGCTCGCTGAGTTGTGCGCCGACGTCGAGGTGGCCTCCGAGCACGACCTCAAACGGGCCGCCGTCACCGACATCCTCGGCAGCGAGCTGGCCCGCGTGTGCCGCACGATCACGCGCGCCACCGGGCGGAGCGACCCTCGGTTGCCCGACGCCGTGGCCGCACTCGTCAGCAACATCGGCGTCTACCGCTGCGACTACCCCACGCTGTCGGCGCTGCTCCCGGTCGCGTTGGCCAGCACCGCCTCGGCCGCACCGGATCTCGCCGACGCCCTCGGCACCGTCTCCGCGGCGTACGCGACCAGCGCGGAAGTCGCGGCACGGCTGAACCAACTGTGCGGAGCGGCCACCGCCAAGGCGGTCGAGGACTGCCTGTTCTACCGCGATCCGCGCCTGGTGAGCCTCAACGAGGTGGGCGGCGAGCCTGCGCTGTTCGGGGTCACCACCGCCGAGTTCCACCAGCGCGCCGCGACGCGGGCGCGGTTCTGGCCGACCGCGATGACCACCCTGTCCACGCACGACACCAAGCGCGGTGAGGATGTGCGTGCCCGCATCGGTGTCCTGTCGCAGGTGCCCGGGCTGTGGACCGAACTGGTGACGCAGTGGAGCGAGATCGCCCCACCACCTGACCTCGGGACCGGACTGTTCTTGTGGCAGAACATCTTCGGGGTCTGGCCGAGCGACGGCGAGATCACCGACGAGCTGCGCGGCCGGCTGCACGCCTACGCCGAGAAGGCCATGCGTGAAGCGGGCATCAAGACCTCGTGGAATGACCCCGACACCGCGTTCGAGGATGCTGTGCACAGCTGGGTGGACGCCGTGCTCGACGGACCCGTCGGCGCCGGGCTGACCGAGCTGGTCACCCGTCTGGACCGGCACGCCCGCAGCGACAGCCTGGGCCAGAAGCTCCTTTCGCTCACCGCGCCCGGTGTGCCGGATGTCTATCAGGGCACCGAGCTCGCCGAGGACAGCCTGGTGGATCCCGACAACCGCAGGCCGATCGACTACGCCGCCCATCGCGCCGCACTGCAGGCCGGTACCGATGCCAAGATGCGCGTCACCACAGCGGCCCTGCAGTTGCGTCGCGACCGTCCGCAGACGTTCCTGGCCGGCGGCCACACACCACTGCACGCCGACGGTGCCGCCGCCGACCACGTGATCTCCTACCTGCGTGGTGACGACGTGGTGGTCGCGGTCAGCCGGTGGACCGTCGCGCTGGCCGAAGCCGGTTGGGGGGACACGACATTGTCGCTACCAAACGGTGAGTGGATCGACCGGATCGGCGGACGCCGATGGAGCGGAACCGTGCAGGCGGACGAACTGTTCGCCGAACTGCCGGCGGCACTACTGGAGCGGCTGACATGACCGAATTCGCGGTGTGGGCGCCCCTGCCCGACGTGGTGCGCCTGGATGTCGAGGGCACGCTGCACGATATGACCCGGTCCGACGACGGCTGGTGGCGCGCCGAGGTCGAATGCGCCGACGACGCCCGTTACGGGTTCGTCCTCGACGACGACCCCAAGGTGCTGCCCGACCCCCGCTCGGCCCGCCAGCCCAACGGCGTGCACGAGCGCTCGCAGCTGTGGCGGCCAAGACCGGACGCCTGGACCGATGCCGACTGGCCGGGGCGGTCCATCGAGGGCAAGGTGATCTACGAACTGCACATCGGGACCTTCACTCCCGAGGGCACCTTCGACTCGGCCATCGAAAAGCTCGACTATCTGGTCGATCTCGGCGTCGACTTCGTCGAGCTCATGCCCGTCAACGCGTTCGGCGGAACCCACGGGTGGGGCTATGACGGGGTGCTCTGGTACGCCGTACACGAACCCTACGGAGGTCCCGACGGATTGATCCGGTTCGTCGACGCATGCCACACCCGCGGTCTGGGCGTGCTGATCGACGCCGTGTTCAACCACCTGGGCCCGTCCGGCAACTACCTGCCGAAGTTCGCGCCCTACCTGTCGGCAGGCAGCAACCCGTGGGGCGCTTCGATCAACCTGTCCGACGCCGACGCCGACGAGGTGCGCACCTACATCCTGGAATGCGCGCTGCGGTGGATGCGGGACTTCCACGCCGACGGTCTGCGCCTGGATGCCGTGCACGCGCTGATGGACAACACCGCGATCCACATCCTGGAGGAACTCTCGGCCGAAACCGACCGTCTGGCAGAAGAGCTCGGCCGCCCGCTGTCGCTCATCGCCGAGAGCGACCTGAACGATCCCCGACTGATCACGCCGCGCGACCGCGGTGGCTACGGCATGACGGCGCAGTGGGACGACGACATCCACCATGCGATCCACACCGCCGTCTCGGGTGAACGGCAGGGCTACTACGCAGATTTCGGGTCCATGGAGACCCTCGCCACCACGCTCAAGAACGGGTACTTCCACGCCGGGACGTACTCGTCGTTCCGGCACCGCCGCCACGGCCGTCCGCTCGACACCGCGACCATCCCGGGCAGCCGGTTGCTCGCCTACACCCTCACCCACGATCAGGTCGGCAACCGCGCGGTCGGTGACCGCCCGTCGCAGCGGCTCACCACCGGACAGCTGGCCGTCAAGGCCGCACTGGCCCTCGGCTCTCCCTATACGGCAATGCTTTTCATGGGCGAGGAGTGGGGGTCGTCGTCACCGTTCCAGTTCTTCAGCTCGCATCCCGAGCCCGAACTGGCCAGGGCCACGGCCGAGGGCCGCAAGGCCGAATTCGCCGGACACGGCTGGGACGCCGACGAGATCCCGGATCCGCAGGATCCGGCGACCTTCGAACGGTCCAAGCTGAAGTGGGACGAACTCGACCAGGGCGAGCACGCCCAACTGCTCGGGATCTACCGCGGGTTGATCGAACTGCGCCGCACCGAACCGGCACTCGCCGATACGTGGCTGGACCACCTGCGCGTCGACTTCGACGAAGACGACCGGTGGATCGTGCTGTACCGCGGCGACCTGGCGATCGCGTGCAACCTCAACGCCGAACCGGTCACCATAGGCATCTCGGGTGACCTGGTGCTGGCGTCGAGCACGCCGGAGGCGCGCCCCGACAGCACGGTGCTGGCCGGACATTCTTTCGCGATCCTGCGCCTTGTCAACTCTGCGTCCGCAGCCGGGCCGGGATGATTCGGCCAAGAGTCATCCCGGCTTCCAACCGGCCGATCTTCTGCGCCAACGACGAAGCCGTCGAGGTGCCGCCGCCGTTGCGCGCGGTCCGATGATCAGGTCAGGTAGCGGTACGTCGGAGAGCCCGGCTCGAGCAGCTCGACATGGATGTCGGACTGCCCCATGCGTGCCAGCAGACCCTCGAGGTCGGCGGCCGAGCTCAGCTCGACGCCCACGAGCGCTTCGCCGGTCTCGCGGTTGTTGCGCTTGACGTACTCGAACAGCGTGATGTCGTCACCGGGGCCGAGCACCTCGTCGAGGAACCGCCGCAGCGCGCCGGGTTCCTGCGGGAAGTCCACCAGGAAGTAGTGCTTGAGGCCGAGGTGCACCAGCGAGCGCTCCAGCACCTCGTTGTAGCGCGAGACGTCGTTGTTGCCGCCGGAGATCAGGCACACCACGGTGCTCCCGGGCTCGATGTCGGCCTCCAGCAGCGCCGCCACGGACAGCGCGCCCGCCGGTTCGGCGATGATGCCCTCGTTCTGGTAGAGGTCGAGCATCGCGGTGCACACCGCGCCCTCGTCTACGGTGGTCAGCGACACCATGTCGCCGGCCGCCGCGAGCGCCTCGAACGGCTTCTGCCCGGCACGGGCCACGGCCGCACCGTCGACGAACTGGTCGACGTCGGCCAGCGTGACCGGCTCGCCGGCCGCCAGCGCGGCGATCATCGACGCCGCACCCGCGGGTTCCACGCCGAGCACCGAGGTGTTGTCGGTGCGCGCGGCGAGGTAGGTGGTGATGCCGGCGATGCAGCCACCACCACCGACCGGCACGATCACCAGATCGGGTTCGGTGTCCAACTGGTCGAGCAGTTCGGCGGCGATGGTGCCCTGTCCGGCCATCGTGCGCAGATCGTCGTACGGCGGCACCAGGGTTGCGCCGGTGCGGGCGACGTCCTCGAGCGCCGCGGCGGCAGCGAGGTCGTAGGTGGCGCCCACGGCGATGAGCTCGATGAACTCACGTCCGTGATAGCGGATGCGGTCGCGCTTCTGTTTGGGCGTCTTGGCAGGCACGTACACCCGGCCGTGGGTCTTCATGGTGCGGCAGGCCATCGCGAAGCCCTGCGCGTGGTTGCCTGCCGACGAGCACACCACACCGGCTGCGAGTTCCTCGGCCGACAACTGCGCCATCAGGTTGAACGCGCCGCGCACCTTGTAGGAGCGCACAGCCTGCAGGTCCTCGCGCTTGAGGTAGACGTTGGCGCCGGTGGCCTCGGACAGCCGTTCGCAGTACTGCAGTGGGCTCTCGGTGACCACGCCCGAAATTCGGCGAGCGGCCTCATCGATATCAGCAGCTGACAGCGGTGCGGTCAGCGCAGTGATTCGGGAGTCGGCGCTCAGTTCGGTGGTCACTCGTCAATACTGCCACCAACCAGGGGTTTCCCTGAAATGAGGTGAGCAGAGACACCTTAGGGTACCGGCCGGGCGCACGCCAGTTCGGCGCCGCAGGCCGCGGGGACGGGTGTGGTCGCAGAGGTTTGAACTCGCCGGTCAGGGGCACAAATATCGGCATGACGTGCCGGTCGAACCGGAGGCCCACATCCGGTGTTTCGGGTAGCCGAAATCTATCTTGCGAGCTATCGTGGTGGCTATGACAGCAGCCGGGAACTTTCGCCTCGCCGGGTCCCGGACCGAACGCGAGATCAGCGTCGCCGGGGTGCCGTGGCCTGCGTACAAGCTGATCGCACTCGCCGTGGGTGCCGTCGTCCTTCTTGTGGTCGCCGCCGTGACGATGACCGCGAGCACAGCGGTGCTCTCGGCCGCCGCGGCCGCCACCGTCACCTGGCTGGCGCTCGGGACGTCCTCACGCACGTCCCGCCGCTGAGCGCTCACCGCTCCAGCAGTGCGCGCAGCCTCTCCAGATCGGCCTCCACGGCGGCCACGTCGGCGTCGAACTGCTCGTCGGTCATGCCGGCCCGCTGCCGCACCGTGAACACCACCTCGCACCGCGACTCGTTCTCACCGGCGGGAACCACCCGCAGCGGGTTGTAGACCCGCTCCCCCGACGGCAACTCGACCACATGGTCCAGCACGCCGTGGGTGTTGGCCGGGGTGAAGCTCACCCGCACGATCCCCATCGGGGAATCGGCGATCCAGCCCTCTGCCGTCAACCGCAGCCCACCCTGCGCCAAACCCGCTGCCCACCTTGGCCATTCGCCCGGGTCCGACGCGAACACGTAGACCGCGTCCGGCGGTGCCTCGATCCAGACACTGACGTGTCGGCTGCGCATGTCCTTCAGCGTAGGCGTCATCAGGCAGGGACGGTGCGGTGGATTCCGCAGGTGCACTCATCGATCGACGGGCACGTGCACTGCATTCCCCATTCGACGATGCTGCGGGCGCGTGCCAGCGATGCGATCTGGGCGTCGATCTCGGCGAGTTTGGCCTCCGCGAGGGCGCGGGCCACCGGTCGCCCGGGTGTGTCGTCGTCCATGAGCACCGCGATCTCGTCGAGTGAGAACCCCGCGGCCTTGCACAGCCGGATCACCTCGAGCCGCACCAGGATCGCCTCGTCGTAGCGCCGTCGCCCGCCGATGCGTTCGGGCGCCGGGAGCAGGCCGAGTTTCTCGTAGTACCGCAGTGCCGTAGGCGCGACGCCCGCCCGACGGGCGACTTCGCCGATCGTCAGGTGCGCGGCCATCTGCAGTCTCCTGATCATGCTTGACTTAGAGCCAACTCTAAGTTGTTCACTCGGGGTATGCCACAGACAGAACATGCACTCGACGCGCTACGTCGATCCCGTTACGCCCTGCTTCGCAGCCGCCGCCGCGACGGCACCGCCGTCGACACCCCCATCTGGTTCGTACTGCAGGGCCGAACACTGTTCTTCCGCACCAAGATCGGGCCCAAGACCAAACGTCTCGCCGCGCGTCCCGAGGTCACCCTCACCCCGTGCGATCACCGCGGCCGCGTCACCGATCCCGTCCGATTCGGCGGGCGCGCCACTGTTCTCGCCGACGATGAGGCGCAGCGGGCCAACCGCACGCTGCACCAACGTTACGGCTGGCAGTGGAACATCGTGCCGCTGTTGAAGATCCCAGGTGTCACCAATGTGCACCGCAACCTTCCGCTGCGCGAGAAGCTGCGCCGCGCCCGCGACCGAAACCTGTGGCCCGACAGCGCAATCGTGCGCATCGACCTCGACGCGTAGGCGCAGATCCCCGGCGAGAAAGTCAGCCGAGGCAGCCGGGGCCGAGCAGCGCCTTGAGATCGCCCATCAACGCCGATGACGGGGTCACGCGCAGCGATTGGTCGAGCTCGAGCGTGGTGATCCGCTCACCGCTGATCAACCGCAGGTGGACCTGCGACGTGCCGGGGTGGTTGGCGAGCACCTGCTTGAGCGCGGTGACCTTGTCGATGGTGCACTGCCGGGTGGGAAGGCTGACCGACAACGGACGATCGGCCTGCGCACTGCTGAAGTCGGGCACGATCAACTCGTGGGCGATCAGCGCGATCCGGTCGTCACGTGCGGCCACCTTGGCCTTGACTAGCACCACGACGTCGTCGGCGATGTCGGCGCCGAACAGCGAGTAGGTCTGCGGGAAGAACAGCACCTCGATACCACCGGTGAGGTCCTCCAACTGGGCCGACGCCCACGGCAGACCGTTCTTGTTGACGCGGCGGTTGACCGAGGCCAGGATGCCGCCCACCAGCACCTGCGCGTCGTTGGCGACGTCGCCGTCGAGGATCGCCGGGATCTGGGTGTCGACCTGGTTGGCCAGCAGGTGCGCGACGCCGTTGAGCGGGTGCCCGGACACGTAGAGGCCGAGCATCTCGCGTTCGAGTGCGAGTTTGTGCTTGTCCTCCCACTCCTCGTCGGGGACCTTGATGGTGAACACCGCGTCGGTCCCGGTGTCCTCGCCGCCCCCGAACAGGTCGAACTGCCCCATCGCCTCGGCCTTCTTGGTACCCAGCACCGAGTCGACGGCGTCGGTGTGCACCAGGAACAGGCCCTTGCGCGGATGCCCCAGCGAATCGAAAGCGCCCGCCTTGATCAGCGATTCGGTGACCTTCTTGTTGCAGGCCGTGATGTCGATCTTGTTGAGGTAGTCCGAGAAGTCGGTGAACTTGCCCTTCTCGGTGCGGGTCTTGATCAGTGACGAGACGACGTTGGCGCCGACGTTGCGGATGGCGCCGAGGCCGAATCGGATGTCGTCGCCGACCGAGGCGAAGTTGTGCTCCGACTCGTTGACGTCCGGCGGCAGCACCGTGATGCCCAGGCGCCGGCAGTCCGCCAGGTAGACCGCGGCCTTGTCCTTGTCGTCACCGACCGAGGTGAGCAGGCCTGCCATGTACTCGGCCGGATAGTTGGCCTTGAGGTAGGCCGTCCAGTACGACACCAGGCCGTAGCCCGCGGCGTGCGACTTGTTGAACGCGTAACCGGCGAACGGGAGGATCGTGTCCCACAGCGCCTTGACCGCACCCTCGGAGAACCCGTTGGCGGTCATGCCTTCCTTGAAGCCCTTGTACTCGGCCTCGAGCACCTCAAGCTTCTTCTTGCCCATGGCTTTTCGCAGCGCGTCGGCCTTACCCATGGTGTAGGAGGCGACCTTCTGCGCGATGAACATGATCTGCTCTTGGTAGACGATCAGGCCGTAGGTCTCGGCCAGGATGTCCTTGAGCGGTTCTTCGAGCTCGGGGTGGATGGGCTTGATGGGTTGCCGGCCGTTCTTTCGGTCGGCGTAGTCGTTGTGGGCGTTCATGCCCATCGGACCGGGGCGGTACAGCGCGAGCACCGCGACGATGTCGTTGAAGCCCGTGGGCTGCATGCGCCGCAGCAGGTCGCGCATGGGCCCGCCGTCGAGCTGGAACACGCCGAGGGTGTCACCGCGCGAGAGCAATTCGTAGGCCGCCGGGTCGTCGAGCGGCAGCGTCTCCAGGTCCAGGTCGATGCCGCGGTTGGCCTTGATGTTGGCGATCGCGTCGCCGATGATCGTGAGGTTGCGCAGGCCCAGGAAGTCCATCTTCAGCAGGCCGATGGCCTCACACGACGGATAATCCCAGCCGGTGATGATCGCGCCGTCCTGCGGACGCTTCCACAGCGGGATCGCGTCGATGAGCGGTTCGGAGCTCATGATCACCGCGCAGGCGTGCACACCCGCGTTGCGGACCAGGCCTTCGAGACCGCGCGCGGTCTCATAGATGGTGCGCACGTCCGGATCGGTGTCGATCAGACCGCGGACCTCGGCGGCCTCCTTGTACCGCTCGTGGTTCGGGTCGGTGATGCCCGACAGCGGGATGTCCTTGGCCATGATGGGCGGCGGCAGCGCCTTGGTGATCCGGTCGGCGATCGCGAAACCGGGCTGGCCGAAGTTCACGCGGGCCGAATCCTTCAGCGCCGCCTTGGTCTTGATGGTGCCGAACGTGATGACCTGCGCGACGCGCTCGCTCCCCCACCTGTTGGCGGCGTAGCGCAGCATCTCGCCGCGGCGACGGTCGTCGAAGTCGATGTCGATATCGGGCGCGGACGGACGCTCCGGGTTGAGGAAGCGCTCGAACAGCAGACCGTGCGGGATCGGGTCGATGTTGGTGATCCCGAGGGCGTATGCCACGAGCGATCCCGCCGCCGAACCACGACCGGGCCCCACGCGGATGCCCACCGAACGCGCGTAGTTGATCAGGTCGGCGACGATGAGGAAGTACGACGGGAATCCCTTGTCGCAGATGACCTTGATCTCGTACTCGGCGCGCGTGGTGTAATCCTCGGGCACCGGGCCACCGCGGAACCGCCGCTCCAGACCGGCCTTCACCTCGTGGGTGAGCCACGACGCCTGGTCGTGCCCTTCGGGCACCGGGAACACCGGCATGCGGTCACGCGGTTCCCACACGTCGGCGTAGGACTGCACCCGCTCGCCGATCAGCAGCGTCGAATCGCACGCGCCGGGCACCTGGCTGTCCCACAGCGCCCGCATCTCCTCGGCGGACTTGAGGAAGTAGCCGTCACCGTCGAACTTGAACCGCGTGGGATCCGAGAGGGTCTTGCCCGTCTGCACACACAGCAGCGCCTCGTGGTTGCGTGCGGCCTCACGCGTGACGTAGTGACAGTCGTTGGTGGCCAGCGGCGGGATGCCGAGCTTGCGGCCGATCTCCAGCAGGCCCTCGCGGACCCGGCGCTCGATGTCGAGACCGTGGTCCATCAGTTCGAGGAAGAAGTTCTCCGGGCCGAAGATCTCGCGCCACTTCGCCGCGGCTTCGAGCGCCTCGCGCTCGTGGCCGAGGCGCAGGCGGGTCTGGACCTCGCCCGACGGGCAGCCGGTGGTGGCGATGATGCCCTCGGCGTGCTCGGCGATGATCTCGGCGTCCATACGCGACCACTTGCCCAGCTGCCCCTCGAACGACGCCAGCGAGGACAGCTTGAACAGGTTGCGCAGGCCCGTCGCGTTCTCGGCGACCATCGTCATGTGCGTGTACGCACCGCTGCCGGAGACGTCGTCGCCCTTCTGGCCCGGGTCGCCCCATGTGACGCGCTTGGTGTCGAACCGGGAACCGGGCGCGATGTAGGCCTCGATCCCGATGATGGGTTTGATGCCGGCCTTGGTCGCCGAGTTGTAGAACTCGCTGGCGCCGAACATGTTCCCGTGGTCGGTCATGCCGATGGCAGGCATCTCCAACCGCTGCGCCTCGGCCAGCATGGGCGTGATCTTCGCGGCGCCGTCCAGCATCGAGTACTCAGTGTGGTTATGCAGGTGGACAAAAGACCCCGAGGACCGTCCGTCTGTGCCGCTCATAGGTCAGCCAGTCTATTGGCCCCCACCGACACTCTCGGGCGTGTCGCGTTCGCGTGTTTTCCGGCCGGCTTTCATTCGCGTGTCACGACGCCTGCCGCGACTCGGTCAGCAATCCGCCTGCGATGGCCGATTCGAGTTGCTTGGTTATCAGTTTGGGATCCGACGTCCCGCCGTATCCGAGGCACAGACCCGCACCCCACACCATGGCGTGCAGCAATTGCGCGACGGGTGCGGGATCGGTGTGCGCGGGCAGGGCGCCGCCTGCGATGGCGTCGCCGACCACGTCGTCGAGGAAATCCCGGATCGCGGTGGCGATACCGTTGGGCAGCGCGGGATTTCGCCCCGCCTCGAGCCGGGCGTTGACCAGGAACTGGCACAGGCAAGGGTCCGCGCTCCACGCATCGGCCATCGCGTCGAGCAGGGCGCATACCCGCTCGAGCGGGTCTTCCTGCTGTTTTGCCGCGGCGAGGCATTCCTGGACGATGGCGTTGCCCTCGTGGACCAGCGCGTGGAACAGCTCGTCCCTGGTTGCGAAGTAGTAGTTGAGGGTCGGCCGGCTCAGGCCGGAGCGCTTGGCGATCCCCTGGAAGGTGAGCGCGGCGAAACCGCGTTCGTTGATGAGCTCGCACCCCACCCGCAAGATGTGCATTCGCGTCTGCGCCGAATCGGCGCCCACCGGCCGGCCAGGAGCGCGGCGCAGCGGCCGTGGTTGCCCAGCTTCGGTCATGGGCGAACGCTATGGTATAGCTATTGCATCGTCAACTATCTGCTGTGGCAAACGACGCTATCCGAAGTGCGCTAACACACGCTGACGCGGCCGTCAAGATCAGAACCTGCCACGGTCTGACGGCGGCGGCACGGATTCACGGCAGGGTCGGCTGCGTCTGCGCGGCGTCGGCCACCGCATCGCTGCGCCGGTTGCGCAGTGTGCCGATCGTCATGACGGCCAGGGCCGTCCAGATGAGCGCGAAACCGATCCAGCGCCCCACCGGCATGGGCTCGTGCCCGATGAACACGCCCCACAGCATCTGCAGTGCGGGGTTGAGATAGAACAGCAGGCCCATCATCACCATGGTCAGCCGCTGCGCCGCCGCGGCGAACAGCAACAGCGGAACCGCGGTCACCACGCCAGACAGCACCATCAGCACCGGATGCCAGGGACTCTCGGCGATGAAGTGCCCGCGTCCGAGCACCTCGAGGACGATCACGTACCCGCCTGCCACGGGCAGCGCCAGCAGGGTCTCGACCGCGACGCTCACGCGCGGATCGGCCTGCACCACCTTCTTCACCAGGCCGTACACACCGAACGACACGGCCAATACGACCGCGATGTAGGGCGGCTCACCGACCTCGACGGTCAGGACCGCCACGGCGATCACGGCGAGCGCGAGCGACACGGCCTGCCACCGGTTGATGCGCTCGCGGAAGATGATCACCCCCAGCGCGACGCTCACGAGCGGATTGATGAAGTAACCCAGCGCGGCGTCGACGACGTGACCGGAGGTGACGGCGAATATGTAGGTGCCCCAGTTGATCGAGATCAGCGCCGACGCCGCGAGCAACTGCAACCAGGTGCGCAGCGACAGCCTGCGCAGATCCCCGAGCCTGCGGGCGAAAGCGAGCACGAGCATCAGGAACACCGTGCTCCAGACGATGCGGTGTGCCACCACCTCCAGCGGGCCCGCGGGCAGCAGCAGGAGGAAGAAGCCGGGACACAGGCCCCACCAGATGTAGGCGCCTGCACCGTAGAGCACTCCGGTGCGGTTCGAGCCGCTCACAGTGCGTGCCGGCGCAGAAGGTCGAGCGCATTCTGCAGATCGTCGGGATAGGGGCTGGTGATCTCGACCCGTCGTCCGTCGGCGGGATGCGCGAAGGCCAGCGAGCGCGCGTGCAACCACTGCCGTTCCAGGCCGAGGCGCTTGGCGAGCGTCGGATCGGCGCCGTAGGTGAGGTCACCGCAGCACGGGTGGTGCAGCGCCGAGAAGTGCACACGGATCTGGTGGGTGCGCCCGGTCTCCAGCTCGATGTCGAGCAGGCTCGCGGCCTGGAACATCTCCAGCGTGTCGTAGTGGGTGACGCTGTGCCGCCCGCCCTCGACGACCGCGAACTTCCAGTCGTGTCCGCGGTGCCGCCCGATCGGGGCGTCGATGGTGCCGCTCGACGGATCGGGATGGCCCTGCACCAGTGCGTGATAGCGCTTCTCGACGGTGCGCTGTTTGAAGGCACGCTTGAGCACGGTGTAGGCGCGCTCGGACAGCGCGACGACCATCACGCCCGACGTGCCCACGTCGAGGCGGTGCACGATGCCCTGCCGTTCGTGGATGCCCGAGGTGCTGATGCGGAACCCCGCGGCCGCCAGACCGCCGAGGACGGTGGGTCCGTGCCAGCCGACCGTGGCATGCGCCGCGACGCCCGGCGGTTTGTCGACGGCGACGATGTCGGCATCCGAGTACAGGATGTTCATGCCCTCGATGTCGACCGGCGTGTTCTCGACCGGTTTGGGCGCCTCGGGAAGCCGCACCTCCAGCCAGGCGCCTGCGACCAGCTTGTCCGACTTGGCCGCGGGTGCGCCGTCGAGTTCGACCGCGCCCTCCTCGGCCAGTGTCGCCACGACCGTGCGGGACAGCCCGAGCAGCCGCGACAGCCCGGCGTCGACACGCATTCCGGCCAGTCCTTCGGGGACCGGCATCGACCGGGTGTCCACTATGACGGCTCGGCCTGGTGGCCGACGGTCTTCGATTCCTCGGCGGCGTCCTCGGACCCCGCGGGTCCGGCCGTGTTGTCCGGGCCGTCCGCCGCGGGCGACTCCGGTGTGCTGTCCGACGCGCCTGCCGACGGCTCGGCGTCCTCGCCGGGACGGCGCCTGCCGACCGTGTCGAAGTCGAACCCGAACAGCGACAGCGCGACCAGCAGGATCGCACCGCCCACCACCGACGGATCGGCGACGTTGAACACGGGCCACCAGCCCACCGAGAAGAAGTCGACGACGTGACCGCGCAGCGGGCCGGGCGACCGGAAGAACCGGTCGACGAGGTTGCCGGTGGCACCGCCCAGGATCAACCCGAGGCCCAGAGCCCACCAGGGCGAGACCAGCCGCCTGCCCATCCAGATGATGCCGATGACGACACCCGTCGCGACGAGCGTGAGCACCCAGGTGTATCCGGTCGCCATGGAGAACGCGGCACCCGAGTTGCGCACGAGCGTCCACGTCACGGTGTCGCCGATGATCGACACCGGCTGGCCGGGGGTGAGCAGGCGCACCGCGAGCACCTTGGTCACCACGTCGAGGAACAGCACGACGGCGGCGACCGTCAACAACAGACGGAGTCGCCGCTTGGGCTGCGCGGGGGATTCGGCATCCCCGGGTGCGTCGGTCACCGGCTCAACCGGGCCTGACGTTTCATCAGTCACTCGACCATCATCCCAAAGTGCCGGTGCGGGACAATCTCGACCGTGAACCCGTCCGCACAAGTCGTCCTCATCACCACCGGTGGCACCATATCCACGAGCACCGACAACGCGGGCGTCCGGCGCCCGACCAGGCGCGGAGCGCAGCTGACGGCGGCTTTGACCGCCCCGAGGGGGCCCGCGGTGAGTGTGGTCGATCTCATGACCACCGACAGCTCACATCTGACCCCGTCGGACTGGGACGCGATCCGCGAAGCGGTCGCGAAGGCCACCGACGGGCCCGACGGGCCAGACGGTGTGGTGATCACGCACGGCACCGACAGCCTGGAGGAGACCGCGCTGTGGCTTGAGCTCACCCACACCGGTGACACCCCGGTCGTGATCACGGGCGCGCAGCGCAGCTCGGACGCGTCCGAGGCCGACGGGCCGCGCAATCTCGCCGACGCGATCGCGGTCGCGGCGTCCCCGGATGCCCGCGGGCTCGGCGTCCTGGTGTGCTTCGCCGGGACGGTGCGTGCGCCGCTCGGGTTGCACAAACGGCACACCCAGGAACTCGACGCGTTCTCGGGCACGGCGCTCGGCGCGGTGGCCGACGGCGCCTTGGAGATCACCGAGGACAAGACGAGACCCGGGCTCGGTGCGCTGTCTGCGGCCGCGGCACCGCGGGTCGACATCGTGGCCGGGTATCCCGGCGCCGATGCCGCGGCGCTCGACGCGTGCGTTGCGGCCGGGGCGCGCGGCGTGGTGCTTGAGGCCATGGGCTCGGGCAATCTCGGTGCGGCTCTCACCGAGGGTGTCGAACGGCATCTGAATGCCGGTGTCGAGATCGTGGTGTCGACGCGGGTGCCGGGCGGCGTCATCGCACCGGACTACGGACCGGGACGCCGGCTGGCCGACGCGGGCGCTGTGGTGGCGCCGCGTCTGCGCCCGCCGCAGGCGCGGGTGCTGCTCATGGCCGCGCTCGCCGCGCAGCGGCCCGTGCGCGAGGTTTTCTCCTCATGGGGTTGACACGCGCAGCCCGATCGGAAACGTTGGAAACATGCTGCACCGCTTCGCAATTCTTGCCGCGGTCGGCGTGCTGGGGGTGGGTCTGACCCTTACCGGGGGTGTCGCGGGGGCGCCGTCTGCACTGGCCGAACCACCACCGGGCGCCGATGCGATCGACTCCTATCCGCTCGCCGAGGGCAATTTCACGTCACCGACGGACTTCTACCACGTGTTCTTCAAGACCCCCGACGGGCGCCACTGCGGCATCGGCCCCAACGGCGGTCCCATCGGGTGCGACGCGGTGCCGGCCGACGCGCCGCCCGGCACGAACCAGACCGTGGTGGAGTACGGCGGCACACCCGCGGTGTACCGGTTCTCCGAGAACCCGACGTTCACCCGCGACGTCGACGTGCTGCCCGAAGGGCACCGCCTCACCAACTGGGGCGCCACGTGCGGCGTCGGGTACCAGGGCACCGTCACGTGCCGCGGCTACGGCGGGCACGGATTCGTCCTGGCCGCCAACTACGGCGTGCTCTGGTAGTCGGCCAGGCTGCTGAGGTATTCGGCCCAGTCGAGGCTGTCGACCGGATCGGCGCGGCTGATCTCGGGACTGTCTTCGGGGAACGTGCGCGCGGGCCCCGGTCCCGACGCGCGGGTCTCGAAACGCACGGTCATGACACCGTGACCGGCGCCCTGGACCCAGCCGTGGCCGAGATCTGTGTGCGCCACGTCGTCGCCCACACGCCACTGCGTGGTCGGCGACGACGGTCCGGTCTGCACGGATTCGACCTGCGGCGCCGAATCCGGGAACTCCTCGGGCTGTTCCAGATCCGGGAACAACGACTCCTGCCGGATATCCGACAGGCCCGAAAAGCCAACGCCCACAAGGCGTATCGGTCCGATCTCGACGGGATCCAGTAGGAGCCTGCGCGCCGTGCCGATCAGCGTGGCCGCCTCGGTGGTGGCGTACGCCAGCGTGGCCGACCGCGTCAGCGTGCTCATGTCGGACTTCTTGAGCTTGACCGTGACGGTGCGGGCGCCACGACCGTCCTTCTCCAGGCGGCGGTGCGCGTGTTCGCCGATGGGGACGATGGCGTCCTGCAGTTGTGCCAGCGTCGTGAGGTCTTCCGGGAACGTGGATTCCGCGCTGATCTGCTTGGCCTCGGCGCGCTCGGCCACCGGGCGGTCGTCGACACCGCGCGCCAGACGGTGCAACGCGGGCCCGATCGTGGAGCCCAGCACGTTGGCGGCCTCGGCCTCGGTCAGCGCTGCGAACGCGCCGATGGTCTCGATGCCGATGCGATGCAGGCGGTCCTCGGCCACCGGGCCGATGCCCCACAGCTTGCGCACCGGCAGACCGTGCAGCAGCACGGCCTCTTCCTCGCGGCGCACCACCCGGATACCGTCGGGCTTGGCCAGACCCGAGGCGATCTTGGCGATCTGTTTACCCGAGCCCGCGCCGACCGAGGCAACCAGGCCGGTGTGCTCGAGTACCTTGGCGCGCAACCGCTCACAGAACGCCTCGACGTCGGCCGCCTCGGCCCCCACCAGCTCGGACGGTTCACCGAAGGCCTCGTCGAACGACAGCTGTTCGAGGACGGGTACGACGCTGCGCACGGTGTCGAGCGCGCGGCGGCTCGCGACACCGTAGACCGCGCCGCGCGGCGGCAGCACCACCGCGGGTGCCCCGACGAGCCTGCGCGCCTGGTGCATCGGCATGGCCGAGCGGGCACCGTAACGGCGGGCCTCGTAGCTGGCGCCCGCGACCACACCACGTCCGCCGAGACCGCCCACCAGGACCGGGCGCCCGCGCAGCGTGGGCCGGGTCAACTGCTCGACGGACGCGAAGAACGCGTCCATGTCCAGATGCAGGACCCATCTGCGGCTCGCGGTCCGAGCGACGGTGCCCTCCATACCTGCAGATGCTAAGGGGCTACCCTGACCAGCATGAAGCCGGACGACGTGCCGATCCGCGACGAGTCCATCCGCCTGGGCCAGTTCCTCAAGCTGGCCGCGCTGATCGACACCGGGGCCGACGCCAAGGCCGTGATCGCCGATGGTCAGGTGACCGTCAACGGCGAGGTCGAACTCAGGCGTGGCCGTCAACTGCAACCCGGCGACGAGGTCGCGCTCGGATCCCGCTCGGCGCGTGTGACACACGAGTGAGCCGGGCCGGCAGGCCCGGTCCACGCGCACCCGGTCGGATCAGATCTTCGCAATCTCGACCCGCACGCCGTCGCCGATCTCCGCACCGTCGGTCACCTCGGCGAATTCGAAACTGGTCGCGAGGATCTCGCCTGCGATGAGATCGCGGTGCGTGCGTGCCCACTGCTCGTGTTCGGCGGGCACCGAGATGCGTACCGAGATGCGGTCCGACACCTCCAGGCCGGTCGACTTCCGCAGTTCCTGCAGTTCACGGATGCGGTCCTTGGCCCAGCCCTCGGCCTCGAGCTCCTCGGTCACCGTGCCGTCGAGGACCACCAGACCCGCACCGTCGGGCAGCGCCGCGGTCCATTCCGGGTCGGCCGCAACCAGCTTGGAGGTGTACTCCTCGGGTTGCAGCACCACAGGGCCCGCGGTGAGCGTGCCGTCGGGGTTGACCACGCCCTCCCCCGCCTTGACGGCCTTGATCGCGGCCTGCACGTCCTTGCCGATGCGCGGCCCGGCGACCCGGGCGTTGACCGCGAGCTCGAACCGCCCGTAGGCGGGCACGTCGTCGCTGAGTTCGACCGCCTTGACGTTGAGCTCGTCGGCGATCAGGTCGGCGAACGGCCGCAGACTGTCCGGATCCTGCACGGCGACGGTGAGTTTCGGCAACGGCAGGCGCACACGCAGCTTCTTGGCCTTGCGCAGCGAGGAGCCGACCGAGCACACCTCGCGCACCTGGTCCATCGCGGCTACCAGGTCCGGATCCTTCGGCAGCACATCGGCTTCCGGCCAGTCGGTGAGGTGCACCGAGCGCTCCCCCGTCAGACCCCGCCAGATCACCTCGGTGGCCAGCGGCAGCAGCGGAGCGGCCAGCCGGCACGTCACCTCCAGCACCGTGTGCAGCGTGTCGATGGCGTCGGGATCCTCGTCCCAGAACCGCGAACGTGACCGCCGCACATACCAGTTCGTCAGCGACTCGGCGAACTGGCGCAGCTCGTCGCACGCGCCCGAGATGTCGCAGACGTCCAGTGCGGACGTGAGATCGTCACGCAGTTGCGCGAGCTTGGCCAGGATGTAGCGGTCCAGCACATTCTTCGAGTCGGTGCGCCACGTGCCCTTCTCCGGCGCGTACAGCGCGAGGAAGCTGTAGGCGTTCCACAGCGGCAGCAGCACCTGGCGCACCCCCTCGCGGATGCCCTGTTCGGTGACGATGAGGTTGCCGCCGCGCAGGATCGGCGAGGCCATGAGGAACCAGCGCATGGCGTCGGAGCCGTCGCGGTCGAACACCTCGGAGACATCCGGATAGTTGCGCAGCGACTTGCTCATCTTCTGGCCGTCGTTGCCCAGCACGATGCCGTGCGACACGCACGTCTTGAACGCGGGCTTGTCGAACAGCGCGGTGGCCAGCACGTGCAGCGTGTAGAACCAGCCGCGGGTCTGCCCGATGTACTCGACGATGAAATCGCCTGGGAAATGGGCTTCTTCGCCGGCAGCTCCGTCGAACCACTCGCGGTTCTCGAACGGGTAGTGCACCTGCGCGTACGGCATCGAACCGGAGTCGAACCACACGTCGAGCACGTCCTCGATACGCCGCATGGTCGACTTGCCGGTCGGGTCGTCGGGATTCGGCCGGGTGAGCTGATCGATGAACGGGCGGTGCAGGTTGTCGGGGCGGACGCCGAAGTCGCGTTCCAGCTCGTCGAGGCTGCCGTAGACGTCGATGCGCGGGTAGGCCGGATCGTCGGACTTCCACACCGGGATCGGCGTGCCCCAGTAGCGGTTTCGCGAGATCGACCAGTCGCGGGCGCCCTGCAGCCACTTGCCGAACTGGCCGTCCTTGACGTGCTCGGGGTACCAGGTGATCTGCTGGTTGAGTTCGACCATGCGGTCACGGAACTCGGTGACCCGCACGAACCACGACGACACCGCGCGGTAGATCAGCGGGTTGCGGCACCGCCAGCAGTGCGGATACGAGTGCTCGTAGGTCTCGTGCCGCAGCACCACCGCACCGTTGGCGCCCGCGGATCCGTCGCCGTTCTTGAGGTCGCGGATGATCTGCGGGTTCGCTTCGAACACGTGCTGGCCCACGTAGTCGGGCACCGACTCGTCGAACCGGCCCTTGGAGTCCACCGGGGTGACCGCGACGATGTCCGCGGCGTCCGCGGTGGCCTTGTCGTCCTCGCCGTAGGCGGGTGCCATGTGCACGATGCCGGTGCCATCCTCGGTGCTGACGAAGTCACCGGCGAGCACCTGGAACGCGTTGGCCGAACCCATGAAGTACGGGAACGGCGGCACGTAGTGGGTGCCCAGCAGGTCGCGGCCCGTGAAGGTCGCGAGCACCTTGGGCTCCTCGCCGAGTTCCCTGGCGTACGCACCGAGACGTGCCTCGGCCAGCAGGTAGCGGCGCCCGTCGGCGCCCTCGACGTGGACGTAGGTGATGTCGGGGCCGACGGCCACGGCCTGGTTGGACGGCAGCGTCCACGGTGTGGTGGTCCAGATCAGCAGGTAGCTGTCCGTCAGCGGTCCCTCGTCGATGCGGAACCCGACGGTCAGCGCCGGGTCCTGTCTGCTCTGGTAGACGTCGTCGTCCATGCGCAGTTCGTGGCTGGACAGCGGGGTCTCGTCGTTCCAGCAGTAGGGCAGCACGCGGTTGCCCTCGTAGGCCAGCCCCTTGTCCCACAGCTGCTTGAACGCCCAGATCACCGACTCCATGAACGGCAGGTCGAGTGTCTTGTAGTCGTTGTCGAAGTCCACCCAGCGGGCCTGCCGGGTGACGTACGCCTGCCATTCGTTGGTGTACTTGAGCACCGACGCACGGCACGCGTCGTTGAACTTCTCGATGCCCATCTCTTCGATCTGGGACTTGTCGGTGATGTCGAGCTGGCGCTGCACCTCGAGTTCGGCGGGCAGACCGTGGGTGTCCCAGCCGAACCGGCGCTCCACCTTGTATCCGCGCATCGTGCGGTAGCGGGGAACGATGTCCTTGACATAGCCGGTCAGCAGGTGGCCGTAGTGCGGCAGACCGTTGGCGAACGGCGGGCCGTCGTAGAAGACGTACTCCTCAGCGCCCTCGCGCCGCTCGACGCTGGCGCGGAAGGTGTCGTCCTTCGCCCAGTAGTCGAGCACCTCGAGCTCCCGCTCGGGGAAGTTCGGTGCGGCCGGCTTGGGATAGGCGGTCACTGAATTCGTCTCCTGTGCCCGTGTCGCGGTTTCCGCGACAGAAACCTGATGTCCGAGGCACGGGGACGACACGTCGCGCCGGTGCGCGAGCGCCGCGGTACCACCCCGCTTGCGCACACGATGTGCACGCCGCTCAACTCATGGGCGATCACGGGCCCACCCGTTCGGTTCTACTGGGCTTGTCAGCTGTTCTTCCGAAGGCTCCCCGGTGATGGCCGGATCAGCGCCGATGCACTGATTCTAGTGAGTGGTGCAAATCGGTCCGAAACGCCCTACCCGGACGTGACCTCGATCAGCGCGAGCGGGAACTGTTCGGAGAGTTCCTCCACGGTGTAGCGGTCGAAATTGCGCGTGTCGTAGGCCCAGTCGATGCGCAGATGCGAGTCGCCGGAATGGTCGACGTGCACGCACAGGCCGTACTCCCCGACCGTCGCGACGCCGTCGGTGTTGATCCGCAGGGACACGTCGGCGCGCGGATGGGCCTCGGCCGTGCTGACCGTTGCCCGGGCGGTGGCGAGCAGTTCGGCGCCCGACAGCTCGCGGCGCGACACGCACGGGACCACGACGCGGCGCGCGGCGGACTGCGCGCCGCCGTCCACGCTGTCCGATCCGGCGCTGTCCACGTCGACGGCCAGCAGACCCTCGCCCATCGTGCGGGCGACGGCACGGCCGAGCGCGGCCAGCACGATCTCCTCGGTGGTGCAGCCGAGGGACTCGCGTGCACCGTCGAGTTCGGCGGCGAGCACACCGCCGAGGGACGTCGACATCATCGACGTGTCGGCGGGGCCGGCCGGCCCGGCGGCGTCGTGATCAGCAATCCAGCTGCGCGCACCCATCGTGCCGCCGGCCAACAGAGGAGTAGCCATGCGTCAACGTTAGCTAATCTGTCCCAGATTTGGGAGACCTGTGCCAAAAGTCTGACACGATTGTCAATTAAGAAACTGTTTCGCGGCCCGGCTTTGCGGCAACGATCGTCGCCAATCGGCCGAAAACGGGTTTATTGTGTGGTGGTGCCACGCACTGACGAGAACGGCCGCCAGCTGAAGGCCTTGCTCGATTACCTGTTGGACGGTGATATCGACGCCAAGGCGATCTACACCGCCCTTGGCGTGTCGAGCAGCACCTATTACCGCCGTATCAAGGAACCCGACTACCCGAACGCCGAGGAACTGCGGCAGGTCGCCGATCGGTTCAATCTCAGCTACCCCGATCTCCAGGTCCGGTTCGGCCTCATGAGCCGCCAGGAGGTCTGGCACTACGTGGAGTCGTCCCAGGTGATGGTGGCGCCGGTCGAGACCGCCACCCGTGTGAGCCGGCCCAAGAAACTCTCCGAGCTGTCCCCGCGTCCCGACGCGCCTCCCCTGTAGTCCACGTTGCTGGCAAGCAATACCCGCCGAGGCGAACTCTGATGTCCATAGCAATACTCATCGCGATCACACTGATCTGCATCGCGTGGAGCTTGTGGATTCGACGTGTCACGTGGACCTGCCGCTGGGAGGTCGCCGCGACGATGAATGTCGCGCTGCAAGGCCTCGCGGTGTTGCTGATGTCTCCGTTCGCCTCAGAGACCATCGGCCAGTTCCTGTACAACCTGACCGGCAAGTGGAACCTCGAGGACTACATCGGCCACGACTGCTACATCGTCGCGGCATCGGCGGTGGTGTACAACGCGCTGGGCCGCCTGCAGGACGACCACTCGATGCAGCAATCGTTCAAGCAGTACGTCGAACGCCCCGCCACGCTCTGTATCCCGCTTCTGCTCGCGGCGTTCTCCCTGGGGAACGGTGCCGCGGTGTACCGCCCCGATTTCTTCCAGGTGCCCACCGATCTGTGGCTGGGCGTCTATTGGACGATTCTGTGCGCCATCCTGATCTATTTGCTGGCGTACGGGGCCCGGGCGATCTTGATTTTGCGCCGCGATCCCCGCTCCCGGCGAATCGCCAATATTTATCTGGTTGCCTCGGTCAGCGGAATCATCGCCTGTGTGGTGCGTCTGGTGACGACATTTCTGCCGGATTTGCAACCGGTCGAGAATGGCAGGCTGGTCTGGATCTTCGCGTGCATCTGCGGAGCGGTCTTCGCACTCGCGTCGGCACATTCATGGCGCATCAAGACCCGCTGGCTCACGCCGTCCCGGTGACGCCGGGCCACTCGCGGTAACCCGCGCCGACTCGCGGTCGGTCGGCTATCCCGCGACCGGCTTGGACAACTCGTACGGCGCGGCCCCCAGGTCGGGCACCGGCTCGAAGCCCCGCCTGCGTGCGCGGGCCAGGTCGTTGCGGATCACGGCGTGCAGGCCGACGAAGGCGCCCATGTCGAACACCATGGGCGTCAGCAACCGGTTGTGCACGAAACCGACCGCGAGGCCGCTGGCCGGGTCGGCCCAGCCGACCGAACCACCGAGCCCGACGTGCCCGAAGCCCGCCATGACCCCGAACGGCACCGAGTGGTATCCGAGGTGGAAGGCCAACGGCACACCGATGTTGCGGTCGGGGCTCAGGCTGCGGCGACCACTCAGGCCGGCGACGGTGGCCGCGGACAGGAACTCCTCGCCCGCGAACCGGCCGCCGTTGGCGATGGCCCCATACACCTTGGCCAGCCCGCGCGCGGTCGCGACGCCGTTGGCGGCGGGGATCTCGGCGTCGAGGAACGGCGTATCGCCCTGCACGAGCGACATCACGCCGGGGCAGTACGTGGAGCCGAAGAACCCGGAGAACTCCAGGGCCGCGAACCTGGGCGCCAGGAAGTCGAAGACGTGGTTGGGCCAGGTGCGCTGCGGCCCCAGGATCTGGGCGGCCCGCGTCGGCGCCCCAACCGGAGGCCTGCCGAGATGGATGCCGTCGGTGTTCAGCGGCTCGGCCAGTTCGGTCCGGAACAGCTCCCGCATGCCCTGCCCGGTGACCGCACGCACCAGGCCGGACATCAGCCAACCGTAGGTCAGCGCGTGATACGCCGACTTCCCGTAGAGGTGGCGGTTCACCGAGGCCTCGGCGATGCGGGCCTCCATCACACGGTGGTCGAGCATGTCGGCCTTGCTGACCCCGTTGAGCTGGCTCAGCCCGGCGCGATGCTGCATGACCTCGCGGACCGTGATGTGGGCCTTGCCGTTGGCCGCGAACTCCGGCCAGTAGGCACTCACCGGGGTGTCGTAGTCGATCAGGCCGCGGTCGGCCAGGCGGTGGATGACGGTCGAGGCCAGACCCTTGGTCGCCGAGAAGACCATCGCCCCGGTGTCAGCGGTCCAGTACTCGGTGCCGGCCCGGTCGGAGTATCCCGTCCAGATGTCGACGAGTGGCTGCCCGTCCTGATAGACCGCGAGCGCTCCCCCGCCGAACCGGCGGCCCGGGAAGAGCCGCGAGAAAGCGCGGGCCGTGCAGGCGAAGTTCGGATCCGCCGCGCCTTGTACGCCGTGTGGGAGTGCCGCGTCGCGCTCCCGGTTGTGACCGGACACACATCAAACTTACCAACCGCGCTGGCAAATGTTCGATGTGTTACCTATCTGTTAACCAAGGCGCGGCCAGTAATGTCATTCGATGGGCTTGTCATCGACCTTGAAATCGATGCTGACCCGGGCATCCGCGCCGCGCCCCTCGATTCCGTCCACCCTTGCCGTGACCCCGATCCTCGTACCGTCCTTGGCTGTCAGCACACACCGTTGTGTAGCACCGACTTCCCCGACGATGCCGTCCTCGCAAATCACAGACTTGGCTTTCCGCTTCGCAGCGGCTTCGAGTTTTTCCTTCGCAAGGGTCTGCAACTTGGCCTTGGCGACCGTCGGCTGGCTACCACCTGCCGGCTCGCCACCGCACGCCCCGAGCAGTAGCGCGGCAACCGTCCCGGCAACGACGAGACCAACACGGGACCTGACATCGGTCATCGGGAGAGCTCACTTTCTGGTGCCGGTTGTGCAAGGGCGTGATCAAGCTGAGTCACTGCGCGGCGTCGAGGATCTCCTGGGCCGCCAGCGCCGGCGTGAGTTCCCCGAGGCGCACGCGTTGTTCGACGTCGTCGCGGATCCGGCGGACCTCGGGATGGTTCATGACGCGGTCGAGCACAGCGTCGCGCACCATCGACCACGTCCACTCGACCTGCTGCGTCCGGCGCCTGGCCTCGAACTCGCCGGCCTCCTCGAGCACCTCTCGGTGCCGCAGCACGGTCTCCCACAGCTCCGGCAGACCCGTGCCCTCGACCGCGCTCATCGTGAGAACGGGTGGGCGCCAGAGACTTTCACGAGGATAGATCAGCCTGATCGCGCCGGAGAGCTCACGCGCGGCGGCCTTGGCCTCCACCGCGTGCTCACCGTCGGCCTTGTTGACCACGATGACGTCGGCGAGTTCGAGGACACCCTTCTTGATGCCCTGCAACTGGTCGCCCGTGCGGGCCAGTGTCAGGAACACGAACGTGTCGACCATGCCCGCGACCGTCACCTCGGACTGCCCCACTCCGACCGTCTCGACCAGGATGACGTCGTAACCGGCCGCTTCGAGCAGCACGATGGTCTCGCGCGTCGCCTTGGCCACACCGCCCAGCGTGCCCGACGTCGGCGACGGCCGGATATACGCGTCGGGATGCACCGCGAGCCGCGCCATCCGGGTCTTGTCGCCGAGGATCGAGCCACCGGTGCGCGTCGACGACGGATCCACGGCGAGCACCGCGACGCGGTGCCCGGCCTCGATGAGGTGCATGCCGAGCGCCTCGATCGTGGTGGATTTGCCGACGCCGGGTACGCCCGTGATCCCGACGTGCATGGCCGAGCCGGCCTCGGGCATCAGATCCAGCAGCAGCTGCTGGGCCTGCTCCCGATGGTCGGCGCGGGTGGACTCGACCAGCGTGATGGCACGCGCCAGGGCGGAGCGGTCGCCGTCGCGGATGGACTGTGCGAGCTCGTGGACGTTGACGGCCTTCACCCGGGGCCTAGCTCAGCTCGTAGCCGAGGCGCTCCGCGAGCTTGTGCAACAGCCCGATCGCGGCGTCGGCGATCACGGTGCCGGGCGGGAAGATCGCCGTAGCGCCCGCGGCGTACAGCTCATCGAAGTCGCCCGGCGGGATCACGCCGCCCACAACGATCATGATGTCGGGCCGTCCCACCTCGGCCAGCGCGTCGCGCAGGGCAGGCACCAGCGTCAGGTGTCCCGCGGCCAGCGACGACACACCGACCACGTGCACGTCGTTGTCGGCGGCCTGGCGGGCCACCTCCTCCGGCGTGGAGAACAGCGAGCCCACGTCGACGTCGAAGCCGATGTCGGCGAACGCGGTCGCGATGACCTTCTGCCCACGGTCGTGCCCGTCCTGGCCCATCTTGGCCACCAGGATGCGGGGCCGACGACCATCGGCCTCGGCGAACTTGTTCACCAGCTCCGTCGCGCTTGCGATGTTGCTGCCCTTTCCGACCTCGTCGCGGTAGACCCCGGAAATCGTACGGATCTCCGCCTGATGGCGGCCGTAAACCTTCTCCAGGGCGTCGGAGATCTCACCGACTGTGGCCTTGGCGCGGGCGGCGTTGATCGCCAGCGCCAGCAGGTTGTTGCCCAGCCCGTCCTCGCCGGCCGGGCCGGATGCCGCTGCGGCGCGGGTCAGTTCGTCGAGCGCGGCCTGCGTGGCGGCCTCGTCCCGTTCGGCGCGCAGCTGCTGCAGTTTGGCGATCTGCTCGGCGCGCACGCGGCTGTTCTCGACCTTGAGGACCTCGATCTCGGTGTCCTCGTCGACCTGGTACTTGTTGACGCCGATCACCGGCTGCGCACCGGAGTCGATGCGCGCCTGCGTGCGTGCGGCGGCCTCCTCGATGCGCAACTTCGGGATGCCCTCGCTGATGGCCTGTGCCATGCCGCCGTGCTCGGCGACCTCCTTGATGTGGGCGCGGGCGCGCTCGGCGAGCTGGTGGGTGAGCCACTCGACGTAGTACGAACCACCCCACGGGTCGATGGGGCGGGTCGTGCCCGACTCCTGCTGCAGCAGAAGCTGCGTGTTGCGCGCGATGCGTGCCGAGAAGTCGGTGGGCAGCGCCAGCGCCTCGTCGAGGGCGTTGGTGTGCAGCGACTGGGTGTGCCCCTGGGTTGCGGCCATCGCCTCGATGCAGGTGCGGGCGACGTTGTTGAAGACGTCCTGCGCGGTCAGCGACCAGCCCGAGGTCTGCGAGTGCGTCCGCAGCGACAAGGACTTCTCGCTCTTCGGCTCGAACTCGGACACCAGCTCGCTCCACAGCAGGCGGCCCGCCCGCAGCTTGGCGACCTCCATGAAGAAGTTCATGCCGATGCCCCAGAAGAACGACAGACGCGGCGCGAACTTGTCGATGTCGAGGCCCGCGTCGAGGCCGGCCTTGATGTACTCGACACCGTCGGCGAGCGTGTAGGCGAGCTCGAGATCGGCTGTCGCCCCGGCCTCCTGGATGTGGTAGCCCGAGATCGAGATCGAGTTGAACTTCGGCATCTTCGCGCTGGTGTAGGCGAAGATGTCGGAGATGATCCGCATCGACTCCTTGGGCGGATAGATGTAGGTGTTGCGGACCATGAACTCTTTGAGGATGTCGTTCTGGATGGTCCCGGCCAGCTTCTCCGGCGGCACACCCTGCTCCTCGGCCGCGACGACGTAGAGCGCCAGGATCGGCAGCACCGCGCCGTTCATCGTCATCGACACCGACACGGTGGACAGGTCGATGCCGTCGAACAGCTGACGCATGTCGAGGATGGAATCGATTGCCACGCCGGCCATTCCGACGTCACCCTGAACGCGCGGATGATCCGAGTCGTAGCCGCGGTGGGTGGCCAGGTCGAAGGCGACCGACAGCCCCTTCTGGCCCGCGGCCAGGTTGCGCCGGTAGAACGCGTTGGATTCGGCGGCCGTGGAGAAACCCGCGTACTGGCGGATGGTCCATGGCTGGTTGACGTACATCGTCGGGTACGGCCCTCGGATGAAGGGGGGCGCACCCGGGAAGCTGTCCAGCGGGTAGCCGGCCTCGACGGCCTCGTCGCGGTCGGCGGCGATGTAGACCGGTTTGACGTCGATGCCCTCGGGCGTGGTCCAGGTCAGCTGATCGGGCGCGTAGCCGTGCGCCGACGCCGCCGCGCTCACCTGCGCGTCGCGGGCCTCGGGTGTGGCCGCCGCTGCGGGCGTCTCGCCCTCCAGGGGTACGTCGGCGAAGCTGCGGATTTCTGATCCGGTTGTTGCGGTCATGTCAGGCCCCCAGTCCGGTGAGCAGGTTCGACAGGACTTCCACGGCGTTGATCTTCGCTGTGAGATATCCGTCGGGTTTCGAATCGGCCTCCGCCACCGCCTTTTCCGGCCCGGCCAGCAGCACGTTCTGGACACCTGCCGCACGTGCGGCGGCGACGGCGGCCGACGCCTCGGTGCCGTATCGCGCATCGGTGCCGCACAGCACCGCGACGGCAGGAGATCCGGCCTCGGTGACCGCGGCGGCGATGCCCGACGCGTCGACGGTGCCCGGGTTGATCGCCTCGATACCGCCGGAAGCCAGCAGGTTCGACGCGAAGGTGGCACGGATGTTGTGCTCGGCCAAGGGCCCGAGCGGTAGCAGCAGCACGCGCGGGCGCGCACCGGTCTTCGCCAGGAACGCGTCGGAGCGGTCACGCAGCGCCTCGAAGCCCGCCGCGTACCGTTCGATCGAGGTCAGAGCCGAATCCCCTTGCGGCAGAGGGGGCTCGGAGAGATTCGGGAACTCGTTGACGCCCGTGATCGCCGTCCGCCGGTGCGCGATGTCGTCGGCGCGGCGCGCGGCCACCTCGGCGATCCGCTCGGCGACATGATCGCGGGCCGCGACGAAACCGCCACGCGCCTCGATGTCCTGGAAGTGCGTCCAGGCCTGCTTCGCGAGCTGCGCGGTGAGATCCTCGACGAACCACGAGCCGCCCGCCGGGTCGAGCACCTGCCCGATATGCGATTCCTCCAGCAGGAGCAGTTGCGTGTTGCGCGCGATGCGGCGCGAGAAGGTGGCCGAAGTCCCCGGGAACCCGTTGGGGATCGCCACATCGAACGGCAGCACCTGGACGGTGTCGGCGCCACCGACACCTGCCGAGAACGCCGCCAGCGTCGTGCGCAGCATGTTCACCCACGGGTCGCGCTGCGTCATCATCGGCAGCGAGGTCACGGCATGGATGGTCGCGGCACCGGCGTCGGCGTCACCCACGACCTCGGCGACACGGGCCCACAACTGCCGCGCCGCGCGCAGCTTGGCGATGGTGTTGAACTGATCGTCGTCGGCGGCATACCGGAAACTGATCTGCCGCAACGCATCCGGCACCGAGAGCCCGCCGTCGACGAGGATGCGCAGGTACTCGACGGCCGCGGCGACCGACGCCGCGAGCTCCCACGAGGCGCTGGCACCCTTGTTGTGGAACGCCGGGCCGTCCACCGTGATGGTCCGGATGTGACCGGTGTGCTCGCCGACCTTCTTCGCCACAGCCACCAGGTCGGCGTCCGTGCCCGCGGCGCGACCCGACAGCGGCGCGGTCAGCGGATCGGCTCCGAAGTCGATCGACAGCCGCGAGCGCTGCTCGGCGTCGAAACCGGCCACCAGCGCGAGCACGGCGTCGGCCGTGGCATCCAGATCGTTGCCGGTGTTCTCGAAGATCACCGGCACCAGATCGAGGAAGACGCCTTCGAACAGCTGGCTGAGGTCGGCGGGGGCGACACCGCCCTCACCGATCGTGACCGACAGTGCGCTGGCGCCTTCGGTGAGCGCCAGCAGCACCGAACCGTTGTCGAACTTCACATCACCGTCGGCACCACCGTCGGCGCCGAGGGCCGGGAAACTCTCGACGACCTTCCAGCCCGACTTGACGTCGCGCAGCGCGTCGCCGCCGCGGATGAACGGCGACTGTCCGGGAAGGGCGGGCTCGTCGAGCGCATCGAGAGCCGTGTAGAGGGGACGGACGGCAAAACCTTCGTAGGTCTGCGAATCCAGGTGGCGTTCGGGCTCGGGGCCGAGTTCGGCCGGATCGCGCCGACTGCTCTTCGCCAGCACACCGGCAACCGCTGTTCGCCACTTGTTGCGATCCTCTTCGATCGCACTGGACCCCTGTAAAGACACCCGCATCTCCTGTTGTCGCAGCGTGTGACCTACCCGCTTGCAGATCAGGCTAAATGATCGCCCTCACGCCCCCGACCGCCGGGGCAGCCGAGTTCTGGGCGGCCAGATGCCTCGCCGAAGCGATGTTGTCGCCTTCGCCCCGTAGTCTGGACAACTGTGAAAGCCGTAGTCAGCACACTTCGCAGCATCCGTGCCGCGGTACTGACGACGGCCGCGACCCTTTCGACACGACGCATCGTGGCGATCCTCGCCGGGATTGTGATTCTCGTCGCAGTGGCGTTGCTGGTTCCCCTTCCGACGGCGATGCAACTGCGTGACTGGGCGACGTCGGTGGGCCCCTGGTTCCCGCTGGCCTTCCTCGGCGCGCACATCCTGGTGACGGTGTTCCCGTTTCCACGCACGGCATTCACCCTCGCCGCCGGTTTGTTGTTCGGTCCCGCCCTCGGCATCGCGATCGCTGTGAGTGCGAGCGCCATCAGCGCGGTACTGGCGCTGCTGTTGATCCGCGCGGCGGGTTGGCAGCTCAGCCGGCTGGTGTCACATCCGCGCATCGACAAGCTCGACGCGCGGCTGCGTCAGCGGGGCTGGCCGGTGATCCTGTCGACGCGGCTGATCCCGGCCGTGCCGTTCTCGGTGCTCAACTACGCGGCGGGCGCTTCGGCGGTGCGGCTCGTGCCGTATGCGCTTGCGACGCTCGTCGGTCTGCTACCCGGCACCGCGGCCGTGGTGATCCTTGGCGACGCGCTCACCGGAAATGTGAGCCCGCTGCTGTTCGTGGTGTCGGCGTGTACCGCGGCGCTCGGCCTCGCGGGTCTGGTGTTCGAGATCCGCAGTCACCGCCGCGAACAGCGCGCCGCGGCGGGCGCCGCCGACACCGCGGCCTCCAATCTCTGACGGTCACCGGCCGGCTACCGCCCCTGCGGATGCCTGAGGGTCAGCGCCAGGTACGTCGCGAGAAACCCCGCCGCGGGAATTGCGTTGACCGGCTTGTCGTGCGCGCGGACGTGCGCGCCGACGGCAAGCAGGAAATAGAGCGCGAGCATCGCGGTGGTGAGCCGTCCCAGCGCCGGGTACCGCCCCGCCGCGATCAGGCCGACGGCCGACGCGGCCTTGATCGGCGGGAAGATCCACCGGATGCGGTGCGGCACACCGAGATCGTCGAACGCCTTCACCACCGGCGGAGCCTTGAGGGCGCACGCGGCGGCGTCGGCCACCTGGATGGCCGCGAGCACGCCGTGGATCTTCCGAATGGCCATATCGCTCGATCCGATCGCCGGACGGCCGGTGTCTTACTGCTCCGGCTGCGCGTGGTGCGCGCCGCCGCCGGGCCACTCCTGCGTCTGCGGCACATTGATCGACGGGTTCGGGGTGGTGCCGCCGAGGGGTGGTGTCGCAGGCGACGAACCGAGCGTCGGCGTGCTGGTGCGGGCCTCGGCCTCGGCCTTTGCCACCGCCTCGGCGATGGCGGGATCGGTCTCGGTGTTGAACCAGTCGGCGACCTCTTCGTCGTCGTCGGTCTTCGGCGGCGTGTCGTCGACCGGAGACGGCGTGTAGCGGAACACCCCGTCCTCGCCCGGCGCACCGAGCATCTTGGTGAATCCCTGCAACGCCGTACCGAAGTCGGACGGCACGAGCCACACCTTGTTGGCCTCGCCCTTGGCCATCTGCGGCAGGGTCTGCAGGTACTGGTAGGCCAGCAGCTCCGGGGTGGGCCGTCCGGCCTTGATCGCGGCGAACGTCTTCTCGATTGCCTTGGCCTGGCCCTGCGCCTGCAGGTACGCCGCGGCGCGCTCACCTTGTGCCCGCAGCATGCGCGACTGGCGGTCGGCCTCTGCGGTCAGGATGGCGGCCTGCTTGGCGCCCTCGGCGGCAAGGATCTGCGCCTGCTTCTGACCTTCGGCCTGCTTGATCGCGGCCTCGCGGGAACCCTCTGCGGTCAGGATCATCGCGCGCTTCTCGCGGTCGGCGCGCATCTGCTTCTCCATCGAATCCTGGATGCTGGGAGGCGGGTCGATGCTGCGCAGTTCCACGCGCGCCACCCGCAGGCCCCACCGGCCGGTCGCCTCGTCGAGCACGCCGCGCAGGGCCGTGTTGATCTGGTCGCGCGAGGTCAGGGTCTGCTCCAGCGTCATGCCACCGACGAGGTTGCGCAGCGTCGTGGTCGCCAATTGTTCGACGCCGACGATGTAGTTGCTGATCTGGTACACCGCGGCCTGCGGATTGGTGACCTGGAAGTAGACCACCGTGTCGATCTGCACGGTCAGGTTGTCCTCGGTGATCACGGGTTGCGGCGGGAACGACACCACGCGCTCACGCAGGTCGACCCGCGCACGGATCCTGTCGATGAACGGCACCAGAAGCGTCAGCTGACCCGACACGGTCTTGCTGTACCGCCCGAGCCGTTCGATCACCGCGGCCTCGGCCTGCGGGATCAGCGCGACCGATTTCGCCACGACGATGATCGCGAACACCACGAGCACAACCAGCAGGACCAAGCCCGCCACAGCACCTTCCATTGGTAACCCCTCCTGTGGTCAGCTCTGCATCAGAGCGTCTCGATCACACCGTCTTGAACACCACCGCGGTCGCACCGTCGATCCGGACCACCGTGACGTGTTCGCCGGGTTCGTACACATCGTCGTCGTTCAACGGCCGGGCCGTCCAGACTTCGCCGTCGAGCTTGACCTGCCCTTCGTGGCTCGCGACGCGGTCGAGAACCAGCGCGGGCCTGCCCTCGAGCGCCTTCACGGGCTCGGGCAGACCTTTTCCGCCGTCGAAACGCTTCCGCAACGCGGGCCTCACGCCCACCAGCAACAGTACGGACACGACGAGGAACACCAGACCGTCGGCCCAGATCGGCCAGTCGAACAACGCGCTGGATCCGGTCGCCGCGAGCGCACCACCGGCCAGCATCAGCAGGAACAGGTCCCCGGTCAGCGCCTCCGCCCCGGCAAGACCCAACGCCAGAATGAGCCAGATCAGCCAGTAGGGCATGCGCCCACCCTAGCGAATACGTCCCCTTGCAGGTGTGACAACTACACTGCCTTCCATCATGTGGTGTCCAAGTGCAACGTTGTCGATGTGGGCCAATGCCTGGCTGGCCGGCGTCGCCGCCCCTGACGATGTCCTCGACGCGCTATCGCTGTGGGCACCAACGCATTCAGTGACGGCCTACGACTCGGCCGCGGCCGACCGCACCGGACTCCCCTGGCCTGAGCTGGAGGATTCCGGCTCGATGTCACTGCTGCAGACCCTGCGCACCGCCGTCGGGCGCACCTCGTCGATGCCCGCGATCACCATCGCGCAGCCCGTTCCCGGTGACGTGCGGGGTCTTCCCGCGGGCACACAGTTCCAGCGCGACGCGCTCGCGGTCGGCGAGGCCGTGGTGGTCACCCACGACGATCTCGACGGTGTCGGACTCGTCCCGGAGTTCACCTACGACGAATTCGGCGACACCGATCTGGATTCGGTGTTCGAGCCCGAGTCGCGGTTCGAACCGGAACCGCGTGCGCTGTCCTGGACCGTCTACTCGGTGCCGCGGATCCCGCCTGGGGCGTACATCGAACTCGGCGAGGCCGAATACGAACTGCGCGACGCGGTCCGCTCGGCCGCCGATGCGCTGGTCACGCTGCGGGCAGGCGCGGGGTTCGATGTCGAGGATCCGCGCGGGATGGTCGAGCAGATCCTCGCCGCCGGGCGCGCGCACCGCATCCCCGACCACGCGCCGACCCGGGCTGTGCGGGTGCTGGAGAACGCCGCCCATGTCGACGCCATCATCGCGGTGAGTGCGGGTCTGATCCCGAGCGGTCTGCAGAGTTCGTCGGAGGTTCAGATCGCCGACTCGGCGCTGCGCCCCCTCACGCGGGTGGTGCGCTCGGCGCGTATGGCCGCACTCGAGGCGATCCTGCATTCCGCCTGGCGTTCTTGATCGCCCGGCCCGACTCGCTGCGCCCGGGGCGGGTCACGCCGAGCAGGCCGGCGTGCACGGTGCGCCGTTGACACTGCTGCCGTAGGCGGGCACCGGATCGGGCCCCTCGACCCGGCGTGGCGGAAGTCCGTGCAGCATTTCGTCGATCAGGTCGACGACAAGTTGGGCAAAACGTGGCTGGGAGTTGGGCGTGGCGGCACGCGCGAACGCGATGCCTGCCTCGGCGGCCTGCTCGGCCAGTTCGTTGTCCAGATCCCACACCACCTCGATGTGGTCGGCGACGAAGCCGAGGGGACACACGATGACCGCCCTGGTGCCGTTGCGCGCCAACGCCTCAAGGTGATCGCCGACGTCGGGTTCGAGCCACGGCACCTGCGGCGGGCCGGACCGGGACTGCCATACCTGGTCGTATTCGCGGTACCCGGCTGCGGCCGCGACCAGCCGCGCGGCGTAACCCACCTGCCGCTCGTAGAGATCTGCACCGCAACGCGACGCGGCACGCAGCGGGATGGAGTGGGCGGTGAACACCAGCCGCGCTTCGTCCCGCAGTTCCTCGGGCAGGGTGGCCGCGGCGTCGGCGACGGCGTCGGCGAACATCTCGACGAACAGCGGGTGGTCGAAATACTGGCGCAGCTTTACCAGCTCCGGCGCCTCGGGCCCGGCGGCGGCCCGGCCACGCGCGATGTCCTCCTGGTACTGGGCGCATCCCGAGTACCCACCCCACGCCGAGGTCGCGAACACCGCCGCACGACGGATTCCGTTGTCGGACATCGCCTTGACAGTGTCTTCGACGTACGGCTCCCAGTTGCGGTTGCCGAAGTAGACCGGAAGGTTGCGGCCGCGTCGGGCGAGTTCGGCCTCGATCGCGACGATCAGGTCCCGGTTGATGCCGTTGATCGGTGACACCCCGCCGAAGTGCAGATAGTGCTCGGCCACCGATTCCAGCCGCTCCCTGGGGATTCCGCGGCCCCTGGTGACGTTCTCCAAGAACGGCATCACCTGCTCGGGAGCTTCCGGCCCGCCGAACGACAGCAGCAGCAAGGCGTCAAACGACACGGCGTATCACAACAGCTGCGTGCTGGCGCCGCCGTCGGCGTAGATCACGGTGCCGGTGGTGGCCGGCAGCCAGTCCGACAGCAGTGCGCACACGGTCTTGGCGACGGGCGTCGGATCCTTCATGTTCCAGCCCAGCGGCGCGCGCTGATCCCAGCCCTCTTCGAGCAGCTGCATCTGCTGGCCGGCCTCGTCGCCCAGCGCACCGCCCACGATTGCGCTCATCGCCAGCGTGCGGATCGGTCCTGCCGCAACGAGATTCGAGCGCACGCCCACCTTGCCCGCCTCACGCGCGACGAACCGGTTGACCGATTCGAGCGCGCTCTTGGCGACGGTCATCCAGTTGTAGGCCGGCATCGCGCGCGTGGGGTCGAAGTCCATGCCGACGATGCCGCCGCCCGGATTCATGATCGGCAGAACGGCTTTGGCGAGCGAGGCGTACGAGTACGCCGAGATGTGGATGCCCTTGGACACATCCTCGTACGGCGCGTCGAAGAACGGGTTGATGCCCATACCGCTCTGCGGCATGAACCCGATCGAGTGCACCACACCGTCGATCTTGTTGCCCTCACCGATCTCGGCGGTGATCCGGTCGGCCAGAGTCGACAGGTGCTCCTCGTTCTGCACGTCGAGTTCCAGCAGCGGGGCCGGCTTGGGCAGGCGGTCGGCGATGCGCTTGACCAACTTCAGGCGGTCGAAACCGGTCAGCACCAGTTCGGCGCCAGCCTCCTGGGCGACCTTGGCGATGTGGAACGCGATCGACGAATCGGTGATGATCCCCGTGACGAGGATGCGCTTGCCTTCGAGTAGGCCTGTCATTTGGTGACTCCTTGTGAGCGAGAAATCTTGTGTGTCCGGGCTTTTGACTAGTGGCCCATGCCCATGCCGCCGTCGACGGGGATGACCGCGCCCGCGATGTAGGAGGCGTCCTCCGAGGCCAGGAAGCTGACCGCGCCCGCGACCTCCTCGGCCGTGCCGACCCGCTTGGCCGGGATGAAGTCGAGCGCGCCCGCCTGGATGCGCTCGTCGAGCGCCCGGGTCATCTCGGTGTCGATGTAACCGGGGGCCACCACGTTCGCGGTGACGCCCGCCTTGGCCAGCTCACGGGAGATCGAGCGGGCCATGCCGATCAGGCCCGCCTTGGCGGCCGCGTAGTTGGCCTGATTGCCGATCCCCCACATGCCCGAGACCGACCCGATGAAGATGATGCGCCCGAACCGCTTGCGCTGCATGGTGCGCGACGCCCGCTGGGCGCACCGGAACGCGCCCGTGAGGTTGGTGTTGATGACCTCTTCGAACCGCTCCTCGGTCATGCGCATGAGGAATGCGTCCTTGGAGATGCCTGCGTTGGCCACCAGCACCTCGACCGGGCCCTGGTGCTCCTCGACCTCTTTGAAGGCGCGGTCGACAGCAGCGCTGTCGGTGACGTCACATTGAACACCGAACAGGTCGTCGGGTGCACCGGAACCGCGGTGGGTGACGGCCACCTTGTGCCCGTCGGCGGCCAGCCGTCGCGCGATCGCCAGGCCGATGCCGCGGTTACCACCGGTCACCAGCACCGAACGGGAGACGAACGCCGGGCGGCCTGCAGTGGCCTCGCCCGCGGTGTCGGCCGGATTGTCAGTCACAGTCATCCTCTGTTCCTCGCGTCCTGCGTCTTCGCCCGTCAACTTAACGTGTTGGCCGGTCCAGCCAGAAATCGCCTCGGGGCTCCCCGTGCGGCGGATCCGGCCGGAAATCGGCCCTTTCGGTCCGGTCAGCCGGGCAGGCGGCGGTTGATCAGAAGCGCGGCCACACCGGCCAGCGCCAGGATCAGCGCACCGAGACGCAGCCAGCCGACGCTCGCGTCGCCCTTGATGGTCTCGTACCCGATCTGCTGCTGCAGCGACGTGAACACCGCCTTGAGCTGCTCGAGGCTCGACGCCGTGAACGCGTCGCCACCGGAGAGCTGGGCGATCTTCTCGAGCATCTCGTCGTCGACCGGCACCGGCTGGCGCTGATCGTTGATCTCGACGTAGCCGTACGGCGTGCCGAACGACACCGTCGAGATCGGCACGCCCTGGTCCTTGGCGGTACGCGCCGCGGTGAAGGCACCCTTGGGGTTGTCGGGGTTCGACGGCACGGTCTCCTTGCCGTCGGACATCAGCACGATGCGCGCGGGCGGCGGCTCGTCCCCGCCGCCGATCACGGCGCCGACGGTCGCGATGGCCTGCAGCGCCGTGAAGATGCCCTCGCCGGTCGCGGTGCGGTCGGCCAGCTGCAGCTTGTCCAGGCCGTTCTTGGTGGCCTCGCGGTTGGTCGTCGGCTGCACCAGCACGGTCGCGGTGCCCGCATACGCGATCAGGCCCAGGTTGATGCCGGGGGTCAGCTGGTCGGCGAACTGCTTGGCGGCCTCCTGCGCGGCAACGAGGCGGCTGGGCGCGACGTCGGTGGCGCGCATCGACTGCGACACGTCGATGACGAGCATCACCACCGCGCGGTTGCGCGGGATGCGGACATCGTGCGTCGGGCCCGCCATCGCGATGGTGAACAGCACCAGCGAGCACACCATCAGGATCGCGGGCAGATGCCGCCACCGGGTCGGCTGCTTGGGCGCGACGCTCTCCAGCAGCTCCATGTTGGCGAAGCGCAGGATCCGCTGCTGCCGCGCGCGCTGCACGACGATGTAGAGCGCAACCAGGCCCGCCACCACGACCAGGAACAAGAACCACCAGGCATGCGCGAAGCCCGAAAGGCTCATCGGGCCGAGTAACGGTAAAGTCATGTCCTACTTGTCATTTCGGTTGCGTATGTCATGTTCGCGCGGGCGTGTCAGCTCACCGGCCCGCAAGCGCCCCACGTCGGCGGTTCGCCACGAACCGCATCACGTCGGCGATCCAGTCACGGTCGGTGCGCAGGCTCAGCAGCGGCGCCCCACAGCGACGCAGCGTGCGCGCCACCTCCTCGCGGTGCGCGGCCGCAGCCTGCTCGAAGTCGTGGCGCAACTGCTCGTCGACGGTGAACTCGCGCGTGACACCGGTCTCGGTGTCCTGCAGGATCACGTCACCCACCGGGGGCAGCTCGACGTCGCGCGGATCGAGGATCTCGATGCCGAGCACCTCGTGGCGGCCCGCGATGGCGCGCAGCGGGCGCATCCAGTTGATGGGCCCGAGGAAGTCGCTGATGATCACGGCCATGCCGCGGCGCCGTTCGGGGCGCCGCAGCGCGTCGATCGCGGCGGCCAGATCGCCGCGCACACCGGTCGGCGCCTTCGGGGTGGTCGCGATGGCCCGCAGCAGCTCACGTTCGTGCATGCGGCCGCTCAGCGCGGGCACCCGGCGCATGGTGTCGCCGTTGGCGATCACCGCACCCAGCCGGTTGCCTCCGCCGCTGTTGAGGAACGCGATGGCCGCGGCGGCCGCCACGGCGAGGTCGCGCTTCTCACAGCCCGCGGTGCCGAAGTCGAGGCTCGCCGACATGTCGACCACCAGCCAGGTCTCCAGCTCGCGGTCGGCGATCATCTGCCGCACGTGCGGTGTCGTCGTGCGCGCCGTCACCGACCAGTCCATGCGGCGCACGTCGTCGCCCGGTTCGTACATCCGCGACTCGCCCGGTTCGGAACCCGGGCCGGGCAGCAGACCCAGGTGGTCGCCGTGCAGCACGCCGTCGAGCTTGCGCCGGACGGTCAGCTCGAGCTTGCGCAGCGCGGCCGAGAGCGCGGGGTCGCGGATCTCGCCGCGTTGCAGCGATGGCAGGTCGACCGTGCGGCCTGCTGTCGGCCTCACCGACCGCTGGCCGCGGCAGCTGCGGCGGGAACGGCGGGCGGAACCGAATGGCCTTGCTGCGGAAGCGCATTCACTTGCGGCAGCGCGACCGTTTGCAGGATGCGGTTGACCACGGTCTCCGAGGAGATCTCGTCGGCGAGCGCGTCGTAGGTGAGCACGAGGCGATGACGCAGCACGTCCGGGATGACCTCGACGACATCCTGCGGGATGACGTAGTCGCGGCCGCGCACCAGCGCGAGCGCGCGCGCCGCGGAGATGATGCCGAGCGAGGCGCGCGGGGACGCGCCGTAGGCGATCCACGCCTTGGCGTCGGGCATGCCGAACTTCTCGGGCTCACGCGTGGCCGTCACGATGCGCACGACGTAGTCCACCAGCGCGTGGTGCACGAAGGTGTTGGCCGCGACGTCCTGCAGGCGCAGCAGATCGCCCGTGGTGAGGATCTGCTTGGGCTCCGGCGGCTTGACGCCCATCCGGTAGATGATCTCGCGCTCTTCCTCGGGCGACGGGTAGTCGACGTTGAGCTTGAACAGGAAGCGGTCACGCTGGGCCTCGGGCAGCTGGTACACGCCCTCCTGCTCGATGGGGTTCTGGGTCGCCATCACCAGGAACGGGCTGGGCAGCGGGAACGTCTGGCCGCCGATCGAGATCTTGCGCTCGGCCATGATCTCCAACAGCGCGGACTGCACCTTGGCCGGCGCGCGGTTGATCTCGTCGGCGAGCAGGAAGTTGACCACGGCCGGGCCGAGCTCGATCTCGAACTCCTCCTTGCCCTGCCGGTAGATGCGTGTGCCGACGATGTCGGTGGGCACCAGGTCGGGCGTGAACTGGATGCGTGCGAACGTGCCGCCGACGACCTTCGCGAACGTCTCGACCGCGAGCGTCTTCGCGACGCCAGGCACACCTTCGAGCAGGACGTGGCCCTTGGCCAGCAGGCCGACGAGCATGCGCTCGACGAGTTGGTCCTGACCCACGATGATGCGCTTGACCTCGAAGATCGCGCGCTCCAGGGTGTGCACCTCGGCCTGCAGACCGCCGTTGTTCACGGGCTGCGGCGTAGCCTGCGCGGCGTGAGCGCCGGTCGGCCCGGGCGGAAAGCCCGACGCGGGGGTCGAACCGGGGTAGCCTCCGGCGCCCTGCGGCGGTCCACTCGGTGACGTCATCAACTTCCTCCACAGTGTCGTCTGCGTTGTCTACGTCCGCTGCCGCCGTCGCACGTGCGTCACAGCCACCAAGGCGCTCCGCAACCGGCTTCGGCGAACAGCTGGTCGTAACCGGGCACTCACCTGCCCGACGTCAACTATTCCAGGCACCTCGAGATCCGTCGACGCTGGCCATAACTGCTCAGCTTCCCCTCAGGATTCGATGATGCGGGCGGCGTACGGCTGCAGACCCGACATCCGCACCGGGCTCACGGTCACCTTGCCCGCGCTACCGGACGCCTCGAGCATCTTTCCGCCGCCCAGATACAGGGCCACGTGCTGACTGCCGCCGGGCCCCCAGAACAGCAGGTCGCCACGCTTGGCCTGGTTGACCGGCACCTTCCGGCCGGTGTTGTACTGGTCCCCCGAGTACTTGGGGATCAGCACGCCGACCCCGGCGAACGAGAACTGCGTGAAACCCGAGCAGTCGAAGCCCACGGTGTTCGCGCCGGAGTCGATACCGCGACTCGGGCCGTTCGGCTTGCCGCCGCCCCATGAATAGGGCACGCCCATCTGCGTGCCGCCGCGACGGATCACGTATTCGATGGCCTGCGGACCCCGCACGCGCCCCGGTGCCACGCCCGCCGCGGCCGGGGTGTCCTCGACCAGACCGAGACTCGCGAGGAACTTGCGACCGAGGCCCATCGTGACCTGGGTGGCCTGCGCGGTGGCCTCCAGCGACGCGTTGGCGATCGCCAGCGGGTCACCGGGCGCTCCCGCGCTGATCAGCTTGGGCAGCGTCGGATCCCACTGTCCGTCCTCGGGCGCGGCACCGGCGGGTGCCACGAGACCGACCGCGGCGAAGGCGACCGCGACGACAGCGATCAGGGCGCGTAAGACCAAGGAGCGCAAAGTAATCCCATCAGTATTCGATGAGCCGGGTGACGTACGGGGTCATACCGCTGGTACGCACCGGCGAGACTTTCACGTGCGAGCCGGTGTAAGGGGCCTCGAGCATCTGCCCGTTGCCCAGATACATCGCGACGTGCTGGCTTGCGTTCGGGCCGTAGAAGATCATGTCGCCGCGGCGCATCTGCGACGACGGGATCTTGCGGCCCGCGTTGTACTGGGAGCCCGAGTAGTGGTCGAGCTTGATGCCGACGCCGGCGAACATGTAGAGCATCAGACCCGAGCAGTCGAAGCCGACGGTGCCCGCACCCGAGTCGATGCCGCGGCTCGGGCCGGCCGCGTTGCCGCCGCCCCACGAGTACGGCACGCCGATCTGCGACATGCCGCGCCGGATCACGTACTCGACGGCCTCGCGACCGTAGACCCGCGGGATGGCACCGTTGGTGAAACCGGTGGGCGTGGGCAGGATTCCGAGCTTCTGCAGGAACGACCGGCCCATGTCCGCGGTCACCTGCGCCGAGGTCGACGCGATGCCGAGCACGGCGTTGATGATCGCGATGGGGTCACCGCTGACGAACGCGCTCGGGATCGCAGGCAGGGTCGGGTCCCACACGGCCCAGTTCTGCCCGGCCGGCGCCGGTCCGGACGGGGCCCGGTCCCAATTTCCGGCGGCGGCTTGGGGATTCGGCTGTGCACCAGGCACCGGCGCGGGCGCCGAATTCGGCACCGGCGCGGCGGCCGGTGCGGCGGCGGGAGCCGCATTGCCGGTCGCACTGACCTTGCGGACCGAGTCGAGTTCGGCCTGCGCGGCCGCCCGCTCGGCGGCCAGGCGTTCCAGCTCACCCTGTTGAGCACTGAACGTCTGCTGGGCCTGCTTGAGCGCGGCGACGGCGTTGTCCTGGCTGCTCTCGGCGTCGCGCGCGGCCTGATCGGCCTTCTCCTTGGCCAGGCGCGCCGCGGACTCCCGGTTCACCTGCTCGGTGCGGGCGCGTTGCAGCTTGGCCATGACCTGCTGCGAGCTCGCGATGAGCGCCTGACCGGTGGCGGTCGTGTTGACGATGTCGCCCGGATCGGTCGCCGTGAGATAGGACCGTGACGGCCCGTTCATGTAGGTCGCGGCCGCGAACGAGTCGAACCGCTTCTGCGCGGCCTCGATGGCCGCGTTTGCGTCGGCGACACCGCGTTGGCTGGCCTCCAGTTCGCGCTGCGCCGCGGCCGCGGCGTCACGCGCGGCCTGGACGTCGACGATCGCCTTGTTGACCGTCTCCTGCTGTGTCTGGATCGCCGCACCGAGTTCCTGCAGCTTCTGGTCGGCGTTTGCGACCTTCGCGACGAGCGTGGCGAGGTTGTCGGGAGCGGCCGGATCGGCGGCGGCGGGGCCACCGCCGTACAGCGCCGTTGCCAGAAGCATCCCGACGACGAGTGGGACGGCGCACACGCGACCGTGCACACGGGTCGCCAGAGCGCGGACGGTACGTCTCATTCGACAGGTCTCCTATGGCTCAGCCTCGGCCTACCGGCAGATTTGCCAGGTACCTTGCGCAGAAGTCACACGAAGCTCATCTACAACAATTGGCACCGAATGAACCGTACGTCACAACTGACGCTAAAGAAACTTTAGTCACAAATTACAAAATTGTAATTGAGAATATCGTGACCAATTGGTGATATTCGGAGTTATTCCGAACTAATGTTCGATTGACGTTGCGTCGCCTACAGATTGGCCGTCACGCTCACCCGAAGAGGCCAAAGCTTTGCTGCGAACCTGTAATACGCGCGTGAGCGCGGCCGCTGCCGCGACGCCGAGAACGAGCACGATCGTGAGCGTCATCCAGGGGAAATCGGGCTTCTGTATCTCGGCGAGGAAATTGTTCGCCGACAGCACGGGATCACCGGTCTTGGCGACATCCTGACCGGCCTCCAAGGTGACCCGGTCGAATGACGTGCTGTACGTGCCTGCGAATGACGGGCTCACCGCGAGCACGGTTGCCCCGGGGTTCTCCTGCCCCACCTCGGTCGCGATATCGCGCAGCGGCGTGTCGATGGCGGGGTTGCGCGGGATCGCGACGATCTTGAGGTCGATACCGGCCTCGCGCGCATCGGCGACCACCTGACGCAGGCCCTCGACGGCCTCGGGCGGCGCGCTCACGCCGTCCTCGCGCACATCCGCCTGCACGGCCGCCATGCACTGGGCGACCGCGTCCGGGACGGCCGGGTCGATTCCGGCGATGTCGCAGATCTCCACCGGGATGTAGGCCGGCAGGAACGGGATCACATGCGGTCCGGTCACACGGGCACGGTACGCCGTGATCGCGCGACATCGGGAACCGACACCGCATCGAAACGGTATCGGCGCGGACGCCCCCGGACCCGGTCGGGCCGAAAACCGACGCCCGACAGACGATCTCCGGCGAACGGCCCGCGGGGATGACAGGGCGGGTGCGAGAGGGGAAGACTGGACGTGACCTGGGCGTTATGCAGGACAAGCGTACTGTTAGGATCAGGTCGCCGCCGACACAGCCCGTCGCGGCGAGATCGAGCCGGGAGTTGATGTGAGCAGCGAAAACACAGGAAAGTCGTCCCTTAACTCGTTTGGTGCCCGCGACACACTGACAGTCGGGGACCAGAGCTACGAGATCTATCGCCTGAACGCGGTGCCCGGTACCGAAAAGCTTCCCTACAGCCTCAAGGTGCTCGCGGAGAACCTCCTGCGCACCGAGGACGGCGCGAACATCACCAAGGATCACATCGAGGCCATCGCCAACTGGGATCCCAACGCCGAGCCCAGCATCGAGATCCAGTTCACGCCCGCGCGCGTGATCATGCAGGACTTCACGGGCGTCCCCTGCATCGTCGACCTGGCCACCATGCGTGAGGCCGTCGCTGCGCTCGGCGGCGACCCGAACAAGGTGAACCCGCTCGCACCGGCCGAGCTGGTCATCGACCACTCCGTGATCCTCGACGTGTTCGGCAACGCGAGCGCCTTCGAGCGCAACGTCGAACTCGAATACGAGCGCAACGCCGAGCGGTACCAGTTCCTGCGCTGGGGCCAGGGCGCATTCGACGACTTCAAGGTCGTGCCCCCGGGCACCGGCATCGTTCACCAGGTGAACATCGAGTACCTGGCCCGCACCGTCATGGTCCGTGATGGCGTGGCCTACCCCGACACCTGCGTGGGCACCGACAGCCACACCACGATGGTCAACGGCCTCGGCGTTCTGGGCTGGGGCGTCGGCGGTATCGAGGCCGAGGCCGCCATGCTGGGCCAGCCGGTCTCGATGCTCATCCCCCGCGTCGTCGGCTTCAAGCTGAGCGGCGAGATCAAGCCGGGCGTGACCGCCACCGACGTCGTGCTGACCGTCACCGACATGCTGCGCAGGCACGGCGTGGTCGGCAAGTTCGTCGAGTTCTACGGCAAGGGCGTGGCCGAGGTCCCGCTGGCCAACCGCGCGACCCTGGGCAACATGAGCCCCGAATTCGGCTCCACCGCGGCGATTTTCCCGATCGACGAGGAGACCATCAACTACCTGCGGCTCACCGGCCGCACCGACGAGCAGCTCGCGCTGGTCGAGGCGTACGCCAAGGCCCAGGGCATGTGGCACGATCCCGAGCGCGAGCCCGTGTTCTCCGAGTACCTCGAGCTCGACCTGTCGACCGTGGTGCCGTCGATCTCGGGTCCCAAGCGCCCGCAGGACCGCATCGAGCTGACCGACGCCAAGAACGCGTTCCGCAAGGACATCCACAACTACGTCGAGCAGAACCACCCGACGCCGGAGACCAAGCTCGACGAGGCCGTCGAGGAGTCCTTCCCGGCCAGCGACCCGGTATCGCTGTCCTTCGCCGACGACGGTGCACCCGACATGCGCCCGTCGGCGGCCAACGGCGCCACGGGCCGGCCGACCAACCCGGTGCTGGTGCATTCCGAGGAGCGCGGCGACTTCGTGCTCGACCACGGCGCGGTCGTCGTCGCGGGCATCACGTCCTGCACCAACACGTCCAACCCGTCGGTCATGCTCGGCGCGGCGCTGCTGGCCAAGAAGGCCGTCGAGAAGGGCCTGACCACCAAGCCGTGGGTCAAGACCAACATGGCGCCCGGCTCGCAGGTGGTCACCGACTACTACAACAAGGCCGGCCTGTGGCCCTACCTGGAGAAGCTGGGCTACTACCTCGGCGGCTACGGGTGCACCACCTGCATCGGCAACACCGGCCCGCTGCCGGAGGAGATCAGCAAGGCCATCAACGACAACGACCTCGCGGTCACCGCGGTGCTCTCGGGCAACCGCAACTTCGAGGGCCGCATCTCCCCCGACGTGAAGATGAACTACCTGGCGTCCCCGCCGCTGGTGATCGCCTACGGCATCGCGGGCACCATGGACTTCGACTTCGAGTCCGATCCGCTCGGCCAGGACAGCGAGGGCAACGACGTCTTCCTGCGCGACATCTGGCCGTCGGCCGCCGAGATCGAGGAGACCATCGCGTCGTCGATCAACCGCGAGATGTTCACCGAGTCCTACGCCGATGTGTTCAAGGGCGACGACCGGTGGCGCTCGCTGCCGACGCCCGAGGGCGACACGTTCGAGTGGGATCCCGCCTCGACGTACGTGCGCAAGGCGCCGTACTTCGACGGCATGCCCGCCGAGCCGGAGCCGGTGTCCGATATCAAGGGTGCGAGGGTCCTTGCGCTGCTGGGTGATTCGGTGACCACCGACCACATCAGCCCGGCCGGCGCGATCAAGCCCGGTACGCCGGCTGCGCAGTACCTCGACGCCAACGGCGTCGAACGCAAGGACTACAACTCCCTGGGCTCGCGCCGCGGCAACCACGAGGTGATGATCCGCGGCACGTTCGCGAACATCCGTCTGCGCAACCAGCTGCTCGACGACGTCTCGGGTGGCTACACGCGCGACTTCACGCAACCCGGCGGGCCGCAGGCCTTCATCTACGACGCCTCGGAGAACTACAAGAAGGCCGGCATCCCGCTCGTCGTGCTCGGCGGCAAGGAGTACGGCTCCGGGTCGTCGCGCGACTGGGCCGCCAAGGGCACGGTGCTGCTGGGCGTCAAGGCCGTCATCACCGAGTCGTTCGAGCGCATCCACCGTTCGAACCTGATCGGCATGGGCGTGATCCCGCTGCAGTTCCCCGCGGGCGAGTCGGCCGCGAGCCTCAAGCTCGACGGCACCGAGACCTACGACATCGAGGGCATCGAAGAGCTGAACTCCGGCAAGACACCGAAGACCGTGCACGTCACGGCCACCAAGGAGGACGGCTCCAAGGTCGAGTTCGACGCCGTGGTGCGCATCGACACCCCCGGTGAGGCCGACTACTACCGCAACGGCGGCATCCTGCAGTACGTGCTGCGGAACATGCTGAAGTCGTCGAAGTAGCGCACCGGTAAGACGATCGGTGACACAGGTCGGTTGCGAGGAGTGAACACGTGCCCCGGGTGACCGACGACCATCTGGCCGCGCGGCGCCGTCAGATCCTTGACGGCGCCCGCCGGTGCTTCGCCAAGTACGGATACGAGAGCGCGACCGTGCGGCGGCTCGAAGAGACCATCGGGCTGTCGCGCGGCGCGATCTTCCATCACTTCAAGGACAAGGACACCTTGTTCTTCGAGCTGGCGCGCGAGGACGCCGAGCGCATGGCCGAGGTCGCCGCGCGCGAGGGCCTCATCCAGGTGATGCGCGACCTGCTCGCCGCACCCGAACAGTACGACTGGCTGGCCACACGGTTGGAGATCGCGCGAAAACTCCGCAACGATCCCGACTTTCACCGCGGCTGGGCCGAGCGTTCGGCCGAGCTCACCGCAGCCACCACCGAGCGTCTGAGACGCCAGAAGCAGGCCGGCCGGCTACGCGACGACGTGCCGAGTGCGGTGCTGCACATCTATCTGGACGTCGTGCTCGACGGCCTGGTGGCCCGCCTGGCCTCCGGCGAGGATTCCAAGAACCTCAGTGCCGTTCTCGACCTGGTCGAGGCGTCGGTCCGCCAGCAACCCAAACCGGCCCCGGCGGTCGGCACTGACCACCCGTTTTCCGACGAATCCTGATTTCTACCGAATTCGTCCACCCCCCAATTAATTTGGCTCAGGCCCGCTGCTTGCTCCGATGGTTGGGGCCGCCCCGGCTGCGCATCGTCGTGCCCGACTCACGCAACAGGCTGTGAATCGAACCATATGATCGGCCGGTCCTGGCGACGAGCGAACGGATGCTCGCCCCCTCCTCATAAGCGCGTCGCAGCTCGGTCAGCAGCTCATCTCGATTCGAATACGACGAATCCTTCATGACACCTCCCCGATTTCGATCTCCCGACGCATACCCAGAGTAAGAACCAGTCACACCCGCGCGGCGTGAATTGTTCAACGTCTCAGTATTTACGCGTCCGAAAATCCGGAGTGGCCCTGCGCTTTCCGATCAGGCGAGCTCGATCAGATCCCGGTATTCGTCCGACCAGAAATCCTCGGTGCCGTCGGGCAGCAACACGACCCGCTGCGGGTCGAGCGCCTCGGCGGCGCCGGGGTCGTGGGTCACGAGCACCACCGCACCCTCGTAGCTGCGCAGCGCGTCGAGCACCTGTTCGCGCGACGCCGGGTCGAGGTTGTTGGTCGGCTCGTCCAGCAACAGCACGTTCGCCGTCGACGCCACCAGGCCGGCCAACGCCAACCGGGTCTTCTCGCCGCCGGAGAGCGTGCCCGCGGGCTGGTCGAGTTGCGGTCCGGTGAACATGAACGCGCCGAGCAGCCCGCGCAGGTCCTGCTCACCGGTGTCCGGCGCGGCGTGCCGGATGTTCTCCCAGACGGTGGCCTGGTTGTCGAGGGTGTCGTGCTCCTGGGCGAAATAGCCGACCTTGAGACCGTGGCCCGGCTCCAGGTGGCCTGCGTCGGGCTTCTCGGTGCCGGCGATCAACCGCAGCAGCGTGGTCTTGCCCGCGCCGTTGAGGCCGAGCACCACCACGCGCGATCCGCGGTCGATCGCCAGATCGACGCCGGTGAACACCTCCAGCGACCCGTAGGTCTTGGTCAAGCCCTTGGCCACCAGCGGTGTCTTGCCACACGGCGCCGGGGTGGGGAACTTGATCCGGGCCACCTTGTCGGCCACCCGCTCTTCGTCCAGCGCCGCCATCATCCGATCGGCGCGGCGCAGCATGTTCTGTGCCGCAACGGCTTTCGTCGCTTTGGCGCCCATCTTGGCGGCCTGCGCACGCAGTGCACCGGCCTTCTTCTCGGCGTTGGCGCGTTCCCGGCGGCGGCGCTGCTCATCGGTGGCCCTGGCGTCCAGGTACTTCTGCCACCCCATGTTGTAGACATCGACCTCGCCACGCACCGCGTCGAGGAACCAGACCCGGTTGACCACCTCATCGAGCAGCTCGACGTTGTGACTGATCATCACCAGACCGCCGGTGTGGTTCTTGAGGAAGTCGCGCAGCCACCCGATCGAATCGGCGTCGAGGTGGTTGGTGGGCTCGTCGAGCAGCAGCGTAGTGGCCGACCCCGAACCGGTCTCCGAGGCCGCGAACAGGATGCGTGCAAGTTCCACCCGGCGCCGCTGACCACCCGACAGGGTGCGCAGCGGCTGGGTGAGGACCCGCTCGGGCAGACCCAGGCTGGCGCAGATCCGGCCGGCTTCGCTTTCCGCGGCGTATCCGCCGAGGGCCGCGAAACGCTCCTCGAGCTGACCGTAGCGGCGTACCGCCTTGTCGCGGGCCGCGTCGTCGGCGACCTCGGCCATCAGCGCCTGCTGCTTCTCCAGGTCGGCCAGCAGGGTGTCCAGGCCGCGCGCCGAGAGCACCCGGTCGCGGGCCAGCACCTCCAGGTCACCCTCTTTGGGGTCCTGCGGCAGGTATCCGATCTCACCCGTCCGGGCGACCGTGCCCGCGTACGGCTCGCCCTCCCCGGCGAGAATCCGCATCGTCGTGGTCTTCCCCGCGCCGTTGCGACCGACCAAGCCGATCCGGTCGCCGGGTTGCACACGCAACGCCGCCCCGTCGATGGACAGCAACGTGCGCGCGCCGGCGCGGACCTCCAGGTCCGTTGCGGTGATCACGCAGATACTCCTGAAAAGAATGAGGGCAGGGCCGAACCCGTACGGTGGGTGGCTGGTGAAAGGCTAGTTGCTGGTGCCGGGGTGAAGCCAATTGATTTGACGGCGCTCACACGTCGTCGGTGAACCGCGGCGCCCGCTTCTCCTTCCGGGCCGCCACCGCTTCCTCGAAATTGTGGGTCAACAACCGCACATAGAGCTGCCCCAGCCCCTCGGCCTGCATGTGTGACTCCAGCGATCCGGCGTCCAGCCCGCTCCACAGGGTGCGCTTGGTCAACTCGATGCCGGGCCGCGAGTACGCCGCCATGCGCGCGGCCATGTCGTAGCAGGTCGGCAGCAGGTCCTGGGCCGGGACCCGGCGCGAGACCAGGCCGATGCGTTCGGCCTCCTCGGCATCGACGTCCCGACCGGTCAGCATGATCTCGAATGCGCGCGAGGACCCGATGGCCCGCGGCAGCAGATAGCTCAACCCCAGCTCGCTGGCGGTGAGGCCGTTGTTGATGCCCGCGGCGCGGAAGTACGCGTCGACCGAGGCCACCCGGATGTCGGCGGCCAGCGCCAGGCACAGCCCGCCGCCGATGGCGGCGCCGTTGACGGCCGCGATGACCGGCTGGTGCAGCCGGCGCAGCGCCAGGATGACGTCGTCGAGCACCTCCATCGAGCGCAGCCCGAAGGCGGGACGGGTCAGGCCGCCCACATGCGGCACCGAGCCCGCCGACTTGTGATCGGCACCGGAGGAAAATCCGGCGCCGGCACCGGTGAGCACCACGACGCGGACGTCGTTGTCGTAGGTGATCGAGTCCAGTGCGGACTTCAACGGCACCATGACGTCGAACGCCATCGAGTTCATCCGCTCGGGGCGGTTCAGCGTCACCAGCGCGACCCCGGGCCGCGGATGGTCCACCAGGACGAAGCCGTCACCATCGGTCACGGCTTGCACCCTAGCGTGGGCTGATCAGCCCTGGTTCTCTTCCTGGGCGGCGATCGCGGCGTCGATGTCGAACTCCTTGACCTTCTGCACCAGGTCCTCCAGCGCGGCCGGCGGCAGCGCCCCGGCCTGGTTGAAGACCAGCTTGCCCTTCTTGAAGGCCATCAGCGTCGGGATGGACCGGATGTCGGCCGCGGCGGCGAGCTGCTGCTCGGCCTCGGTGTCCACCTTGGCGTAGACGACGTCGGGATGCTTCTCCGACGACGCCGCGAACGTCGGGGCGAAGGCCTTGCACGGGCCACACCAGGAGGCCCAGAAATCCACCAACACGATCTCGTTGTCGTTGATGGTGTCGTTGAACTCCGGTGCGGTGATGTCTCGGGTAGCCATGTGTTCCTCAACGTTTCTTGTGGACGGACTGTTCCTTTCCAGCGAGCGTAGGCGGCCGCCGCGGCCATTGCCGGAGTTCTCGGTCCACACGCCGGGCGGGCCAGTCCAGCGGGACCTGCGCCACCAGATCACTCAACCTGCGGGCCGCCGCTCCCGATCAACTCCAGCGCCCGCTCGCGGGCACGATCGGCGTTGGCAAGCAGGCCGCCTCGGTGCCGGGGCCACCAGAACAGCTCGGCGGCCAGCAGCACGAGGTACACGCGGGAGGCGATCACCTCGCGGGTGGAGCCGAACGTCGCATCCCACACCGCGGTCCCGATCGCGACGACGAGGACGAGCGGCACCACCCACCGGAAATGCCGGCCGGCCTGCGCAGACTCGTGCATGCCGTCGGCGTAGTCCACCACCGGACGCGCCAACCCTGTGTCGTCGATCCGCCCGCCACACCGGGTCACGCTCGCGACCCGCACCCGCTGCGTACCGGTCAGCGCCGACGCGCCCGGCCAGTATCTGACCATCCGCCGACCCAAGCCAGACGCCGTAGACCGCCGCGATGATGCCGAACACCGCCAGCCCGGCGAACCACAATCCGGAAATCCAGCCACGCCAGCAGGTCGAGGAAGATGCCTGCGCCCAGGCCGACCATGACGCCCCGGCTGAACGCACCGCCGCGCCACACTAAGGCGGGGACGGTGAGCATGGGCTCAGACTAGAAGGCTGGCCCCTGGCTGGGGAGCTGTTCGCGGCCGTTCCCGGAGCGGGGTTCCTACCTTTGGTTCGCCATCCAACTGCGATGCTGCATCGCGGCCTTGCGCGCGGCCTTGGCCAGCTTGGCGTCGGGCAAATGCCGACCGAGCGCGTCGAGCACTGCGCCGGTCTCGGCCCCGGGATGGCGCCACATGTCGTCGAGCATCCCGGTCAGCTCGTCCGCTTCCAGCGATCCGGTGAACAGCCGGCACATCTCGTCGGGCTCGTCGAGCGTGGCCGCGAGCACATCCACCAACACGCCGATGTTCACGAAACCCCCGACGGTCTTGTCATCGGCCAGGCCGTGGCTCATCAACCACAGCGCGGCATGTCCGGCGGCGGGGCTGTCCAGCAGCTCACGGGCCACCGGCTCGACGGTGTCGCGGTCGAACTGCTCCAGCGCCGTGAAACCGGTCAGCCGCGTCCGCGCGGAATCGGCGTCGGCCAGCGCCGCGCCGATCAACGCAACACGCTCGGCGGGTGAGCGCCCCGGCTGCCACGCCGCCCAGATTGCAGGATGCTGGTCGTCGGGCACCGAGTCGAGTGCGGCGATCACAGCGGCGCCGTCACCGGCCGCGAGATCAGACACCGTGTTCAAGCGATAGCCGGCATCGGGAGCAAGTTCGGCAATGACATGGCGGCCCAGCGCGGTCAGTTCGACCACCCCTGCGCCGGAATAGCTGTCTCCGAACTGAGTCGGTATATCGACCTTGCCGGTCCAGGTGAGGATGCCCGCGGCTTCCAGTGTGGCGAAGATGCAGCTGACGTCCTGCCGGGTGAGGGTGTCGACCAGGTCGGCCCAGCGCTCCTCGCCGCCGAATTGCGCGTCGACCACCTGCAGCGCCGCATCCACTATGTGGTCGAACTCAATCGCGGTGCCGTATCCCAGCAGCGAAACCAGCCAGTGCACGATGCCGTCGTCGAGGAGTTCGTGCAGTGCGTCGAGGATCGTCCGATAGCGGCTCCCGCGCAACGTTAGCGGTCCGTGCTCCACGACGATCTCTGCCAGTTCAACGGCCCGGTCGACCGGTGACCGACCGCCCCATTTCTGCACCGGAACCATGCGCCGCCGATGGACCCGCACAGCACCCACGGTCTTGGCCAGATCGAGCAGGAAGTTAAGACCTGGCAGGTGCTCGGTTGACCTCGTCTTGAAGGTGGTCTCACCGTGATCCGGGTCGAATTGATCACCGGTGTCGAGCAGTTCAACCAGCGCCCGACCGTCGGCCAGTTTGAGGTTGCCCTTCTGGGTCAGCGCCTTACCTGCGCCGAGGTACTCGCGCAGGGCCTCGATCTTGGCTGGCAGCAGCGCCGCCGTCGCGGCGGCCGCCAGTTCGTCCGGGGATGGCGAAACATGAACGAACGGCAATACGATCGGTTCGGGCTCGAAGAAACGGTCGGTCAAAGCCTTGCGCTGCTCGAACGACAACGCATTGTGCTCGTCCACGCGCGCCTGCACGGCCGCCATCAGTTCATCCTCGGTCTGTGCTTCACCCTGGCCGAGGCCGGAGAACAAGGACTTGGCCATGCCGAAATTGGCGGGATCGCCCATCGCCGTGCGCATCTGCGGGATCAAATCTTCTGCGTATGTCATCAACCGGGCGGCGCGACCGAATCCGCCCGCCAATCGTCCGGTCTCGGCGAGAAATTCTATGAAAGCACCGACCGCACGGCAGATGCCGTCGGACGCCTCCGGAGGCGCCGAGACTTTGCGCGGACACCAGCCGAGCAGGAACTCGGCGATATCACGATCGTCGTAGGCGTCGAGGACACCGGTGGAATATTGGTATCGCCAGTCCAGCAACATTCCGGCGTCGGCGACGACCTCATCGATGTCAATATTCCGGTGACCGGTCAGCCAGGATCGATACTGGTCGAGCAATTCGGCGGACAGAACAGAAAATTCGTCTTCGCTGTCGGGAACGAGCGGCATGGTTTACAGCTTGGCACGCCCACACGAGGATGGTGCGCTGCCCTACACCGTGAAACCGAGTGCGCGCAACTGCTCGCGCCCGTCGTCGGTGATCTTGTCCGGTCCCCACGGCGGGTTCCACACCCAGTTGATCCGCAGTTCGTCGACCAGACCGGCGCCCACCAGCGCGGTGCGCGACTGGTCCTCGATCACGTCGGTCAGCGGGCACGCGGCCGAGGTCAACGTCATGTCGATCAACGCGACCTTGCCGGATTCGCCCTGCTCGACGTTCATGCCGTACACCAGACCGAGATCGACGACGTTGATGCCGAGTTCGGGATCGACGACGTCGCGCATGGCCTCTTCGATGTCGAAGAGCAGCTCCTCGGAAGCAGGCTCGCTCATCGGTTGTCCTCCCTCTCACCGGCTTCCGCCAGCGTTGCGTGCGTTTCGTCCAAAGGCCGCGCTTCGGCCACGGCCGCCTTGAAAGCCATCCAGCCCAGCAACGCACACTTCACACGTGCCGGGTACTTCGCGACGCCGGCGAATGCGATGCCGTCACCGATCACGTCCTCGTCCCCCTCGACGGTGCCGCGCGACGACACCATCTCGGTGAAGGCGTCGACCGTCTTCAACGCATCGCCCACGCTCTGCCCGATCACCTGATCGGTCAGCACCGAGGTGGCAGCCTGGCTGATGGAACAGCCCTGGCCGTCGTACGAGACGTCCTCGACGCTCTCACCGTCGTCGCTGAGCGTGACACGCAGGGTCACCTCGTCGCCGCACGTGGGGTTGACGTGGTGCACCTCGGCACCGAACGGCTCCCGCAACCCGCGGTGATGCGGATGCTTGTAGTGGTCCAGGATCACTTCCTGGTACATCTGCTCAAGTCTCACGCAAAGAACTCCACAGCACGTTTCACGCCTGCCACCAGGCGGTCCACTTCGTCGAGGGTGTTGTACACCGCGAACGATGCCCGCGCGGTCGCCGCGATGCCGAACCGGCGGTGCAGCGGCCAGGCGCAGTGGTGCCCGACGCGTACCGCGACGCCGTCGTCGTCGAGGACCTGGCCCACGTCGTGCGCATGGACCCCGTCGACCACGAAACTCACGGGGGATCCGCGGTTCTCCATCGCGGTCGGCCCGATGATGCGCACGCCGGGTACGCCGGCGAGCCCTTCGAGGGCCGCCGCGACCAGTTCGGCCTCGTGCGCCTCGACGGCAGGCATGCCCAGAGCGGTCAGATACCTTGCCGCGGCAGCCAGTCCGACCACCTGCGAGGTCATCGGGGTGCCTGCCTCGAAACGCTGCGGCGCCGGCGCGAAGGTCGTCTTCTCCATCGTCACGGTCTCGATCATCGAACCGCCCGTGATGAACGGCGGCATCGCGTCGAGCAGGCCCCGCCTGCCGTAGAGCACGCCGATGCCGGTGGGGCCCAGCATCTTGTGCCCCGAGAACGCCGCGTAGTCGACGTCGAGCGCATGCAGGTCGACCGGCTGGTGCGGCGCCGACTGGCAGGCGTCCAGAACGGTCAGCGCACCCACCGCCTTGGCCCGCGACACCAGTTCGGCGACCGGCGCGACGGCACCCGTGACGTTCGAGTGATGGCTGAACGCAACGACTTTCACGCGTTCGTCGAGTTCGAGCGAGTCCAGGTCGATGCGCCCGGAGTCGGTGACGCCGTACCACTTGAGCGTCGCACCCGTACGCTCGGCGAGTTCCTGCCACGGAACCAGGTTGGCGTGGTGCTCGACCTCGGTGGTGACGATGACGTCACCGGGACCGACCGCCCGCTCGAAACGCTTGTCCCCCAGCACGTATGCCACCAGGTTGATGGCCTCGGTGGCGTTCTTGGTGAACACCAGCTCATCCGGGTCGGCACCCACGAAGGCCGCGATGTCGGCGCGTCCCTGCTCGTAGGCGTCGGTGGACTCCTCCATCAACTGGTGCGCGCCACGGTGCACGGCACCGTTGGAGGTCAGCAGGAACTCACGCTCGGCATCGAGCACCTGCAGCGGTTTCTGCGACGTCGCGCCGGAATCCAGATACGCCAGCTGATTTCCGCCGCGCATCACCCGGCTCAGGATCGGGAAGTCGGCCCTGATCGCCGTCACGTCGAGCGTCTTCGCGGCCGTCACCGTCAGGCCCCTGCGGCTGCTGCCTGCGTGAAGCGCACGTATCCGTTCTGTTCGAGCTCGTCGGCGAGTTCGGGCCCACCGGATTCCACGATGCGCCCGCCCACGAACACGTGGACGAACTGCGGCTGGATGTAGCGCAGGATGCGCGTGTAGTGCGTGATCAGCAGCACGCCGCCGTTGGTGGCCGCGGCGTAGCGGTTGACGCCCTCGCTGACCACACGCAGGGCGTCGACGTCCAGGCCTGAGTCGGTCTCATCGAGGATCGCGATCTTGGGCTTGAGCAACGACAGCTGCAGGATCTCGTGGCGCTTCTTCTCACCGCCGGAGAAGCCCTCGTTGACGCTGCGCTCACCGAACGCCGGGTCGATCTCGAGCTCGTCCATCGCGGCCTTGACCTCTTTGACCCAGTGCCGCAGCTTGGGGGCCTCGCCACGCACCGCGGTCGCGGCCGTGCGCAGGAAGTTCGACATCGACACCCCGGGAACCTCGACGGGGTACTGCATCGCCAGGAACAGCCCGGCGCGCGCCCGCTCGTCGATGCTCATCTCCAGCACGTCCTGCCCGTCGAGCGTGATCGAGCCCGACGTGACGGTGTACTTGGGATGGCCCGCGACCGCGTACGACAGCGTGGACTTGCCGGAGCCGTTGGGACCCATCAGGGCGTGGGTCTCCCCCGAGTTCACGGTGAGATCGACGCCCTTGAGGATCGGGATCTCCTCGGTCCCCTCGGTGGCGGCCACGCTGACGTGGAGGTCCTTGATTTCCAGGGTGCTCATCAGTGCTTGATTCCTTCGGTTAGCTCAAGTTCGTGTTCGATGGCCGCGGTGAGGCGGTCGCGGACGGCGGGCACGGCGATCTTCTGGATCAGTTCGCCGAAGAACCCGCGCACCACCAGACGGCGCGCCTGATCCTCGGGGATGCCGCGGGCCCGCAGGTAGAACAACTGCTCGTCGTCGAATCGGCCGGTGGCGCTTGCGTGTCCGGCGCCGACGATCTCACCGGTCTCGATCTCCAGGTTGGGCACCGAGTCGGCACGCGCCCCGTCGGTCAGCACCAGGTTGCGATTGACCTCGTAGGTGTCGGTGCCGGTGGCCTCGGCGCGGATCAGCACGTCGCCGACCCACACGGTGTGCGTGTCGGGCTTGTCCGATGCCGGATCACCCTGTAGCGCACCCTTGTACGTCACGTGTGAGCGGCAGTGTGGTTGGGCGTGGTCGACGAGCAACCGGGACTCAAAGTGCTGACCGTCGTCGGCGAAGTAGAGGCCGAGCAGTTCGGCGTCGCCGCCGGGTGCCGCGAACCGCACGCGTCCGGTGAGCCGGGCGACGTCGCCGCCGAGCGTGACCGCGAAGTGCCGCAGCACCGCGTCCTTGCCCAGCGTGGCGTGGTGCGTGCTGACGTGGACGGTGTCGTCGGCCCAGTCGGCGATCGACACCACCTTGAGCGTCGCGGCGTCGCCGACGACGAACTCGATGTTGTCGGCGTAGGTTCCGCTGCCCCGGTGGTCGATCACCACGACGGCCTCGCCGAGTTCCTCGACACGGACCTGCACGTGCCCGTAGGCCGTGTTGCCCTCGCCGGGACCGGTGATGGTGATCTCGACGGGCTCGTCCACCTGCACGTTGCGACCGACGGTGACCACCGTCGCGTTGCTGAACGACGAAAATGCCTGTGCGGCGACACGATCGGCGGGAACGCCGCCCTGGCCTAGGCGCTCGTCGCCGCGCTCGACGGTCTCGATCGTCACGCCGGGGCGCTCACTGACCTCGATCAGCGCGCTGCCGGTCGCCTTGCCGTCGGCGCCCGCGGTGCCGTTGTGCAGGCCGCGCAGCCGCCGCAGCGGCGTGAACCGCCAGATCTCGTCGCGACCGTGCGGGACCTCGAAGGCGTTGACGTCGAACGAGGTGAAGACCTCGCCCTTGTTCAGGTTGAGCACCGAGCCGCTCTTCGCGGAACCCTCGGACGCCTGTGTGAGTTGCGAAGCCATACTCAGCCGACCGCACCTTCCATCTGAAGCTCGATGAGCCGGTTGAGCTCGAGCGCGTATTCCATCGGCAGTTCCTTGGCGATCGGCTCGACGAAGCCGCGGACCACCATGGCCATGGCCTCGTCCTCGGTCAGCCCGCGGCTCATCAGGTAGAACAGCTGATCCTCGCTGACCTTGGACACCGTGGCCTCGTGGCCCATCGTCACGTCGTCCTCGCGGATGTCGACGTACGGGTAGGTGTCGGACCGGCTGATCGTGTCGACCAGCAGCGCATCGCATTTCACAGAGGAGCGCGACCCATGTGCTCCCTTGTTGACCTGGACCAGGCCGCGGTAGGACGCGCGTCCGCCGCCTCGCGCGACCGACTTCGAGACGATGTTGCTCGACGTGTTCGGCGCGAGGTGCAGCATCTTGGCACCGGTGTCCTGGTGCTGGCCCTCGCCGGCGAACGCCACCGAGAGCACCTCGCCCTTGGCGTGCTCACCGGTCATCCACACGGCCGGGTACTTCATGGTCACCTTGGAGCCGATGTTGCCGTCGATCCACTCCATGGTGGCGCCCGCCTCGGCGCGGGCACGCTTGGTGACCAGGTTGTAGACGTTGTTCGACCAGTTCTGGATGGTCGTGTAGCGGCAGCGGCCGCCGGCCTTGACGATGATCTCGACGACGGCCGAGTGCAGCGAGTCGCTCTTGTAGATGGGCGCGGTACATCCTTCGACGTAGTGCACGTAGGCACCCTCGTCGACGATGATCAGCGTGCGCTCGAACTGGCCCATGTTCTCGGTGTTGATCCGGAAGTAGGCCTGCAGCGGGATGTCGACGTGCACACCCGGCGGGACGTAGATGAACGAACCGCCCGACCACACCGCGGTGTTCAGCGCCGAGAACTTGTTGTCGCCGGCCGGGATCACGGTGCCGAAGTACTGCTTGAAGATCTCGGGATGCTCACGCAGCGCGGAGTCGGTGTCGAGGAAGATGACGCCCTGGGCCTCGAGGTCCTCGCGGATCTGGTGGTAGACCACCTCGGACTCGTACTGCGCGGCCACACCGGAGACCAGGCGCTGCTTCTCGGCTTCCGGGATGCCCAGCTTGTCGTAGGTGTTGCGGATGTCCTCGGGCAGTTCCTCCCACGAGGCCGCCTGCTTCTCGGTGGACCGCACGAAGTACTTGATGTTGTCGAAGTCGATGCCGTCGAGGTCCGATCCCCAGGTCGGCATGGGCTTCTTGTCGAAGGTGCGCAGCGCCTTCAACCGGATGTCGAGCATCCACTCGGGCTCGTTCTTCTTGGCCGAGATGTCGCGTACGACCGCCTCGTTGAGACCACGCTGCGCGCTGGCGCCGGCAACGTCGGAATCCGCCCAGCCGTAGCCGTACTTACCCAGGGACGCGATGGTCTCTTCCTGGGTCAGTGGTGCTGTCTCGGGGGTGGTCGTCATGTCGACGCTCCTTGATCGCTAGGGGTGGTCGTCCGGTCGCGGGCTGTGCTCCGGACGTCTTTCGGGTGGTCTGTGTGCTCGCCGGGCGGGTCGAGGTCCAGCGGGACGTGGGTGGTGCACGCGCAGTCACCGTTGACGATGGTGGCCAGGCGCTGCACGTGCGTGCCGAGGATCTCGGCGAACGCCTCGCGCTCCGTCTCGCACAGTTCCGGGAATTCCTCGGCCACGTGCGACACCGGACAGTGGTGCTGGCAGATCTGTACGCCACGGATCGGCCCGCTCACCGGTGCCGTGGTGGTCGCGTATCCCGCCTTGGTCATCGCGTCCGCCACACGCTCGGCAGTCTGTGCAACATCACCGGACCCCGCGGTTACTCCCGAGAGGATCGTGTCGATCCGGCGACGGGCGAACGTGCGCACCGCGTCTTTTCCGCCGATCTCCCGCAGTTGCCGGATCGCGGCGACGGCCAGATCGTCGTAACTGTGACCGAGCTTGGCCCGGCCCGCCGCGGTCAACCGGTACCGCTTGGCGGGGCGGCCCCGGCCGGTGTGCTGCCACGCCGCGGCGGCGCTGGCCTGCGCGTCGCCCGCCTCGATCAATGCGTCGAGGTGGCGGCGCACGCCCGCGGCGGAGATCCCGAGCCGCTCACCGATCTGGCCCGCGGTGATGGGGCCCTCCAGGAGCAGCTTGATGATGGCCCGCCGGGTCTGGCCGTCCGCTGTGGAAATCACGCCGGGAACCTCGTCGGCAGCAGGAACCGACGGACCGGTCGCGACCGGACTCGTGGCGCCTCCGCGTAATTTCACAACACCATTGTGACGGAATTCGTCCGGCGGTTCCACCAAGGGCACCCTTACGTGACATCGGCCACCGTCAGCTGGAGTGGATCGTGTTCTGCGCCGGTTACGCTGCTGTGATGGCCAGCCGCCTGTCGTCCTTCAGCTCGTCGATCGCCCGGTGGCACGGCGACGAACACGCGGTCGCCTCGCCCCTCGACGACGCCGAAATCCTGTCGATGCGCCGTACCCGGCTGTTCGGCGCGACGGGAACGGTGCTCATGGCCATCGGCGCGCTCGGCGCGGGCGCACGCCCCGTGGTGCAGGACCCGACGTTCGGGGTGCGCCTCCTGAACCTGCCGTCGCGGATCCAGACGGTGTCGCTCACGATGACCACGACCGGCGCGGTGATGATGGCGCTGGCCTGGCTCATGCTCGGGCGGTACACGCTGGGCAAGCGGCGCATGTCCCGCAGCCAGCTCGACCACACGCTGATGCTGTGGACCGTGCCGCTGTTGATCGCGCCGCCCATGTACAGCCGCGACGTGTACTCCTACCTGGCGCAGAGCGAGATCGCGGTGCTGGGCCTCGACCCGTACCGGGTGGGCCCCGCGACGGGCCTTGGCCTCGACCACGTGTTCACGCTGTCGGTGCCCAACCTGTGGCGCGAGACGCCCGCGCCGTACGGGCCGTTGTTCCTGTGGATCGGTCAGGGCATCTCGGCGCTGACCGGTGAGAACATCGTCGAGGCCGTGATGTGCCACCGGCTGGTGGTGCTGATCGGCGTCGGGCTGATCGTGTGGGCGACTCCTCGCCTGGCCCGCCGCTGCGGCGTCGCCGAGGTCAGCGCACTGTGGCTCGGACCGTGCAACCCGCTGCTGTTCATGCATCTGGTGGCAGGCATCCACAACGAGGCGCTCATGCTCGGGCTGATGCTCGCGGGCACCGAGTTCGCGCTGCGCGGCATCGACGCCGCCCAGCCGCTGCTGCCGCGCCCGCCGGCCTGGCCGAGCGGCCGCGCGCAGTGGCAGCGATGGCAGCCCATGGCGATGCTCGTCCTGGGCGCCGTGCTGATCGCGATGTCCTCACAGGTCAAACTTCCTTCGTTGCTCGCGCTGGGTTTCGTCGCGATGGCCCTGGCCTGGCGGTGGGGCGGCACGGTCAAGGCGTTCGTGATCTCGTGTACGTCGCTCGGCGCCATCTCGCTGGCGGTCATGGCCGTCATCGGGTGGGCCAGCGGCCTCGGCTTCGGCTGGCTGTTCACGCTCGGTACCGCCAACGTGGTGCGCAGCTGGATGTCGCCGCCCACGCTCATCGCGCTCGGCACCGGTCAGGTCGGGATCCTGCTCGGCCTCGGCGACCACACCACCGCGGTGCTGGGCCTGACCCGCGCCATCGGTGTGTTCATGATCTCGATCCTGGTCAGTTGGCTGCTGTTCGCGGTGCTGCGCGGACGTCTGCACCCGGTCGGCGGCCTCGGCGTCGCGCTCGGCGGCACCGTACTGCTGTTCCCCGTCGTGCAACCCTGGTACCTGCTGTGGGCGATCATCCCGCTGGCCGCATGGGCGACCCGGCCCGGTTTCCGCGGAGCCACCATCGCGATCACGCTGATCGTCGGGATCTTCGGCCCCACGGCCAACGGAGACCGGTTCACGTTGTTCCAGATCGTCATGGCAACCCTGGCGAGCGCGGTCACCGTGCTGCTGCTGATCGCCCTGACCTACCGGCGGCTGCCGTGGCGGCCCGCGCCAGAGCCGCCCGCCCGACCACCAGAGCAACCGGCCCCAGCCGACGACGCCTACGCTGAATCCCCGTGACACCGCGTTCCGGGCGTTCCGACGCCGTCAGCTCAACACGTTCTCCGGACGTTCCTGTACTACTGCGCGGGGTCACCAAGCGGTACGGGTCCACCACCGCGGTGTCCGAACTGGACCTTGAGGTCCAGCGCGCCGAGGTGCTGGCACTGCTGGGTCCCAACGGCGCGGGCAAGACCACCACGGTCGAGATGTGCGAGGGATTCGTGCGCGCCGACGCGGGCAGCATCCGGATCCTCGGGCTCGACCCGATCGCCGACAACGCCCGGCTGCGCGAACGCATCGGCGTCATGCTGCAGGGTGGCGGCGGATACCCGGCCGCGCGCGCAGGCGAGATGCTCGACCTGGTCGCCTCGTATGCGGCCGACCCGCTCGACCCGGCCTGGCTCATGGACACCCTCGGGCTCACCGACTCGGCGCGCACCACCTACCGCCGCCTTTCCGGCGGCCAGCAGCAGCGCCTCGCGCTCGCTTGCGCTGTGGTGGGGCGTCCAGAACTCGTGTTCCTCGACGAACCGACCGCCGGGATGGACGCGCACGCCCGGATCGTGGTGTGGGAGTTGATCGACGCGCTGCGCCGCGACGGCGTCACCGTGGTGCTGACGACGCATCAGCTCACCGAGGCCGAGGAACTCGCCGATCGCATCGTGATCATCGACCACGGCGTCGCGGTCGCCACCGGCACACCGGCCGAGCTCATGCGCAGCGGCGCCGAGAACCAGTTGCGGTTCAGCGCACCCCGCAAGCTCGACCTGTCGCTTCTGGTCGCCGCACTGCCCGAGGGCTACAACGCCGTCGAGGCCGCACCCGGTGAGTACCTGGTCGAGGGCCACATCGATCCGCAGGTGCTGGCGACGGTGACCGCGTGGTGTGCCCGCGTCAACGTGCTGGCCACCGACATGCGCGTCGAGCAGCGCAGCCTCGAAGACGTCTTCCTCGACCTGACCGGACGGGAGTTGCGATCGTGACGAGCCCAGCGGCCAACCGGTTCGCGCCAGGAACCTTCACCCCCGACCCGCGGCCCGCGACCGTGCAGAAGATGCTCGCCGCGCAGTTCGGCCTGGAGTTGCGCCTGCTGCTGCGCAACGGCGAACAACTGCTGCTGACGATGTTCATCCCGATCACCCTGCTGATCGGTCTCACGCTGCTGCCGCTGGGTTCGTTCGGCGACGACCGGGCCGGCGCGTTCACGCCTGCCATCATGGCGCTCGCGGTGATCTCCACCGCGTTCACCGGCCAGGCCATCGCGGTCGCGTTCGACCGCCGCTACGGCGCACTGAAACGCCTTGGCGCGACGGCACTTCCGGTCTGGGGCATCATCGCGGGCAAGTCACTGGCCGTGGTGGCCGTGGTGTTCCTGCAGGCGGTCCTCCTCGGCGCCATCGGCGTCGCGCTGGGCTGGCGTCCCCCGCTTGCGGGCCTGGCGCTGGGCGCGGTGATCATCGCGCTGGGCACCGCGGGCTTCGCGGCGATGGGCCTGTTGCTGGGTGGGACGCTGCGTTCGGAGATCGTGCTCGCGCTGGCCAACCTGCTGTGGTTCGTGTTCGCGGGCTTCGGCGCGCTGACACTGGAGACCGAGGCCGTGCCGTCGGCCCTGGCCTGGGTGGCCCGGCTGACGCCGTCGGGCGCGCTCACCGAGGCGCTGAGCCAGGCCATGACGCTGTCGGTGGACTGGTTCGGCATCGCGGTGCTCGCGGTGTGGGGCGGGGTGTCCGCGGTGTGCGCGCTGCGCTTGTTCCGGTTCACCTGAGCCCCTACTACAAGTTGTAGTTTGGCGTCATCTACGATCGGGCCGTGTCCGTCGGACGAATTTTCCTGCGGCTGGTCGATCTGTTGCCCCTGCCCAGCCTCCGGGTTCAGCGCCTCATCGCGTTCCTGGTGATCCTCACCCAGGGCGGTATCGCTGTCACCGGCGCCATCGTCCGCGTCACCGCGTCCGGCCTGGGCTGCCCCACCTGGCCCCAGTGTTTCCCGGGGAGTTTCACCCCGGTGCCGCACGCCGAGGTGGCCGTGGTGCACCAGGTGGTGGAGTTCGGCAACCGCATGATCACGTTCCTTGTGGTGCTCACGGCCGCGGCCGCCGTGCTCGCCGTGACGCGTGCCCGGCGCCGCCGCGAGGTCCTCGTCTATGCGTGGCTCATGCCGGCCTCGACCGTGGTGCAGGCGGTCATCGGCGGCATCACGGTGCTGACCGGCCTGCTGTGGTGGACGGTCGCCATCCATCTCATCGCCTCGATGGTCATGGTGTGGCTCGCGGTGCTGCTCTTCGTCAAGATCGGTCAACCCGATGACGGCATCACCCGCACCCGGGTGCCCGCGCCGCTGCGCCACCTCACGGTCCTGAGCGCGGTCGCACTCGCCGCGGTGCTGGTGACCGGCACGCTGGTCACCGGCGCAGGCCCGCACGCGGGAGACAAGAGCATCGACGCACCCGTTCCGCGTCTGCAGGTCGAGATCACCACGCTCGTGCACATGCACTCGTCGCTGCTGATCGCCTATCTCTCGCTGGTGATCGCCCTCGGCTTCGGGCTCGCGGCGACGGGTGCGGCCCGGCCGGTCATGGTGCGTCTGGGGGTGCTCGTCGCCCTGATCTGCGCGCAGGGACTCGTGGGTGTCGTGCAGTTCTACACGGGTGTCCCGGCCGCGCTGGTGGCCGTGCACGTCGCGGGCGCCGGTCTGTGCACCGCGGCCACCGCGGCACTGTGGGCCTCGATGCGGGAGCGCACACCGGCGGCTGTTCCCGCCCCTGTTGCCTGATCACAATCCGGACGCCGTTCGAGGCACATCGTGTGATCATTGTGAACGTTTCACAGCCGTGTTCTACGCTGACCGAATGGCACCCGGTCTGAGCGCGCACGCCCGCCGCGCGGCGATCGCAGCGCGCATCCACACCGACCGCGAGGTCGACTTCACGTCGCTCGCCGACGAATTCGGCGTTTCGGCCATGACGATCCGGCGCGACATCGAACGCCTGGAAGACCAGGGCATCGCGCGCCGGGTGCTGGGTGGCGCGATCGCGTTCGGCGGCAAGGCCACCGAACCCTCGTTCGCCGCGCGCGCGGCCGAGTCGGCCGACGAGAAATTGCACATCGCGCGCGCCGTCGCCGATCTGCTGACGCCGCAGGAGACCGTGATCCTCGACAGCGGAAGCACCGTGCTTGCGGTCGCGCGCGCGATCCGCGGCCGGGGGCTGGGCCTGACGATCATCACGCCGAGCCTGCTGGTGGCCGTCGAACTGGCGGACGAACCCGACACCACGATCCTGCTGACCGGCGGCAAGGTGCGCCCGGGCGAGTTGAGCCTCATCGGCGCCGAGGCCGAGGACTTCTACCTGCGCTACAACTGCGACACCTACGTGATGGGCATCGCCGGGGTCGACGGCAAGCGCGGCGCCTCGGAGTACCACCGTGAGGAAGGCAACGTGAAGCAGGCCGCGATGCGATCGGCCGACCGGATCATCGTGGCCGCCGACGCCACCAAGCTCGGACGTGTGCAGCTGACCAATGTCGCACCGGTGTCGAGCATCTCGGTGCTGGTGACAGACAGCACCCCCAACAACCCGACCGTCAAGGCGCTGGAGGCCGCGGGCGTACAGGTGGTGTGCGTCAACGCCAGGTCAGCGCCAGCGCGCTGACACCGGATCCCCCTCGGCGCACGGCCGCGTCACCTCGGCGCCGGCTTCCTCGGCGATCAGTGCGCCCGCCGCCCAGTCGTGCACCGCGAGATCGGCCTCGACGAACGCGTCCAGGCTGCCCTGCGCCACCAGGCACAGGTCCACCGCGGCCGCGCCGAACCGGCGCATGTCGGTGTACTCGCAGACCAGTGCACCCAGGTCCCGCAACTGGCGGCGGCGCAGGCCCGGATCGTAGGACAGGCCCGTGCCCACCAGTCGGGCCGTCGAAGCGATCAGTTGCAGCGGCAGCTGCGCCGACTGGGTGATCGAATCCAGTTGCGCGCCCTCCCCTCTGGCCGCGCTCCAGGTGCTGCCCAGGGCCGGCGCGCACACGGCCCCGGCAAGCCAGGTGCCGTCGGAGACCCGCCGCACCGCGACCGAGGTCGCGAAGTACGGAATGCGCCGCGTGTAGTTGGTGGTGCCGTCGAGCGGGTCGATGACCCACTGCAGCGGACCGGCTCCGGTGTGCTCGGCGATCTCCTCGCCGAGCATCGAGTCATCCGGGCGGGCCTCGCGCAGCACGGCCCGCACGGCCTCTTCGGCGGCACGGTCGACCGCGGTCACGACGTCGCCTGCCGCGCTCTTGGTCGCGACGGAGACCAGTTCACCGAGGTGACGCAGGCACACGTCGGCGCCGCGTTCGGCGGCCTTCACCGCCAGCCGTCGCAGCTCGGTGTCGGCCGGGTGGGTCACAGGGTCTTCCGGAAATCCTTGACGGCGTCCATCAATTCACTCACCCGGGACACGACCGCGCGGTTCTCGAAGACCCCGTCCTCCTTGAAGTACGTGCCCACCACCGCACCGTCGGCGATCGCGAGCTGCTCGGCCGCGTTGTGGGCGCGCACGCCGGTGTTGACGAACACCGGCACCTCGCCCGCGGCGTTCTTGACCACCTGCAGCGCCTGCCGGTCGGTCGAGGCGCCCGCGGTCAGCCCCGACACGCAGATGGCGTCGGGCTTGGTCGCGAACACCGTCGTCGCCGTGATGGACGCCAGATCGCGGTCGGCGAGGTAGACCGCGGACTCGGGCACGATGTTGAACAGCAGCTTGACGTGGTCACCGCCGATGCGGTGCCGGTGGCGCGCGACCGCGCCCACGTTCGTGTTCCACAGGCCGAAGTCGCTGGCGTAGACGCCCGTGAAGATCTCGCGCACCCACTGCGCGCCCGTGGCCACCGCGAGGTCGATCGACGCCCGCCCGTCCCACAGCACGTTCACGCCGTACGGCACCGAGATCTCGGGCAGCAACTCACCGATTATGCGGGCCATGGTGATGGCGGTGATCGGTTCGGTCTCGGTGAGGTACGGCAGGCTGAACTCGTTGGAGATCATGACGCCGTCGACGCCACCCTCCTGCAGCGCCGCCAGCTCGCTCTTCGCACGCTCGACCACGGCGCCGATGCCCGCGGCCGAGTCGAACCCCGGATCGCCCGGCAGTGCCGACAGGTGCAGCATCGCGATCACAGGCTTGCGCACAGCAAATACGTCATCGAGCCAACTGGTCATGGGGCGCCTCTCACTTCGGCAGACGGAAACGACGTGATGTTACTAAATCACAATCACGCTGAGGAACTTCGTGACTTCGCGTGATTGTCACACATATCTTGTGAGAATCTAACAGCATCGTTGTAGGGTGATCGCACCCGCACACCAGTGGGTCAGGAACCCGACAGGAAGGACGGCATGCCGGAGTTCACGATCGGTGTCGACATCGGCACCACGGGGACCAAGACCGTCCTCGTCGACGTCGACGCCGCGCGCATCGTGGCGCAGTCCACCGGCGAGACCACCCTGCACTCCGACGCCCCCGGACACGCCGAGGCCGATCCGTGGCAGTGGCTGGCCAACACCCACGCGGGCATCCGCGCCGTACTCGCCGAATCGGGCATCTCCCCCGACCAGGTCGGCGCCGTGGCCACCACCGGCATGGTCCCGGCCGTGGTCGCCGTGGACCGCGACGGCAACCCCGTGCGACGCGCGATTCTTCAGAACGACGCGCGCGCGACCCGCGAGATCGACACGCTCAAGGAGCGTATCGATGACGAAACCGTCCTGGCCGCAACCGGATCGGCGATCACACAGCAGTCCGTGGCGCCCACCGCACTGTGGTTGCGCGGCAACGAACCCGACTGCTGGCAGCGCACCGCGCGCCTGGTGGGTTCCTACGACTGGGTTCTCATGGCGCTCGGCGCCGCACCGCACGTCGAACTCAACTGGGCCATCGAATCCGGCCTCGGCATGCTCGACGGCGGCCGGTTCGACCCCATGTTCGCCGCCGCCGGCCTCTCGACCGATCTTGTGCCACAGGTGCTTTCGCCGGGACAGCAGGCCGGTGAGCTGAGTCCGGCCGCGGCCGAGGCCACGGGCCTGCTCGCCGGGCTGCCGCTGATCGTGGGCGGCGCCGACCACGTCCTGTCGGCGTATGCGGCAGGCGTCAACCGCCCCGGCGACTGTCTGGTCAAGCTGGGCGGCGCAGGCGACATCCTCGCCGCAAGCGAGCGTCCCGTCGTCGACGCGCGTCTGTACCTCGACGCGCATCCCGTGCCGGGCCGCTGGCTGCCCAACGGCTGCATGGCCACCAGCGGCAGCCTCATCCGATGGTTCCAGACGCTGTCAGGCGGCCACGACCTCGTCGCACTCGACGACGAGGCGCAGACCCGCTCGCCCGCCGAAGTTCTCTGTCTCCCCTACTTTCTCGGCGAGAAGAGCCCGCTGCACGATCCCGATCTGCGCGGCGCGTTCGTCGGCCTCGACCTGTCCCACACGCGCGCCGACATGTACCGCTCGGTGCTGGAGGCCATCGCGTTCGGGTTCCGGCACCACACCGAGGTGTTCGCCCACATGGGCGTCGGCCTCGAACGCGCCATGGTCACCAACGGCGGCAGCCGCTCGGTGCTGTGGAAGCAGATCCTCGCCGACGTTCTCGGCACGCCGCTGATCCCCGTGATCGGCCACCCGGGCGCCTCGCTCGGCGCGGCCGTCATCGCGGCGGTCGGGATCGGCCTGCTCGGCGACTGGGACAGCACACAGGCCTTCCAGACGCTGGGCGACCCCGTCGTCCCCGACCCGCGGCACGTCGACCGTTACGCCGAGGCCTACGCCGAATGGCGCACCCTCGGCGACGTTCTCACCCCCGTATCCCACCGCATGGCGCGAAAGGCCCGGTCATGAGCACCCCCGCGAACAGCACTCCCGACACCCCCAGCACCGTCGTCGTCACCGGCGCCGGATCCGGCATCGGCCGCGCGATCGCCACCACGCTCGCCGAACGCGGCCGGCGTGTGGTCGCCACCGACATCGACGTCGCCGCGGCCGACGAGACGGCCTCATCCCTGAGCGGCAGCGGCCACGAGTCGGCGCGTCTCGACGTCACCGATCCCGCGCAGGCGTCCGCACTGGCCGACGACGTCGCCGACCGCATCGGGCTGGGGGCCTGGGTCAGCAACGCGGGCATCTCCGCGATGGCGCACTTCGTCGACATCTCCGCCGAACAACTCGACCGCAGTCTCGACGTCAACCTCAAGGGCGTGTTCTTCTGTGGTCAGGCCGCGGCCCGCGCCATGATCCGCACCGGTGTGCGCGGCACGATCGTCAACACCGCATCGATGGCGGCAAAGCAGGGCCGGGTACCGTTCCTCGCGGACTATGTCGCGTCCAAGTTCGGCGTGCTGGGACTCACCCAGGCGATGGCCTTCGAACTTGCCGCACACGGCATCACGGTCAACAGTGTCTGCCCCGGTTTCGTGGCAACACCGATGCAGACACGAGAATTGGAGTGGGAGGCGAAACTCAGCGGCTCGACGCCCGACGGCGTACGCCAGTCCTGGATCGACGCGACGCCGCTGGGCCGCCTGCAAACTCCCGACGACGTCGCCCGCGCGGTGGCGTTCCTGGTCTCCGAAGATGCCCGCTTCATCACCGGAGAGGCGCTGTCGGTCAACGGCGGTGCCTACATGGACTGAGCCTGATCGCCCGTCACGCTCAACTGCCCATCCCCCACCAGAAAAGCGAGAACAGATGAAGATTCCACAACTGCGCCGGCGCCGCAGGCGGCCGGCGATCACCGCGATCACCGCGATGTCCGTGGCCGCCGGTCTGGTGCTGTCCGGTTGCGCCGGAACCGGTGGTCCCGCCAACGACGAAGCGACCTCGGGTGTGGGCGACGTGCCCACCGATACCTCGGCCACCGTCCGTGTGCTGATGGAGAACGTGCCCGACACCGACATCGTGCAGGGCCTCGTCGGGCAGTTCAACGAGAAGTACCCCGACATCAAGGTCGACATCGAGACCATGACGTTCGACCAGATGCGGGACCGGCTGGTGTCGTCGTTCCAGGCCGCGCAACCGGCGTACGACCTCATCGTGGTGGACAACCCGTGGATGGACGATTTCGCCGACGCGGGCTTTTTGCAGCCGCTCGACGAGCGCATCGCCGCGACCACCGACTTCCGGCCCGACGACTTCTTCCCGTCGCTGACCGACATCACCGACGTCGACGGCACCACCTACGGCGTGCCGTTCTACAACTACGCGCTGGGCTACATCTACAACAAGGACGACCTGGCCGCCGCGGGCGCGTCGGTGCCCACCGACCTCGACGCGCTGGTGCGCACCTCGCAGCAGCTCAAGACCGCCGACCGCGCCGGCATCGCGATGCAACCGCAGCGTGGTTACAAGATCTTCGAGGAATGGGCCAACTGGCTGTTCGCCGCGGGCGGGTCCATCTACGACAAGGACGGCAACCCGACGCTCGACACCGAACAGGCCGCCCGCGCACTCGACGCCTACATCGAGACCTACCGCACCGCCGCGCCGGCCAACAGCCTGGCGTGGGGCTTCGACGAGGCGTTCCGCTCGGTCTCCAGCGGCAAGGCCGCGTCGATGGTCGGCTACAACTGGAACCTGCCCGCACTCAACGACCCCGCCGGGGCGTCCGGCGAGCGCGCGGGCCAGTTCGCGCTGGCGCCGATCCCGGGCGGCAAGTCGGCGCTCGGCCTGTGGAGCTGGGCCATCCCGGCCAACTCGGCGGCCTCGGACGCCGCGTGGGCGTTCATCTCGTGGATCACCTCGCCCGAGATCGACGCCGAGCGGGTCGCCAAGGGTGGTGCGGTGGTCCGCGAGAGCTCGCTGACCAACGAGAAGGTGCTCAAAGACGGGTACGGCGAGGACTACTACCGCGTGGTCGGTGAGATCCTCAGCGACGCAGCCCCGCTCACGCAGGGCAAGGGCGGCGAGGAGATGATCCAGGCGGTGGGCACCGAGCTCAACGACGCCGCCGCCGGTAACAAGAGCGTCGCCGACGCGCTGCGTGACGCCCAGGCCGCGGTGGAGCGGATCCAGAAGTGACCTGGGGGAATCCGGCGGCCACGTCGAGAAAAGGCCGCAGATGAAGTTCAAGTACGGCATGCTCATGCCGCTGCTGGCCCTGTTCGCCGTGGCCGTCGGATTCCCGCTGTGCTACGCGGCCTACCTGTCCGTCACCGACTACAAGCTCACCGACCGTGAACCCCCCGATTTCGTCGGAACCGCGAATTTCGCGACCGCGCTGACCAATCCGGCGTTCTGGGAGGCCTTCGCGACGACCGCGACCTACGTCGTGATCGCGGTGTGCGGTGAGCTGGTCATCGGTTTCGCCCTCGCGCTCGCGCTGCACCAGCAGCGCTGGGCCAAGGACCTGTCGCGCGCGATCGTGCTGGCGCCGATGTTCATCACCCCCATCGCCGTGGGCCTGATCTTCCGGTTCCTGCTCAACGACCAGATCGGCGCCGTGCCCGCACTGCTGCACGCCGTAGGCGCCGACCACGACTTCTTCGGTTCCGGACGGGCGCTGCTGACACTGGCGTTCATCGACATCTGGCAGTGGACGCCGTTCATGGTGCTGCTGATCCTCGCCGGGCTGGAATCGATGCCCAAGCAACCCATGGAGGCCGCGCGCGTGGACGGCGCGGGGCCGGTGTACCGGTTGCGCCGCGTGCTGATCCCGATGCTGGCCCCCGTGCTGACGGTGGCCGTGCTGCTGCGCGGACTCGACGCGCTGCGAGTCTTCGAGTACGTCTACGCGACCACGCGTGGCGGCCCGGGCACCGAAACCCAGACCCTGCAGTACTACATGTATCTCGAAGGCATCCAGTTCTTCCGGCTGGCGCAGGCCAGCGCCATGGCGTTCATCGTGCTCGTGCTGGTGCTCGCGGTGATCGTGGTGGCGTTCCGGACCATGGAGCGCACGCGAGAGAGGACCCCGTCCCGATGAGCCGGCCGCGCTGGTTGGAGACGCTTCGCATCACGGTGCTCACCGTCGCGTTCCTCTTCGTGCTGTTCCCGATCCTGTGGGTCACGCTCGCGAGCTTCAAATCGCCCGCGCAGATGAGCGAACCGTTCCTGTTCGTGTTCCGCCCGACGCTCGACAACTGGCAGGCCGTGCTGGATTCGGGCATCTTCGCCGCGGCCGGCCGCAGCGCGCTGGTCGGCGTCGTCACGGTGAGCATCAGCCTGATCGTCGGCAGCATGGGCGCCTACGTGATCGCGAAATACCGTGCCGGCGGCTCACTCACGCGCTTCGGCATGCTGGCCGCGCAGGTGGTGCCGCCCGCGGTCATGGTGTTCCCGTTCCTCACCATGGCGCACGCGCTGCGGCTGACCGACACGCTGGCGCCGGTGATCTTCGCGCACCTGTCGTTCGTATTACCGCTCGTCACATGGTTTCTCATCGGGTTCTTCGAGGCCGTGCCGCCCTCGCTGGAGGAGCAGGCCCGCGTGGACGGGTTCACCCGCTGGCAGGCGTTCCGGATGGTGGTGCTGCCACAGGTGTATCCGGGCATCGGCGCCGCGGGCATCTTCGGGTTCACGCTGTCGTGGAACGACCTGTTCTACGGCCTGATCCTGGCACCGGGAAACGCCGCGATCCTGCCCGTGGCGATCGCGAACTTCAACACGTTCCGCGGCGTCCAGATCGGGACCATGAGCGCGGCCATCATGATCGCCATCATCCCCGTCGTGATCGCGAGCTTCTTCATCCAGCGACGCCTGGTCCAGGGGATCAGCGGCGGCGCGGTCAAGTACTAGACAAGCGAGGTTGGAAGACAATGGCATCGGTGACCTTCTCCAAGGTCGAGAAGTCCTATGGCGCAGTCACGGTGGTCAAGGACCTCGACCTGGAACTCGCCGACGGCAGCCTGACCGTGCTGGTCGGGCCGTCGGGCTGCGGCAAGACCACCTCGCTGCGGATGCTCGCGGGCCTGGAACCGGTGACCTCGGGCACCATCCACATCGGCGACCGCGACGTGACCAGGCTCGAACCGCGCGACCGCGACATCGCGATGGTGTTCCAGAACTATGCGCTGTACCCACATCTCACGGTGCGGGAGAACATCGCGTTTCCGCTGCGCGCCACCAAGACTCCCCGCGCCGAGGCGCTCAAGCGGGCCGACGACATCGCCGCGTCGCTCGGTCTGGGTGCGCTGGTGTCACGCAAACCCAAGGACCTATCCGGCGGTCAGCAGCAGCGCGTCGCGATCGGCCGCGCGATCATCCGCGAACCCGCGGTGTTCCTGTTCGACGAGCCCCTGAGCAACCTCGACGCCAAGCTGCGCGTGGAGACGCGCACCGAATTGCTGCGCCTGCAGCGCAGACTCGGCATCACGTCGCTGTACGTCACGCACGACCAGGAAGAGGCGATGACGCTGTCCGACCGCATCGTGGTGATGCGCGACGGCCAGATCGCACAGGCCGGACCGCCCGAGGAGGTCTATCGCCGGCCCGCCGACACGTTCGTCGCGACGTTCGTCGGCAGCCCCAAGATGAACCTCGTCGACGGCGCGGTCAGCGGCGGTGAACTGCGCACCGAATCCGGTTTGCGGATCCGCGTCGGCGGGCCCGATGCCGCAGCGGTGACCGTCGGCGTGCGGCCCGACGATTTGACCCTGCGGCCCGTCCAGACCACCGCCACAACCGCTTCGGCCGCGCCCACCGTCGAACTCGTCGAACTGCTCGGTCCCCGCGCGATCGTCACGGTGCGTTCCGGCGAACTCCGGCTCACCAGCGTGGTGGACGCCCCGTCGCTGTCCGAGATCCCCACGGGCACAGCGGTCGAACTGTCCGCACGCGACGTGCACCGCTTCGATATCGCGACCGGCACCCGCCTGCCCGACTAGATCCGGCTGCGCTCAGGTGCTGCGGTGTGACAGCGGCCCGAGCCCGAAACGTTGCAGCGCGCGCTCGACACCGAGTGCGAACTCACGCTCTGCACCGGCCCGCGCATCGGCGGCGAGCTGGCGGAAACCCAGCGACGGTTCGACGAGTTCCAGCTCGAGCAGGCGCGGATCGTCCCTGCCGCCGATCACATCGACCCGCGCGTACAGCAGGTCCTCGGGTTCGATGTCGAACAACCGCGTCACCGCCCACACCGCGAGTCTGCCGACGCGCCACACCTGCTCGTCGGGATCGGCAGGCCACAGCGTCTCCTCGGCGTAGGTGCCCGACGGGTCGAAGGCGGGCGACTGACCGGGCGGCGGCAGCAGCGGGCCCTTGGTGAACGCGTGCGACTCCTCGCCGCCGAGGAACACCAGCGCGGTCTCGCCATCGGCGATCCGGGGATCGTAGGGCTGCACCAGCACCGCCTTGCCCTGCCCCTGCAGCGCTACGGCGTGCGCGAGCGCCCCGACACGGTCGGAGAACCGCAACGCCCCGGCCGACCCGGCGCCCACGGCCGGTTTCACCACGATCTCGCCGTCGAGCCTGCCGCCCGGCCCCGCCGGGATCTGCACCTCTTCACCGACCGCGAAGAACGCCGTCGGCACCACCGGCACACCGAGGCGCGCGAGATCGCCGAGATAGCGCTTGTCGGTGTTCCACTCGACGATCTCAGGGGCGTTGAGCAGATTGCGCACCGAACGGGTCCACGACAGGAACTCCGGCAGGCGCTCGGTGTAGTCCCACGTGGCCCGCAGGATCACCACATCCGCGTCCAGGGTCTCCGGGTCGTCCCACGACAGCCACCGGGCATGCAGACCGCGATGACGCAGCGCGGCCACGAGCCCGTCGTCGTCGCCGTCGCCTTCTGGCAAAGCCGGGCAGGACGCGAGGACGACGCGGGGATGGAACACATCCGGACGGGCGAGCTTCACGAGTGGATGATAGGTGGCGTGCATGCCATCGAAGTCGCCGAGACCGGCGGACCCGAAGTCCTCAACTACGTCGAACGCCCCGAGCCCTCCCCCGGGCCCGGCGAGGTTCTGATCAAAGCCGACGCGATCGGCGTCAATTTCATCGACACCTACTTCCGGTCAGGGCTGTATCCCCGGGAGTTGCCGTTCGTCGTCGGAACCGAGGTGTGCGGCACGGTGGCCGCCATCGGCAACGACGTCGCGGCCCTGAAGGTCGGTGACCGTGTGGTGACGGCCAACGCCGTGGGCGCCTACGCCGACTACTGCGTCGCCCCTGCCGATTTCGTCGCCTACGTTCCCGACGGCGTCGCGCCCGAGGCGGTCGCCTCGGCGCTGCTCAAGGGTATGACCGCGCACTACCTGCTGAAGTCCACCTACCCGGTGCAGCCGTCGGACACCGTCCTGGTGCACGCCGGCGCGGGCGGCGTCGGGCTCATCCTCACGCAGTGGGCGACGAGCTTGGGGACCCGTGTGATCACCACGGCCTCGACACCCGAGAAGGCCGAACTGTCGCGTCAGGCGGGCGCGGTCGAGGTGCTGGACTACCCGGACCCCGACGATCCGCAGCCGTTCGCGTCGCGGGTCCGTGAGCTCACGGGCGGTGCGGGTGTGGCCGCGGTGTACGACGGCGTGGGCGCGACGACGTTCGACGCGAGCCTGGCGAGCCTCGCGGTGCGCGGCACTCTCGCGCTGTTCGGCGCGTCGAGCGGCCCGGTGCCGCCGTTCGACCCGCAGCGGCTCAACGCCGCGGGGTCGGTGTTCCTGACGCGGCCCACGCTGGCGCACCACACCCGCACGGCCGACGAGTTCTCGTGGCGCGCGGGTGAGTTGATCAACGCGATCGCCGACGGCTCCATCAAGATCACCGTGGGTGGCACGTACCCGTTGGCCGAGGCCTCGCGCGCGCACACCGATCTGCAGGGCCGCAAGACCGTCGGTTCGATCGTCCTGATCCCGTGAGTGGCGGGGGCGGCGGCCCGGTGTCGCCGCCCCACCGGCTACAGCAGCCGCTCTACAGCAGGGTGGGGAGCGCCAGCGCCGAGTCGATGGCCAGCGCGCAGAACACCACGGCCAGGTAGTTGTTGGACTGCAGGAACAGCCGCAGCGGCTTGACCGGCTCGCCGCGTTTCACACCGGAGTACAACTGGTGGGCCATCACCAGGAACCAGGCACCTGCCAGCAGCGCCACCGCGCCGTACAGCCATCCGGTGGCCAGCGCGAGCACCAGCGTGGTGAGCACGGTCAGCCACGTGTAGATGAGGATCTGCCGGGTCACCTGGCGCTCGGTGGCGACCGCGGGCAGCATCGGCACACCGGCGGCCTTGTAGTCGTCCTTGTAGCGCATCGCCAGGGCCCACGTGTGCGGTGGCGTCCAGAAGAAGATGATGAGGAACATCACCAGCGCCGGCCACTGGATGGTGCCCGTGACCGCCGACCAGCCGATCATCACCGGCATGCAGCCCGCGGCACCGCCCCACACCACGTTCTGCGAGGTGCGGCGCTTGAGCAGCATGGTGTAGACGAAGACGTAGAACGCGATCGTGGCGACCGCGAGAAGCCCGGACAGCAGGTTGGTGGACAACCACAGCCAGCAGAACGACGTCACCGTCAGCACCAGGCCGAAGATCAACGCGTGCCGCGTGGGCACCGTCGCCCTGGCCAGCGGCCTGCGCGCGGTGCGCTTCATCACCTTGTCGATGTCGGCATCGGCGACGCAGTTCAGCGTGTTGGCGCCTGCCGCGGCCAGCATGCCGCCGACCAGGGTGTTCAGGATCAGCAGCGGGTCAACGGTGCCCCGGTCCGCCAACAACATGGCCGGGATGGTCGTGACGAGCAACAGCTCGATGACCCGCGGCTTCGTCAGCGCCAAATAGGCCAGGAAAGTGGTCCGGATTCGGCGTGGCGTCCAGCTGATGAGCCGGCGCTCGCGAATGCTCACGCAAATAACTCCTCAGGTGGCGTCACGTGGCTTCTACTACGGACGATGGTAGACGGCCGCCGCGCAAGCTCCGAATCGCAGGGTCGGTTGGCGCTCGGCCCGGCGTCGGCGCGGCGAAATCCGGGTAGACGAATCCCCAGTATTCGCCGATGGCCGACATGCATCGGATGGGCCGGACCACACTAGGGTGTTTGGTGAAGAAGCAAGTGCAAGTTCGATCACGAAGATGAATTAGGAGTGAGTCGTGACCACGGCCGAAGAGATCACCGCTCTCACCCAGCCCAACCACCCCGACGATTGGACCGATCTCGACACGCTCAGCGTCGACACGGCACGGGTGCTCGCGGCTGACGCGGTACAGAAGGTCGGCAACGGCCACCCGGGTACGGCGATGAGCCTCGCGCCGCTCGCGTACACGCTGTTCCAGCGGCAGATGCGCCATGACCCCAGCGACACGCACTGGCTGGGTCGCGACCGCTTCATCCTGTCCTGCGGGCATTCGAGCCTGACGCTGTACATCCAGCTCTACCTCGGTGGCTTCGGTCTGGAGCTCTCCGACATCGAATCGCTGCGCACGTGGGGTTCCAAGACCCCGGGCCACCCCGAGTTCCGCCACACCAAGGGCGTCGAGATCACCACCGGGCCGCTCGGCCAGGGTCTGGCCTCGGCCGTCGGCATGGCGATGGCCGCCCGCTACGAGCGCGGCCTGTTCGATCCCGACGCCGCACCCGGCACCAGCCCGTTCGACCACCACATCTACGTCGTCGCCTCCGACGGCGACATGGAGGAGGGCGTCACCAGCGAGGCGTCGTCGCTGGCCGGAACGCAGCAGCTGGGCAACCTGATCGTCATCTGGGACGACAACAAGATCTCCATCGAGCACAACACCGACATCGCCTTCAGCGAGGACGTGGTCGCGCGCTACCGAGCCTACGGCTGGCACGTGCAGGAAGTGCAGGGCGGCGAGAACGTCGTCGGCATCGAGCAGGCGCTCGAAGAGGCCCGCAAGGTCACCGACAAGCCGTCGTTCATCGCGCTGCGGACCATCATCGGCTACCCCGCGCCCAACAAGATGAACACCGGCGGCGTGCACGGCTCGGCACTCGGCGCCGACGAGGTCGCCGCCACCAAGAAGATCCTCGGCTTCGATCCGGAGAAGAACTTCGAGGTGCGCGACGAGGTGATCGCGCACACCCGCGAGCTCGTCGCCCGCGGCAAGAAGGCCCACGACGAGTGGCAGGTGTCCTTCGACGAGTGGGCCCAGCGTGAGCCCGAGCGCAAGGAGCTGCTCGACCGCCTGCTGGCAGGCAAGCTGCCCGAGGGCTGGGACGCCGATCTGCCGCACTGGGACCTCGACGCCAAGCCCGTCGCGACCCGCGCGGCCTCGGGTGCCGTGCTCTCCGCGGTCGGGCCGAAGCTGCCCGAGCTGTGGGGCGGTTCGGCCGACCTCGCGGGCAGCAACAACACCACGATCAAGGGCGCCAACTCGTTCGGTCCCCCGTCGATCTCCACCGAGGACTGGAACGCCACCTGGTACGGGCGCACGCTGCACTTCGGTGTGCGTGAGCACGCGATGGGCGCGATCCTGTCCGGCATCGTGCTGCACGGCCCGACGCGCGCCTACGGCGGAACCTTCCTGCAGTTCTCGGATTACATGCGGCCCGCGGTGCGTTTGGCCTCATTGATGGACATCGACCCGATCTACGTGTGGACGCACGATTCGATCGGTCTCGGTGAGGACGGCCCGACCCACCAGCCGATCGAGCATCTCGCGGCACTGCGCGCGATCCCGAACCTGTCGGTGGTGCGCCCGGGTGACCCCAACGAGACCGCCTACGCGTGGAAGAGCGTGCTGGAGCGCGGCTCCAGCAGCGGCCCGGTCGGCATGATCCTGACGCGCCAGCCGATCCCGGTGCTCGAAGGCACCGACCCCGAGGGTGTGGCCCGCGGCGGATACGTGCTGGGCGGCACGCCCGAGAAGAACCCGGATGTCGTGATCATCGGCACCGGTTCGGAGCTGCAGCTCGCGGTGGGAGCGCAGAAGATCCTGGCGGACAAGGGAATCACCGCCAGCGTGGTGTCGATGCCGTGCGTCGAGTGGTTCGAGTCGCAGCCCGAGGAATACCGCGACTCGGTGCTCCCGCCCGCGGTGTCGGCGCGTGTGGCGGTCGAGGCCGCCGTGGCGCAGAGTTGGTACAAGCTGGTCGGCGACACCGGCGAGATCGTCTCGATCGAGCACTACGGCGAGTCGGCCGACGACAAGACGTTGTTCCGCGAGTTCGGTTTCACCCCGGAAGCGGTGGCCGCTGCGGCGGAGCGATCGCTCGAGAACTGATCGGGCACCGAACAACTAGCAGAAGAGGCAAATCATGGCTCAGAACCCGAATCTCGCGGCGCTGAGTGCCGCGGGCGTATCCGTGTGGCTCGACGACCTCTCGCGTGACCGGTTGCAGACCGGCAACCTCACCGAACTGATCAACACCCGCAGCGTTGTCGGTGTCACCACCAACCCGTCGATCTTCCAGGCCGCACTGTCCAAGGGCACCGCGTACGACGCCCAGGTCAACGAGTTGGCCGCGCGTGGCGCCGACGTCGACGCCACCATCCGCACGGTCACCACCGACGACGTGCGCAACGCGTGCGATCTGCTGGCCAAGGAGTACGAGGCCTCCGACGGTGTGGACGGCCGGGTGTCCATCGAGGTGGATCCGCGCCTGGCGCACGACACCGACAAGACGATCCTGCAGGCGATCGAACTGTGGAAGATCGTCGACCGGCCCAACCTGCTGATCAAGATCCCCGCGACCATGGCGGGCCTGCCCGCCATCAGCGCCGTGATCGCCGAGGGCATCTCGGTCAACGTGACGCTGATCTTCTCGGTCGAGCGGCACCGCCTGGTGATGGACGCCTACCTCGAAGGCCTGGAGAAGGCCAAGGAAGCCGGCCACGATCTGTCCAAGATCCATTCCGTCGCTTCGTTCTTCGTCTCCCGCGTGGACACCGAGATCGACGCGCGACTGGAGAAGATCGGCAGCGACGAGGCACTGGCGCTGCGCGGCAAGGCCGGCGTCGCCAACGCCCGCCTGGCCTACGCGGCCTACGAAGAGGTGTTCGGCAGCGACCGGTTCGCAAAGCTGAAGGCCGACGGCGCCCGCGTGCAGCGTCCGCTGTGGGCCTCGACCGGCGTGAAGAACCCCGAGTACTCCGACACGCTGTACGTCACCGAACTCGTGGCTCCCAACACGGTCAACACCATGCCGGAGAAGACCCTCGAAGCCGTGGCCGACCACGGCGAGATCACCGGCAACACGATCGCCGGTACGGCCGCGTCGTCGCAGGAGACCTTCGACAAGCTCGCCGCGATCGGCATCGACCTGCCCGACGTGTTCCGTGTCCTCGAAGACGAGGGCGTGGAGAAGTTCGAGAAGTCGTGGCAGGAATTGCTCGACGCGACCCAGGGCCAACTCGACGCCGCGAAGAAATGACAGCGGTCAACGACCGGCCGGACACCACCTGGCACAACCCCCTTCGCGACAAACGCGACAAACGCATGCCCCGCATCGCGGGGCCATGCGGGGTGGTGATCTTCGGTGTCACAGGCGACCTCGCGCGCAAGAAGCTGATGCCGGCCATCTACGACCTCGCCAACCGGGGTCTGCTGCCGGCATCCTTCGCGCTCGTCGGCTTCGCCCGGCGTGACTGGGAGGACGAGGACTTCGGTCAGGTCGTCTACGACGCCGTGCGCCAGCACGCCAGAACTCCGTTCCGCCAGGAGGTCTGGGACCGCCTGGCCGAGGGCATCCGGTTCGTTCAGGGCACGTTCGACGACGACACCGCGTTCACGCGTCTGGCCGAGACCCTCGACAAGCTCGACATCGAGCGCGGCACGGGCGGCAATCACGCGTTCTACCTGTCGATTCCGCCGAACGCCTTCCCGGTGGTGTGCGAGCAGTTGCGCAAATCGGGCCTGGCCAAGCCGCGCGACGGCCGGTGGAGCCGTGTGGTCATCGAGAAGCCGTTCGGCCACGACCTCGGCAGCGCACGCGAGCTCAACTCGGTGGTCAACAGCGTGTTCCCGGAGGAGTCGGTGTTCCGCATCGACCACTACCTGGGCAAGGAGACCGTCCAGAACATCCTGGCGCTGCGCTTCGCCAACGCGCTCTACGAGCCGATCTGGAACAACAACTACGTCGACCACGTGCAGATCACCATGGCCGAGGACATCGGCCTCGGGGGCCGGGCCGGCTACTACGACGGCATCGGCGCCGCGCGCGACGTGATCCAGAACCACCTGCTGCAGTTGCTGGCGCTCACCGCACTGGAGGAGCCAGTCAGCTTCAGCCCGCACGAGTTGCAGACCGAGAAGATCAAGATCCTCTCGGCGGTGAAACTCGCCGAGCCGCTCGATGAGACCACGGCGCGGGGCCAGTACGCCGCGGGCTGGCAGGGCGGCGAGAAGGTCGTCGGCCTGCTCGACGAGGAGGGCTTCGCCAAGGACTCGACCACCGAGACCTACGCGGCCATCACCCTCGAGGTCAACACCAGGCGCTGGGCGGGCGTGCCGTTCTATCTGCGCACCGGAAAACGCCTGGGCCGCAGGGTCACCGAGATCGCGCTGGTGTTCAAGCGGGCTCCGCACCTGCCGTTCGACGCGACCATGACCGAGGAACTCGGCCAGAACGCGCTGGTGATCCGCGTGCAGCCCGACGAGGGCATCACGCTGCGCTTCGGCTCGAAGGTCCCCGGCAGTGCCATGGAGGTCCGTGACGTCAACATGGACTTCTCGTACGGTTCGGCGTTCGCCGAGGATTCCCCCGAGGCCTACGAGCGCCTGATCCTCGACGTGCTGCTCGGCGAACCGTCGTTGTTCCCGGTGAACGAAGAAGTCGAATTGTCCTGGGAGATCCTGGATCCGGTGCTCGAATACTGGGCACAGCACGGCAAGCCCGAACCGTACGAGTCCGGAACGTGGGGGCCGCCGTCCGCCGACGCGATGCTGCGGCGCACGGGCCGGGAATGGAGACGTCCGTGACGAAGCGAGGGCTCAGATGATCGTCGACCTGCCCGACACCAGCACCAACGACGTCAACAAGAAGATCACCGGACTGCGCGAAGAGGGCGGCGCCCTGACGCTCAGCCGCGTGCTGACGCTGGTGATCGCCCCGCACACCGAGGATCTGGTCGAGGATTCGATCGAGGCGGCCAACTTCGCGAGCCGTGAGCATCCCTGCCGCGTGATCGTGGTGGTCCCCGGCGACCGAGACGCCGCCGCGCCGCGCCTCGACGCGCAGTTGCGCGTGGGACACGACGCCGGCGCCGGTGAGGTCGTGGTGCTGCGCCTGTCCGGTGAACTCGCCGACCACTCGGCGAGTGTGGTACTGCCGTTCCTGCTGCCCGACACCCCTGTGGTGGCGTGGTGGCCGGCCGTGGCGCCCGCGGTCCCCTCGGAGGATCCGTTGGGTAAGTTGGCCATTCGCCGCATCACCGACGCCACCAACGGCACCGATCCGCTGGCGTGCATCAAGAGCCGGCTCAAGGCCTACAGCCCCGGGGACACCGACCTGGCGTGGAGTCGCGTCACCTACTGGCGTGCGCTGCTGGCGGCCGCCGTCGACCAGGAGCCCTTCGAGCCGGTCTCCTCGGCCGTGGTGTCCGGGCTCAAGGACGAACCGGCACTGGACATCCTGGCCGGCTGGCTGGCCAGCCGGATCGACGGGCCGGTGACGCGCGCGGTCGGTGAGCTCAAGGTCGAACTGAACCGGCCCAGCGAGACCGTGATGCTGTCGCGGCCGCAGGACGGGATCACCGCGACGCTGAGCCGGACCGGCAAGCCGGCCGCGCTGGTACCGCTGGCCCGACGCGAGGCCAAGGAGTGCCTCGCCGAGGACCTCCGCCGCCTCGACGCCGACGAGATCTACCGCGAAGCCCTGCAAGGAATCGACAAGGTGCAATACGTATGAGCGACACCGTCATCGAACGTCACGCGGACACTGCGGCGCTGGTCGCCGCGGCCGGCGACCGGTTGGTGGATGCCATCTCGTCCGCGATCGGCGAGCGTGGTCAGGCCACGATCGTCCTGACCGGCGGCGGCACCGGCATCGGCCTGCTCAAGCGGGTCCGTGAGCGCAGCGGCGAGATCGACTGGTCGAAGGTGCACATCTACTGGGGCGACGAACGATTCGTGCCGCAGGACGACGACGAGCGCAACGACAAGCAGGCCCGTGAGGCCCTGCTGGACCACATCGGCATCCCGCCGGTGAACGTGCACGCGATGGCCGCGAGCGACGGTGAGTTCGGTGACGATCTCGAGGCCGCCGCGGCCGGATATGCGCAGTTGCTCTCCGCCAACTTCGACTCCTCGGTGCCCGGGTTCGATGTGCATCTGCTCGGCATGGGCGGCGAGGGGCACGTCAACTCGTTGTTCCCCGACACCGATGCGGTCCGCGAGACCGAGCGCCTCGTCGTCGGCGTCTCCGACTCCCCCAAGCCGCCGCCGCGGCGAATCACGTTGACGTTGCCCGCGGTTCAGAACTCGCGCGAGGTGTGGCTCGTGGTGTCGGGCGAGGCCAAGGCCGACGCCGTGGCCGCGGCGGTCGGCGGTGCCGATCCCGTGGACATCCCGGCCGCGGGCGCCGTGGGCCGTGAGCGCACGGTGTGGCTGGTCGATGAGGCCGCCGCCGCCAAGTTGTAGAACGCCACGCAAATGCGCCGTATTCGGCGCTCCCGTTGCCCATACTGGGGGGTATGGCAGACAAAGGGGACGGTCGCGGCCGCCCGGTTTCCGGTCGGATCAAGACCCTCACCCAGGCTGCGCTGAACGCCGACATGACCGTCGAGCAGGTGGAGACCCTGCTCGACGAACTGAGCAGCACCCTGGTCGACCTCAACAAGACCACCGGTGGGCTCGACGACACGCTCGCTCGGTTCAACGACACCATCACGCGGATCGACGAACTCGCTCCCCGGTTGATCGGCGTGGTCGAGCGGTTGGAGGGCATCGTGTCACGCGTCGAGGCGATGGTGGGCATCGGTGAGGCCGTGATGTCGCCCATCGCGATGACCGAGAACGCGGTGCGCGGTGTCGTGGGCCAGGTGCGCAAACGCACCGGGCTGTGACGCTATCCGCTGTTGCGCAGCGCGGTGGCCAGCCCGCTCATGGTGAGCAGGATGCCCCGCTGCACCAACTCGTCGGTCTCACCGGAGCGGTAGCGCCGCAACAGTTCGACCTGCAGGTGGTTCAGCGGCTCCAGGTACGGGAACCGGTTGAACACCGAACGTGCCAGCGCCGCGTTGTCAGCCAGCAGATCGTCCTGCCCCGTGATCAACCGGTGCATGCGGATCGTGCGGTCGTGTTCGGCGACGATCTTGTCGAACACACGCGCACGCAGGTCGGCGTCCTCGACCAGTTCGGAGTAGCGCGCCGCCAGCCCCATGTCCGCCTTGGCCAGCACCTGCGCCATGTTCGACAGCACTGTGCGGAAGAACGGCCACCGCGCGTACAGGTCCTGCAGCACCCGCAGGCGAGCACCGTCCGGGTCGGTGCCGATCCAGTTCTCGAACGCCGAGCCCGTCCCGTACCAGCCGGGCAGCATGACCCGCGACTGGCTCCACGCCAGCACCCACGGGATCGCGCGCAGGTCCGCGATGGACGTCGTCGGCTTGCGTGAGGTGGGACGGCTGCCGATGTTGAGCGCACCGATCTCGCTGACCGGCGTCGAGGTCTTGAAATATTCGACGAAACCCGGTGTCTCGTGCACCAATTCGGAGTACGCCCGTTGTGCCAGCGCGGCCAGTTCGTCGAGGACCTGGTAGGCCGGTTCGGCCTCCTCCCCCAGGCCCTCCACGTCGAGCAGGCTGGCTTCCAGCGTCGCCGCCAGCAGCGTCTCAAGGTTGCGGTGCGCGATCCGCGGCTCGGCGTACTTGGCCGCGATCACCTCGCCCTGCTCGGTGATCCGCAGCGAGCCCTTCACCGCGCCCGGTGGCTGCGCCAGGATGGCGTCGTAGCTGGGGCCGCCGCCGCGACCCACGGTGCCGCCGCGTCCGTGGAAGAGCCGCAACCGGATTCCGGTCTTGCGGGCCGATTCCACGAGGTCGAGTTCGGCGCGGTACAGCGCCCAGTTCGCCGCGAGATAGCCGCCGTCCTTGTTGGAATCGGAGTACCCGAGCATGACCTCCTGGTGACCGTCGCGGGCATCGACCATCGTGCGGTACTCCGGCAGGTCAAGCGCCGCCTCCAGGATCGACGAGCCGCGCTGCAGGTCGTCGATGGTCTCGAACAGCGGGACGACACCCACCGGGGCGTAGGGTGTCGATCCCGAGATGTCCAGCAGCCCGGCCTCTTTGAGCAGCACGGCGGCCTCGAGCATGTCGGACACCGACTGGCACATCGAGATGATGTAGTTGGGCACCGCCTGCGGGCCGAACACCTTGACCGCGCGGGCCGCGGCCACGACGATGCCGAGTTCCTTCTGCGCCAGTTCGGACAGTTCGGCACCCTCGCGGATCAGTGGGCGACGTGTGGCGATCTCGGCGGCCAGCAGCTCGACGCGCTGCGGTTCGGACAGCGACGTGTAGTCGGGATGCACCCCGGCCCACGCCAGCAGCTCGGCGACCACTTCCTCGTGCACGTCGGAGTTCTGTCGCATGTCGAGCCCGGACAAGTGGAATCCGAAGACCCGCACGGCTTCTCGCAACCGCCCGAGCCGGTCGTCGGCCAGCACGCGGCTGCCGTTGGCACGCAGCGACCCGTCGACGGCGTCGAGGTCGGCGAGGAACTCCGCGGGCGTCTGGTACCGCGGCAGGCCCAGGTCGAGTTCGTGCTCGGGTTGCTCGTCGAGGATCTCACGCGCGGTCGAGGTGAGGCGCGCGTGGATCACCCGCAGCGCGCGCCGGTACGGTTCGTCGGCGCGGGCCGGTTCGTGGCAGGCGTCGGCGAGCGCGGCGAGCGCCGGCGTCACCTTCACCAGGCGCGCGGACATCGACAGTTCCTGCTCGAGCGCGGTGATCTGTTCGAAGTAGTGCGCCAGCGCGACGTAGGCCGCACGGCCGGTCGCATGCCGCACCACTTCCGGTGTGACATTGGGGTTTCCGTCACGGTCGCCGCCGATCCACGAGCCGGGACGCAGGATCGGCTCTTCGAGCAGCTTCGCGTCGGGCCACCGCTTGCGCAGCGCATCGCGCACCTCGGCGTTGACCTGCGGGATGACGTCGAAAAACGCGGCCTCGTAATAGCGCAGGCCCGTCTCGATCTCGTCGGAGATCTTCAGGCGCGACAGCCGGATCAACGCTGTCTGCCACAGGGTCAGGATGTGGCGGCGCAGTTCGGTCTCGATGTCGCGGTTGTCGTCGGTGCGCGTGTGCCCGTGCAGGCGCAGGCGCATCAGCTCGGTGATGCGGTGTTGCGTGTCGAACACCGTGCGCCTTCGTGTCTCGGTCGGGTGCGCGGTGATCACGGGTGACACCAACGCACCTGTCAGCGTGTCGGCCACCTTGTCGACGTCGAGGTCGGCGGCGTCGAGCTTGCGGTACGTCGCAGCAAGGCTGCTGTCCTGGGGCGGTTTCCCGGCCGCCACGTGCACGGCCCGGCGGCGCTCACGGTGGATGTCCTCTGCGACGTTGGCCAGCAACGCGAAATGCGTGAACGCCCGGATCACCGGGATCGCCTGGTGCGCGTCGACACCGCTGAACATGTCCGCCAACTCGGACCGGTCGATCTCCGAGCGGCGCACCCGGAACGACTCCACCCGGGCCCGCTCGACCAGGTCGAACACCTCTTCGCCGTTCTGCTCACGCACGGTGTCACCCAGGATCGCGCCGAGCAGGCGGATGTCCTCACGCATCGGCTCGGAGGCCTCCCGGCCGATGTGGGTCCGTTGGACCGATCCGAACGGTTCGAGTGCGGTGTCATTCGAGTCGGCCATGAGACAAGTATCGGTGCCGCCACGACGCGCCGCAGACCGGGCCTCCCCCTCCCGCGCATACCGGCGATCGACCAGCCGGATCGGGCACGAGCCGCCTCTGCTCACATGAGCAAAAAATTGCGCGGATGTTGACGGCCTCACAAATTCATTCATAACGTGAGGTGCGTCATCCGCGGCCCAGACCACTGACATGCCGCAAGCAAGGAGGAAAAGTGAGCTTCGCAAAAGCCCTATCAGGAATCGCTCTCGGGGCTGCCATGGCACTGTCTTTCACCGGTTGCTCCGTGCCAGGTGACGATGCGGCCCAGAACGCGCCTGTGGTGGACGGCGCCCTGAAGATCGGCTTCAGCCAGGCCACCCAGCAGAGCCCGTTCTATGTCGCGCTCACCGATGCGGCCAAGGCCGAGGCACAGGCACAGGGCGACGAACTGTTCTACGCCGACGCCAACGGCGACATCACCAAGCAGAACAACGACGTCCAGGATCTGATCACGCGCGGCATCAACGTGCTCGTGATCAACCCGGTCGACCCGAAGGGAGTCACCCCCTCGCTCGCCGCGGCCGAGGCAGCGGGCATCAAGGTCGTCACCGTCGACCGCCCCGTCGAATCCGGCGCGGCGTCCTTCGTGGGCCGCGACAACAAGGCGATGGGCGAACTCGTCGGCAAAGCCGCCGTCGACACGCTCGGGCCCGACGGCGGCAAGATCATCGAGATCCAGGGCGACGCGGGCGGTGCGGTGGCCCGCGACCGCCGCGACGGATTCCAGGCGGCGGTGTCGGGCCGGCCCAACATCACCATCGTGGAAGGCCCGTACTGCGACTACATCAGGTCCAAGGCCGTCACCGCCATGCAGGACCTGTTGCAGGCCCATCCGGATCTCAAGGGCGTCTACGCCCAGAACGACGACATGGCGCTCGGCGCCATGCAGGTGCTGGCCGAGAACAACCGCACCGACGTCAAGGTTTTCGGCGTGGACGGCCTCATGGAGGCCGTGCGGGCCATCGCCGACGGTGACCAGTACGTCGCCACGGCCCTCAACGACCCCGATGCCGAAGGCCGTTTGGCCATCCAGACCGCGGCCAAGGTCGCCCGCGGCGAGTCTGTTCCCGAATTCGTCGATGCCGGAACGGGTCTGGTCGACAAGTCCAACGCATCCGCTCTGGTCGGTCAGTCGACTTTCGCCGCCGAGTAGCCGCTGAACAACCGCCGATCACAGCACTTTCCGAGACCACACGAGGAGACAACGTCAATGACAACCGAGGCCCCCACCCCGACCACCGTGGTGGCGCCACCTGCCCTGCCCGCGAGTATGACCGCGGCCGTCATGTACGCGCCGGGGGACATCCGCGTCGAGCAGGCGCCGGTGCCGCGTCCCGGGCCAGGTGAGGTGCTGCTCAAGGTGGCGGCCTGCGGCGTCTGCGGGTCCGACATCCCGCGGATGCTGCGCAACGGCGGTTACGTGATGCCCATCATCTGCGGGCACGAGTTCTCCGGATGGGTCGTCGAACTCGGGGACGGCGTCGAGGGATTCGACATCGGCGAACTCGTGTCCGTGCCCCCGCTCATCCCGTGCCGCCGCTGCGACTTCTGCGCCAAGGGCGAGTTCGGGCTCTGCGAGAACTACGACTACTTCGGCAGCCGATCCGACGGCGCATACGCCCAGTACGTCGTCAGCCCGGTCGGCAACCTCCTGAAACTGCCTGCCGGTATCGACCCCCGCGCCGCAGCCATGCTCGATCCCGCGGCGATCGCGCTGCACGGCTTGTGGAAGACCGGTCTGCGCGCCGGACACCGCGTGCTGGTGATCGGCGCCGGGCCGATCGGGCTCTTCGCGATCCAGTGGGCCAAACTGCACGGCGCTGACCAGGTCGTGGCCGTCGACCTCAGCGAGGAGAAAGCAGCCATGGCCCGCCAAGCCGGCGCGACCGACGCGGTGCAGGATGCCGAGGACGCGCGCGCCATCGGCGGACGCGGCTTCGACATCGTGCTCGAATCGGCCGGTGTTCCCGCGACCGCGGACATGGCCGCCAACCTCACCGGCCCACACGGACACGCGGTCTTCGTGGGCATCCCGCACGCGCCGGTGACCTTGGAGAAGGACACCTTCAACAAGTTCATGCGCTTGGAGACCAGTCTGCACGGCTCGTGGAACTCCTTCTCGGCGCCGTTCCCGGGCGACGAGTGGCGCACCGCGGCGCGCATGATGGCAGCAGGAAAGCTCAAGTGGGAGTTCATGATCACCCATGAGCTGGGCCTGTCCGAACTGCCGCGGATGATGCAGCAACTCGGTGACCGCTCGATCTTCTCGTCCAAGGTTCTGTTCGTACCCAACGAGGTCTGACGCATGGGCATCCTCTTGACCATCGACCTCGGCACCGAAGGTGCCCGCGTGGGCGCCTTCACCGAGGACGGCACCGCACTGGGCTCGACCCACCGGCCCTACCTGACGCACCATCCGAGACCGGGCTGGGCAGAGCAGGATCCGCGGGATTGGTGGGCCGCGATCACGGCGGCGACGCGTGAACTGCTGTCGGGTGAACTGTGCCGGGCGGCAGGCCGGGTCATCGCCGTGGCCGCGTCCACCACGGCGTCCACGGTCGCGGTGGTCGACGCGGCGGGCACACCGCTGCGCCCCGCCATCCTGTGGATGGATGCCCGTGGTGCCGCCGAATCCGAGCAGACGGCGCGGCTCTGCCTGCAACACCCGATCCTGGAGTGGTCCGGCGGTTCGGATGCCGCGGAATGGCTTCTGCCCAAGGCGATGTGGCTCAAGAAGCACGACCCGGATGCGTACCGGTCTGCGGCACGCATCGTCGAGGCCGTCGACTACCTGACGTTCCGGCTGACAGGTCGATGGGTCGGCTCGCAGATGAACGCGGTGTGCAAGTACAACTACGACACCCTCGCGGGCCGGTTCCCGGCCGAACTCTATGCCGCGCTGGGGATGGACGACCTCATCGACAAGCTTCCCGACGAGATCGTGCCGGTGGGCGGTGTCGCGGGCCCCCTGGCCGACAGCGCGGCCGCCGACCTGGGTATCGACGGCAGGCCCGTGGTCGCGGTGGGCGGGATCGACGCGCACGTATCGCTTCTGGCCTGCGGCGGCAACGTGGACGGCCTGGTGTCGCTCGTGTCCGGTACCTCGTCGGCCATCGTCACCGAGGTCGACCGGCCGACCACGTCGAACGAGGTGTGGGGCCCGTATCCCGAGGCGCTGAATCCGGGCAAGTGGCTGGTGGAAGGCGGCCAGGTCACCAGTGGTTCGGTACTCAAATGGACGGGTGAGTCCATCATGGGGGTCCCGCGCGACGAACTGGCGGGGCTGATCGACCAGGCTGCCGCTGTCGATCCCGCGTCCCACGGCCTGCGTGCGCTCGACTACTTCATGGGAAACCGGACACCGCACCGTGAGGCCCGGCTGCGCGGCGCGGTCATCGGACTGACGCTCGGTACCACGAAGGCCGAACTGTACCGGGCGATGGTCGAGGCCGTGGCGTGCGGCACCCGCAGTGTCATCGACTCGTTCGAGCGATCCGGCGTGCCGTGTTCACGCCTGGTCTTCTCCGGAGGCATCGAACGAAACACGTTGTGGCAGCAGGTGACGATCGATGTGCTGGGCCGCCCGGCCGAGCTGGTCATCGGGGAGAACCTCACGCTGCGGGCGTGCGCGGTGATCGCCGCGACCGGGGCCGGCATCGTCCCGAGCCTGACGGCCGGTTCCCGTCTGTTCGCCCCGCGAGTGCGGATGCTCGAACCCGATCCGAAACGAAGTCTCCTCTATGAGCAGACCTTCGACGACTACCAGCGGCTCACCGCGGCGTTGCGGCCGATCATGTGCGACACCGTCGACGGCGGATCCGATGCGGCCGCGGGTGCGCGTGCGTCATTCCGGGTGGTCCGGTGATGCTCACGGACAAGAGTCACACCGACCTGCTGATCTACGTCGCGCAGTGCTACTACGAACAGGGGCGCACGCAGGAGGACATCGGGTCCGAACTCCACCTGACGCGGTGGAAGGTCGGGCGGCTGCTCGACGAGGCGCGAAGCGCCGGGCTGGTCGAGATCAGGATCGTGCATCCGCAGGCGCGCCGCACGCACCTGGAGATCGCCATGCGGAGCCGGTTCGGCCTTCGTGAGTGCGTCGTCGTACCGGGCCCCGACGCCCCCGACGTCGACGGGCGGCACGTGGCCACGGCAGCGGCGAACTACCTGAAGACCAACGCCTCCTGGATCACCACGCTCGGCGTCTCGTGGGGCAACACACTGCAGCACATCGCGGCCGTACTGCCCGCCGGATGGACGAGCGGTATCGAGGTGATCCAGGCCAACGGCGGAGTCAGCCGATCGGTACACCCCACCAGAGCCGCGAACATCGTGACCAGCATCGCCCACAGCGGACACGGACGGGCCACGCTGTTGCCCGTTCCCGCGATAGTCGAGCGCATAGAAACCCGAAACGCCCTGTACGAAGAGGGTTTCGTCGAGGACGTGCTGTCAAGGGCGCGCAAGGCAGATGCCCTGCTGTTCTCACTCGGAGCGCTCGGACCCACGTCTGTGCTGGTGGAGTCGGGCGCCATCACACCGGCCGAACTCACCCTCCTGGAAGCGGCGGGTGCCTGCGGTGATGTTCTCGCGCACTACATCACCTCGAACGGTGAGATCGCCTACGACGACATCGACAAGCGGACGGTCGGGCTGAGCCTGGACGACGTCCGGAACGCCAACTGCGCCATAGCAGTGGCAGCGGGCAGACGGAAGGTCCCCGTCGTCAACGGCGCTCTGGTCAGCGGACTGTGCTCGGTTCTGATCACCGACGAACCCACGGCGCAGGCCGTGCTGGAGCAATGACATGACGACGAGTCACAACACAGAATCGACCCTGTCCGATCCTGCGGTGAACACCCCGCGGGTTCCCGCGGTGCGGATGCACGACATCGTGAAGACGTTCCCGGGCACCAAGGCCTGCAACGGCGCGACGCTCGAAGTTGCTCCCGGGGAGGTACATTGCCTGCTCGGCGAGAACGGTGCGGGCAAGAGCACCATGATGAAGATCCTTTCCGGCTCCTACACACCGGATTCCGGGACGATCGTGATCGACGGTGTGGAAACGTCCTTCAGTTCGCCGATCGACGGGGTACGAGCGGGGATCAACACGATCTACCAGGAACTGGATCTCGTGCCGGACCTGACCGTGGCGCAGAACCTCTTCCTGGGCCACGAACCGAAGCGGGGGCCGTTCGTCGCCCGCCGGAAGCGAGACCGGCTGGCGCAGGCCGCGATCGAGAGAGTCGGCGGAAGCTTCGCACCGTCGGATGTGGTGGCGAATCTGTCCGTGGCCGATCAGCAACTCACCGCGATCGCCAAGGCGCTCACCACCGATGCCCGCGTCGTCATCATGGACGAGCCGAGTGCCGCCCTCACCGATCACGATCTCGCCGCGGTGTTCCGCGTCATCCGCGAGCTCACCTCGGCAGGCAAGTCGGTGATCTACATATCGCACCGACTCGATGAGGTGAAGGAGATCGGCGATCGGGCCACCGTCATGCGTGACGGCGCGACCGTCGGCGTGTTCGACATCGCGAGCGTGACGAAAGACGAACTGGTCGAAGCGATGATCGGCCGCGGCCTGCAAGCGCTGCCGCCCCGGCGATCCGGTCCGGACGGCGCGAGGACCGAGCTTCTGAAGGTTCGTCGCGCCACGATTCCCGGGGTTCTGGACGTCTCGGACATCAGCGTCGGGCGGGGAGAGATCGTCGGGCTGGCGGGGCTGGGAGGCGCGGGCAGATCGACGCTGCTGGCGACCCTGTTCGGTGACCGCACAGCCACCCTGGATCTCACGCTCAACGGTGTGCGACTCGACCGGCTGACGCCACGCGGCGCGGTCGCTGCCGGCATCGGCCTGGTACCCGAGGACCGCAAGAGTCAAGGTCTGTTCCTGGAGCAGTCGATCCTGCGTAACGCCGGAATCGCGGCACTGCGCCCTTTGCGCGTCAACCCGATGAAAGCAGCCGAGCAACTCTGCATGCCGGCGCTGCGACGCCTCGGCGTCAAGTTCGCCGGCCTCGATCAGCCGGTCGGTCAGCTCTCGGGCGGCAACCAGCAGAAAGTCGTGCTCGCCAAATGGATGGCACGCGGAATCGATCTCCTGCTCCTCGACGAGCCGACCCGGGGGTTGGACATCGGCGCCAAAGGTGATCTGTTCGAACAGGTTCAGGCGCTGGCGGATTCCGGTGTCGGCGTGTTGATGGCCTCCAGCGAGTTGAGTGAGCTCACCGAGAACTGCGATCTGATCTGGGTCATGCACGAGGGAAGAAACATCGCCGCGTTCGACCCCAGAACCACATCAGCCACGGACATCGCCCGCTGCGTCGTCACAGGAAGGCACGACAATGACTGACCTCATCGAGGAGACGTCCTCCACATCCACCGCAACCGGTTCCGGACGTACCCGGCGCCAGAACATCATCGTGCGGTTCAATCTGCTGTTCATCTTCATCGCGCTGTTCGCCGTCGCGTCCGTCACGGCGCCGCAGTTCCTCACCTCGCAGAACCTGGCGAATCTGCTTCAGCAGTCCAGCCTGACGGGCATCGTGGCGATCGGGATGACCGTCGTCATCCTGACCTCGGGCATCGACCTGTCGGTCGGAAGCGTCGCGGCGCTGTCGGGAATGCTGGTCGCGATCCTCATCGGAATGGGCATCGCGTGGCCGCTGGCCATGGTGGTCGCGATCATGAGCGGGCTGGTCCTCGGCGGGATCATGGGCGGTTTGAGCGCGTATCTGGCCCTGCCGGCGTTCATGGTGACGCTGGCCGGGATGCAGAGCATCCGCGGGCTGACGTTCCTGACCACCAACGGCACACCCACGACGGCCGAGATCCCGATCGGCCTGCGGTTCTTGGGCGCCGGATCCGTGGCAGGAATCCCCGTCGTGGGCCTGATCTTCGTGCTCACCACCGTGATCGTGGGTCTGGTTCTGCGCCGGACGACGTTCGGCGAACACGTCTACGCCGTCGGCAGCAACGCCAAGGCGGCACGTCTGTCCGGGCTGCCGGTGCAGCGCATCACCACCGCGGCGTATGTCATCTGCAGCGGGTTGGCCGCGCTCACCGGGGTGTTGCTGACCGCACGGCTCACCATCGGCCAGCCCACCGCCAACACGGGTCTGGAGCTCGATGCGATCGCCGCGGTGGTACTGGGCGGCACCAGCCTGTTCGGCGGAAAGGGCGGCGTCATGGGCACATTCATCGCCGTGCTGCTGCTGTCGGTGCTGCGCAACCTGTTCAACCTGCTGGGTCTGAGTTCGTTCTTCCAGATGCTGGTGACGGGACTAATCCTGGTCGCGGCTCTGATCATGAACTACGTCCTCGACCGCCAAGCCAAGACATCCTGAAAACCGAACCGAAGGACACGAATCGTGACGACGACTGATCCGAGCGCTGCCGAGATCGCGGCCCTGATCGACCACACCCTGCTGAAACCCGAGGCCACAACAGCCGATGTCGACGCACTCGTCGCCGAGGCCCTGGAACTGGGCACGTACTCGGTGTGTGTGTCCCCGTCGATGCTGCCGGTCGAGGTCCCCCGCGGGCAGACTCTGAAAGTTGCTGCAGTGTGCGGTTTTCCGAGCGGCAAGCACAGCTCGGCGGTCAAAGCCGCCGAGGCCGCCGACGCCGTGCGGCACGGCGCCGACGAGATCGACATGGTGATCGACGTCGGCGCCGCCAAAGAGGGAGCTTTCGACAGGGTCCAGGCCGACATCGCCGCGGTGCGTGCGGCCGCACCGGCACCGACGGTGCTGAAGGTGATCATCGAATCGGCCGCCCTGACCGATGCCGAGATCGTCGCGGTGTGCAGTGCGGCTGTCGAGGCGCGCGCCGACTTCGTCAAGACGTCAACCGGGTTCCATCCGGCCGGCGGCGCAACGGTTCACGCCGTGGAACTCATGGCCCGCACCGTCAGAGACGCCGGCCTCGAAGTGAAGGCATCCGGTGGCGTGCGAACGCTCGAGACGGCGAAGGCCATGATCGCCGCAGGTGCGACGCGGCTGGGTGTCTCGGGATCACGTGCGCTGCTCGGCACCGCCGAGCCGCAGGTGGCCTCCGACTACTGAGTCGCTTCGAGTCCGCTCACGCCGAGCGCGCCTCGATGAGACTGTGCGGTCCCGCGGTCGGCAGGATCCGGGTCATCCGCAGCCCCGCACGGTCCAGCAGACGCCGGTACTGCTCGGCGGTGCGTTCGCGGGCTTCACCCCCGATCAGCATCTCCAGATCGAGGAGCTTGCCGAGGTTTTCGCGATGATGCTGCGGAATCACGATCTCCGCCAACAGGATCAGCGCGTCACCGGGCGCCGCGGACCGGATGTTGCGCAGGATCGACACGGCGTCGTCGTCGCCCCAGTCGTGGATGACGTGTTTGAGGACGTACACGTCGCCTTCGGGTGCGCTGTCGAAGAACGATCCGCCCACGATGTCGACCCGCCCGCCGACCCCGAGTTGCCGGAGCAGCGCGGGCGCCTCCGCGACGACGTCGGGCAGGTCGAACAACACGCCCCGCGCTCCCGGCGCCACGTCGAGGATGGCGGCCAGAAGCCGGCCCTGACCGCCGCCGACGTCGACGACCGTGCGGAACGGCGTGAAGTCGTAGGCCGCCGCGATCACGGGGGCGCTCATCTTCGACAGGCTGGTCATGGCCTGGTTGAACAGCTCCGCGAGTTCCGGGGTGGTCGCGAGGAATTCCCAGAATTCCATCCCCCGCAGCTTTTCGAAGCCCGACTCACCGGTCTGCACCGACGCGGTCAGCATGCTCAGATCCTCGCGGTGCAACCGCGAACCGTAGAACCGGGCCGCCCCGGCCAGTGACACGGGCGTATCCGAGCGCAGTGTCTCGGCCAGCGCGTTCAGCCGGTATCGCCCGTCACGACGTTGGGCGAACACGACCCGGCTGACCAGTGCGCGCATCAACCGGTCGAGGGCATCGGGATCGGCGCCGACATCGCGGGCGAGGGCTTCGACGGACAGGGGCCCGGCGGCCAGGGCGTCGGCGACCTTCAGATCCGCCGCTGCGGTGATGGCCTGCGCGGTCCATCCGGAGACGATCATCTCGGTGATGACGGCCGGGGGCGGGGCCAGCAACTGATGCAGCCGCAACACGTAGTGCCGTGCGGCTTCGCTGGTGCGGGCCAGTCGGATGACCAGCCGCGGCGACGCGAATCTGGTGAGCATCACGACTCCAGACGATCGCTGGTGATCGGATGCTACAAGCGGGGACACCCCGCTGACGACCCCTGAAGACCGGGGATTTTTCCTGCTCAACCACCCGGGCCGCCGGCCCGGGCGGGATCAGACGTTGTACTTGATCTGCAGCGCCACGCCGACGATCGACACCAACCAGATGCCGACGACGAACAGCGTGAGCCGGTCGAGGTTCTTCTCGACCACGGTGGACCCCGACAGGCTGGACTGCACACCACCGCCGAACAGGGTGGACAGGCCGCCACCCTTGGCACGGTGCAGCAGTACCAAGAGCACGACCAGGACACTGGTCACGACCAGGACGATCTGCAGGGCCAATTGCATGGCCGCAAGACTACCTGGTGGCGGTGCCCACCCTGTTCAGGGGGTTACGGAAGTGGTCCGCCCGCGGCGATCGCGGACAGCGTCGCGAACTGCTCGCCGTCCAGGGACGCCCCGCCGACCAGCGCACCGTCCACATCGCCCTGCGAGACGATCTCGCCGACGTTCTTCGCGTTCACCGAGCCGCCGTAGAGCACCCGCACGCCCGCCGCGATCTCGGACGAGGAAAGGTTGGCCAGTTCGCCGCGGATGGCCTTGCAGACCTCCTGCGCGTCGGCGGCCCCGGCCACCCGGCCGGTGCCGATCGCCCACACGGGTTCGTAGGCGATCACGGTCTGGCCGATCTGCTCGGGCGTGAGCCCCGCGAGCGACCCGCGCAGCGAGTTCACGTTGAACTCGACGTGGTTGCCCGCCTCGCGCACCTCGAGTTGCTCGCCGATGCACACGATGGGCGTCAGGCCGTGCTTGTGCGCGGCCTTGGCCTTCGCCGCGACCAGTTCGTCGGTCTCACCGTGATAGGTGCGACGCTCCGAGTGGCCGACGATGACGAACGTGCACCCCAGCTTCGCCAGGAACGCACCGCTGATCTCGCCGGTGTAGGCCCCCGAATCGTGCTGGGACAGGTCCTGCGCACCGTAGGTGAGCCGCAGCTTGTCCCCGTCGACCAGGGTCTGCACGCTGCGCAGATCGGTGAACGGCGGGATGACGGTCACATCGACCTTGTCGAAGTACTTGTCCGGCAAGGCGAATGCGATCTTCTGCACCAGAGCGATGGCCTCGAAGTGGTTGAGGTTCATCTTCCAGTTGCCCGCGATGAGGGGCTTACGTGCCATGGTTCACGACTCCAGTACTTGGATGCCGGGCAATTCCTTGCCCTCGAGGTATTCGAGCGACGCGCCACCACCGGTGGAGATGTGCGAGAAGCCGTCCTCGGGCAGGCCGAGCCGGCGTACCGCGGCCGCGGAATCGCCGCCGCCAACGACGCTGAACGCGCCCTTGCCGGTGGCGCCGATGATCGCCTCGGCGACACCCTTGGTGCCGGCCGCGAACGCCGGGAACTCGAACACACCCATCGGGCCGTTCCAGAACACGGTCTTGGCGTTGCTCAGCAGCGCGGTGAACCGCTCCACCGAGCCCGGGCCGATGTCCAGGCCCATCTTGCCGTCCGGGATGCGGTCGGCGGCAACGGTCTCGGCTTCCGCGTCGGCGGCGAACTTGTCGGCCACGACGATGTCCACCGGCAGGTGGATCACATCGGCGTACTCGTCGAGCAGGCGGCGGCAGGTGTCGACCATCTCCTCCTGCAGCAGCGAGCTGCCGACCGAAAACCCTTGTGCGGCCAGGAATGTGAAGCACATACCGCCACCGATGATCAGGCTGTCGGCCTTCGTCGCGAGGTTCTCGATGACCGCGAGCTTGTCGGACACCTTCGAGCCGCCGAGCACGACGGCGTACGGACGGTCCGTCGAGCTGGTCAGCTGCTGCAGCACCTTGACCTCGGCGGCCACCAGCGTGCCCGCGTAGTGCGGCAGCAGCGTCGCGACGTCGTAGACCGACGCCTGCTTGCGGTGCACCACACCGAAACCGTCGGAGACGAAGACGCCGGGTGATCCGTCGGGACCTTCCACGAGCGCCGCGAGGGCCTTGGCGAGCGACAGGCGCTCGCTGTCGTCCTTGCTGGTCTCGCGCGCGTCGAACCGGATGTTCTCCAGCAGCAGCACGTCGCCGTCGGTCAGGCCCTCGGCGCGCGCGAGCGCATCGGTGCCGACGACGTCACCCGCGAGCTGCACGTGCCTGCCCAGCTTCTCCCCCAGTGCCGCCGCGACCGGCGCGAGCGACAGCTTGGGGTCCGGCTCGCCCTTGGGGCGGCCGAGATGCGCGGTGACGATCACCTTGGCACCCGCTTCCGCGAGGGCCTGCAGCGTCGGGACCGATGCGATGACGCGTCCCGGATCGGTGATGTTGCCGTCGTCGTCGAGGGGAACGTTGAGGTCGGAGCGCACGAGTACGCCCCGACCTTGCACGCCCTCGGCGAGCAGATCGTCGAGTGTCTTGACCGACATCGCGATCAGAGCGACTTACCGACCAGGGCAACCAGATCCGCGAGGCGGTTCGAGTAGCCCCACTCGTTGTCGTACCAGGAGACGACCTTGGCCTGGTTGTCGATCACCTTGGTCAGGCCGGCGTCGTACAGCGAGCTGTGCGGGTCGGTGACGATGTCGCTCGACACGATCGGCGCGTCGTAGTACTTGAGGATGCCCTTCAGCGGCCCCTCGGCGGCGGCCTTCATCGCGGCGTTGATGTCCTCGACGCTGGCCGACTTGGCGAGCTCGGCGGTCAGGTCGGTGACCGAGCCGGTGGGGATCGGCACACGCAGCGCGTAGCCGTCCAGCTTGCCCTTGAGCTCGGGGAGCACCAGGCCGATGGCCTTGGCGGCGCCGGTCGAGGTGGGGACGATGTTCAGGGCCGCGGCACGGGCGCGACGCAGATCCTTGTGCGGGCCGTCCTGCAGGTTCTGATCCTGTGTGTAGGCGTGGATCGTGGTCATGAGGCCCTTGACGATGCCGAACTCGTCATTGAGCACCTTGGCCAGCGGGCCCAGGCAGTTCGTGGTGCACGAGGCGTTGGAGATGATGTTCTGGCTGCCGTCGTACTTGTCGTCGTTGACGCCGAGCACGATGGTGATGTCCTCGTCGGTGGCCGGCGCGGAGATGATGACCTTCTTGGCACCCGCGTCCAGGTGGCCCTTGGCCTTGGCGGCGTTGGTGAAGATGCCGGTGGACTCGACGACGACGTCGACGCCCAGGTCGCCCCACGGAAGGGCCGCCGGGCCTTCCTTGACCTCGAGGGCCTTGATCTTGGTGTCGCCGATGACGATGGTGTCGTCGCCCTCCAGGCTGACGTCCTGGGGCAGACGACCCAGGATCGAGTCGAACTTCAGCAGGTGCGCCAGAGTCGCGTTGTCGGTGAGGTCGTTGACCGCCACGATCTCGATGTCGGTGTTCTTGCCCTCGGCCTTCTGCGTCGCCAGGGCCCGGTAGAAGTTGCGCCCGATGCGGCCGAAGCCGTTAACGCCTACCCGGATGGTCACGTTTTTCTCCCTATATTCGACGGTGAACTCCTCGTCGCCAGCCTAATGGGGCCGTTTCCGCCGCGTGCGGTGTGGTCAGTGCATCTCGGGGCCGGTCCCACCGTCAGCCCAGCACGTGCCGCAACGCGGACTCCAGATCGGGGTGACGGAAACGGTGCCCGGCCCGCCTGAGCTCGGCGGATGTGACATGTTGGCTCGCCAGCGCCACCTCGCGGGCGCCCTGCTCACCGAGCAGCAACCTCGGGCCGGCCGCGGGGACCGGCAGCACCGCGGGCCGGTGCAGCACCCGCGCGAGCGTGCGGGTGTACTGGGAGTTGCGGACCGGTTCGGGCGCGACGGCGTTGACGGGGCCGGTCAGGTCCGTGTCCCACAGTGCCCGCAGGTAGATGTCGACGAGGTCGTCGATCCCGATCCACGACAGCCACTGCGCGCCGTCGCCGACGCGGCCGCCGAGGCCGAGCCGGAACAGCGGCGCGAGGACACGCAGGATCCCGCCGCGCGGTGACTGCACGACGCCGGTGCGCACCCGCACCACGCGCACACCGGCCTGCTCGGCTGCAGCGGCGGCGTCCTCCCACTGCGCGACCACGTCGGCGAGGAAGCCGTCACCGCGTCCGGACTCCTCGGTCACGGGGCCGCCGGGGCAGGCGCCGTAGAAGCCGATGGCCGACGCACTGACGAACGTTTCCAGACCGGTGGCGGCCGCGAGTTCGGCGAGTCGCCGCGTCGGCCCGACCCGGCTGTCGCGGATCGCGCGCCGGTGCTCGTCGGTGAACCGGCCCGCGATCGACGCTCCGGCGAGGTGGATCACGGCGTCCACGCCGGTCAGCAGTTCCGGATGAGGGTCGTCGGGATTCCACCGCCGCTCGCCGGGGCCGGCCGGGGCGCGGCGCACCAGTCGGATCACGCGGTGTCCCCCGGTGCTCAACAACGCCGACAACGCGGTGCCCACGAGACCCGACGAACCGGTCACCGCGATGGTCATGGGTTTCAGCCCGTGCGCACGGGCCTGCCGGTGCGCGGCGAGATCGTCGGCCAGTTGACGGTGCCGGTAGGCGAACATGGGCCGCAACGCGCGCTCGGGAACGTAGGTCTGAACCCGGTCGGTCATGCGGGTGCGCCCGTCGCCGGTGTCGTCGAACTCGTGGATGTGTCGCCAGCGCACCACCGCACGCGCGGGCAGCGACGTCACACCGTCGGTCGCGATGGTGTCCACGAAACACCGTGGCGGATCGTAGGATTCCGCCACATGTCGCGCCACCCAGGTCAGCCCGCCCGGCAGCGCGAGGCGGGCCGTCCCGTCGGCGAGCGACGCCGCCTCGGCCTCGATCCGCAGCGGCTGCCACGGCGGGAACAACCGGTGGATCGCACCGGGGCGGGCATGCCAGGCGAACACCTCGTCGCGCGGGGCGTCGACGACCGTGCTGAAGACCCGCTCGCTACACATCAACCGGGATCGCGATTTCGTTGCGGCGCAGAAACGGTAGCGTCCACGGCGGGTCGTAGAACCACGCCGTGGGCTCACCTGCCGCCTCGAAACCGATGGAGCGCAACGCCTCCCGCAGTTTCTCGGTGTGCCGCGCGATCGCGTCGGCACCCCGGTCGCCGCTGAACCGCAGCACCGCGACCGACTGTTCGGGCAACTCGACGATCCTGACCCGGCTGTCGTCGGGCGCGGGCACGCTCTGCATCGTCATGCCGGACGGCAGGTAGAAACGCACGTCCCAGCCCTGCTCGGCGTCGCCGTCCTGTGCCACCGGCGCGGTCATCGCGATCTTCTGGTTGCCGATCTCGCCGCCGTGGTTACGGCCGAAGATGTAGCCGGCCAACCGCCGGAACCCGGCCTGCAGCGCCGCATCGCGGTCACCGGTGACAACCGTGGTCTCGGCGGCCAGCCGCGGAGCGTAGTGCCGCAACTCGACGTCGTCGGCGAGTTGTTCGGCCCGGTACGACGGTTCCTCGGTACCCACACGGCACCCGATCACCGATGCGGCGCCCTGGGCGACGCCGACGACGAGTTCTCTGACCTGATTGAACACAGTGCTGCCCCTTCTCTCTGATGCCGCGCCGGACATCAGGTATTCGGAGCCACCGCGACCGCGGACGGATACCCCCGCGGCCGGGCGTTCAAGCGTCGTCGAGCAGATCCGGTGTGACCGCCGACTCGGTGTCGGGGATGCCTTCCTGCTTGGCCTTGCGGTCGGCCATCGACAGCAGGCGCCTGATCCGGCCGGCCACAGCGTCTTTCGTCATCGGCGGATCGGCCAGGCGGCCGAGTTCCTCGAGTGAGGCCTGCCGGTGCTCGACACGCAGCTTGCCCGCGGCGGCCAGGTGATCGGGCACGCTGTCGCCCAGGATCTCCAACGCCCGCTCGACGCGGGCGGCGGCGGCCACCGCGGCACGCGCCGAGCGGCGCAGGTTGGCGTCGTCGAAGTTGGCCAGGCGGTTGGCGGTGGCGCGCACCTCGCGGCGCATCCGCCGTTCCTCCCACGTCAGGCGGGTGTCCTGCGCGCCCATGCGGGTCAGCAGCGCGCCGATCGCCTCGCCGTCGCGCACCACCACGCGGTCGCTGCCGCGCACCTCGCGGGCCTTGGCGCTCACACCGAGCCTGCGGGCGGCGCCCACGAGGGCCAGCGCGGCCTCCGGACCGGGGCAGCTGACCTCAAGGGCCGACGAGCGGCCGGGTTCGGTGAGCGAACCGTGTGCGAGGAAGGCACCGCGCCACGCGGCCTCGGCATCCCCGACGCTGCCGCCGACGACCTGGGCGGGCAGGCCGCGCACCGGCCGTCCGCGCATGTCCAGCAGGCCGGTCTGGCGGGCGAGCGCCTCACCGTCGTTCGCGACGCGCACCACGTAGCGGGTGTTCTTGCGAATACCGCTGGCGGACAACACATGAACCACGGCGTTGTACCCGTAGAGGTCGTAGATGTCCTTGCGCAACCGGCGGGCGATGATGCCGAGGTCCACCTCGGCCTCGACCACGACACGGCCGGCGACGATGTGCAGGCCGCCGGCAAAACGCAGAAGCGATGCCACCTCGGCACGACGCGCGCTGACCGAATTGACCACGAGACGGCTCAGCTCGTCCTTCACCTCGGCTGTCATCGCCACGGGGCATCCCCTCTCGATCTGTCCGGTGGTGCCTGATCACGACGCGCGGCGTCGACCGATCGGGCGGTGGGCGTTGGCACAGTCCGTTCCTGCACGCTCGAACCGGGCGCAGACGCACGCAACCGGACCCCCTCCAGTACCGCGGCCAAACGTGCCGGGTCATGTAAAGGTGTACCAGGTCGAGATACGTCAGCAAACTCGACGCGGGCCTCGAGAATGTTGGCCGTGCGGCTGAGCTGCTCGCGCTCCCGGTCGCTGGGAACGCGACTGGCATCGACGATGATGTCATGGACGCGGAAGTCGGGTGCATGCTGGCTCAGCACGTGGAGGTGGCGCTCGGCGGAGAAGCCCGCCGTCTCGCCCGGTTCGGCCGCCAGATTCAGCACCAACGCCCTTCTGGCGCTTGTTTCGCGCAGCGCGGCCGCCAGTTCCGGTACCAGCACGTGCGGGATCACACTCGTGAACCACGACCCCGGACCGAGCACCACGAGATCGGCCGACATGATCGCCTCGACCGCCTGCCGCGTGGCCGGCGGATCGCCCGGCAACAACCGCACGCGGCGAACCTTGCCGACCGTGGTCGCTATCGCCACCTGACCGCGGATCACGCGGCTCATCCGCGGGTCGGACTCCAGCCCGGAGACATCGGCCTCGATCTGCAGCGCGATCGGGCACATGGGCAGCACGCGTCCCTTGACACCGAGGATGCGACCCAGTTCGTCGAGGGCGGCGACCGGATCGGCCAGCACCTCGTTGAGCCCCGCGAGGATCAGGTTGCCGATCGGATGACCGGCCAAAGCACCGCTGCCGCCGAACCGGTGCTGGATGATCGTGGCCCACAGCCGCCCGTGCGGGCTGTCGGATGCCAACGCGGCCAGCGCCATTCGCAGATCACCCGGCGGCACGATGTCGAGTTCGCTGCGCAGGCGTCCCGACGATCCACCGTCGTCGGCGACCGTCACCACCGCGGTCACGTGGGGTGTGAGCCTGCGCGCGGCCGACAACGTCGCGTACAACCCGTGCCCTCCTCCGAGGGCGACGATGCGTGGTGTCATTCGCGACCCAGGTCCCGGTGCAGCACGCGCACGGTGAGCCCGTCGCCGCCCTCCAGGCGCTCGGCCAGCGCCTCGGCGATGGCGACGCTGCGGTGCTTGCCGCCCGTGCACCCGATCGCGACGGTCATATAGCGCTTCCCCTCCCGTCGATATCCGTCGATCACCACGTCCAACAGCCGATGGTAGGTGTCGAGGAACTCCAGGGCGCCCGGTTGACCGAGCACGTAGTCGCGCACATCGGGATGCTGGCCGCTGTGCGGGCGCAGTTCGTCCACCCAGTGCGGGTTGGGCAGGAACCGCACGTCCATGACCGTGTCGGCGTCCATCGGCAGCCCGTACTTGTAGCCGAACGACTCCACGGTGACGTTGGTGTAGGCCACGGTCTCGCCGCCGAACGCGCGCTCGATGCTCTCGCGCAGCGCGGGCACCGGCAGCGTCGACGTGTCGATCACCAGGTCGGCCGCCGCACGCACAGGCGCCAGCATGGCCCGCTCGGCCGCGATCCCCTCGGCCAGCGTCTGCGTGCCCTGCAGCGGGTGACTGCGCCGGTTCTGTTCGTAGCGCCGCACCAGGATGTCGTCGGATGCCTCCATGAACAGCACGCGCGGGGCGATGTTGCGGGTCGCCAGTTCGTTGCGCACCCAGTCGAGATCGCCCGTGAAACCCTTGGACCGCACGTCCATGACCACCGCGAGCTGGGTGATCCGCGACCCGGCCGCCAGGCCGAGGTCGACCATGCGGGCGATCAGCTCCGGGGGCAGGTTGTCGGCGACGTACCACCCGAGGTCCTCGAGCACCTTGGCCGCGGTGCCGCGCCCGGCGCCCGACAGGCCGGTCACCAACACCACGTCGATACCTTCGTGTGACTCCACGCCGTCCTTTTCTGATGCGCCCCCTGATGAAACTCCCGACGAGCTGTTCCGCATCATTTCGCTCATGGACAATCGGCCTCCGGGGTGACCACGGCCCTCATACCCGGTCCACCTGTTGTTCGCTCCCGTTCATCTGGGGCCCTGTTGCCCCTGTCGCGTGTCGATCATCCTCGATATCGGCGGCGGTTGCCGCCGAATGCGGGTCCGCGGGTGTTTGCGGGTCGCCGATCTCGTCTTGCGCCTCGGGCGCGGTGCCGTTCTGGGGCGCCACCCCCAGCGCCTCCTGCACGGCCCGCGCGGTCGCGACGCCGATGCCGGGCACCGCGGTGATCTCCTCCACGGAGGCCTCCTTGAGCCGGGCCACGGACCCGAAGTGCGCGACGAGCGCCTTGCGGCGATGCTCGCCCAGACCGCGTACCGAGTCCAGCGCGGAGGCCGTCATGCGCTTGGACCGCTTGCTGCGGTGATAGCTGATCGCGAACCGGTGGGCCTCGTCACGCACGCGCTGCAGCAGGTACAGGCCCTCGCTGTTGCGCGGCAGGATCACCGGGTCCGGCTCTGCAGGCACCCACACCTCTTCGAGCCGTTTGGCCAGGCCGACCACGGCGACGTCGTCGACACCGAGTTCCTCGAGGACCGCGGCGGCCGCGTTCACCTGGGGCGCACCGCCGTCGACGACGAAAAGGTTGGGCGGGTAGGCGAATCGGCGCGGACGCTGCTCGGCGCTGGGATCCGGCTGCGAGTCGGACGTGTGCCGCAGGAACCGGCGTCGCGTCACCTCGGCGATGGACGCGACGTCGTCGGACCGGCCGTCGCCTGCGGCCTCGCGGATCGCGTAGTGCCGGTAGTCGGATTTGCGGGGCAGCCCGTCCTCGAACACCACGAGCGAGGCCACCACATCGGTGCCCTGCACGTGGCTGATGTCGACGCACTCGATGCGCAACGGCGCGTCGGCGAGCCCGAGCGCCTCCTGAATGCTCTGCAGGGCTTCCGATCTCGCGTTGAAGTCGCCCGCGCGCTTGAGCTTGTGCTGCGCGAGCGCCTCCTGCGCATTGCGCTGCACGGTTTCGGCCAGCGCGCGTTTGTCACCGCGCACGGGCACCCGCAGGCTCACGCGCGAACCGCGCAGCCCGGACAACCACGTGGCCAGCTCGTCGGCGTTGGGCGGCAGCACCGGCACCAGCACCTGCCGCGGTACGGGATTGGTCGCCTCGTCGCCGCCGGTGTCGCTGGCACTGCCGAGTTCGGCCTGCTCGCCGTAGAACTGGGTGAGGAACTGCTCGACGAGTTGTTCCTGGCCCGACTGTCCGAGGTCTGCGTCACCCGTCGCCGCAGGCTCCGAGGACTTCTCCACGATCCAGCCGCGCTGGCCGCGCACACGGCCGCCACGCACGTGGAAGACCTGCACCGCGGCCTCCAGATCGTCGTCGGCGAACGCGACGACGTCGGCGTCGGTGCCGTCACCGAACACCACGGCCTGTTTCTCCAAAGCCCGTTTGAGCGCCGAGATGTCGTCGCGCAGGCGCGCCGCGCGCTCGAAATCCAGTTGCTCGGCGGCGGCCGTCATCTGCTGCTCCATGTCCTTGGCCAGCCGGTCGGTCTTGCCGCCCAGGAAGTCGCAGAAATCGAGCACGATCTGCCGGTGCTGCTCGGCCGAGACCCGCCCCACACACGGCGCCGAGCACTTGTCGATGTAGCCCAGCAGACACGGCCGGTCGATCTGCTTGTGCCGCTTGAACACTCCCGCCGAGCACGTGCGCGCAGGGAAGACGCGGGTCAGCAGGTCGAGTGTCTCGCGGATGGCCCACGCGTGCGAGTACGGGCCGAAGTACCGCACACCCTTGCGCCGTGGTCCGCGGTACACCATGAGCCGCGGGTACTCCTCGTTGAGCGTGACGGCCAGCACCGGATAGGACTTGTCGTCGCGGTAGCGGATGTTGAAGCGCGGATCGAATTCCTTGATCCAGTTGTATTCGAGCTGCAGCGCCTCGACTTCGGTGGTCACCACGGTCCACTCGACGCTGCCCGCCGTCATCACCATCTGGCGGGTGCGCGGCGCCAGGCTGGTGATGTCGGCGAAGTACGACGTCAGCCGGCTGCGCAGGCTCTTGGCCTTGCCCACGTAGATGACCCGGCCGTGGGGGTCACGGAATCGGTAGACACCCGGCTCCACGGGTATCGACCCGGGCGCGGGCCGGTACGTCGCTGGATCGGGCACGGTTTCCAGGTTACTGCCGCGATCCGACGGAACTCCGCTACCGTCGAGGTGTGCGATTGCTGGGGTCCGCGCGTGCGGTCATCGCCCTGCTCAGTGGCGTCGTGCTGATCGCGTCAGGGTGCTCCGACGGCGCCGAACGCCCACGTCGGCCCGCCCCCGGCCCGTGCGAGATTGTGTCGAACGGCACACCCGTACCGAAAACCCCGGAATCACCACCGCCACCTCCCGGCGCGCCTGCCGGACGCGACATCGCGACGCAACCCGAGGTGGCCACGGGCTACCGCACCGACATGACCGCGGTGCGCACCGCGACGTACGCGGTGGCCACCGCGAATCCGCTGGCCACCGAGGCCGCGTGCAAGGTTTTGCGCGACGGCGGCACCGCCGCGGACGCCCTCATCACCGCACAGGCCGTGCTGGGCCTGGTGGAACCGCAGGCGTCCGGCCTCGGCGGCGGGGGGTTCCTGCTCTATCACGATGCCGCCACGGGCGCGGTGCGCGCCTTCGACGGCCGCGAGACCGCACCCGCCGCGGCCACCGAGAACTACCTGCGGTGGATCTCCGAGGCCGATCGCACCGAACCGAAACCCGATGCGCGCGCGTCGGGCCGGTCGATCGGGGCGCCCGGCATCGTGCGCCTGCTGGACGTGGTGCACCGCGAGTACGGCAAGAAGGCGTGGCGCGAACTGTTCGACCCCGCCGTCAACCTGGCCGACCGCGGCTTCGACATCAGCCCGCGCCTGGCCGCGGCACTGCTCGACGCCGCGCCCCAGCTTCGCCTCGATCCGGGAGCGTCGGCCTACTTCCTCAACCAGGACGGCACACCCAAGCGCGTCGGAACGCGGCTGACCAATCCCGCCTACGCGAAGACGCTGGGCGCCATCGCAACCGACGGCGCGGACGCGTTCTACACCGGCGACATCGCCCGCGCGATCGTCGCCGCGGCGGCCGACACGTCAGGCGGGCGCACGCCGTCGCTGCTCACCGAGAACGACCTCGCCACCTACACCGTCAAGACCCGCGACCCGCTGTGCACGACGTACCGGGGCCGCGAGATCTGCGGGATGCCACCACCGTCGTCAGGAGGCATCGCGGTGGCCGCCACACTGGGCATCCTCGAGCACTTCGCGATGAAGCAACACCGGCCCACCGACCTCGACCGCAACGGCGGACATCCCACGGTCATGGGCGTGCACCTCATCTCGGAGGCCGAGCGTCTCGCGTACGCCGACCGGGACCGCTACGTCGCTGACACCGACTTCGTCGCGCTGCCCGGTGGTTCCCCGAACACGCTGCTGGACAGCGCCTATCTGACCGGTCGGGCCGCACTGATCTCCGAGGACCGCACGATGGGCACCGCGCAACCGGGCAGCTTCGGACCACCGGTCACCGCGGCGCCGGTCCGCGAACACGGCACCAGCCAGGTCAGCATCATCGACAGCTTCGGCAACGCGGCCGCGCTGACCACCACCGTGGAATCGGCGTTCGGCTCGTTCCACATGGTCGACGGGTTCCTGCTCAACAACCAGCTCACCGACTTCTCCGCCGAACCGGTCAGCCCCGAGGGCACGCCGATCCCCAACCGGGTGGAACCCGGCAAACGCCCCCGCAGCACCATGGCGCCCACGTTGATCTTCGACCATGACGGCGGTGAACGCGGGCCGCTGTACGCGGTCCTGGGATCGCCGGGCGGCTCGGTCATCATCCAGTTCGTCGTCAAAACCGTTGTCGGCCTTCTCGATTGGGGCCTCGACCCGCAGCAGGCGGTGTCGATGGTCGACTTCGGGGCCGCCAACACCCCCAAGACCAACGTGGGCGGCGAACACCCCAACGTCGACACGTCCGACAACGGCGACCACGATCCACTCGTGCGCGGACTGCGGCACCTGGGCCACGACGTCAACCTCGACGATCAGTCCAGCGGACTGTCGGCGATCACACGGACCGAATCCGGGTGGATCGGTGGTGCCGATCCACGCCGGGAGGGACTCGTGATGGGTGACCCGGGATGACGGGTACTCCGGTGACCGTGGATGTGATGCGGTTGACGCCCGCCGACTGGCGGCTGTTCTCGGCGATCCGGCTGCGCGCGCTGGCCGACTCGCTGGGTATCGACGACCCGCACTACCGCCAGGAGGCCAGGTTCACCGCGGGCCAGTGGCGTAGGCGCCTGTGCGAACACGCGCAGTTCGCGGCCGTGGTCGACGGGCGGGTGGCCGGACTGATCGGCGCGCAGTACCAGAACCCCGACGCCATCTACCTGTACTCGCTGTGGGTCGACCCTTCGGCACGCAACTGCGGACTCGGCCACCGCTTGATCAGCGCCGCGGTGGCCTGGGCACGGGACTGCCGGGTGCACACGATCCGCCTGCGCGTGGCCGCCGACAACACCGTGGCCCGCGGCATCTACGAGGATCTGGGGTTCGGGGTGTGCGACGCGGGCAACGTCGCCGAGGCCCGCGAACTCGCGATGGCCCTGTCCGTCGGGTGACGCCGGCCGAAGGTGTCAGGCGGCCAGGTCGGGCCGGTAGCGCGCGACGAGTTCCCTGGCGCGGTCCATCGACTCCACCGCACGGTCCCTGTCGATGGCCTGGATGGCCATCACCGCGACGTACTCGTCGTCGGGCAGATCGATCCGTGCCCACCGCGCACCCACCGGGAACGACAGGCCCACGACGTCAGACCACGGGATGAGCTTGTAGCCGAGGATGTTCCGCACCGCCATGCCCGACGGTCCGATGCGCAGGCGCGGGCGCGCGAACATCAGCACGGCGCAGGCGATCACCGCGCCGAGCAGGGCGATGGCCACCTGATCCTCGGTGCGGAACACCACGCCCGTGGAGCCGACCTTGAGCAACGCGCCGACCACGACATGCGCCGCGAAGATGATCAGCGCCGCGCCGTAGGCGAAAATCGGTGTGCGGTAAGGCCTGATCTGCACGTCCCAGGTCTCGTCCGCCATCTGTGAGGCCATCGTCACGCGCGGCGCAACTCGCGCAGCGTCACGGCGGTGGACAGTGCCGCCGCGGCCGCCTGCGCGCCCTTGTCCTCGGTGGAACCGGGCAGACCGGCGCGCGCGCGGGCCTGCTCCTCGGTGTTGGTGGTCAGCACGCCGTTGGCCACGGGCGTGGCCTCATCCAGCGAGACACGGGTCAGACCCTGCGTGACAGCGTCGCACACATAGTCGAAATGCGGTGTCTCACCTTGGATCACGACACCGAGGGCCACCACGGCGTCATGCGTCCGGGCCAAAGCCTGTGCCACGACCGGGATCTCGATGGCGCCGAGCACCCGCACCACCGTCGGGTCGGGGATGCCGGCGTCGGCGGCGACCTTGCGCGCTCCCTCCAGCAGCGCGTCGCAGATCTCGGTGTGCCAGGTGCTCGCGACGATGCCCAGCGTCAGCGACGACGCGTCGATCTCGGGCAGATCGGGGACGCCGACGCCGCTCACTGCGCCCCGCCCGATTCCGTCGGCCTGCGGTCACCCAGCAGGTACACCGCCTCGTCGTAGTCGTCCATGCTCACCGCTTCGTCGTAATCGTCGAGGCCGACCAGATCGTGACCCATGCGGTCGCGTTTGGTCATGAGGTAACGGATGTTCTCCTTGTTCGCGCGCACCGGCAGCGGCACCCGCTCGATGATGTGCAGGCCATAGCCGTCGAGACCCACGCGCTTGGCCGGATTGTTGGTGAGCAGCCGCATCGACCGGATCCCGAGGTCCACCAGGATCTGTGCGCCGATGCCGTAGTCGCGGGCGTCGGCAGGCAGCCCGAGCTTGAGGTTCGCGTCGACGGTGTCCTCACCGGCGTCCTGCAGCTGATAGGCCTGCAGCTTGTGCATCAAGCCGATCCCGCGGCCCTCGTGTCCGCGCATGTACAGCACGACGCCACGGCCTTCGCGGGCCACCATCGCCATCGCGGCGTCCAACTGCGGCCCGCAGTCGCAGCGGCGCGAACCGAAGACGTCACCCGTGAGGCATTCCGAGTGCACCCGCACCAGGACGTCGTCGCCGTCGCTGCCCGGACCCGAGATCTCACCGCGCACCAGCGCAACGTGCTCGACGTCTTCGTAGATGCTCTTGTAGCCCACCGCGCGGAACTCGCCGTGCCGCGTGGGGATGCGCGCCTCGGCGATGCGCTCGATGTGCTTCTCGTGCTTGCGCCGCCACTCGATGAGGTCGGCGATGGAGATCAACGCGAGGTCGTGGTCGTCGGCGAACACGCGCAGTTCGTCGGTGCGCGCCATGTCGCCCTCGTCCTTCTGGCTGACGATCTCGCAGATCGCGCCCGCGGGCTGCAGGCCCGCCAGACGGGCCAGGTCGACGGCGGCCTCGGTGTGGCCGGGACGGCGCAACACGCCACCGTCCTTGGCGCGCAACGGCACCACGTGCCCGGGCTTGGTGAAATCGTCGGCGACGCTGCCCGGATTCGCCAGGGCGCGCATCGTGGTCGCCCGGTCGGATGCCGAAATGCCGGTTCCGACATCCTTTTTCGCGTCGACGGTGACGGTGTAGGCGGTACCGTGCTTGTCCTGGTTCACCGCGTACATCGGCAGCAGCCCCAGCCGGTCGCAGATCTCGCCGTCGAGCGGAACGCACAGGTACCCCGACGTGTACCGCACCATGAAGGCCACCAGTTCGGGCGTGGCCTTCTCGGCCGCGAAGATCAGGTCGCCCTCGTTCTCGCGGTCCTCGTCGTCGATGACCACCACGGCTTTACCCGCCGCGATATCGGCTATCGCCCTCTCGACGGAATCGAGCCTGGTCATAATCGCCACCTTGCCTGTTTCTTGCCTTTTCGAGGGCGGAAAACCGACGCCAGTTCCGACGGGAAGTCCGCGCTGCCGACTCCAGTATGAACCACCGGAAACGCGCCGTTACACCAGCTCTTACCGACCCGTACCCGACATCAGCCGCTCAACGTATTTCGCGATGACGTCCACTTCCAGGTTCACCGTCGTGCCCACCGGCGCCGTCCCGAGCGTGGTCAGCTCGCGAGTGGTCGGGATCAACGAAATCTCAAACCAGTCATCACCAATGGCAGAAACGGTCAGCGAGACACCGTCGACGGTGATCGATCCCTTCTCCACCACGTACCGCGAGAGCGCGGGCGGCAGCGCGATGCGCACCACCTCCCAGTGCTCGTGCGGCGTGCGCGAAATCACACTTCCGGTGCCGTCGACATGGCCCTGCACGATGTGTCCGCCGAGGCGGCTGTTGACGGCCGCGGCGCGCTCCAGGTTGACCCGGTCGCCCACGGCGACACCGGCCAGGCTGGACCGGTTGAGCGTCTCCCCCATGACATCGGCGGTGAACGCGCCGTCGGGCAATACGTCCACCACCGTGAGACATACGCCGTTCACCGCGATCGAATCACCGTGGCCGGCGTCGGCCGTCACCACGGGTCCGCGGATGGTCAGACGGGCGGAGTCGTCCAGTTCCGCCTTGTCGACCAGTACGCCCAGTTCTTCAACGATTCCGGTGAACACGCGACCAGAGTATTCAGTCGGCGGACCGTTGGAGAAAGCAGTTCGTCTGGGCGAGCCTCTACGATGCAGTTATGCAGACGCGCCCACGCTTCGCAGTCCAGTCCTTGTTCGCCATCCTTGCCACCGCTGCTGCGCTGGTCGCCGGGTGTTCGTCGTCATCGGAGACCTCCGACGCACCGCTTCCCGACGGTGCCGCGCTGCTCCAGGAGTCGGCGTCGAAGACCAAGACGCAGCAGAGCGTGCACCTGCTGCTGACGGTGCAGGGCAAGGTCGACGGGCTGCCCGTGGAGAAGCTCGACGGCGACCTGACCAACGCGCCTGCCGTGGCCGCGGAGGGCACCGCCGACCTGATCGCGTTCGGCCAGAAGATCGCCGACGCGAAGTTCGTGATCGCCGACGGCAATCTCTACGCGGCGCTGACGCCCGGCGATCCGCTGTCGAACTACGGTGCCGCGGCCAACATCTACGACGTGTCGGCGATCCTGAACCCCGACACGGGCCTGGCCAACGTGCTGGCCAACTTCTCCGACGCCACGGCCGACGGCCGCGAGTCGATCAACGGCACCGAGGCGGTCCGCGTGAAGGGCAACGTCAGCGCCGACGCGGTCAACAAGATCGCACCGGCGCTCAAGGCCGACGGCCCGGTGCCCGGCACCGCGTGGATCACCGAGGACGATCACACGCTGCTGCAGGCCCAGCTGGAGCCCACGCCGGGCAACAGCGTCACGATGACGCTCTCGGACTGGGGTAAGCAGGTCAACGTCACCAAGCCCGCGGCCTGATGCCGGGCGGGACTGCGGTGAGTTCCCGGGGCAACCGCAACATCGCGATCAGCGCGGGCAGCCTGGCGGTGCTGCTCGGCGCGCTCGACACCTACGTGGTGATCACGATCATCGTCGACATCATGGCCGACGTCGGCATCGCGATAAACCAGATCCAGCAGGTCACACCCATCATCACGGGGTATCTGCTCGGCTACATCGCCGCGATGCCGCTGCTGGGCCGCGCGTCGGACCGCTTCGGCCGCAAGATGCTCATCCAGGTGGGCCTGGCGGGCTTCGCGGTGGGCTCGGTGGTCACCGCGCTGTCGAGTGACCTGACGATGCTGGTGATCGGACGCATCATCCAGGGCTCCGCGAGCGGCGCCCTGCTGCCGGTGACGCTGGCACTCGCGGCCGACCTGTGGTCGGCCCGCAACCGGGCCTCGGTGCTCGGCGGGGTCGGCGCCGCGCAGGAACTCGGCGCCGTGCTGGGTCCCATGTACGGCATCGCGCTGGTCTGGCTGTTCAACCACTGGCAGGCCGTGTTCTGGGTCAACGTGCCGCTGGCCGTCATCGCGATGGTGATGATCCACTTCAGCCTGCCCGCAAGACAACAGGTCGACGAGCCCGAGCGGGTCGACGTCATCGGCGGTGTGCTGCTCGCGATCGCCCTCGGCCTGACCGTCGTGGGTCTCTACAACCCCGAACCCGACGGCAAGCAGGTGCTGCCCAGCTGGGGGCTTCCCGTGCTCGCGGGCGCGCTCGTCGCGGCCGTCGCGTTCTTCGCGTGGGAGAAGGTCGCCAAGACCCGGCTGATCGACCCTGCCGGTGTGCGGTTCCGGCCGTTCTTGGCCGCGCTGGCGGCGTCGTTGTGCGCAGGCGCGGCGCTCATGGTGACGCTGGTCAACGTGGAGCTGTTCGGCCAGGGCGTGCTCGGCCAGGATCAGGACCACGCGGCGTTCCTGCTGCTGCGGTTCCTCATCGCGCTGCCCATCGGCGCCCTGATCGGCGGCTGGCTGGCCACCCGGATCGGTGACCGGCTCGTGGTGCTCATCGGTCTGCTCATCGCCGCGGGCGGGTTCGTGCTGATCTCGCACTGGAGCGTCGATGTCCTGGCCGATCGTCACAACCTGGGGCTGTTCACGCTCCCGGTCCTCGACACCGACCTGGCGATCGTGGGCCTGGGCCTCGGCCTGGTGATCGGTCCGCTGACCTCGGCGACGCTGCGGGCCGTGCCCGCGGCCGAGCACGGCATCGCGTCGGCGGCCGTGGTGGTGGCCCGCATGATCGGCATGCTGATCGGCATCGCCGCGCTGGGCGCGTGGGGCTTCTACCGGTTCAACCAGCACCTCGCGACGCTGGCGGCACGCGCGGCCGGAGACGCCGGCAGCCCGATGTCACTGGCCGAGCGGCTCACCGCGCAGGCCGTGCGCTACCGCGAGGCCTACGTGATGATGTACGGCGACATCTTCCTGAGCGCTGCGGTGGTGTGTGTCATCGGCGCCCTGCTGGGCCTGCTGATCAGCGGCAAGCACGAGCACGCCGAGGAGTTCGAACCGGCGTACGCCCCCACGTACGGCGGAGGCGGCGCCATCGACCCGTACAACGCAGGCGATGCCGACGATGCCCCCACCGAGATGCTGGATCTGCCGACACAGGTGCTCTCCGCACCGCCGTCGGACCCGGGCGACGAGCGGCCGGGGCGCCACCGGGCGCCCTGACGCGGGGAACTCTCAGCAGCGTTCGAGGCCGGGCTGCAGGCGCCGTGGTGTCTGGGGCGCCTGCGACTGCGGTGGTGCGTCGGTGCCGCGCGCGGGCAGCACAACCCGCAGCGGCGCGCACACGACGGCCCGGATGGTGCCGACGATGGCGTTGGGAGTTGATGGAGAGACGTTGAGCCAGCCCTGAAATGTGGTCACGCTCGTGTCCTTTGCTCGTGTTCATCTGGCGCATACGGCAGTGAACGCGCGTCTGGTACGAGTGTACCGAGAACAGGGCATGGTCGACGCTGTCCGATGGGCCCGCGTGAGGCAGTTAACTCGAACGCGGTCGCCCTCAGTTGGGGACCAGGCTCATCAGGACGTCCGGACCGATGGTCTGGACACAGTCGAACCGCCACCGCTGCGCGTGCGCGATGCTGGGCACGCCGACGTCGTCGACCGCGGTGATCGGTCCCCCGAGCAGGATCGGCGCCACATACGCCAGGATGCGGTTCACCACGCCCGCGCGCAGGAACGCACCGGCCAGCGTCGGGCCGCCCTCGAGCATGATGTCGGTGCGATCCGACAGCGCACGGAGCACCTCGTGCGGATCGTGCGTGCGGATCACCATGGTGCGCGAATCGTCGTTGAGCACGTTGGCATCCGAGGACACCTCGCGTCGTCCGACGACGACACGCAACGGTTGACGGTCGGCGAGGGTGCCGTCGGGCAACCGCGCGGTCAACGACGGATCGTCGACGAAGACCGTTCCGGTGCCCACCACGATGGCGTCGGCCGCCGCGCGTCTGCGGTGCACGTCCGCCCGCGCCGCCGCGCTGGTGATCCACTGGCTGGACCCGTCGGCGGCGGCGCTGCGGCCGTCCACGCTGGTCGCGAATTTCCATGTGACATGGGGCAATCCGGTGCGCTGCTTGTGCAGCCACTCACGCAGCGGCCCGCCGGCGACCTCGTCGGACAAGACACCCGAGGTGACCTCGATGCCCGAGGAGGCCATGCGCGCCGACCCGCCCGCGGCCACCGGGTTGGGGTCGGCAACCGCATACACCACACGCGAGATACCTGCTGCGACAAGGCCGTCCACACACGGCGGGGTGCGGCCGTGATGGTTGCAGGGTTCCAGGGTCACCACCGCGGTACCGCCCTCGGCGCGCTCGGCGGCCGCCCGCAACGCCATGACCTCGGCGTGCGGTCCGCCCGTGGGCTGTGTGCCCCCGACGCCTGCGACCTGGCCGTCGCGATCGAGGATCACCGCTCCGACAGGAGGATTGGGGTAGGTCGCGCCCTTGACCTGTTCGGCCTGATCGATGGCGAGCCGCATCGCGGCCTCGACCGAGATGCTCACAACGACAGGTGCTTCGAGGCTCCGGCCGCCTGCCTGCGCAGGGCCTCCACCGCCGCGGCGGGATCCTCGGCGCTGTACACCGCCGACCCGGCGACGAAACAGTCCACACCGGCCTCGGCGGCCTGCTCGATGGTGTCGGCGTTGATCCCGCCGTCGATCTCGACGACCACGGTCAGCTCACCCGAATCGACCAGGCGACGCGCGGTGGCCACCTTCGCCAGCACCTCGGGGATGAACTTCTGCCCGCCGAAACCGGGCTCGACCGACATCACCAGCAGGGTGTCGAACTCGCGGAGGATCTCCAGGTAGGGCTCCAGCGGGGTACCCGGCTTGACCGACAGACCGGCCTTGGCGCCCGCCGCCCGGATGTCACGGGCCACCGCGATCGGGTTGTCGGTGGCCTCGGCGTGGAACGTCACGTTGTAAGCGCCCGCCTCGGCGTAGCCGGGCGCCCACCGCTCGGGATTCTCGATCATCAGATGGCAGTCCATCGGGGTGTCGGTCACCTTGAGCAACGATTCGACCACCGGAAGCCCGAGCGTGAGGTTGGGCACGAAATGGTTGTCCATCACGTCGACGTGCAGCCAGTCGGCATCACCGACCGCCGCCACCTCGTCGGCCAGCCGCGCGAAATCCGCGGCGAGAATCGACGGCGCAATCAGGGGTTCTGCCATGCACGTCAGCCTAACAACGCAGCCGCGGTGTGCTTCCGGCGATCCTCACCGCACGTCGGGATCGACCCGCAGGGCCGCGGCGAACATCGCGTCGGTGCCGTGCCGGTGCGGCCACAGCTGAACGTGCGGCCCGGCGCCCAGATCATCCACCTGAGCGAACAACGGCCGGGTGTCCATGGCGGTCACCGGATGCCTGCGGACCGCGTCGGCAACGACGCCGACCGTTTCGGCCAGATGCGGTGAACACGTCGCGTACAGCACCACCCCGCCGGGCCGGGTCAGCCGGATCGCCGCGGCCAGCAGTTCGCGCTGCAGCCGGGTCAGCGCCGCGACGTCGCCGGGTTGGCGCCGCCACCGTGACTCGGGGCGCCGCCGCAGCGCGCCCAGTCCGGTGCACGGCGCGTCGACCAGTACCCGGTCGAAGCCGGGTTGGAGTCCGGATTCGCGGCCGTCGACGCGGTGCACCTCGACACCGAGGCCCCTGGTGTTCTCCTCGACCAGGTCGGCGCGTCGTTCGGCGGGTTCCACCGCGGTGACGCGGGCACCCGAGGCTGCCCCGATCGACGCGAGCAGCGCGGTTTTGCCGCCCGGCCCCGAGCACAGGTCCAGCCACCGCCCCTCGTCGGTGCCGTCGACCTCGGCGAGTGTGAGCGCACGCGCCACCAGCTGGCTGCCCTCGTCCTGCACCTGGGCCGCGCCGTCGCGCACCGCGGGCACCCGGCCCGGGTCCCCGCCGGTCAGGTACACCGCGTACGGCGAGTACCGGCCGACGGTGCCGCCGGCCTGCTCGGCGAGTTCCTCGGCGGTGATCGCGGTGGGACGGGCGGCCAGATGCACGACAGGGCGCGCGTCGTCGCTGGCGAGCAGCGCGTCGAGTTCGCCTGCCGCCGCGCCGAGGGCGTCGGTGAACGCCTGCGCGATCCAGCGCGGGTGGGCGTGTACGAAGGCCGTGTGGCCCACCGGATCGGTTTCTGCCGACGGCGCCAGCTCGGCGATCCAGGCCTGCTCGTCGCGACCCGAGATGGTGCGCAACACCCCGTTGACGAATCCGGCTCGCGCCGAATCGAATTCGATACCGGCCTGTTCCACCGTGGTCGACACCGCGGCGTGTGGTTCGACGCGTGTGCGCAGCAGTTGATAGGTGCCCAGCCGCAGCAGGTCCAGCAGCACCGGGTCGATGCGGTCGGTCGGCCGTCCGGCGGCACGCTCGATGACCGCGTCGAGCAGGCCCAGGCTGCGGCACGCTCCGTAGGTCAATTCGGTGGCGAACGCGGCGTCACGGCCGTCGATCCCCCGCTCGCGGAGCATGGCGGGCAGCGCGAGATTGGCGTACGCGTCGCGCTCGGAGACCGCGCGCAGCACGTCGAACGCGACGCGCCGGGCCGGGTCGAGCGGCTTGCGGCGCGGCGGACGTTTGCGCGGCAGGTGGTTGGGTTTCACGAGGCACTCACGGGTTCTTCGAGGCGGGCGCCGCGGGCCCAGTCCGCGGCGTTCATGAGCTTCTTGCCCGGCGGTTGGATCTGCCCCAGCCGCACCGGATGCGAGCCGGTGCCGACGTGAACACTGTTGCGGCCCACGCGGATCTCACCGGGAGCCAGCGGCCCGTCGGCCTCGGCAGCCTGGTCGACCGTGACCGGCCCCACCTTGACCCGCAGCTCACCGATCATGGTCCACGCGCCAGGGTTGGGGGTGACCGCACGGATGCGCCGGTCGACGACATGTGCGGGCAGATCCCAGCGCACACGCGCCGATTCGACGGTGATCTTGGGTGCGACGGTGATGCCCTCGGACGGTTGTGGCACCGCGGTCAGTGACCCGTCGGCGATGCCGTCGATCGTGCGCTCCAACAGCTCGGCACCCGAATCCGAAAGGCGCTCAAGGAGATCACCGGCGGTGTCGGTGTCGCGCACGGTCTCGGTCACCACGCCGTACACCGGCCCGGAATCCAGCGCGGGCTCGATCTGGAAGGTCGTCGCGCCGGTCACGGTGTCACCCGCGGCGATCGCGGCCTGCACCGGGGCCGCGCCGCGCCATGCGGGCAGCAGCGAGAAGTGCAGGTTGATCCAGCCGTGGCGCGGCACGGCGAGCAGCCGTTGGCTCAACAACGCCCCGTAGGCCACCACCGCGCAGCAGTCCGGCGCGAGCTCGGTGAGCTCGGCGACGAACTCGTCGCTGTTGGGCCGGTCCGGGCGCAGCAGCGGGATGCCGTGTTCGAGCGCCAGCTGGGCCACGGGCGAGGGGCGGGGTTTACCGCGCCGCCCGGCGGCCGCGTCGGGCCGCGTCAGCACTGCCACCACATCGTGACGTGGGGATTCGATCAGCCGGCGCAGCGACGGCAACGCGGGTTCGGGGGTTCCGGCAAAGACGAGGCGCACTGCGCCAGTCTAGGGAAGCCGTGCACCGTCTCACCGTGGTGTCTGGTAGTACTCGCGCTCGGACACCCCGGCCACCGACGCCACGTACATCCAGGGGATGCTGCCCACCATGCGGTTGAGGGTGGCCACGGCGTCGTTGTAGTACTGACGCGCGAACGCGAGCTTGTCCTCGGTGTCGGCGAGGTTCTGCTGCAGGTGCAGGAAGTTGTTCGACGAGTTCAGTTGCGGATAGGACGAGCCGAGCGACAGCACACCGGCGATCGCGGTGTCGAGTTGGCGTTCTGCGGCGCTGCGCTGGGCGACCGAGGTGCCCGTGGTCGCGGCGGCCAGCGCCGCGCGGGCCGAGGTGACCTGGTTGAGGATCGCCTGCTCGTGGGCGGCGAACGTCTGCACGGTGTGCACCAGGCTGGGGATCAGCGAGGCCCGCCTGGTGAGTTCGACGTCGATACCGCTGAGCGCCTCGGCCACGTGCACGTCGGCAGCGCGCAGCTTGTTGTACCCAGAGACGAAACCGATGAGCACCGCCACCGCCGACAGCAGCACCACGACCAACAACACGGTCACCACGAACCGCCTCCTCCCCCGCCGCCGCCACCGCCACCACCGCCGCTGGACCCGCCGCCGCCCGACGAGGACGAGGACGACGACTGCGACGCGGTGTATGCGCTTATCGACGACGATAGCGCCGACTCGAAACTGTCGAAGCTCGTGCCGCCGCCCCCGTCGGAGAACTTCCACCCGCCGTCGGACGACGAGTGATACCAATCCGGTTGCGGGGCAATCTCACCCACCGACGCCTGGTACTTCTTGGCCCACAGCGCCGCGGTTCCCGCCGCGACCGCGAACGGGATGTAGGCGACGTAGAGGTCCTTGCGCGCGGCGAAGTCGAACCGGGTCTCGGCCGAATCCGTCGACAGCAGGCGATGAAATCCTCCTGCGCGCGACCATAATTCGCGCCCTGCCGGGGTGCGGCGCGTGCCCAGCCCGGCCGGCCAGCATCCCACGGAGAACGCGAAGAACGCCGCGAACGGCAGCCCCACCATCGTGGCCGAGATACCGAACCACAGGCAGAAACCGGCCAGCGCCGCGACGAACGCGAACAGATTGGCCACGCGCAGCCACAGTTCCTTGCGGCGGCGGACCATGAGCCCGCCGTCGAACGCCCACTTCTTGACCGCGTCCGCCATGTCGGTCTTGGCCCGGTTGAGCTTCTTGCCCGCGGTGACCGATCCGTCTGCGCGGAACGTCGCGCCCGGGCTCATCACCTTGAGCGCGGCCCCCACCGCGATCCCGACCTCGTCGGCATCGGCCCACGCTGCCGGCGCTGCCATGCCCCGGATGCTCCAGCGGGTTTCGCTCTCCTGACGCAGCGAGATCAGGCCGCGGTCGGCGAGATGGAACAGCGTCGCGGTGAGCCCGTTCGACGGCACCGCCTCGGTGCGGATGAACTCCAGTTGCACCGGCCCGAGTCCGTCGGGCGGTGCGTACTGCACCGGGAATCCCGGTGACGGCTCGATGGTGGTCCGCAGCCACATCAGCGCTCCCAACGCGGCGAGGACCGTCAGGCCGCCGGTGGTGACCACGCGCGGAACCGACCGCCCCAGCACCGGGTCCCAGGTGTAGGGCCACGGCAGCTCGGCCTGTGCCGGTGTGGGCACGTCGACCCCGGCACGCAGGGTGACCGGGGTTCTGGGCTCGAGGTTGTCCGCCTGGAGGCGCACGGTGTTGCCGGACACCGTGAGATCACACGGAGTGCCGACGCCGTATCCGACGCTGCACTGGGCTCCTGTGGCGTCGGCGGGCAGCGCCACGGTGATGTCGGCGTGCCGGATGAAGTTGTTCCACGCCGGGGCGATCACATTCCAGTAGAACGCGGTTGGCGCCTGCGGATCGCCCGATTCGGCCGCGAAGCGGCGATCGGCGCCGACACTGCCCGGGTCGAGGACACCGGGCACGGTGTAGGCGATCTCGAACACGTGCGTGCCGTAGGACAGCGTGGAGTCCGGGTCACCGATCTTGGCGATGCGGAAGCGCTGGTTGTCGGCCCACTGCATCTCGTACGGGGCGGGCCTGCCGTCGAGGTCGATCGAGGTGATCTCGGGGATCTGCCGCACATGGGGGTTGTTGGGATTGGCCACATCCCAGTACCGGAAGATGCCGTGCCGTCCGCTCGGGAAGTCCGCGGTGATGGTCTCGACGGCCTTCATCTCGCCGTCGGCACCGATGCTGAACTGGGCACGGTAGTCGGTGATCACCACCGGGTCGTCGACGTTTGCCGCGTCGTCGCCCCCGCCTGCGAAGATCACCGGCCACAGCAGACCGAACACGATGAGCGCCAAGGTGAACGTCCACGCCACGACCCGTCGCACACCAGCCTCCTGTTCGAGCCAAGTGGTTCGCCGTTCAGCTCCGCACGCGGAGCGTGCAGATCACCCTATGTGCAAAGGGTCGATCTGGACGCGAGATGGCTCCTGGTCGTGGCGTGCGCTTAGCACCGCGGTCGCGCGCCGCAGCGCGGCCGCGAGCGCCAGGCCGCCCGCGCGGGGCACGCGTACGAGCATGCGACTGACCTCGGCATCGGCGTCGAGACCGGGTGGCCTGCGGGCACCGAACGGCAGGTCGACCGGACCCAACCGCTCGGCCCCCTCGGGCAACAGGGCGTGGTCCAGCAGCGCCGTCACGGCTTTCGGGGTGCCGTCCACCGCGGCCATGTGTACCGCGGGCGGCAGTCCCACCTCACCGCGGCTGTCGAGCTCGGCGTCGGCGTGGCCCACGGGATCCCAGCGGATGAGCGCCTGCACGGTCGGCAGCACCGATTCGGCCACCACCGCGACCACACCGCCATCGGCGCGGGGCCGCACGAGCGCCGCGGCCGCCATCCACCGCCGCAGCGTGTCCTCGGCGGCGCGCAGGTCCTGTCTGCCCAGCAGCGCCCACGCGTCGAGCAGAAGCGCCGCGCCGTAACCGCCGTCGGCGGCGGGTTCGGCGCCAGGGGTCGACACCACGAGTGCACGTGTCCCCCGTACGTCGGACACCACGGTGTCACCGCCCGAGGTGATCACCGGTGTGCCGGGGAACGCGCGCCCGAGTTCCTCGGCGGTGCGGCGGGCCCCGACCACGACCGCGCGTACCGCGTCGGAACCACAACGCGCACAGCGCAACGCGGGTTCGGCCCGCCCGCACCAGCGGCACTGGGCGGCAGCGCTGTCGCGATCGGGCAGCGCGAGCGGGCCCGTGCAGTGCCTGCACCGGGTCACGGTGCGGCACCGTGCGCACGCGAGTGCGGGCACATACCCGCGCCGCGGCACCTGGATGAGCACCGGGCGGTCGGCGTCCAGCGCCGTGCGCGCGGCCTGCAGCGCCATCGAGGGCAGTCGTGCGCTGTGCGCGGCCGGGTCCCGCTCCTGCTGATACCTGCTCTCCTCCAACGCGACGACGCGCGGCGCGACGCTGCGCACCACCGACCGGGTCGCCACCAGGTCGTGTGCCCACCGCGTCCGCACCAGCGCGTGGGCCTCCGCGGTGCGCGCATAGCCGCCGATGACTGCCGCACAACGCAATTGGTGGGCACGCAGCATGGCGACCTCACGTGCGTGCGGATACGGGGCACGCGGTTCGGCGAGGTTGTCGTCGCCGTCGTCCCACACCAGGATCAGGCCCAGATCGGCCACCGGCGCGAAAACCGCGCTGCGGGTACCGATCACCACCCGCGCGTGGCCGCGCAGCGCCGCGAGCCAGCGGCGGTACCGCGCCGAGGGCCCGAGCCCCGCCGACAGCGCCACCACGCGTGACTCGGGGACGTGTGCGGTGACGGCCGCGTGCAGCGCATCGACGTCGCGCTGGTCGGGCATGATCGCCAGCACGCCCTGACCCGCGTTGACCGTCGCCGCGGTGGCCTCGGCCAGCCGTTGCGGCCACTGCTCGCCGGGCAGCGCCTGCCACACGGCGCGCGCGGCGCGTCCCTCACCGAGCGCGGTGAGGAACTGTTCGCCGCGCGCATACCGGGCCCAGCCGCTGCTGTCGATGTCGATCGCGGGGACCGGTTCGGGCTCGGCGGGCGTCTGTTTCTCGACGGTGGCGTGGCGTGGCGGGATCGCCAAGCGCAGCACGTCGGGACGCGTGCCCGCGTACCGCGCGGCCACCGCGTCGACCAGGCGCCGCACATCGGTGGTCAGCACGGGTTCCGGTGAGACCACCTTGTCGAGCCAGCCGAGCCTGCCCTCGTGGTCGGTGTCGGAGCGGCGTTCGAGGATGAACGCGTCGACCAGCCTGCCGTGGAACCGCACCTTGGCCCGCACACCGGGCTGGGCGTTGTCGGACAGTTCCTCCGACACCAGGTAGTCGAACTCGCGGTCCAGATGTGGAACCGACAGCATGGGCAGTACCCGGGCGATCGGTTCGTGTTCTGCTGCACGCCGGGTGAGGGTCACTGCGCAGGTGTCCCGCGTTTCGTGAACAGGCCCGCGGTGATCAGCAGCAGCGACGCCGCGTACGCCCACCAGATCGGTACGGCCAGCAGTTGATCACCACGCACGAACTCGCTCATGCCGATCATCGCGTCGCTCACTGCGAAGCACACCGCGCCCGCGGCCGTCCACGGCGTCGGCAGCCCGGCCAGCAGCGCCGCACACACCATGGCGCCCAGCACCGCGATGTAGGCGGTGACCGGCACGGCCATGCCCTGTTCGACGAGCCGCGGCCAGAACCAGGCCAACAACGCCAGGCACGCGACGACCGTGACGGCCACGGCGGTCAGGCGGCCCGGGGTGCGGCGCGCCAACGGCAGCAGCGCGGCCAGGAAGCACAGGTGCGCCACGAGGAAGGCCGCGAGACCCCCGACGAACGACGGCTCCCACCACGGGATGGCCAGCAGGAAGTCGCCCACGGCCGAGAACAGCAGCGCGGCGACCAGCCAGCGGCGCTCGCGCCGGATCGGGTGGGTGCATGCGGCGGCGGCCAGCAGGACCGCGGCGAGCGCCTTGACCGCGGGCTGCGCGGCGAACTGGCCGGTGAGCGCGGCGCCCGCGGGCAGCCGTAGGGCCGTGACGATGAGAAAGACGCCGTAACCTGCACCGACGACGGCCGCGGCGCCCCACAACCACGACGTCGCGCGGTGTGCGTACCGTGTCGGTGTGTCTGTTGCTGACGAGAAACCGGCCCTCGATGCCATTCTGCAGAAGGTACTGGAGCTTGTGCCGTTCCAACTGTCCACCGCCGATGGTGTCGAGGAGGCGCGCCGCAAATTCAGCGAACTGCCGCGCGCGGAGATCCATCCCGAGCTGAGCGTGCACGACCGCACGATCGAAGGCCCGGCCGGCCCCATCGGCGTCCGGGTCTACCGTCCGCCGACCGCCGAAGGCGTGAAACTGCCGGTCGTGCTGTTTTTTCACGGCGGCGGCTGGTCGGTCGGCGACCTGGACAGCTACGACGCCACCGCGCGGCGCCACGCCGCGGGCGCCGAGGCGGTCGTGGTGTCCGTGGACTACCGGCTCGCGCCCGAGCATCCGTACCCCGCGGCGGTCGACGACGTGTGGGCCGCCACGCAGTGGGTCGCCGCGCATGCCGAGGAGCTCGGTGGCGACGCCGAGCGGCTCGCGGTGGCCGGCGACTCCGCGGGCGGCAACCTCGCCGCCGTGGTCGCGCAGCTCGCGCGTGACGCGGGCGCGCCGGCGCTACGGATGCAGCTGCTGTGGTACCCGGCCACCACGTGGGACACGTCGCTGCCGTCGTTCGCCGAGAACGCCGACGCCCCGGTCCTCGCGATCGATGCCGTCAAGGGCTTCTCGGCCTGGTACGCCGGTCATGTCGACCTGACCGATCCGCCTGCCACGCTGGTGCCCGCGCGCCACGACGACCTGTCGGGTCTGGCGCCCGCCTACATCGCGGTGGCCGGTCACGATCCGCTGCGTGACGACGGTGTGCACTACGGCGACTTGCTGGCCGCGGCCGGGGTTCCGGTGCAGTTGGACAACGCCGACACGCTGGTGCACGGCTACCTCGGCTACTCGGGTGTGGTGCCCGCCGCCACCGAGGCGTTCGACCGTGGCCTCGCCGCACTTCGCGAGGCGCTGCACAGCTAGTCCCGAGAACGACGAAATCGTCGCAATCCGGTTGGGATTGCGACGATTTCGTCGCTTTGGCGGCTGTCGCCGAGAATCAGAACGCCGGCGAGACGTCTCCGCCGGGCCAGCGCTCCTTGATGAAGTCGCGCGTGGCGTCGCTGTGCAGCAGCTCGTTGAGCTTGACGATGTCGGGATCGTCCTGGTTGTCCTCACGGCTCACCAGGAAGTTCGCGTACTGGTTGTTCTCCAGCGATTCGACGATCAACGCGTCCTTGAGTGTGTATCCGGCGTCGAGGAAGTAGTTGCCGTTGAGGATCGCCAGGTCGACGTCCGGAACTGCCTTGGCCTGCAGATCCGGTGCGGCCTCGATGAACTGCAGGTTTTTCGGGTTGCCGATGGTGTGCACGTTCACGGGCCCGTCGGTGGGCAGCGTGACGAGGTGTTTGGAGGCCAGCAGAGCCAGGGCACGAGCCTGGTTCGAGCCGTCGTCGGTGATGCTGATCTTGGCGCCGTCCGGGAGATCGTTTGCGCTGCGGTACTTCTCGGAGAACGCGGCGTAGGGCTCGATGTGCACGCCCGGGAAGGCGTGCAACTGGTAGCCGAAGTCGGCGACCTGCTCGTCGAGGTAGGGCTTGTGCTGGAAGTAGTTGGCGTCGATGTCGCCCTCGGCCAGCCAGCGGTTGCCCAGCGAGTAGTCGTCGAACACGCGGATGTCGAAGTCCAGTCCGGCGTCCTTGGCCTGGCCGTTCTTGATGAACTCGAGGATCTCGGCGTGCGGCACCTGCGTCGCGGCGACCGTGAGTTTCTTCTCACCGGATCCGCGCAGCCACAAGAACCCGGCGACGACGAGGACCACCACGACGACGGCCGCGATGCCCGCGTACAGCGGTGTCTTCGATCTGGGTGGGCCGTCGATGTTCTCGGGTGTGGACATGTTTGTTTTCCGTTCCTGTCAGTTGTGATGGGAGGGGCAGAAAGTCATGCCGAGAGGCGCTGGGCCTCACCGGCGTCGCCCGCGCCGCCTGCGGATCGGCGCGCGCGGTGATCGGTCTTGCGAGCGAAGTAGTCGCCGACGACCTGGAAGATCTGCGCGAACACGATGAGCAGCAGCACCGTCGACCACAGGACCGGGCCGTCGTACGAACGGGCGCCGTACCGGATCGCCAGGTCGCCCAGGCCGCCGCCACCGATCACGCCCGCCAGCGCCGAGAAGCCCAGCAACGCAATGATCGTGATGGTCAGCCCGGCGATGATCCCGCTGATCGCCTCGGGCAGAAGTGTTTTCGTGATGATCTGCCAGCGTGTGGCGCCGACCACGCGGGCCGCGTCGATCTTGCCCGAATCGACTTCGCGCAGCGACGATTCCACCAGCCGCGCGAGAAACGGGATGGTGCCGATGGTCAGTGGCACCATCGCGGCGACGGTGCCCAGACTCGAGCCGACCAACAGCCGGCCCAGCGGCCACAGCGCGATCACCAGCACCAGAAACGGCAGCGAGCGCGTGACGTTGACCACCACGCCCAGCGAGCTGTTGAGCCAGCGGATCGGGGCCAGGCCGCCCGGTGCGGTGACATAGAGCAGTACGCCCAGCGGGATGCCGAGCAGCACCACGAAGAAGAACGGCACGAAGACCAGTTGCAGGGTCTGGCCGACGGCCACCGGCACCGCGTCGGTGGTGAACAGGATCGAATCGTCGAGCCACTCGGTGAATGCGTTCACACCAGGCTCCGTTCGCCCACGCGCACGGCGGTCAAGCCGTTGCGCTCGAACCACCGCACGTATTCCTCGGCCCGGTCGGCCGCCGAGTGGTCGATGCCGGTGAGCGCAAGTTGGAACTGCGACACCGACTGGCCGCCGAGGCGCAGCACCTCGCCGTCGAGGATGCGCACATCGGTGTTGAGCTCACGCACCAGCGCGCCGATGAACGCGCCCGAGGCGTCGGCGCCCGCGTGCACGTTGAGGATCAGTTCGTCGTCGGTGGGCGGCGGTGGATCACTCAGGGGTGGCAGCAGACCCGACGCGGGATCACCGGCCACGTCGGCCAGCGAGCCCTGGGCGACGACGCGGCCCTCGGACAGCACGGTGACGCGGTCGGCGATCTGCCGCACGATCGACAAATCGTGGGTGATCAACAGCACGGTGACGTCGAGTTCGTCGCGCAGATTGGTCAGCAGCGTGAGGATCTCCTGCGTGGTCGTCGGATCCAGCGCGCTGGTGGGTTCGTCGGCCAGGATCACGGTGGGATGCGCCGCGAGCGCGCGGGCGATGCCCACGCGTTGTTGTTGCCCTCCGGACAGCTGCGCGGGGTAGGCGTCGCCCCGGCCCGGCAGCCCGACGAGCTCGAGCAGCTCCTGCGCGCGGTACCACCGCTTCTTGCGGTCCCAGCCCGCGATCTCCAGGGGGTACTCGATGTTGGCGCGCGCGGTGCGGTTGTCGAGCAGGTTCGCCGATTGGAAGACGTTGCCCAGCCGGCGGCGTGCGCCGCGCAGTTCCTTCTCCGACAGCGCGGTCAGGTCCTGCCCGTCGAGCACGACGCGGCCGCGCGTGGGGCGTTCGAGCAGCGCGATGTTGCGGACGAGCGTGCTCTTGCCCGATCCGCTGCTGCCCACGACACCGAGAATCTCCCCTTGGTCGACGGAGATCGACACGCCTTCAAGGGCTCGCGTCGTTCCGTAGAACTTCGTGAGGTCTTCGGTGTAGATCGACATCACTCACCTATCTGCCAGGCACTCAAACGGGCCGAACTGTAAACCAGTCGGACGTTTCGATCCAGGGTTGCGCTCATCGCACTTTTATCGCCGTCAGACGCAGAACTGCCCAATCTCCGAAGAGATCGGGCAGTTCCGGACAAGACGAAATCAGATGGCGGACTTCAGGTCGTCCACCTTGTTGGTCTGCTCCCACGGCAGCTCGATGTCGGTGCGGCCGAAGTGTCCGTACGCGGCGGTGGGCGCGTAGATCGGGCGCAGCAGGTCGAGGTCGCGCACGATCGCGGCGGGACGCAGGTCGAACACCTCGCCGATGGCCTTCTCGATCTTGGCCGGGTCGACGGTCTCGCTGCCGAAGGTCTCCACGAACAGACCCACCGGGGCGGCCTTGCCGATCGCGTAGGCGACCTGCACCTCGACGCGCTCGGCCAGGCCAGCGGCGACGACGTTCTTGGCGACCCAGCGCATCGCGTAGGCGGCCGAGCGGTCGACCTTTGACGGATCCTTGCCCGAGAAGGCGCCGCCGCCGTGGCGAGCCCAGCCGCCGTAGGTGTCGACGATGATCTTGCGGCCGGTCAGGCCGGCGTCGCCCATGGGGCCGCCGAGGACGAACTTGCCCGTCGGGTTGACCAGCAGGCGGTAGTCGGACGTGTCGAGGGTCTCATGGCCGAGATCGGCGAGCACGGTGTTGACGACCTTCTCGCGGATGTCGGGCGTGAGGGTGCCCTCCAGGTCGATGCCGTCGGCGTGCTGGGTGGACAGCACCACGGTGTCCAACCGCACCGGGGTGGTGCCGTCGTACTGGATGGTGACCTGGGTCTTGCCGTCGGGCCGCAGGTAGTCCAGCACACCGTTCTTGCGCACCTCGGTCAGGCGGCGCGCGAGGCGGTGGGCCAGCGCGATGGGCAGCGGCATGAGTTCGGGGGTGTCGCCGATGGCGTAGCCGAACATCAGGCCCTGGTCGCCTGCGCCCTGCAGGTCCAGCGGGTCGGCCTTGCCCTCGACGCGGGTCTCGTGGGCGGTGTCGACGCCTTGGGCGATGTCGGGCGACTGCGCACCGATCGCCACGTTGACGCCGCACGAGGCGCCGTCGAAGCCCTTGGTCGACGAGTCGTAGCCGATGTCGAGGATGCGGTCGCGCACGATCTTGGGGATGTCGGCGTACGCCGTGGTGGTCACCTCACCGGCGACGTGCACCTGGCCCGTGGTGACCAGCGTCTCGACGGCGACGCGGGACTTGGGATCCTGCTCCAGCAGCGCGTCGAGCACAGAGTCGCTGATTGCGTCACAGATCTTGTCGGGGTGCCCTTCGGTTACCGACTCACTGGTAAACAGGCGACCTTTGCTCACGGTCCGCGTCCTTCCTTGAAACATCTCAAATTAGTTAGTCGGGCGAATCTCAATTCTGCCCTGTTGCACCCAAGCGCTTGGGACGCTGCCGCGCAACCCTTTCGCGCAATCCGGATGCGATGGTCGTGTTACTGCTCTCGCTACCCGTCCTGGCTCTTCAGGAAGGCCGCAATCGAGTCCACGATACGGGTGGCCATGAGCGTCTTCGAGCCGTGCTCCAGTGCGGACTCGGTGCCGTCGGCACTCAGCAACCATCCGTCGTTGTGGTCCACCTCGAATGCCCGGTTCTCCCCCACGGCGTTGACGACCAGCAGGTCACAGCCCTTACGCTCGAGTTTCGCCCTGGCGTGGAACAGCACGTCGCCGTTCGCGTCCCCGGTTTCCGCGGCGAAACCGACGATCGCGCGCATGTTTGGCAACTGTCCGTCGGCCCTGGCGCGGACCGCTCCGGCCAGCACGTCGTCGTTGCGGACAAGATCGATCGAGCTGGGTTCCGAGGCGCCCTTCTTGATCTTCGCGGCGGCAACGTGCGCAGGACGGAAGTCGGCGACCGCGGCGGCCATCACCAGAACGTTCGCGTCGGGTGCGTGCTTGGACACCGCGTCGCGCAGCTGGGTCGCCGAGCCGATGTGGACCATCTCGACGCCCGCGGGATCGATCAGACCGGCCGTGTTGCCCGCGATGAGCGTCACGTCGGCGCCACGCTGGGCCAGCACACGCGCGACGGCGTAGCCCTGCTTGCCGGAGCTGCGGTTGCCGATGAAACGGACCGGGTCGAGCGGCTCACGCGTACCACCAGCGGTCACCAGGGCCTTGACCCCGGCCATGTCGTAGGGAAGCGCGTCGGCGCGTTCCAGCAGCAGCTGCGCGAGTGTGGTGATCTCCTCGGCCTCAGGGAGCCGGCCCGGGCCGCTGTCGGCGCCTGTGAGACGTCCGGACGCCGGTTCCAGCACCACCGCACCGCGACGGCGCAGCGTGGCCACGTTGTCGACGGTGGCCGGGTGCAACCACATCTCGGTGTGCATGGCAGGCGCGAACAGCACGGGGCATCGTGCGGTGAGCAGCGTGGCGGTCAGCAGATCGTCGGCACGCCCCGCGACCGCGCGGGCCAGGAGATCGGCGGTGGCAGGTGCGATGACGACGAGGTCGGCCTGCTGGCCGATGCGGACGTGCTGCACCTCGTGGACGTCGGTGAACACCCCGGTGTGCACCGGGTTACCGGACAGCGCCTCGAAGGTCGCGGCACCGACGAAGCGCAACGCGGACTCGGTGGGGACGACCCGCACCGAATGCCCAGCCTCGGTGAGTTGACGGACAACAGTGCACGCCTTGTAGGCGGCGATCCCGCCGGCGACGCCGACGACGATCCGCTTGCGCGCGCTCACGAACCGGCCCTTGCCTGGCTATTCGCCTTCGGTGTGCTCGAGCAGGTCCCCGTGGATCTCGCGCAGCGCGATCGAGAGGGGCTTCTCCTGCAGGCCGGGCTCGACCAGCGGGCCGACGTATTCGAGGATGCCGTCGCCGAGCTGGTTGTAGTAATCGTTGATCTGGCGGGCCCGCTTGGCGGCGTAGATCACCAGCGCGTACTTGCTCGACGCGCGCGACAGCAACTCGTCGATGGGCGGGTTGGTGATGCCCAACGGCGTGTCGTAGGCGCTGGCAGCGGACGAATCGATACCGAGGTCGTCCGCAGCGTTCAGCTGCGCATCGGCGTGCGGGGTGCTCACGAAGAAGTCTCCTGGCGGTTGTTGGTTACGAATGCCGTGAATGCATTTGTGAACAGCGTGACCGGTGGCTCACAACCGGAATGCGCCCGAGTTCGTCGGTCGGCACGGTGAGTCGTCAGCTGTCCACCAGCAAGGATACCAATTCCGCGCATGCCGAATCCAACTGCCGGTTCACCACGACGCGGTCGAAATCGGATTGTGCAGCCATTTCGGCTCTGGCGGTGTCCAGGCGCCGGGCCATCACCTCGGGCGTTTCGGTGCCGCGGCCGGACAGGCGGCGCACGAGTTCGTCCCAGCTCGGCGGGGCCAGGAACACCGAGACGACCTCGGGCATGGCCTGCTTGACGGCCCTCGCGCCGGCCAGGTCGACCTCGATCAGCACCGGTCGGCCTGCCCTGGTGGCCTCACGGACCGGTGCGGCGGGCGTGCCCGAGCGGTGCAGACCGCCGTGGATCTCGGCCCATTCGAGCAGTTCCCCGTCGTCGATCAACTGCTGGAAGCGTTCCGGGCTGACAAAGGTGTAGTCCACGCCGTCGACCTCCCCGGGACGGGGCGCCCTGGTGGTGACGGACACGGAAAAGTACAGGTCAGGAAGCCGTTCCCGCAGACAGCGGACCACGGTTGACTTCCCGACAGCTGAGGGGCCGGACAGCACGACGACCCGGGCCCGTGCGGGCCCATCAGTCGCGCGTTGTCCGGCCCCACGGCCGACAGTCAATCTGCGCGCCTTACGACTGGTCGAACTTCTCCAGCAAGGCCTTGCGCTGGCGATCGCCGAGGCCGCGCAGACGGCGGGTCGGAGCGATCTCCAGTTCGGTCATGATTTCCTGCGCCTTGACCTTGCCCACCTTGGGCAGAGCTTCCAGCAGCGCGGAAACCTTCATCTTGCCGAGGACCTCGTCGGTCTCGGCGTCGGTGAGCACCTGCTTGAGGTTGGTGCCGCCGCGCTTGAGTCGATCCTTGAGCTCGGCTCGCGCTCGACGTGCGGCAGCAGCCTTCTCCAACGCTGCCGCGCGCTGTTCGTCGGTCAACTGGGGAAGGGCCACGGGTTCCTCCGTCTCCTGGCGATCTTCTCGGCCATCACTTGATTTGTCTCGGCTGGAGCACAAACACAGCCAGCGACGACGACCGTACCCACGCAAGCTGACGAAAGCTAACCCCACCCCCTGGTTACAGCGCCAAAAGCCCAGCGTGTAGTGCACCCCGGCGCGCGCCCCCGATCGGTCGCCGACGGCGGGATTCGGCGCCGCTTTTCGGGCAGATATCTGGATATTCCTGCACGTCAACGGTTTTCGGAGGCCTTCGCCGGACGCTTGGGGAACGGCCTGCGGCAGACCGGTCGCCCGCGGACCGGGCCGTGGCACCGGCTGAAGAAAATTTTCGCTGGTCACGGCGTGTCGGGCGTGTCGAGGCCCTGACGGGCGGGTCAAATGACGCGGTCGAAACGTTCCACGACGCCGCGATCCACGCAACGCAGATGCACGAACCGCCTGAGCAACCTTCGCCCGTCGCGTACTCCACGCGTGCCCCGCCGCCAGGACGAAGATGCACGTCAGGGCCTTGACCTGCACATTCGGTGCATCTGCCGGTTCGCGATCCACGCGGATCGCACCCCTGCGGGCGTGACGGCGGCCGGATCGGCGGACCCGCGTGTGACTTCGGCAGTTGTCAGCGCCAGGGCGCGCAGACGGCCACGACCCTGAGAGCACCGTCCCGGGCTGCCGGATGACCTTTCAGGAGCCAGTCAGGGGCCATCCAGGGCGCCCGGAAGGCCCGTGGAACCAGGCGTGACCGGATCGCCCCGGCGGACTCCTCCCACTCCCTCGGTCTCACCTGGCTGGCACGGCACCGGGCGAGGACCGCCGTCGCCGGCGCATTCGAGTTGGTGTCGCCACAACCGGGGGTTCTGACTGTCGGCGTCTGGATGCGCCACGACGGCCCCGCGACGGCCCCGCGACGGCCCCGCGATGGCCTCGTGATGGACTGCGCCGCAGGCGAACTCGCGCGGCGATCCGAATCCCGTTGTATGTCAGCGCTCGTCGCGCTGCTCACGCTGCCGGCACGAACGTCGCCGCACCGGCACAGGGCTGCCGGCTCGGACACATCTGAAATCCGGCTCCTACCTGAGCCGTTGGACCGACGATTGTCGGCGCAATGGCGCTGTCGCGTGGTGGGCCCGTCAGGCCAGGTAGGCCACCTGGTCGCGCAGTCGTTCGGCCGCGGCCCGCACGTCGTCGACGGCGGGTCCCGCGCGCAGCACCTCGCGGGAGACCGCGGGCAGCAGGCGTCGCGCATTCCCGAGGCCGCCCAGCGCCTCCGGTCTACCGCCCTGCGCACCGACGCCGGGTACCAGCACCGGGCCGCCCAGCATGTGCAGGTCGGGCGGATCGGCCACCGTCGCGCCCACCACGACACCGAACGGGCCCACCGGATCGCCGTCGCGCGCCGCCGGATCCGCCTCCCGGTTCGCCTGCGCGACCGCGTCGACGATCGACTGCGCGACGGTGACGTCGCCTGCCACGGCGCGTTGCAGGCCGACACCCTCGGGATTGGAGGTCGCGGCGAGCACGAACACGCCGCGGCCGTTGGCCACCGCGGTGTCCAGAAGTGGCCGTAACGAACCGAATCCGAGGTACGGCGACGCCGTCACGGCGTCGGCGGCCAGCGGCGAATCACCGACCCACGCAGCGGCGTAGGCCGCCATCGTGGAGCCGATGTCGCCGCGTTTGGCGTCGGCGAGCACCAGCACACCTGAGGCGCGCAGCGCCGCGATGGTGCCCTCCAGCACCGCGAACCCCGCCGAACCGTAGGCCTCGAAGAACGCGACCTGCGGTTTGACGATGGCGAAGCCCGCGAACGCCGCGACGCAGATGTCGCAGAACGCACGCAGGCCGTCGGCGTCGACCGTCAGGCCCCAGGCGTTCAAGAGCTCCGGATGCGGGTCGATGCCGGGGCACAGCGGCCCGCGCGCCGACACCGCGGCGTCGAGCCGCTGCCCGAATCCCGTCATGACCGGCGCGACCCCAGTTCGCTGTGCAGTTCCTGCAGCGACATCACGCCGATGTCGCCGCGGATGCCGGCCTCGATGCCCTGCACCGCGGCCGAGGCGCCCTGCACCGTGGTGACGCACGGGATGTTCATCGAGACCGCGGCCGAGCGGATCTCGTAACCGTCGACGCGCGGACCCGAGTTGCCGTACGGCGTGTTGATCACCATGTTGACCTCGCCGGCCTTGATGACCTCGACCGCCGAAGGGCGAGGATCGGCCGCACTCGGGTCCTCGTAGTGCTTGCGCACCTCGTCACACGGAATACCGTTGCGGCGCAGCATCTCCGCGGTGCCTTCGGTGGCCAGGACGCGGAACCCGAGGTCCGCCAGGCGTTTCACCGGGAACACCAGGGACCGCTTGTCGCGGTTGGCCACCGACACGAACACCGTGCCCTCGGTGGGCAGCGAACCGTATGCGGCGGTCTGGCTCTTGGCGAACGCGGTGCCGAAATCGTGGTCGATGCCCATGACCTCACCGGTCGATTTCATCTCCGGTCCGAGCAGCGAATCGATCTGCGCGCCGTCGGCCCTGCGGAAGCGGTGGAACGGCAGCACGGCCTCCTTGACCGCGACCGGCGTGCTGCGGCCCACGTGGGCGCCGTCGCCGGTCTTGCTCAGCAGCCCCTCGTCGCGCAGTTGCGTGATGGTCGCGCCCAGCATCACGCGCGCGCAGGCCTTCGCCAACGGCACCGCGGTGGCCTTCGACACGAACGGCACCGTACGGCTCGCGCGCGGGTTGGCCTCCAGCACGTAGAGCACGTCGTCCTTGAGCGCGTACTGCACGTTGAGCAGGCCGACCACGCCGATGCCGTGGGCGATCGCCTCGGTGGCGCGGCGGACCGCTTCGATGTCGCTGCGGCCCAGGGTCACCGGCGGCAGTGCGCATGCCGAGTCACCGGAGTGGATACCGGCCTCCTCGATGTGCTCCATGATCCCGCCGATGTAGACCTCGGTGCCGTCGCACAGCGCGTCGACGTCGATCTCGATGGCGTCTTCGAGGAACCGGTCGACCAGCACCGGGTGCTCGGGCGAGAGCTGCGTCGCGCGGGTGATGTAGCCGCGCAGGGTCTCCTCGTCGTAGACGATCTCCATACCGCGGCCGCCCAGCACGTACGACGGCCGGACCAGCACCGGGTAGCCGATGTCGGCCGCGATGCGGCGGGCCTGGTCGAAGCTGGTAGCCATGCCGTACTTGGGCGCGGGCAGCCCGGCGGCGGTGAGCACCTCGCCGAAGTGTCCGCGGTCCTCCGCGAGATCGATGGCCTTGGGGCTGGTGCCGACGATCGGCACCCCCGCGTCCTCCAGGCGCTTGGCCAGGCCCAGCGGGGTCTGGCCGCCCAGCTGCACGATGACGCCGACCACTCCGGGACCGCCTTCACCCGAAAGGGATTCGGCGTGGTAGATCTCCAGCACGTCCTCGAACGTCAGCGGCTCGAAGTAGAGCCGGTCGGCGGTGTCGTAGTCGGTCGAGACGGTCTCGGGGTTGCAGTTGACCATCACGGTCTCGAAACCGGCGTCGCTCAACGTGGTCGCGGCGTGCACGCAGCTGTAGTCGAACTCGATGCCCTGGCCGATGCGGTTGGGCCCGGATCCGAGGATCAGCACCTTGGGCTTCTCGGTCTGCGGCGCCACCTCGGTCTCGGCCGCGGGATCGAGCTCGTAGCTGCTGTAGTGGTACGGCGTCTTGGCGTCGAACTCGGCCGCGCACGTGTCGACGGTCTTGAACACCGGGTGGATGCCCAGCCGCTGGCGCAGCGCGCGCACGCCGGCCTCACCGGCCAGTTCCGGTCGCAGCGCCGAGATCTGGCGGTCCGACAGGCCGCTGTACTTGGCGCGGCGCAGCAGGTCGGCGTCGAGGACGGGCGCCTCGACCAGTTCGGCGCGCAGGTCGACCAGCCCGGCGATCTGCTCGACGAACCACGGGTCCACGCCGGAGGCCTCGGAGACCTGTTCGACGGACGCACCGAGGCGCAGCGCGAGCTCCATGTCGTAGATGCGGCCGTCCTGCGCGGTGCGCAGGTTGGTCAGCAGCTGCTCGACGGTGGTGTCGGGATCCGGCGCGGTCCAGAAGCCGGCGCGAGTGGTCTCCAGCGACCGCATGACCTTGCCGAGCGCCTCGATGAAGTTGCGGCCCAACGACATAGCCTCGCCGACGGACTTCATGGTGGTGGTCAGCGTGGCGTCGGCGCCCGGGAACTTCTCGAACGCGAACCGCGGTGCCTTGACCACGACGTAGTCCAGCGTCGGTTCGAAGCACGCCGGGGTTTCCTTGGTGATGTCGTTGAGGATCTCGTCGAGTGTGTAGCCGATGGCGAGTTTCGCCGCGATCTTGGCGATCGGGAACCCGGTGGCCTTCGACGCGAGCGCCGAGGACCGCGACACGCGCGGGTTCATCTCGATGACGATGAGCCTGCCGTCTCTCGGGTTGACCGCGAACTGGATGTTGCAGCCGCCGGTGTCGACACCGACCTCGCGCAGGATCGCGATGCCGAGATCGCGCATCTTCTGGTACTCGCGGTCGGTCAGCGTCATCGCGGGCGCGACGGTCACCGAGTCGCCGGTGTGCACACCCATGGGGTCGAAGTTCTCGATCGAGCAGACCACCACGACGTTGTCTCGGCCGTCGCGCATGAGCTCGAGTTCGTACTCTTTCCAGCCGTAGATCGATTCCTCGATCAGCACGTTCGCCGACGGCGACGCGGCAAGCCCGTCACCGGCCATCCGTTCGACGTCCTCGGCCGAGTACGCCATGCCCGAGCCCAGCCCGCCCATGGTGAAGCTGGGCCGCACCACGACGGGCAGACCGAGTTCGGCGACGGTCTCGCGGACCTCGTCCATGGTGAAACAGACGCGGCTGCGGGCGGATTCGCCTCCGACCTTGGCGACGATGTCCTTGAACTTCTGGCGGTCCTCGCCGCGCTGGATGGCCTCGAAGTCCGCGCCGATGAGTTCGACGCCGTAGCGTTCCAGCACACCGTTCTCGTGCAGTGCGACCGCGGTGTTGAGCGCGGTCTGCCCGCCGAGCGTGGCCAGCAGGGCGTCGATCTTGTTGCCGCGCGCGGCCTGCTGGGCGATGACCTTCTCGACGAACGCGGCGGTGATCGGTTCGACGTAGGTGTTGTCGGCGTACTCGGGGTCGGTCATGATCGTGGCCGGGTTCGAGTTGACCAGGCTGACCTGGATCCCCTCGGAGCGCAGCACGCGGCAGGCCTGTGTGCCCGAGTAGTCGAATTCACAGGCCTGGCCGATCACGATCGGGCCCGACCCGATGACCAGCACGTGGTTGAGATCAGAACGACGTGGCATTGAGCGCACCCCCAGTCCGGCACGAGCGTGCGTGCTTGCAGATGTTTTGACGGCGTGGCGCGCGACAGACACGCACGCTCGCGGTGGAAAAAGACGGGCGGCGGGTCACGAGTGGTGCTCCCCCGCCATCAGGTCGATGAACTGGTCGAACAGGTACTCCGCGTCGTGCGGGCCGCCCGCGGCCTCGGGGTGGTACTGCACCGAGAACGCCTTGCCGTTGACCAGGCGGACACCTTCGACCACACCGTCGTTGGCGCACGTGTGGCTGACCTCCGCGGTGCCGAACGGCGTGTCGAACTTCTCGCCGGCCTCGCCCTCCAGCGCGAAGCCGTGGTTCTGCGCGGTGATCGCGACGCGGCCGGTGATGTGGTCGACCACCGGGATGTTGATCCCGCGGTGCCCGAAGACCATCTTGTAGGTGGACCGGCCCAGCGCGCGGCCCAGGATCTGGTTGCCGAAGCAGATGCCGAACAACGGGATTCCGGCGCCGAGCACCTCGCGGGTCACCTCGACGATGTGGTCCGCGGTGGCCGGGTCGCCCGGCCCGTTGGACAGGAACACCCCGTTGGGTTTGAGGTCGGCGATCTGGTCGAACGTCGCCGCGACGGGCAGGACGTGCGTGCGCACACCGCGGCGCGCGAAGTTGCGCGGTGTGTTGGTCTTGATGCCCAGATCCACGGCCGCGACCGTGAACCGGTGCTCGCCCTCGGGATCGACGACGTAGGTCTCACCGGTGGTGACCTTGCCCGCCAGGTCCGCGCCCAGCATCGACGGCTGGTTGCGCACACGGTCGAGCAGCACGTCGTCGTCGGCGAGGGCGTCGCCGGAGAACACACCGGCCTTCATCGACCCGCGCGTGCGCAGGTGGCGCACCACCGCGCGGGTGTCGATGCCCGCGATGCCGACGATGCCCTGGGCGACCAGTTCGTCGTCGAGGGTGCGGGTGGCGCGCCAGTTCGACGCGCGCGGCGACGGGTCACGCACCGCGTAGCCCGCGACCCAGATCTTGTCGCCTCGGCTTTCGCCGTCCTCGTCGTTCCACCCGGTGTTGCCGATCTGCGGCGCGGTGGCCACCACGATCTGCCCGTAGTAGCTCGGGTCGGTGAGCGTCTCCTGGTAACCCGACATGCCGGTGGAGAACACCGCCTCGCCGAGCGTCTGCCCGACCGCCCCGAACGAGACCCCGGTGAAGACGCGACCGTCCTCAAGCACCAGGACGGCCTTCTCGCCGCCCCGCTTTCCATTGCGCGTCATGCGTTTTCCTCCAGCCAGCGGTTCAGTTCCGCGCGGACGTCAGCGCGGAACCCTGTGTCGATCTCGACACCCGACGGCAGCCGCCAGCGGATGACGAGAATGCCGTCGTGTGTCAGTGCCTTGCCCGCGATGGCGCGCTCGGTCCGGATCACGACGATCGACTCGTCGGGGATCCAGATCGGCCCGGCACCGGTGCGCTGCACCATGATTCCCTCGGGGAAGCGCGTCAAAACGGCCTTGGCGCGAAACCCCAGATCGCCCACGGCGACCTTGTCGTTCCAGTGCGGCACCAGCGTCGTGCCGACATAGAGACCCTTGGTGGGCGCCACGAGCGCGGGCCCCACCGAGTCGGGCAGCGCGGGCAGCCTACCGATCAGCTCGACCTGACGCTGCGCGCGGTGCACCCAGCCCCGCAACATCTGGCGGATGAGGAACGCGATCAGCACCACGAGCAGTGCCGCCAGCACCAGCGAGGCGACGAGCGTCGGTGTGTTCACTGTACCGAGCCCCCACCGGCCGCAGCGGACTTGCCGTCGCGCGCGGTGACCCGGCCGCGCAGCAGGGTCGCGGTCACGGTCGCGGGCAGCGTCATGGTCTCGAACGGCGTGTTGTCCGACCGGCTGGCCAGTTCGGTGCCTGCCACGGTCCAGGTGGCGTCGGGGTCGACCACCGTCAGGTTGGCGGGCTCGCCCACCTCCAGCGGGCGGCCCTGATCGGGCAGGCCGACGATGGCCGCCGGGGCCTCGCTCATGACCTTGGCCACACCGCGCCAGGTCAAGAGCCCCGGACGCACCATGGTCTCGACGACCACCGACAGCGCGGTCTGCAGGCCCAGCATGCCCGGGCGCGCGACCGAGAACTCGCAGCACTTCTCGTGCTCGGCGTGCGGCGCGTGATCGGTGGCCACACAGTCGATGACACCGTCGGCCAACGCCTGGCGCAGTGCCGCGGCGTCCTCGGCCTCACGCAGCGGCGGGTTCACGCGGTTGCGTCCGTCGTAGGTCTCCAGCCGCGAGTCGTCGAGCAGCAGGTGGTGCGGGGTAACCTCGGCGGTGATCGAGATCCCTTGTGCCTTGGCCCATTTGAGAAGCTCGACGGTGCCCGCGGTGGACGCGTGGCAGATGTGCACGCGTGCACCGGCGTCACGCGCCAGCAGCGCGTCACGCGCGACGATCGACTCCTCTGCGGCGCGGGGCCACCCCGCCAGACCCAGCCTGGCCGCGATCGGCCCCTCGTGCGCGACGGCGCCGACGGTGAGACGTGGTTCCTCGGCGTGCTGGGCGATGAGCACGCCCAGACCCGTGGCGTACTCCAGCGCGCGGCGCATCACCAGCGGGTTCTCGACGCACACACCGTCGTCGGAGAACATCCTGACCTGGCCCGCACCCGCCGCCATCAGCCCCATCTCGGTGAGCTGAGCACCCTTGAGACCCATGGTGATCGCCCCGACCGGGTGCACGTCGACCAGGCCGACCTCCTGCCCGCGGCGCCACACGTGGTCGGTGACCACGACAGTGTCGGCGACCGGATCGGTGTTGGCCATCGCGAACACCGCGGTGTAACCGCCCAGTGCCGCTGCCGCGGAACCGGTTTCGATGTCCTCGGCGTATTCGCGGCCGGGCTCGCGCAGGTGGGTGTGCAGGTCGACGAATCCGGGCAGCAGGACCTGTCCGCGCGCGTCGATGACATCGGCGGTCTCCGGGACCGGCAGATCGGCGCCGATCCGGGCGATCTGGCCGTCGTCGACGAGCACGTCGACGGGGTCACCCTCGCCGTACGGCTTCACTCCGCGGATCAGCACCGGTGGGGTCGAATTGTGGTCGCTCATACGTTGATCGCCTCCCGGTCCGCGCCGACGAGCAGATGGAACAGCACCGCCATCCGCACGTGGACACCATTGGAAACCTGTTGCAGCACTGCGGATTGCGGCGAATCGGCCACGGGGAACGAGATCTCCATGCCGCGCACCATCGGCCCGGGATGCAGCACGATCGCGCGGTCCGGCAGCATCGCCTGGCGCTTCTCTGACAATCCGTAGCGCACCGAGTACTCACGCGCGGACGGGAAGAAACTGCCGTTCATGCGTTCGGCCTGCACGCGCAGCATGAGCACCGCGTCGGCCGCGGGCAGTTCGGCGTCCAGGTCATAGGACACGGTCACCGGCCAGTTCTCGACGCCCCTGGGGAGCAGCGTCGGTGGGGACACCAGCACCACCTCGGCCCCGAGGGTGTGCAGCAGCGTCACGTTGGAGCGGGCCACGCGGCTGTGCAGCACGTCGCCGACGATCACCACGCGCTTGCCCTCGACGCTGCCGAGCCGCTGCCGGATGGTCAGCGCGTCGAGCAGCGCCTGCGTGGGATGTTCGTGGGTGCCGTCACCGGCGTTGATGACGCTGGGCCCGCCGCCGTCCTCCTCGACCGTCCACTCGGCGAGCTGCTGCGCCGCACCCGAGGCCGGATGGCGGATGATGAGCGCGTCGGCGCCCGCGGCGCGCAGCGTCAGCGCGGTGTCGCGCAGGGACTCGCCCTTGGCCACCGAGGACCCCGAGGCGCTGACGTTGATCACGTCGGCGCTCATCCACTTCCCGGCCACCTCGAACGACACCCGTGTGCGGGTGGAGTTCTCGTAGAACATCGTGATGATGGTGCGCCCACGCAGCGTGGGGAGCTTCTTGACCTCGCGGCCCAGCAGTGCCTCCCGGAACCGGTCGGCGTCGTCGAGGATCGCGGTGGCGTCGTCGCGGGTCAGATCGCCCGCCGACAGCAGATGACGTTTCGTCACTTCGAGATCACCACTCCGTCGCGGTCGTCGTGTTCGCTGAGCAGCACGTGGACGCTTTCGCTGCGTGAGGTCGGGACGTTCTTGCCCACGTAGTCGGCCCGGATGGGCAGCTCGCGGTGCCCGCGGTCGACCAGCACCGCCAGCTGCACGATGCGGGGGCGACCGATGTCGCGCAGCGCGTCCAGCGCCGAGCGGACCGAGCGGCCCGAGTACAGGACGTCGTCGACGAGGATGACGATCGCGTCGTCGACACCGCCCGCGGGAATGGAGGTGGCCTCCAGCGGACGCGGCGGCTTGAAGTTGAGATCGTCGCGATACAGCGTGATGTCGAGTGCGCCGTGCGGCACGTCCTCGCCCGCGAACTCCTTGATCTTGGCGGCCAGCCGGGTGGCGAGGATCACGCCGCGGGTGGGGATGCCCAGCAATACGACGCGGGTGCGCTCGGCGGGATCATCCAGAGCGGTCTTCTCGATGATCTGATGGGCGATGCGGGAAACTGTCCGGCCGACGTCCGCCGCGGACAGCAACTCCCGGTCGGTACTTGAAGAGCCCATGATGAACCCAGACCTCCTTCTCCGCCTCGCTGGACGGGTCGTTAAAGGACGTCGAACTGCCGGGCAGCTTAACAGAGCCGCAGTACGCTGGGGAAAATGACAGGCCCCACCGGATCCGAGTTCGACTTCGATGCGCTTTACCGCGGCGAGAGTCCCGCCGAGGGTGTGCCACCGATCACGTCCGTGCCCTGGGACACCAAGGCACCCAAGGAAAATGTCGTCGCCTGGGAGCAGGCCGGCCTGGTGCACGGGCACGTGCTCGATATCGGATGTGGCCTGGGTGACAACGCCATCTACCTCGCGCAACAAGGTTACCGCGTCACCGCACTCGATATTTCTCCGACCGCGCTGATCACCGCCGAGCGGCGCGCGGCCGACGCCGGTGTGGACGTGACGTTCGCGGTGGCCGACGCGACCCGTCTCGACGGTTACGACGACGTGTTCGACACCGTCGTCGACAGCGGCATGTTCCACTGCCTGTCCGACAACGCGAAACGCAGCTACGCCGCCGCGGTGCACCGTGCCACCCGCGCCGGGGCGACCCTGCTGCTCGGCGCGTTCTCCGACGCCAACCTGCAACACGACAACTGGCAGGCCGCATGGGTGTCCGAGGACACACTGCGCAGCAGCCTCGACGACGGCGGATGGGACATCACGTCGTTGACCACCGAGACCATCCGGGTTCCGGGTGCGGCCCTGGCCGGCTCCGGTGACGAGGGCGGGGCCGACGAATTCGATGCGGCGTTCTTCCTGGTGCAGGCGCAGCGGCGCTGAGCCGGACGTCGCACCGCGAACCGCTGACTACGCTGGCCCGGGTGAACCTCGACGGCAACCAGACGTCCATCCGTGAGGCGATCGACGCGGGCCTGTTGGCCGGCGCGGTCACCCTGGTGTGGCAGGCGGGCAAGGTCCTGCAGGTCAACACACTCGGTCACCGCGATGTCGAGGCCCGGCTGCCCATGCAGCGCGACACGATCTTCCGCATCGCGTCGATGACCAAGCCGGTGACCGTGGCCGCCGCGATGGCCCTGGCCGAGGAGGGCAAGTTCGCGCTCGCCGACCCGGTGACCGCGTGGCTGCCGGAGTTGTCGAACATGCGGGTGCTGCGTGAGCCCCGCGGCCCGCTCGACCAGACGGTGCCGGCACGGCGGCCCATCACGTTCGACGACCTGATGACCCACCGCAGCGGGATGGCGTACGTGTTCTCGGTGCTGGGCCCGCTGGCGTCGGCCTACGGCAAGATCTCGCAGCGTCAGGATCAGGACCGGTGGCTGGCCGAGGTGGCCGCGCTGCCCCTGGCCCACCAGCCGGGTGAGCGGCTCACCTACAGCCATTCCACCGATGTGCTGGGCATCGCGTTGTCCCGCATCGAGGGCAAGCCGCTGTCGCAGGTGCTCTCCGAGCGGGTCTTCGAACCGCTGGGTATGACCGACACCGGGTTCTCGATCGGTGCCGCGGGCCGCCGCCGCGCGGCGACCATGTACAAGCTCACCGCCGAGAACACCCTGACCCATGACGTGATGGGTCCTCCCCCGATCACCGATCCGCCGTTCTGCGCCGGCGGTGCGGGCCTGTTCTCCACCGTCGACGACTACCTTGTGTTCGCGCGCATGCTGCTCGGCGGCGGCACGGTCGACGGCGTGCGCGTGCTGAGCGAGGAATCGGTGCGGACCATGCGCACCGACCGTCTCACCCCCGAACAGAAGCAGTACCCGTTCCTGGGCGCCCCGTTCTGGGTGGGCCGCGGTTTCGGCCTGAACCTGTCGGTGGTGACCGACCCGGCCAGGTCGCGGCAGTTGTTCGGCCCCGGTGGCCTCGGCACGTTCAGCTGGCCCGGCGCCTACGGCACGTGGTGGCAGGCCGACCCGTCGGCCGATCTGATCCTCATCTACCTGATCCAGAACTTCCCGGATCTCGGTGTCGACGCGGCCGCCATCGCGGGCAACACGTCGCTGGCCAAACTGCAGTCGGCACAACCGAAATTCGTCCGCCGCACCTACCAGGCGCTGGACCTGTAACCGCCTGTCGCACGGCCTGTCTCGGATTGTTTGCCACGCGGGCGGCGAATTGTCCTAGATTTGGCCCATGGGACAGCCGACCGTGCTCATCAGCGGCGCAGGAGTCGCAGGCGCCTCCCTCGCGCACTGGCTCGCCGAATACGGCTACCGCGCCGTGGTGGTCGAGTCCGCGCCCACACTGAGACTGGGCGGACAGACCGTCGATCTGCGCGGCGCGGGCCGCGACGTCATCACCCGCATGGGACTGCTCGACGAGATGCGTGCGCGCTCACTGGATCAGCGCGGCATCGCGTGGGTCCGCGGCAACGGCAGGCGCCGCGCCGAGATGCCGGTGGACGCGTTCGACGGCAACGGCATGGTCTCGGCGCTGGAGATCCTGCGCGGCGACCTGGTGGAGGTGCTCTACAACGCCACGAGAACCCGCGCCGAGTACCGTTTCGGCACCAGGATCACCGAGATCGACTCCTCGGGTGCCACGCTCAGCGACGGCACCCGTGTCGACGCCGACCTGATCGTCGGCGCCGACGGTCCCCACTCCTCGGTGCGCAGAATGGTTTTCGGCCCGGAAGAGCAGTACGTCACGCTGCTGGGCGGGTACAACGCGTGGTTCACCGCGCCCGACACGGCAGGTCTCGACGGGTGGTACCTGATGTACCAGGCGCCGGGACTCAACGCATCGATGCGACCGTCGCACGATCCCGCGCTGTGCAAGGCCGGGCTGGCGTTCCGCTCCGGGCCCGTCGACTACGACCGGCGCGATCCCGCAACCCAATTGGCCCTGCTGAACACACATTTCGCGGGCGCGGGCTGGCACTGCGCGGACCTGCTTGCGGCCGCCGCCGTCGCCGACGACTTCTACTTCGACGCGTTTCTGCAGGTTCACATGCCGACGCTGTCGCGCGGACCGGTGACCCTCGTGGGCGACGCAGGCTACTGTGCGTCCCCGCTGTCGGGCATGGGCACCAGCCTCGCGCTCGTGGGCGCCTACGTGCTGGCCGGTGAGCTCGGACCCGCCGACGTGTTCGCGCACGCGAAGCTGGGACTGGCGCTCTCCCGGTACGAGTCGACCATGCGCCCGTACATCGAACGATGTCAGGACCTGCCGACCGGTATCGACGGGTACCTGCCGAAGTCCGCACTCGACATCACGATCTACACGCAGGTGATGAAGTGGATGCAGCGGTGGCCGATCCGCTCGTACGCCGGACGCAAATGGTTCACCACGGCCGATGCCATCCAGCTCCCCAGCTATCCCGCTGCGTCGCAGCACAAGTGGTGAGCCGTCACACCTGACCGGACGTTCCGCCGGGGTGGACGTCGGATGACACCGGGCCGGTGCCCTGCGCCGGAAGGGCGGCGGCCAGCTTCTGCTCGGCGATCCGGTAGAAGCCCTCGAGCGCCGACTCGTCGATGCTGAGGTACTCGCTCACGACGTCAGGGGCCACGCCGGCGTCACGCAACCGGAGTGCCAGCGAGTACGGCAGCGGCAGAACCCGCAACGCCTGCTCCCTGGCCTCGGTCATGGGATCAGGATGCGACCGGACCCGGCGCCCGGATCGAGTACCCGGTTACTCGAATCTGCGGTGCCGCCGCTTCACGAGGTCGATGAGCTCGGCGCGCGAGGCGGAGCCGGTCTTGGACATCGCGCGGTAGACGTGCCCCTCGACGGTGCGCACCGACAGCCGCAGGCGTTGTGCCACCGTGCGGCTGGACACCCCCGCCCCCAGAAGCGCGACGATCTCGCGTTCACGGTCGGTCAGCGGAAGGTGTTCCAGGCAGCCCACCACGGCCGGTGTCGCGGCGCCGCCGCACCGGTCGGCGAGCTTCTCCGCGTGGTGCGCCTGGCCGAGCGCCGAGCCGCGCCGGTTCTTGCGGCGGTGCACGATCGAGGCGTGGGCCGCGGCATCCGCGGCGGCCACCAGGTCACCGATCCGCTCGAACACCGCCGACACCTCGGCGAGCGCGTCGGCGTCCTCGCGGCGCAGCGCGTGTGCGAAGGCCGCCGCGGCACCCGCGCGCGGGCCGTCGACGTGTGCGGCGAGTTCACCGAGTCGTTGCGCACCCGACGGATCGCCGAACTGGGCCGCGGTCTGGCGACACAGCACCTCTGCCGCCCACTGCCCGTTGTCCGCCGCCGCGTGAGCGGCGTTCGACGCCAGTTCGGCCGCCTGCGACACCGCCCCCTGCGCGGCCGCGACCCACGCATGCACCAGGGCGTGCTCATAGTGCAGATAGTTCCAGCCGGGATGGCGGCGCTGGTCGACGTCGCTCAGTGTCGACTCGTCGGCCACACCCCGCATGGCGAGCGCGATCGCGCGCGGCAGCGCGAACCGGTAGGCGAAGCCGTTGGTGTCCCCGGCAGCGCGCATCAGGTCCACCACTGCGCCCAGTTTTTCGGCTGCCACGTCGAGCCTGCCGTTCGCGAGCGCCACGCGACCTGCCACCGCGGCACCGAAAAGGTGTGCGGCTCCGGGCAATTCAGCGGCATGGGCATATTGCCGTTCGGCCTCCATGCCGGCCTGCGCGATGTCACCGGCGAGCAGCAGCGCGCCGATGTGGGCGTCGGCGATCACGAACCGCACATGGCCTGCGTCGTAGCCGTGGTCGGCGATGCGGTAGCCGTTCGCCGCGGCGCGCAGGGCGTCTTCCATCCGTCCGGCCTCGCCGGCCGACACGGCCGCCGCCCACTCGGTCACCGCACCGACCACCGCGGGCAGCGCCGCGGTGTCCAGTCCGTCCACGGCGGTGGCGGCAGCGTCAGGTGCTCCCATGGCGGCGCCGTACACGACGTCGAAAGCGTCGAGACATCCCCGCGCGTCGGCCGGGATGACGGCCGACGCCGCGTCGGCGAGCGACCGGGCGCCGTCGGGATCGGCCAGCGCCCACAGGCGATTACAGGCGCGCAGGTACGCCAGACGGGCACGCTCGGCATCGGTGAGTAACGAGTCGTCGAGCGCGGCAAGGACCGCGTCGGCCTGCTCGCCCCGGCTCAACCACGACAGGGCGTGGGCCTGAACGAAATTCGACTCCGGACCGCCGCCCGCACGAACCGCGGCCGCAGCGAGGCGCTCGGCCAGCACCAGATCGGCAAGCGCCACCGCACCCTGTGCGGCCCGGGTCAGCAGTTCTGGGTCGGCGGGCAGGTCGGATTCGAGAGTCAGCGCGGCCCGCCGCACCACCACCCGCAGTTCGTCGCGGTCGCCGCCGCGGGCGAGTTCGGAGGCCACCAGCCCCCGCAACCGGCGCAGGCGCGTGTCCGGTGCGCGGTTGCGCCGGATCTCGGCGTACAGCGGATGCGCGGCCCGTACCTCGACGCCGGTGTCGAGGGCCTCCAGGGTGATCAGCCCGCGCCGCTCGGCCTCGTCGACGGCGGCGGGTTCGGTGATGGCGGCAAGCGTCCGCAGCGGCATCGGTTCGGCGACCGCCAGGATGTCGACGACCTCGCCGACCGGGGTGGGCAGCGCGCCGATACGGGATTCGATCAGCTCCACCAGGCCCGGGGGCAGGACCGGCTCGCCGGTCCAGCGCCAGTAGTTGTGCTGGCGCGTCAGACGCCCGTGCGCGACCTCCTGTTCGACGATGTTGCGCAGGTACAGCACGTTGCCGCGGGTCAGGCGCCACATCCGCTGAGCGGCATCGGGATCGACCGGCCCGCCGAGCGCAGCACCGAGCAGGTGCGCCTGCTCGGTGCGTGAGAGCGGCTGCAGGTCGAGCCGCTCGAAGCCCCCACCGCCCCACACGTTCTGAACCGCACCGGGCACCGTGCTGCCGTCGCGCACCGTCAGCAACAGCTTCGCGGCGCGCCTGGCCACGATCTGCTGCAGGACGAACGCCGACAGGTCGTCGAGGTGGTGGGCGTCGTCGACGCCGATGACCGCGAGCTCCTGCGCCGTCGAACCGGCCGTCATGGCGTCGATGACGCGCCCGACCAGAGCAGCGGTGTCGGCGTCGGCAGTCCCGACCCACCGCGCGAACGCACCGAGCGGCAATGCCCCGGCCGCCGATGTTCCTACGACCCAACGGGTTTCGCGTCCTGCCGACGCCATCGCACCCAGCGCCTCGCGGGCGATGCGGCTCTTGCCGACGCCCGCGGCTCCGTGGATCACCACCCCGGCCAGATCGGCACTGGTCAGCGCGGCGTCGATGAGCCGCGTCTCCTCATACCTCCCGGTCAGCGGCCAGGCGAGTCGCACGGATCGAGACTAGGACGCGCGGGGATCGTTAGCAAAGGAAATCAGTGGACCCGGCGGTCCCGATTCGACGCGTGTCGACGCGGTTCGGGCAAATATCACCGGCGTAACCGGCAGGCCGGGACATCCGGGGCCACGGTGCGTATCACGCGCACAACAGAAAAACCGTTGTGCCGCAATCACTTCCTTGCGGCACAACGGTCTCTGCCTGATTACGGTCTCGGCCCGATTTCAGCCTTCGGCGGGACCGGTCCCCCGGACAGCCTGCGAGGCCGCCCGGATCTGCGGCGTCACGAGCATCACCTGGCCGAGCACGCCGTTGACGAAGCCCGGCGACTCGTCGGTGGAGAGTTCCTTGGCGAGCTCGACGGCCTCGTCGACCGCGACCGGTTCCGGCACATCCTCGGCGTGCAGCAACTCCCACACCGCGACGCGCAGGATCGCCCGGTCCACGGCGGGCAGACGTTCGAGCGTCCAGCCCTGCAGGTGCGCCGAGATCAGGTCGTCGATGTGGGCGGCGTGTTCGGTGACCCCGCGGGCCACCAGCACGGTGTACGGGTTGAGCGGTGCGACGTCGTCCTGGTCCTCGGCCAGCGCAGCGCGCGAGTCCGCCACGGCCTCCGGTGTCAGGCCTCGCGCCTCTGCCTCGAACAGCAGGTCGACGGCGCGTTTGCGGGCCTGGTGACGGCCCCGGTCACCACGACGGTCAGGCATTCACCCGGCCCAGGTAGCTGCCGTCGCGGGTGTCGACCTTGAGGCGGTCGCCGGTGTTGATGAACAGTGGCACCTGGATCTCGGCACCGGTCTCCACGGTGGCCGGCTTGGTGCCCGCGCTGGAGCGGTCACCCTGCAGGCCCGGCTCGGTGTGGGTGACCTCGAGCTCGACCGACACCGGCAGTTCCAGGTACAGCGGGGTGCCGTCGTGGAACGCGATCTGCACCGGCATGCTCTCCAGCAGGAAGTCGGCGAGGCGGCCGACCAGCGACTCGGGCAGCGGATGCTGCTCGAAGTCCTCGGAGTCCATGAACACGAAATCGCTGCCGTCACGGTAGAGGTAGGTGGCGTCGCGGCGGTCCACGGTCGCGGTCTCGACCTTCACACCGGCGTTGTAGGTCTTGTCGACCACCTTGCCGGACACCACGTTCTTGAGCTTCGTCCGCACGAAAGCAGGGCCCTTACCCGGCTTGACGTGCTGAAATTCGACGATCTGCCACAGTTGCCCGTCGATCTGGAGGACGAGTCCGTTCTTGAAGTCGGCAGTCGATGCCATGGTCGGTGTAGCTCCTAGCTTTCTGTCACACGATGGCCAGTTCCTTGGGGAACCGGGTAAGCAGTTCAGGTGCGGCGTCGCTGATGTTGTGCGCGAATCTGTCCACGACACCCTCGGCGCTTTCACCGCCGGGCACCACCAGTGTGTCCTCGATCCGGACACCGCCGCGGCCCGGCAGGTACACACCAGGCTCCACGGTCACCGCAGAGCCAGCAAGCAGTGTACCGGCGGCGGCAGAGTTGAGTCCCGGCGCTTCGTGGATCTGCAGCCCCACGCCGTGGCCGAGACCGTGGTTGAAGTGGTCACCGTACCCGGCGTCGATGATCACCTGACGTGAGGCCGCGTCGACGGCCCTGAGCTCGACCCCGGCCGCCAGGGCTTCGCGGCCCGCCGCCTGGGAGGTCGCGACCAGCTCGTACAGGTCGAGTTGCCACTGCTCGGCGCGGCCCAGGATGAACGTGCGGGTCATGTCGGAGTGGTAACCCGAGACCAGCGCGCCGAAGTCGATCTTGACGAAGTCGCCGGTCGCCAGGACCGCGTCGGTGGGCCGGTGGTGCGGGATCGCCGAGTTGGCGCCGGTCGCCACGATCGTCTCGAACGACGGGCCGTCGGCGCCGTGGTCGAGCATGAGCGACTCCAGGTCGCGTCGCACCTCTTTCTCGGTACGCCCCGGGCGCAGCCCGCCGCGCTCCACCAGATCGGTCAGTGCGGCGTCGGCGGCCTCGCACGCCAGCCGCAGCATCGCGATCTCGCCGGCGTCCTTGACCTCCCGCAGCGCCTCGACGGTGCCCGCGGCGCGCACCAGCTCGACCTTGTCACCTGCCGCCTCGGACAGCGCCGAGTGGGCCTCCACGGTCACGACGTGGCTCTCGAAACCGAGCCGGCGCACCCCGTCGGCCGCCGCACGTGCCGCCAGATGCGGCCCACAGGCCCGCTCGATGACGACTTCGGCGTCAGGCGCCTGCTGGGCCGCCTGGGTGCGGTAGCGCCCGTCTGTGGCCAGTACCGGCGTGGCGTCGTCGACACGGACGAGCAGCGCCGCATTGGATCCGGTGAATCCGGAGAGGTAACGCACGTTGACCAGGTCGGTCACGAGCATGGCGTCGAGATCCGCGGCAGCCAGGCGCTGCCGTAGCCGCTCCCTGCGCTGGGAAATAGTCACGATGTGTGACGCTACTCGCTACGCTGTGCCCCCATGAGCAAGTGGTTACTGCGCGGAGTGGTGTTCGCAACGGCGATGGTGATCGTGCGCCTGCTACAGGGCGCACTGGTCAACGCGTCCCCGGGCAACGCCATCTGGTTCAGCACGGGACTGCTGGTCCTGTACGCGATCGGCGTCGCGGTCTGGGGCGTCCTCGACGGTCGCGGCGACGCGCGCAGCAACCCCGATCCGGATCGCCGCGCCGACCTGGCGATGACGTGCCTTCTGGCCGGCCTGGCCGCGGGCATCCTCAGCGGCGCGGTGTCGTGGTTCATCGGGCTGTTCTACAAGAGCATCTACACCGAGTCGCTGCTGAACGAGATCACCACCTTCGCCGCCTTCACGGCGCTGCTGACGTTCCTGGTGGCCGTCGCGGGCGTGACCATCGGCCGCTGGACGATCGACCGCAAGGCCCCGCCGGTCACGCGCACCCGCCACGGACTGGCCGCCGATGACGACCGCGCCGACACCGACGTGTTCGCCGCGGTGAGCGCCAACGGGGCGCAGGAGCACACCGACACGACGCAGACCACACCGCTGGAGAATCCGGACCAGCCGCGTCAGAGCTGATCCGGGCTCAGCTTCACAAACGAGAGTTGTTGTGGTGGCGCGGGACTCAGTCCCGCGCCACTTCTGCGTACGCGGCCGCGAGCAGTGACGGGTCGGGCCCTTCCAGGCGCCCGGGTTTCGCCAGTCCGTCGAGCACCACGAACCGCAGCACACCGGAGCGGTTCTTCTTGTCGCCGGCCATGTACTCCAGCAACTGGGGCAGGGCGTCGGCGTCGTAGGTGATCGGCAGACCGAGCGCGGTCAGCACCGACCGGTGCCGGTCGGCGGTCTGGTCGTCGAGCCTGCCGGCGAGCCGGCCGAGTTCGGCCGCGAACACCAGACCCACCGACACCGCGGCACCGTGACGCCACTTGTAGCGTTCGCGGCGTTCGATGGCGTGAGCCAGGGTGTGTCCGTAGTTGAGGATCTCGCGCAGCGCCGACTCTTTCTCGTCGGCGGCCACCACGTCGGCCTTGACGGCGACCGCGCGCCGGATCAGTTCCGGCAGCACCGATCCCGTCGGGTCGATCGCGGCCTCGGGATCGGCCTCGATGAGGTCGAGGATCACCGGGTCGGCGATGAAACCGGCCTTGACGATCTCGGCCATGCCCGCGACGATCTCGTTGCGCGGCAAGGTTTCCAGCGTCGCGAGGTCGACGAGGACGGCCGCGGGCTGATGGAACGCGCCGACGAGGTTCTTGCCCGCGTCGGTGTTGATGCCGGTCTTGCCGCCGACGGCCGCGTCGACCATGCCGAGCAGCGTGGTGGGGACGTGCACGATGTCGACGCCGCGCAGCCATGTGGCGGCGGCGAAACCGGCGACATCGGTGGCCGCTCCCCCGCCGAGGCTCACGAGCGCGTCCTTACGGCCGATGCCGATGCGCCCCAGCACTTCCCAGATGAACCCGACGACGGGCAGTTCCTTGCCCGCCTCGGCGTCGGGCAGTTCGATGCGGTGCGCGTCGATTCCCTTGTCGGCCAGGTGGCTTCGGATCGCCTCGGCGGTCTGGTTGAGCACCGGCTGGTGCAGCACCGCGACCTTGTGCCTGCCTTCGAGCGTGCGTCCGAGATCTTCGAGCAGCCCCGTCCCGATGACGACCGGGTACGGCCGGTCCACCTTCACCTCGACGATCACGGGCTCAGTCATTGTGTCGCTCCACATTACGGGCGGCCAGGGCCGCGGGGGTGGGTGTCACCTTGGTTGTCGTCGCTGCCGACGCGATGCCTGAATCGCCTGCCGTTTCGGCCTTGGGCTCGGCGGATCCGTTCTTGCCGTTCTTGCCCGTGCGGCGCCACGGCGGACGGCGCCTGCGGCGCGGTTTGCCCGGCTTGGGCGTGCGTGCCGCGGCAACAGGTTTGGCCTGCTGCGGATTCTCCATCCGCGCAACGATCGTGCGGACGACGGCGCCGGGATTGCGCCGGTTGGTGTTGATGCGGATCGTGGCGACCTTGCGGTACAGCGGAACCCGCTCCGCCATGAGCTTGCGGTACTTCTCGGCGCGGTCCCCGCCCGCGAGCAGGGGCCGGACCGTGCTCCCGCCGGTGCGGCGCACCCCCTCGGCGGCGCTGATCTCCAGGTACACCACGGTGTGCCCGGCGAGCGCTTCACGCACGCCCGGCGTCGTCACGGCACCGCCGCCGAGCGACAGCACGCCGTCGTGGGTCTGCAACGCCGAGCGGATCACTTCCTCCTCGATCCGCCGGAACTCCTTCTCACCGTCGGTGGCGAAGATGTCGGCGATCGTGCGGCCGGCGGTCTCCTCGATCACCGCGTCGGTGTCGAGCATCGACACGTCGAGCACCTTGGCGAGGCGGCGGCCGATGGTCGACTTGCCCGAACCGGGCAGGCCGATCAGTACCGCCCGCGGCGCCATCAGCTCGAAGCCTGCGCCGCCGGTTCGCGTTCGGCGACGGCCCGCAGGTAGGAATCGATGTTGGCGCGGGTCTCGGCCAGTGAATCCCCACCGAACTTCTCCAGCGCGGCGCGCGCGAGCACCAGCGCCACCATGGTCTCGACGACCACACCGGCGGCGGGCACCGCGCACACATCCGAGCGCTGGTGGATCGCGACGGCCTCCTCGCCGCTGGTCATGTCGACGGTGGCCAGCGCGCGCGGCACGGTCGAGATGGGCTTCATCGCGGCACGCACCCGCAGCGGCTGCCCGTTGGTCATACCGCCCTCCAGACCACCCGCGCGGTTCGTCGAGCGCACCACGCCGTCGGGTCCGGGATACATCTCGTCGTGTGCGACGGAGCCGCGGCGGCGCGCGGTCTCGAAACCGTCGCCGATCTCGACGCCCTTGATCGCCTGGATGCCCATCACGGCCGCGGCCAGCTGGCTGTCGAGGCGGTTCTCGCCGCTGGTGAACGAGCCGAGCCCCACCGGCAGGCCGTCGGCGACGACCTCGACGACACCGCCGAGGGTGTCGCCGTCACGCTTGGCGGCCTCGATCTCGGCGATCATGAGTTCCTCGGAGGCCTTGTCGAACGCGCGCACGGGGCTGTCGTCGATCGCGGACAGGTCGCTGAACTGTGGCGCCGGGCCGTCGTAGGGCTTCGACGCGCCGATGGAGATGACGTGCGAGAGCACCTCGACGCCGAGGGCCTCACGCAGGAACGCCCGGGCCACGGTGCCCGCGGCCACACGCGCGGCGGTCTCGCGGGCGCTGGCACGTTCGAGCACCGGACGCGCGTCGTCGAAGCCGTACTTGAGCATGCCCGCGTAGTCGGCGTGGCCGGGGCGTGGCCGCGTGAGCGGGGCGTTGCGCGCGACGTCCAGATCGGCCGGGTCGACCGGGTCGGGAGACATCACGCTCTCCCACTTGGGCCATTCGGTGTTGCCGATCTCGATCGCGATGGGGCCGCCCAGTGTGAGGCCGTGCCTGACCCCGGCCAGCATCGTGACCTGGTCCTGTTCGAACTTCATCCGGGCGCCACGGCCGTAGCCGAGGCGGCGCCGCTTGAGCTGTGCCCCGATCTCCTCAGAAGTGATGGGCACGCCGGCGACCATCCCTTCGAGCATGGCCACCAGGGCGCGGCCGTGGGATTCACCAGCTGTGGTCCAACGCAACACGGGTGTCATTCTCCCACGCCGGGTTTTGCGGAAAGAAATCCGTATCAACCGGGCCTTTCACCGGGCTAGCACCTGGCTTCGGTGAAGGTTCACAGCAGGACCAGGCCCACGGCCACGGCCGAGGCCACACACATCGACGGCCCGTGCGGGACTGTCGTGGCACCGCGGAGCGCGGCGCCGAGCGCCACCACACCGGTCAGCAGCGGCGCCCCCAGCGCCGCCAGCCACCAGACGTCGGCCCCGAACATCCCGGTCAGCGCACCGAGACCGACCGCGAGCTTGACGTCGCCTCCGCCGAGCGATCGCGGCGACACGAGGTGCACGACGAGGTACAGCGCGCTCAGCGCGGCGGCGCCGGCCAGCGCGGCAGCGCCCCGGCCTGCCAGGGTGGCGCCGACGAGGATGAGCACCGCGCCGGGCACCGTGAGCCAGTTCGGCAGGCGGCGCAGGCGCAGGTCGTATCCGGACAGCGCGATCAACCACGCGGCCGCGACGACGGCGACGGCACCCAGCGCGCCTGAGGACAGCCCCATCGTCCGAGGCTAAGGCTCCTCGAGTGCCGCCCTCATCGCCTCTTTGGGAGCGGGCCTGCCGGTGAACAGCTCGACCTGGCTGTAGGCCTGGTTCAACAGCATCTGCAGCCCGCTGATCACCTCGCCGCCCGCGGCCTGCACCGCGGTGGCCAACGGCGTCGGCCACGGGTTGTAGATCGCGTCGAGCAACCGGGGCACCGCCGCCAGGGTGGGCGCGTAGCCCGCGGCGGCGTCGGCGGGGATGGTGCTGACGGCCGCGCTTGCCTGCGCGACCGCGTCGGTGAGCGCGGGCCCGGCGATGTCACACCAGTCGCCCTGTGCACCGCAGCGGCCTGCGAGGTCGACCAGCGCGGCGGCCTTGTCGGCGTTGCGGGCCACGATCGTGATGTGCTGTACGCCCATCTCGGCGAGGCCGACCACCGCGGCGGGCGCGGTGCCGCCCGAGCCGATCACGAGCGCGGCCTCACCGGCGGTGCCGAGGGCGCCTGCCACACCGTCGACGTCGGTGTTGTCGGCGCGCCAGCCGCCGGCCTCGGTGCGCACCAGGGTGTTGGCCGAGCCGACCAGTTCCGCGCGGTCGGTGCGCTGATCGGCGAACTGCAGCGCGGCGAACTTGCCCGGCATGGTCACCGAGAAACCCACCCACTCGGGGCCGGCGGCCTCCACCAGGCCGGGGAGTTGCTCGGCCGTGCACTCGATGCGCTCGTAGGTCCAGTCCGTCAGGCCCAGTGCCCGGTAGGCCGCCAGATGGAGCTGCGGAGAACGCGAATGGGCGATCGGTGAGCCGAGGACTGCGGCCTTGCGCGGCTCGCCTGGAGCGGCGGGCCGCCTACCTGGCACTGTCGAGGACACCATTGCGTTGGGCGATCTCGATGTTGGCCAGGTGCTGGTCGTAGTCGCGTGTGAACAGTGTCGTGCCCTGCATGTCGATGGTCACGAAGTACAGCCAGTCCCCCGGCTCGGGGTGCTCGGCGGAGCCCAGCGCGTCGATGCCCGGGGAGCAGATCGGCGTGCGCGGAAGCCCCTCGGAGGCGTAGGTGTTCCACGGGGTCACCTGCGCGCGGTCGGCGTCGGTGGTCGCGATCTCCTGGCGGTCCAGCGAATAGTTCACCGTCGAGTCGAATTCGAGCTTGCGGTGCTCGGCCAGCCGGTTGTAGATCACGCGCGAGACCTTCGAGAAATCCTGCGGTTTGGATTCGCGCTGCACCAGTGAGGCGACCGTGAGGATCTCGTACGGCGACATCTTCATCGCGGCGGCCGTGTCGAGCAGACCGCTCTGCGTGTACACCGCCGAACTCGCCGCGATCAGGTTCGACAGGATGTCCTGTGCCGAGGCGTCGGGGTCGATGTTCCAGGTGCCCGGTGCGATCAGGCCTTCCAGGCGGCGGTGGTCGTCGCCCATGGCCGCGACGGGCTGCGTCGCCCACGACGGCACCGCGAGCGCCGCGGCAGGCGTGGCACCTGCGGCCGCGCGCAGGTCTTCGACCGGCACACAACGCTTCTCGCCGTCGAGTTCGACGCACGACGCCTGCGAGATCAGGCTGAGGATGCCCGCGGTGACGTCGTTGGTCTTCACGTCCGCGATGTCGTCGAGCTGGCGTCCTTCGGGGATCGTCAGCTTGCCGACGCGGTTCTCCGGATCGGAAAGCCGTTCAACGGCATTGGCGGCGGGGATCTCGGTGCGCACCTTGTAGAAGCCGGGCTGGATCGCCGAGATGGCGTCGTTGCCCTGCGCGGCCTCCACGAACGACTTGACCGTCGCGATCACGTTCTTCTCCACCAGCGTCTCGCCGATCGCGGTGGTGGAGTCGCCGTCGTGTACCTGGATCACCACGTCGGCCACGCCGTCACCGGCGTAGTCGCTGGTGGATCCGGACATGCTGTGCCACAGCTTGGAACCGAGGAACACCGCCCCGACAGCCACCACGATCAGCAGCGCCAGCGAGAGCGCCCGCGCGAGGCGGCGCTTGCGGTCGTTGCGGGCCTTGCGTGCCCGCTCGGCCCGGCTCAGCCCGCGCCGCGGTGGGCCGACGGCGACAGGCCTCGCTCGTTCGGCACCCCAGTCCTCAGCCATCCGTGCCCTCTCTGCGTGCGGCCAGCGCCGCGCGCCGCTGATCGAGCCAGCCCTGCAGAATCCCGACTGCGGCGACCTGGTCGATCACGGCTTTCTGTCCTCTTGCCCGTACTCCTGCTTCACGCAACGATCGTTGTGCTGACACAGTAGTGAGCCGCTCGTCGGCCAGCCGCACCGGTGTGGGGGCGATCCGGCGGGCGAGTTGCTCGGCCACGTCGACCGCGTCGTGGGCCGACGCACTGGCTCGATCACCAAGTGTCCGTGGCAGACCGACGATCACCTCGACGGCTTCGTACTCCTTCACCAGCGCCGCGAGCCGGCGCACGTGCTTGCCGGTCTTGTCGCGTTTGTCCCGCGCGACGGTCTCCACCGGGGTGGCGAGGATGCCGTCGGGATCGCTGGAGGCGACGCCGATGCGGACGGTGCCCACGTCGATGCCGATCCGGCGACCGCGGCCTGGATCGTCCGCTCCGGGACGGTCAGGCAGCCTGTCGTCGGTGCCCATGTGAAACTAGCTCCGGCCGATCTCGGCGCGCAGCGCGGCCAATGCCGCGTCGATACCCGCCGCCCCCTTACCGGAACCCTGTGCCAGATCGGCTTTCCCCCCGCCGCGGCCGTTGACCGGCGCCGCGAACTGCTTGACCAAGTCGTTGGCGCGCAGCCCGAGATCCTGCGCGGCCGGGTTGACCGCGACCACGAACGGCACGGCGTCGTTCTCGCCCTCGGCGATCAGCGCCACCACGGCGGGCTCGGACCCGAGCTTGCCGCGGATGTCGCCGACCAGGCTGCGCAGATCGTTGGCCGACATCCCGCCGGACATCCGCTGCGCCACCAATCGGACCTTGCCGACGGTCTCGGCGCCCGCCACGGCGTTCACCGCGGCGGCCCTGGCGTTGGCCAGACGCATGCGGTCGAGTTCCTTCTCGGCGGCCTTGAGGCGCTCGACGAGGTTGGCGACGCGGGCGGGCACCTCTTCCGAGGGCACCTTGAGGCTCGACGCAAGGCCCGCCATCAGCGCACGTTCCTTGGCCAGGTGGCGGAACGAGTCGAGGCCGACGTAGGCCTCGACGCGGCGCACGCCCGAGCCGACCGAGGACTCACCGAGGATCGTCACCGGGCCGATCTGCGCCGAATTGTGCACGTGGGTGCCACCGCACAGCTCCAGCGAGAACGGCCCGCCGATCTCGACCACGCGAACCTGGTCGGGATAGCGCTCGCCGAACATCGCCATGGCACCCATGGCCTTGGCCTTCTCCAGTTCGGTGACGAAGGTGTGCACCTCGTAGTCGGCCTCGACGGCCTGGTTGGTGACCTCTTCTATCTGTGTGCGCTGGTCGTCGCTGAGCGGGCCCTGCCAGTTGAAGTCGAACCGCAGGTAGCCCGGGCGGTTCAGCGAACCGGCCTGAACGGCGTTGGGGCCGAGCACCTCGCGCAGCGCGGCGTGCACCATGTGGGTGCCGGAGTGTCCCTGTGTCGCACCGCGGCGCCACTTGGGATCAACGGCCGCGGTGACGGTGTCGCCCTCGACGAACTCACCGGACTCCACGTTCACCCGGTGCGCCCACAGCGTCCTGGCGATCTTCTGCACGTCGGTGACGGCCGCGCGCGCGGTGCCCGACGCACCGGTACCGCTGATGGTGCCCTCGTCGGCGATCTGGCCGCCTGCCTCGGCGTAGAACGGTGTGCGGTCGAGGATCAGCTCCACCCGGTCGGCCTCGAGCCCGTCGTGCGACACCACAGGTACCCGCTTGCCGTCGACGAAGATGCCGAGAATGGTTGCCTCGGAGGTCAATTCATCGAAACCGGTGAATTCGGTCGGCCCGGCGTCAACCAGCTCGCGGTAGGCGCTCAGGTCGGTGTGGGCCTGCTTGCGTGCCGCGGCGTCGGCCTTGGCGCGCTGTCGCTGCTCGGCCATGAGGGTGCGGAAACCCTCCTGGTCGACGCTCAGCCCGGCCTCGGCGGCCATCTCCAGGGTCAGGTCGATCGGGAACCCGTAGGTGTCGTGCAGCGTGAACGCGTCCGAACCGGACAGCACCGTGGCACCGGATTTCTTGGTGGCCCGCGCGGCGTCCTCGAACAGCTTCGAACCCGATGCGAGCGTGCGGTTGAACGCGGTCTCCTCGGCCACCGCGATGCGGTTGATGCGCTCGAAATCGGTCACCAGCTCGGGGTACGACGGGCCCATGGCGTCGCGGACCGTGGCGATCAGGTCGCCCATGACGGGCTGTTCGACGCCCAGCAGCTTGGCCGCCCGGATGATGCGGCGCAGCAACCGGCGCAGCACGTAGCCGCGTCCCTCGTTGCCGGGGCTCACACCGTCGGCGATGATGATCGCCGCGGTGCGGGTGTGGTCGGCGATGATCCGGTACCGCACGTCGTCATCGTGGTTGCCCGCGCCGTAACCGCGCGGCGCCACCGCGGCGACCTTGTCGATCACCGGCCGCAACAGATCGGTCTCGTAGACGTTGTCGACGCCCTGAAGCAGGCACGCCACACGCTCGATGCCCATGCCGGTGTCGATGTTCTTGCGGGGCAGCGGGCCGAGGATCTCGAAGTCCTCCTTCGAGGTGCCCTCGCCGCGCTCGTTCTGCATGAACACGAGATTCCAGATCTCGATGTAACGGTCCTCGTTGGCCTCGGGGCCGCCCTCGACGCCGTATTCGGGGCCGCGGTCGTAGTAGATCTCCGACGACGGTCCGCACGGCCCGGGGATGCCCATCGACCAGTAGTTGTCGGCCATGCCGCGGCGCTGGATGCGCTCGGCCGGCAGCCCCGCAACCTCCTGCCACAGCCCGATTGCCTCGTCGTCGTCGAGATAGACGGTGGCCCAAAGCCTTTCCGGATCGAAGCCGTATCCGCCCTCTTCGACCGGGTTGGTCAGCAGAGTCCAGGCCAACTCGATCGCGCCACGCTTGAAGTAGTCGCCGAAGCTGAAGTTGCCGGCCATCTGGAAGAACGTGTTGTGCCGGGTGGTGATACCCACCTCGTCGATGTCCGGGGTGCGGATGCACTTCTGGATGCTCGTCGCGCGGTTCCACGGCGGCGTGCGCTGGCCGAGGAAGTAGGGCACGAACTGCACCATGCCCGCGTTGACGAACAGCAGATTGGGGTCGTCGAGGATCACCGAAGCACTGGGCACCTCGGTGTGGCCCGCCTTCACGAAGTGATCGAGGAAGCGCTTCCTGATCTCGTGTGTCTGCACGTTGCTCGTGTCCTCATGTCGTCGATGTCTGCTGGTCTCGTCGGTCAAAAGAGTCACGGCGGGCCCTGAACGGGGTCCCCGGCAACCCCGCAGCTGCCGGACCGGCGACTATTTCGACCGCTTTACATTACCGGGCACCGCTTTCGCCCTGAACAGCGCGAACCCGAAGGCCGCGCCGAAGCGGCCGGAAAGACGCCCTATCAGGCCCCCAGGAAGCTCAGCCGCACCGAGCGCCGCGGGTTGTCCCGGTTCAGGTCAACGAGCACGATGCTCTGCCAGGTTCCCAGCAGCGGGCATCCGTCCTGCACCGGGATGGTCACCGAAGGCGACACGAGCGCGGGCAGGACGTGATCTGCGCCATGTCCGAACGATCCGTGGGCGTGCCGGTAGCGGTCGTCACGGGGCAGCAGACGCTCGAGGGTGTCCACCAGGTCGTCGTCGGACCCCGCCCCGGTCTCGATGATGGCCAGGCCCGCTGTGGCGTGCGGGACGAACACGTTGCACAGGCCGTCCCGACGAGAACCACAGAATCCGCGCACCTCATCGGTCAGATCGACCAGACGGCGCCGTGAGGTGTCGACATCGATCACATTGCTGTCCATCGTTCCAAGCCTACGGAGGTGGACCGACTTCTCCGGAAACGCTGCCGCCCGCCAAGGCGCGGAGGATGGTGGGAGTGACCGGTGGCGCCACCGGGGCGCCGCCTCGGCAGGAAAGGGGTGGATCGTGTTCGCACGCTCTACCACGATCACGGCGCGCGCCGACCGACATACCATCAAAGCGGGGATCGCCTACATCCGCGAACGCGTCATGCCCGCCCTGGAGATCGCGAACGGATGTGTCGGCCTGTCGCTCATGGTCGACCGTGACTCCGGCCGGTGCATCGCCACCTCCGCGTGGCAGTCCGAGGAGGACATGTTGGCCAGTGCCTCGATCCTGGCGCCGATCCGGTACCGCGCACTCGAAGCGTTCGCCGCGACCTCCGCCACGGTGGACGAGTGGGAGATCGCCGTGGTGCACCGCGAACAGTACAGCGCACCGGGAGCGTGTGTGCGCGCCACGTGGCTGCGCACCCGGCCCGAACTGTTCGACCGAGCCATCGAGTACTACCGCAGCTCGGTGCTGCCCGCCCTGGAGGAGCTCGAAGGCTTCTGCAGCGCCAGTCTCATGCTGGACCGTGCGACGGGCCGGGCGGTCTCGTCGACCACCTTCGACAGCCAGGCCGCGTTGGACCACAACCGTGATCAGGCCAGCTCGCTGCGCACGACCCGGCTACGGGACCTGAGCGCCGATCAGCTCGACGTCGGCGAGTTCGAGCTGGTGCTCGCGCATCTGCGCGTCCCGGAAATGACCTGAGCCAGTTCGAAGACGGGATTCAAGCCGCCGTTTACGCCGCCGACAGCCGGGGTATCTCACCTCCACCACCGAGCCATGGAGGAAAAATGACCATCACCGGCATCATCAGCGCCATTCTCATCGGCATCGTCGTCGGCGTGATCGGCCGCCTCATCGTGCCAGGGAAGCAGCCCATCGGCTTCCTGGTGACAATTCTCGTCGGCATCGTCGCCGCGTTCATCGGCACCGCCCTCGCCCGCGCCATGGGGATCCCGACCGCCACCAGCGGCATCGACTGGCTCGAGCTGCTGGTCCAGGTCGTCGTCGCCGCGATCGGCGTCGCGCTCGTCGCGGCCGTCATGGGTCGCCGAACCGGGGTACTGGGCCGCCGGCGCTCGGGCCTGATGCGCTGACCCACACCTGAACCCTCACCAGACGGTCCCGGCTCGCCTCGGCGGGCCGGGACCGTTCCTGTGCGGCAGATGTGTTCGCAGGCCGCGTGTTTCGTCAGCGTCGCCTGCGGATGATGGCGCGCAGCTTCTCCAGCCGTGTGGAGATCTCGCGTTCGTACCCACGGCCGGTGGGCTGGTAGTAGTCGACACCCACCAGTTCGTCTGGCGGATACTGCTGGGCCACAACGCCGTCCGGGTGATCGTGGGAGTACCGGTAGCCGACGGCGTGGCCGAGTTTGGCGGCCCCCGAGTAGTGCCCGTCGCGCAGGTGTGGCGGGACCAGACCGGCCTTCCCGGCGCGGATGTCGTTCATCGCAGCGCCCAGTGCGGTGGTCACGGCGTTGGATTTCGGTGCCGTCGCCAGATGGACGGTGGCATGCGCCAGGGTCAGCTGCGCCTCGGGCATCCCGATCAGCTGCACGGTCTGCGCGGCGGCCACCGCGGTCTGCAGCGCCGTCGGATCGGCCATCCCGATGTCCTCGCTGGCCAGGATCATTAAGCGGCGCGCCACAAATCGCGGATCCTCGCCCGCGACGAGCATGCGTGCCAGGTAGTGCAGCGCGGCGTCGACATCGGATCCGCGCACCGATTTGATGAACGCACTGACGACGTCGTAGTGCTGATCGCCGTCGCGGTCGTAGCGCACCGCGGCCTTGTCCAGCGACTGTTCGATGGTCTCGACCGTGACCCGCTCCCCCGGCTCGGCCGCGACCTCGAGCGCTGTGAGCGCGCGTCGCGCGTCGCCGGCGGACAGTTGCACGATGAGGTCGACGGCCTCGTCGGTCACCTCGACCCGGCCGCCGAGGCCGCGTTCATCGGTGATCGCACGGCGCAGCACGGCCTCGATGTCGGCCGGGGTGAGCGGCTGCAGCTGCAGGATCAGCGATCGCGACAGCAGCGGCGCCACCACCGAGAACGACGGGTTCTCCGTGGTGGCCGCGACGAGCAGCACCACGCGGTTCTCGACCGCCGCCAGCAGGGCGTCCTGCTGGGTCTTGGAGAACCGGTGCACCTCGTCGATGAACAACACGGTCTGCTGGCCGTGCACGGCTGCCCGGCGCGCGGTGTCGATGACCGCGCGCACCTCTTTGACCCCCGCGGTGAGCGCCGAGAGCGCCTCGAAGCGCCTGCCGGTCGCCTGCGATATGAGCGACGCCAGCGTCGTCTTTCCCGTTCCCGGCGGGCCGTACAGGATCACCGACGCCGCGCCGGAGCCCTCCACGAGCCTGCGAAGCGGCGACCCCGCCTGCAGCAGATGCGACTGCCCGACCACCTCGTCGAGGCCGGCCGGGCGCATCCGCACCGCCAGGGGCGACGAGGGGCCCACCGCACCGGTTGCCGCGATGGCGTCCCCGGGCTCTGCGCCGCCGCCGGGAACATCGAACAAGCTGTCGGACACAGTCCAGGCATACCACGCGGGTGCCGGCGCAGCCGCGGCTAGGCAGGTTCGGTGACGAAGTCGATGAGCTCCTCCACGCGGCCGATCAGTGCAGGCTCCAGATCGTTCCAGTCACGCACGCGGCCCCGGATCCGTTGCCACGCCTGCGCGATGTCGGCCTGGTCGCGGTGGGGCCAGCCGAGTGCCTGGCAGATGCCGTGCTTCCACTCGATGTTGCGCGGGATCTGGGGCCAGGTCTTCATGCCGAGGCGGGCCGGTTTGACGGCCTGCCAGATGTCGACGAAGGGGTGCCCCACCACGAGTGTGTGTTCACCACCGGGCCCGCGGCGCACGGCGTCGGCGATCCGCGCCTCCTTCGAACCCGCAACCAGATGGTCGACGAGCACGCCGAGGCGCCGGCCCGGTTCCGGGGCGAACTCCGCGACGATGTCGGCCAGGTCGTCGACACCGCCGAGGTATTCGACGACCACGCCCTCGATGCGCAGATCGGCGCCCCACACCTGCTCGACCAGTTCGGCGTCGTGCCTGCCCTCGACGTAGATCCGGCTGGCGCGTGCGACCCTGGCCTTGGCGCCGGGCACCGCGACCGAACCCGACGCCGTGCGCGCAGGCGCCGCTTGGCGTTTCGGTGCGGTGAGGATCACAGGCTTGCCGTCGATGAGAAACCCCGGGCCCATCGGGAACGCCCGGATTTTGCCGCGGCGGTCCTCCAACTCGACCCGGCCGCCCTCGACGCGGACCACCGCGCCCACCCAGCCGGTCTGGGCGTCCTCGACGACCAGGCCCATCTCGACGGGGTGTTCGGTGGACCGGGCACGTTTCGGGGCGTGCGGGTTTCGGGCCAGGACGTCAGAACCGTAGCGATCTGTCACACGGGCGATCCTAGGAACGCCTTCTGTGCGCGACATGGGTGCGACATGCCGCCGTCACGACACCGTGACCGTGTTGTTAGTTCACACACGCGCGGCAGCTCACATCGAGCGTCGGCTTGTGTGCGAGATATCCCGAAAAGTTCGCACACAAGCCGACGCTCGGGAGAGCGGGCGAACCCGTCAGGCCGAGGTCACCTCGTCGATCACGGTGTGCACGAACCGCATCTTCTCCAGCACGGCGGGCGGCAGCACGAACGGGTACAGGTCGTCGTGGCCCATCGACCGGTTGACCATGTTCAGTGACCACGCCAGGGGCAGCCACATCTCGATGATGGTGTCGAACGCGCTGGGGCCGAGGGCGCGGCGGTCGAAAGTTGCTCCGGCCGGGGCGAATCCGAATGCCGCGGCGGTGTCGAGTGTGTCGCGGATGTGCAGGTAGTGCGCGAAGGTCTCGGCCCAGTCCTCGGCGGCGTGCATGGTGGCGTACGACGACACGAAGTCGTCCTCCCAGCCCGCAGGTGGCCCGTCCTGATAGTGGCGGTCCAGGGCGGCCTGGTAGTCGGCGTCGGGATCACCGAACAGTTCGTTGAACTTCGCGGTGAACTCGGCCGACGGCGCCACCAGGCGGTAGAAGTAGTAGTGCCCGATCTCGTGGCGGAAGTGGCCCAGCAGCGTGCGGTAGGGCTCGTCCATCGCGATGCGCAACTGTTCGCGGTGCACGTCGTCACCCTCGGCGAGATCCAGTGTGATGACACCGTTCTCGTGACCGGTGAACACCTTGTCGAACTCGCTCGAGAGCAGGTCGAACGCGAGCCCGTACTCGGGATCCTCCGCACGGCTCACGATCGGCAGTTTGAGCTCGTGCAGTTCGACGATCAGGCGGCGCTTGGCGCGCTCGGCACCCGCGAACGCGGCCATGGCCTTGGTGTCGCTGTCGGCCGGCCGGGTGCGGGTGAGCGCGCAGGATTCGCACAACTCGTCGCCCTCGCCGACGCGGACCAGCCAGTTGCATTCGGCGGCATACAGGTTGGCGCACAGTTTGTACTTCTGTTCGTCGACCGCGCCCGCGTGGTCACTCTGGTCCTTCTCGGTGATCACCAGCAGCGCCATGTCGCTCAGCGAGAACCCCAGCGCGCTGCCGCACGACAGGCACAGCGAGTTCTCGAACGCCAGCCTCTGACCGCAGTTCGGGCACGTGAAGTCACGCATGCAGCAAATCCCCCTCGTACGGTGCCACGTCGACTGATACCTCGATGACACTACTCTCCGAGTCGGTGTAGATGATGCCCCGCAACGGTGGCACGTCGGCGTAGTCGCGGCCGAAGCCCGCGACGATGTACCGCTCGTCGACCATCTGGTCGTTGGTGGGGTCCAGACCGAGCCAGATGTTCTGGGGTGTCCACACCGACGCCCAGGCGTGGGTGGCGTCGACACCGACCATGCGCTCGCGCCCCGGCGGCGGATCCGTGGCCAGGTACCCCGACACGTAACTCGCGGCAAGTCCGTTGGCGCGCAGGCACGCAATCGCCAGGCGCGCGAAATCTTGACAGACCCCCTCGCGCGCCGCGAGCACCTCGGCGACCTGGGTGGAAATCGTCGTCGAACCGGACCGGTAGGTGAAATCGGTGTAGATGCGGGACGTGAGGTCCCGCAACACCTCGATGAGCGGGCGGCCCGGCTCGAAGCTGGGGGCCGCGTACTCCCGGACCGCGTCGGTGATCTCCGGCGGCTGCAGGTCGAGCGTGAACTCCGCGGCCAGGGCGGCCTCACCACCGACCGGGCGTGCGAGTTCCCACGGCGCCTTCGCCGAGCGGCACGTGTAGTGGTCGGGTGCGGGCGGATCCACCTCGACCACCGAATGACTCGTGATGCACAACATTCTGTGCGGCGTGGTCACGTGGAAGTACGAACTGGTGTTGCCGTACGCGTCGCGGCTCGTCGAACTGTCGGCGGCCTCCGGTTCGATCAGCAGTTCGTGTGACAGGCAGCGCTGCCGGTCGAGTCCGCGTGGCGTGAGGAACCCGCGCCCGTAGGAGCTGGTGACGACATCGGAGTAGCGGTACACGGTCCGGTGCGTGATCTCGTAGCGGCGCGTCACACCGCCGCCGAAAACGTCTGTCACGGCAGGATCCTCCGCTCATCGGGACCCCACAGGGGCTGCATACCGCCGGGCACCGACAGATGCGCGGCCGTGATGACCGTCGCCAGGTCGCGCAGCCCGATGTGGATGGCGTCGAGCAGGTCCGCGAGTTCCACGCGCATGCCGTCGGTCACGGTCTCCAGGTCGTCGGGGTCCAGACGCCGCAGCCGCGTGGCGATCTCGTCGACCAGCCGCTCGGAGCGCGATGATCCCGAAGAACCGGGCAGTGTCTTGAGCCTGGTGCGCAGCCGCTCCAGTTGGTAGATCAGCGATCTGGGGTTCTCGGCGTCGAACAGCACCAGTTCGGCGATGGCGGCCACGCTGATCCGGCCCGGGTTGCGACGCCGGTAGATCACCGAGGATTCACACGCCACCAGCGTCGACTCGGCGACGGCGTGTTCGGCTGCTGGGCTGTGCACCTGCGCCAGCGTCGCGCGCAGCAGCGCGGTGAGGTGCAGCCCGCGTTCGATGCGTTTGCCGATGTCCATCATTGTCCAGCCGATGTCCTGCACCATCGATTCGGAGACCACACCGCTGAGCGCGAGCATGCCCGCCAGCGTCTGGCTGTGCGCGTTCGCAAGATACGTCTCACCGGCCGAATGCGAGTCGGGCGGAACGGAACTGGTGCGCAGCACGGCACGTTCGACCCCGGCCAGGACCATCCAGGTGTCATTGGACATCTGGTCGCGCACGGCGCGGGCGGCCAGGCCGAGGCGCTCCACCGACTGCGCCAGCGACCCGGGCCGGTACCGGTCGGCGGTCACCGACCACAGCGTGGTGGGTGCGGTCGCGATGGCCTCGTGATCGTCGTCGCGCGCTCCGGTGTCGGTGCCCTTGATGGACCCGAGAGCACCGAGAAGCACGGGCACGCAACGGCTTTCCTCGAATGCCTGCCGGTAGCGGTATTCGTGGTAGCGCTCGCGGGTCACGTTGAGCAACCGTGCGGTGCTCTCGGCACGTTCGGCGTAGCGGCCCAACCAGAACAGGTCCGCCAGCACGCGTGGTGAACTCACCGCGCGTGTCGGGCTCGGCCGGGTCTCCGGCGTCGCCAGCTCGACCGGGGCCTGGATGCGTTCGGCCGTCACCCGATCGGGTGTGCGTACCCAGATGTCCTTGGCGGCCACGGTGTTGGTGCGAAACGCCGCGTTGCCCGGCGCCATCAGATACCCGAGTCCGCCGACCATGGGCGCATAGCCGCTGCGCTGCGCGACGGTGAACAATCGCATACCGACACCGGCCGAGGACAGCCCGGAGCTGCGGAAGTCGACCGGGGCCGTGGAGTACTGCGGCAGTTCCTGGCCGACCCACTGCCACGGCGTCGCCTCGATGCGCGCCGCCAGTTCCTCGCGTTGCGCGGTGGACAGTTCGGGCCCCACGATCGGTTTGCCGCCGCACACGGGGCGGATGAGCAGCGAGTCGAGCCTGGTGAGCAGGTGCGAGCGTTCGATGTCGATACCGCCCCAGTACAGCGGCGCGGTGTCCAGCCGCGGTGTCTCGTCGAGCAGCAGTTGGGCCAGCTGCGGCAGGAACCGCGTCACGCCAGGGCTTTCCAGGACGCCGCTGCCCAGGGAGTTGACCACCGTCACCGCACCGCGGCGCAGCACCTCGACCAGCCCGACGACGCCCAGCCGGGAATCGGGGCGCAGGTCGAGTGGGTCCACGTAGTCCGCGTCGACGCGGCGCAGGACCACATCGACACGTTTGAGGGTGCCCAGCGACCGCATCCACAGCTTGCCGTCGCGGACCACCAGATCGGCGCTCTCCACCAGCGGGAAGCCGAGCACGCCCGCCAGATAGGCCTGGTCGAACGCGGTCTCCGAGTGGATGCCGGGGCTCAGCACCACGACCACCGGTTCCTCGGCGGATTCGGGTGCGACGTCGATCAGGGCCAGGCGCAGGGCCTGCGCCCATGGCGACACCGGCCGCGGCGCGATGCGCTCGTACAGTTCCGAGACCGCATGGGCGATGACGCGCCGGTCGGCCAGTGCGTAACCGGCGCCGGAAGGGGCCTGGGTCCAGTCGGCGTTGACCACGAACGCGCCGTCGTCGCCGCGGCTGATGTCACACCCGTGCAGGAACAATTGGTGACGGCCCGGCACCGTGATGCCGTGGGCGGCCCGCAGATAGCCGGGATGGGAGAACAGCAACTGCGCCGGGAGCACGCCGCTGGTGATCGAGCGGCGCTCGCCGTACAGATCGGCCAGCACCGCGTCGAGCAGACGTGAACGCTGCACCAGGCCGGCCTCCAGCGCGTCCCATTCCTCGGCGGAGATCACCATCGGCAGCGCGTCGAGATGCCAGGGTCCCGGCATCGCGGCGCCCTCGCGGTCGGTGACGATCTCACCGTGGCGGTCGACCTGGATGTAGGTGATGCCGTCTGCGTCGACCAGGGCGTTGACCTGTTCGCGCAAGCGGTCGAGGCCGGAACGTCCGCGCTCGGAGACACACTCGGCCAGCTCACGCCATGCGGGGCGGACCTCGCCCGCGGTGTCGACGAACTCGTCGTAGGCCGTGCCGGCCTGTGAACCCCGCACGTCGAACAGCGCCCGCTGCAGGCGGGTGCGGCGGTACTTCTCGAGCACTCCGTCGACATCCCGGATACCGGGGGCGCCTGAGACGTCGGAGCCCGCACCGAGATCGCCGGCGGCGCCGGCGGTCGAGGTGGGCTGGGAGCCGTTCGCGCGTAGAACCATCAACGAAGAACGGTACGCACCCGGCGCAGATCGAGAATCCCCGGTGCACCCACATCGGTGGACTGGCGCGCCTGCCGCTCCCGAATGACGGACATGTCCACTTTTCCTGGCGTGAAACCGATGACCTCGAAGCGGCGGCCGCGCCGCGATTCCGCCTCGACCGCGTTGACCGGCGGGGTGTCGTAGGACCGGCCGCCCGGATGCACGATGTGGTACGTGCAGCCGCCCTTTGACGTGCCGGTTGCCGTGTCGATCAGCTCGAACCGCAGCGGGCCGTCGACGGTGATCGACGGGTGCAGAGCGCTGGGCGGCTGCCACGCGCGGTACCGCACGCCACCCACCTGCACGTCGGATTTCTCGGTGACAAGCAGCGGGATCGGATGGCCGTTGGCCGTCACGACGTAGCGGTCCCGATCGGCGCCCACGAGGCGCACCTGGATGCGCTCGACCGACGAGTCGACGTAACGCGCGGTGCCGCCGGCCGTCGACTCCTCCCCCAGCACGTTCCACGGTTCGATCGCGCCGCGCAGTTCGAGTTCGACACCGTCGAACACCGCGGTCCCGATCCGCGGGAAACGAAACTCGGTGAAGGGGTCGAGCCAGCTGGTCAAGAAGTCGATGCCGTGCGCACGCAGGTCCGCCGCGACGTCGGCGATGTCGCGAATCAGAAAGTGCGGCAGCAGGTATCGGCCGTGCAGGTTGGCCCCGTGCCGGATCAGCGGGGCGCGCAGCGGTTCGTCCCAGAACCACGCCACCAGCGACCGGACGAGCAGCGCCTGCACCATCGCCATCTGGTGGTGCGGCGGCATCTCGAAGCCGCGCAGCTCCAGCAGGCCGAGGCGGCCGCGGGCGCCGTCGGGACTGTAGAGCTTGTCGATGCAGAACTCCGCGCGGTGGGTGTTGCCGGTGATGTCGGTCAGCAGATGGCGCAGCGCGCGGTCGAGGACCCACGGCTGTGGGGCGTCGGTCGCGGTGAGTCGGGCGATCTCGGCGAACGCGATCTCCAGTTCGTAGAGCGCCTCGGCGCGCCCCTCGTCCACGCGCGGTGCCTGCGATGTGGTTCCGATGAACCGTCCCGCGAACAGATACGACAGCGCGGGGTGGCGCTGCCAGTAGGTCAGCAGTGAGACCAACAGGTCGGGGCGCCGCAACAGCGGTGAGTCGGCCGGGGTGATGCCGCCCAGCGTGATGTGGTTGCCACCGCCGGTCCCGCTGTGGGTGCCGTCGACGTCGAACGACTCGGTGGACAGCCGCGCCAGGCGGGCCTGCTCGTAGAGGGTCTCCAACTGCTTGTTCTGCTCGCCGAAGCTCGCCGTGGGGGCCACGTTGACCTCGATGACGCCCGGGTCGGGCGTGATGGTCGTCGAGGTGATCCGTGGGTCGGTGGGCGGGCCGTATCCCTCGACGACGACGGGCACACCGACGGCGGCCGCGGCGGCCTCGACGCGCGCGACGAGGTCGAGGAAGTCGTCGAGCTCCGCGGTGGGCGGCAGGAAGACGTAGAGCAGCCCGTCGCGGATCTCGGCGACCAGCGCGGTGGTGGGGGCACCGTCGGCGTCGACGACGGTCGCGGTCCGTCGTCCGGGCGCCGGTTCGGTGTCTGTGTCCACCGCCAGCGGGTCGGCCTCGAACGACGGCCGCGGCGGCTGCCAGCTGATCGAGTTCAGCGGCAGACGAAGCCCTGCGGGCGAATCCCCGTCGAGCAATACGATGCGGCCGCGCCGCAGCCGCCAGTCCGCGCTCGCCCAGCCCGTTCCGTCGTCGGCGCGGTGCAGCGGAAGTACGTGCGCGGCAGGCGCGTCGACCGGCGACTCGAGGCGCGCCAGCAGCTCCGCCCTGGCGTCGGCGCCGTCCTCGGCCAGATCCTCGTCGGCGCCCACCGGGTCACCGGCAGGCAGTCGCACGGCGGCCGCCAGCCGGCTCAGCGGATCCTCGAACGCCGGCCGCACCTGGGTGCCCGGCAGGCCGAGGCCGGCCGCGATCTCCGACAGCAGACGCTCGGCCGCATCGGGGGCGACCTCGCGGGTCTTGCCGGACCACGGATCGGCCAGCAGTTCCGCGTCGGTCCACAGCGGCAGGCCGTCGGTGCGCCAGTACAGCGCGATCTGCCACCGCGGCAGGGGTTCACCGGGATACCACTTGCCCTGGCTGCGTTGTACGAGTCCGCCTGGCGCCCAGACGTTCTTGAGCCGGGCGGCCAGCGCCGAGGCGCGTTCGCGCTTGTGCGGTCCGTCGGCGTCGGTGGTCCACTCGGGGTCGACCTGGTTGTCGATCGAGACGAACGTCGGTTCGCCGCCCATCGTGAGGCGCACGTCGGCGTCGGCCAGACGCCTGTCGACGCGGCCGCCGAGGTCCACGATCGATGCCCACGCGGCGTCGGTGTACGGCAGCGTCACCCGCGGGTCCTCGTGTACGCGGGTGACCACGTTGGAGAACTCCAGGGAGGCCTCACAGACCCCGGTCGCGCCGGTGACCGGCGCGGCCGACTCCGGATGCGGCGTCGCCGACAGCGGGATGTGTCCCTCCCCGGCGAACAGTCCCGAGGTGGGGTCGAGGCCGATCCACCCGGCGCCGGGTATGTAGACCTCGGTCCAGGCGTGCAGGTCGGTGAAGTCGGCCGCGGGTCCCGACGGTCCGTCGAGCGCTTCCACGTCGGAGGTGAGCTGGACGAGGTATCCCGAGACGAACCGCGCCGCGAACCCGAGTTGCCGCAGGATGGACACCAGCAGCCAGGCCGAGTCACGGCATGATCCGATGCCCGTGCGCAACGTGTGGTCGGGCGTCTGCACGCCCGCCTCCATGCGGACGCTGTAGCCGACATCGGCGTTGACGGCCTGGTTGAGCGCCACCAGGAACTGGATCGTCGCGGTCCCCGGCGGCATCGTGAAATTGCTCACCCAGGCGGCGCACAGTTCACCCGGACCCGAGCCCTCGGCGCCCTCGTCGACCGGGCGCAGATAGGGCTTGAGATCTTCGCGCAGCGCGCGGGGGTACTCGAACGGGACCGTCTCGGCGTAGTCCTCGATGAAGAAGTCGAACGGGTTGATCACCTTGAGGTCGGCGATCAGACCGACGGTCACGGTGAGTTCGCGCGCCCGATTGGGGAACACCAAGCGCGCCATATGGTTTCCGAACGCATCCTGCTGCCAGTTGATGAAGTGATCGGCCGGTTCGACCGTGAGCGAATACGCATCGATGGGCGTGCGGCAGTGCGGCGCCGGACGCAGCCGCACGACATGCGGATGGATCTCGACGAGCCGGTCGAACGTGTAGCTGGTGCGGTGCTCCAGCGCCACTTTGATACCCATCCGCAAATCCCATCACAAGGTTCAGGTGCGCGCATCGCACGCGACATCCTCACCCGCTCGCGGGGAATTCGGCTGGTTGGCCCGTACGGTGGGAGCGGCACCGCGGCGTCGAAGGCGGCGGTGAGCCAACCGGTGAAGGGACGGGCAACTTCGGATGTGGAGCACGGTGCTGGTGATGGCCGTCGTTGCCGGAGTCGACCCCCTGCGTATCGGTGTGGTGGCCTACATGCTGTCCCGGCGCCATCCCATGCGGTTGCTGCTCCCCTTCTTCGCCGTCGCGTTCGGTCTCAACGTCGCGGTGGGCGCGGCCGTGGTGTTCGTCTTCAAGAACACCTCCGGTGACGGCGGCCAGGCCATCGCGCCGGCCGCCGAGATCGGGATCGGGGTGGCCGCCCTGCTGCTCGCGGCTCTCGTGGCCACCGGTACCGCGTCCCGCGTCGTCGACCGGTTCCGCCACAGGCGTGCCACGGTTCCGGCGGCCGGGTCCGACCGGGCCGAACCGGGCGAGGGACCGGCGCCACCGCCGCTTGATTCACTGCCGATCGTGTCGAAGCTGCCGGAGAGCGTCAAAGCCGCGTTGCGCGGCGAGGCTGCTTGGGCGGCAGCCCTTCTGGGGCTCAGCAACGGTTTTCCGACGCCGTACTATCTGGCCGCGATGGCCGCGGTGCTGACCTCGGGCGCCGCGGTCGGCGAGCAGATGGCCGCGCTGGTGATGTTCAACGTCGTCGGTTTCGCCGCGGCGCTGATCCCGATCATCAGTTTCTGGGTCGCTCCGGTGGCCACCCGCGCCGCGGTGGAGCGCACGTACGCGGCCATGAAGACCCACCAGCGGCTCGTGATCACCGTGATCGCCGGCGCGGTCGGCGTGTTCTTCGTGGGTCTCGGTGTGAGTCATCTCTGATCGGTCTATAGGAACCGGGCCGTCGCGGCGGTAGCGTGACTACGTGGCCGACTGGTACGACGTGGCTCGTATCGCGGCGGCGCTGCCCGAGACCGACGAACAGACGCCGCGGACGTGGCGCGTCCGCAAGAAGCGGATCGCATGGGAGCGTCCGCTGCGCAAGGCTGACCTCGCGGCGCTGGGCGCCGATGCGCCGACCGGCGACATCCTCGGCGTCCGGGTCTCCGACGAGGGTGTGAAACTCGCGTTGGTCGCCGATGATCCGGCTGTCTACTTCACCACACCGCACTTCGACGGGTATCCCATCGTGCTGATCCGCCTGGCGGCGATCGAACCCGACGAACTCGAGGAGTTGGTCAGCGAGGCGTGGCTGACGCAGGCACCTGCGACGCTCGTGGAGAAGTTCCTGGCCGACGTTCAGTGAGTTCAGTGAGGCCGAACTCTTCGTCGAGCGTGCGCCGGTGGCGGGAATCCGCGCCGAATCCCGCCCTCAGCGCACGGTCGACGCCCCTATCGGGCTGAACCCTCACCTCTCAGGCCCGGGCCACCCGGATGACGAGTTCGTCGGGCGGCACCACGTGGCCGTCGTCGCACCGCACCTCGACCGTCGCGTACGCGCCGCACCCGTCGTGCGCGAGTCGCAGTGGGGAGTCGTTCGGGATGTGCCTGCGGCCCCATTCGAACAGTGCCCACACCACGGGCATGAAATCGCGGCCCGCATCGGTGAGCACGTACTCGTCGCGCACGCGCTGACCGGGCTCCTGGTAGGGCCTGCGCTCCAGCAGACCGGCTTCGACAAGGTCGGACAGCCGCGCCGAGGCCGCGGCCTTGGTCACGCCGACGCGACGCCAGAAGTCCTCGAAGCGTGTGGTGCCGTAGTACGCCTCCCGCATGATCAGCATCGCGGATTTGGTGCCGACCAGACCCATCGCCTTCTCGATCGGGCACCGCCCCACCGGCGACCAGGCGTCACGATCGGCGAGCGCACCCTGCAGCATTGCCACGGAATCATTCCCATCGCTGAGTTGTTATCACTATACCCAGGTGTGATACATCTGAGTACAGATAAGAATACTCAGCGGTGAGACTCAGGAGGCACTGATGTCCGGATTTGCCGGCCGCGACGCGGTCATCGTGGGCGCGGTACGCACGCCCGTCGGGAAAGGCAAGGTCAACGGCGCACTGCACGGTGTGCTGCCCGCCGATCTGCTGGCCCACAGCCTGCGTGAGTTGATCTCACGGACCGGTGTGGATCCCGCCCAGGTCGACGACGTGATCGCAGGTGCCGTCACCCAGGTCGGCGACCAGGCCGTCAACATCGCCCGCAACGCCCTGCTCGGCGCGGGCTTCCCCGAATCGGTGCCCGGCACCACGGTGGACCGGCAGTGCGGCAGCAGCCAGCAGGCGATCAGCTTCGCCGCGCAAGGTGTGCTGGCCGGGGCCTACGACATCGTGATCGCCGCGGGTGTCGAGTCGATGTCACGCGTCCCGATGGGCAGTTCGGTGCTGCCGGGCAGCGACCCGTTCGGTGTCGCGTTCGCCGAGCGCTACTCCGAAGGGATTGTCCCCCAAGGCATCAGCGCCGAGTTGATCGCCGCCAAGTGGAACCTTTCGCGCGCACAGCTCGACGAATTCTCGGCAGCCAGCCATGAAAAGGCCGCCAGGGCAACCAAAGAGGGCCTGTTCGAGGCCGAGCTCGCACCGATCGCGGGGTTGTCGACCGACGAGATCATCCGCCCCGGAACCACCGTGGAGACCTTGGCCGGACTCAAGCCCGCGTTCTACCACGAGTCGTATGCGGCGCGGTTCCCACAGATCAACTGGGAGATCACGCCCGGTAACTCGTCACCGCTGTCCGACGGCAGTGCCGCGGTGATGATCACCAGTGGTGAAACCGCGAAGCGACTCGGGCTCAAGCCGCTCGCGCGGATCCACACCACCACCGTGGTCGGTTCGGATCCGCTCTACATGCTCACCGGCGTCATCCCGGCCACCGAAAAGGTCCTGCGCCGAGCGGGTTTGACGCTCGCCGACATCGACCTGTTCGAGGTGAACGAGGCGTTCGCGCCGGTGGTGCTGGCGTGGGCGGCCGACACCGGGGCCGACCTGTCCAAGACCAACGTCAACGGCGGCGCCATCGCGATCGGACACCCGTTGGGCGCCAGCGGTGCTCGCATCATGACCACGCTGGTCAACGCCCTGCACCAGCGCGGCGCACGTTACGGCCTGCAGACCATGTGTGAAGGCGGCGGCATGGCCAACGCCACCATCATCGAGCGTCTCTAGTCCTTCCGCCGAAACGGCATTCCAGCAGGGGTCTACTCGCACTTTCTGCTGGAATGGCGTTTCGGCACACGGTGCTCAGACGGCGTCGCCGACGAGAGCACCCGCCAGGAACGACGCGTAGCCGCTCTGCTCGACCTCACGGCAGTACTGCTGGTAGACCTGCCCACCACCCATGTACACCAGGAAGGCCTCGGGCTTGCCTGGCACGTTCTCGCCGAGGAACCACGCCTTGGCCTTCTTGCCCTCGGTGTACATCACCGTGGCCTTGCCGGCACGTTCGGTCTCCTCGGCCCACCACTCTTCGGATTCCCGCGTGGCCTCCAGCCGGTCCACCCCGTTGTCCTCGGCCCAGCGGATGGCGCGTTGTAGCCATTGCGCGCCAAGCTGGATGGGGACCACCAGGTTGGAGTACGGCGTCTGCGGGCCGAGGGACATGAAGAAGTTCGGGAACCCGTGCACGCCGATCCCCAGGTTCGACCGTAGCCCGTCGCGGGCCCACCTGTCGCGCAACGTGATCCCGTCGCGCCCGATGATGTCGATGAAGGTGAGTGTGCCCGTCATGGCGTCGAATCCGGTCGCGAAGATCAACACGTCGAGTTCGTATTCGCGCTCCCCCACCTTGACGCCGTGCGGCGTGATCTCCGTGATGGGTTGTGATGCCACGTCGACGAGGCGCACGTGGTCGAGGTTGAACGCATCGTAGTAGCCGTGACCGGTGGGGACGCGCTTGCCGTTGAAGGAGTAGCCCTTCGGGCACAGCAGATCCGCGGTCGCGGGATCCTTGACGATCTCGCGGATCTTGGACCGGATGAATTCCGAGGCGAGTTCGCTGGCCTGGTGGTTGGTGGCCAGGTCGTTGAAACACTCGTTGGCGAAGTGGAATCCGCCCTCGTTCCACTTCGCTTCGAAGATGCGTCGGCGTTCGTCGTCGTCGACCTCGAGTGCGCTGAACTGTGCGGGTTCCATCGCGACCCCGAACGGGTGGTTGGCGGCCTTCTCGAACACCGTGTCGTAGTTCTCACGCAGCCACTGCATCTGCTCGGGCGTCACGGGATCGTTGGTGGTCTCGACCACGAAGTTCGGGGTGCGTTGGAACACCACGAGTTCGGCGACCTCCGGTGCGATCGTCGGCACCACCTGAATGCCCGACGCGCCGAGTCCGATCAGACCTACCCGCTTGCCCACGAGGTCGACGCCGTCACGCGGCCAGTGGGCGGTGTGGTACCTCGCGCCGGCGAACGTCTCGATACCCGGGATGTCCGGGTAGATCGACTGCGAGAGCACACCCATACCGCTGATGAGGTACTTCGTGGTCAGTTCCACGCCGTCGGTGGTGGTGACGACCCAGCGGTTGGCGGGTTCATCGTAGCGTGCCGAATCGACACGGACACCGAGGCAGATGTCGCGACGCAGATCCAGGCGGTCGGCCACGAAGTTGAGGTAGTCGAGCACCTCCTGGCCCGCCGGGTAGCGCTGCGACCACGTCCATTCCTCGCGAACTTCCTTCGAGAACGAGAACGAGTAGTAGCTGTATTCGCTGTCGGTGCGCACGCCGGGATACCGGTTGGCCCACCAGGTCCCGCCGATACCGTCCTGCGCGTCGAGCACCACGGTGCGCAGGCCGATCTCGCGCAGGTGGTGCAGGATCGCCAAACCGGAGAATCCGGCGCCGATGACGATCGCGTCGAATGTTTCGACGTCGTTGGCCGTGTTCTGGTGCATGTCAGGTCCTTCGCGTTCAGACGGCAAGGGGTTTGGCGGAGCGGTACCAGGCCGCCATCGACTCGATCGCAGCGTCGGCCTCGGGCAGCACTCCGGCCTGCAGCGGGAAGACGTGCTGCTGCCCGGACGCCACCTCGAACGTCACGTCGACACCCGCGGCACGTGCCTTCTCGGCGAGTCTCGTGGCGTCGGCGTACAGCGATTCGGTGTCGGACACCGTGATGTACAGCCGTGGGAAGCCGGTGAAATCGGCGTAGAGCGGGTTCACCAGCGGGTCGGTCGGCGATGCGCCGCCCGACAGGTAGCGGTCGATGTTGCCCTGCAGGCCCTCCCGCGTGATGAGGAAGTCGGTGGCGTCGTTGGACTCGATGGTGCTGCCGCTGTTCTCCATGTCGAGCCACGGCGAGATCGTGATGACGCGGCCCGGCACGGGCGCCCCGTCGCGCAACAGGCGCAACGTGGTGGCGACGGCGATGCTGGCGCCGGCGCTGTCCCCCACGAAAGTGATGCTGCTCGCGTCGATGCCATTGTCGAGGAGCGAGGTGAAAACGGCTGTCGCATCGTCGATCTGTGCGGGATACGGGTGTTCGGGAGCAAGCCGGAAGTCGGCGACGAAAGCGTGCGCGCCGAACGCGCGGGCCAGGTGCCCGGCCAGTTTGCGGTGGCTCGCCGACGATCCGAGCGCGAACCCGCCGCCGTGCAGCACAACCAGCATCTGCCCGGGATCGGCGTCGAGTGGCTTGACGAGAATGCCTGGCACACCGCCGATCCGGGTCGACGCATAGGTGACGTCTTCTGGTTCGGCCGTGACGCGTTGCCAATCCTCGAACACCCACCGCATGAGGCGCAGCGACATGTCCGGGTTGGCGACGAACTCTTCGGTCCATTCGGCATAGATGACGCCCAGAGGGTCATTCGGTTGGTTTATCGACATGGGCGCAAGTGTGTGCGCCGTCACCAGACCGTTGCCATGGTGTCGCAAAATGACGCACGCCTGTATCACTGTGATCCACCACCACGACCCGGTGCAGCAATCCCGTTGCCTGAACCCCAGATGTTCATCACAGAAAGGCAGTCGAGATGAATCGGTTGGACGGCAAGGTCGCCATCGTCACCGGTACGTGCCGTGGAATCGGCCGCGCGATCGCCGATGCCCTGGCCCGCGAGGGCGCCATCACGGTCGCGACGGGCCGGTCGAAAACCGACGAGGCGCTGGGCCCGCGCTCGGCCGAAGTCGAGTACCGCCAACTCGATGTTGCGTCAGAAGAAGACTGGGATTCGGTGGTCACCGAAACCGTAGAACGGTATGGCCGTATCGACGTGCTGGTGAACAACGCGGGCATCATCGCCTACCAGGGGCTGCACGAACTCACAGTGCCCGAGTGGAATCGCGTGGTCGCCACCAACCAGACCGGCACGTGGCTCGGGATGCGCGCGGTGATCCCGCACATGGTGTCCCAGCACGGCGGTTCGATCATCAACATCTCCTCAATCTGGGGTTCGGCCGCGGTGGCCGGCGCGCACGCCTACCACGCCACAAAGGGTGCGGTACGCAACATGTCGAAGAGTGCCGCGATCAGTTACGCCAAGGACAACGTGCGCGTCAACTCGGTGCATCCCGGGTTCATCCGCACACCGCTGACCGACGCACAGGAAACCACCATCAACGACTATGTCGTGAGCCAGACCCCCATGGGCCGCGCGGGCACACCTGACGAGATCGCCAACGGCGTGGTGTTCCTGGCCTCTGACGAAGCCAGTTTCGTCACGGGTTCGGAATTGGTGATCGACGGCGGATACCTGGCCCAGTGAGCCCGACGCACGACCGGTCAGCCGGAAAGGTGGTACGTCTTCATCTTCCGGTGGATCGTCGCCCTGGACACGCCCAGCAGTTCGGCCGCCTTGGACCGGTTGCCATCTGCCTCCTGAAGGGCCCGCCGGATCGCCTCGATCTCGGTGCGCTCCATCAGCGTCCAGGTGCGACGGCTGCGCAGGGTGTCGGGCAGGTCGTCGACCTGCACCGTGCCGCGCTTGCCCGACGCCAGCACGGTGTCGACGGCACCGCGCAGGTCTGACAGGTTCCCCGGCCACCCCGCGGCCTCCAGCGCCTGGCGCGCGGCGTCCGCGAGCGGGAGGCGCGCGCCCGGCGAGCACTGGGCGACAAAGGAATTCCACAACACACCGATATCGGACACACGTTCACGCAGCGGCGGCACCCACACCATGGGCACCCCGAACCGGCCGGCCGCCGATTCCGCCTCGGCCCTGAGCGCGGCCGTCATGGTGAGCACGATCGGGGTCGTGCCCCGCTGCCCGTCGATGAGGGTCCGGACCGCGGCCAGGACGTGGCCGTCGACGTGCTCGGCCCCGCGGATCACCACCGGGCCCGCCTCGACCGCGTCGGCCACGCGCTGCAACCAGGTCTGGTCGCCGACGATCTGCCGTTCGGCCCCGTGCACGATCGTCGCGGTATCCGCTGCGCCGGCCTGAAACGGCCGGCCGAGCGCGAGCGAGGTCTTGCCGGTGCCTAACTCCCCCGCCACCAGAATCGGTTCGCGGGTGGCGATGTGCCTGCTGACGCGGTGCGCGACGGCACGCCATGACTTCGACTGCCCCACCAGCGCCGACGACGACGCAATGCTGTGCGCGGCCGACGATCTCGGGGCCGGACGCAGCGCCGCGACCACCCCGGCGCCGCCGTCGAGTGCGGCGACGTCGATGACCGTCGGGCCCACGGACAACTCGGCCGTCACCTGAACATCGCGGCGCAGCCCCGCACACAGATGGTTGATGGTGTCGACGTCAGTCTGCGTGAGCTCGCCGGCGCGGCGGCTGCGCATCGTCAGCCCGTCGGGGCCGAAGGCCACCACCGGGCCGGCGTGCCGGGCCGAGGACTCCAGGAACGCCGCGAGCATGGCGCGGGCGCCCGGCTGGGCCACGTCGAGCACATGCTGTTCGAGTTGCGCGGCAACGGAGTTGGTCAACGGCACGAGCAGGCCACTGCGTTCGCTGAGCATGGTCGACACCGTCACCACCGCGAGCAGTTTGCCCGAAAGCGGATGCCACACCGGCGCCCCGGTGCACACCGCGGTGCGGTAGATGTCGGCGAAGTGTTCGGCACCGGCGATCTGGACGCTCTTGCCAGCCGCGATCACCGTGCCGACGCCGTTGGTGCCTACCGTGTCCTCGGCCAGGACCGCACCGCGGACCGTGCCGAGCCGGTCGAGATGGCTCATCGCCGATGCGTCCTGCGACCAGCGCTGCAGGATCCGACCCTCGGCGTCGGCCAGCAGCAGGCCCATACCCGAGCCACCGAGATCCTCGGCGACCCGCGCCATGGGCGCCTGGAACATCTCTACCAGGTGGTTGTCGAGCAGATCCTCGTCCACCTGCGGCACGTCGCGGACGTTCGCCGGTGTCCCCAGGGCTGCCTTGGACCGCACCCACGACTCCAGCAGATCGGCCGGCACGGCACGGCCCGGCTCGGACGCTGTCAGGAACTGAGCACGGATGTCCTCGATGCGGGCCTCGTTGCGCCGTGTCGACACCATCACTCCTTGCGTCACGCGAACTCCGCCGCTGAACCGACGTGCCGGAGGGCGTCGAACCTGCGCTTCAGTGCGATCTGGATCACAAAGTTTACCGTAATCGGATCTGGCGTCAGCGCCTGAACTGTCTCAAAAAGAGGCAGTCGGACGGATACCGCCCCGACCGCCCTAGCTTGGGCTTCATGACGACCACGCTGGCCAGCACCCACCCTGTCGAGACCGTGCACGGTCACCGCGTACCGACCGGCTTGTTCATCGGTGGAGACTGGCGCACAACGGATTCCACGTTCACCGTGCTCGACCCGGCCACCACGGGGCACATCGCGGATGTGTCCGACGCCGGTGCCGCCGAAGCGCTGGCGGCGCTCGACGCCGCCCACGCGGTGCGCGACGAGTGGCGCCGCGTCACCCCGCGGGCCCGCGCCGGATTGTTCGGCGAGGCGTATCGCCTACTGCGCTCACGCGCCGAGGCGTTCGCCGCGGTGATGACCGCCGAAAGCGGTAAGCCATTGGCAGAATCACGCGCCGAGTTCAATCTCAGTGCCGAGTTCTTCCTGTGGTACACCGAGCAGATCGCGCACCTGCACGGCACCTACGCGCCCGCATCCCACGGCGGCTACCGCGTGGTCACCACACACCAACCGGTCGGACCGGCCCTGCTGATCACCCCGTGGAACTTTCCGATGTTGATGATCGCCCGCAAGGCGGGCGCGGCCCTGGCCGCCGGTTGCCCGGTGATCGTGAAATCCGCCAAGGAAACCCCACTCACCTGTGCGTTGTTCGTCGAGACGCTGCGTGAGGCCGGTTTCCCGGCCGGCGTGGTCAACCTCGTGCACACCACGTCGTCCTCTGCGGTGTCCGCGGCGCTGATGGCCGATCCGCGGCTACGCAAGATCAGCTTCACGGGCTCCACCGGCGTGGGGTCGACGCTGCTCGCCCAGGCCGCGCCCGGGATCCTCAACGCGTCGATGGAACTGGGCGGCGACGGGCCGTTCATCGTGCTCGAGGACGCCGACGTCGAACTCGCCGCGAAGCAGGCCGTGGTGTGCAAGTTCCGCAATGCCGGGCAGGCGTGCGTGGCCGCCAACCGGATCATCGTGCACCGCGCGGTCGCCGAGGAGTTCACCAAGCGTTTCGTGGCGCTCACCGAGCAGTTGCGCGTAGGCAACGGATTCGACGACGGCGTCGACGTGGGACCGATCATCTCGGCCCGGCAACTCGACGGGGTCTCGGAGTTGGTGGACACGCTGCGCGGGCTCGACTCCGAGCTGCTGACCGGCGGCAACGCGCTGCCCGGCGACGGGTTCTTCTTCGCACCGACGGTGTTCCGTGTCAACGGACGCCCCACCGAGTTGTGCAGCCGCGAACTGTTCGCCCCGGTCGCCACGATCTATCAGGTCGAATCCACTTCGGAGGCAATCGAGTTCGCCAATGACACTCGGTACGGGCTCGCCGCCTACGTGTTCACCCGTGACCTGTCGCGCGCGGTGGCGGTCGGGGAACGTCTGGACTTCGGCATGGTCGGCATCAACCGGGGCATCATGGCCGACCCAGCCGCCGCGTTCGGCGGCGTGAAGGCGTCCGGGCTCGGCCGCGAGGGCGGCCACGACGCGATCTACGACTATCTGGAGCCGAAGTACCTGGCGCTCACCGTCGACGAGGAAGCAGGCCTGGCATGAACACCCCGGTTGTCACCGCATTTCAGACCGGTACGCACCGCACCGAGAACAGCCTGGGGCTCGGCCTGTTACGTCAACCCGGCACGGTCCTGTTCGGGCCCGGGCAGCGCAGACAACTCCCCCGCCTGGTCTCCTCCATCGGGCAGCGGGTGCTCATGATCACCGATTCCCGCATGGCCGACAGTCCCGAATTCGCCGTCATCACAGAGGGATTGACCGCATGCGGGCTCGCCGTCGAGGTGTACGCGGGCACCGAACCGGACCTGCCGCGGCGCAACGTCACCGAGATCACCGGGCGGTTCCGCCGCCAGGATGTCGACGTCATTGTCGGGATCGGCGGGGGGTCGTGCATGGACCTGGCAAAGATCGCCTCCGTCGTGCTCGCGCACGGCGCCGACGTGCGTGACTACTACGGCGAATTCTTGGTTCCCGGGCCGGGATGCCCGGTGATCACGGTTCCCACCACGGGCGGCACCGGCGCCGAGGTGACCTGCATCTCGGTGATATACGACGAGGACAAGAGCATGAAGGTGGGTGTGGCGAGCCCACACCTGGAAGCCACGGCCGCCGTCATCGACCCCGAACTGACCCTGACCTGCCCGCCGGGGTTGACCGCGGCCGCGGGTGCCGACGCCCTGTCACACCTGATCGAATCGTTCACCGGGCGCGCGAAGAACCCGGGCCCGGACGACCTCGCGACCAAGCTCTACGCGGGCAAGAACCTGCTGGCCGATACGTACGCACGTACCGGGCTGGCACTGCTCAACACCTCCCTGCCCGCTGTGGCGTCGCGGCCCGGTGATCTGCAGGCACGCTCGGACACCCTGTTCGGCGCGTACTGCGCCGGTATGGCCATCAACACCGCCGGCACCGCAGGTGCACACGCCATCCAGTCGCCGATCGGGAACCTCACGCACACCCCGCACGGCTTCGGCATCAGCGCGTTGCTGCCATATGTGATGCGCTACAACCTGCCGACGCGGGTACCCGAGTTCGCCGAGATCGGGCGCATCTTCGGGGTCGCGAGCGAAACAGATCCGCAAGAGACACAGGCCCGGAAAGCCATCGAGCGGATCGAGGAGATCCTCGCAACGCTCGGTGCCCCGCTCGACCTGCGCACGCTCGGCCTGCAGCCGCGCGACTTCGATTTCGTCGCCGAGCAGGCCATGCTCGCCACGCGGCTGACCGCCAACAATCCGCGCGAGCTGACCGCGGAAACGGTGCGCGGCATACTCGAACGTGGCTACGACGGTGACCGGTCCTGGTGGCGATGAAATCGCACCAGTCCACCTCCGCAGCGCTGCTCGGTGCCGGCTCGATCGGCGTGTCCTTCGCGATCCTGTTCGCCACCAGAGGTTTTCCGGTCGCGGTGTTCGACCCGGATCCGACCGCACACCCACGCGCCGGCGCCGATCTCGCCCGCAGACTCGATCAGTTGCAGGCGTTCGGCCAGTTGGACGAGGATCCGGACCTCATCATCGAGCGGATCCGGTTCACCACCTCACTCCCGGACACGGTCACCGGCGCCGGCTTCGTGCAGGAGTGCGCACCAGAACGCGCCGAGATCAAGGTGCCCTTGCTGCGCGACGCGGCGTCCCTCACGGATGGTTCTGTGCCACTGGCCAGTTCGACCTCGGCGATCGTACCGAGCACGCTGTCTGCCGACCTTCCCGCCGACGTGGCCAGGCGTGTGCTCGTCGGACATCCGGGCAACCCGCCATATCTGCTGCCCGTGATCGAGGTGGTGCCCGGACCGGCCACGGCGCCGGCGATCGTCGAGACCACGATGTCGGTCTACCGCACGGCGGGTCTGCGTCCGGTGCCGGTACGCAGGGAGGTCGAGGGGTTCGTCTTCAACCGGCTGCAGGGTGCGCTGCTGCGGGAGGCCTATTGCCTGCTGCGTGACGGCGTCGCGACCGTCGACGACATCGACGAGGTGGTGCGCAGCGGTCTCGGCCGGCGGTGGGCGTTCATGGGGCCGTTCGAGACGAGCGACCTCAACACGCGCGGCGGCCTGGCGTCACACGCCGAGAAGATGGGGCCGGCCTATGAGCGCATGGGCGCCGAACGCGGCCAGCACGACCCGTGGACACCCGGTCTCGTGGCCGAGGCCACCGCACAACGGCGCAAACTGCTCGATCTCGACGACTGGGACGCACGCGTGTTGTGGCGCGACGAGCAGTTGCTGCGCCTGCGCGCGCTCTTCGACTGACCTAGGCGCGGATCAGCTCGAACAGCGGGATCTGGCGGGTGGTGTTGGCCTGGTACTCGGCGAACACCGGCGCGATCTCAACGATCTTGGGGTAGGTCGCGTCACGTTCGTCGTCGGGCAGTTCACGAGCGACGACGTCGTAGGCCTCGGTGCCGATCTCGATGTGCGCGTTCGGGTTCGCCCGCAGGTTGTGCACCCACGCCGGGTGCTTGGGCCCGCCCGCGTACGACCCGACGATGAGGATCTTGCCGTCGACCGGGAGATACGCCAGCGGTGACACCCGGGGCTGCCCGGACTTGGCGCCGGTGGTGTGCAGCAACAGCAGGGTGCCGTTCTCGAACGGTCCGCCGACCTTGCCGCCGTTGGCCCGGAACTCCTCGACCACCTTGCTGTTGAAGTCGTCCAGCGCGGCAGTGTCGGAGTACAGCTTTTCCTTGTCGATCGAATCATCGGTCATGCCTGCACAAGCCTTCCTGCCGCGGACGTATTCCCTGCCGTGATCACGCCTTTGACTTGGCGTCTCCCTTCGGCTTGTCTTCCCTGGGTTTGGCGTCGATCCCGGATTCCTTGCGCTGCTGCGGCGTGATCGGTGCGGGCGCGTCGGTCAGCGGGTCGACCCCGCCACCGGACTTGGGGAACGCGATGACCTCGCGGATCGAATCGACCCCGGCGAGCAGTGCGGTGATGCGATCCCAGCCGAACGCGATGCCGCCGTGCGGCGGGGCGCCGTAGGAGAACGCGTCGAGCAGGAACCCGAACTTCTCCTGGGCCTCGTCGTGATCGATGCCCATCATCGCGAACACCCGCTCCTGGATGTCACGGCGGTGGATACGGATCGAGCCGCCACCGATCTCGTTGCCGTTGCACACGATGTCGTAGGCGTCGGACAGCGCGTTGCCGGGATCGGAGTCGAACGTGTCGACGGAGTCGGGCTTGGGCGCGGTGAACGCGTGGTGCATCGCGGTCCAGGCGCCCGAGCCGACGGCGACGTCACCGGCGGCCGTGGCCTCGTCGGCGGCCTCGAACATCGGGAAGTCGACCACCCAGGTGAACGCCCAGGCGTTCGGGTCGATGAGGTCGAGGCGCTTGGCGATCTCGATGCGGGTGGCGCCGAGCAGCGCGCGGGCACCCTTGGCGGGACCTGCCGCGAAGAAGATGCAGTCACCCGGGTTGGCGCCGACGTGCGCGACCAGCCCGTCGCGTTCGGCGTCGGACAGGTTCTTGGCCACCGGCCCGCCGAGGGTTCCGTCCTCGCCGACGAGCACGTACGCCAGGCCCTTGTGCCCGCGCTGCTTGGCGAACTCCTGCCAGCCGTCGAGCGCGCGGCGGGGCTGCGACGCGCCGCCGGGCATCACGACGGCGCCGACGTACGGGGCCTGGAAAACGCGGAACGTGGTGTCTTTGAAGTACTCGGTGCACTCGACGAGTTCGATGCCGAAGCGCAGATCGGGCTTGTCGGAGCCGAAGCGGCGCATGGCCTCTTCGTAGCTGATCCGCGGAAGCGGCAGCGGCAGGTCGTAGCCGATCGTGGCCCACACGGCCTTGAGGACCTGCTCGGAGATCGCGATGACGTCGTCGGCCTCGACGAAGCTCATCTCCATGTCGAGCTGGGTGAACTCGGGCTGACGATCGGCGCGGAAGTCCTCGTCGCGGTAGCAGCGTGCGATCTGGTAGTAGCGCTCCATGCCCGCGACCATCAGCAGCTGCTTGAACAGCTGCGGGCTCTGCGGCAGCGCGTAGAACGAGCCGGGCTGCAGGCGCGCGGGCACCAGGAAGTCGCGGGCGCCCTCGGGCGTCGATCGCGTCAGCGTCGGGGTCTCGATCTCGACGAAGTCGTGTTCGGCGAGCACGGACCGTGCGGCGGCGTTGACCTTCGACCGCAGCCGCAGTGCGTTGCCGGGGCCTTCGCGGCGCAGGTCCAGGTAGCGGTACTTCAGGCGCGCTTCCTCGCCGGCCTGCTCGTCGAGCTGGAACGGCAACGGCGCGCTCTCGCCCAGCACGGTCAGCTCGGTGGCGTTGACCTCGATCTGCCCGGTGGGGATCTCGGGGTTCTCGTTGCCCTCGGGACGGACCTCGACGACGCCGGTCACCGCGACGCAGAACTCGGCGCGCAGCCGGTGCGCGGCCGCGAGGACGTCGCCCTCGCGGAACACCACCTGCGACACCCCGGACGCGTCGCGCAGGTCGATGAAGATGACGCCGCCGTGATCACGGCGACGCGCCACCCATCCCGCCAACGTCACCGTCTGACCGGCGTCGGCGGGCCGCAACGAACCGGCGGCATGAGTGCGCAGCACGAAGTACTCCTTGTGAAGACGGGTGGGACGACTGATCAGTCTAGAGAGTCGGTCCACACAACCGACGTGGCGATGGCGAACAACCGATCGCGACCCCGAGTAGACACTTTCCCCTACAGTGTCTACTCATGGCCCGGACCTACGAGTGTGAACGCGTCGACCTCGACTTCATCGACCGTGCCCCGTTCCGCTTCGTGAGCACCGTCGACCTGCCGATCACCGGCGAGCAGTTGTTCGAGGTGCTGGCCGACGAGACGTCGTGGCCGAAGTGGGCGACGGTGATCACCGACGTGGAGTGGACCAGTCCGCAACCGCGCGGAGTCGGTACCACGCGCACGGTGCACATGCGCGGCAACATCGTCGGACACGAGGAATTCCTCGCCTGGGAGCCGTTCTCCCGCATGGCGTTTCGGTTCAACACCACGACCTCGGGCGCGATCTCGGCGTTCGCCGAGGACTACCGCGTGGTCGAGACGCCGCAGGGCTGCCACCTGACCTGGGTGATGGCGATCCGGCCGAGCGGCCCGGCCGGGCGGCTGGGGATGCTGCTGGGCAGGCCCGTGATGGCGTGGATGTTCCAGCGTTTCCTGCACAACCTGCGCCGTTACAGCGACGCGCGCTACCCGGTCGGCTAGTAAAGCCCCTCCCACACCGCGCGCCGCAACGCATCGGGATCGGCGACGGTGTCGTCGCGCGTCGACCGGATGACGCGCGTGAGACGGCGCTCGGTGTCGTAGAACGGCCAGTCGGCGATCTCCGCACGCGCGAAATCCAGCCATGTGCGCTGCATGCGCCTGCCGACCGACGGCTGGACGTGCCGGCCCAGCGGGTGCAGTCTGCGGCCCAGGTACGACCCGTAGCTGTGCTGGATGTGCACGATCTCGCTGCCGTGGGTCGCGCCGAGCCCCAGGGCCCGAAGCGTCCACGTGGTGTGGTCGAACCGGTACACGTGCGTGGGTGCGTGCGCACTGTAGGCGTCGCTGAACGCCCAGGTGGGCGCCCCGAACATGACGTCGGATCCGAACGCGACCAGCGCCCGGCGACGCGGGAAGGCCGGATACGCCGACAGGATCCGGTCCTTGGCCCCGGCGTGCTTGCGCCGGAAATAGTGCTCGACGCCGGCCACGGTGGTGGGCAGCATGGGCGGCTTGCCCCACGCGAACATCGATGCCTCGTGGCTGTTGGTGCCGATGATCAGCGGAACCGGCAGCACCTCGCCGGCCCGCGCGGCGTCGATGGGATGGCGCGGCAGCAGGTCGACGCCGTGGGTCAGGCCGTACGCGAGTGTCGGGGTGTGTTGCGCGCTCTCCAGTTGCACCTGCCCGGCCGCGCGGCGAAGTTGCTTCTGCGGCAGGTCACGCAGTTTCGCCGGGTCCTCGCCGACGATCTCGAGGAAGCGGTGCGCCTGTCTGGCACGCACGTCGCGGTCGGCGATCAGTGGCAGCGCCGGGCTCTGCGCGATCGCGCGTGCGAACAGTCCCTCGGCGGAGGGGCTGGCGAGCAGCGCCAACACCGATGTGGCACCGGCGGATTCACCGAACACCGTGACCCGCTTCGGATCGCCGCCGAACGCGGCGATGTTGTCACGGACCCACTGCAGCGCCGCGAGCTGATCGCGCAGACACAGGTTGTCGGAGAAATCACCGGCGAGATCACCCAGTTCGAATCCACCGAACACACCGAGCCGGTAGGTGACGTTGACCACGACGACGTTGCCGTTGGCCGCCAGCCGCGAGCCGCGAGCCGTTGTAGAGCTGCAGCTGACCTGCGCCGTAGACGAATGCCCCGCCCGGGATCCACACCATCACCGGCAGCGCACCGGAGGTGTCGGGCGACCACACGGTGACGGTCAGGCAGCCCTCGTCGCGCATCTTGGGGTCGTCGCGCCCGCCGCCGACGAACGAGCGCCCCTGCGGCGGCAAAGGACCGTGCTCGACGGCATCCCGGACGCCCGACCACGGTTGCAGTGGTTGCGGCGCACGGAACCGCAAATCGCCCACGGGCTGCTGGGCGTAGTGGACACCGCGCCAGACGCTGACGCCGCCTTCGAGCGTTCCGCGCAGGGTGCCCAGCGAAGTGTGGGCGATGGTCGAATGTTCCGCGACGACCGACACGCCTGAATCGTAGTGTGGCAAGCTGAACGAGCCGCAAACACGGCGTGAGCGCGAAGGCGATGGAGCAATGCGATGACCTTCAACGAGGGTATGCAGATCGACACGAGCACCACCTCGACCAGCGGAGGTGGTCGCCGCGGTCCCGGTCGCGGGATGGCCGTCGGAGGTGGCCTGGGCGGTCTGCTGATCGTCGTGCTCGCGCTCTTCCTCGGTGTGGATCCCGGCCAGGTTCTGCCTCAGCAGCAGCAAATGGACTCCGAGGGCGCCGAGGCCGGTGGTTTCGATCTGAGCCAGTGCAGGACCGGCGCCGACGCCAACGAGATCGTGCAGTGCCGCGTGGTGGCCACCGGCAACTCGGTGGACGGCGTCTGGCAGCAGCTGCTGCAGGGCTATCAGCGACCGCAGGTGCGCCTGTTCACCGGCCAGGTCAGCACCGGCTGCGGCCCGGCGACCAGCGACGTGGGTCCGTTCTACTGCCCGGTCGACAAGACCGCCTATTTCGACACCGACTTCTTCGACGTACTCAAGACACAGTTCGGCTCCAGCGGTGGCCCGCTCGCACAGGAATACGTCGTGGCGCACGAGTTCGGCCACCACGTGCAGAACCTGCTCGGTGTGCTGGGCCGGGCGCAGCGAGACCCCGAGGGCGCCACCGGCGCGGGCGTGCGCACCGAACTGCAGGCCGATTGCTACGCGGGTGTGTGGGCTCACTACGCCTCCATCACCCGTCAGGAGAGCACCGGCGTCCCGTTCCTGGAGCCGTTGAGCGACAAGGACATCGCCGACGCGCTGTCGGCCGCGGCTTCGGTCGGCGACGACCGTATCCAGCAGTCGGCGACCGGGCGGGTGAACCCGGAAGCCTGGACACACGGCTCGTCGGCACAACGTCAGAAATGGTTCACCGAGGGCTACCGCACCGGTGATCCCAACAAGTGCGACACGTTCGCGACCAACGATCTTGGCTAGGGCGAAGACCGCGGTCGACGAGATCGCAGAACGCTACCTCGACACCTACGCGCGCCTGGACCCCTGTGCGGCCACCGAATTGGGGATCGCCGGGCACGACGACGACATCACCGACTACTCCCCCGACGGCGTGGCGGCCCGCGCCGAGGCCGCCCGCGCCACGCTGCGCGAACTCGACGGTGCCAAACCGGTCGACGACGTCGACGTCGTGACCATCGCCGCGATGCGCGAACGCCTCGGCGTCGCGGTCGAACTGCACGACGCGGGCCTGGATCTCGGCGAACTGAACGTGATCGCGTCGCCGCTGCAGTCGATGCGCGACGTGTTCGACCTGATGGCCACCGACACCGCCGAGGACTGGGCGGTGGTCTCCGCACGTCTGGCCAGGATCCCCGAACGGGTCGAGAACTACGCGGCCGCGCTGCGGGCCCGCGTGGCCGGCGACGACCCGCCGGCGATCCGACAGGTCCAGCGCGGCATCGCGCAGACCGAACAGATCCAGAAACTGTTCGTGGACATGGTGTCCGGCGCCCCGGACTCGGCCCCGGTCGACGAATTGCGTGAGCGCGCCGCGGCGGCGGCCGACGCGTATCTCTACCTCGGCACAGTCCTGCGCGACGATGTCGCGCCGCGGGCGCGCAAGTACGACGCGTGCGGACGCGACGCCTACCGCCTGCTGTCGCGCGCGTTCCTGGGCACCGAGGCCGACCTCGACGAGTCCTACGAGTGGGGTCTGAACCTGCTCGACGCCATTGTCGCCGAACAGGAATCGATCGCCCAGGAGCTCTACCCGGGCGCCACGGTGGCCGAGACGTTGCGCCGCCTCGACGAGGAACCGCGCTACGTCGTCACCGGAACCGATGCATTGCAGGCGTGGATGCAGGACCTGTCCGACCGTGCCGTGGATTCGCTGGCCGGAACACATTTCGACATCGACGGCCCGCTGCGCAGGCTCGAGTGCCGCATCGCCCCGACCCAGACCGGCGGCATCTACTACACGGGCCCGTCGGAGGATTGGAGCCGTCCGGGCCGGATGTGGTGGTCGGTGCCGCCCGGGGTCGACCAGTTCCACACGTGGCAGGAAACGACCACGGTGTTCCACGAGGGCGTACCCGGCCATCACCTGCAGATCGGGCGCGCGGTCGCCCTGGCCGAGCGTCTCAACCGGTGGCGCCGCCTGGGGTGCTGGGTGTCGGGCCACGGTGAGGGCTGGGCACTGTATGCCGAACGCCTCATGGCCGAACTCGGCTGGCTCGACGATCCGGGCAACCGCATGGGCATGCTCGACGCGCAGCGGTTCCGCGCCGCGCGCGTGGTCATCGACATCGGTGTGCACTGCGGGCTCACGGCACCCGACGGTGAGGTGTGGGACGCCGAACGTGCGTGGAACTTCCTGACCTCGCATTCGGCGATGGCCGAGGAGAACCTGCAGTTCGAACTCGACCGCTACCTCGGCTGGCCGGGCCAGGCGCCGTCGTACGCCATCGGCCAGCGGATCTGGCACGAACTGCGCGAGGACAGCGTGCGCCGCGGGCTGACGATGCGTGAATTCCACAGCCGCGCGCTCGATCTGGGCGGACTGCCGCTCGACGTGCTGCGCTCGGCTCTGGCGGCCTGACCGGACGCCGGGGACACTGGGCAGATGACCTCCGACGTCGACCCCATCGAACCCGACACCAAGGACTGGACCTGGGTGCTGCAGCGGCCGTGCCCGGAATGCGGGTTCGATCCGTCGAGCGTGCACCACACCGAGGTGGCCGGGCGCATCCGTGACGACGCCACCGCGTGGGTGCAGCGCCTCACCCGCTCGGGCGCCGCCCAGCGCACGAGGCCCGACATGTGGTCGGTGCTCGAATACGGCTGCCACGTCCGCGATGTGCACCGCATCTTCGATTCCCGGGTGCGGTTGATGCTCACCGAGACCGATCCCCGGTTCCCCAACTGGGACCAGGATGCCACCGCCATCGCCGACGGCTACGCGTCGCAGGATCCGGCGGTGGTCGCCACCGAGGTGTACGACGCCGCCACGGTGGTCGCCGACACCTATGACGGCGTGCCCGAGGACGCGTGGTCACGGCGCGGACTGCGCAGCAACGGCAGCGAATTCACCATCGCGACCATCGCGCTCTACCACCTGCACGACATCGTCCACCACGGGCACGACGTCGCAGAGATGTAGCTACAGGCGTGCTTTGGCCGAGATGTTCGTGTCGACCGTGCGCAGCGGCCGGATCATCGCGTCCTGGCTGAACGACGCGATGAGTTCGCCGCCCTCGGTGTGCACCGTGCCGCGAACGTAGGACATACCCGCGCCCACCTGTGTGCTCTCGTGCGAATAGAGCAGCCAGCCGTCCCACGCCGCCGGCTCGTGGAAGCTCACGTTGACCGTCATCGGCGCGGTCGACACCGTCAGGTGCGCCTGTGCGGTGCCGATACCCTCGTGTGCCCGCATCGTGGTCGAGATGCCCAGGTGGCCTGTGAAATACGCGATCAGCGCCTTGGCCAGGTCGTCGCGCGTCGGGACCGGATCGTAATGCAGCCATGCGTACAGTTCGGGCGGGCCGACCTCGTCGGGGCTGTTCACGTCGACCACGTCGACCAGGCGCAGTTCACGGCCCGTCATCGGCATGTGCGCGACGTTGGCGTCGGCGGGTCCGGCGACGTCGGGGCGCGGCAGGTGGTGGCGGATCACGTCGGCCGACGGCACGTCGGTGAACACCGTGAACGTCATGCACCGCTTGCCGTTCTGCGACGCGGTGACGACGGCCGTCGCGGTCGAGCGGCCCTCACTGACCACGTCGAGGTCGAGTTCGACGGGCGGGCCCACCAGCACCGCGCGCGCGAACACGGCCTGCACCGAGCGCACGGACTTGTCCGGAAAGCGTTTGGCGGCAGCGACGATCGCCTGTGCGAGCACCTGGGTGCCCTCGACCACCTGGCGGTCGTCGGCACCCGCGAGGCCGGTCGGCGCCGTGAAGCGGTTCTCCCCGGCCGGTTCGACCTCGAACAGGTCGAGCAGCATCTGCAGCGTCCACTGCACGGATGCGCCCGGCGCGGTTTCGGTTGACTCGGTGGTCATGTCGTCCCTTTCTGTCCCGTGTGCATCACGGTCTCGGCGAACTCGGAAATGGTCTGTGGCGCCGCGAAATCGGCGAACCACACGTAGAAGCGCTCGATGCCCTGCGCGGCGAGTCCGGCGAAGTGCCCGGTGAGTTCGGCCGCGTCGCCGCACACCAGACCTGATCCGAGATGGCCGAACAACCGCGAACTTCGTTCGGTGACCGCAGCGCGGTCGATGCCGCGTCCGACAAACCCGACCATCTGCTGCATCGAGGCCCGCGCGGCGCCCACGGTCGGCAGCAGGTCGGGCAACCGGTCGAGTTGGTGCGACGGGATGTTCCACCAGTCGGCGTACCGACGCACCAAACCCATTGTGCGTCGGCCGGTTCCACCGATGACGAGCGGAATCTTGTGCGCCGGCGCGGGCACCTGTCCGCGTTCGCCTTCGCCCCAGTGCTCCCGCAGCAGCGCCAGATCGCGTTCGAGACGGTCGACGCGCGCCGCGGCGTCGTCACCGCCGTCGACACCGAAGCGGAAGAACTCCTGCGGCCAGGACCCCGAACCGAGGCCGAGTTCGAACCGGCCGTCACTGGCCGTGGACAACGTGACGGCCTGCTTGGCGAGCACGGCGGGATGCCGGAAGGCGTCGCAGAGCACCAGGTGCCCGATGCGCAACCGCTCGGTGTGCGCGGCGACCCACGTCGCGGTGGTCATCGCCTCCCAGATGCCCTGGTGCGTCGCGCCGGGGGCCTCGAGGTGGTCGATGAACGCGATGCCGTCGAAACCGGCGGCTTCGGCGATCCGCGCCCGCTCGACGATGTCGCCGATCTCCAACCGCACCTGCGGCAGGAACAGGAACCACTCTGTCATCGGTGCACCACAGTAATCACAAGCCGCCCATTGCTTCTACGAAAACGGTAACGTCATTCTCCACAGTGCAGCATGACGGAGGTGGTGCCGCAATGGCCAGACCTACGCAACGATCGCCCGACGGTGCGCGCGCGGATCCCGAGGACCGCACGGCCCGGTTCATGAGATCGGCCCTGGCGATCCTCGGCGAGACCGGCCGCACCGATTTCACGGTCCTGGAGGTCGTGGAGCGGTCCAAGACCTCACTGCGGTCGTTCTACCAGCACTTCTCCACCAAGGACGAACTCCTGCTGGCGTTGATCGACCGGATCATGGCGGAGTCCGCTCAACGGTGGCGCGCCGACACCGAGGCCCTGCCGGGCCCCGAAGCGCTGCGGGTGCTCGTCGAGAAGATCACCGCGCCCGCCTCTTCCAGCACCCAGGACAGCATCAATCGGGGTCTGACGTACTACAACGACCACCTCGCCGAGTCCCTGCCCCGTGAATACGCGCGGGTTCTGGCCCCGCTGCACGACCTGATCCGCGGCATCGTGCGACGCGGCATCGATGCCGGCGACTTCCACTCCGGTGTCGAGGTGGACACCACATCTGCCCTGATCCTGCAGTCGGTACTGGGCGCCATGCGGTTGCGCTCACTCGGGGTCGAACTCAACGGCACACCCATCGAGGGCCCGCACATCTACGAGTTCTGCCTCCGCAGCCTGGCGAATCCGACACACGGCGTCTGACCTGGCGTTTCCACGACGGCCACAGATCGGTTCCGACGTATCGTCCACGCAGGTCACCTCGTGGTAACGTCATTACCGATTTCGACGAACGCGACTCTCCCAGGAGGCGAACATGCCCTCACGCATTCTCGACTTCCCGGTGTTCGACGCCGACAACCACTTCTACGAGCCGAAGGAAGCGCTCACCAAGTTCCTGCCCGACCATCGCAAGGGCGTCATCGACTACGTCGACGTCCGTGGCCGCACCAAGATCGTGGTGCGCAACCACATCAGCGACTACATCCCGAACCCCACGTTCGAGGTGGTCGCCCGCCCCGGCGCGCAGGAGGAGTACTTCCGGCACGGCAGCGGCGGCAAGAGTTACCGCGAGGTGCTGGGCAAGCCCATGAAGTCCATCCCCGCGTTCCGCAATCCCGAAGCGCGCCTCGAGGTCATGGACGGTCTGGGCCTCGACTACACGCTGATGTTCCCCACCCTGGCCTCACTGGTCGAGGAACGGCTCAAAGACGACCCGGAGCTGATCCACGACATCATCCATGCGCTCAACGAATGGATGTACGAGACATGGCAGTTCGACTACGAGGGCCGGATCTTCTCCACACCGGTCATCACACTGCCGATCGTCGACCGCGCGCTCGAAGAACTCGAATGGTGCCTGGAACGCGGCGCCAAGACCGTACTGGTGCGCCCGGCGCCGGTACCTGGTTTCCGCGGCACGCGCTCGTTCGGCACCGAGGAGTTCGACCCGTTCTGGCAGGCCTGCGTCAAAGCCGGTATCCCCGTGGCCATGCACGCCTCGGACAGCGGTTACGCGCAGTACCTCAACGACTGGGAACCCGCCGACGAGTTCCTGCCGTTCAAGCCGACGGCGTTCCGGATGGTCGCGATGGGCAAGCGTCCCATCGAGGACACCATGACCGCGCTCGTGTGTCACGGTACCTTCACCCGCAACCCGGACCTGCGCATCCTGTCGATCGAGAACGGGGCGTCGTGGGTGCCGCACCTGTTCCACCAGTTCGAGGACGTCTACGCCAAGATGCCGCAGGACTTCCCCGAGGAACCGATCCAGGCGTTCAAGCGCTGCGTGTACGTCGCGCCGTTCTGGGAGGACAACTTCAAGCAGATGGCCGATCTGATCGGCATCGACCGGGTGATCTTCGGTTCGGACTGGCCGCACCCGGAGGGTCTGGCCGACCCGATCAACCTGGTCTCCGATCTCCAGGCTCACGGCCTCGACGACGAGGGCGTGCGAAAGGTGATGGGCAGGAACCTGGTCGACCTCTTCCAGGTCGAGAACAAGGTGGTGTACAAACCCGACGTCCCCGCGCTCGTCATCGCCTGACCGCAACGCTGCGTCGCTCCCGCGCGCAGCCTGACCCATCGACCAAGAGGCTGAGCCCATTCCATGACTGCCAACCCGGAACAGATGCTGTTCACCTCCACCGCGCAGGCCTTCCTGGAGAAAGAGGCGCCGCTGAGCCGCGTTCGCCAATTGCACGACGAGGACACGTCGTTCGACGCGCAGTGGTGGGGCCGCGCGGCCGAGTTGGGGTGGGCCGGCCTGCTGGTACCGGAGGACCTGGGCGGCGGGAGCGTGTCCGGCGACGGTGTCGCCGATCTGGCACTGATCGCCGAGCAGGCCGGGCGCACCGTGGCGCCGGGGCCCCTGCATCCGGTGAGCGCGGTGCTGGCCGGGTTGGTGGAGGCACCGCAGGGGCACGAGGAGACCATCGAGACCCTGATCGCCGGCGAAACGATCGCGTCATGGGCCACCTATGAGCCCAAGCGTCCCTTCGCCCCCACGGCTCCGACGGTCACCGCGACGCGCACCGCGACCGGGTACCGCATCGACGGCGTGAAGGACCGCGTCGAGGCCGGGGACCAGGCCGGCCTGCTGTTGGTGGTCGCTCTGCTCGACGGGCAGCCCCGTCAGTTCCTGGTCGCGACCGACGCCACCGGCGTCACGGTCACCGCCCAGAAGTCACTGGACCTCGTGAAGCGTTATGCCCGTGTCGAATTCGACGGTGTCGCGGTCGAGGAGTCCGCGGTCGTCGGCGCGGCCGAACAGACCCCGGCCATCATCGAGCGGCAGCGGCAGATCGCGCTGGTGCTGCAGTGCGCCGAGACCGTCGGGATTCTCGACGCTGTGCTGGCGATGACCAACCAGTGGCTGCTGGACCGCAACAGCTTCGGCCGCCCCCTGGCGTCGTATCAGGCGCTCAAGCACCGCTTCGCCGACATGAAGATGTGGTTCGAGGCCGCCCGCGCCACCACCACCGGTGCCGTGGCCGCCGTCGGTGCCCGGTCGAAGAGAGCCGCGTTCCTGGTCAGCGTCGCGAAAGCCTATGTGGGCGAGCGCGCTCCGGTGATGTTGCAGGACTGCGTGCAGTTGCACGGCGGTATCGGCGTGACGTGGGAGCACGACCTGCACCTGTACCTGCGCCGGGCATCGCTCAACCGCGCCATGTTCGGCGCTCCCGAGGACCACCACCGTGCAGTGTTCGAACTGAGCCGCAGATCCCAGCCCGAGGAGGCTCGCGCATGACCGAGACCGCCGTGTCGACCGGAACCCAGGAATCGGTGGAGGACTTCGCCGCCCGCGCCCGCGCGTGGCTGGCCGGGAACATGCCGCGCATCGATCCCGACAATCCACCGTTCTCGGTCCGGGCTGACCAGGAGTCCTGGGACCGGGCCAAGGAGCTCCAGAAGCGGTTGTACCAGGGCGGTTTCGCCGGGATCTGCTTTCCGCGTGAATACGGCGGCCTGGGACTGGACCACGCCTATCAGCGGGCGTTCAACGCCGAGGCCCGCTGCTACGAGATGCCGCTGATCCTCAACACGCCGTCGTTCACGATCTGCGCCGCGACCATCCTGGACATGGGCAGCGAACAGCAGAAGCGCGACCGGATCGGCGCGGCCATCCGCGGCGAGGAGATCCTCGTGCAGTTGCTCAGCGAGCCCAGCGGCGGATCGGATCTCGCGGGTGTGATCACCCGCGCCGACCGGGTCGGCGACAAGTGGGTCATCAACGGCGCCAAGACCTGGAGCACCAGCGCCTTCGCGGGTGACTACGGCCTGATGCTGGCCCGCACCAACTGGGACGTGCCCAAACACGAGGGCCTCACGATGTTTCTGGTGCCGCTGAAGGCGCCCGGGATCACCATGCGCCGCATCAAGGAGGTCAACGGCAACGAGGAGTTCTGCGAGGAATTCTTCGACAACCTCGAACTCGGTGACGACGCCGTCGTCGGCAAGGTCGACGACGGTTGGACCGTGGCCTCGCGGCAGCTGTTCCACGAACGCCGTGCGGTGGGCGGCGGATCCGAGTTCGCCAGCGGCACCGGAGCGGAGAACGCCAACGAGATGCCGCCCGACCACGTCGGCCTCGCCGAGGCACTCGGCCGCGCCGACGATCCGTTCGTCCAGGACCTCGCCGGCCGCGCCCTGGTGCGGCGGGCGGTCAAGACGCAGTTGATCGACCATGTCACGCAGGCGATCGCGGCGGGCGCCCTGCCGCCGACGGCGGGCACACTGATCCGGTTGTTCCACGCCGAGACCACCGAGTTGGAGGTGGACACCGCGCTGGCCATCGCGGGCACCGCCGGTGTGGTCGACGAGGGCGGGGACTTCGACGGCATGCTCGACATCGGCGTGCGGTACCTGTCGCGGCAGACCGGCTCGCTGGGCGGCGGCAGTTCGGAGATGGCACGCAACGTCATCGGCGAGCGTGTACTCGGCTTCCCGCGCGAGCACGCCGCCGACCGCGGCGTGCCGTTCCGGGAAGTCAAGCGCAACAAGGGTTGATTTCTCCCGCAAGAGAAATTCCGCGCACGCTCACCGAGCCGTGGACTCCCCTGCTGACACCGCCGTGAGGTCTGCGTCGAGGTCGGCGAGTTCGTCGTCGTAGCTCGGGATGTGCCCGCGCGTGAGCACCAGCAGCGCCGTCGCCGCCAGTGCGGCGCACGTGAACATCGCCACGCCCATCGGCACCGCGCTGTGCTCGCCGGCCAGGCCCACCAGCGGCGAGGCGACCGCACCCAGGCCGTACTGCAGGAATCCGATGACAGCAGAACCGGTTCCGGCCGCGTGGCGCACCTCGCCGATGGCCAGCGTGGTGGCGTTGGCGAAGGTGAACCCGACGGTGCCCATGAAGCACGCCATCAGCGCCACGGTCACCGCAGGGACGACGCCGCCGACGGTGACGTTCAGCAGCATCAACGCCGCGACGACCACCATGGCCGACACCCCGCCGAGCAGCAGCTTGCGCGGCCCGAACCGGCCCACCAACCGGGCCGAGATCACGCCCGAGACCGCCACGGCCAGTGCGCATCCGCCGAAGGTGAACGAGAACGCGCGCGGCGACAGACCGATGATGTTCTGCAGCACGAACGGCGAGGCCGAGATGTAGGAGAACATGGCGGCGCCCGAACACGAAAGCGTCAGTGTGTAGCCCATGAAGCGGCGGTTGGTCAGAACCGAGGCCGCGCTGCCGGCAAAGGCTTTCAACCCGGCAGGCCGGCGCGCCTCGGGCGGCAGCGATTCGCCCGCCATGAAGAGCGCGCCCAGCAACATCACCAGGTTCAACCCGGCGAGCGCGAGAAACACCGCGCGCCAACCGAAACCGGCGACCACCTGGCCGCCCAGGACCGGTGCCAGGATCGGCGCCAGGACTCCGATCACCATCATCACCGAGTACAGTTTCGCGGCCTGGGACCCCTTGGAGCGATCGGAGATGATCGCCCGCGCGATCACGATGCCTGCGGCTCCCGCGAAGCCCTGCACGAATCGCAGCATGATCAGAACCTCGATGGAGGGGCTCACCGCGCACAGCAGGCTCGCCACCAGGCACGCGACGATGCCCACGAGCAACGGGCCGCGGCGCCCGAGCCGGTCGGACAACTGGCCGATGAACAGCTGACCGGTGGCCAGTCCGATGAGGAACGTGGTCAGGGTGAGTTGCACCACCGACGCAGAGGTGCCGAACTCGACGGCCATTGCCGGGAAGGCCGACATGTACATGTCGACCGAGAAGGGAGTCACGGCGTTGAGCAGAGCCAGCAGAATGATCAACGCCAGTGTCGGCGTGGTGGTCCCCGGCGCGGCAGTTCGTATCCTCATCAACCCTCGACTTCTGATCAGCGCATTACCGATCAGATTATAGTTATAAAAACATAACTATTAGCGGGCGGCCGAGGGTGAGGTTGGCCACTGCCGGTCCGTCAGAACAGCGCGGCCTGCTCCGGCTCGGGCCGTGCGACCTGCGGCGTCGGCGTCTCCGGCGCGGGCATCCGCGGCTGACCGGCCAGCCCGTGCTTGACGATCAGCGGCTGCACGCGGTCGTGCAACATGTGCCGGTACTCGGCAGGTAGATACGCGCCTTTGCGGTAGAGCTGGCGGTACTTCCAGACCAGCTCCGGATGCGACGACGCCAGCCACGACATGAACCATCCGCGGGTGCTCCCCCGCAGATGCAGCCCGAACGCCGTGACACTCGTGGCGCCCGCTTCCGCGATGCGGCCCAGGAGATCGTCGAGGTGCTCGGCCGAATCGGTCAGGTACGGGAGCACCGGCGCCACCATCACGTGGCACGACAGGCCGGCGTCGCGGATCGCGGAGATCAGCGCCAACCGGGCCTGCGGTGACGGCGTACCGGGCTCGATGTCGCGGTGCAGGTCTGCGTCGCCGATGGCCAGCGACACCGCGACGCTGACCTCGACGCGACGGGCCGCCTCAGCGATCAGTCCCAGGTCTCGCCGCAGCAGCGTGCCCTTGGTCAGGATCGAGAACGGCGTGTACGAATCCGCCAGCGCCCCGATGATTCCGGGCATGAGGGCATAGCGGCCCTCGGCGCGCTGGTACGGGTCGGTGTTGGTGCCGAGCGCGACGGTCTCGTGCGTCCACGAGGGACGCCGCAACTCGCGGCGCAGGACCTCCACGACGTTGGTCTTGACGACGATCTGGCGGTCGAAATCCACGCCCGGATCGAAGTCGAGATATTCGTGCGTCGGCCGGGCGAAGCAGTACCGGCAGGCATGCGTGCACCCGCGGTAGCCGTTGACCGTGAACCGGAACGGCAGCGCCGACGCAGCGGGCACCTTGTTCAGTGCCGACTTGCACAGCACCTCGTGGAACGTGATCCCCTCGAATTCCGGGGCCCGCACGCTGCGGACGAAGCCGACACGGGCCAGACCGGGCAACGCCCCGTCATCGACCCGCACGGCCTGCTCATCCCAACGCACACCACCATCGAACATGCGTTCGACCGCGTTGTCAAGGAGGCGCGCGCACGCTCGGCGCGGTCGATCAGGTCAGGGCCGAGCCGTGTGCGTCGCACGTCGATTCCCGCACCACCAGAACAGGTTTCGTGCGCCGCTGCGCGGGCGCCGCACCTGCGAGCGTGTCGGCGAGCAACTCCAGGGCGTCACGGCCCATGTCGAAGGCGCGCGATTCGATCGAGGTCAGGGGGACGTGCATCTCGGCGGTCAGGGCGATGTTGTTGAACCCGATCAGGGAGACGTCCCGCCCCACTCGCAGACCGCGGTTGCGGATCGCACCAGCCGCACCGATCGCGGCGAAGTCGTTGACGGCGAACATCGCGGTCGGCGGTGCGTCGCCGTCGAGCATCCGGTCGGCCGCGTAATGGCCGCCCTGACTGTCCAGACCCGAGTACACGATGTGCTCGTCGGGCACCTCGATGCCGGCCTCGCGGAAGCGGTCCACGAAACCCGCGGGCCGGTCGATGCCGGTGCTCGCATGCGCGAGCCCGGCGATGACGCCGACGCGGCGATGGCCAAGCGCCAGAAGGTGTTCGGCGGCCAGCCGACCGCCGAGGTAGTTGTCACACGTGGCCGCCGGATAGTCGGCGACGCTGCGGTTGACCAACACGAACGGCACCTCGCGGCGGGTCAGTTCCTCGAGCACGGTGTGGTCGTCGGAACGCGCGTCGCCGAGGATCAACCCGTCCACCCGCCGGTCCAGCATCATGTCGATCCGGTTGCGCTGACGGTCGGTCTCGTCCTGGGTGTTGGCGACGAACGCCGTCAGGCCCCGGTCCGCGGCAGCGGATTCGATGCCCTCGTACACCGTGGCCAGCACCACGTCGGTCAGCCTCGGCACGAGAACGCCCACCAGGTTGGTGCGCCGGGTTCGCAGGCTTGCGGCATGTGGATTGGGCCGGTAGTTCACCTCGGCCGCACGTTTGCGGATTCGCTCGGCCGTGGCGCCCGAGGCCGCACGCTCGCCCTCGCGCATACCGTTGAGCACGCGCGCGACGGTCGAGACGTGCAGGCCGAGATCGTCGGCGATCGACTGGAGTGTCGGCTGCTTCGACTTTCCCACCCACGGCCTTTCAGTTGGTTCTTAGTTTGCTGGGGAACACCCGGCCGGACACCCCTTGACAGTGACGCACACCACGGAGCAGTATAACCCGAACGTTCGGCCCGAACGTTCGGGCAAGAAGGGCCGGGCGTGTTCCATCACCGCTCACAAATCCATCCCAAGCCGAAAAGGATCCGTTATGCCTGATCAAGACTCACATCGGTTCAGCCCCGCCCGCGTGGCCGTCGTGCAGTTCAACCCACAGGTCGGGGTCGAGAACCTGAAGGCCAACTCCGAAGCGGTCTACGAACGTCTTCAGCAAGCGGTAGCCGGGGGCGCCAACCTCATCGTGCTGCCCGAGCTCGCGACGACGGGGTACACGTTCGAATCCCGCGAGGAGGCCTATGCGCACGCCGAGCCCGTGCCCTCGGGCGCGACCGTCACCGGCTGGGCCGAGTTCGCGGCGGCCCACGACGTGTACATCGTCGGCTGTCTGCCCGAGCTCGACGGCGTCGAACTGTTCGACACCGCGGTCCTCGTCGGCCCGGAGGGGTACATCGGCAAGTACCGCAAGACGCACCTGTGGAACGAGGAGAAGCTGTTCTTCTCCCCCGGCGACCTGGGTTACCCGGTGTTCCACACCCGCATCGGCCGCATCGGTCTGCTGGTTTGCTGGGACATCTGGTTCCCCGAGACCGCGCGCATCGTCGCCCAGCAGGGCGCCGACATCATCTGCATCCCGACGGGATGGGTGTGGACCCCGCCACCGCTGTACGACGACAGCGGCACGTGCATGGCCGCATACCTGACGATGACGGCCGCCCACGTCAACAACGTCTTCATCGCCACGGCCGACCGCATCGGAACCGAACGCACCTCGGGGTTCATGGGCAACTCGCTCATCGCGGGCACCAACGGCTGGCCCATCGACCGCATCGCCGGCCCGGACGAGGACACCATCCTCTACGCCGACATCGACATCACGGCCTCGCGTGGTGCGCCCATCTGGAACCAGTTCAACGATCTGCACCGCGACCGGCGCACCGATCTCTACGACCAGCTCCTCGGGTACCGCGGCGGCCAGGCCCTCCCCAGGTAGGCACGCGTCATGACGACCGCTCCGTCCACGCGTCCACCCGACGCCGCGCTCCCGCTGCTGCCCCTGGTCGCCGCGATCTGCCTGTTCGCCGCACTGCTGTGGAGTGGCAGCCTGCATGCCGTCACGCCGATGCTCGCGCAGATCGCCTCGGCGGCAAGCGAACCCACGTTCTACTCGAACGCCCTGTCCGGTCTCGGTCTGATCGCCGGCGGTGCACTGGCGCACTGGCTGCACAGACGCGGGCACCGCCTGCAGGGGTTCGCGCAGGCCTGCGGATCCGGCATGTGGGTGCCGATGCTGGCCAGCGCCATGCTGGGCGTCGCAGTCAGCAACCTGCTGTGGGGATGGACCCTGTCGGCAGGGATCTGGCAACCGCTGTTCGCGCCGTTCGTCTCGGTGTCACCGACCATCGTGCTGATGTTCGGTGCCGATATCAAAACCGTACTCACCGGTGGCGTGCTCGGCGGCGTGGTGACCCCGCCACTCTCGGTGCTCGGTGCGAGCGTCCTGTGCCCGCGACTCGGTGTGCCGTCGGTCGTCGGGGTCACAGGCGGGATGGCGATCGCGGCGGTGATCGCGTTCATGATCTGCCGACATCTCCCGTGGGTGCCCGCGCCGGCGCTCCCCCGGGGCCCGGCATCACCGCCGGCTCCTGCGGTCAGGACCGGACCGGTGTGGGTGCTGCGGCGTTGCGTCGCCGACTTCTCCGAGGCGCCGTTCTTCGAAAGCGAGTGGGCGAGCCTCGGACTCGTCGCGGGCGCCCTGATCGCCTACGCGATGGCCCCCGCCTCGGTGGCCTATGGATCAGGGCTGCTCCCACAGATTCTCGCCGCACAGGTGCTCACCGCCGTGGTGGCCGTGTCGGTGTGGCGGACCCGCTGGGCACGCCGCCCGTTCTACCCGACGTTCGTGCCCGTGGTGTCGGTCGCGCCGGCCTGCGTGCTGACGTACGGCGGAACCGCGGCGTCGGTGCTCGCCGGTGCACTGCTCGGGGCACTGTTGGGTCCACCACTCGCCGACCGGATCTCGGCACTACTGCCCGGCGACTTCCATCCGTTCATCGGCAACGTTGCCGCCATGGCCGTCGCCACCGCCGTAATCGTCCCATCCCTTCAACTGCTCCCAGGAATCACGACATCATGACCGAAACAGCCGATACCACCGGGTTGACCGGATTCTTCCGCGACCACGACATCCATTCCCTCGCAGCGGATCTTCGCAATGGCCACACCACGAGTGTCGAACTCGTCGAGCACAGCCTCGCCGCCATCGCACGGCTCGATCCGACCCTCAACGCCTTCACGGCCGTGGACGCAGAAGGCGCGCTCGACGCCGCGCGGCACGCCGATGCCGAACTCGCACGTGGCCATGACCGCGGTGTGCTGCACGGCATCCCGGTCGCGGTCAAGGACCTCGTCGACGTCGCCGGACACGTCACGACGCGGGGTTCGGTGGTCCACCCCGGTCCGGCGACCGCCGACGCCGAATGCGTGCGCCGGTTGCGCACCGCGGGCGCGGTGATCGTCGGCAGGAATGTCCTGCACGAATTCGCCTTCGGCGCGACCGGTGACCGATCGGCACACGGCGCATCACGAAACCCTTGGGATCCCAGCAGGATCAGCGGCGGATCGAGCGGCGGCAGTGCAGTGGCGACCGCCGCGGGCATGGTTCCCCTGGCTGTCGGCACCGACACCGCAGGCTCGGTCCGCGTACCCGCCGCGTTGTGCGGTGTGGTCGGGTTCAAGCCGGCCTACGGCGCGATCCCGGCGCAGGGCGTCTGGCCCCTTGCGGCATCGCTGGATCACGTCGGGGTGTTCGCCCGCACCGCGACCGGCGCAGCGGCGGCGTACACGGCCATGGCCGGCCGGTCCCCCGATCCGGTTCGCGCGCAACGGGTCGCCTGGCTGGATCCCGCATGCCTCGGCCCGTGTGACCCGGCAATCATCGCGGCGTTGTCCGAGACGCTGCGCGCCGCGCAGATCACGGTCGACGGCACCGTCGGACTGCCGTTCGCGGCGGGCGAGGTGTTCGAGGCGCTCAGCGTCCTGCAGTCCAGCGAGGCCTATACCGAGTACAGCGCCGAGACCGAGCAGCGTGCATCCGACATCGACCCCGAGGTGCTCGGACGCCTGCTGCGCGGAAGGGACACGCCCGCATGGCAATACGTGCGTGCTTGCCGCCAACGTGACAGGTTGCGCGCGGCAGCCGACACCCTGCTCACGCGGTTCGACGTACTCGCGATGCCCGCTGCGCCGACGGTCGCGACCGAGATCGACCAGCGCGCCCACCAGATCGACGGCCACGCCGTCGAGGTGCGATCGGCACTGCTGTCGCTGACCTGCCCGTGGAACCTCACCGGGCATCCCGCGCTCAGCGTGCCCGCAGGCGTCGTCTCGGGTCTGCCCGTCGGGTTGCAACTGATCAGCGCGCCCGGCAACGAGGGCATGCTGTTCGATCTGGCCGCACGGATCGAACACCGATGACCGTCGACTACACACCGATACTGCCGCTCGGCGCCGACACCACCAACTACCGCCGGCTCGACATCGCCGGGGCCCGCACGGTACACGGTGCGGGCCGGGAGTTCCTCGACGTCGACCCCGCGGCCGTCGAGCAGTTGGCGTTCGAGGCATACCGCGACGTGTCACATCTGTTGCGTAGCAGCCACCTTCGCCAGGTTGCGGCGATCCTCGAGGATCCGGAGGCCTCGCCCAACGACCGCTACGTCGCCACCGAACTCCTACGCAACGCGAATGTGGCGTCCGGTGGCGTGTTCCCGATGTGCCAGGACACCGGCACCGCGATCGTGCACGCCTGGCGCGGACGGCACGTCCTCACCGACGGCCGCGATGCCGAGCACCTGTCGCTCGGCATCGCCCGCGCGTACCGAACCCTGAACCTGCGCTATTCGCAAGTCGCGCCCGTGTCCATGTTCGACGAGCGCAACACCGGCACCAACCTGCCCGCGCAGATCGAGATCCTCGCTGAGGGCGAGGACGACTACCGGTTCCTGTTCATCGCGAAAGGCTGTGGCAGCGCCAACAAGAGCTTCCTGTTCCAGGAGACACCCGCCCTCCTGACGCCCGATGCGCTGCTCGACTTCGTCGTGGCCAAGGCCGCCGAGATCGGCACGTCGGCATGCCCGCCCTACCACCTGGCGGTCGTGATCGGCGGCACGAGCGCCGAATTCGCGCTCAAGACCGCCAAACTGGCCTCTGCCCACCACCTCGATGCGCTGCCCGTCGCCGGATCGGGAACCGGCCACGGGTTCCGCGACCTGGACTTCGAACACAGAATCCTCACGGCCACACAGCAACTCGGGATCGGGGCGCAGTTCGGCGGTAAGTACTTCTGCCACGACGTGCGGGTGATCCGCCTGCCCCGCCACGCCGGGTCGCTGCCTGTGGCCATCGCGGTGTCGTGCGCCGCCGACCGTCACATCCTGGGCCGGATCACGCGGGACGGGGTGTTCCTCGAACAACTCGAAACCGATCCGGCACGGTTCCTGCCCGATGACGCCGATGCCGGCCGCCGTGACGAGGACATCCGGATCGACCTGGACGTGTCGATGGCGCACACCCTGGCCCAACTGTCGGCCCACCCCGTCGGCACCAGGGTGTCGCTGACAGGCACCGTCGTCGTGGCACGCGACCTGGCACACGCCAAGATCCGTGAGCGACTCGACGCGGGCGAACCGCTACCGGATTACCTCCGCCGGTACCCGGTCTTCTACGCCGGGCCCGCCAAGACACCGTCCGGCCACGTATCGGGCTCGCTGGGTCCCACCACGGCCGGACGCATGGACTCCTACGTCGAGCGGTTCCAGTCCGCAGGCGGATCACTGGTGATGCTCGCGAAAGGCAACCGCTCGGATGCGGTGCGGCGTTCGTGCCAGGCTCACGGCGGCTTCTACCTCGGTTCCATCGGCGGGCCCGCGGCCCGGCTCGCCCGTGACTTCATCACCTCGGTCGAGACCCTCGAATACGGCGAACTCGGCATGGAGGCCGTGCTGCGGGTGCGGGTGCGGAACTTCCCCGCCTTCATCGTCATCGACGACAAGGGCAACGACTTCTACCGCCGTCCACCACTACTCACGATCGGAGCAGCACCGCAGTGATTCTCACGCACGCAGAGCCACTTCACCTCAGCCTGGAAACCGCCGACACGCGATTGAGCGCCGAGGTGCGACCGGGCCACGGCACACCGGTGGTGATCGTGCCCGGCATCATGGCCGACGCCGCGACCTGGCGGCCCGTGGTGGCGCACATCGACCTGCCGAACCCCGTCGTCACCCTCAACCGCCGCGGTCGCCGCGGGTGACCTCGACCGAGCGGTCGCTCTCGTCAACACCGATGTATCCGGTTTCTCGGACGACTATGTGGCCGGCCTCCGCCGCAGCCCCGCATGGGAGGTACTGAGGCCGCTCGCGCAGCCGATGGGCGAGGAACTCGCCGCGATCGACGCATTCGAGCCGTCCTTCGACGACTACCGTCACCTGACGGTTCCGGTCACCCTCATCCTCGGCGCACTCAACGAGGGTGCGGCGCCGTACGGGACGGCGTTCGTCCCGTTCTCCGCGGCGCTGCCGCAGGCACGGTTGGCCCGACTCCCCGGGCAGGGCCATCTGGCCCATGTCGAAGCGCCCGCCGACCTGGCTGACGCCATCTCGAGGGCCGTCCGGCACGCCGAAGGGACCTAGGCAGGGACTGGGTGCGCCGGTGCCGCGGTTTCGGGTACGGCACCGGCGCGCGCCGAGGGCGCGTGCCCAGTCAAGCCGGCGTCGGAGCGGAAGCGGAACCGATCAAACGCAGACACCCCCATCGAACAACAGTTCGATAGGGGTGTCAAGCAGCTCTCAGATGTTGAGAATCCTCAGGTCACCAGTTGCCCAGCTGGCACCGCGGGCTGTACGGGTGGTCGTTCTGCGTCGCGATCTCGCCGTCGACGGCGATCTCACAGTGCGCGTTCGGCGCGCCCCGTCCGCCGTGCGTCGTGCTGGACACCGTGAAGATCGCCCACTGCGGATCGGCCAGTGTGGTCTCGAAGACCCATGGCGCGTCCGGAGCGACGTTCACCTCGGCCTTCTGCAGGTAGGCGTACGGATCGGCGTCGTAGGCCGCCTTGTCCGCGGGCTGCGTCGCCAGATAGTAGAGGTCGAACTCGTAAGGCGCGCCAGACGTCAATGTGTAACGGACCTGGTGGCCCTCGGGCTCCGCATGCGCTGTCGCCTGTCCCACCACCGCAATGGACGCCGACGCCGCCAACACCGCGGCGCCGACCCTCTTCGTCACGTTTCGCATGTTCGTCATATCGACGCAGGCTACCTCCCCGTTACACACGCCACGCCGGTGTCACGGCGTCGAGAACCGGCGGCAAACCAGCGGCATGTCATGTCGAGGTTAATTTGTTCGTCACACACAGACATTTGGCAGTAACACGCGCGCTCTAACGTCCCGATTCGACACCAGCACAGTGTGTTTAACCTCCTGCACCGCGGCCGAGGCGATCGGCCCAAAATGCGCTGCAATCATCGGGAAAGGTTGTTCATGCGAGTTCGAGGACGTGCCACGATCCGGCGTTCGGCGTTGGCCACCGGAAGCGTTATCACCGTTGCCGGCCTGTTGTTGGCCGGGTGCGGGAGCAAGGCGAGCGAAACCGACGCAGCAAATGCCGAATCATGTGTTGACACGTCCGGCCCCACCATCAAGGTGGGCTCGCTGAACTCGCTGTCGGGCACCATGGCGATCTCCGAGGTCACCGTCCGCGACGCCATCAAGCTCGCGGTCGAGGAGATCAACGCCGACGGCGGTGTGCTGGGCAAGCAGATCGAACTGATCGGCGAGGACGGCGCGTCGGAGCCCACCGTGTTCGCAGAGAAGGCCGAGAAGCTGATCAGCAGCGACTGCGTCGCGGCGGTGTTCGGCGGATGGACCTCGTCGAGCCGCAAGGCCATGCTGCCGGTCTTCGAGAGCGCCAACGCCCTGCTGTACTACCCCGTTCAGTATGAGGGCCTGGAATCGTCGCCCAACATCTTCTACACCGGCGCCACCACCAACCAGCAGATCGTGCCCGCGCTGGACTACCTCAAGGAGAAGGGCGTCAAGTCGCTCTACCTGGTGGGCAGCGACTACGTCTTCCCGCAGACCGCCAACCGCATCATCAAGGCGTACGCCGAGGCCAACGGCATCGAGATCAAGGGCGAGGACTACACGCCACTGGGCTCCACGGACTTCTCGACCATCGTCAACAAGGTCCGCAGCGCGAACGCCGACGCCGTGTTCAACACCCTCAACGGTGATTCCAACGTCGCATTCTTCCGCGAGTACCGCAACGTCGGCCTGACGCCGGACACCATGCCGGTGGTCTCGGTGTCGATCGCCGAGGAAGAGGTCGGCGGTATCGGTGTCCAGAACATCGACGGGCAGCTCACCGCGTGGAACTACTACGAGACCATCGACACCCCGGAGAACAAGGCCTTCGTCAAGGCCTACAAGGACTTCGTGAAGGACCCCAAGAAGCCGACGTCGGATCCGATGGAGGCGGCCTACGTTTCGGTGTACCTGTGGAAGAACACCGTGGAGAAGGCACAGTCCTTCGACGTCAAGGCAATTCAGGACAACGCCGATGGCGTGAGCTTCGACGCGCCCGAGGGCAAGGTCACCATCGACGGCGAGAACCACCACATCACCAAGACCGCCCGCATCGGTGAGATCCGCCCCGACGGCCTGATCTACACGGTGTGGGAGTCCAAGGGCCCCATCGAGCCGGATCCGTACCTGAAGTCCTACCCGTGGGCCGCAGGGCTGTCGAGCTGATCAGATAGTCACACCGAGGGGGATCTGACAACCGTATGGATATCCTGATCGGCCAGCTGGCAACAGGATTGAGCCTCGGCTCGATCCTGTTGCTGGCCGCACTCGGCCTTTCTCTGACGTTCGGCCAGATGGGCGTCATCAACATGGCGCACGGCGAGTTCATCATGGCCGGCTGTTACACCGCGTACGTGGTCCAGCAGGTGATCTCGAGTGCCGGTGCGTCCCTGCTCATCTCGCTGGTGGTGGGATTCCTCGTCGGTGGCGCGATGGGTGCCCTGCTTGAGGTGACGCTGATCCAGCGCATGTACCACCGCCCGCTGGACACCCTGCTCGTCACCTTCGGCGTCGGGCTGATCCTTCAGCAGATCGCGCGCGACATCTTCGGTGCCCCCGCGGTCAACGTCGTGGCCCCCTCCTGGCTGTCGGGCGGCGTCGAGATCCTCGGCGCCGTCGTGCCCAAGACCCGCATCTTCATCCTGGTCCTGGCCGTCGTGTGTGTCGCGGTGCTCGCGACCGTGCTCAAGGCGAGCCCCATGGGCCGTCGTATCCGGGCGGTGGTGCAGAACCGCGATCTCGCAGAGACCAGCGGCATCTCGTCCCGCAAGACCGACATCACGACGTTCTTCATCGGATCCGGGCTCGCGGCTGTCGCCGGTGTCGCGCTGACACTCATCGGTTCGACCAGCCCGACCATCGGCCAGAGCTTCCTCATCGACGCGTTCCTGGTGGTCGTGGTGGGCGGGCTCGGCCAGATCAAGGGCACCGTCATCGCGGCGCTGACGCTGGGCTTTTTGAACTCCTTCATCGAGTACAACACCACGGCGTCGCTGGCCAAGGTGATCGTGTTCGTGATCATCGTGATCTTCCTGCAGGTGCGCCCGCAGGGCCTGTTCACCGTGCGGACAAGGAGTCTGGTATGAGAACCATGCTCGGTCGCTGGCAGACGTGGGCCGGCTTCGCGGTCGCGGCGGTGCTGTTGTTCGGCGTGGCCCCGGCCGTGTTGTCGGACTTCCGGCTCAGCCTGCTGGGCAAGTTCCTGTGCTTTGCGATCGTCGCGGTGGGTATCGGATTGGCCTGGGGCCGAGGCGGAATGCTGGTTCTGGGCCAGGGCGTGTTCTTCGGCCTCGGCGGCTACATGATGGGCATGCACCTCAAGATCGCCGACGCCGAGATCCGCCACCAGGCGGTGCCGGACTTCATGCAGATCGCCGGCGTGCGCGAATTGCCCGGCTACTGGACGCCGTTCGCCTCCCCCGTCTTCACCCTGTTGGCCATCCTGGTCATCCCGGCCGGTATCGCCGCACTTCTGGGTCTCGGCGTGTTCAAACGACGGGTCAAGGGCGCCTATTTCGCGATCCTGTCGCAGGCGCTCGCGGCCGCTTTGGCGATCCTGCTCGTCGGGCAGACCAGCCTGGGTGGCAGCAACGGGTTGAACAACTTCCGCACGTTCTTCGGGTTCACGCTCAACGATCCGGTGAACAAGCGGATGCTGTACTTCATCGCCGCGGCAACGCTTCTGATCGTCGTCGCCGTCGTCCGCCAACTCATGTACAGCCGGTACGGCGAGCTGCTGGTCGCGGTGCGCGACGGCGAGGAGCGCGTGCGCTTCCTCGGCTACGACCCCGCCAACATCAAGGTGGTCGCGTACACGCTGGCAGCGTTGTTCGCGAGCATCGCCGGTGCGCTGTTCACGCCGATCGTCGGGTTCATCGCACCGTCGCAGGTGGGCATCATCCCGTCGATCGCGTTCCTGATCGGCGTGGCCATCGGTGGGCGCACCACACTGCTGGGCCCCGTGCTGGGAGCCATCGGCGTGGCGTGGGCGCAAACCCTGTTCTCCGAACGCTTCCCGTCGGAGTGGACCTATGCGCAGGGCCTGCTGTTCATCGTCGTCGTCGGCTTCTTCCCGGCCGGACTCGCGGGTCTCGGTGTGGCGCTGCGTCGTTGGCGACGCAACAAGCCCGATCCGACGCCGCCGGGACCCGACGCCGAGCCCACCACCGACAGCGATCCCGACGCCGAGAAGGTAGGTGCCGCGTCATGACCGATACCGAACCCACCGCCGAGAAGGAACCCGTCGCGGGCGGCAACGCAGGCATGGGGGCCGAATACCTCGAAGTACGTGGCCTCACCGTGGATTTCGACGGCTTCAAGGCCGTCAACGGCGTCGACCTCACGCTGTTCCAGGGCGATCTGCGCTTCCTGATCGGCCCCAACGGCGCAGGCAAGACCACCGTGATCGACGCCATCACCGGTCTGGTGCCTGCCACCGGGTCGGTCAACAAGTCCGGCGCGGAACTGCTCGGCAAGAAGGTGCACCAGATCGCCCGCCTCGGCGTCGGCCGTACCTTCCAGACCGCAAGCGTCTTCGAACAACTCACGGTGCTGCAGAATCTCGACATCGCCGCGGGTGCGGGCCGCTCACCGTGGTCGCTGCTGCGGCGGCGCCGCGGGGTGCTGCCGTCCATCGAGGAGGCGCTGGAGACCACGGGCCTGGCCGATCTGGCCGACAAGCCCGCGGGCGTGCTCGCGCACGGTCAGAAACAGTGGCTGGAGATCGGCATGCTGCTGGTGCAGAACGCCGACGTGCTCCTGCTCGACGAACCCGTCGCCGGGATGAGCCACGAGGAGCGTGAGGAGACCGGAAATCTGCTGCGGCGCATCGGCGGTGCCCGTACCGTCGTCGTCGTCGAACACGACATGGACTTCATGCGCGCATTCGCCACGTCGGTGACCGTGCTGGCCCGCGGTCAGGTGATCGCCGAGGGCACGGTCGCCGAGGTGCAGGCCAATCCGAAGGTGCAAGAGGTCTATCTGGGCACGGCCGCGGCCGGTGCGGAAGGGATCGCCTGATGCTCGAACTCGTCGACGTCCACACCGGCTACGGCCGCTCCGAGGTGATCCACGGTGCCGGCATCGAGGTGCCCTCGGACGGGGTCGCCGCGGTGATGGGCCACAACGGTGCGGGCAAGACCACGCTGCTGCGCGCGGCCGTCGGTCTGCTCAAATGCACTTCGGGCAAGGTGCTTTTCAACGGTGAGGACATCACCAAGCTGCGGCCCAGTGCCCGCGTGGCCCGCGGTCTGGCGTACGTGCCGCAGGGTCAGCAGTCGTTCGGCCAGCTCACCACGGCCGAGAACCTGCAGGTGGTGGCCGACGGCCGCAAGAACGGCAAGGCGCTGATCGCCGAACAGCTCGACCTGTTCCCGGCGCTCAAGGAGCTACTCAACCGGCGCGCCGGCCTGCTCTCGGGTGGCCAGCGCCAGCAGTTGGCCATCGCGCGTGCGCTCATCACGAGCCCCAAGACGCTGATCCTCGACGAGCCCACCGAGGGCATCCAGCCGTCGGTCGTCGCCGAGATCGAGGCCGCCATCACCGCACTCACCTCACGCGGCGACCTCGGCGTCCTGCTCGTCGAGCAGCACATCGGGTTCGCGCTCGAATCCGCCCAGCGCTACTACATCCTCGAGGCCGGGCGCATCACATCGAGCGGCACCGGCGGCTCGGCCTCCGAAGCCGATGTCCGCGCCGCCATGGCGATCTGAGCCCTACTGGCTTGCTTCGCATCGCGGATCGCGGCCGCGGCGGCGGGTCCGGCTGTTTGCTTTGCACCGCGAGCGTGCATGTCTGCCGCACGACACGCCGCTCGCGGTCAGCAGTGCGCGCACGCTCACCGCGCGTGAGCGTGCATCAGCTTCGCCGCGCGTAACACAGTGGCGGTCCCGAGCGCGATCCACCGCCGTGGCGTTACGAACGGCGACCAGAAGCCAAGCGAGGCTGGCCTCAACCAGTTACGAGCCGCCGCCCGCACGCTCACCGCGCGTGAGCGTGCATCAGCTTCGCCGCGCGTAACGCAGTGGCGGTCCCGAGCGCGATCCACCGCCGTGGCGTTACAAACGGCAAGCAGACCGCTGCCCCACTCGGATCACCGGCAAGCAGCGCACGTTCACCGTGCACGAGCGTGCGCGAACTGCTGCTGATCTGCGGCGTGGCGGGCAGCAGACACGCACGCTCGCGGTGCAACGAAACACCCCCGCCGCCGCCAAAGTGCAACGAAAAGCTACCGACCGAGGCGGGAAAGCACCTCGGCGACAACGGAATCTGCGGGGACGTCGATCTGGTCGCCGGTGGACAGATCCTTGAGCCCGACGGTGCCTGCCTCGATGTCGCGGTCGCCTGCCACGAGGGCGTACTTGGCGCCGGAGCGGTCGGCGGCCTTCATCGCGCCTTTGAGACCGCGGTCGCCGTAGGCCAGGTCCACGCGGGCACCGCCGGCACGCAGCTTCGCCGCGAGCTTGGCCAGCTCGAGCTTGGCGGCCGCACCGAGGGGCACACCGAACACCTCGACGCCGCCCGCGCCCTCGATCGTCACGCCCTCGGCCTGCAGCGCGAGCAGGGTCCGGTCGACGCCGAGGCCGAAGCCGATGCCCGAGACGTCCTGCCCGCCGAGCTGACGCATGAGCCCGTCGTAGCGGCCACCGCCGCCGATACCGGACTGGGCGCCGAGCCCGTCGTGGACGAACTCGAACGTCGTCTTGGTGTAGTAGTCCAGGCCGCGCACCATCCGCGGGTTGATGACGTACGGCACGCCGAGCGCGTCGAGGTAGGTCTGCACGGTCTCGAAGTGCTCTTTGGCCGAGTCCGACAGGTGGTCGAGCATGAGCGGCGCGTCGGCCGTCATCTCGCGGACGTGGGGCCGCTTGTCGTCGAGCACGCGCAGCGGGTTGATCTCGGCGCGGCGCCGGGTCTCCTCGTCCAGGTCCAGTTTGAACAGGAACTCCTGCAGCAGCTCACGATAGGCGGGACGGCACGTGTCATCGCCCAGCGACGTGATCTCCAACCGGAACCCGGACAGCCCCAGCGAGCGGAAGCCCGCGTCGGCCACGGCGATCACCTCGGCGTCGAGCGCGGGATCGTCCACGCCGATCGCCTCGACGCCGACCTGCTGCAGCTGGCGGTAGCGGCCGGCCTGCGGGCGCTCGTAGCGGAAGAACGGCCCCGAGTAGCAGAGCTTGACCGGAAGCGCGCCGCGGTCCAGCCGATGCTGGATGACGGCGCGGATCACCCCGGCCGTGCCCTCGGGACGCAGGGTCACCGACCGGTCGCCGCGGTCGGCAAAGGTGTACATCTCCTTCGAGACGACGTCGGTGGACTCCCCCACGCCGCGTGCGAACAGCGCGGTGTCCTCGAAGATCGGCAGCTCGATGTCGCCGTAGCCGGCACGCCGCGCCGCGGACAACAGGCCGTCGCGGACCGCCACGAACTGCGCGGAGTCCGGGGGCAGATAGTCGGGCACACCCTTGGGCGCCTGGAACGCGACGGGCGAAGAACCTTCAGTCACAGAGTCAAACCTTCGAGGAATGGGTTGGTGCGGCGTTCGTGCCCGATGGTCGTCTTCGGGCCGTGGCCCGGTAGTACCACGGCGTCGTCCTCGAGCACCAACAGTTTTGTCACGATCGATCCGAGCAGGTCACGCCCGCTGCCCCCGGGTAGGTCGGTGCGGCCCACCGAGGACCGGAACAGCGTATCGCCCGTGAAGACGAGATCCCGATCACCGTCGGCCACCCGGAACACGACCGAGCCCCTGGTGTGACCCGGAGTGTGGTCGACGGTGACGGCGATGCCGCCGAAACCGACCGTTTCACCGTCGCGCTCCAGTTCGACGAGCTGCCTTGGCTCGCTGAACAGCGCGCCGAACGCCAGCCGCCCCAGCCCCCCGATCAAACCCCGCCCGAACGCCTTGACCGGGTCGGTGAGCATGAACCGGTCCTCGGGATGGATGTAGGCCGGGCAGCCGTAGGTGTCGGCGACCTTCTGCGCCGACCAGATGTGATCGATGTGGCCGTGTGTCAGCAGGACCGCAGCCGGGGTGAGGCGGTGTTCGTCGAGGATCTCGCGCAACGGGCCCATCGCGCGTTGGCCGGGATCGACCACGATCGCGTCGGACCCGGGACGCTCGGCCAGCACGTAACAGTTGCACGCCAGCATCCCGGCCGGAAAACCGGTGATCAACACACTGCCAGTTTCCCATGCCGCCGGAGGTCCCCGACGGCGCGGGCGGTTTTCGCATCGCAAACATCCCGGTGGTTGCCGCGGGTCAAAAGCCCTGCACTCAGCATCGCCTGGCACACTCGTTGCCGACCGATCCACCACCGAGACCGGAGAACGAGGAGGACGCCCGCAGTGCCGACCAACGAACAACGGCGTGCGACGGCCAAGCGCAAGCTCGAACGCCAGCTGGAGCGTCGCGCCGCCAGGGCACGCAAGCAGCGCATCTTGACCATTGCGGGTTCAGTGGTGGCAGTGCTCGTCATCGGTGCCGTCATCACCACGTTGGTGATCACCGACAAGGACGGCGGCGGAGACACGACCGCCTCGGCCGCGACCTCCAGCGAGGCCGCGGAGCCGGCCGCCGACGGTCAGCTGCCCCCGTTCGTCGCGCCCGCCGATCTGGGCGCCAACTGCCAGTACCCGGCCGCGGGCGAGGCCAGCAAGCCCGTGGAGCCGCCGCGCTCGGGCAAGGTGCCGACGGACCCGGCGACCATCAGCGTCAGCATGGTCACCACGCAGGGCAACATCGGGCTGCAGCTCGACAACGCCAAGGCGCCCTGCACGGTGAACAGCTTCGCGAGCCTGGCCGCCAAGGACTACTTCAACGACACCCCGTGCCACCGCCTCACCACGGGCGGGCTGTCGGTGCTGCAGTGCGGTGACCCGACGGGCACCGGCACGGGCGGCCCCGGCTACCAGTTCGCCAACGAGTACCCGACAAACCAGTACCAGCCGGACAACCCGGCGCTGCAGCAGCCAGTGGTGTACCCGCGCGGCACGGTCGCGATGGCCAACGCCGGTCCCGGGACCAACGGCAGCCAGTTCTTCCTCGTCTACCAGGACTCGCAGCTGCCGCCGAACTACACCGTGTTCGGCAAGATCGACGAGACCGGCCTGGCGACGCTCGACAAGATCGCCGCGGGCGGCGTCGAGGGCGGCGGACCCGACGGAAAGCCCGCGCTGGACGTCGAGCTCAAGTCCGTCGCGCTGGACTGACCCGGACCGACCTGATCAGTGACCTTTCCGCCGAACGAGCCCACGCCGTATCCGCCGCCCTATGGCGGCTACCAACCGGACCACCCGGGCCCTGTGCCCGGGTATCCGGGTGGGTGGTCCGGCGGATATCCGGGTGCACATCCGCCGCCACCGCGGACCAACGGCATGGCGCTCGCGGCGCTGGTGTGCGCGTTCCTGTTCGCACCCGCGGGCATAGTGTTCGGACACATCTCGCTGTCGCAGATCAAGCGCACGGGTGAGCAGGGCCGCGGCCTGGCGATCGCGGGCCTGGTGATCAGCTACGTGTTCACCGTGCTGACCGTGGTCGCCGTGATCGTGTCGATCCTGCTCACGATGCTCGCGGTGCAGACTGTCGATCGCCGCCCCGGCGGCCCGACGTACGACGCGGCGCCCCAGAACGCGCTGCCGGCGTTCGACCCGCCACCCAATCTGGGCGTCGACTGCCAGTACCCGCCCACCACGGAGCCGGCCGCGAAACCGGCCAGGCCGCCCCGTACCGGCACCGTGCCGACCGAACCGGCGACGGTGTCGGCCGGCATCCGCACCAACCACGGCAGCATCGGTCTCCGGCTGGCCAACGGCCGATCACCCTGCACCGTCAACAGTTTCGCGAGCCTCGCGCAGCAGGGCTTCTACGACAACACCCCGTGCCATCGGCTCTCCACCGGTCAGATGGCGGTGCTGCAGTGCGGTGACCCGACGGGCAAGGGCACCGGCGGGCCGGGCTACCGGTTCGCCAACGAGTACCCGACCAACCAGTACCGGCTCTCCGATCCCGCGCTGCGCACACCGGTCGTGTACCCGCGCGGCACCGTGGCCACCGCCAACGCGGGGCCGGGCAGCAACGGCAGCCAGTTCTTCCTCGTCTACCAGGACTCCCCGCTTCCGCCGACCTACACGGTGTTCGGGGAGGTGGACCGCACCGGATTGCGCACCCTCGACGCGATCGCCTCGGCCGGCGTCGCCGATGGCGGGGACGACGGCCCTCCCGCCGAACCGGTGACGATCACCGAGGCAAGCCTCGACTGACCGCTTCAGCGGCCGGTGGCCCGCCTGCGCAGCACCCAGTACAGCCCGCCGGCCACGAGACTTCCTGAGAGCCACGAGAAGTCGGTGTTGCCGAACGACGTCGCGATAGGGCCCTGCATGGCGGGCACCAGGCCGTACTGCCACGACCAGCCCGCAACGATGCCCACCGCGAGGCTCACCAGTCCGGCGTGGTTCCACCGCGCGGAATCCTCCCGGTACAGCGAGGTCACATCGAGCGCACCGCGGCGCAGGACGACGTAGTCGACGAGCATGATCGCCGCCCACGGGCTGATCCACACCAGGATCGACACCAGCCAGTTGTCGAACGCATGCGCAAAGCTGTCGGCCTGCACGAACACCGCGAGCACCACGGATGCGACGGCACCGGCCAGCAGCGTGACCTTCCACCGTGTCATCCGCACACCGATCGACAGCGCCGCCAGCGAGCACGAGTAGAGGTTGAGGATGTTGGTGGCGATCGGGCCGTGCACCAGCAGGAGCAGCACGGGAACGGCCATGATGCCGAAGGTGCTCACCACGAGAGCTGACGGATCACTGCCGGTTCCGGCGCTGGCCAGGCAGGCGCCGACCGCGGCGAGCCACACCGTCGGGACGTACATGCCGAGTGACGACTCCCAGAACACCGACCGCGACGACGCGCCGACGCGGACGAACCGGCTGTAGTCCGATGCGTACGGAATCCACGTCAGACCCCAGCCGATGCCGATGGCGGTCAGCAATTGGGTTACGGCGGTGAACTTCTCGCCCGCAGTCATCGCGTGCCCGGCCAGCGACCACTGCACGTCGGTCGCCGCGAAGGCCAGCGCCGTCATCACGGCCATCACCACGGCCGTGGCGGGTACCGTGTACTTCTCGAAGCTGCGGATCGCGTAGAAGCCGTACAGCGCCAACGCGAGCTGGATCACCATGATGCCCGCTGCCACAACCACTTCCAGCCACAATCCGCCGGTGACGCCGAACTCGGCGAACACCGCGAGCACCAGGTCCAGCACCACCCAGGTGTTGACCCCGACCCATCCCATGGTGAGCAGGAACTGCACCAGTCCCGGGATGCGTGCGCCCATGCGCCCGAACGGGGCCCGGCCGAGCACCATCTGGTTGACCGCGGTGCGGTGCCCGATCACGTTGAAGACGCCGAAAACCGCGCAGCCCAGCAGGTTTCCGACCGCGACGACGATCAACGTCTCGACCAGGCTCAATCCCAGCGTGATCCCGAGCGCGCCGAGCACCCAGTTGATGGGCGCGATGTTGGCGCCGCACCAGATCCAGAACAGTTCGGCGGGAGAACAGTCCCGGTCTGCCGGCGCGATGGGTTCGATACCGTGCGCGTCGAACGGCACCGCTGCCGATTGTTCGGGCGGGGAATCATCACCAGCTGCGACGGGTTCTATGGGACGGGTGGACATCGTGGCTCCTTCTCGTCGATTGGGCCCATCGAAACACCGCCACAGATCTACGATCGAGTGTAGAAACATCCATGTTCGGCCAATCTGATTGGATGTACATACACCCATGTTGAGCCTCAGCGCACTCCTTGCCGACCCGACGCTGGAGTTGACCCTGCTGGTGCCCGGGTCGCCGGGAGCCGTCGACCGTGAGGTGCTGTGGCTGCACAACACCGAGCTGCCCGATCCGTCGCCGTACATCCGGGCCACCGAACTGGTGCTCACCAACGGACTGTGGCGCGGCACAGTCGATTCCACGATGTTCGTCGACGCGCTGCTGCGGGCCCGCGCGGCCGGGGTGGTCTTCGGACTGACCGAGCAGACACCGGCCGCGCCGGCCGATCTCGTCGAGGCCTGCAGTTCCGCCGAACTCCCACTGGCGACGGTGTCGATCGCGGTGCCGTTCACCGCGATCACCCAGGCCGCGGCGCGCATCCAGTCCGACGCGCGCCAGGCCGCGTTGTCGAAATTGGTGCGACGCGGCAACGCGTTGGCCAGCTCGATCGCGAGAGGCGGTGGCGCCGAGGGCATTCTGGACGTCCTGCGACGCGATCACGACCTTCCGCTGCTGGTGGTGGACCGCCTGGGCCGCAGGCTCGCGGGCGATATCGGCGACGACGAGGATGTCCAGGTCGCGGCCGACGCGCTCAACCGCCACCCGCCGCCGCTGGAAGTCGCACTGCCCAGCGGGGACACCGCGTCGGTGTACCTCGTCGAGGGCGCCATGGGCGACGTCGACGCCGGTCTGTTCTGCCTGCGTCCACTCCCCTCGCTCAAGCCCCTGGAACGCGACGCGCTGGATCAGGCGGCACGCTATCTGAGCCTGGAGGTCACCCGGCAGCAGGCGTTGCAGGCCATCGAGTCCCGGTTCTCCAGCGAGTTGCTCGAGATGGTGCTCTCAGGCGCGGCACGTGCCCGTGACGTGGCAGAAAGGTTGCGCGCCTTCGGCATCGACCCATCGTCCGCGCTGGCGGTGTACACGGTCGTGGTGGGCGACGGCGCGGTGCGCCCGCCCGGGTCGACCGACGAGATCGAGGACTTCTTCAACCGCCACAGCATCCCGGCCGTGGTGATCCCCGGCAGCCAGGACACCGTCGTGGTGTTCGGCTGGCACCGTGACATGACCGCACTGGTGGGTCTGGCCGAGGACCTGGTGCAGACGTTGACCGCGCGATTCCCCGCCGACCGGGCCGTGATCGGCGTCGGCGATCTCGCCGCCGACGCGAGCGCGTTGCGTGAACCCCTCATCCGGGCCAGGGAGACGTGTCACGTGCTGCGGCGTCGCACCACCGAACCCAAGGTCGGCACGTACGCCGACATCGGGACCCACCGCATGCTCCTGGGGCTGCACGACAGGTCGGTGTTGCGGCGCTTCGCCGACGACATCCTCGGACCGCTCGACCAGCACGACGAGCAGTACGGCACCGCGCTGGTGCGGACGTTGCGCACCTTCCTCGCCAACGACGGGCACTGGGCCAAGACCGCGACCGAGCTGTACGTCCACGTCAACACATTGCGCAACCGCATCGCCCGGATCAGCGAGCTCACCGGACGTGACGTCGCGCGGCTCGAAGACCGCGTCGACCTGTTCCTCGCACTGGAGGCCGACGCGCTCGGCTAGCGCATCACACCGGATAGGTATCGGCGTCCACGGTGGGCGGCACGAGCGTGCGCGGTGCGAGGTCGGGATCGCGGCGCACCGCGGCCGCGACGTCACCGCAGCGCGCGAACGTGACATCACCGCATTCCAGGGCGTATTCGATGAAGCGCCGCAGCGCCAGCATGCGACCGGGCCGTCCCGAGAGAAACGGGTGCATGCACACGTTGAACAGGCTGCGGTAGTGGCGCATACCGTCGAGTTCCGCGCGCCACATCTGTTCGACCTTGACCGGCGATTCGATCACCGATCCGATGTGCGGCTCCGGAAGGTACGCGTACTGCTCCCAGTCGTCGAGTGACCAGTGCACGGGAAGTTCGACGATGTCCCCTGCGGGCGTGGCGATCCGGTAGGGCCGGTCGTCGCCCATCAGTGACGAGTCGTAGCTCAGGCCGTACTCGGCGACCAGCGCCGGTGTCTGCCACGTGGCGCCCCACATCGCGGCGCGGTGGCCCGCGACCGTGATCCCCTGCGCGTCGAAAACCGCCAGCGCGCGCTCGAAGTCGGCCCGTTCCTCGGCCGCGGTCATACCGGCCGGCGACCGGTGGCTGTAGGAGTGGTGCGCGACCTCGTGGCCACGCTCGACGACCGACGCCGCCAGATGCGGCCGGTGCTCGGCGACCCAACCCGGGATGAAGAACGTGGCTCCGACGCCGAGATCGTCGAGCAGATCCAGGATCCGGGGCACGCCCACCTCGGGGCCGTACGCCTGATGCGACATCGTCATCAGGTTGTCGGCGTGGTGACGTCCCTCGGCGAGGACTGGGGTCTCGGCGTCGACGTCGAACGTCAGCGTCGCCACGGCGGCCGCACCGTGATGCCACGGCGCGCTCACCGCGGCACCCGTTCGCGGTGGCGGGCGGCCGTCCACGCGGCGGCGTTGACGATGGTCGCCATGGGCGAGAGCATGCCGTGGTCGAACCGCTCCAGTGGGGCACCGGAGGAAACCCGCTGTGGCAGATCCGGATTGGCCAGCGCACCGCGCCCGATCGACAGCACGTCGGCGTGACCGCCGTCGAGCATGTCGGCCGCCTGCGTCGTGTCGTGCATCCCGCCGTTGGCGATGACGGGCAGACCGGTGACCTGGCGTGCCAGCGCCGTGATGGTGCGGCCGTCGTCGAGGCGGGCCCCGTCGATGAAATCGCGTCCCTCACTGGCGATGTGCAGGTAGTCGATCCCGGTTGCGGCCAGCGCGGTGAAGATCACCTCGGCGTCCTGTGCTCCCCCGGGCCACCGGTACTCGAAGTCGTTGACCTTGGTCTGGGACAGGCGCACACCCACCAGGAAATCTGCGCCCACCGCGGTGCGGACGGCCGCGGAGATCTGCGCGGCGAGGCGGATCCGGTGGGCGACGGTGCCGCCGTACTCATCGGTGCGGTGGTTGGTGTAGGTGGTGAGGAACTGGTCGAGCAGATACCCGTTGGCAGCGTGGATCTCGACGCCGTCGAACCCCGCGGCGCGGGCACGGACAGCGGCGTCGACGAAGCCCGCGATCGCGGCGTCGATGTCGGCGGCACTCATCTCACGCGGCGTGGGCCAGGTGCCCGCTCCGCCGTACTCTTCGAGCATCGCGCCGCGCGGTGCCACCGCCGACGGCGCGATGGTCTCCACGCCGTGGGAGTTCCCCTGCGACAACGCGCCCGCGTGCATGAGTTGCGCGACGATCGGCACGCCTGCGGCGTGTACAGCGTCGGTCACGGGCCGCCAACCGGCAGCGTGGGCGTCGGTGGCCAGTCCCGGCTGGTTGAGATAGCCCTGGCTGTGGGTGGTGTCGGTGTAGGTGCCCTCGGTGATCACCAAACCGAAACCGCCGCGGGCGAATTCGGCGTAATAGCCGGCCATCGCGTCGGTCGGGGCGCCGTCGGCGGTCGCGGACACCCTGGTCATGGGCGCGACGGCGAACCGGTTGTCGAGCTTGAGGCCGCCGAGGCGTACGGAGGTCAGTGCGGGATGGGTGTTGGTCATGCGTTCACTTCTTTCGAGGTCGGGATGAGTTCGAGGGCCAGGTCGGTGACACGCTCGCCGTTGATGGCGTTGAGATCCATCGGGCACGCCGACACCACGACGACGCAGTCCATGTCGGCCTCGAACGTCACCGCGTCACCGGCTCGGCTCACCGCGGGCAGCCAGGACAGGTGCCCGCCGTCTGTCACCGGGATGTTCATGAAGATGTTGACCGGCTGCGGCACGACACCGACACCGACACCGATCCCGGCGAGCGCCTCACGCAGATTGTCGGCGCACGAGCGGTGTTCCGGGGCCCCGAGCAACCGGTAGCGCTCCCGGTCGCAGGCCGCGATGAGCATGTCGTGCACGCCCGGTGAGGTGTCGGCGACGAGTCTGAGGATCGGTCGCCGCCGGTTGGTGACGAAGTGCTCCCCGACCGCGGGGAACAGCCGGCCGGTGACCGTGCGGGTATGCGACGCACTCAGGTACTCGTCGGGATCCCCTGCCGCAAAAGCGAATACGTCCCCTACCTGAGCGCCTTCGACATCGATCACCCGGACGCGGTCACCTTTGTCCAGGACGACCGCGCGGCCCGTTCCCGCGGCCACCACGGTCGTCGTGTTCATCAACTCCATGACATCCATACAACGGACTTCGCGTCCGGCTCCCAATGTCGGAACATCCATCACATCCGCGGACCGAGTGGAGATATCTCCATACCTGGCGTGCCGGAACACACCTAGCGTTGCCGACCACCACCACGCAGAGGAGAACCATGCACTGCTCGGACATCACGGTCGTCGATGCCGGCGAGCTGACCACACGCAAGGCATTCGGGCTGCTGAAGGCGGCTGTCGTACCCCGCCCCGTCGCCTGGACATCGACCGTCAGCCCCGACGGGATTCCCAACCTCGCGCCGTTCAGTTTCTTCACGGTCGTGTCCTCGCAGCCGCCCATGGTGCTGTTGAGTGTCGAGTACCAACCCGACGGCCGGCTCAAGGACAGCGCCGCGAACATCGCCGCGACCGGGGAATTCGTGGTCAACATCGCTCCGGCCGCGATGGCGCCCGCAGTCGATCTCACCAGCGCGCAGGTCGATCCGGCGGTCGACGAGTTCGCACTCGCGGGCCTGACCCCCGCGCCGTGCCGGCACGTGCGACCGCCGCGGATCGCCGAGACCCCGATCAGCCTGGAATGCCGCCTGCACACCACGGTGCAGCCCGGCAGTGACCGGTTGATCATCGGCGAGGTCGTCGCCTTCCACCTCGACTCGTCCGTGCTGGATCCCGCGGGACGGGTGAACACCGCCCTGCTCGATCCCGTCGCCCGAACCGCTGCCGATTTCGCCCGGCTGCAACCACTCACCACCCATCAACAGGAGATGTAGTGTCCGCACACCAGCCACACACCGTGTCCAGCCCCGGCCATGTACCCAGCCATGTACCCAGCCAGGTACCCATAGACGACCGACGACTCACCGCGTTCCACAAGCGGCTCACCGTGTTCTCGGCGGGCGGGCCATTCCTGGACGGCTTCGCCCTCACGATCATCGGCATCGCGCTGATCAGCATGGTGCCCGCGCTGGACATGAGCACTGTCGATGTGGGTCTGGTGGGCGCCTCGGCGCTGATCGGGATCTTCGTCGGCGGTCTGGTGTTCGGCTATGTCACCGATCGGGTCGGCCGCAAAGTCATGTACATCGCCGACCTCACCATGCTCGTCGTGGTGTCGATCGCATCGGCGTTCGCGACCGAGGTGTGGCAACTGGTCGCGCTGCGTTTCCTGCTCGGCGTGGCCATCGGCGCCGACTATCCCATCGCCAGTTCGCTGCTCGCGGAGTTCATCCCGAGCCGCTACCGTGGCCGGCTGCTGGGCGCACTGTTCGTCGTGTGGGCCGGAGGTGCCGCCGCTGCCGCCGGCGTGGGCTGGGCGCTGTCGACGATGGGCCCGGACGCCTGGCGGTGGATGCTGGCAAGTCCCGCGGTGTTCGGTGTCGTCACCCTGATGCTGCGGGCCGGAACTCCCGAATCGCCCAGGTGGCTGCTCAGCCGGGGGCGCACCGAGGAGGCGCAGCGCGTGTGCCGCAAGGTGTGGGGCAACGACGCCGACATCGCCATGATCCCGGCCGAACCCGCGCATACCCCGTTCACCGCGCTGTTCCGGGGGATCTACCTGCGCAGGGTGGTCTTCGTCGGGGTGTTCTTCACCGCCCACGTGATCCCGCTGTTCGCGGTGTACACGTTCGGCCCGGACATCCTGCGGGAGATGGGTGTCGGTGCACACGGCTCCCACCACGTGTACGTCGCGGAACTGGTGATCAGCCTGCTGTTCCTGGTCGGCGGGGTCCCCGGGCTGCTCCTGGTCGACAGGATCGGCCGAAAGCCCCTGCTGCTGTGGACCTTTGCCGTGATGAGCGCGGCGTTCATCGCGATGGCCGTGGTGCCGGGTGCGCCCGCGCAGATCCTGTTCGCACTGCTGGCTCTCTATGCCGTCACGTCCGGAGCCTGCAATTTCATCGAGATCATCTACCCCAACGAGCTTTTCCCCACGTCGGTGCGTGCGAGTGCCACGGGGACCGTCGTCGCGATCAGCCGCGTCGGTTCGGCGGTCAGCACCTTCGTGTTGCCGCTCGTGCTCAGCGGCACCGGACTCGGCGGGGTGATGTGGCTGCTCGCGGGGGTCAACGTCGTCGGCCTGCTGATCACGCTCGTGCTCGGCGAGGAGACGCGCGGTCGCGCGCTGTCGGAGACCTCGGCCGCCACGCGTCTCACCGCACCGGACACCCGGTCGGATCCCGTGGACGCATGACCATCGCGGCGCGTCGCCGCCGGCCCCGGCCGGCGGCGACGCCGAACCGCTCGATCAGGCCGCGCTGGTCACGCGGTACACGTCGTAGACGCCCTCGACGTTGCGCACGACGCTCAGCAGGTGGCCGAGGTGCTTCGGGTCGCCCATCTCGAACGTGAAGCGGCTGATGGCCACCCGGTCGTTGGACGTGGTCACCGACGCCGACAGGATGTTCACCTTCTCGTCGGCAAGCACGCGCGTGACGTCGGAGAGCAGGCGGTGCCGGTCGAGTGCCTCGACCTGGATGGCGACCAGGAACACCGACGACGGCGACGGCGCCCAGTTCACCTCGATGATGCGTTCGGACTGCTGTTGCAGCGACTCGGCGTTGGTGCAGTCGGTGCGGTGCACGCTGACTCCCCCGCCGCGGGTGACGAAGCCCATGATGGTGTCACCCGGCACCGGGGTGCAGCATTTGGCCAGCTTGGTCAGCACGCCCGGGGCACCCGGCACCGCCACGCCCGTGTCGTCGTTGCTGCGCTGGCGCATCGGCATGGTCGCCGGGGTGGACCGCTCGGCGAGTTCGTCCTCGGCGGCGTCGTCGCCACCGAACTGCGCCAGCAGGCGTTGCACGACGTGCCGCGCCGACACATGGCCCTCACCGACCGCGGTGTAGAGCGCCGAGACGTCCTGGTAGCGCAGCTCGCGGGCGAGTGCGCCCATGGTTTCGGCATTCATCAAGCGCTGCAACGGAAGTCCGCCGCGGCGCACCTCGCGCGCGATGGCATCCTTGCCGGATTCGAGCGCCTCCTCGCGACGCTCCTTGGCGAACCACTGCCGGATCTTGGTCTTGGCGCGCGGCGACACCACGAAGCCCTGCCAGTCCCGCGACGGCCCGGCGTTGGGCGCCTTCGAGGTGAACACCTCGACCACTTCGCCGTTCTCGAGCTTGCGTTCCAGCGCCACGAGCCTGCCGTTGACCCGCGCGCCTATGCAGCGATGGCCCACCTCGGTGTGCACGGCGTAGGCGAAGTCGACGGGTGTGGATCCGGCGGGCAGCGTGATCACGTCGCCCTTCGGCGTGAACACGAAGATCTCCTGCGTGGCGAGGTCATAGCGCAGCGACTCGAGGAACTCACCCGGGTCGGCGGCCTCCCGCTGCCAGTCGAGCAGCTGCCGCATCCACGCCATGTCGTCGATCTCGGCCGCGGCGTGGCTGTGCGGAACACCGTTGCGGCCCTTGGCCTCCTTGTAACGCCAGTGCGCGGCGATGCCGTACTCGGCGGTGCGGTGCATCTCGCGGGTGCGGATCTGCACCTCGAGCGGTTTGCCCTCCGGGCCGACGACGGTGGTGTGCAGCGACTGGTACACGCCGTAGCGCGGCTGGGCGATGTAGTCCTTGAACCGCCCGGCCATGGGCTGCCACAGCGAGTGCACGACGCCCACCGCGGCGTAGCAGTCACGGATCTCGTCGCACAGGATCCGCACGCCGACCAGGTCATGGATGTCGTCGAAGTCGCGGCCCTTGACGATCATCTTCTGGTAGATCGACCAGTAGTGCTTGGGCCTGCCCTCGACCACCGCGTTGATCTTCATGGCGCTCAGCGCCACGCCGATCTCGGCGCGCACCTTCGCCAGGTAGGTGTCACGCGACGGCGCCCGGTCGGCGACCAGCCGCACGATCTCCTCGTACTTCTTGGGGTGCAGGATCGCGAACGCGAGGTCCTCCAGCTCCCATTTGACCGTCGCCATACCCAGGCGATGGGCAAGTGGGGCAATGACTTCCAGCGTCTCGCGGGCCTTGCGGGCCTGTTTCTCGGGCGGCAGGAACCGCATGGTGCGCATGTTGTGCAGCCGGTCGGCCACCTTGATCACGAGCACGCGCGGGTCGCGGGCCATCGCGATGATCATCTTGCGGATGGTCTCGCCCTCGGCCGCCGAACCCAGCACGACCTTGTCCAGCTTGGTCACACCGTCGACGAGGTGCCCGACCTCGCTGCCGAAGTCGGCGGTCAGCGCCTCCAGGCTGTAGCCCGTGTCCTCGACAGTGTCGTGCAGCAGGGCGGCCACCAGCGTGGTGGTGTCCATGCCGAGCTCGGCCAGGATGTTCGCGACCGCCAGCGGATGCGTGATGTAGGGGTCACCGGACTTGCGCAGCTGGTCGGCGTGGCGTTTCTCGGCGACCTCGTAGGCCCGCTGCAACAGCTGCAGATCGGCCTTCGGGTAGATCTCGCGGTGCACGGCGACCAGCGGTTCGAGCACGGGGTTGATCGCACTGCGCTGCGCGGTCATCCTGCGCGCCAGCCGGGCGCGCACGCGGCGCGAGGCGCTGACGCGTGCGGTCTCCGACGACGTCGACGGAGCCGCCGGAGTGGTCGTCGGTGCCGTGCCGGACGGGGGCTTGGGCACGGTTTCGGGCACCGCGGGAGGAGACTGCACGGCCTGACCCTTGCCTGGCTCGTCGACCATGGTTGTCACCTCCTGCCCAGCAACCCGAATTCGAGGATATCCCTCAGATGATGTGCAGGCTCCGTACGCCCAATGGTGCCACCGCTTCGCGTCCGCGGAGGGCTTCGAGCTCAAGAACCACTCCGGCGCCGGTCACGTTGGCGCCACAGTCGCCGAGCAGCCTGGCCGCCGCGGCCAGCGTCCCGCCGGTGGCGAGCACATCGTCGATGATCACAACGTTGCGCCCGGCGATGTCAATTCCTTCGGCGGGGATCTCCAGGGTCGCCGTGCCGTACTCCAATTGGTACGTCGCTCCGTGGACCGGAGGCGGCAGCTTGCCGCCCTTGCGGACCGCCAGCACACCGGTGCCCAGCCGGGTGGCCACCGCCGCGCCCAGCAGGAAACCGCGCGCATCCAGACCCGCGACCAGATCCGCGCCCGAGGCGATGTCGGCCAGCGCGTCGGTGACCACGCGCAGACCGCGCGCATCGGCGAGAAGCGGCGTGAGGTCCTTGAACTGGATGCCCGGTTCGGGGAAGTCGGCGACCTCGCGGGTGAGCGTCGCGATCACCCGCGACACCTCGGCCGTGTCGTGGTGCTGGGTCATTTGAACGTCATTTCGACAACTTCCACCGGTCCATGTTCCAGCCCGCACCCCACCGGGTCGGGTTGCCGCTCACCGCGTACATCTTGTTGGACGTGAGCACCGTGCGCTGCTGGCGGTACAACGGCAGGGTGGGCACGTCGTTCCACAGGATCGGTGCGCCCTCACCCAGCAGTCGGGCCAGTTCCTTGGGGTCGGAGGTGACCGCGAGCGCGTCGATGATGCCGTCGATCCGCTCGTTGTTGTAGTTCGGCAGGTTGTTTCCGTTGCCGACGTGCAGGGTGTAGGCGTCGATCGCCGACGACCCCGACGAACCCGCGCCCGCAGCGCCTCCCGTGCTCGCGAGCAGTGCGTCGATCTCGTTGTTGCGCAGCGCGATCGGGCCCGCGGTCTCCGAGCCGGCGTCCTGCACCGTGATGCCCGCAGGCGCACAGGCTTTCGCGATGGCCCCGACGATCGCGGCGAGCCGCGCGTTCGGGGTCTGGTAGCCGATGCGGACCGTGAGCGGCCGGTTGTCGAGCGCGTCGCGGGCGGCGTCGGGGTTGGCGACGCTGAACCGGCCGCCTTCCGCGGTGCCCTCGGCCACGCTGAACGCATCCTCCGAGGCCGGGCTCAGCCGCGCGTTGGCGATCGGCATCTCGGCGTTGCGGGCGATCACGTCGCGCGGTGTGCACAGCGCCACCGCGCGACGGGCGTCAGGAGCACCGAGCGGGCCGCGCGGCGCGAAGATGAGCTGTTCGATGCCGGCCGACGGGGTGTCGGTGCTGACGTAGTCGTCGGGCAGGTTGAGCAGACCCGAAGAGCCCGTGGCGATGTCGACGACGTCGAACGATCCCTCGTTGACGCGTTCCTGGATGTCGGCGCCACGTGGCCACACGGTCACCTTGGGTGTGATGGCAGGCGTGCCCCACCACTTGTCGTTGGCGACGAGCACCACCGAGCCGTCCTCGGACACCGAGTCGAGCCGGTAGGGGCCCGACGACGGGAAGCGTTTGAGGTCGATGTCGGGCTTGAGGTCCCAGATCGTGTTCCACGCCTTGGCGATGTTCTCGATCGCGTTGAGATCGTTGTCGCGGAACGCCTTGACCACGCCGCCGTCGCCCAGGCCGAGTTCGTCGGCGATGACGTGCGACGGCATGAGCGACGTCGCGGCGAACAGGTAGCCGTAGTCGAGGAAACCGCGGTCCTGCGCGAACGACACCCTGGCGCGCTTCTGCCCGGGTTCGCAGTCCACCGAACCGATGTCGCGGTAACCGGCGCGGCTCGCGGAATCGAATCCGGGGAACCGCCCGGACTGCGCGGCCCAGGTGAGGACCATGTCGTCACACGTGATCGGTTTGCCGTCGGAGTACACGGCGTTGTCGTTGATGACGTAGTCGAGCACCAGCGGCGCGCGGCCCACCACCGACATCGTGCCGAAGTCGTGGTCGGCGACCACCTGGCCGTCGGGACCGTGGTAGGCGAAGCCGGTCAGGGTGCGGGCGAACGCCTGCGGCCCGCTCGAGGCGGCCCCGGCGACGGTGTTGGTGTTGTACGTCGTCAGCGTGCCGTCGACGGCGTAGTCGATCTCGCCGGCCGAGCCGCTGCCGCAGCTGGTGAGTCCCACGCCCGCCAGCAGCGACAGCACCGCCAGCACTACTGCGGCCCGCGCGCGGGCGGTGGCGCTCCGGTGAGCCATCCGGTCTACCGCCGGTTGGTCCGTTTACCCGACGGGCGACCGGTCCTGGCGCCGGACGGACGGGCCGGCCGGGCGCCGGGAGCGGGCTTGGCCGCGGCGGGAGTCGAGCTCGCGGTGACGGTGTCGCCGCCGTCGGCTTCCTCCGACGCGTCGTCGGCGGCGGTCTTCACCGCGCCCTTGCCCGCCTGGCGACGGTTGAGCACCTTCTGGGTGTGCTTGCGCACCAGCTCGGTGCGTTCGCGCAGCGACACCAGCAGTGGCGTCGCGAAGTAGATCGACGAGTAGGTGCCCACGATGACGCCCACGAGCTGCACGAGCGCAAGGTCCATCAGCGTGCCGACGCCCAGCAGCCACACCGCGACAACCATCAGCGCGACGATCGGCAGCACCGAGATGAGGCTGGTGTTGATCGAACGCATGAACGTCTGGTTGACCGCGAGGTTGGCCTGTTCGGCGAAGGTCCTGCGGGTCGTGTGCTCGAAGCCGTGCGTGTTCTCCTCGACCTTGTCGAACACGATGACCGTGTCGTACAGCGAGAAGCCCAGGATCGTCAGCAGGCCGATCACCGTCGCCGGGGTGACCTCGAAACCCACCAGCGAGTAGATGCCCGCGGTCACCACGATGTCGAACACCATGGTCGCCAGCGCCGAGATCGCCATGTAGCGCTCGTAGCGCCACGTGATGTAGATCGCGGCGAGCACCAGGAACACCACGAGCGCGATCACCATCTTCTTGGTGATCTGACCGCCCCACGTCTCGGACACCGCCGAGTCGCTGATGACCTGCTTGCTGGGCTGTCCGTCGGCGCCCTTGGGCTGCAAGGTGTCGAACAGCGCGTTGCGCAGTTCCTCGGTTTCCTCGTTGGTGAGCGTCTCGGCGCGGATCTGCAGGGTGGCCGATCCGCCACTGCCGACGGTCACCACCGACTCCGGTGAGCGGCCGAGGGTCTGGTTGAAGACATCCTCGACCTGCTGCACCGTGATGGTCCCCTGCGCACCGGCCGCGGGCAGCGACACCTTGGTGCCGCCCTCGAAGTCGATGCCGAAGGTGAACCCACGCAGCAGGATGCTGGCGAGCGAGATCACGACGATGATGCCGCTGACCGCGTACCAGAGCTTGCGCTTGCCGATGACCTCGAAAGCGCCGGTGCCCGTGTACAGCCGGACGAAGAACCCGTGCTTGGGCAGGGCGGCCGAATCGGCCGACGTCTCGATCGGCGTGGCCTCGACGGCGGTCGAGGTGGTGTCGTCGTCTTTTGTCTGTTTTGCGGCCATGTGTCTAACCCCGTCCCGCGGTCGCATGCGAAACCTCTCGGCGTTCGCGTGCGATCTGCTGCACCGCGCCGAGTCCGTTCAGCTTGGGTTTGGCCATCGTCGGCGACTTGGATGCCAGGTACACCAGCGGCCAGGTCACGAGGAACACGACGACGAGGTCGAGAATGGTCGTCAGGCCCAGCGTGAACGCGAATCCCTTGACCTGGCCGATCGCCAGGACATACAGGACCGCGGCGGCCAGGAAGGTCACGGCGTTGCCGGACACGATGGTCTTGCGTGCGCGCACCCAGCCTCGTGGCACCGCGGAGCGGAACGACCGCCCTTCCCGGATCTCGTCCTTGATGCGTTCGAAGAACACCACGAACGAGTCGGCGGTGGTGCCGATACCGATGATCAGACCCGCGATACCCGCCAGGTCGAGCGTGTAGCCGATGTACCTGCCCAGCAGCACCAGGATCGCGTACACCACCGCACCCGCGGCGACCAGCGACAGCGCGACCAGCAGGCCGAGCACGCGGTAGTACAGCAGTGAGTACAGCAGCACCGCCGCCAGACCGATCGCACCGGCGATCAGGCCGGCCCGCAGCGAGGACAGTCCCAAGGTCGCCGACACGGTCTCGGCCTCCGACGACTCGAACGACAGCGGCAGCGAACCGTACTTGAGGACGTTGGCCAGCTCCTTGGCCGAGTCGGCGGTGAACTGCCCGGTGATCTGCGTGTTGCCACCGGGGATGGCCTCACGGATCTCCGGTGCGCTGACCACCTTGGAGTCCAGCGTGAACGCGGTCTGCGTGCCGACATTCGCGGCGGTGAAGTCCGCCCACGTCTGCGCGCCGCCGGACTTGAACTCGACATCGACGACGTACTGGCCCTGCTGCTGGTCCAGGCCGGACGTGGCGTTCTTGATCTCCTCGCCGCTCATGATCGACTTGTTGAGCAGGTACACCGTGGATCCGTCGGTGGAGCACGTGATCAGCGGCAGGTTCGGATCGTCGTTGCCTGCCAGGATGTCGTCCTCGCCGCACAGGTTGGCCTGCACCTGCAACCCGAGGATCTGCATGGTGGGGTCGGTGCTCTGGCGCCACTGCTTGGCCGTGGCGATGCGCTGAGCGAGATCGGCCTTGTCACCGTCGGCGCCCGGCGCCGGTGCGGCGGGCGGATTCTCGCCTGGTGCCGGTGCCGGTGCCGGTGTGGGCTCGCCGGGCGTCGGGGCGGGTTCCAGCGGATACGGCCGCGGCTGGGGTGCCGGCTGCTCACCGGCAGGCGGCGCGGGCGCCTCTCCGCCGGGTGCCTCGCCGGGCACTGGCATGCCCGGCGGCGCCTCCTGCGGGGCGCCGGGGGCTCCTGGAGCTCCCGGCATACCGGGAAGACCGGACAGACCAGGCAGACCGGGCAACCCGGGTGCGCCGGGGGCTCCACCCGGGGCGCCGGGCGCACCTGGCGCACCTGCGGGCGGCTGGCCGTCCTCCGTGGGCGGTTGGGCCGCCATCGCGTGGATGACCGGGCGGATGTACAGCCGGGCGGTCTGCCCGAGGTTGCGTGCTTCGTTGCCGTCGTTACCGGGAACCGTGATGACCAGGTTGTCGCCGTCGATCACGACTTCGGAGCCGGAGACGCCGAGCCCGTCGACACGGGCACTGATGATCTGCTGGGCCTGGTTCAGCGCATCCCGTGTGGGTGCCGAACCATCCGGGGTGCGCGCGGTCAGTGTGACGCGGGTGCCACCCTGCAGATCGATGCCCAGCTTGGGCTCGGGCTTCTTGTCACCGGTCAGGAACACCAGTAAGTAGACGCCGACAAGCAGCACCAGAAAAAGCGTCAGGTAGCGCGCAGGATGCACCGGCGCCGAAGACGATGCCACGTTGTTTGGGTCTCCTTGAGATCAGTTCGTCAGCACGCAAAGGGTACGTGTTGCTCCTGAGTGGTCAGGTGGTCAGTCGTTCTTGTAGCCGTCCGTGTCGTTCGTGTGCTCGCTCAGCTCGTCGTCGTCCTGCGCCAGACCGGAGTCGATACGGTCACGGACGGCCAGCTTCATCCACGTGGTGATGACGCCGGGAGCGATCTCCAGGTCGACGTAGTCGTCGCTGATCCCGGTGATCGTGCCCTTCAGACCCGAGGTGGTGTGGATCTGGTCGCCGATCTGCAACGAGTTGTGCAGGTCGATGGTGGCCTGCATGGCCTTCTTCTGGCGCCGCGACGCGAAGAACATGAAGGCGCCCATGATGATGAGCAGGGGCAGGAAAATGACCAGGTCCATAACAGGGCTTTCGTGTCGATTCGTATCGGTCAGGGTGGCCGCACCGCAGGCGAGACCGGCACCTCGTAGTTGACCAGTGTGCCATTGCAGCAGGGCACCGCGGATGGCGCGGTCACCCATGACAGCTGTCAGGACCTTAACGTTGCTCGCACATCCGGGCCGGGGTGGGTGCGCACCGTGTTCGCGGATCCGGCCGAACCGGCCGGCAAAACCTGCCGCCGGAGCCGCGTCGAAAACCGGCTACACCACTGCCGCCGGAGTTTAGGCTCGATCCGCGCGATGTCCACTCCCCTTTTCAAGCCCCTTGTCACGCCCCTTTCCGGCCGAGGAGTCCGCCGTGAGCCATCCCGAGCAGAGCCGCCATCTCGCCACCGCCATACCTGGGCCGAGATCCCAGGCACTGATCGACAGGAAGGGCACAGCCGTCGCCCGCGGCGTCGGCACCACGATGCCGGTCTACGCGGTCAGGGCCGGCGGCGGCATCGTCGAGGATGTCGACGGCAACCGGCTGATCGACCTCGGATCAGGCATTGCCGTCACCACCGTGGGCAACTCCGCGCCGAAGGTCGTCGAGGCCGTGCGCAGCCAGGTCGGCGACTTCACCCACACATGCTTCATGGTGACGCCGTACGAGGGGTACGTCGCGGTCTGCGAGCAACTCAACCGGCTGACCCCGGTCCGCGGTGACAAACGCTCGGCCCTGTTCAACTCGGGTTCAGAGGCCGTCGAGAACGCCGTCAAGATCGCGCGGTCCCACACGCACAAACCCGCGGTCGTCGCGTTCGATCACGCCTATCACGGCCGCACCAACCTGACCATGGCGCTGACGGCCAAGGTCATGCCGTACAAGCACGGGTTCGGACCGTTCGCGCCGGAGATCTACCGCGCGCCGCTGTCCTATCCCTTCCGCGATGCCGAGTTCGGCAAGGAACTGGCGACCGACGGCGAACTGGCGGCCAAGCGTGCGATCACCGTCATCGACAAGCAGATCGGCGCCGACAACCTCGCCGCGGTCGTCATCGAGCCGATCCAGGGTGAGGGTGGCTTCATCGTGCCCGCCGACGGTTTCCTGCCGACGCTGCTCGACTGGTGCCGCAAGAACGATGTGGTGTTCATCGCCGACGAGGTCCAGACGGGTTTCGCGCGCACGGGCGCGATGTTCGCGTGCGAGCACGAGGGCATCGATCCCGATCTGATCGTCACCGCCAAGGGCATCGCAGGCGGCCTGCCGCTGTCGGCGGTCACCGGACGCGCCGAGATCATGGACTCGCCGCACGTGTCGGGACTCGGCGGCACGTACGGCGGCAACCCGATCGCGTGCGCGGCCGCGCTGGCGACCATCGAGACCATCGAATCCGAGGGGCTCGTGGCGCGTGCGCAGCAGATCGAGAAGATCATGAAGGACCGGCTGGGACGCCTGCAGGCCGAGGACGACCGCATCGGGGATGTGCGGGGCCGCGGCGCGATGATCGCGATGGAACTGGTCAAGGCCGGCACCACCGAACCCGATGCCGACCTGACCAAGGCCCTGTGCGCAGGTGCGCACGCCGCGGGGGTGATCGTATTGTCTTGCGGCACTTACGGAAACGTGGTGCGTTTCCTGCCGCCGTTGTCGATCGGTGACGATCTGCTCATCGAGGGACTCGACGTCCTCGAAGAGGTCCTCCGCGGCGCGTGACACCTCGGGGCAGCCGGCGCTCCCCCGATACATCTAGTGCGCGGTTGTGTGCCTGCGACCGAACAGCCCGCCGAAACGCCTGCGTCGCGGTGCGCGCATCGACTCGGTGTGCTGCGAAGCCGGCATCGAGGTGGTCGGCGTCGCCGTGGCCGCAACCGGTTGGGCGGGCATCTGCGTCGTCGGCGCGTCCACGACGTGCGTGTCGGCGGGCGCGTCGACTCGGTCGTCATAGCGGGTCTCGGCGCGGTCGCCGGCCAGCGGCCTGCGCGCATAGGCGACGTCGCGCACACTGCGGACCGACAGCCGGCCCAGCGCCATGGCCGCCAGCAGGATGATCAGCGCACCCAGACCGCCGAAGTACGCCAGTTCCAGGGTCACGCGCTTGGCGTCGGTGACCGCCACGGGTGATCCGGGGTTGTCCAGCCCGAGCGGCCCGGCCAGCGCCCGGCCGACGACGAACCACGCCCCGCCCAGCACCGCGAGCCAGCCGCCGAGCATCGCGCTCAGCCGGTTGCCCGACGTCAGGAGCAGGAAGCCGCCGAGTGCGGTGGCCGCGCCGGGGAGTACCTCGAGCCAGCCACGCGCCGTCGTCCACGCCCAGGGCTGATCCGGAGTGAACGCGAAGTCGAGATACGGGCCGACGAACGGGATCAGTGCGCCATAGATGCCCAGTACCACCAGCAACAATCCGCTGGCGGCGCCGCGGCTGCGCGGCATTGTCAGGCGACCACCGCGGGTCTCGTAATCGGTCATGATGCCTCCTTTGACGAAACTGCGGATACCCGCGCGGTGACCCGGCGAACCGTCGTGACACGTTCGGCGGCACCTTCCTAGGCTGGGCGCATGACGCGTGGGGTTGGCGACGTGGTGATGGTCGAGACGCTGGCCGACGCGTGGGAACGGTGGGGGCGCCGGTGCGCCGGCCTCACCGCGGCGCAGTGGCGCGCCCGCACACGGTGCGAGGGATGGGACGTGCGATCGCTGGTCGCCCACGTGTGTCCCGAGGTCACGACGTTCGAGTCACTGGCGGCGGCAACCGTTTCGGGGGACGCCGCGGTGACCGACGCCGCACAGTTGTTGCGCATCTTCAACCAACCCGACGGCGTGGCCACCACCACCGCGGGCCGGATCGCCGAGCGGGCCGCCACGGAGGCCACGGCGTTGACACCCGAGGACGCAGCGAACCGGTTCGCCGAATGCGCGCGCCGAGTGCGGGCCATGCCGGAGATGACCAGGCCACGCGACACCGTCATCCGCTACCCCGTCGTGGGCAGTACGACGTTGGCGGTGGTGGCGGAGGTCGCGCTCATGGAGGCGACCGTGCACCTGCTGGACCTGGCGGCCGCGGTCGGTGACGTCGAGCCGTCCGGCGCCGCGCTGACGGCGACGCGCGATCTGCTCGTCGCGGTACCCGATCCGGTCGCGATCGTCGAGGTCCTCGCCGGTCGCCGCGAGCCTGCGGCCGCCGTGCCCGCGATTCACTGACGAGACGCGCGCGTTCCGCGTGCGACGCCCACGAACTCACAGCACATCAGCAGGCTGGACACAGGACACCGGGAATCAACTTAGTTTTACTAACGGCATAACTCCGGCGCGCAGCGCCGCGCGTCGTTTGCCGTGAGCGTCACCATCCGCCAAGCCGAAAGTGATGCAGATCGCACCAAATGGAGTGGTCAAAAAGGAATCAAATTACATAGACAAGCGTAGTAAGCATCAGGTGCCACACCGTGCCGAACTTAGTTTTTATTTGCTCAGGGGATTTCATATGACGATCGAAACGCGCGAAGACCGCTTCAACCGGCGCATTGACCACTTGTTCGAAACCGACGCGCAGTTCGCCGCCGCCCGTCCCGACGAGGCGATCAGCGCGGCTGCCGCCGATCCGGAGTTGCGCCTTCCTGCCGCGGTCAAACAGATTCTGGCCGGCTATGCGGACCGCCCAGCGCTGGGCAAGCGCGCCGTCGAGTTCGTCACCGACGAAGAAGGCCGCACCACCGCGAAGCTCCTGCCCCGCTTCGACACCATCACCTACCGTCAGCTCGCAGGCCGGATCCAGGCAGTGACCAATGCCTGGCACAACCATCCGGTGAATGCCGGTGACCGCGTGGCCATCCTGGGTTTCACCAGTGTCGACTACACGACGATCGACATCGCCCTGCTCGAACTCGGCGCCGTGTCCGTACCGCTGCAGACCAGTGCGCCGGTGGCCCAACTGCAGCCGATCGTCGCCGAGACCGAGCCCAAGGTGATCGCGTCGAGCGTCGACTTCCTCGCCGACGCAGTCGCTCTCGTCGAGTCCGGGCCCGCGCCGTCGCGACTGGTGGTGTTCGACTACAGCCACGAGGTCGACGATCAGCGTGAGGCGTTCGAGGCGGCCAAGGGCAAGCTCGCAGGCACCGGCGTCGTCGTCGAGACGATCACCGACGTACTGGACCGCGGGCGGTCACTCGCCGACGCACCGCTCTACGTGCCCGACGAGACCGACCCGCTGACCCTTCTCATCTACACCTCCGGCAGCACCGGCACTCCCAAGGGCGCGATGTACCCCGAGTCCAAGACCGCCACGATGTGGCAGGCCGGGTCCAAGGCCCGGTGGGACGAGACCCTCGGCGTGATGCCGTCGATCACCCTGAACTTCATGCCCATGAGTCACGTCATGGGGCGCGGCATCCTGTGCAGCACACTCGCCAGCGGCGGAACCGCGTACTTCGCCGCACGCAGCGACCTGTCCACCTTCCTGGAGGACCTCGCCCTCGTGCGGCCCACGCAGCTCAACTTCGTTCCTCGCATCTGGGACATGCTGTTCCAGGAGTACCAGAGCCGCCTCGACAACCGCCGCGCCGAGGGATCCGAGGACCGAGCCGAAGCCGCAGTCCTCGAAGAGGTCCGCACCCAACTGCTCGGCGGGCGATTCGTTTCGGCCCTGACCGGATCGGCTCCCATCTCGGCGGAGATGAAGAGCTGGGTCGAGGACCTGCTCGACATGCATCTGCTGGAGGGCTACGGCTCCACCGAGGCCGGCGCGGTGTTCATCGACGGGCAGATCCAGCGCCCGCCGGTCATCGACTACAAGCTGGTCGACGTGCCCGATCTCGGCTACTTCGCCACGGACCGGCCCTACCCGCGCGGCGAACTTCTGGTCAAGTCCGAGCAGATGTTCCCCGGCTACTACAAGCGTCCGGAGATCACCGCCGAGATGTTCGACGAGGACGGGTACTACCGCACCGGCGACATCGTCGCCGAGCTCGGGCCCGACCATCTCGAATACCTCGACCGCCGCAACAACGTGCTGAAACTTTCGCAGGGCGAATTCGTCACGGTCTCCAAGCTGGAGGCGGTGTTCGGCGACAGCCCCCTGGTACGCCAGATCTACGTCTACGGCAACAGCGCGCGGTCCTATCTGCTGGCGGTCGTGGTCCCGACCGAAGAGGCACTGTCACGTTGGGACGGTGACGAACTCAAGTCGCGCATCAGCGACTCACTGCAGGACGCGGCACGAGCCGCCGGATTGCAGTCGTATGAGATCCCGCGTGACTTCCTCGTCGAGACAACACCTTTCACGCTGGAGAACGGCCTGCTGACCGGTATCCGCAAGCTGGCCCGGCCGAAACTGAAGGCGCACTACGGCGAACGCCTCGAACAGCTCTACACCGACCTGGCCGAGGGGCAGGCCAACGAGTTGCGCGAGTTGCGCCGCAACGGAGCCGACCGGCCCGTGGTCGAGACCGTCAGCCGCGCCGCGGTCGCACTGCTCGGTGCCTCCGTCACGGATCTGCGGTCCGATGCGCACTTCACCGATCTGGGTGGAGATTCGTTGTCGGCCTTGAGCTTCTCGAACCTGTTGCACGAGATCTTCGATGTCGACGTGCCGGTCGGCGTCATCGTCAGCCCGGCCACCGACCTGGCAGGCGTCGCGGCCTACATCGAGGGCGAACTGCGCGGCTCCAAGCGCCCCACATACGCGTCGGTGCACGGGCGCGACGCCACCGAGGTGCGCGCGCGTGATCTCGCCCTGGGCAAGTTCATCGACGCCAAGACCCTGTCCGCCGCGCCGGGTCTGCCGCGTTCGGGCACCGAGATCCGCACCGTGCTGCTGACCGGCGCCACCGGGTTCCTGGGCCGCTATCTGGCGCTGGAATGGCTGGAGCGCATGGACCTGGTGGACGGCAAGGTGATCTGCCTGGTGCGCGCCCGCAGCGACGACGAGGCCCGGGCGCGTCTGGACGCCACGTTCGACACCGGGGACGCGACACTGCTCGAGCACTACCGCGCGCTGGCAGCCGATCACCTCGAGGTGATCGCCGGTGACAAGGGCGAGGCCGATCTGGGTCTCGACCACGACACGTGGCAGCGACTGGCCGACACCGTCGATCTGATCGTCGATCCGGCCGCCCTGGTCAATCACGTCCTGCCGTACAGCCAGATGTTCGGACCCAATGCGCTCGGCACCGCCGAACTCATCCGGATCGCGCTGACCACCACGATCAAGCCGTACGTGTACGTCTCGACGATCGGTGTGGGACAGGGCATCTCCCCCGAGGCGTTCGTCGAGGACGCCGACATCCGCGAGATCAGCGCGACGCGCCGGGTCGACGACTCGTACGCCAACGGCTACGGCAACAGCAAGTGGGCCGGCGAGGTCCTGCTGCGGGAGGCGCACGACTGGTGTGGTCTGCCGGTCTCGGTGTTCCGCTGCGACATGATCCTGGCCGACACGACCTACTCGGGTCAGCTGAACCTGCCGGACATGTTCACCCGCCTGATGCTGAGCCTCGTGGCGACCGGCATCGCGCCCGGTTCGTTCTACGAACTCGATGCGGACGGCAACCGGCAGCGCGCCCACTACGACGGGCTGCCCGTGGAGTTCATCGCCGAGGCGATCTCCACCATCGGCTCGCAGGTCACCGACGGATTCGAGACGTTCCACGTGATGAACCCGTACGACGACGGCATCGGCCTCGACGAGTACGTGGACTGGCTGATCGAGGCCGGCTACCCCGTGCACCGCGTCGACGACTACGCCACCTGGCTGAGCCGGTTCGAAACCGCACTGCGGGCCCTGCCGGAACGGCAACGTCAGGCCTCGCTGCTGCCGCTGCTGCACAACTATCAGCAGCCCTCACCGCCCGTGTGCGGTGCCATGGCACCCACCGACCGGTTCCGTGCCGCGGTGCAGGACGCGAAGATCGGCCCCGACAAGGACATTCCGCACGTCACGGCCGACGTGATCGTCAAGTACATCAGCAACCTGCAGATGCTCGGATTGCTGTAACAGACTTCCCCACAAGGGAAGAATCCCCCTGGCGTGGCCGCGGTCCCACAAGGACCGCGGCCACATCAGGTTTGCGGCCGCAGTTTCTCCAGCGTCGCCGCGGTGTCCCACATGAACGGCTCGATCTCGCCGATCAACCGGTCTCTGATCGTGATCATCTGCAGCATGGGCCAGTCGATCTCGGTTCCGGTGGCGCGCGCCACTGCGCGAACGTGGCAGCGGACGAACACCGTGTCCGATCCCGACGGGTAGAAGACCGGGTCGGTGACCTCCAAAGCCGACCAGGTGTCCCCGAACGCCCTGAGCCAGCGTTCGACACCCTCGTGACCCACCCACCGTCCGGCATAGGGCAGCGACTGCGGGTGCAGCACAACACAATCCGGGTGAAGCGTCGGCGCGACGATCGAGAAGTCCTTGTCGTCCGAGCCCAGGTACGCCGTCTCCGCGACGTAGAAACGCTTCAGTACCTCGACCATCGTGGAGGCCTGTTCGACACTGGCATCGGAATGCATGGGCGTATCCCTTCGGATGATCGATCTACCCGCAACGGCTTTCGTGAGGATCTCCGGACCCGGTCGGCCTCGACGCCGAAGCCAATTTCCAGGAGCCCCCGGCGGCAATCGTTTGATATCACGGTGCCGCGGTGGAACCGCGCAGCACGATGTGCGGTTCGTCGGGCACCACGACCCGGCGCGGTTGGCCGCCTCCGACCATCGCGATCGCGAGTTCGACCGCTTCGGCGCCGAGCCGTTCGGTGGGCAGCGACACCGCGGTCAGCGGAGGGATGAGATAGCTCGCGAGGTTGTCGTCGTGCAGCGCGAGCACCGACATCGCGGACGGTACCGCGATCCCCCGCTGGTGCAGGGCCGCCAGCACACCCACGGCCATCGGGAACGTCGCGGCGACGATCGCGGTCGGGGGGTTGCCGCGTTCGAGCGCACGCATGGCGCCCTCGAATCCGGCGGCATGGTTGCGCTCGGGCAGCTCGATCGCCGAGGACTCGACGCCGTTGGCCGCGCACTCGGTGGCGAACCCGTGCCTGCGGCGCACCATCGTGTCGAGCGTCGCGGGCCCGAACACGCCGCAGATGCGACGGTGCCCCAGTTCGACGAGGTGGCGCACCGCGACGGCCGCGGCGTCGGCATCCCTGAGCACCACGCTCGCGGATATGCCACGCACCTGGCGGTTCACCAGCACCACCGTCTGCGGCACCTCCTGGACCAACCGGCGCAGCGCCTGATCCTCGATCCGGCCGGACGCGACCAGGAGGGCGTCGACGCTGCCGTGCATGAGCATCGAGGTCATGGTCTCGTGTGGATCACCCGCGGCGTGTGTTCCGAGCACCAGGCCGTACCCGTGCTCTTTGGCGCGGGCCTCGACCCCGTGCACGATCGCGGAGTAGACCGGGCTGGTGAACCCGGGAAGCAGCAGGCCGAGTGCCATGGTGCGCGAGCTGCGCAGCCCACGCGCCGCGGCGTTGGCGCGGTAGCCGATCTTCTCGGCGGCCGCCACGATGCGTTCGCGGGTCCTCGTCGACGCGAAGCCCCGCGGGTCGTTGCGCAGCACCCGCGACACCAGGCTCGGGTCCACCCCCACGATGTCGGCGACGTCGGCGAGCGTAGGCCGACGCCGCCTCCCTGGTCCGGTCACCAACCCGTCCCCGTGGCCGTCACGTCGCGCCGCCTACCCCGCGTTCCATGACGGTGCGGACCGGCGCGATGTCGGTGAAGTTGGCAACGTCGTCCATGACCGCCGCGGTCTCCGGTGCCGACAGCGCTTTTTCCATCGCGTCGCGATCCTCGAAGTGGCACAGGCAGATCGTGATCACACCGTCCGCCTCACCCGCCTCGGCCGCGAAATAGACCTCGGCGGATCGCAGTCCGTGCGGGCCCCACGTGCGCTCGACCAACGGCACGTGCTCGGTCATGTAGTAGTCGCGGTCGAACCGACTGTCGGCGTTGCCGACGTAGTGCACCAACATCATCGTCATAGGTGTGTTTCCTTCCCTCGGATGCGAGCCTAGGCAACGATCGCGCGATCCGAGGGGGTGTGTTTCAGCCCCGCATGTGTCACAACAGGTTCCGGCCCCTGGTCTCCGGGCTCAGCAACGTCGTGACGAGCCCGATGGCGGCAAGGACCACGCTGTACAGCGCGAAGATCCACTCGAGGTGGTGGCTCGCCAGCCACGTCGCGATGTACGGGGCCGTGCCGCCGAACACCGCGACCGTGAAGGAGTACGGCACACCGATGCCCGACGCGCGCACGTGGGTCGGGAAGAGTTCGGCGAAGTAGGCGGGCATGATGCCGACGAACGCGCCGAGGAAGAACAGCGCGACCGACACGATGAGGAACAGCCGGACCGGTGAGTCGTCGATGGCCGCCAGGAGCGGGAACGACAGCACCATGAACGCGATCGAGTACGTGATGAACACCGGTCTGCGTCCGTAGCGGTCGGACAGTTTGCCCCACAACGGAAGCGTGGCCATGAAGACCAGGTTGGCGGCCACGGTCGCCCACAGCGCCGCGCCCGCGGGAACCCCGCGCGTGCTGATCGCGAACCCCGAGATGCCGATGGCCCACGTGTAGACCACCACGGTGCTCGCCAGGCTGAACCCGACCATGCGCGCGAGACTGGCCTTGTGGCTGCGCAATCCGCGGATCACGTCCCGTGTGGTGGCGGGCTGCTGTGCCGGTCCGGTGTCCTCGGCCAGGAACGCCTCGGTTTCGGGCAGACTGCGCCGCAGGTACAGTCCGACGACGCCGAGCAGGCCGCCGAGCAGGAAGGGCAACCGCCACGCCCACTGTGCGAGGGCGTCGGCGCCCAGGATGCTGCTGGCGGCCGCGCCGATCACCGACGCCAGCACGATGCCCGCCGTCACCGACACGTACAGGCTGGTCGACCACAGTCCGCGCCGGGCCGGCGGTGCGACCTCCGCGATGTAGGTGTAGGACGCCGCGATCTCACCGCCGTGCGCCAGTCCCTGCGCGAGCCGGGCGACGATCAGGATGACGGCCGCCCAGATGCCCACATCGGCCTGCACCGGCGCCACACCGATCACCAGGCTGCCCGCCGCCATCAGGAGCATCGACGTGGTCATCGAGAACCGCCTGCCGCGCCGGTCGGCCAGCCAGCCGAACAGGAATCCGCCGACCGGGCGCATGAGGAACCCGACGGCGAACACCGCCAGCGTGGACAGCATGGCTCCCGTGCCGCCGTCGCCGACGAAGAACTGATGAGCGAAAAACGGCGCGAAGATCGCGTAGACACTCCAGTCGTACCATTCGAGCGTGTTGCCGACGCCCGCCCCGAGCAGTGTGCGGAACCGGTGCTGCGCACGGTGTTCCTGCCGGATGGCGACATCGACCAGATGGTCGTTGGGGATGGACATCGGACCTCCTCAGGGCAAGGTGGATCACCACCGCGGCGCCATTCGCCCGGTGTGCGTGTGAAGGTGTGTCAGCTCGGGGGCTGGTTGCGAAGTTCCGCTGCGCGCTGCACGGCGCGCACCGCGTTGGTGTAGCCGGTGCACCGGCAGAGGTTGCCGCTCAAGGCATCCCGGATGGCGGCGGCGGAAGGGTTCGGGTCGCGGTCGAGCAGGTCGGTCGCCGCGAGCAGCATGCCGGGCAGGCAGAAACCGCACTGGAAGCCGTACTGCTCCATGAACGCGCGCTGAACCGCGTCCGGTCGGTCGCCGTCGGACAGTGTGGCGATGGTCTTCACGCGGGCACCGTCGGCCCTGGCCGCGAGGATCAGGCAGGTTTTCACGCAGCGCCCGTCGACAACCGCGGTGCAGGTTCCGCAGTCGCCGTTGCGGCAACCGGCACGCACCTCGGTACGCCCGAGTTCCTCGCGCAGCACGTCGAGCAGCGTGAGGTCGGCCTCGACGGTGAGATGGGCCGGATCTCCGTCGACCTCGACGCTGATGTCGACCGTGTCAGACATGGTCCACCCCCTGTTCGACGGCGCGCGCGGCGATCTCAGGCGCGACTCGCCGTCGGTAGTTCCAGTCGGCCCGCAGGTCCGCCCAGCGTTGCGTGGGCGGGATGCGGTCGACATGTTCGGCCACCACGGTGCGGACCATGCCGGGGTCCGGAAGTCGGATCAACTGCGGGACTTTCGCGACGCCGCCGAGCACGACATGACCTGGCAGCACGGCCGCGGCCGTGACCACGGGCCAGGACGATTCGGCGGATTTGAGCTTGACATATCCGAAACCCGCTGTGGCGGGCCACGGTACGCGTACTGCGGTGACGAACTCGCCGGTTGCGAGGTCGGTCTGCTCGGCACCGCGCAGAAACGTCTGCGCGTCCACGATCCGGGTTCCCGAGGTCGAGTGGATCAGCACCTCGGCGCCCAGCGCCACCAAGGCCGCCGGAATGTCGGACTGGGGCCGCGCGGCGCACAGTGCCCCGACGACGGTGCCCTGGTTGCGGATCTGGATACCGCCGGTGATACCTGAGCACAGCCGGTGCAGCAACGGCAGGTCACGACGGATCCGCCGGGACTCCAGGATCTGCTGATAGCTCACCGACGCGCCGATTTCGGCTGCCTCCTGGCCGAATTCGATGCCGTCGAGATCCGCTTTGCCGAGGTCGACGACGTGGGTCGCGGTGATGTCGCCGCGAACGAGCGCGGGCACCGTCAGCGTTCCGCCGCCGACGATCAGCGCGTCGCCGCCGCCCCCGACGATGTCGGCGAGGCTCTTGGCGACGTCGTCTCGGTTGCGCGGCAGCACCGTCCGGAAGGCGCTCATCCGAGGCCTCGCGGTTCGGGGATCAGTGACAGCACCGTCGGTGGGTCCAGGGGAACGCTCGTCACGGTCGCGATCGGCTCGCCCACCCCGTGCTGGGCGCCCTGAAGCGCGTCGTCGATCGCGTTGGCGACCGCGGCCAGTGCTCCCCCGACACCGGCCTCACCGGCCCCCTTGGCGCCCAGCAGGGTGGTGGGCGCCGGGGTCTCGTGGTGGCGGATGACGAAGTCGGGCAGGTCGTTGGCGCGCGGCACCATGTACTCCTTGAAGGTGCGCGTGGCCGGCGCACCGTCGGCCTCGAATCGGTTGTCCTCGTACAGGGCGAGTCCGATGCCCATGGCGATCGCGCCCTGCAGTTGTCCCTCGACGAGCACGGGTTCCACGACGCGTCCGCAGTCGTGCACCGCGGTGATCGCATGCACCTTGACCACGCCGGTCGCGGTGTCGACGTCGACCTCGGCCACGTACGCGCCGCTGGAGAAGTAGGGATAGCTGTAGCGGTAGGCCGGATCGTCCGGCGGTGTGGGGCGGTAACTGCGGGTGTACGACAGTTCGCCGCACTCGGCGGCGCGCGCGCACAGGTTCCGCAGCGGGATGGACGCACCACTGGCGGCATGCGCGGCGTCGTCGGCGAGTGTGACCTCGTGCGGCGCGCAGCCCAGCGTCGCCGCGGCCGTGCGCCGTAGTTCGTCGGCCATGTCGCGGGCCGCGAGCACCACGGCCGCGCCGCCCACGGCGACACCGCGACTGCTGGCGTTGCCCGTTCCTGGTGGGCACAGGCTGGTGTCGCCCTGGACCACGGTCACGTTCTCGGTTGTGGTGCCGAGTGTTTCGGCGGCCAGCCGGGCCAGCGCGGTGTCGTTGCCACCGCCAGGATTGGTGACCCCGCTGAGCACCGTGACGTGCCCATCGCGGTCGAGACGGACCGTCGCGCTCTCGTCGGCGGCGACGGTGGGTGTGACGTTCGGGGCCAATCGGCCCGATGCGTGGCCGCCGCCTTCGGGGGTGATCTCGAACGAGATGCCGACGCCGCGGCGCACGGTGGCCGACGAGGGCTGCCGGTGTGTGCCGGCATATCCCGAGATGTCGATGACGCGGTCGAGGACCGCGCGGTAGTCACCGCTGTCGATCTGGTAGCCCGACGGCATCCGGTGTGGAAACGCACTGGTGGGAAGGAAGTTCCGGCGTCGCACCTCGGCGGGGTCGAGGCGCAACCGGCGGGCGATGAGGTCCATCACGCGTTCCATGACGAACACGGGGGCCTCCTTGCCGAATCCCCGGCAGGAATGCCACGGCGGAAGGTTGGTCGTCACCACGCGCGAGGTGACGTCGACGTGTGGGATGTCGTACGGCCCAGGCAAACTGGCCGCACTCACGTAGGCCTGCCGCCATCCCGGCGACACCGATCGTGCGCCGACCGGCACCACCATGTGGTCGGTGAACACCTCGACACGTCCGTCACCGCCGAAACCGGCTCGCACACGGTGGATCTGTTCACGCCCGCCACCCAAAAAGCATTCGGCCCGTGATTCGATCCACTTGACCGGCCGCTCGCACAGCATGCTGAGCAGGCACACCAACGGCTCCTCGACCTGGCCGGTCATCTTGAGGCCGAACGATCCGCCGACATTCGGGACCACGACCCGGATCGTCTCGGGCTCAAGGCGCAGCACCTCGGCGAGTTCGTCGCGCAACTGGAACGGCTGCTGGTGTGAGGCGTGGACGGTCAGCCGCTGGGCGCTCGGATCCCATGACGCCACGTATCCCCGCGTCTCCAGCGGTGCGGTGGTGCTGCGGCCGACGGTGAACTCGGCGTCGAGGACATGCTCGGCGCGCGCCAGCGCACCGTCGGGGTCGCCGCTGGAGAAATGGTTCTCGGTGACGACATGTTCGCGCTGTTCTGCCGAAAGCACACTGGCGCCGAGGTATTCATGCGGCCGCGGTGCCTCGGGGAGGTCGTCGTATTCGACCGCCACGGCCGCCGCGGCGGCCCGTGCGGCGCGGGGGTTCTCCGCCGCGAGGACTGCGACGGGTTCTCCGACGTAGCGGACCTTGTCGACCGGGAGGGCCTGCAGTGCGACATTGCGGGCGCCGAGCAGTTCGGGTGCGCCGAACTGGTACGGCAGTGTTTCGAGGTGCCGGGCCGCCTCGTGGGCGTCGAGCACCAGCACCACCCCCGGGCGGGCGGCCGCCGCCGACACATCGACCGAGACGATTCGAGCGTGTGCACGCGTGCTGCGGACCACCGCCATGTGCAGCAGACCCTGCGGCCGGATGTCGTCGACGAACCGCGCTTGTCCCGTGGCGAATTCGAGGGCATGCCGCTTCGGCCACCTGCCGGGGGCGGTCCTGGTGTCCATCGCTCTCCTCGTCGAGATCGAATGTGGAATGGCCGAAAGGGCCGTCAACTCTTCATACGTGCGATGCCTTCGAGTGCGAGGCCGTACCCGAGCAGGCCGTGCATACGCTGACGGAGATCCTCGGTGAGCACCGTGCGGCTGTAGCGGCGCACCAGTCGCGGTTGCCGCATCAGCTGTGCGGCCAGTTCCCTGGCCCGGCTCAGCAGGTCGTCGCGGGGCACCACCTCGTTCACCAGCCCGATCTCGCGCGCTTCGGCGACCGACAGCTGCTGTCCGGTCAGCAGGAAGTAGCGCGCCCTGGTGGGACCCATGAGCAGTGGCATCACGATGTGCATGCCGTCACCGGGCACCATGCCGCCGGGAAAGTGTGCGGTGTCCTGGAAATAGGTGTCCTCGGTGGCCAGCACGATGTCGGAGACCAGCGGGATCTCGGCGTGACGCACGGCAGGCCCGTTGATCGCGGCGATCACCGGCGCCTCGATGGAAAGCAGGTTCGGCAGCAGCTGCTTGCCCTCCCACTGGATGGGGTCGTAGGTCTCCGGGGTCATGGTACGGCGGTTGGGGTGTTGTCCGGGGGCGATCGCGGGCCCGCTGAACTCCTCACCGGTTCCGGTCATGATGACAACGTCGTTCTCTCGGTCACGGCCGATTTCGAGGAAAGCGTCCTCGAACTCGTTGTGCGCCAACAGACTCCACTGCAGCGGACCACCGTTGGTGTGGAAGTGCAACTCCAGGACGCCGTCGGTGCGCGCCATGCGGATCGTCTCGTAGCGGTCCTTGTAGGAGTCGAACGTGGTGGGCTTGCGGTCCAGGTGCGTCATCGCAGCGACGTGGTCGACCCTGGTGTGGGTTTCGGTCATCAGTTGGCTCCGTTCGTGTCGTCGATCATGGCCACGGCGCGGGTCCAGCCCGCAGAGGCCGCGTGGATCTTCACCGGGAAGCAGGCGATGGTGAATCCGTGATCGGGTAATTGGTCGAGGTGGCGCAGTTTTTCGATCTGGCAGTACTCGGTGCGCCTGCCGGCCTTGTGGCCCTCCCAGATGATCGAGGCGTCGCGGTCACGGGCATACCGTTCGGCGACGTAGGAGAACGGCGCGTCCCAACTCCACGCATCGGTGCCCACCACACGCACCCCCTGGTCGCACAGCCACAGGGTTGCCTCGCGGCCCAGACCGCAGCCGCTCTGCGGGTACTCCGGCGTGCCGAACTTCGCGCCCGCCGAGGTGTTGACCACCACGATGTCCAGTGGCCGCAGCGTGTAGCCGATGCGCTTGAGTTCGCCTTGGACGTCGGCCGCGGTGGCGACGTAACCGTCGTCGAGATGCCGGAAGTCGAGCTTGACCGCGGGACGCAGGAACCAGTCCAGCGGCATCTCGTCGATGGTGCGCGGACGGCTGCCGTCCTCCATCATCGACGAGTAGTGCCAGGGCGCGTCGACGTGCGTGCCGTTGTGTGTCGACAGGTGAACGGTTTCCAGCGCGAAGGCCTCGGCGTTCGGCAGCTCTTCGGGCTGCAGTCCGTCGTAGCGACGCTGCAGCATCGGCAGCGTGTCCTGGTGGCTGGTGTACTCGATGGAGAACTCGTAACCAGGCGGATCTGCCGGGACGTCGTTCTCCAAAGACATCGAGATGTCGATGAACCGGGTCATCGAAGACTCCAATTCCGCGTCGAATGTGATGTGTAGAAGGCGAAAAACTCTCTGTGGCGCAAGCTACCAACGAGCGAAAAACAGGGTCAAACGTTTGATATCAAAGGTGGCCGGGCCGGATGGCGGCAATCCGGTCGGGATCAGAGCAGAAGGCCGAGCACCACGAACACGACGGCGAGCAACGGAAAGGCACCCTGTGTGAGGGCGGCCCGCGCCTTGTCAGGCGAACTGACCAGCAGCACCAGGGCCGCCGCGAGCATCGACCCGACGCCCGCGAGTACCAGGGCCACACCGACTGCGTTGTGCCCCAACACGATCGACCCGATGCCGACGGCCGTGACGATCGCCAGGAACAGGTTGTAGAAGCCCTGGTTGTACGCGAGTTCCTTGGTGGCCTCGGCCTCTTCGGCGGTGGTGCCGAAGGTCGCGCGTGTACGCGCCGACGTCCAGGTCAGCGACTCCATGACGAAGATGTAGACATGCAGTACCGCGGCGAGCGCGGCGAACACCAACCCGGCGACGGTCATGGCGTCAGTCAAACAGTCCGGCCTGACCGATCCCTGTGACCGGTGGCTGCAAGCCCAGATGGGTCCATGCCAGTGGCGTGGCGACCCGTCCGCGCGGTGTGCGGGCGATCATGCCGGCGCGCACCAGGAACGGTTCACACACCTCTTCGACCGTGGTGGCCTCCTCACCGACCGCCACGGCCAGCGTCGAGACGCCCACCGGCCCGCCGTTGAAGCTGCGGGTCAGTGCCGAGAGCACCGCACGGTCGAGGCGGTCGAGACCGAGCTCGTCGACGTCGTAGACCTCGAGTGCGGACTTCGCGATGTCGCGGGTGATGATGCCGTCGGCACGCACCTCGGCGAAGTCGCGTACGCGGCGCAGCAACCGGTTGGCGATGCGTGGCGTGCCGCGCGAGCGCCGGGCGATCTCGGCGCCGGCCTCGGCCCCGAGTTCGATGCCGAGGATCCCGGCCGAACGCGCCAGCACGCGTTCGAGTTCGACCGGCTCGTAGAAGTCCATGTGCGCGGTGAAGCCGAAGCGGTCGCGCAGCGGTCCGGTCAGCGCGCCCGACCGTGTAGTGGCCCCGACCAGCGTGAACGGTGCGACCTCGAGCGGAATCGATGTCGCCCCAGGGCCTTTGCCGACCACGACGTCGACGCGGAAATCCTCCATCGCGAGGTAGAGCATCTCCTCGGCGGGCCGCGCGATGCGGTGGATCTCGTCGATGAACAGCACGTCGTGTTCGACGAGGTTGGACAGCATGGCCGCGAGGTCACCGGCGCGTTCCAGCGCAGGGCCTGACGTGACGCGCAACGACGAGCCGAGTTCGGCCGCGATGATCATCGCCAGCGAGGTCTTGCCGAGGCCCGGTGGACCCGACAGCAGGATGTGATCCGGCGTGCCGCCGCGTTTCTTGGCGCCCTCAAGCACGAGTTGCAACTGTTCGCGCACGCGGGGCTGCCCGATGAACTCCCCCAGCGACCGCGGGCGCAGGCTCGCGTCGATGTCGCCCTCGCCGACGGTGAGCGCTGGGGACACCTCGCGGTCCTCGACCTCGGCGTCGTCCTCGAACCGGCCCATGGTTACTTCTTACCCAACATGGACAGCGCCGCGCGCAGCGCGGACGACGTGGTGGCCTCGGGGTCGTTGGCCAGCACCTTGTCGGTGGCCTCCTCGGCCTGCTTGGCGGCGAAGCCCAGACCCACAAGGGCTTCCACCACCGGTCCGCGTATCGCGTGTCCGCCGACCGCTGCGCCCCCGCCCGCGCTGACGGGTCCGATCTTGTCGCGCAGTTCGAGCACCATGCGCTCGGCGCCGCGCTTGCCGATACCGGGCACGCGGGTCAGCGCGGTGACGTCACCATCGGCCAGCGCCTGCCGCAGCGCCTGCGGGTCGTACACGGCCAGTGTGGCCAGCGCGATCTTCGGCCCGACCCCGGACACCCCGAGCAGTGTGAGGAACAGATCCCGCGCGTCGCCGTCGACGAACCCGTACAGCGTCATCGAGTCCTCGCGCACGATCATCGCGGTGATGAGCCGGGCCTCGGTGCCGCGCCGCAGCGTCGCGAGCGTCGACGGGGTGGCCATGACCTTGTAGCCCACGCCTGCCGCCTCGATCACGGCGTGGTCGAGCGCGATGTCGATGACCTCACCGCGGACCGACGCGATCATCCGCGGGCCGCCTTGATCTTCGCCTGGAACTTGCGCCGCTGCTCCTCGGCCATCGCCTCGGCCGCGGCCATCCGTGCGATCATCGGCGCCCGCCAGCAGTGACAGATCGCGAGCGCGAGCGCGTCGGCGGCGTCGGCGGGTGTCGGTTTGGCCTGCAGCGCAAGGATTCTGGTGACCATCTCGGTGACCTGGGACTTGTCGGCGCGGCCGCTTCCGGTGACCGCGGCCTTGACCTCCGACGGCGTGTGGAAGTGCACCTCGATGTCGCGCTTGGCCGCCGCCAGCGCGATCACGCCGCCGGCCTGCGCGGTGCCCATCGCGGTGTTGGCGTTCTGGTTGGCGAACACGCGCTCGATCGCGATCACGTCGGGACGGTGGGTGTCCATCCAGTGTTCGGCCGCGTCGCTGATGGTCAGCAGGCGTTTCTGCAGCGGCGTGTCGGCGGGCGTGCGCACCACGTCCACGTCCAGCGCGATGACCTGTCTGCCCTTGCCGCTCTCGATCATCGACAGACCACAGCGCGTCAGTCCGGGATCGACTCCCATCACCCGCACGCGAACCCCTTCGTCAGAACATCTGTTCGAGAGCCTAGCGTGCCGCACCGTCAGCCCCGGGCAGGGACACGCTCGACAGCGAAGGCGAGGCGTCGAAGCGGATCTGCCACGCGACAAACGACAAACGTAGTGTCGGAACCAGGATCGAGGCACGAAGACGCGTGAAAGGTGACCGGTGACCGTTCTGGACTCCCCCATCCCCCGTTTCCATCTGGCCATGCCCGTCGACGACCTCGACGCCGCGAGGCACTTCTACGGCGAGGTCCTCGGACTGCCGCAGGGCCGAAGCTCCGAGCGGTGGATCGACTGGAACCTGCACGGGCATCAGGTGGTCACCCATCTGGCGCCGGAGCGGGCGCGGCAGGTGCACAACCCGGTCGACGGGCACGACGTGCCGGTGCTGCACTTCGGATTGATTCTCACCGTGGACGCGTTTCACGCCTTGGCCGACCGGCTACGCACCGCCGGGGCCACATTCGTCATCGAACCGTACGTGCGGTTCGAGGGCGAGACGGGTGAGCAGTGGACGATGTTCCTGCTCGACCCGGCAGGCAACGCCCTGGAGTTCAAGGCGTTCGCCGATGATTCGCAGGTCTTCGCCGTCTGACGGCACATGACAGGAGGTAGGAAGTTGCGCGTGGTGATCGCGGGTGGGCACGGAAAGATCGCGCTCATCCTGGAACGACTGCTGGCCGATCGCGGCGACTCGGTGGCGGGCCTGATCCGCAACCCGGACCACACGGCCGACGTGAAGGCCGCGGGCGCCGAGCCGATCGTGCTCGATCTGGAGAAGGCCACGGTCGACGAGGTGGCCGGCGCGGTACGTGGCGCCGACGCCGTGGTGTTCGCCGCGGGTGCGGGACCGGGTAGCGGCGCGGCACGCAAGCAGACCGTCGACCGTGACGCGGCGATCCTGCTGGCCGACGCCGCCGAGGCCGCCGGTGTGGACCGGTACGTGATGGTGTCGGCGCTCGCGGCCGACGACCGCTCGCTCGACGAGAGCTACGACGAGGTGTTCCGCGTGTACATGCAGGCCAAGTCGGAGGCCGATGCGAACGTGCGGGCACGCAGCGGTTTACGGACCACGATCGTGCGTCCCGGCGGCCTCACGAACGACGCGGGCACGGGCCTGGTGCGCATCGCCGAGTCCACCGGGCGCGGCACGGTGCCGCGTGAGGACGTCGCCCGGGTGCTGGTGGCGGTGCTGGACGCACCGCAGACCGCGGGCCGCACGTTCGAGCTGATCTCGGGTGACACCCCGATCGCCGACGCGCTGGTCTAGCGGCTACTCCTCGTCGAGCTGGGCGGCGACGTCGTCGGGGATGTCCATGTTGGTGTAGACGTCCTGGACGTCGTCGCTGTCTTCGAGCGCGTCGACGAGCTTGAGCACCTTGCGGGCGCCTTCGAGATCGACCGGCACGGTCACCGACGGCTGGAAGCTGGCGTCGGCCGAGTCGTAGTCGATACCGGCCTCCTGCAGCGCGGTGCGCACCGCGACCAGGTCGGACGGCTCGGAGATGATCTCGAACGAGTCGCCGAGGTCGTTGACCTCTTCGGCGCCGGCCTCGAGCACCGCCAGCAGGACGTCGTCCTCGGTCAGGCCGTTCTTCTCCAGGGTCACCACGCCCTTGCGGGAGAACAGGTAGGCCACCGAACCCGGGTCGGCCATGTTGCCGCCGTTGCGGGTCATCGCGACGCGGACCTCGCCCGCGGCGCGGTTGCGGTTGTCGGTGAGGCACTCGACGAGCACCGCGACACCGTTGGGGCCGTAACCCTCGTACGTGATGTTCTGCCAGTCGGCGCCGCCCGCTTCCTCACCGGCGCCACGCTTGCGGGCCCGCTCGATGTTGTCGTTGGGCACCGAGCTCTTCTTGGCCTTCTGGATGGCGTCGTACAGCGTCGGGTTACCGGCCGGATCACCGCCGCCGACGCGCGCAGCAACCTCGATGTTCTTGATCAGCTTGGCGAACATCTTGCCGCGCTTGGCATCGATGACGGCCTTCTTGTGCTTGGTGGTGGCCCACTTGGAATGGCCGCTCATGCAGGTACGCCCTCTTTCCTGGTCGAACTCCGACGGTCCAGTTTACGTGGGCCGTCGACCCGGCCGCACCGGCCGGGCATCGTGGGCGGCATCGTGCCGGCGCCGGACACCGCCGAAACCGACGCAATCGTCGCCGCGAGGCGCGTGAGACGACGTTCTCGTCGTTCTCGACGCGACGAACTACAGCGAGTCCACGAACAGCTTGTGGATGCGCCGGTCGCCGGTCACCTCGGGGTGGAACGCGGTCGCGAACATCGGGCCCTGACGCACCGCGACGATGTGGTCGTCGGCCCGCGCGAGCACCTCGACGTCCGGGCCGACGCGCTCGACCCACGGCGCCCGGATGAACACCGCATGCACGGGTGTGTCGAGCCCGACGAAGTCGATGTCGCCCTCGAACGAGTCGACCTGACGGCCGAATGCGTTGCGGCGCACGGTCATGTCGATGCCCTTGAGCGGCACCGCTGCGCGGCCGGGCACGCCCGCGTCGGCGATCTCGGTGGCCAGCAGGATCATTCCCGCGCACGATCCGTAGCACGGCATGCCTTCGGCGATGCGCGCGCGCAACGGCTCGAGCAGGTCGAACTCGCGCAGCAGGTGGCTGATCGCGGTCGATTCCCCGCCGGGGATCACCAGCGCGTCGACGGCCGCCAGTTCGGACAGGCGCCGCACGGTCGACGCCTCGGCGCCTGCCTCGCGCAGCGCGGCCAGGTGTTCGCGGGTGTCTCCCTGCAATGCGAGCACGCCCACATGGGCGGTCATGAGTTCTCCTCGGGGGGCGTGAAGTCGCGCTTGTAGCGGGTCAGGCCTTCCTGCATGACAGCCGCCACCAGTTCGCCGTACTGGTTGAAGATCCGGCCCTGCGTCAGCGCCCGCCCACCGCAGGCCGAGGGCGACGTCTGGTCGTAGAGCAGCCATTCGTCGGCGCGGAACGGCCGCATGAACCACATGGCGTGATCGAGCGACGCCACCATCAGGTGCTTGCGCACGTCGAGGTGGTTGACCTGGGCCGAGCCGAGCAGGGTCAGATCGCTCATGTAGGCCAGTGCGCAGATGTGCAGCACGTGGTCGTCTGGCATCGGATCGCGGTGGCGGAACCACACCTGCTGCTGTGAGGCCTTGCCCGGGATCTTCTGCACGCGGTCGCGCGGCACGATGCGCACATCCCATTCGGCGAACTGCGCGAAGCCTGCGTCGTCGAACGCACCACCGGACCGGAAGCCCGGGCACTCCTCGGGGGCGGGCGCGTGCGGCATGGCGTCCTGGTGCTCGATGCCGGACTGGTCGGTCTGGAACGACGCCGACATCGAGAAGATCGTCTCGCCATGCTGGATGGCGCTCACCCGGCGGGTGCAGAACGACCCACCGTCGCGGATGCGCTCGACGGTGTAGATCGCGGGCGCCCTGGCGTCCCCCGGCCGCAGGAAGTAGCCGTGCAGTGAGTGCACCTCGAACTCGGGGGCGACGGTGCGCACCGCGGACACCAGTGACTGTCCGGCGACGTGGCCGCCGAACGTTCGCTGCAGAAAGCCGGACTCGGGGCTGAACACCCTTCCGCGATAGATGTTGACCTCGAGCTGCTCCAGGTCGAGGATCTCTTCGATCGCCATGAAGGTGGTTTACCAGCCGCGTTCTGCGAGCCGGTGCGGCTGGGCGATCTCCTCGACGTTGATACCCACCATGGCCTCACCCAGACCACGCGACACCTTGGCCAGCACGTCCGGATCGTCGTAGAAGGTCGTGGCCTTCACGATCGCCGCGGCCCGCTGCTCGGGATTGCCCGACTTGAAGATGCCCGACCCGACGAACACACCCTCGGCACCGAGCTGCATCATCATCGCCGCGTCCGCCGGGGTGGCGATGCCACCCGCGGTGAACAGCGTCACCGGCAGCTTGCCTGCCCGGGCCACCTCGACCACCAGCTCATACGGTGCCTGCAACTCCTTGGCCGCGACATACAGCTCGTCTTCGCTCATCGAGGTCAGCCTGCGGATCTCGCCGCCGATCTTGCGCATGTGCGTCGTCGCGTTCGACACATCGCCAGTGCCGGCCTCGCCCTTGGAGCGGATCATCGCCGCACCCTCGGTGATGCGACGCAACGCCTCGCCCAGGTTGGTCGCGCCGCACACGAACGGCACGGTGAACTTCCACTTGTCGATGTGGTTGGTGTAGTCGGCCGGTGTGAGCACCTCGGACTCGTCGATGTAGTCCACTCCGAGGCTCTGCAGGATCTGGGCCTCCACGAAGTGCCCGATGCGGGCCTTGGCCATCACCGGGATCGTGACGGCGTCGATGATGCCCTCGATCATGTCGGGATCGCTCATACGCGACACCCCGCCCTGCGCGCGGATGTCGGCGGGGACGCGCTCCAGCGCCATCACCGCGACCGCACCGGCGGCCTCGGCGATACGCGCCTGCTCAGGGGTGACCACGTCCATGATCACGCCGCCCTTGAGCATCTCGGCCATCCCGCGCTTCACGCGCGCGGTCCCGGTCTGGTTGCTCGAACCGTTTTGCGCCGCGGTTTCCACTGCTATCTCCTCTGAATTGCTACTGAATCAGTGTAATCGAGCTCTCAAAACTATTAAATCCGTAGAGACCGGCATCTCAGCGGATGGCGGGCAGCTCGCCGAGCGAGCCATCTCGCGCAGGTACCCGGGCGTCCCCGGAGGCCAGGTCGTTGGCCTCGGCCAGCCGGTCCCCGAGCTGTACCGGGTAGACGGCCTCACCGCCGGCGACCAACTCGGCGATCATTGTCGCATTGCACCACCGGTGACCGTGAATGTAGCGCCGCTCCAGGGCCGTGCGCCCGACCGCCGAGGGCTCGAACCGTTGCGTGCGGTGGACGAAGAAGTACTCCTCGCTGCGCACCACCGACGCGTTGAAGTCGATGATCTCCTCACGTCGCCACACGGGGCCGACGAGTGCCGACGGCTCGATCCTCAGGCCGGTCTCCTCGAACAGTTCGCGCGCCGCGGTCTCGGCGAGGTCCTCGCCTTTCTGCACCGCACCGCCCACCGTGAACCACCACCGGGGTGCGGGCACGTCGGGATCCTCGCGTGCGGGATCGCTGCCGCGCAGCAGCAACACGGCCCCGGTCTCGTCGAGCAGTACCACGCGCGCGGACGTGCGACGGCTCAGCGAGCCCACATCGCTCTGCGCCTCGGGTCGCTCGGCGATCTCGAAATACGTTGGCAGCGCGGCCCTTCCACCCAGTTTCAGCATGCGCACGGCGGGCCGCTCGCGGAGCGCAAGGGTGTCGCGCACAGCGTCGTTGTGGAACCGCCGCGCCAGCAGCACGCGTGCCTCGGCGTCGGCGAGCTCGGCGACCAGCGCAACCGGCAGCGCCGAGAGGTCGACCGCGGCCAGCGCGGCCGAAAGCTCGTTCTCGGCGGCCTCACGCGCCGAACGCGGCGCATGCTCGGCCGCGTCGGCCAATTCGGCCAGCCGCTTGCCCTGCGGGCCGACCCCGTAGGCGTCGGCCGCGACGGCCCGCGCCACCACCGCACGGCGCGCCAGTGCACCGTCGAGGGCCTGCCACGACAGGTCGTACCGCACGTGCAGCCGGTCGAGTCGGTTGGCGGTCCGGTACGCCCAGCCGCCCAGCAGCGCCAGGGCCACGACGAGCACCAGGACGAGGGTGATGACGATCCACAGGCTCATCAGACCGATTCTCCGGCCGTCTCGTCGCGGCTCGCCGCGCCACTGACCTGCACCTTGATCCCCGCTCCGGACACCGTCTCGTACACCCGCATGATCTGCGCGGACACCACCGACCAGTCGTAGCGGTGGACCCACTCGGACGCCCGCGCGACATAGCCCGCGCGCAACTCGTCGTCCTCGAGTATCTCGATGAGCGCGGCGGCCATGCCGTCGGCGTCGTCGACGGGCACCAGGCGCCCGGCGTCGCCGTCGGCGAGCACGCGCCGGAATGCGTCCAGGTCGCTGGCCACCACCGCGGTCCCGGCCGCCATCGCCTCCACGAGCACGATGCCGAAGCTCTCCCCGCCCAGATGCGGCGCGCAGTACACGTCGGCGCTGCGCATCGCCGAGGCCTTGGTGGCGTCGTCGACCTGGCCGAGGAAGCGCAGATGCCCCGCCAGATCGCCGGCCTGTTCGCGCAACTCGTCCTCGTCGCCGCGTCCGACGATGAGGATCTCCACGTCGGGGAACCGCGCGACGAGTTTCGGCAGCGCGGCGAGCAACACCGCCATGCCCTTGCGCGGTTCGTCGTACCGCCCCAGGAACAACACGGTGCGTCCCTCGCGCGGGTACCCGTCGAGCAGCGGGGCGTCGGCGAACGACGCGACGTCGACACCGTTGGGGATCTCCACGGCGTCGGAGCCCAGCGCCTCCATCTGCCAGCGGCGCGCGAGGTCCGACACCGCGATGCGGCCGATGATCTTCTCGTGATAGGGCCGCAGGATGCCCTGAAAGACGCTGAGCGTCAACGACTTCGTGGTCGACGTGTGGAACGTCGCGACGATGGGCCCTTCTGCGGCCTGCAGTGCGAGCATCGACAGGCTCGGCGCGTTCGGCTCGTGGATGTGCAGCACGTCGAAGTCGCCCTCGGCGATCCACTTCTTGACCTTGCGGTGCGTGGCCGGCCCGAACCGCAGCCGCGCCACCGAGCCGTTGTACGGGATCGGCACGGCCTTGCCCCCGGACACCACGTAGTCCGGCAACTTCACGTGCGGCGAGGCAGGCGCGAGCACGCTCACCTCGTGCCCGGCGTCGCGCAGCACCTCGGCGAGCTGGAGCACGTGGGATTGCACGCCACCCGGCACGTCGAACGAATAGGGGCAGACCATCCCGATACGCATGTCAGGTTCCCAACCGTGCGCGGCGCTCGTCGGACAGATCGGCGATCCACTGCGGCTGCAGCATGTGCCAGTCGGCGGGATAGGTCGCGATGTTGGCGGCGAACCGGTCGGCGAGCGCCTGCGTGATCGCCGTGACGTCGCCCGACGAGGTGTCGAGTTCGGGATAGACGCGCATGCCCCAGCCGTCGCCCTCGAACCAGCAGTGCACGGGGAACAGGGCCGCACCGGTCTCGATGGCGAGCTTCGCGGGCCCCGCGGGCATCCGGGTGGCCTCGCCGAAGAAGTCGACCTGCACGCCGCTGCGGGTGAGGTCGCGCTCGGCCATCAGGCAGATCGGCCGGTTGTCGGTCAGGCGTTCGGCGAGCACCTCGAACGGCGGGCGCTCTCCCCCGGTCAGCGGCAGCACCTCGAAGCCCAGGCTCTCGCGGTACTCGACGAAGCGGCGGTACAGCGATTCGGGTTTGAGGCGTTCGGCGACCGTGGTGAACGGGCCGTAGTTCTGCACCAGCCACACCCCGGCCATGTCCCAGTTCCCGCTGTGCGGCAGCGCCAGCACGGCCCCGCGCCCGGCGTCCAGCGCCGACCACAGGTGGTCGATGTCGATGACGTCGAGCTGCTCGCCGAGCCGGCCGTGGTCCATCGCGGGCAGCCGGAACGCCTCGCGCCAGTAGCGCGCGTACGACGCGAGCGACGCACGGATCAGGTCGTCGGGGACGTCCGCGGGCGGTTTACCGACGACGCGGGCCAGGTTGCGGCGCAGCTGTTCGGGCCCGCCGTTGCGGGCCGCGTAGCGCGCGCCTGCGCCGAACACGCCCTGCGCCATTGCTTCCGGCATGGCGCGCACCAGCCGCCAGCCGGCCGCATACCCCAAGTCCGTCACCTGCCCGCCGAGCGGGATGCGGCCGGAAAGTGTCACGGTTCGCTCGTCTCCGGTTTCTCGCCGTTGGCCGGGTGCAGCGGTTCCATCGCACCCGGTGACGTGCGCACGGCGTGCACGCGTTGCAGCAGCGTAACCACGCTGGCGACCGCGAGCACCCACATCGCGACGTGCAGCGTCCACGGCAGCGGGAAGAACGGCAGATCGGACAGGCCGGCGCCGATCAGGACGATCACCAGCCGTTCGGGCCGCTCGATGATGCCGCCGTCGCCGCGCAATCCGCTGGCCTCGGCGCGCGCCTTGATGTAGGAGATCACCTGTGAGGTGACCAGGCAGATCAACGTCGCGACGACGAGCGACGGGCTGTCGAGGCCGAACGCGGCCCACCACGTCAGGCCCGCGAAGACCGCGCCGTCACCGAGTCGGTCGCACGTGGCGTCGAGCACAGCGCCGAAGCGCGTGCCCCCGCCTTGCTCGCGGGCCATGGCCCCGTCGAGCATGTCGGCGAGCACGAAGAACGAGACGACCACCGCGCCCCACCACAACTGCCCGATCGGGAAGAGTGTCAGCGCCCCGATGACCGCCGCCGCGGTGCCTGCGAGCGTCACGATGTCGGGTGTCAGGCCGGCCCGCAGGGCCGCCTTGGCCACCGGCCTCGAAAGCTTCACGTAGGCCGCGCGGGTCATCAGGTACACATTGCTCACGATGTGGGCGCTTTTCCGTCTTTTCCGTCGGTACCGGCCGCGAGCCGGTCCTGCCGGACCCACTCGGTGGCCAGGAGTTGCCTGGTCTCTTTCAGCAGCTGCGGGATGACCTTGGAGCCGCCGATGATCGTGATGAAGTTGGCATCGCCACCCCAGCGGGGCACCACGTGCATGTGCAGGTGCTCGGCCAGCGAGCCGCCCGCCGACGAGCCGAGATTGAGCCCCACGTTGAAGCCGTGCGGGCGCGATACCGCCTTGATCACGCGGATCGCCTTCTGCGTGAACGCCATCAGCTCGGAGCTCTCGTCCTCGGTGAGGTCCTCGAGCTCCGACACCCGCCGGTAGGGCACCACCATGAGGTGGCCCGGGTTGTACGGGTACAGGTTCAGCACGGCGTAGACGCGCTTGCCGCGCGCCACCATGAGGCCTTCCTCGTCGGGCATCTCGGGGATGTCGGTGAAAGGTTCCGCCGAACCCGCCGAGCCGCCTTCGCCGCGCTTCTTCATAGGCGCCTCGGCGATGTAGCTCATCCGGTGCGGCGTCCACAACCGCTGCAGGTGATCGGGTTCACCCACGCCGCGGTCCACGATCTGCCGCTCGTCAGGATCGGTCACATCCCCTGTCACTTCGCGGCGCCCGCCTTCACCGTCTCGGCGGTCGGCACCTCGTTGATGCGGTCGGCGATCCATTTCACGATCATCTCGACGGCCTCGTCGCGCGGCACACCGTTGATCTGGGTGCGGTCACCGAAGCGGAAGGAGACGGCGCCGGCCTCGGCGTCCTTGTCGCCCGCGAGCAGCATGAACGGCACCTTCATGTTGGTGTGGTTGACGATCTTCTTCGCCATCCGGTCGTCACTGGAGTCCACCTCCACCCGGACCCCACGCGACTTCAGTTGCGCGGCAACCTCTTCCAGGTACGGGGTGTGTGCGTCGGCCACCGGAATACCCACCACCTGCACGGGCGCGAGCCACGCCGGGAACGCGCCCGCGTAGTGCTCGGTGAGAACACCGAAGAACCGCTCGATCGAGCCGAACAGGGCGCGGTGGATCAGCACGGGGCGCCGGCGGCTGCCGTCAGCGGCGGTGTACTCGAGCTCGAAGCGGTCAGGCATGTTGAAGTCGAGCTGGATGGTCGACATCTGCCAGCTGCGGCCCAGTGCATCCTTGACCTGCACCGAGATCTTCGGCCCGTAGAACGCCGCACCGCCCGGGTCGGGCACCAGGTCCAGACCCGAGGCCTCGGCCACCTCGCGCAACGTCTCGGTGGCTTCCTCCCAGATCTCGTCGGAGCCGACGTACTTCTCGGGGTCCTTGGTGGACAGCTCCAGGTAGTAGTCGTCGAGGCCGTAGTCCTTGAGCAGGCTCAGCACGAACTCCAGCAGCCGCGTGAGCTCGTCACGCATCTGCTCGCGCGTGGTGTAGATGTGCGCGTCGTCCTGGGTCATGCCGCGCACGCGGGTCAGACCGTGCACCACGCCGGACTTCTCGTAGCGGTACACCGAGCCGAATTCGAAGAGCCGCAAGGGCAATTCGCGGTACGAACGCCCACGCGACCGGAAGATCAGATGGTGCATGGGGCAGTTCATGGGCTTGAGGTAGTAGTTCTGCCCCGGCTTGCGCACTTGCCCGTCGGCGTCGTACTCGGCGTCGATGTGCATCGCGGGGAACATGCCGTCGGCGTACCACTCGAGGTGACCCGAGGTGACGTAGAGCTGTTCCTTGGTGATGTGCGGGGTGTTGACGAACTCGTAGCCCGCCTCCAGGTGCTTACGCCGCGAGTAGTCCTCGAGCTCGCGTCGCACCACACCACCGCGGGGGTGGAAAACCGGTAGGCCAGAACCCAATTCGTCGGGGAAGCTGAACAGGTCGAGCTCCACGCCGAGCTTGCGGTGGTCGCGGCGCTGCGCCTCCTCGATGAGCTCGAGGTGACGGTCGAGCGCCTCCTGCGACTCCCACGCGGTGCCGTAGATGCGCTGCAGGCTCGCGTTGTTCTGGTCGCCGCGCCAGTACGCGGCGCTGCTGCGGGTCAGCTTGAACGCCGGGATGTATTTGGTGGTCGGGATGTGCGGGCCGCGGCACAGGTCGCCCCACACCCGCTCCTTGGTGCGGGCGTTGAGGTTGTCGTAGGCCGTCAGCTCGTCTCCGCCGACCTCCATGACGTCGGGGTCACCCGACTTGTCGTCGACGAGTTCGAGTTTGTAGGGCTCGTTGGCGAGTTCCTCGCGCGCGGCGTCCTTGGACTCGTACACGCGCCGCGAGAACAGCTGCCCGTCCTTGATGATCTGGCGCATCTTCTTCTCCAGGCGCTCCAGATCCTCGGGCGTGAACGGCTCCTCGACGTCGAAGTCGTAGTAGAAACCGTCGCTGATCGGCGGGCCGATGCCCAGCTTCGCCTGCGGGAACAGCTCCTGCACGGCCTGCGCGAGCACGTGGGCGCACGAGTGGCGGATCACGCTGCGGCCCTCTTCGGTGTCGGCGGCGACCGGGGTCACCTCGACGTCGGTGTCCGGGGTCCACGACAGGTCCCGCAGCCGGCCCTCGGCGTCGCGGACCACCACGATCGCATCGGGTGCGCCACGGCCGGGCAGGTCGGCTTCACGAACCGCCGCGCCCGCGGTGGTCCCGGCAGGCACCCGGATAGGGGCTGCGGGGGCGGAACTGGCGACGGCGGTCATCGGGGCTTCTCCTATGGGCAGGGACTAGGGCGAACGCGACTATGCTATCGGTCCTGCTGCCGGGTGCTTGCCGGGGCGCGACGTCTACGAGCCGATGCCGATGGGGCTCTTGAGCCACGCGGGTTCGAATCCGACCAGGCCACCGGCCCAGTACAGCGCGCCGAGCCCCCACAGTGTGGCGAGGACGACGGCCGCGGTGAACCCCGCGCTCAGCGCCTTGACCGCGATGTGCTGCCGCGCGAACCACGCCATCACCTCGTCGTAGCGCCGCCGGATGAAACGCAGCGCGACCTCGGCGAACCGGAACTCGGTGGCCAGGATCGCCAATCCCAGGAACACGATCGCCCAGCCCGGACCCGGGTACGGGATCGCGACGACGCCGACGGCCAGCACCACAGTGCCGACGACGCCGATGACGCTCCGGTAGACGAAGTTGGCCAGCGGGCGCTTGCGCAGACGCTCACGTTGGTGCACCCACTGATCCCGGTACTCCGACAGCTTCTCCTTGACGTTCATGGCTGGCCCGGTTTGAGCCGCACGAACAGCGCCTCGGCCTCGGTGAGCACGTCGGCGCCGTCACACAGCCGCCCCGTGACGAAGATCTTGCGGCCCTCGATCCGGTCGATACCGGCCTCGACCTGCAGTTCCTTTTCGATCGGCGCGATCTTGCGGTAGTTGACATGCAGATAGGCCGTGCGTTGATGGCGGCTGTGGGTCAGCTTGGCCGCCGTGAAGCCCAGCAGCGAGTCGAACATCAGCGACAGCGCTCCCCCGTGCACCGCGCCGTTGCGGCCCAGGTGGAAGCGGCGGAAGTACGCGGTTCCGACGATCCGGCCGTCCTCGACGTCGAGGTTCACCGGCACCGAACTGACGTTGCCCCGGTTGGGCAGGTCGAGGCGGCGGCCCGACGGCGAGCTCCACTCGTCGGCGTCGTACGGCGCGAGCAGCGCCGACACCTTCTCGATCAGCCCGGCGGCCTCGGTGAACACCTCGTCGGGGGCATCGGCCGCCTTCGCGTGGTCCTGCAGGGTGCGCACGGCCTCGACGAACCTGCCGTAATCAGGTCCGCCGCGCGTGGTCGGTTCCGGCGGGTTGAACCCTCCGCCGGCGTGCTTGCTCGCGGGATCGGTCTGGCTGGCCACGGTTCCACCGTATTGCCTGCCGGCCGCGACCCTTGCCATCGACTGTGCGCCCAGGGCGGGATTGCCCGCCGCTCACCGCCCTCAGCGCACGCTCGACGGGGCGGCGTCCTCTTCCAGCCCCTGCCGGACCACGGCCTGGTCCAGTTGATAGGTCAGGATGGCCAGGGTGAACAGCCCGATGGACATGTTCGCAAGGGCGCCAAAGCCTTCCGTGGCGAAATCGACGAGCGCGTTGAGGAAGGTGAACGCCAGCGCCGCATTGCGCAGCCAGCGCAGCGGCCACACCGCGTCGGTGCGGTGTCGCGCGATCATCGCGGGCAGTGCCAGCGCCGAGGTGATGACGGCCGTGGCGAGCAGGATGATCGACGACGGCGTGGCACCGGCGACGTGGAAGGTGACGTCGCCCTCTTCGAAGAGGTGGTCGCCGATCACCAGACCGAGCACCCCGAACAGCACACCCGCCACCGAGCCCAGCACCAGCAGCCACCCCAGCACCGGAACCCATCGTGGGCTGCGGAAGAACCCGGGGATCAACCGTGGCAGCTTCTGCTGCACCCGGTACAGGCGCTCGGGCGCGGGATGGGCCGAGATGAGCAGCGCACGGATGTGCTCGAGCTCGTCGGGGTCGGCGCCCAGTTCGCGGGCCTGTTCGACGAGCGTGAGGCCCACGTCGCGGCGGTGACGCGCCAGACCGCGGGCGACGCCGTCGGCGGCTATCGACGCGGCCGACGCGACGCACTCACGCGCGGTGAACGGCCGGACGCCGCGCACCACGCGCGCCCCCACCAGGATGAGGACCACCAAGATGTACATGATCTCGGCGGCCGGGCCGTAGAAGTAGTCGTTGTCCTTCGTGACGAACTTGCCGACCTCGTCGAGGAACAGGCCGAAGCCGATGCCACCCAGCACGACCGCCGCGATCCGGGCGCCGAAACCCAGCACCAGCCAGCCGATCAGCAACGCCACCATCATCAGCGCACCGCCCCACAGGGCGTGCGCGATGTGCAGGTTGCCGCCGCCGATCTGCGGATAGCCGGTCAGCTCCAGGTAAAGCCGGGTGACCAGGATGGTGGCGATCGCGAACAGGACGAATGCCTCGGCGGCGCTGGATCCCAGCACGTTCCGGGTGATCGGCCCGCGCTTGTCGCGGCTGGTCGTGGTCATCGGTCCTCCGGCTCTCGATTCGCTGGCATGGTTGTACCTCACGGGATCCGCGCTCACCCGCGTAACCGAGTGTTTGAAGGCGGCCCGCGGTGGGTACAGGGTCGGCGACGTTCAAGATCGGGAGGCGCTGACAGTTCATGGGCTTTGTCGAATTCGTGCAGGACCGTTGGGCGGTCCTGTCGTTCCTCGCCTATCAGCACATGAGCCTCGTGGTACAGACCCTGCTGATCGCCACGGCCGCCGCGCTTCTCGTCGGCGTGCTGATCTACCGCTCGCCGTGGGCCAGCGCGATCGGCAACACGCTCACCTCGGTGGGACTCACCATTCCGTCGTACGCCTTGCTGGGTGTGCTGGTGGCGTTCATCGGCATCGGGGTGCTGCCGTCGGTGATCATGCTGGTGTTCTTCGGTTTCCTGCCGATCCTGCGCAATGTGCTGGTGGGGCTCGGCGGTGTGGACCGCGCACTGATCGAATCCGCGCGCGGTATGGGTATGAGCCGGCTGTCCACCCTGCTGCGACTGGAGATCCCGCTGGCCTGGCCGGTGATCATGACCGGGGTGCGGGTCTCGGCCCAGATGCTCATGGGCGTCGCCGCGATCGCCGCGTACGCGCTCGGTCCCGGTCTCGGTGGCTACATCTTCTCCGGGATCTCGCGCACCGGAGGCGCCAACGCCACCAACTCGATCGTCGCGGGCACCGTCGGCATCCTGATCCTGGCGGTCGTGTTGGACACCGTGCTCAACATCATCACCCGCCTGACCACTCCGAGGGGGATTCGTGTCTGACCCGGCGCTTTCCGGCGATCCCGTCGCCACCCAGACCAGCGGTGTCCGCATCCTGCTCGACGGCGTGACCAAGCGTTACGCCGCGAAAGGCCCTGCGGCCGTGGACGACATCACCATCGAGTTCCCGGCCGGGGAGATCGTGATGCTCGTCGGCCCCTCGGGGTGCGGCAAGACCACCACGATGAAGATGATCAACCGCCTGATCGAACCGACCAGCGGCCGCATCCTGATCGGCGACGACGATGTGACACACCGCGATCCCGACGAACTGCGCCGCCACATCGGCTACGTGATCCAGGGCGCGGGACTGTTTCCCCACTACACGGTCGGCGAGAACATCGCGATCGTGCCGCGGCTGCTGAAATGGGACAAACAGCGCATCGCCGCGCGTGTCGACGAACTGCTCGATCTGGTGAATCTCGAACCGGCGCAGTACCGCGACCGCTACCCGCGCGAACTGTCCGGTGGACAGCAGCAACGGGTCGGCGTGGCGCGGGCGCTGGCGGCCGATCCGCCGGTGCTGCTGATGGACGAGCCGTTCGGCGCGGTCGATCCGATCACGCGCCAGCACCTGCAGGACGAACTGCTGCGGGTACAGGACGAACTCCACAAGACCATCGTCTTCGTCACACACGACTTCGACGAGGCCGTCAAGGTCGGTGACCGCATCGCGATCCTCACCGAGGGCTCCCGGATCGTGCAGTACGACAAGCCCGAGGAGATCCTGGCCAACCCGGCCGACGATTTCGTGCGCGGCTTCGTCGGTCACGGCGCGGCACTCAAGCAACTCACCCTCACACGCGTGCGCAACGTCGAGTTGCACGAGGCCGCCGTCGCGCACGTCGGTGACGATCCCGCCGACGCCATCCGGACCGCGCAGGCCATCGACCGTGAGCATGTGATCGTGCTCGATCAGCACGACCGCCCGCTGCGGTGGTTGTCGTTGTCCGAACTGTCCGACGCGCACTCCCTCGAGCGCGTCACGCGCGACGAGAATCTCGAAAAGGTCAGCACCTCCTCGACTCTCAACGACGCGCTCGACGTCATGCTCACCTCCTCGCACGGCGTGGTGGTGGTGACCGGGCGGCGCAACGCCTACCAGGGCGTCATCCGGGTCGAGACCATCATGGACGCGATGCCGGACATGCAGACCTCGCCGACAGGTCCGGTGCTGTGACCACCACCGCACCCGACACCGAACGCGTCGCACTGCCCGCCGAACCCTCGTCCCGGTTGGGGCTGGGCCGCTGGCTGATCCAGCCGTTGGTGTGCGTGGCCGCGGTGGCCGGTTCGCTGCTCTACGTCGAGGTCGCCGACGTTTCCGAATCCGAGCGGCGCGCGCTGGGGATCGGCAACCTGTTGACGCTGTTGCGTGAGCACATGGTGATCAGTGTCGCGGCAACGGTTCTCACATGTGTGCTGGCGATCCCGCTGGGCATCGCGCTGACCCGGGGTTCGATGCGGCGGTACGCCAAGCCGATCATCACCGTGGCCGGTTTCGGTCAGGCCGCCCCGGCGATCGGGCTCATCGCGCTCGGCGCGGTGCTGTTCGGGATCGGCACAACCGGATCGATCGCGGCGCTGACGGTGTACGGCGCGTTACCGATCATCGCCAACACCGTCATCGGCCTCGACGGTGTCGATCCCCGGCTGGTGGAAGCCGCACGCGGCATGGGGATGTCGTCGTTCTCGGCGCTGCTGAAAGTGGAGTTGCCGCTGGCGTTGCGCGTGATCGTCGCGGGTGTGCGCACCGCGCTGGTGCTCATCGTGGGTACCGCGTCGCTGGCCGCGTTCACCGGTGGCGGCGGGTTGGGTCAGCTCATCACGGTCGGAATCCGGTTGCAGCAGACCACGACGCTCGTGGTGGGCGCGATCCTGGTCGCGTCACTGGCGCTGTTCATCGACTGGCTCGCCCGGGTGGTCGAGATGCTCGCGGCCCCCAAGGGGCTGGGATGACGCGCAAACTTCTCGCCGCGGCGCTCGTGCTCACCACGACGCTCGCCGGTTGCGGGCTGCGTTCGGCCAGCGGCACCGTGCTCGACGCCGAACCGGGCGCCATCCGGCACTACGATTCGCTCGACGGCGTGCCGATCACGGTGACCGCCAAGGATTTCACCGAACAGCTCATCCTGGGCAACATGGTCTCGATAGTGCTCAACGCGGCAGGGGCCGAGGTGACCAACATGACGAACACCCCGGGCAGCTTCGGCGTCCGGCAGGCCATGCTGAACGGCAGCGCCACCGTCTCACCGGAGTACACCGGCAACGGCTGGATCAACTACATGGGCAACGAGAAGCCCATCCCCGATCCGACCGCGCAATGGCAGGCCGTCAACGAGGCCGACGCCGTCAACAACCTGACGTGGCTGCCGCCCGCACCGATGAACAACACCTATGCCTTCGCCATCCGGGAAGCCGAGGGCGAGCGACTCGGGGTGACCAAGCTGTCCGATCTCGCCGGGCTCCCCCGCAACGAACTGACGTTCTGCGTGGAGAGTGAATTCGCCAGCCGCAACGACGGCTTCGTGCCGATGCTGCAGACCTACGGGCTGTCCCCTGACGCCCTGGGGCGGGTGACCCATCTGGACACCGGCGTCATCTACACCGCGACGGCCGACGGTGACTGCAATTTCGGTGAGGTGTACACCACCGACGGTCGCATCCCCGCGCTGGATCTGCGTGTGCTCGACGACGACCGGAAATTCTTCCCGCTGTACAACCTGTCCGTGGTGGTCAACTCCGATCTGCTGCGGGCGCACCCCGAACTCGGTGAGATCTTCGACGAGCTCAGCCCGAGGCTCACCAACGAGACCATGATGGCGCTCAACGCCAGAGTCGACAGCGACGGCGACGATCCGGCGATCGTCGCGCGCGACTGGCTGGTCTCGGAAAAGCTGCTGAGTTGAGGTCAGCGCACCACGGCGGGATGCGCGACCCGCGGGGCCCCGAGCATCTCGCGGTGTGACGGCGGAATTCGGCCGCCTTCGTCGGTGATGCCGTAGCGCGTCGCGAGTTCGGCACCGATGACCGTCTGGCCGGACAGCTCTCCCAGCTGCGGGTCGCGGTAGAGCGCATCGATCAATCGGCCGGTGAACTCCGGGGTTTCGGCGTGCTTGGCGGTCTCGGCCAGCGCCTCGGGATTCCCGGCAAACGCCGCACGTAATTTCTCGGTGAGCAGGATGCCCATCCAGATCGACACCGTGCACACCGACGTGCCGCGGAAATCGACCGCCATGTCGGCCGCAAGTTTGTCCACGCCGGCCTTCTGCGCCCCGTAGGCCGGGCCGTGCATGTAGCACACCGAACCCGGTGACGACGTGAACGCGATCAACCCCTTGTCCCCCGCGAGCAGCAGCGGCGCGGCGTGCCACGACGCCACGTACGCCGAGCGCAAGCCGACGTCGAGCACATCGGCCAGCTCGATCGGCTTCTCCCAGAACGGTTTCGGATCGACCAGTGCGTCGTGGATCGCCGCGGCGTTGTTGACCAGCAGGTCCAGGCGCCCGGACTCGTCGGCCACCCGCCGGAACAGCGCGCCGACGGCGACGTCGTCGGAATGATCGACCGGCACGGCGACCCCGCCGGGTCCTGGATCGGTCACGGTGCGTCCCGTGACGTACACCTTCCACCCCGCGGCGAGCAGGGCCGCGGCGATGCCGCGGCCGGCGCCTCGACTGGCTCCCGTGACAACAGCTACCGGTGTGTCCATGCCGACCAACCTACGGTGCGCGCATGCTCGGGGCGCCGAGGGTGCCGAAGCGCCGCGATTGTGCTGTCGAAAGATCCGATTCGCCCTGAACTCTGACGACTCCGCAAATAAAGTTGTCGGCCATGACCAAGTTTCTCGACGGCTACCTCGAGTCCCCGCTCTCGGGTATCGCGCCGTGGGTGGTGATGGCGGTGCTGTCGACGCCCGGCCATTTCGAAGAGGCCGTGTGTGCGGCGCTGGGCCTGACCCTGCTCACGATGTGGATCAACCGGCGGCGTGGAGGAACGCTGCACGCACTCGACTTCTACGGTGCGGCGTTCTTCGTGGTGCTGGCCGTGATCGGGCTGGCCGTCCCCGCGGATACCGTGGACTGGTTGCAGGAGTGGGCCGGTGAGCTCAGCAACATCGCGCTGGCCGTGTTCGTGATCGCCACCATCGTCGTGCGGCGGCCGTTCACGCTGCCGTACGCCAAGGAGCAGGCCCCGCAGGAGCATTGGGACAGTCCGTTGTTCCTGCGCGTCAACTACGTGATCTCGGCCGTGTGGGCGGCCGCGTTCACGTTCTCGGCCGTCGTCGGGTTCATCGGCAACGCGATCCTGAACGACCCGGACAACTTCTGGACCGGCTGGGTCCTGCAACTGGGTTCGATCTTTTTCGCGGTCGCGTTCACGGGGTGGTACCCCGACCACGCGACGGCGCGATTCGACGAACAGACCGGCGACACCGGGGCAAGCCTGGTCAAACTGTTCGACTGGCTGCCGATGTTCGTGCTGATCGCCGGGATCTTCGGCTGGGTCACCGACGCGTTGCCCGACTTGGTCGGGATCGCCATGATCGTGGTGGGAATCGCCGGAAATGCAGTGGTGAGCAAGCTGTCCGGCGCCACCGAGAAGGTCTGACATCGGCACCGCTCGCGGTCAGCGGATACCCAGCCCCAGCCGCCCGAGCTGCGTGCGCAGCCGGTGACGTCCCGAAAGGGACTGTGGCCCCGCGAGTCTGGCCAGCACCCGTCCGCTCCACGTGCCGGTCAGCCCGTGGCGGGTGTTGTAGGCAGCCAGACGCTCGTCGTAGGCCGGCACATGGGCGTCGGCGGCCCCGGCGTCGTACTGCTCACGGTGCAGCACCGCCTCCTGCGGCAGCCGCGGCTTGATGCCGGCGTTCTCGGTGGGATCGGGAATCCCCACGGCCAGGCCGAAGGTCGCGACGGCGTGCGGCGGCAGTGCCAGCTCGGCGGCCACCTCCTCGGGATGATTGCGGATCGCGCCGACGAACACCGTTCCCAGGCCCAGTGATTCGGCCGCCACCACGGCGTTCTGCGCCGCCAGTGCGGTGTCGACGAAACCGATGATGGTGGTCTCCAGGTAGTCGGCACCGTCGAGTGGCGCCCCGGCGCGTTCGGCGATGCGGCGGGCCCGCCCGAGGTCGGCGACCCACACCAGGAACAGCGGGGCGTCGTTGATGAACTGCTGGTTCTTTGCGAGCACCGCCAGCCGTGCCTTGCGTTGCGGGTCACGAACCGCGACGACGCTCCAGGGCTGCAGGTTCGACGAGGTCGCCGCCGACTGGGCCGCGGCGACCAGCGCCGAGAGGTGCTCGTCGGAGACCGCGTCGGGCAGGAACTTCCGTACCGAGCGGTGGGCGAGTTGCAGTGCCAGCGTGTCGCTGTGGACGCCGAGGGTCGCATCGACGTCTGCGTAGCGGGCGATGACCGTCATCGATTCTGCACACCCGAATCTGCCTGCGGGGCCTCGGTGCCGAGGTGCTCGGGTCGGGCCGAGCGGTGCCCGGCGACCTGACCGGCGATCCCCTCCAGACGCCGCAGGTGGTCCTCGCTCAACTCGATACCCACCGCGCCGACGTTCTCGCGCAAGTACCCGACGTGGCGTGTGCCCGGGATCGGCACCACGTCATGCCCGCGCGAGAGCACCCAGGCCAGCGCGACCTGGCCGGGTTGCACACCGAGCTCGCCGGCGACCGCGACCACGGTGTCGGCCAGCGCGCGGTTCCGGTCGAACGCCTCGTCGCTGAACCGCGGGTGGTCGCGGTGGGTGCCGCTGATGTTGTCGCGCGACTGCACCCGTCCGGTGAGCCAACCGCGGCCCAGCGGTGAGTACGGCACGATGCCGATGCCGAGTTCTCGTGCGATCGGCGCGGTCTCGCCTTCGATGTCGCGTGTGAACAGCGACCACTCGTTCTGGATCGCCGCGATGGGATGTACGGCGTGCGCGCGCCGCAGCGTCTGTGGACCGGGTTCGGACAACCCGATGTGACGCACCTTGCCGGCCTGTACGAGTTCGGCGAGCGCTCCGACGGTGTCCTCGATCGGAACCCGGGGGTCCACCCGGTGCTGGTAGTAGAGGTCGATGTGGTCGACGCCCAGACGGCGCAGCGACCCCTCGATCGCGCTGCGCACGTACTCGGGCCTGCCGTCGAGCGCGCGGCCGTCCGGGCTGGTACCCCGGTCCAGCCGGTTGCCGAACTTGGTCGCGATGACGACGGAATCGCGCCTGCCCCGGATCGCCCTGCCCAGCAGGATCTCGCTGTGCTCGGGCCCGTAGATGTCGGCCGTGTCGAACAGTGTCACCCCGAGGTCGATCGCCGCGTCGACGATGTCCTTGGCCTGCTTCTCGTCGTCGGGTCCGCTGCCTGCGCGAAAGCTCATGAACCCCAGTCCGATCGCCGACACCTCGGGTCCGCCGGATCCCAGCCGTCGACGATCGGTGCGCAATGGTGCCTCTGTCATGCCATCCGTTCTTCTTCAGGTGAAAGGGTGGTGCTCACCGGCCGTGGTTGATGTTCGCCGTCGGCGGGAACGGACACCAGATTTACAACCGCGGTGATTCATGGTGCCCCATCCCGCCCCTGCAACACCCTGTGGTGATCCACTGATTCCCCGCAGTTGATTCCCACAGGCAACGGGCAGCTGCCGGCCGAGCCTGTCCGGACACACCGGGAACGAAAATGCAGGCGCGGCACCGATTCCGGGAGACAGCTGCGATGCGGCTGAAAGGGGCCGGTCGCCGAGCCTCAGGCACGCACAGCGATCCCGCAGAACACGCGCGCTCAGAGATCGGCAGAATCGGGAGGTGAAGCTCCTGATCGTGCCGCAGGAATCGGCGCGTACAACGTCTGACCGGAAGCGAGTTTTCGATGACCGACACCACACCGCACCCCGTCGTCGTCTACGGAACCGGAGCGGTCGGGGGTGTCATCGCCGCCCAACTACGACTCGGAGGTTTCGACGTGACCGCGGTCGCCCGTGGGGACCACCTGCGTGCCATCCGGGCCGGCGGGCTCAAACTGGTGACGCAGGCCGGTGAGCGCACCGTGCCGCTTCCTGCCGCGGCCGACGCCGGCGAGGTCGACTGGAGCGACGAACCCGTCGTGATCCTCGCGGTCAAGAGCCATCAGACCGGTGCCGCTCTCGACGATCTCGCCACGCACGCCCCCGCGCACACCGCAATCTTCGCGGCGCAGAACGGTGTTGCGAACGAGATGGCGATACTGCGGCGCTTCGCCGATGTGTACGGCGTCACGGTCATGTTGCCCGCGGCCCACCTCGAACCGGGTGTGGTGGTCCAGCAGAGTCATCCGCTCGCGGGCATCTTGGATCTCGGGCGCTACCCCTCCGGTGCCGACGCGGTGGCGCATGACGTCGCGGCCATGCTGCGTGCCTCGCAGTTCCTGTCGGAGGTCCGCCCCGACATCATGGCGTGGAAGCACCGCAAGCTGATCATGAACCTCGGCAACGGGGTGACCGCGATTTTCCGTCCGGGCCCGGCCGCCGATGAACTCGCCGCACAGGCACGCGCGGAGGCCGAAGAAGTGCTCGGCGCCGCGGGAATTCCGGTGGTGCCGCCCGAGCAGGACACCGAGCGGCGCGGCAGATTCCTCGCGGGCCGGGTGCGTGACGACGTCCACGGCTCCACCTGGCAGAGCGTCGCGCGTGGCCACACCGAGGTCGAAACCGACTATTTCAACGGGGAAATCGCGCTGCAGGCACGCCTGATCGGACGGTCCGCACCGGTCAACGAATATCTCCAGCGGGTGACGGCCGACCATGCCCGGCACGGTCGGCCGCCCCGATCGCTCGACGCCGCCGAGGCACTTTCCCACATCACTGCCGGTGCGGCCGCACCGGAGCACCTTTGAGATCCCGGCGATCGAATGCCTTGTCCGCGTCTCGGACCCACCACACGATGAGCTCGGCGAAAAGCGAGTGCTCACAAGGAGAGACATGGATCTGCAACTGACCGGCAAGCGCGCGATCATCACCGGCGGCAGCAAAGGCATCGGCCTGGCGATCGCCCACGCGCTGGCCGCCGAAGGCGTCGACGTGGTGCTCGCCGCGCGCAATCAGGAGACCCTGGAGAAGGCCGCCGCCGAGGTCGCCGAACGCACCGGGCGGCGGGCGATCCCCGTCGTCGCCGACACCGGGGACGACGAGTCGGTCAAGGCCCTCGTCGCTCGTGCCGTCGAGGAACTCGGCGGCGTCGACATCCTGGTCAACAACGCATCGAATCAGGCGGTCGGCGCGGCGTTCCCGGATCTGGCGGGCACCACCGACGAGGCGTTCTGGGGCGACGTCAACGTGAAGGTCGTGGGCTATCTGCGCGCCGCGCGCGCCGTCGCGCCGCATCTCAAGGCGCAAGGTTGGGGCCGCATCATCAACATCAGCGGGCTCGGCTACCGGCAGACCCATTCGATCGTGCGCAGCATCCGTAACGTCAGTGTGGCGGCGCTGACCAAGAACCTCGCCGACGAACTCGGACCGCACGGGATCAACGTCACCGTCGTGCATCCCGGGCAGACGCGCACCGAGAGCAAGACCGCCCAGTTCGAGGCCGCGGCCAGGGCCGCCGGGATCGATGTCGCCGACTACGAGCGGCAGATCGCCGACAACGCCATCGGGCGGGTCGTGGATGCCGCGGAAGTGGCCGATGTCGTGGCCTTTCTCGCCTCGCCGCGCAGCGTGAGCATCACCGGGGACGCCGTGGCCGTGGGCGGTGGCCTGCTCGGCACCGTCAATTACTGATCGCGTCCGCGAGTGTGAACTCTCAGCGAGAAAATCGCCGGAAGCTCGCTGACGTTTCACACTCGCGGAACGGGTGAACGCGCATGATGGGGCTATGGCGACAACCCGACGCATGGCCGGCGTGACGAGTGCCGTCATCCTGACCGCCGCCCTCGGCCTCTCAACCGGGACGGCGGCCGCGGCCGAGGAGTTCACCTACCAACCGCTGTGGCCGTTCGCGTCGCAGGCCGACGCCGACACCTGGCTGCGCGAGGGCGGCCCGGCCGGCCACGCGCCGTGGCACGCCGACCCGTCGGCCACCGCGTTGTCGTTCACGCGCGACTATCTGGGCTTCACCGAGATCGACCGGGTCACCGACGTCACCGACGTCACCGAGCACGCCGACGAGGCCTGGGTGGGTGTGGGTTACGTACTGCCCAACGACCGGCCCACGACGGCCGCGACGATCCACCTCGCCCGCTACGGGGCCGCTCCCGACGCGCCGTGGGAGGTGGTCGGCAGCCGCGACGACGTGCTCACGCTCACCGCACCTCCGTACGGAAGTCCGGTCTCCACGGCGATCGACGCGGGTGGTGTGATCACGGGCGTCGACGAGAGCCTGCGCCTGCGGGTGCACCAGAACGGCCCTGAGCAGATGCTCGGTGAGCACTGTTGTGTCGCGGCCGGCGGTGAGGCTGCGCCGTGGTCGGCCACCGTCAGCACCATTCCACCGCAACCCGGAACCGTCACGCTCGTGGTGTGGACCGGCGGCCATGTCGCCGAGGTGGAGAAGTTCGCCGTCACGGGCTTGCTGGCCTCGTGACTTGCCGCACCGCTGCCAGGCCTTCATATGAAAACGCTATGAAGGCGGTGTGGGGCGGTTGAATGCGGACGAAAATGACGACGTGACGTCTGCGCAACTCAAGAACCCGCGGCCACGTCGAGCGATTCTGGGTCAGCTCCCCCGGATGTACCGACCCGACGGGTCGCCGATCCGTGTCCTGCTCGTCGACGACGAACGCGCGCTCACCAACCTCGTGCAGATGGCGTTGCAGTACGAGGGCTGGGTGATCGACGTCGCGCACGACGCCGCGCAAGCCGTCGAGAAGTACCGGGCCAATCTGCCCGACCTGCTGGTGCTCGACATCATGCTGCCCGACACCGACGGCCTTGGCGTGCTCGAACAGATCCGTTCGTTCGGCACCTACACGCCCACACTGTTCCTCACCGCACGCGATTCGGTGGCCGACCGGGTCGAGGGCCTCACGGCCGGTGGCGACGACTACATGACCAAGCCGTTCTCGTTGGAGGAACTGGTCGCACGGTTGCGCGGGCTGCTGCGCCGCACCGCCTACCTGACGCCCGCCGCCGACGAAACGCTGCGCGTGGGCGATCTGATGCTCGACGCGGCGAGTCACACGGTGACCCGCGGTGACGACCCGATCTCGTTGACCTCCACCGAATTCGAGCTGCTGCGGGTGCTCATGCGGCATCCGCGCAAGGCGCTGAGCCGCGATGAGATCCTGCGGCAGGTATGGGAGTACGACTTCGGCGGGCGCACCAGCATCGTCGACCTGTACGTGTCGTACCTGCGCAAGAAGATCGACACGGCGCGCGAACCGATGATCCACACCGTGCGCGGCGTGGGGTACATGCTGCGACCGGCGGACTGATGCGCACCTGGAAAAGCTGGTCCCTGCGCCGCCAACTCGTGGTCGGGGTCTCGGCGGTGGTCATGATCGCGCTCGCGACGATCGGGACCCTCTCGGTGCTGACGTTGCGGTCCTCGATGGTAGGGCTCATCGACGCGCAACTCACAGGCGCGGCCGACGGCTTCAGCAAGACCGTGACCAAGTACCGGACCACCCCCCTGCCCGGGGAGGACGAGGTACCTCCGCCGGGATCGATGAAGCCGCTGATCCACGTCCTGGGTCAGGCCGAGGGCAACCTCATCGCCCTCATCCAGGACGGTGAGGTGGTCGACTCGGCGTACTTCGTCGACGGCGACGCGCAGCCCGCCCCGCCCGCGGCGGTCGACGCGCTGCGCGACCTGGCCACCACCGGGCCCACCCCTCGCAACGTCGAGATTCCCGGGCTCGGGTGGTACCGCGTGGTCAGCCATCCCGGCGACGGCGACGAATCGCTCGTGACCGCGGTGTCGTACACCCCGGCGTGGGAGGCGATGATGCGGGTCACCGGCATCGTGTCCGCGTTGACGGTGGTGGCGCTGATCCTCACCGCGATCAGCACGATCGCGATCGTCGGGTTCGCACTACGGCCGTTGCGCCGGGTCGCCGCCACGGCCGCCGAGGTGGCGACGCTTCCCCTCGACCGCGAGAACCACGCGATCACGCCGCGCGTGCCGTCGGGTGACACCGACCCCCGCACCGAGGTGGGGCGGGTCGGTGACACTCTCAACCAGTTGCTCGACCACGTCGAACGTGCGCTGGCCGACGTCGCCGCGTCCGACCGCCGCATGCGCCAGTTCATCACCGACGCCAGCCACGAACTCCGCACACCGCTCGCCGCCATTCACGGCTATGCCGAGCTCACCCGCCAGGACAGCTCGGTGCTCCCCGAGACCACCGAGTACTCGCTCGCGCGCATCGAGGCCGAGGCCCAGCGGATGAACTCGCTGGTGTCCGACCTGCTGCTGCTGGCGCGGCTCGACGAGGGGCAGGAACTGGACACCACCGAGGTGGACCTCACCGAACTGGTCTCCGACGCCGTCAACGACGCCGCGGTGTCCGCGCCGACGCACCACTGGTCGGTACGGGTGCCCGACGATCTGGTGTGGGTGCGCGCCGATCACGCACGGCTGCACCAGACGCTGGCCAATCTGCTGTCGAACGCTCGGGTACACACACCGGAGGGCACCTCGGTGCAGACCACGCTGGTGGTGCGCGGCAACGGAGACACCAGCCACGCCGAGGTGACGGTGTCCGACAACGGACCCGGGATCGATCCTGACCTGCTGCCCCACCTGTTCGAGCGGTTCGTGCGCGCCGACAAGTCACGCTCGCGCGCGGCGGGCAGTTTCGGGCTTGGCCTGTCGATCGCGGCGTCCATCATCGAGGCACACGGCGGCTCGATTTCTGCCCAATCAGGTTCTGGAAAAACGTCTTTCATCATCCGCCTGCCCAACATCCCGGTGGCCGCACCGCACAAGGCGTCGGTTTAGCCCACCGACTGCGGGGTACGCGTCCCGATGTGGACTGGAATCTGACAGAGACATTCGACACCGCCGAGGGCGCCATCCGCTGGCAGCGCCTCGGCCACCCGGAGAACTCCGACGGCGACCCGGTGGTGCTGGTGCACGGCACGCCGTACTCGTCCTACCTGTGGCGCGACATCGCGCCGGCGCTCGCGCAGCACCGGCCGGTGTACGTGTTCGATCTGCTCGGCTTCGGCCAGTCGGAGCAACGCGAAGGTCAGGACCTCACGATCGCCGCCCAGTCGGCACGGCTCGTCGCGCTTCTCGAGCACTGGGGGCTGAACCGGCCCAGCATGATCGCCAATGACATCGGCGGGGCCATCACACTGCACGCGTCACTGGTGAACGGTGCCGCCTACCGGGACCTGGTGATCTTCGACGCGGTCACCGGATCCTATTGGGAGATGGGGCTTTTCCGCCTCGTGCGGCGGAATGCCGAGGTGTTCGAGGCGCTGCCCGGCTATGCGCACCGTGCGCTGGTCACCAGCCATCTGCAGCGCGCCACCCACACCGGTTTCCGGCCCGGTGTGCTCGAGCGGTATCTGCAGCCGTGGCTGGGTGAGGACGGCCAGGCCGCGTTCTACCGGCAGTACCAGCAACTCTCGGTGGAGGACACGCGTGTCTTCGAGGACAAACTCGCAGGCATCGACATCCCGGTGAGGATCCTGTGGGGCCGCGACGACCTGATCATGACCCCGGAGTACGGCGAGTGGATCCGCGACCACATCCCGCACGCCGAATTCCACTGGATCGACGACGCCGGGCACGTATTGCAAGAGGACGTTCCGGTGCAGTTGCTCACCCACCTCACCGCGCCTTTCGCGCAGGGTGTCAACCGTTCAGCTGTATGAGCACCTTGCCGCTGCCGGTGTTGCGGTCGGCCGCGACGGCGATCGCGTCGGCCGCGTCGTCGATCGGATAGCGGTGCGTGATCAGCGGGGTGACATCGAGGCCGTCATCCAGGGCCGCGACAGCGTCGGTGATCTCGTCGACGAACCGGTATGACCCGATCCAGGTGAGCTCCCGGGTCACCAGGTCACCCAGGCTCGCAGGCGTCGGTTGGCCGGGCAGGTTGCCCACCTGGACCACGACGCCGTTGCGTGCCGCCGCGTGCAGCACCCCACCGAGGGCGGCGGCCGCGCCGGACGCCTCGAACACCACCTCGACCTGCGACGGAAGGTGTTCACCGGCAGCAAGATTGACGACGCCGTCGGCGCCCATCGCCTTCGCGATGGCCAGTGGCGCGTCGACGACGTCCGCGGCCACCACGCTCGCGGCACCGGCGTACTTGGCGACCGCCACCACGAGCGCGCCGATGGGGCCCGCGCCGTTCACCAGAACTTCGCGTCCACGCACCGCGCCGGCGCGGTTCACCGCGTGCATCGCCACCGCGAGCGGCTCGGCGAGTGCGCCGCGCACCGTGTCGACCGCGTCGGGGAGCCTACGGATCTGCTCGGCGCGCACCACTTTCAGTCCGCAGAAGCCACCGTCGGTGTGCGGATCGAAGGCCGCCGAGCCGAAGTATCCGCCCGATTCGGTGGCCGGGTGGATGGTGACCCGGTCGCCCTCGCGTAGTCCGGTGACCCCGGCGCCGACGCCCGCGATGTGACCCGCCACCTCGTGGCCGAGCACCATGGGGTGCTTCAGGACGGCGGTGCCGGTGGATCCGTGGCGCCAGTACGAGATGTCGGATCCGCAGATCCCACCCCACTCCATCGCGACGAGAACCTCGCCCGTGCCCGGTGCGGGATCCGGCAGTTCCTCGACCCGGAGATCGTTGGCACCGTGCACCACGACAGCTTTCACAGGGCATCCTCCAGTTGCACGAGATCCCGGCCGCGGGTCTCCGGGCTGAGCACCGCCGATACCAGCGTAATGAGCGAATACACCACCAGCATCGCCGCAATCGGCCACCAGCTTCCAACCGGTCGGGCATGAAACTCCGCCCCGGTAGGGTTGAGGCCACCATGGACATCGATGACCTGCGAATCTATGTCGCGGTCGTGGAGGCCGGCGGGGTGTCGGCCGCCGCGCGTCGGCTGCATCTGAGCCAGCCGTCGGTGTCCCAGACCATTCGGACCCTGGAGAAGCACCTCGGTGTCCAATTGCTCACGCGCAGCAGCACCGGGGTGGCCGCGACGGCGGCCGGGATGACGCTGCTGCACGAGGCCCGTGCCGTGATCGCCCGCTACGATCAGGCGCTGTCGGCGATGTCCGCGCACAGTCCGGCGTCGGGTCAGCGTCTCCGTATCGGGGTGCCGCTCGAGGCTCCGGTCGGTCGGGTGTCCAGTGCCATCGCGGCCACGGCGTCGGCGTTTCCGCAGAGCACGGTCGAGGTGGTCCACCTCTCGACGGCCGAACAGCTCGACGCCCTGCGCAAAGGCGAACTCGAGGTGGGTCTGGTCCGCGAGCGTCCGGCCCAGACCTGGCTCGACGCCTCGGTGATCCTGACCGAGGCCCTCGGCGTGCTGGTCAACGCCGAGGACGCGGTTGCGCTGGGCCTGCCGGATGCTCCCCTGCCACTCGACCGCCTGGCGGGTATGCAGTGGCTCGGGTTCCCCCGCGCGAGCAGCCCGGCGTGGTACGACGAGTTGACGGCGATCCTGCGCAGCCACGGCATCCAGCCTGCCGCGCCCGAGATGTTCACCCAGCACCTCATTCGCGAACTCAAGCTCGCGGTGGTGAGCACCGCCGGCAGGTTCACACTCGCACCACCCGGGTGGCGCCAGTCGCTGCCCGACTCGGTGCGCTGGTATCCACTGGAAGGCGATCCCCTGGTCCGGCGGACGTGGGTGGTATGGCCCGCCGCCACGCAGCGGCGCGATATCGGTCATCTCGTTGCGCAACTGGAGGATTCGGCGAACTCCGCAGCGAACTAACGCCCGGTCGGAAACACCGGCTCAGGCTCGCGCGATCCGGTGTACCGCGTCGGCGATCTCGACGGGGCAGTCCTCGGGCACGAAGTGCTTGGCGGGCAACACCGTCGGCTCGGACAGGCCGGCGACGCGCTGCGCGGTGACACCGTAGCGCCGCCACCGCAACATGGTGTCGCGACCGCCCCAAACCACCTGCACGGGGTACTGTTTCGAGCTCACGGCGCCAACATACGCGGCACGTTTGGCAGCGGTGAGTTCGAAGCCACGCATGATCTGCAAGAACGCGCGCCCTCCATCGTCGCCGAACAGCAACGGAATCCACGCTTTCAGTTCGGCGGTCGGAAGCTGCCCGCTCACGCCGACCAACCGCATGACCGTGGTGAATGCTGCAGGCAGGCGCAACGACGCCAGCCACGCCTCACCGAGCCCGCGGTGCGCGAACGGTTCCATCGGCCACGGGCGGTGGAAATCGTCGACCTCGATGATCGTGTTGAGCAACGTCATCGACAACACCCGGTCAGGCGCTGCGTTGGCCAGTTCGAAACCGACCGGGCCGCCGATGTCGTGCAGCAACAGATGGAACCGCTCGAGCTCAAGCACGTCGACGGCCGCACGTAGCCACCGCCCGAGCCCGGTCCAGGTGTAATCGGCGTCCGGTGGCCGCTCGGCGAGGCCCAGCCCCGGCAGATCCACCGCGACACCGCGCAAACCGTGAGCGGCGAGTTCGGGCAACACCTTGCGGTACAGGAACGCCGAAGCCGGTACACCGTGAACACACAGCACCGGCGGCGCGTTCACGTCACCGGCGTCGAGGGCGAACGACGCGATACCGTCGGCGACGAAGCGCCGCCCCGACCGCTCATGGGCGGCCAGGATGTCTGAGACAGCGGCATCGGTCATATCGCTCCCTTCGGCTCAGGACAACTACTGAGCGCGGCGCCAGGCCAGCATGCTCTCGACTTCGGTGAAGTCGTAACCACTGGTGTCGGGATGGATCTCAGCGGTGAACAACGTGACCCCTTCGGCCACGTACTCCCCGACCTCATCGGCACCCGTCCACTGCACGGCGCGCTCGATCTTGGTGTGGTCGCGCTCCACACCGTCGGAGAGCCGTTCGAGCAACTGGTTCTTCTTCCGGAACGACTCGATGTCGAGGAAGCTGTGCCAAATGTCGGCGTGACGGGCCACCAGCGGCATCGTCCGACGTTCACCGGAGCCACCGATGAGGATCGGGATGTGGCGCAGTGGCGCCGGCACGAGCCGGCCGAACCGATGCTCGATACGTGCGAGACCTTCTTCGAACAGGTCCATGCGCGACGAGACGGTGCCGTACTCGTATCCGTATACGTGGTAGTCCTTTTCGTACCACCCGGAACCGAGGCCGAGGATGAGCCTGCCGCCACTGATGTGGTCGACGGTGCGTGCCATGTCGGCGAGCAGGTCGGGGTTGCGATAGCCGATGCCGGTGACCAGCAACCCGATCTCGGC